>Ga0082212_10000006_pt1 | contig 422221 bp, 385 predicted proteins | sample TergutNt197P3_FD_71548 | JGI IMG/M metagenome (GOLD analysis project Ga0082212, IMG submission 71548) | Neocapritermes taracua P3 segment gut microbial communities from Petit-Saut dam, French Guiana - Nt197 P3 | ecosystem: Host-associated > Arthropoda: Insects > Digestive system > Gut ... | reverse complement strand
CCCAAAAATAGAGTGCGAACATTATTTATTGTAGCATAAATCGATATTCTCTGTCAATCATTTTCTTAATTATTTTTCCTTTTTTTGTCCCTTTTTTTTCTGCTTTGTTTTTTGCTTCTTTTTTTACTTTTTTACTTTGTCGATTTTTGTCACAACTTTTTATAGTTTAGCACCTTTTTTTACTCTTGTCAACTGCTTTTTTTACTACCTTTAAAGTGCTAATTTTTACAGAAAAAAATACACCTACATTTAGTATTTTACACAGGTTCTTTTTTTCTATGCTTACTAAATGGGGTGCACTTATTTTTTTAGTGTCTTTATTTATTTCTTACCTCATTTTCAATTACTATATTAGTATAACATACGTTTACATAATTGTCAACCATAATTTATACTATTTTAATTTTAAGCTACTTTCTAATGCAATTTTTATCATACCATTTAGTGAATTTTGTCTTTGCTCTGAAGTCAAGTTTTGTTTCTTGGTTTCTACATTTGAGTCTACTACTGTTAATAAACAGACTGCTTTTTTATCTAATTTTTTTGCAGTATAGAATAATGCAAATGCTTCCATTTCAGAGCCAATTATGTTTTCTTCTTTTGGAATCCTTTTAATATATTGTTCTGGATTGTCCACATATGAATCAAAACATTCTGTACATGCAATATTTGCTTTTACACAATTTACATTAATTTCTTTTGCAGTTTCTTCTATTATATTATTCAATTCTTTAGAAGCTTCTATAATATGGCATTCCTCACCAGTCATATTCTTAGCAAAGTTACCTTCATTATAGCTTTTATTTACTAATACTACATCTAGCAAGTTTAAATCTTCTGTGTATACACCACATGATCCTATTCTAATAATATAATCTACATTATAAAATTTGAATAACTCATATGAGTAAATTCCTATACTTGGCATCCCCATTCCAGATCCCATTACAGTTATTTCTTTTCCTTTATACTTGCCTGTATATGCTAAAATATTTCTAACTGAATTTACAAGCTTATAATCTTCTAAAAAATTTTCTGCAATGTATTTTGCTCTCAATGGATCTCCTGGCATTAAAACTACATTTGCAATTTCTCCCACCTTTGCCTCATTATGAATTGACATATTAATTCCTCCTTTTATATTTATGATTTGGTTAGCTTCCTGTACTGCTATATTTTCTTAAAGCTATAGACCAAGATTTTATTGCAACAAACCATACTGCTAAAACTATCAATGGTGTAAGCAATGCAATATTTCCATTATCTTTTCCTAAAAAGAAACTTGCTGGATAAAAACTAACAAATGCATATGGAAGTATAGCCGTTACAAATATTCTTATAAAAACATTGTATAATTGTATTGGATATAATGCAAATTGATGTAAAGTATATATACTAAATAATACCCCTATAGAATCAACAACCCATAAAGAACTTATTGTTGCTATTAGCATTAATCCACCAAATATAAATGTACCACATATAATAAATAAAACAAACATTATTATTTGCAATATTCCAAATGGAATAGCTAAATTAGAAATTGAAAAACAAACTATTCCAATTCCTAAGGCAGTTCCACCTATAGCTTCTAAATAAAATTCCCTTGATATCATATTAAAAATAACATTCATTGGTTGAATAAGTAACAGGTCAAACATACCATTTCTAATATAATGTTTGCATACTTCATACAGATTGTCAAAAAATACATCTGCTAATCCTTTACATGTCATCATCATTCCATATATTAAAGACATCTCATAAAAACTCCATCCATTAAGACTTCTTATATTTTGAAATATAACCCATATAAATAAAAACTCAATTATTTGAAGTGGTATATTTGTAAAAAACGCAATCAAAAAATTCGCTTTATATTCTAGCGTTCTTTTTATATTTAATTTAAACATATGACCATATAGTCCTAAATATTTCCTTAACATTTATACCTCTACAATTTTTAAACTAAAATTAATATTGTTGTTTTTTAGGAATTACTCCTCTAACTCCTCCTCTTGGATCTTCCACATCTCCAACATATCTTGGAATTAAATGTACATGTACATGCATTACCGATTGCCCTGCTGGTATTCCACAATTCATTCCTATATTATATCCATCAGGATGATGTTCCTTGTCAACAAGTTTCTTAGCTTTATCCACTAAATCAAATATATCATTTTTCTCTTTATCAGTAGCTTCAAAGAAATCTTTAGTGTGTCTTTTAGTCATTATTAATACATGACCTGGATTAACTGAAAATTCATCAAAACTAGCATATGCTAATTCATTTTCCAATATCATTCTTCCTTCCTGTTTTTGCCACTTACAAAATAAACATTCTTCCATAATTACCTCACTTAACTTTGGTATTTGTTTAACCTACTTTATTATTACCCACCTGCTATTGTAACTTTCTTTATAGCAACTGTATATATTATTTTTGATATTAACGCTAATACAATTATCCAAAAAAATTGATTTGCATATCCATATATTATTTCTGTATAAGATAATTTCTCCAGATAAATAGAAACCGGAAAAGAAACCATACTTTGAAATGGCAGTGCATGTGAAATATTTTGCAAAACAGCTGGCATCATTACTATTGGAACTAACGAACCTGAAAAGAATGTTACTATTGCTTGTTTGAAGCACTGTAATCCCCATGAAGAAACTGTATAAAATGTAAGAATTCCAATAATAAACTCAACAAAATATGATACTGTAACTGCTCCTAAAATTGAAAGTATAAATAACAAAAAGCTACTTAATGTTGGCAATTTTATTAACCCTAAAATAATCGCTCCAATAAATATAGGTATAGTCCAAGACACTATTTCTGTAATCAACTTCCCTATTCTAAAAAAATATTTTTGCACTCCAAATCCGAATAGGCCTTATAAGCTCCACTGTTATATCTCCGTTTCGTATCACTTTACTTATTTCCATATTTACGCCCCATACTATCAAGCTGTTTAACATTCTAGCAATAATTATATAACTTATCATCTGTTCATATGTTATATTTGCAATTATTGGTTGTTCATTAAATACAGCTTTCCATATATACAGATATACCATAATATCTAAAGCCATAGATAAATTATCCATGACCACTGCGGCAGGATATGTCATTGTTCTTTTTATAGAAGTTATAACTATTTGAATATATTTTTTAAACATTTCTCCCGCTCCTATAAATATCTTTCACTATAGTTTCTAAACTTGGTTCTGTTATAGACAAATCTAATATTTCCATATATTCGCTAGTAAGACTAATTACTTTATTTGCTGTTAATTTTTCTTTATCAAATATTATTTTAATTTCACCCTCATCGATTTCAATATTCATATCATTATTTGATTTCACAATATCTAATAATTTCTCATCATAGCTTTCTACTTTAAATTTTACTATTCTATTTTTATTAAACATATTTATAAACTCATTAATTTTTCCATCATGTAATATATTCCCTTTATCAATTACTATTATTCTATCACACACCTCTTCAATATCTCTTAAATCGTGAGTAGTAAGGATTATTGTAGTATTCTTCTCTTTATTCACCTGTTTTAAAACTTTTCTTATATCTTCTTTCACTAATACATCAAGTCCAATTGTTGGCTCATCTAAATAAACAATTTTAGGGTTATGTAAAAATGCTACAAATATTTCACATTTCATTCTTTGCCCTAAACTCAAATTACGTACAGGTATATTTAGCAATTCATCTATTCCTAAAACATTCGCATATTTTTTCATATTATCATTATATATATCATCACTTACTTCATATAATCTTTTATTAAATTTGAAAGATTCAATCACAGGCAAATCCCACCATAAAGCTGATCTTTGTCCAAAAACTGTTCCTATTTTCATATTGTTCTTAATTTTATTTTTATAAGGAACTAATCCATCAATAATAACCTCACCTTCTGTAGGGTGAAGTATTCCTGTTAACATTTTTATAGTAGTAGATTTTCCAGCGCCATTTTCTCCTATGTATCCAACGCATTCTCCCTCATTTATTTTTATATTTATATTATTAACAGCATTCTTATAATAATATTCCGGAACAAAAAAGTCTTTCATTGTTCCAAAAAATCCTTCATGCCTTTTCTTTAGTTTATATCTCTTCACTAAATTTGTAGCTTCTATTATTGGCATATTTTTCCTCCAATTTCTTTTTGAATAAACAACGACTTTATTATACCACTAATTTAATGAGTTGTCAGTATGTTAAAACGCATTAATATTAGTGCCTACTGTCGAAAATTGTAACTATATGAAACACGAAAGTACACATTTCCAAGGTAAATTCCTTGCATTAAATTTTTGTTAATATTATAATTCTTTTTGTAAACATTTTTATTAATTTTAAGGAGGGAATATTTTTGAAAGAAAAAATCAAAATACTCGTTGCAGATGATAATGCAGAATTTGCTTCAACAGTTATTACATATTTGAATTCTCAAGATGACATGGAGGTTATTGCCACAGCAAAAGACGGTCTTGAAGCGTATGATAAGATTTTACATGAAAAACCTCAAATAGCTATTTTAGATGTAATAATGCCACATTTAGATGGACTTGGTGTATTAGAAAAGTTATACAACAATGATTCTACATGTATGCCTATTTGCATTATGTTATCTGCTGTTGGACAAGACAAAGTTACTTCTCAGGCTATTAATTTAGGAGCACAATATTATGTACTAAAACCCTTCGAAATGGACGTATTAGCAAAAAGAATCCGAGAACTAGTAAATGAAGAACCAATAAATAAACCAATTATTATATCAAAAGACACTAAAAATACTTATGTAGAAATTAGTGCAACCTCTAATAGCAAAAATAATTTAGAGGCAATGGTAACAAATATCATTCACGAAATTGGAGTTCCAGCTCATATAAAAGGTTATCAATATTTAAGAGATGGAATTATGATGGTAGTATCCAACATTGAAGTTATTAATCAAATTACTAAACAACTTTATCCAGACCTAGCTAAAAAGTACAAAACTACTCCTTCAAGGGTAGAGCGTGCTATAAGACATGCTATTGAAGTTGCTTGGGGTCGTGGACAACTTGAAACAACTCAGAATATCTTTGGATATACAATTTCATCAAACAAAGGAAAACCGACCAATTCAGAATTTATTGCAATGATTGCCGATAAATTAAGGTTGGAACTTAAGAGTGCATAATCGATTAATGAACTATTTCTTAAGTAAGTCAAAAGGTCCCCATATTTTATGGATAAATGTTTATTCATAAAATATGGGGATTCTTTATTTTGATATGATATAATTCATATTAAAAATAATACAAATTTTATTATTGTGGATTTTAGAATTATAAAAATACACTTTTGACATATAATATTACTTATATTTGTGTATATGATATTTGACAAATTATTTTGCCAATGTTATAATATCAATAGAAATTGCAATTTACAAAATTCTGCGTTAGTCATTTGTAAGTGCATAGAGCATAGATATGTCGGTATCTATGTTCTTTTTTATATAAAAAAAACAGAGCCGATTATCGGTTCAGCTCTGTTTCAAGACTAGTTAACTTTGTCTTTGTCGTTCTCTCTTTCCTTATTCTTTAGTTTTTCTTCTATAAGTAGGTTAACTAGAATAAGGATTAATTCTGCGTTGTCATTAGTATGTACCTCCTTTCTGCCCTTTAAGATTACCTTAAAGCGAAAGGACCGGTACAGTATACAACAGAATTTCACAAAAGCAAACTACCAACTTTTATTTATATTATCTTTCTTCATTTTCTCTTCTACTTTTTATTGTATCATTCAACAATTCTTTAAACCCCAAATCTTTACTTTTATTATTATTATTTTTAACATACTTATTAAAACTTTTCGTATTTTTTGGTGGATGTCCTGTTTTATTAGCATTGCTTAAAGGTTCAATCTTTCTTGTTTCACTCATTAACTTTTCCTCCTTAAATATTTTTTAACGTGAACCGCCTCCGTCCACCTCCAAATGAACCGCCTCCGCCTCCGCCAGATGAAAATCCACCTCCACCACCAGAATAACTTCTAGCTGCTTCTGCAGCACTTTTTGCAGCAACCGCTTTTTTCATACCTATAGTTGAAAAAGTATGTATAAACATTATATCACTATATGAATAATTATGCTTATTATTATAATCTTGTATTACATCTGGATACAGTTTTTCAAAATCTTTAGCCACTTTTTTTGCAATTCCCATCATTTGTGCAAACATTAAATATTCTTCAAAAAGGCTTACTTCAATTGGTTCTCTTTCATGAATAAGTGAATAATCTTTTAAAAACTTTTTTAATCCAACTAATTCACATGCTTCTTCAAAAATACTATCATCCAAATAATATTTCGTTCTAGTAAACCATTTTCCATATTTTTCTTCTTTTATTGTCCCTTCTTTTATAAAAATATTTCTCTGATAGTTTATAGCATTATCAAACCAACCTAAAATTATACTATAATTTGTTCTGCAATATTTTTCAAACTCTTTTGGTTCTAATACCCCATCTCCACTCGCTCTACATAGCATAGAATACAGCTCAGCTTCTACCATAACGTCATGCTTTATTGTATGGTCAAGAATTATACATGTCTCTTCTTTTTTTACAACAAGGCCTTTCATTCTTTTTTCTATTTTAATTTTTCCTTCTTTTAACCATTTCAAAAGCACTGTTCCAAAGAAATTAGTTTTCTTTCCTTTTATAATATTTTTACCACTATAATAGTATTGGTTAGCTATAAAAAACGCTCTAAATATATCTTTTCTACATGGTATATCTCTAAAGTATGGCACACTTCTAGGAACTTTTTTCCCTTTTTCTCTAAATTTATAACTTGAAAAATTGATTATTGAAACAATTACAAAAGTTACACTACAAACTATAAATATCATTGTTGTCATAATTATTCCAGACAATATAGCTGGTGAGCTATAACTTATTCCTGATCCATCATTTCCTTCTACATATTTTATTGAACCTTGTTCAGACATGTTTAAATAGTGTTCAAAATTATAATCTAACTTATTGTTTAAATTAAATGTATCTAATGGGAATTTTGCCAAGATTACCATATATTCATTTGAATTTAACCTTTTTCCATCTGTTGTCATTTCTATATAACCATCATATACGTAGCATGGTGCTCCATATTTTCCATATCCCCATACATCAATTGTTTGCGGGAAATTATCATCACTGTATATCTTTATACTTGCTTCTGATATGCTCATTTCAAAATCAATTAGATTCCAATATATCATTTGTGCATCTATAAGTTCTGATACAAAATTTGTTATCTCATATGTAACTTCGTGTGTATTTGTTCCATAATTACTAATTCCAAAGCATATTTCTATTCCATTAGAAATACGGTTTATTCCTGCTTTATACTTCTTATCATTAAAGCTACCTTTTACATTCCAATTACTTATTGTCGTATATGTTTGCTTTTCATCTTTAACTGATAAATTCATTATTTCGGATTCGCCTAAATTTTTATATGTATGATACCATTCTGTTTTGTCAGATGAATTTGTATTCCAGATTTCTTTTACATATGCTTTACCTTCTTTATTAATATATATATCCATTGTTAATGAGTTAATACTATTTGCTTGCACCTTATTTGTTAATATAAATATCATAAACAAAAAACATAATGCTACTAGTATCTTATAAACTTTTCTCATTTTAATCTCTCCTCTTATTTTTTCTTTCTAGAATTAATTACTATATAGCATAATAATGCTAATAAAGTTGTATAACTAATAATATAAGATATTATTTGTATTACTGTCATTTTGTATTCTACAGTTACATCTCCTTTTACTTTTTCCTCACTAACAATAAGTACATTTGAATTATTTGGATTTTTCTCAACTGTTATATCTGTTTTATTTCCATTATTATCTTCTACATATGCAATATATCCCTTGTAATAAGTAAATGGTATATTAATATTAAAGTCATTATCATAATCATAATAAAATTCTACTTTTTTATTTTGCTTAGTAAATTCAATTTCTATATCCGGGTCATTAATGTTATACACATAACTTATATTATTTTTAAAATTCATTGGTAAATATTCTTTATTACCAATTGGTGATTCATTTACATATCTTTCATCTACAACCCCATTAACATCTACTCTTCTATTAATATCTACATTAGCAAGTTGTGTTCCAACTATAAGCAGTATTAAAAATATCATTATTGTTTGCATATCTTTTTTATTATCAAAAACTTCATACATAACAAATCCTGATACAAAACTTAAAAACAATGTAGCTAAAATACTAATCCTATATGGAAATTGAAATATTGCTAAAATTTCTAAACTCTTCCAAGGAAATAATTTAGATGTCACAATTATAGTTATAATACCCATTACTATACACTGAATTAAAAAAGTATCTTTCTTATATTTTATATTCTTACATCTTAAAATTAAAACAGGTAACAAAATTAAAAGCAGACCTTTGCTAAACTCAAATCCAAATCCCTCCAAATCATTTTTCAGCAAATCTTGAAATGAAGATGCATGGTCGCTTAAGAATTGTCCGTTTATTACTGTTTCATATCCATTAACTCTTATCATATCTTTAACAAATATATCGTTTTTATTTTGTTCTATATACGGAAGAAAATAACTCAAACTTAATAATATTGATATAACGCCAGCAATAACTAAATTAGTCAGTCTTTTTTTATCTTTTAAAATCCTTACAATATTTATAGCACACATAAAAAGAATTATTCCTGCGGTCATTACAGTTGTTAATACATGACTATTTACTACTCCCCAAATTCCAAAACATATAATCCACCACTTTTTATTCTCGCCAAAAATAATCTCATATAGTCCCAGCAACACAAGTGGTAAAAATAGAAAAGATAACAGTTCCCCTATCGCTGCTCTTACAAAAACATCTCCTAACCTATATGTGGACAGCACATATAGAAGAGTTACATTCCAAGATATTGATTCGTTATTAAATATTCTTTTTGCCGAAAAGTAAGTAACTATTATTGTAAAGAAAGTAATCATTATAATAAAAAACTTATAAGTAAACAAAATATCAAGTCCAGCATTTATTAAAACAGCTGGAATATGCAAAAAAAGTTCTGGATAAAACAAAGGATTTGCATATCCAAAACCATCCAGTAATGTAAAATGAATTAATGAAGGAAAGTTTCCTGCTTTAAATTCATTAGCAATTGATAAAATTCTATTTAGATGATATGTAAAATCATCTGCCCATATATCTTCTTTTGACAAATATGGAATAGTAGCAAAAATAGTAATACCTATTACAATAATCCAAAATTTTAATGCACTTTTTATTTTTTCATTTTCTAATTTTAACATATATCACCTTTTCCTTAATTGTCATAATTTTCTCACATGCCTGCAGTATATCCTGTAGAATACGCAATCTGCAAGTTAAAACCTCCTGTATATGCATCTACATCTATTATTTCTCCTGCAAAAAATAATCCTTTTATAATTTTAGATTCCATTGTTTTTGGGTTTATTTCCACAGTAGATATTCCTCCTGCTGTAATAACAGCCTCTTCTATTGGCCTAAATCCATTAATAGTCACTTCAAAATTTTTAAGAAGCTCTACTAATTTCTGTCTTTCTATTTTTGTTATTTCATTTACTTTTTTATTTGGATTAATATTTGATAATCGAATTACAACCTCTATCATCTTTTGAGGTAGTAATTTTTCTAAGCTGTTTTTAAATTCCTTATTCTTAAATTCATTAAAATCTCTTAATATTCTTGTATCTAATTCTTCCATCAATAATGCAGGTTTTAAATCTATGTGTAATTTAATGCTATTATTTTTAAATAGCTTTTCTACATTCTTATATCTAAGTAAATGTGCAGATGCACTTAATATAGTAGGTCCACTTACACCAAAATGAGTAAATAGCATTTCTCCAAAGTCATCATATATTTTCTTTTTACTTTCACTATCTTTTATTTGTATTCCTACATTTTTTAGTGATAACCCTTGTAAGCTTTTACATAAGTTTTCATCTGCAGTTAATGGTACTATTGATCCTTGTATTTTTACTATTTCGTGTCCTAATTTTTCAGCTATATCATATCCATCACCTGTTGAGCCAGTTGCATAATAACTTTTTCCTCCTGTTGCTAATATAGCTTTTGTAGTAGCTATTCTTTCTCCATTTGTTAGTTTTATTTCCTTTACTTCTGATGAATCTATTATAATCTCCTCTACTTTAGTATCTAATCTTATTTCAATATCATATTTTTTAAGTTCTTTTATTAATGCATTTAATACGTCTTCTGATTTATCTGTTATAGGAAATATTCTGTTTCCTCTTTCTTTTTTTGTTTCCAATCCATTTTCTTTTAACAAATTTATGATATCTTGATTAGTAAAATTTTGAAATGCACTGTATAAAAATTTCCCATTTCCTGGTACATTTTTTATAAATTCATCCATCTCTAACGAACTTGTAATATTACATCTGCCTTTTCCAGTTATCAGCAACTTTTTTCCGAGTGATTTATTCTTTTCTAAAACAATTACTTTATTTCCAGCTTTGGCAGCACTAATTGCAGCTAATATTCCGTGCTGGTCCACCGACCTATTATTACTACTTTCATAATTGTCCTTTCTGTTTTATAATATATTTTGTATTGCTTTTAGTACTCCTATTTTTCCATACTCATATGTTAATCCACCTTGCTGGAATGCAATATACGGTTCTTTTATCGGTCCATCACAGCTAAGCTCTATTGAGGAACCTGCTATAAATGAACCTGATGCCATTATTATTTTATCTGTATATCCTGGCATATCCCAAGGTTCTGGAACTGATAAACTATCTATTGCTGACCCTGCTTGTATTCCTTGACAGTATTTAATCAATTTTTCTTTGTTTGAAAATTTTATTGTTTGAACAATATCAGACCTTTTTTCATTATATTTAGGATCTGTATCATATCCTAATTTTTCTAAAATTTTACTTGTAAATACTGCTGTTTTTAAACTACTTGATACAACATGTGGTGCCATATATAATCCTTGTAGAATACTTTTATTTATTCCTAGTGTTGGTCCTACTTCTTTACCTTGTCCAGGTGATGTTAATCTTTCAGCTGCAAGTTCAATCAAATCTTTTCTTCCTGCAATATATGCTCCATTTGGAGCTAGTCCTCCACCTAAATTCTTTATTAGAGACCCTATTATTATATCTGCTCCTATTTCTATTGGTTCTTTTTCATTCACAAATTCCCCATAACAATTATCAATCATAATAATTACTTCTTGATTTACTTTTCTAATTTCTTTTATTATATTTTCTATTTTATCTAATGCTATACTTTTCCTTAAAGAATATCCTCTTGAACGTTGTATCTCTATTAACTTAATATTTTTATTTTTTACTCTTTCAATTATTTTTGTTTCATCAAAATCATTTTGTTTTAAGTCTATTTGTTCATAATTAATGTTATATGATTTTAATGAGCTTGAATTTTCTTTCAACCCAATAACTGGATCTAATGTATCATATGGTTTCCCGCTTATACTAAGCATAGTCTCTCCTGGTCTTAGCATACTAAATAAAGCCACTGTTATTGCATGCGTTCCAGAAATAAATTGTGTTCTAACTAAACTATCTTCTGATTTTAATACATCTGCAAAAACTTTTTCTATTGTATCTCTTCCTATATCTCCATATCCATATCCGGTTGTTGAATTAAAATGAACTTCACTTATTCCATATTTTTGAAAAGCTAATAGAACTTTTAAACTGTTTCTTTCACAGTTTTTATTTATATTTTCAAATTCTTGTTCTAACTCTTTTTCTGTTTCATTTGCTAATTTTTCTAATTCTTTACTAATACCAAAACTTTCGTACATCTCTTCTCCTTTATTCAATTTCTAAACAAAACACTGCTCTTCCTTCAATTAGTTCATATGGTCCAATAAATTTTGGAAAAATATATGTTTCCATCTCATGTATTGGTTCAACTATTATTGTTCCAACATCGTCAACCACTCCCCATTTTTCGTCCTTTTTAACTCCTGCAAATCCATATTTATTAAATGGAGTAACTATATCATAAATACATTCAACAACAATTTTACCACTATGATCACAAAATCCCCATTTTCCATCTTCTTCTTTTGTATATAATTTCAAATCTGGATACACTTCTGTATTTGGTACTATATTACCATTTTCATTTATGTATCTTATTTCACTATCAGAATAAACCACAGCATAAACTTCTTTTACATTCTCAATAACCGGATTATTTATTGTTAATATTTTCTCAATATCTTTTGAGTATATATCTACAACATATTCTTCATCTTCATTAATTTTTCTCGCTTCTAGTGCATTTAATCTATCAATCACTATAATATAATCATATTCGGGTTCTATTATAGCACCACTCCACACGTTTAGAAGACCAGATTTATTTTCTTTATTTGTAAATATAAAATAATCATCAAAGGCATATTTTAGTGATATATATTCATCATCTACTTTTACACCTTTACTTATAACGCTATAATATCCTTGCTCATTTTCAGCTATAAAGTATTCTGGGTTACCTGTATCTGTAACACTTTTATAATTATTACTATTTACAAGATTTCCATAAACATCATACAACATCATTCTACTATCTATTTTTACAGAAATATAGTTTCCTGCAATAGAGTAACTCGTATACTCTGGCTTTAAAATTTCCCTGCCACTGATATCATTAAATCCATATTTGCCTGCTTTTTGAACTACAAATATTTTAGATGAACTAGAATAGTTTATAACTTGAAAATCATTTTTTATAATTTGCTTTTTATTTTTAAATACTCCTCTTCTTCCGTTACTTCTTACAACTAAATATATATCTTCTTCTTCATATGCCAAAACCCTTATTATTTCTTCATACTTAACAGGTAATATTACATTGTATTTATAATCAATATATCCATAAAATATTCCTGTATCTGTTTTTTCAGAAACCACATATCCAGTTTTTGCATAACCATCTTTTTCTGAATTATATCTATCTCCTCTTATAGAATTATATTTTGTATCTATTACAACTTTTCCGTTCGAATCTACAATTCCATATAGTCCATCTTTTCTAACTAATAAAAAACCTGATTTGTTTGTTAGACTTGAAATTTTTTCATATATTGCATCTGTTAATTTGTTTCCTGATAAATCAATCAAACCATATAGTCCATCTTCTTCGTATTTCAATACATCTTTTTCTATTTCAAGGTTAGCCTCAGAAATCATTACTACTGAAACATCTTTATAATCTGCAAGAATTTCTTTGCCTTCACTATTTAAAATTACATATTCTTCATCATCAAAGCATATGAACACATCTCTTGTTGGATTAGGCATATATAAATCCATATACTTAGGTTCTATGATTACTTTTCCTTTATTGTCAATTATGCCTACCATGTCATCTAAAGAATACATATAAAAATATTCTTGTAATTCATTTGCAGTACTTATATTAACTTCTTTATCAGAATTTAGTAGCATAATTCCAACAACTACACATACAACAATAATTATTAGTCCAATAATAACTATTTTTATTTTTCCAGATTGATTCACTATTCTTCCTACCTTTATACATATATTTACTTAAGTATATCCATTAGTTTTTCATATATTTTTAAATTAGCCTTTTTTAAAGAAATTGGTTTCATGTTTTTATCTGTAAAACAGTGTTTCGTTTCACCTGTTGCTATTAACATTCCTGTTACTTTATTTAATACAGTATATGAAACAGCCATTCTAACTCCTGAAAAATCCTTATATTTTACTACAATAGAAACAATATCTCCATAAATAGATGGCGATTTATATTCACAATGTACTCCTAATACTGGTATTAATATCCCATTATCTTCAAATGTTTTATATGGTATTCCTTTTATATCAAAATATTCACACCTTGCCTCTTCAAACCATTTGATATAATTAGAATGATGTACTATTCCCATCATATCTGTTTCATAGTACATAACTTTTCTTTCATATTTAAATTCTTTCATAAGTATCTCCTGAATCTATTAATTTCACTGTAAATAATATCACAAAAACCCAATTTATTCCATAAAAAATGAAAAAAAGAGTGACTTATATTTAAAGCCACTCTTTAAAATTACTTTTTATACACTTTCCGTTATAATTGGAACTACTTGTTTTTTACGAGATACTACACCTTTTAAAAGTGCTGTATTATCTTCTAATTTAACCCCATAAGCTTTTTCAATTACTTTTGCCTTGTTTCCTAAAGCTATTACCTGTGAATTGCTATTCACAATGTCTGTTATAAGGAATATAAATAAATCTAATCCTTTATCTGCTATAACTTTATCTATTGCTTTTTCAAACTCTGCCTTATTTTTCATAACATCTGGTATTGATGCTGTGTTCACTTGTGCAATTATAGCTTTAACTCCACCAAAGTCAAATTCTTTTGCATCTATATTTAAAATCTCATCTATAGTGAATGAACTTAAATCTGTTCCTGCTTTTAGCATTTCTAGTCCGGTATTTTTCTACATCTATATCTGCTATTTTAGATAATTCATTTGCTGTTAATACATCTTCATCTGTACATGTTGGTGATTTAAATAGCAGTGTATCTGATATGATTGCTGATAACATTAATGTTGCCATTACTTTATCAACTTCTATTCTTTTTTCTTTATATAGCTTATATATTATTGTTCCTGTACACCCCACTGGTTCAGCCCTATAATATAAAGGGTATCCTGTATTTAGTAATACTTGATGATGATCTACAATTTTTTTAATCACTACATTGTCTAAATTATCAATAGTTTCTTTTACATTTGCATGATCTACTAGAATAACTTCTGCTCCATCTTCAGCATTTTCTATCAGTTTAGGTGCATCTATTTTTAAATAATTTAGTACATATTCTGTTTCTTTATTTATATCTCCTAATCTACAAGCTACTGCATTTTTCCCTAACTTATTCTCAAGGTTTGCCATAACTAAACTTGAAGTAATTGAGTCTGTGTCCGGATTCTTATGTCCAAATATTAGTATTTCTTTTCCCATTTTATTTCTCCATTTCATTTAAACTTATCAAGATTATATATATACTATTTCTTTTAAAAAATCAATAAATTTCACACAATTATCACTTTTCAATTTACTTAATTTTCAATATTTCTTCTACTGGATTAAGCTCTATATTCTTACAAACTTCTGGAAATAGTTTATATATTGAATATCCTAATTTTCTTTCTATATCAGCTTGAATATTTAATATAGCTTTCCAATTTTCCACAGTCTTATCATTTACTCCATATCGTAAATCAACATCCATTAGTCTTCTTTCAACTAATGTAGGTCCTGTGGGTAAAGCTAATGAATCACATAATTGTATTAATCTGTCATAATCATCATATTTTATATTATTTATATACTCATCAACAAATCTATATTCTTCTTCATTTAAGTCCAATTTACCTATCCCATTTTTTATATCCTGTACAGCAAATGAATGAGTAAGGCAGATCCTTGCTGCTTCTTCATAGCCCTCTTTCATTAAAAAATTATATCCATCTATTATATGTCTTAAACCTGTGTTACCAAATCTTCTGCCAATATCATATAGATATCCATAACTTTGAGATTGGTCTGGATCTAAATCTGTTTTCTCTGCAATCTTTCTTGCGCATTTTGCAACATGAATTGACCTATCTACCCAAGACCCTGGATTTAGTTCAGAAGATTCCATCAATATCTCATATGCTTTTTTGCTACTTAATTCCTTCACATTATACTCCTTTTTATTTTTTTCTTAATTCTGTATCTATATTATCATACGCATTTTTTTCTTTCAATATATTTACTCATTAATTATGTTTTTCCACAAAAATGCCCTATATCTTGCTAATTTACATAATATATGGTATAATATTATCTAGCATTTTATATATTCAAATAAATTTTAGAAAGGATGGTTAGACATGCGGAAGCAGAAGTTTTTTTCTCTTTTCGTTTTGCTCCTAATAATAGGAAGTAATATTCTCCTTTTATCAGGCTGCTCAACTAAAGAGATTCCTATTCCTCAGGCTGAAAGCAATGTTTATGTTTATGATGATGATAATCTCTTTAGCGAATACGTCATCAACCAGCTAAACTCAATGCTTATCAACCTCGAAAAAGAAACTAGCGTCGAATTTGCTGTTGTGACAGTAAAGAGTTTGTTAGATAACTCTATTGAGCACTACAGTATAACAGTGGCAAACGGAATGGGAATTGGTAAAAAAGAAACCAATAATGGAGTCCTTCTAATAATGTCTCGGTCAGATAAAAGAGTCCGACTTGAGATTGGAAAAGGACTAGAGGGTATACTCAATGACGCAAAGTGTGGTCGTATTCTCGATAAGTTTTTTGTACCATACAGAAATCAAGATGGGTATGCTGAGGGAACAATTCTAACAGTACAAGCAGTCATCAATGAAATCGCAATTGATGCCGGCGTTACAATTGAAGGTGTGAATAGCAGTATCGTTGTGCCAGAGCCAATGAGTACAGCACTGATTCTGTTAATCATCGTCATCATAATTATTGTTATAATACTTCTCTTTTTATTCCTTGATCATGTTACTGACGGAGCTATATCCCACTCTATTTCTTCCGGAGGAGGAAGTAGTGGTGGAGGCTTCGGCGGAGGCGGATTTGGAGGTGGTGGTGCTTCCCGATGACAACTAGCAATTCACTTGCAAAGCAAGAAACAAAATCCAAAAATAATTTTAGGAGGTTTTTTCAATGAGAAAGTACCGTATCGATCTTATCACTGTTGCAGTTGTTTTGCTTATCGCCACTATTTGGGGCATTAGCACAAGCAATTCTCTCGTACAATTACGTGAGGACGTTCGGCTAAAGTCCGGTCAGGTGCAAACAACTTTGCAAAGGCGGAGCGACCTTATTCCTAATATGGTTGAAACCGTCAAAGGATATGCCGCTCATGAGGAACAGGTATTCACAGATATCGCTGAAGCTCGTTCAAAACTCTCTGGTGCAATTTCTAGAGGAGATATTGATGAGATAAGTGCAGCAAACAACGAACTGTCATCAGTTTTGGGAAGGCTTCTTGCAATACAGGAAGCATATCCTGAGCTTAAGGCCGACACCCTGTTTATAGGGATGATGGACGAACTTGCAGGCACAGAAAACAGAATTAATATAGCACGCCAACAATACAATGACACTGTGGCTGTCTATAACAAACGTATTCAAGTTTTCCCTGCAAGTATGATAGCAAGCGTACGAGGATTCACTGCCGAAAGATATTTTGAGGCAGATGCAATGGCTCAGTTTGCTCCTCAAGTAAATTTTAACTAATGCTTTTCTAAAATTTATAACTCCGATTGTATTACAATCGGGGTTATTTTTTTCTATTATATAAATGAAAAAGAGATATTTACCAAAGTAGGTATAATATCTCTTTTTCGAAAGTTTATTAGGTCTTTTTTAAGAGTTTAGAACTTCCTAGAAGCTCCACCTCCTCCAGATCTACCTCCAAAGCCAGAATGACTACTGGAGCTAAATGAGCTACTGGAACTGTTGGAACTATTGAAACTGTTAATGGAATTTCTCCTTCTTCGTTCTTCCTCTTCTCTTTCACGTCTCCTTCGTTCTTCTTCCTTACGTTTCTTTTCTTCTTCTTCTCTCTCTTCACGCTCTTTTTTATCCTTTTTGGCTTGTGAAAGCAGTGAAGAAATTTTCTCAGGAATTGACTTGTCGACATATTTTTGCACTTCGCGACTAAGCTTATCGTAAATAGACTCGGCTCGGATTAAATCATTAATATATTTTTCCTTGCCTACTGCTATCCTAGAAAGGATTGCATTTATAGCTGCTACAGCTTCTGATGCTAGTTTGCGTTTCCTGTCTTCCTCTTCTCTTTCTTCTCTGTCCTTTTTATCTTGTTCGGCTTGTGAAAGCAGTGAAGAAATTTTTTCTGGAATTGACTTGTCGACATACTCTTTCGCTTCACGGTCGAGATTACTATAGGTAGAATTAGCTCTGTTCAATTCACGAATATGAGCTTCTTTGCCTATTGAAATCTCTGCAATAACTGCAGTTATTGCAGATACAGCCTCTGCTGCTGAAAATTGATGTTGTAACTGCATTGATTGAATGTATAGCTCGTTCAATTGGATGTTGTCAGATTTTACATACTGTTTTTGAGTATCACTCAAATCATTGTATGCATTTTGCGCCTGCCGTATTGATTGAATTATACTTTTATCAGCTGGCTGTGCTAATACTTCTGTCATCCTAGCGTCAGCTTCTGCCGCTATAGCCATATCCTTTGCTCGAATTTCATCTTCAATCATTTGAGTTACATCCTGGTCTGCTGAAGGATACAAGATATTTACTCTATTGTATCTGTCTTGCAATGTATCAAGCTCTTTTGCCATAGCAGAATTCTCTCTATCGAGTGTTGAAATCTGATCTGACAGTTTACGGTTTTTATCTTTCTCTTGTTTCACACTGTCATCTAATTCATCACGTATTTGAGATAATTCCTGTCTTTTTACCTCAATAGCTGAGTTCGCTCGCTTTCTTTCCTGATCCATTTCCCTACCATGTAGTTCTCTTAGTTTTTCGCGTTTGCCTGCCTCTTTTAACATTGCTTCTTCATGCTCTGCAGTAATTTCCGAAATTTCTTGTTCCAGTTCTTCTATTTTCTTAGTCTTCTTGTAAAGGATTATTCCTATCAATACAAAAATTCCAAGAATTGCAATTATCAGAACAACAAGTCCTATCGCTCCCCAATTTATTACAATTGGCTCTCGAGGAAGCTTTTCCTCTTTTACCTGTACAACTTCAGCAGGAGTATTGGCTCTTTCAATGCAAACCTTAATCTCATTGATTAGTTCTGTCTGTAAGGAAATTAATCCTTCATTAAACTTATTATCTCTGAGTTTAGGTATAGCATAATTGTCTGTAAACCGTCCTGCTTTTGCATCATTGACATAAGCTTCCATGCTTTGTCCTGTTTCTACTCGAATCTCTCGATCTCCAGTAGACAGTAAAATAAGTAAGCCCATATCATTTCTGCCGATTTCGTACTGATTGTACATTGCATTTGCGTAATCTTCTACAGTATTACCATCAAGTGATTCCACTGTAGTAATTACAATTTGGATGCCGTCTGTAGTTTCTGCAAATTCCACTGCCCGGTTCATAAGAGCAATCCTTTCGCTCTGTGTAAACACATTTGCGAAGTCATTGACATAGAATTCTCTTGTTGCTTCCGGAATATTTGGTACTGCAAATGCCACAATGGACATTCCTGTTATCACAATAATAAAAATCAAAGCGATAACCACTTGCCTAATTACTTTCCTCATGACAATTTCCTCCTATTTAGTTTATTTTGTTATTATCTTTAACTAACTACTTATAGCTAGACAAAAAAGGAAATTAATTTATATTTGCATACTATATAATTATACACTACTTTACATAATTTGGCAAGTTTTATATGCCTTGAATACATCAAAAAAGATAAACGAAATTTCTCCGTTTATCTTTATTTTTTACATATTCATTTTAAAATCCTATTCTCTTTCTAGATTCTTCTGCTTTTACTTCTGGTATATCCTCTTCTTTAATTGTAACTAACCTATCATAGTCTTCCATACCTCTTGTTTGATTTGCGTGTTCTACAATAATTTTTTGAGTCATATTTTCTACAAATCTGCCATTACCAAAATTTTCTATTTCTTTCGCTTCTCTTAAAATATCTCTTACCTTTCCTCTTGCATTATCATCAGTATTAAATTCTTTTTCATTTAGTTTCTTTTCAAATATTTCCATTAGTTGGTCTTCTGTATAATCAGGAAATGTTAATTCAAAACCAATTCTTGATTTTAAACCAGGATTTTGGTCTCTAAATTTTTTCATTTCTTCAGTATACCCAGCAAATATTACTATAAGCCTTCCTTGATAATCTTCCATTGCTTTTAGTAATGTTGCTATACATTCATCTGTATAACTTGCATTATTACCAACATGTTCTATAATCGAATATGCCTCATCAATAAACAGTACTCCATCTACTGCACTTTCAATTACATTTTGAGTTTTTGGACCTGTTTGTCCTAAGTATTCTCCTATTAAATCCTGAGATTGCACTTCAACTAATTTATTTTTCTTTACATATCCTAAATTATAATAAATCTCTGCTAACAGCCTTGCAACAGATGTTTTACCTGTTCCTGCATTCCCTTTAAATATCATATGCATATTAAAATCTGTTCTTCTATCTAATTTATTATTAAGTTCTATTAACGATACAAATCCATTAATAGTTTCTTTAATCTCTCCGCAATCCAATTAGAGAATTTAAATCTCTAAGTATTTCTTCTATTCCACGTTCTTTATCTTTTATTCTTTCTTCCATTTTGTCTACATCCACAGCTGTTAAAAGTTTTAAGTTTTGGGCATCTTCATTTTGCATAACATGTGTCAATATCAACTTTTCAAATAAATTATCAACAAATCTTGCATTCCCAAAATTTCTAATCACTTTGTTTTTACCAATTATTTGATTTATCTTATGTTCTACACCTTCTCCAATTTCAAATCCATTTTCATATACTTTATTTTTAAATATCTCATATAATTCTTCTTTTGAAAAATCAGTAAATTCAATCTGATACCCTACTCTCGATGTTAATCCTTGGTTTCTATATAAGAAATCGTTCATTTCTTTTGTTTGTCCTGCAAATATAACTACTAGTCTGTCTTTGTATAAGTCCATAGATTTACACAATGTTGCAATACATTCCCCACTATAGTTCGCAGTAGTACCAATCATTCCTCCTAAAGCATTTGCTTCATCTATAAACAGTACCCCATCTAAAGCACTATCGATTACACTTTGAGTTTTTGGACCTGTTTGTCCTAAATGGTCTCCAATTAAATCTTTACTTATTACTTCTACAACTTTATTACTTTTAATTATTTTTTGTTTATGTAATAGCTCAGCAATAAGTTTTGCAACAGATGTTTTACCTGTTCCTGCATTTCCTTTAAATACCATATTAAAATTAATAGGATATTTATTATCACTTTTATCATTATACTCTATATATCGCAACATCTCATTTACTCTATATTTTACTTCTGTTAGTCCAACTAACTTATTTAAATCGTCTAAAATGTCATTCAATTCTCTAGACCCTTTTAATTCTGGCAATTTATCTTTTTGTAAACTTTTATCTTTTGATATAATCTTAAATTTATTAAATATTATAGAATTACATACATCTTGTATATATGTATTCTCATCTATTGCTTTTGGATTATATGTATTCTCAATATATTTGTATAATTCTTGTCTAAACTCTTCATCAAATTCTGTAACTAATCCTAGTTTTTTTATTATTTTTTCTTTTATTTTTTCCACATCATATTTTTCTATGTCTATTCTTTTATTTATTATAACGGTATTTAACATTAAATAATTTTTCGTGATATCTTCAATTATATCTTTTTCACCAGCAAAAACCACTATTGCTTTTTTATGTTTATAGTAGTTTTTTTCAATAGACAAAAAGAACGAATCGACTCTATGTTCATTTAAGTTCTTTATCTTATCTATATTAGTAAATATTATAAAATCATTCTCCTCATATATTTTTTCCATATGGAAAAATACGTCATTACTATCTCTTGTTGTTTTTACTAGTTTCTCTGCATCTACAAAGAGCAGATTTTTTTCTAATATATAGTAAAATGTTCTTGCATATCTGTTTAATATACTTACTATGTCTCCTATTAGCACATTGTTTTTTGTAAACAATCCAATATTAAACTGAATATATGGCAACCTCCCATTATTATAGTAGTTTCTTATATAGTTTAATACATCTTTTACATTATCTTTTACATTATCAGAACAATCTAAATTATCTACATATTTCATATATTGATTATAGTAAGCTATTTTTGTAATGTCTTCATCAGTCTTTATTTTTCTATATAATATTTTTAAAACCTCAATTGGATCAATGTTGCGTTCTTTGCATAAATGAGACAAATACACAGCAACTTCTATAGGAGAATTCGAAAACATGTATGAGAAATTCTCTGTAATTCTTGGTTCGTTTAAAGAAAACTCTCCCCACACTCCATTTCTGTTTACAAAAAAATCGTACAAACCATTTATAAATGACTTATCTTTTATATGAAAATCTAAATATCTATAATATAGTATTCCATTTTCCTCTTTTTGAATATCAACAGATTTTGTCTGCAATAAAAACTCTGCTCCTGCAACCACTAATTTATTATTCGTTACTTCTAGTATTTTTTCTACAACATAATCAATGGCGCCTCGATCATCAAAATAATTTATGCTATCAGTATTCATTAATCTATCAAATACTGAACATTCATTAATATTATTTTCTTTTATTTTTTTCTTTATATATCCCAACACCTTCATAGGACAATGTTTACAACTTATGTTACAATAACTGCACTTTGATGAAAATTCTCTTTCCATATTATCTAAATTAAATTTCCAAGAATATCTCAAGTCTCTTAAAACATAATCTTGATAATATAGAAACATTTCACCTAAAAGATCGTATCCTTCCAATTCCTCTGAACACATTCTTAAATATGATATTTCCAGAATGTTAGATGGTTTTTCAACAACAGTATTTTCATCTTTTCTCACTGAATTCATTTTTATATTTGATGTTAATATATTTGCTCGTTCAATAAAATTAATCATCTTTATTGTATCTTCATCAAAATTACTGCTTATGTACCTTACTATGTTCTCTATTTCTTCCATTGTTTCTTCCTCTCATTTGTTAATTTCTATTTTCAAAAATTGCATCTGTTATTGCTTGTATATACTGTTCTTTCTCATTTTTTATTATTTCTAAATCAGTTTTTATATATCCTAACTCTATTTGGTAACACTCTATTCCTTGGTTTGAATTACGATGTCTGTTTGATGAATAGTCTTTATTTCTTCCATCAACATATGCGTTTGTAGCAATCCCTCCTACTTCTCTTATTGTATATGAAAATGGAGTATCAATTGTTAATGGATATGGCTCGTATCCTTTTTTATTAGCCGTATTTTCATATTCTTTAATAACATTTGGTGTGAAATTTTTCACATATACTCCATCAGATTTTTTAAAAGATTTGTTATTTGAAAATTCAATACTTGACCTTTCTTTTATTTTATTCGCAATACTCTCTGCTAACTTCAAATCTGATTTACAAGGAGCATATATTTCTAACCCTTTTAAGCTATTATCTCCATTGTTTATATGAAATGACATCATATATTTTGCTTTTGTCTCACCTGCAACAGTTATTCTTCCATTCATATCATACATGTTTGTATATGTGTAATTTTCAGTGTTAATGCTATCTCTAGTAAGCTTTACTTTAAGTCCTTTCTCTTCTAAACTGTATTTTAATAATTCAGCATATTCTAAAGTAATATCTGCTTCAGTATCACTACCTTTTCTTTCTCCAGAATCTTTTCCTCCATGCCCTGCATCTATAACAATATCATAAACATTTTCTGGTAATTCAGTTTCTTCTATACTAATTGTTAAACAATTATATGTTTCTGATTTATATGTTCTTTCCAAAAACTTAATATCTATTTTTCTATTTTGATTATCTTTTGTAATCGTATAATATTCTATATCTTTATATTCAGAACTGTTCACAAAAGTATAATATCTTGGTTCTACACTATTATTCAAACTAAGTCTTAAAAACAGGTAGTAACATTCTTTATTTTCTAATTCATCAAGTATCAGTCCTGAGTTTATTTCATTAGATGAAAAAAATAAATTTTCATCTATAATTTCTGAATTTAATTTATATGTACTTTCATAATCTTTGCCATCTGTTATAAAAAGTTTTGCACCTTCAAAGTTATCTTTATTTACATTTGGCAATTTCCCCGACACATTAAAACTTGTACCATATGTAAAAAATTCTGTAATTTGAGCTTCTTTAGATTGCAAAGTTTCAAATAATTTTTCATCAATTTTACCTTGCTTAAATTTAGGAGATTCATATTTTGATACAAATATTACTGTTGCTAACACTCCTAATAACACTATAACTCTTAATACAATTTTTACTACTTTTTTCAACATAAGGTATCACTCCTTAATTTCTCCAATTAAATCATATCCATTAGCATCTGTAATTTTACATTTTATAAAATCACCGTATTTTTATATTAGAATTCGTTCTTTTTACAAAAACAACTCCATCTTCATCAGGTATATGCATATATGACCTTGTTATCAGGTATTTTTTATCATCAGTAATTCCATCTACTAATACTTCATACGTGTTTCCAATTTTATCTTCTAGATTAATTGTAGATATCTTTTGTTGTAATCTCATTATTTTATTTAATCTACTTTGTTTAGTTTTTGAATGTACTTGTCCTTCCATACTGTATGCTTTAGTTCCTTCTTCTTTTGAATAAGTAAATGCTCCTAATCTATCAAATTTTGCTCTATGTATAAATTCATAAAGTTCAAAAAAGTCTTCTTCTGTTTCTTTCGGAAAACCCACTATTAGAGTTGACCTGATAATCACTTCTGGAATTTCTTTCCTAATTTTTTCCAGCAGATTTTCTATTGATTTACCGCTACCATTTCTGTTCATATTTTTCAATACTTTATTTGAAAAGTGTTGCACTGGTATATCAAAATATTTACATATTTTCTTATTATTTTTTACTGTTTCTATTAACTTATCTGATATACTTTCTGGATATGCATATAGAAATCTTACCCATTTTATCCCTTTTATTTTACTTAGTTCATTCAGTAATTCTGGAAGCTTTTGTTCTTTATATATATCAACTCCATATTTTGTTGTATCTTGTGCTATAACAATCAGCTCCCTAACTCCAGATGCAGCAAGAATTTTTGCTTCTTCTAAAATCTCTTCCATCTTTCTGCTTATATGTGGGCCTCTTATACTTGGAATTGCACAATATGTGCATCTATTGCTACAGCCTTCTGAAATTTTTAAGTATGCTGTTACTTTGCCTGTTGATATAACTCTATTTTTGTATTCTAATATATCTGTTGATTTTGTATTCTTCTTTATTAATTCTGAAATCTTTTTCCAGATATTTTCATATTCATCAATACTTAAAAACAAGTCAACTTCAGGTATAGATTTTTTTAAATCTGATTTATATCTCCCGTACTAAACAACCCATAACAATTAAATATTTGCATTTCTTTTTTTTGTATTCTGCCATTTCTAAAATACATTCTATTGCTTCTTGTTTTGCTGATTCTATAAAACCACAGGTATTTATTACAATTATTTCTGCTTCATGAACCTTATTCACTATCTCAAATCTTTGTTTTTTAAACAGTCCAATACACATCTCTGTATCTACTAAGTTTTTAGTACATCCTAAAGATATAAATCCTACTTTCATTTTAATCCCCTTATCCTATATAAACAGCCTTAGTATAAAATATATTACTAAACCTGGTATACCTAATAATCCTATTAGTACTATTGCCCACCATGTTAAAGCAATAGTTATTCCAAGAAATGTAGTTAGAACCATTAATAAAATTCCTGCCATAATAGAGTTTATTACAAATTTTATTATTAATTTGAATGGTAATGATATTAGTTTTAATATTATTATCAACACTATTATAGTCCCTATAAATGAAATTATTGGCATAATTTTCTCCTTTTCAAAACAAAAATGTTATTATTCATTATTTGAATAATAACATTATATAGTTATTTTTAATTTTTCTCAATAGTTTAGTTGTATTTATTCATTGCAGAATCAATATTATTTTTCAATATATCAATAACAGCATCTTTAGCTTTTTCTACACCTTTATCTAAAATGTCTTTATCTTCTTTGGAAATCGCTCCTAAAACATAGTTTATCATATCTATATCACTATCTTCTTTTCCTATTCCAACTCTTATCCTTATAAATTCTTCTGTACTTAAGCTTTGTACAACTGATTTCATACCATTATGAGTTCCAGCTGAGCCAATCTCTCTTATTCTAACACTCCCCTGTTCAATATCAACATCATCATAAATAATTATCAATTCTTCTCTTGTTATTTTATAGAAATTCATAGCTTCTACTATAGATTCTCCGCTCAGATTCATATATGTTTGAGGCTTTAACAGGATAACTTTATTATCCTCAATAGTTCCCATTCCATATAATCCTTTAAATTTTGATTTAGTAACTTCTATATCATATTCTTTTGCTAATTCATTTATTACATTAAAGCCCATATTATGTCTTGTTTTTTCATATTCTTTTTCTGGATTTCCAAGGCCAACAATAAGATACATAATTCTCCTCCGAAATGTTTTTTAGTTTAAAAAACTAGTAGCTACCTTCACTATTATTTTATCAAGTCTAACAATCTATTTGCATAATCATTATGTTGTTTTGCAAATTCTATTAACTCTTCTTTGTATTCATCAGTAACTTCTTCAAAAAATTCAAACAATTTTGAAATATTATAGTAAAAATCCTGCATTTTTTTGTATGTTATATTTGTAGTCATACTTTCTAATCTGCCACTAAAATATAGGTGTGTTGGAAATTGAGCAATCTTATAACTTTTCGCTCTAAATATTCCTTGTATGTAAAACAAAAAATCCTCATAATATCTATCTTCTATAAATTTCATATTATTTTTAACTAAAAAATCTTTTTTCCAACAGATGTCCCATACATTTGCATAGTTCCATCCATTAATTCTATTCATTAGTATTGAGTTTTCTTCTGTCGGTAAAAATGTTCCTGAAACATATTCTCCATATGCTTCAAATCCCATATATACTATATCTATGTTACTATCACCAATTACATCACTTATTTTTTGTAATACTTGTTCTGAATACAAACAATCATCTGAATCTAGAAAAACTATGTAATCTCCGTTTTGCATTTTCTATTCCTGCATTTCTTGCTCCACCAGCTTTTTTGTTTCTCTCATTATTAACAAGTTTAATACTTGGATATTTTTTTACTATTTCTTTTGTGTTATCAGTTGAACAGTCATTTACAATTATAAGCTCATAGTTATTATATCCTTGTTTTAATACACTTTCAATTGATTTTTCGATTTCATTTGAAGCATTATAAGCTGGTATAATTACACTAAATTTAACATTAGACATTATTATTTCCCCCACAAATCACTTCTACTCTTTATTTTATTCCATATATCATTAACTTTTAAAAATTCTTGATAATGTTCTTCAACTTTTCTATCATATTTCTTCAATTCTTCCAAAACACAATTAAAATCACTGTTTTCAAAAAGGCTACTTATTGATTCAATACTGTTTTTCAATTTTCTATATACAATTTTTATTTTTTCTTTATAATTCTCTTTATCTAATATATACATTAAAAGTGGCTTATATTTTATCCAACCTCTAGATGCTTTTAAAAATCTTTGCTCAATCTCATCTTCTGTTGACTTTATTTTTCTTAATGTCTTTGGATAATTTTTTTTCATTATACTTGTATATTTCAAAAATCCGTCATGAAAATGATATGTTGGAACTTTAATTACTTTTGAATTATCTAATAAAACTGAAAAAAATGTATCCTCTCCTCTTGCTTCTGATGGGTTATAGAATGCTGGTATTTTATCTAAATTTCTCATATTTAAACACAATGTAGAACCTGCTACCCATTTTTTGCTGCTTTTCCCTTTAATCTCATATGCACCTTGCCCCGATGCTATTTCACTATCTGCATATGTTACTCCATTATCTTTTTCAAATTTTTCTTTAATTGAATCCCATGAAACAACTTCATTGCTAATTGCTTCTATATAATCTTTCAAAATCTCCTCCGGCACATCTTCTGAATCTATATATGGTATAGGAGATATATACCCACAATGGTATCCTATTGTGATGTCTGCGTTTTTTATACTCTCTAAATGTGTTAAAAGATTATTTTGCTTTTTCCATTCTATTGAACCATCTTTCTTTTTAATACATGCTAGAGGATATTCGTCATCATCCCAAAATAACAAATAATCTATATTATAATTTAGAGCATAATATAGAACAGTATTTCTTCCTTTTGCATGTCCATGACCTAAAAACATATCTGTATCTTTTTCAGATAGCTCATATCTAGACATAAGAATTTTCTTCTGCTCTTCAATATTCTCTGGTGTTATGTATTTGATATTAACATTTTCTTTGTATACGTCTGGCACTATTCCATAAAAGTCTGTTCTTGTTGTAAATTGATAACTTAAGTCAAATAATATAAAAAAAGTTAAATTTACTACTGTATCGCTGTTTTTAAATTGATCTAAAACTTCTTTATAATAACTATTAATAACTTTACATACGTTTGGTCTACCAGTTACAAAACCTATACCAAAATTTATTTCCTTTTTCATAAAACTCCCTCATTTTTATTTTTCAAAATAATCGTAATTACAAGTTTTTAGCAATCTATTCATTATAGCTATCCCAATACCATCTTTTTTCACGCCTTCTATTAGGATAATTTCAGCATTTATTTCATCTGCATGTCTCAATGATTTATATATATTTCGTGCGATTTCCCTTAAATCATTTTGACTACCTATGTCTATGTATCTTCCTTTTGATACCACTATTTTTTCCTTATGCTCTCTAAATCCCAAGATAACCACATCACCTTTATATTTTCTAACTTCTCTATTTATGTAAAATATTTGGTCTAGCTTATCCTCACAATAAATTACTTTACACTTCGTTTCTGGTGAATAATGTCTATATTTTATTCCTGGGCTTTCAATTTTTCTATCATCTTCTATTTTTTCAAATACTATTTCCTCTACTCTTACTGTTCCAATTACTTTTTCTATATCTTCTGGTGTAATTAGACCTGGTCTTAAAATAACCGGCACTTCATCTATTACTTTTACTACCGTAGATTCTAGTCCTCCATCTACTTCACCTGTATCTACAATAGCAGATACTTTTTCTTCTAGTTCTTTTCTAATGTCTTCAATATTAGTACCACTTGGCCTTCCGGAAATATTAGCACTTGGTGCAGCAATTGGCACTCCTGATAGACTTATTATCCCTCTTGCTACTACACTGCTTGGTATTCTCACTGCCACTGTGTTAAGCCCTGCTGTTACAATGTTTGGTATTATTTCCTTCTTTTTTAAAATAATTGTAAATGGCCCAGGCATAAATTTATTTATTAGCTTCTTTTCTACTTTACTAGTTATCTCTGCTATCTCTTCAATCTTCTTCTTTTCAGCTACATGTACAATTAATGGGTTATCTTGTGGTCTCCCTTTAGCAATAAATATTTTCCCTACAGCTTCTTCATCTAGCGCGTTTGCTCCTATGCCATAAACAGTTTCTGTAGGAAAAATAATAATCTCTCCGTTTTTTATTAAATTACATACTTTTTTTAGTTCTTCTGTATTAGTAGTATCTTTCCAATTATAATACATGAAATTTGCCCTCGTATTCTATATTATACTACATTTAAGCCGTTATTGTCAAATTTTAGTACCTTTTTATCCCTTATATATTCCTATTGTAATAACAATAAAATATCAAATAAAAAACAGGTTTTTAATCCATTATTTGATAGCGAATTAAAAAACCTGTAATTAAAGCATTTTTATTTATTAAACTATGTTATATTCTAAAACTCCTTCTTCTGTATAACTATCCTCGATTTCAATTATATTACTTGTGATAGCACGTTCGAAGATCATTGCGTCTCCTTCTCTTCCTGTCTCTACAAAGCCATTTTTCTTATAGAAACTCACAGCTCTATCAAATTTCTCATATGTTGCTAATGTAACCCTTTTAAAACCGTTAGTTTCTGCAAAATCCATGCATATATTGTATAAGTTTTTTGATATACCAGTTCCTCTGTATTTTTCCTCTACATAAAAGTTTTTTAGTTGACAAATTTCACTATCAATGTTTCTTAGTCCTAGGGTACCAATAACTTCATCTCTTTCATTTATTGCTATCCAGAAATTTCCGTTATCTTTCTTATATTTTGAAAATTCCATTTCTTCAAGTGATTCTCTCCATTCTTCAAATCCAAATTCTTCAACACTTACTTTTATAATATGTTCAATCACTTTATCTTTGTATTCTTCGCTATATTCAACTATTCTTTCTTGTTTAATATTATTATTTACAGCTTGATTTAATTTTGTTCTATATAATAGTAACTCTATCAAGTTTCCAAAAACTTTCCCCTGCTTTGAGGATACAATACTTTCACCCTTTAAAGCATGGTTTAATAAAACAGCTTTTTCATCTATATTTGCCTTAAATTCAATTCTTTTCATAGTTATATCCTCCTTAATCAAAAAAATATATTGAATAACTTGAGTTTTTATTCAATATATTGTATACACTACACATTTTTAAGTTATGTATACTATAACTATAATACACCATATTCACCTATATTGTCAAGTATTTTTTAAAATTTTCTTATATACTTTATTTTCCATTTTATTATCTCTTTATATCTCTTTAAATCTCTTTTAAAGTCACTTTTTCTATATTGTAGATTTGTGCATTTTTATTAAAAATTTCATATTTTTAATAAAAAACATAAAAAAAGAGCGTTTTTTTGAAATCAGCTCAAAAAAAGTTCATCTCATTTTAATCTCTTTTTCTAATTTTTTTATCTATAATTATTCACTTTTTTTCTGTTTTAGCTTCTGTCTCTTCCTTCCCCAGTAATCTCTGCTTAAAGAATTCTTTATGTCCCATTATTATTATTATGAATATAATTATAGCAAATGATAATGCTTTCCATATGCCACTTTCTAATAATATAATAGAAAACATTCCAAGAGTTGCTGTTAATCCATATATAATAAGTACAGCTTGTTTATGTGTAAAGCCTTTTTGAAGCATTTTATGGTGTAAATGCTTTGCATCAGGCTGCATAATTGATTTTAATGACTTACCTGTTATTAGCCTTCTAATTATTGCAAATAATGTATCTGCTAACGGAAATGCCAAAACAATCAGTGGTGACATTATAACTATAGCTGTATATGTTTTAGCTATCCCTAAAATTGATATTATTGATATACAATATCCTAGAAAGTTCGATCCTGTATCCCCAATAAACGTTCTAGCAGGATTAAAGTTATATGGTAAAAATCCTAATAAAGCTCCTCCTAGTGCTGCTATTAATGCTATTGATATAAGAGGAGAACCATTTAATGAGAATATTATAAGTAGTGATATACAAGAAATAAGCGATACTCCTGTTGATAACCCATCTAAACCATCTATTAAGTTCATAGCATTTGTTATTCCTACAATCCAGAAAATTGTTAACACATAATAAAAAACCATATTAAAATTTTCTGCATTTATTAGAGGTAAATTAAAAGTATCTATTATAATCCCACTTTGTACAACAATAAATGCTGCTGCTGTTTGAGCCAATAATTTAAATATAGCCGGAACACCTTTAACATCGTCTAAAAAACATGTTAAACAAATTATCATTCCACCTACTATAAACCCAGCTAATTTTCCTATATAGTTTTCTTCTGATAAATCTATATTTCCCTCTAATGACATTATAACTAGCAAATATACAATAGATACAACAAATCCAGCAATTACTGCTAGTCCACCAAGTCTTGGCATACTAACTGTGTTAATACGCCTTTGATCTTTTGGTGTATCAACTGCACCTAGTTTTTTTGCTAATTTAATTGTATGAGGTGTTGCCACAAAAGCAGCCGTAAAGGCTATTGTGAAAGCTATTACTATATCTCCCCACATATTAGATTCCTCTTTTACTTCATATTCTTCTTTTCAATTTCTTCTATCATTTGTAATCTATCTATATATCTTCCGCCTAAGAATTCTGAAGCTAACCATGTTCTTATAAATATAACTGCTTTGCTTATATTTATTTCATTTGCTGGTAATGCAAGTATATTCACATTATGATGCTCTTTGGCTTGTTTTGCTCCTTCTTCTGTATAGCATGGAGCACATCTAATTCCTTTAAATTTGTTTGCAACCATTGCCATTCCAAATCCAGATTTACATATTAAAATACCAACATCACATTCTTTACTTCTAATTGCCTCTACTACTTTCTCTGCATAAATTGGATAATCTGTTCTTTCTTCATTAAATGTTCCAACATCTTTATATTTGATTTCTTTTTCATCTAAATATTTTTTTATTTCTTCTTTTAGTTTATATCCACCATGATCTGCACCTAAAGCTATCATAATAACCTCCTTATAATTTGAGCAGTATCTCTTTTAGCTATATTTCTTTATTAATATATCACAAAGCTTGTTTCAATACAATATGTAAATCCAACACTTTTGTGAATTCTATGTGAATAAGTATTAAAAGAAGCCTACCTTAAGCTTCTTTCTTTTTAATTTTATCCTTTCAAAACAAAATCATCTAAAGCTTTAAACTGTCCTTTCGCTTGTCCTACAATTTTGTTTAATAATACATCATCAATTTTGCTAAAATCACTTTCAGATAAAATAGTGGTAGGGTTGATATCCTTAATATCTATATAATCCTTAGTTAATTGTAAATCATTTATAACATTTAGCATTTTGTCACTATATGATATTGTAAAAAATTTATGTCCAAAAACTGATGATAATATCATTGCATGAAATCTTGTACATATTGCATATTCCATGCTTTGGTATAAATCAATATATTCTTCTATACTATTAGAATAGTGAACTACTTTCACACTGTTTCTGTATTTTTCTTCTATACTATTAATTAATTTTTTTACACCATCCATGTCTCCTTCATATTCACAATATGGAAACAGAAATATTTGCTTATTTTGCTTAACTAATTCTATAATATTAGTTTTTAAAAATTCCTGATAATCTCCCTCACATTGACTTAAATTTGGTTTTTGTTCCAAACCTATAACTGATATTCCAACACTATCTTTTATTTTTTCAACTTGTTTTGGCTTGTAGTTAAATCCCACATCAGGTGCATATCTAACTGTAGCAACATCTTTAAATAAATTATATGAATATGTCTCTCTAAAACACATATCTGTAGAATTACTAAAAACTTCTTTTACTAAATCAAAGTATTCTTGTGTATTATATGGTCCAAAATTGGAACTTATGTAGAAAAATGGAATATTTTGTTCTTTGCATTCAAGTATAAGCTTTAAAAAATCCATTTGTCTATTTTGTCCATTTTGAATATCTACATGCTCCATAAATATAGATCCTCCGGATATAAACAAAAGCATCATAATCAGAACAAATAATCTTTTCCATATTAATTATTTCATTAATCATATTTATATTTTTACAATTTTTAAATAATTCGTTATAAACTTCTGGATATCTAGGATTTATATAAAAATCTATATTTTCATATCTTTGAGATAATAAATATATAAATAAATCATCACCTACGTTTTTTCTCGTATATACAAATAGGTATACTTTTTTTCTCTTCTCCAAATTATATTACTCATTTACCTTTCTTTACTGATTCTATTTTTTATCAAAAAAATATTGAATAAATCAGTTTTATTCAATATTTTAGGTCTATATTTTTTATCACCTAATAATTGTACATTATCTTTATTCTTATTGTCAAGTAGTTAGTCATACCTAAAACTCTCTAAATACTGGTTTTCAAACATATATCATACTTTCTCAAAAACACTATATTTAAAATACTTAACATGATATTTTTGAATACACCTATAACAAAACACTTGCTTTTTGTAAACTTTCATGTTAAAATGTATTGAGTAAAATTTACTTTTAACTAGAGGGAGGTTAAGAAATGCCAAATATTAAATCAGCTATTAAAAGAGTAAGTGTAATTGAAAAAAAGACACTACAAAATAATATGATAAAATCAGCATATAGAACTGCTATTAAAACTTTTGAAACTGCTGTTCAAGAAGGCGATAAAGCTAAATCAGAAGAAAAATTCAAAATAGCAGTAAGAAAAATAGATCAAGCTTGTTCAAAAGGTATCATAAAAAAGAATACAGCTTCTAGAAAAAAATCAAACTTAGCTAAAAAATTAAATACTATCGCAGTTTCTACAAGCTCAACAAAAAAATTAAAAACAACTAAATAATCGTAATAACGATTATTTTTTTACCATTTTTTTCATTTGAATTAGAGTTTCCAAAATGCTACAATTTTATTATTAGACATTAACTTTAAGGAGACTTTTAGATGAATAAAATAGATTTTATAATAAAAAATAAAAAGATTATACTTTTACTTCATATTTTCCTCACAATTTCTTATTTCATTTCATTTATTGGCATCTTAATGTTATACATATATAATAAATTCTACATATCAATTGATTTATACAAAGCAAGCATTATAGTGTTTAGAACTGGATTAATAGCTGCAATATTTTCTGTAATTTGTGGTTTTGCTTTTAATAAGTATTTGGATGAAATAAAATTTTAAAACAAATTAATAACACATTACAATTTGGTAATGTGTTATTAATTTGTTAGTCTATAATTTAATTATTTTCTTTTCATCTACAAATGATTCAATAGTTGCTACAACATTTTTCAAATACAAAACTTGTGTATTATTATCACCTGGACTATACCTTGATTGTAATTCAGGATAAGCATCTAACATACTTTTCTTTGCTTCTACTCTATCATCTTCTATTGCAAGTGCTTCAATACGAATCCATTTGCCTTCACTCATAGCGCAAATTTCGATTTTAGGATTTGCACTAATTTGTTTTGATACAAGTTTAGTCTTTCCAGTTTGAATATATAACTTGTTTTCAAAAATATTTATTGTGCCAAATGGTCGCACTCTTGGCTGATCTACTTCTACTGTAGCAATATAATAAGTTTTACATTTTTTTAAAAATTCATAAATTTCTTCCATAAACAAAGCCTCTCTTCTTCTATTTATTTAATTCATTTAAAAACAACTCATTTAACATTTGTGGGTTTGCTTTTCCTCTTGTTTCTCTCATAGCTTGTCCTACTAAAAATCCTAATGCTTTTTCTTTTCCTGCTTTATAATCTGCAACTGATTGTGCATTTTCTTCTATAACTTTTAATACAATTTCTTTAATTTCCTTCTCATCAGAGATTTGCATCCATCCTTTTTCTTCTATTATCTTACTTGGCATTTTAGGATTTTCAAATAGTTCTTCTAATACTTTTTTAGCTATTGCAGAACTTATTGTTCCTTTATCTATTAAAGTTACTAACTCTCCTAGTTCTTTACCAGTAAATTTTAACTGATCTGGTTCTTCTTCTTTCTCATTTAATATTCTTGCAATATCAGACATAATCATATTGCTTACTATTTTTGGATTTTTACAAATATCTATTGCTTCTTCAAAAAGGATTGAAAAATATTTTGAACTCGTAACAAAATTTGCTGCTTTTTCTGATAGTTCATATTCTTCTACATATCTTTTCTTCCTACTTTCCGGTAACTCTGGCAAATCCTTTCTTATGTTTTCGATATATTCATCAGATAATCTAATTTCTACTAAATCCGGATCTGGAAAATACCTATAATCTTGCGCATCTTCCTTATCTCTCATTGAATATGATATCCCTGCTAAATCGTCCCATCTTAATGTTTCTTGTATAATTATACCATCTTTTTTTAATATGCTAACTTGTCTTTTGATTTCATAATCTATTGCTCTTCCAATTGCTTTAAATGAATTCAAATTCTTCATTTCTGTTCTGGTTCCAAGTTTAGTATCACCTACTTTTCTAATAGAAATATTAACATCTGCTCTTAATGAGCCTTCCTGCATCTTACAGTCTGAAACTTCTATATATTCTAATATTGATTTTAGCTTCTTTAAATATCTGTCTACCTCTTCAGCACTCCTTAAATCTGGTTCTGAAACTATTTCTATTAGTGGTACACCTGCCCTATTTAAGTCTACTAAACTCTCATCTGTGTATTCACTATGATTTAGCTTTCCTGCATCTTCTTCTATATGAATTCTAGTAAGTCTGATTTGTTTCTTTCCATTTGACGTTTCTATTTCTACATATCCCTTTTCACAAAGTGGCATATCAAATTGAGATATTTGATATGATTTAGGCAAATCTGGATAGAAATAATTTTTTCTATCATTTTTACTAGTTGGTGCTATTTTACAATTTGTTGCAAGTCCTGCCTTTACTGCATATAGTACTACACTTTCATTAAGTACTGGTAATGTGCCCGGAAATGCCATACATACTGGACAACACTGGGTATTTGGTTCTCCACCGAATTCTGTTTTACAACTACAGAATATTTTTGTTTTAGTTGAAAGTTCTGCATGAACTTCTAATCCCATTACTACTTCATAATCTTCCATTTATATTACACCTCCCATTTTCTCAAATGCATACGCTGTATTTAGTATCTTCTCTTCTTCAAAATGATTTCCTATTAGTTGTAGTCCTATTGGCATTTGTTCTTTGTTTTTTCCACATGGAATTGATATTCCTGGAAGTCCCGCAATATTTACAGGTACTGTATAAATATCTGCTAAATAGTTTTCTACAGGATCCTCTGACAATGCACCAATATCTGGTGCTACATTTGGAGCAACAGGAGATAGTATAACATCATATTTATTAAAAATATCACTAAATTGTTTCCTTATAATCGTCCTTACCTGCTGAGCTTTTTTATAATACGCATCATAATAACCAGAACTTAATACATATGTTCCTAGTATTATTCTTCTTTTTACTTCATCACCAAAGCCTTCACTTCTCGAGTTTCTATATATATCTTTTAGATTATTATATTTTTCTGTCTTGTATCCATATCTTATTCCATCAAACCTACCTAAATTTGAACTTGCTTCTGCACATGCAATTATATAATATGTTGCTAATGCTTTTTCTCCAATATCTAGTGAAACTTCTTCTACAATTGCACCTAAACTTTCATATTTTTTTGCTGCATTTAATATTGATTGTTTTACTTCTTCATTAATTCCCTTACTTAAAAACTCTTTTGGTAGAGCAATTCTCATTCCTTTTATATCACCTGTTAAACATTTTGTATAATCTTTTTTACCTATATCTAAAGAAGTAGTGTCTCTTTTATCATGTCCTGAAATTATATTCATTAATATTGCTGAATCTTTTACATCCTTCGTTAATGTACCAATCTGATCTAGTGAAGATGCATAAGCCACAAGTCCATATCTTGATACTGTTCCATATGTTGGTTTTAGACCAACTATTCCACAATAACTTGCAGGTTCCCTAATTGAACCTCCTGTATCACTTCCGAAGCGCCCATGGTACCATTCCTGATGCAACTGCTGCTGCACTACCTCCAGATGATCCACCTGGTACCTTGTTTAAATTATGTGGATTTTTAGTTTTCTTAAAATATGAATTTTCTGTTGTAGCTCCCATCGCAAATTCATCCAAATTTAATTTTCCAATTATATTTAGATTCTCTGATTCTATTTTTTCTATAACTGTTGCATCATATGGTGGTATATATTTTTCTAACATTCTTGAACTACATGTGGTTCTAATTCCCTTAGTTGAAATATTATCTTTTATTCCAATAGGTATTCCCGCATATGCTGAATTAATTTTACCACTTGCTAGCCCTTTTTCTATTTCTTTAGATCTATTTTTTGCTTCTGTATCACAAATAGTTATAAATGCTTCTATATCTTTCTCTTTTTCTTCAATTCTTTTTAAATAACTATCAGTAACATCACTTACTGTTATTTCCTTTTTATCCAGCAATTCTTTTATTTCATGTGCTGTTAAGTTATATATTTCCATTATATCAACCTCTTCTTTCTAACTAATTACTTTTGGTAATTTAAACATCCCATCTTTTGAATCTATTGAATTTTGTAATAATAGTTCTGGATTTTCAAATTCTTCTATTTTATCTTTTCTAAATATATTATAATTTTCCAGTATTGATTTACTTATCTCTACCCCTTTTGTATTTTCATTATTTAGAACATTCATAAAATCTATAATGCTATCCATGTCTTTCGCATATTTTTCTACCTCTGCTTCTGATAAATTTAAGTTTGCTAATTTTGCGATATGTTCTATTTCTTCTTTACTTACTCTCATATGTTTCTCCCTTCTATTGATTTTATAAGGCCATCAAATAATGGTGCTGGTCTATCTGGTCTTGATTTAAACTCCGGATGAAATTGTACACCTATAAAAAACTTATTAGATGGAATCTCAATCATTTCTACTAACATTCCATTTGGAGATATACCCGAAATAACTAATCCTTTTTTCTCCATAGCTTCTTTATATGTATTATTATATTCAAATCTATGTCTATGTCTTTCTTCAATCTTATCTTTTTTATAGAGCTTTTTAGCAAGTGTTTTATCTTTTAATATACACGGATATGCTCCGAAGTCTCATTGTTCCACCTTTTCTATCTATTCCAATCTGATTCTCCATAATATGTATTACCGGATTTTTGCAAGTCTTATTAAACTCTTCAGAATTTACATCTTTTAATTTTAATACATTTCTTGCAAATTCTATAACTGCTATTTGCATCCCTAAACATATTCCTAAAAATGGTATGTCATTTTTTCTTACATATTTTATAGTTTCTATCATACCTTCTATTCCTCTGTCTCCAAATCCTCCTGGAACAACTATTCCTTGCATATTTTCTAATTTCTTCGAAATATTATTTTTGGTAATCGTTTCTGAATCTATCAAATCAACTTTTACTTTCACACCATTTTTATATCCTGCATGTATTAGACTTTCTATAACTGAAATATATGAATCTTCTAATTTTGTATATTTTCCAACTATTGCTACATTTATTTGTTTATCTTCTATTTTATTAATATTGCTTATAATCTTCTTCCATTGAACATTATTTGACTTACATTTATCTAATTTTAAATATTTGCATACTTCTTTAGTAATTCCTTCTTCTTCTAAATCTAAAGGTATTTTATACAGACAATCTGATGTCTTGTTTTGTATAACACTACTTTTTCTCACGTTACAAAATAGTGCTAATTTTTCGCGAACACTTTCTGGCATATCCTGATCTGTTCTGCAAACTAATATATCTGGTTTAATACCAAATGATTGAAGTTCTTTCACAGAGTGCTGAGTTGGCTTAGACTTTATTTCATTTGAGCCAGATATATATGGTAATAATGTTACATGTATGTATATAACATCTTCCGGATCTTTTTCTAATCCAACCTGTCTTATTGCTTCAATAATAGATAAACTCTCTATATCACCAACAGTTCCTCCTATTTCTGTTATAACTATATCTACATTTGTATTTTCAAAACTGTATATTTTTTCTTTTATAGCATTTGTTATATGTGGTATAACTTGTACAGTTTTACCCAAATAATCTCCTTTTCTTTCTTTTTCTATAACTTCCTGATATATCTTTCCCATCGTAATGCTTGAATTTTTAGTTAGATTTTCATCAATAAATCTTTCGTAATGCCCTAGATCTAAATCTGTTTCTGCTCCATCATCAGTTACAAAAACTTCTCCATGTTCACATGGATTCATAGTACCAGGATCAACATTAAGATACGGATCAAATTTTTGTATTGTTACTTTATATCCTCTATTTTTTAATAACCTTCCTACTGATGCTGCAGTTATTCCTTTTCCTAATCCTGATACCACTCCTCCTGTAACAAATATATACTTTGTATTCACGATAGGCCCTCCTCTCGTTATAAAACCATCTCTGTTTCTGTCTTTTCTTTTTTTACTGATTAATTATACATCGAAAAAAAAGAAAAGACAAGAGAAAAAAGTGCATAAAAACTATGTAATATATATAACAGCGACAACAGCGTGGAAATAGAGTCTATACTATTTGACTAATAATTTGTAAAATGCTATACTGTTATTATCTTTAAGGTCTGCGGAAGGAGAAAATATGCAATCATATGAGCATGTTTGGGCTTTACTAGCAAATATTGCTAATAGAGGTCAAAATAAAGAACAATCATTAAACGTGTTAAAACAATACGCATCATATATAAACTTAACTGACAGTATACGTAGTGAACTTAATCCAACTCCAGATGGTGCTTTAAAAGCATACAGGCCTCTTTCACATTATTCAGATGGAGCATGGATGGAGCTACCTTTTGGTGATAAATTAAAAAACTTTAAAGGATTAGAAGATGTAAATTACTATATTCCAGATAATGCAGAAAGAAAAGCTGCTGACGGACCAACAGATATACTTAGTTTTTTTGAGCATAATCAGGAATTTTTAAAAGATAGAGGTTCTGCTTTTACATTAGCACATCTATTACAAGATTGTGTAACTGATAGAATAATACAAAAAGATATAGCGACTACATATTATTCTACAGGCGAAAAACAAAATGATGAAGATATTGTAAATCTTTATGGATATGACACTAAAGGTGGTCTTTGTAAGTTAAATCAAACTGGAAAAATTGTTAGCATGAATGACTTTAGAAATGTTGTAACTCTTTTTTGTTCATTAACAAGTGCTAATTTATGGAGACATATTAAAGCAAGTTACCCAGATTTGACTATTGATGAAGTTTCAGAATCTATAAAGGAAGCATATGAAAGAGACTACAATGAAAACATGGCAAAAACAGCGTCTCAATATACAAAACCAAGTCAATCTATTGAAAAGCTTATGGAATCAGATATATTAGAAGATTCAGTTGAAATTGCTGGATTTGATATTAAAAGTATAGACGATATTAAAACAAGACTTATAGAACTTGGCGCTTTTAATAATAAGAAGGAGATAGAAGATAAAGTAGAAGAAACAGTTAGGAATTGTATAGAAACATTTAGTGACGGCAGACCTGTTAAAAAAGAAAGTAATTTAGAAGAAATAAAGTAAAATAATATGTTAAAGAGGTATATAATGGGAGAAAATGAAAGAAATTTTATTGTTGGAATTCTTACTAGCGATGAGAAAGTAAACAAAGCATTGATTGAAAAATTTGAAGGACAAAAAAATATAGCAATAATTGATTTAATGAATATGGATGGTGAATCAATAAAAAAAGTTGTTAACAACGCAAGTCCAGATATTGTTATAACTGCTGAAGATGCATTTTTAACTGCTGGAAACAGAAAAAAATTTGATGAGCTAATTAAGGCAGATAAAAACACGTCTTTTTTAGCTATATATAACAGCAAAAATGCAGAAACAATGTTAGAAATATTTAATATATTATCAAAAAAAGGGCCTATAGTTTTACCTTGTAAAATAGAGAATTATGAAGATTATAGGATACTTACTACAAACGTGCAAGGAGTAATAAATGAAAAAACTCAACTTGCACTAAGAGCAAAAAAACAATTTTAGGCAAATGCTACTTAGGTGGCATAAATAATATAAAATTATATAGGAGGTATATAATGGGAGAAAAAGAAAGAAACTTTATTGTTGGAATTCTTACTAGAGATGAAAAAGTAAACAAAGTGTTGATTGAAAAATTTGAAGGACAAAAAAATATAGCAATAATTGATTTAATGAATATGGATGGTGAACTGGCTAAAAAGTTTATTAACAGCTCAAGAGTAGATGTTGTTGTAGCTTCAGAAGAAGCTTTTGTAAACCCAGAGCAGAGTCAAAAAGTCGATGAGTTGATTAAGACTGATATAAATACTACTTTTTTAACAATATATAATAAAGAAAACAGTAAATCAATGAGAAAAATAGAAGATGATTTGCAGGCAAAAGAAGCACTACTTATACCATGTAAAGTAGAAAGTAATTTAGATTATTTCATGCTTGCCACAAATGCACAAGGAGCAATCCACAGAAAAATTCACAATGACTTGAGAATAAAAAAAGTAATTTCTGACCTAGCTGATAGCTTTACTGACAGAGACGAAAAATAAATATAACTAAAGTACTTATATGATATTTAAGAAATAATTTTAGAGGTGAAAAATGGGCCATAATCCTAAAAAAACTTTTGTTATTGGTACAGCATTACCATCAAACAACCCAAACGATTTAAGAAGTCAAACAATTATAGATGAGTTACATTCACAGTTTGATTCCAGCGATTTGGAACTTATTATATTAGATTTTAATGATATAACTGAAAGTGCTAGAGAAAATTTTGCTACAAATAAGTTAGATATCATTATTGCTGACACAGAGGCTTATAATAGCAACCCTTATGTTCTACAACTTATTGAAAATATAAAAGAAGACATCAATAATGGCATTGATCCAAACCTTACATTTATACACACGTATGATGAAACTAGTTCATCCGAGGACAAATTAATAGAAATAACTAACAAACTTGCTGAACTAGTCAAAAAGAAAGATGAAGATGAAGGCAAAGATGAAATAGGTATAGGATTAGTTCCTTGTGATATTTCAGATTCTGATAGCTATATTCGTGTAGCTATATCGGCAAAGACTCTAGCCACTGAAAAAGAAAGAACACTATTAGCAGAAAAGGAAATTATTGACCTTTCAACTAAAGTAAAAGATAAAATGAATGAGCATGAAGATTCATACACACCAGAACATTTAGATAGAACTTGTGAAATAGCTGTCAAAATTGCAGAACAGATGGGATTATCTGATTCAGATCTAAAAACTTTATCTTTAGGAGCATCAATCCATGATCTTGGAAAAGAGTTTATTTCTGTAGACCTTTTAAGAAAAATAGGTAAGCCAACTCCTGAAGAACGCGAAGAATTGGAATCTCATGTTATATATGCTGAAGCAGATATTAGTAAATATGATTTTGGCGAGTTTGAAAAAATAAAAAATATAATTGCACAGCATCATGAAAGATGTGATGGTGGCGGATACCCAAGAGGATTAAGTGGCTTTCCAAAAGGAACCAATCTCGAAGAAGAAAAAGAAAAAATAGAAGAAATAAATGGAAATGCAACAATAGCTGATATAGGAAAAGGTGATATAGATCCCCTTGCTGAAATTGTTCAAGTTGCCGATTCTGTACATGCAATGCTTGGAAGAATTTATCATGATGAGTTTAAAACTATAGAAGATATAAAACAAGAATTAATAGACTATGGAAGTATTGAGCCAGCTGAAAAAGAAAAGGAATTCACTTGTCAATTTAATCCATATATAGCTAATGTTTTACTAAGAATGATAGAAAAAAATCTTATTGATTTAGAAGAATATAGGCCTCAGGCTATAAAAGATGCATTAAAACAAAACACTATAACAAGTCCACCAAAAGAAAATGAAGATAGAAAAGAAAATGAACCAATGTATGAAGCACCACTTACAAGAGAACAATTAAAAGAGGCTGCTCTTACTGTTAGAATAAATGAATTTGAGGCAAGAATAAGTAACCTACAAGAAGGAGATCCAAAAACCAAGGAACTGCAAAAAGAAATAGAGAAAACAAGAGAAGAAAAAAATAAATTAGAAAAAGAAATTGAAATAGAGAAGCTAAAAAAAGAAAAAAACGAATTGAAAAAAGAAATAGAGAAGCTAAAAGAAGAAAAAAACGAATTGAAAAAAGAAATAGAGAAGCTAAAAGAAGAAGAAAACGAATTGAAAAAAGAAGAAGAAATAGAGGAACCAAAAGAAGGGAAACCAGAACCTATTAAAATAAAAAAAGAAGATGTACAGGTAGTTGCAGAGCAATCTGATTCAATAGCAATTAGCATACGTGTCGGTAAAGAAATTAAGGAAATCGTACATAGTCAGAGTCTAGAAAGCTCAGAGCATGATAAAAAGTCACCTGAAGAAACGACTCATTAACTTTATTTAATATATACTTTAATTCGAGGGATAAAAAATATTATAAGTTCAATCATAAGTAATTTCAAAAATAGAAGGTACTAAAATTTAATTAGTACCTTATTCTTTATAATATTTTAGATACTATTATTAAAGTTAGTTCTGCAATTATTTCTACAATAGCAAACTTTATTATTACATTTTTATCTTCTTCCTCTTCACATAATTCTTTTACTCCAAAATATATTAATATTAATGTTATAGCATTTAGAGCTGTATGTAGTGGAGTAATTATTACATATATTCCTGATACTAAATTACCTACTATTCTTAATGCGCTATAAGCTATCATTGGTATACTTGCTACACTCATTGTGCAAATATTTGTTATTAATGATTTCTTATTATTTTTATTTAATATCAGTATCACAAGTGCTGGAGCTAATACACGTACAATTGGATCTATTGTTACTTTTATTATATGTAATATTTTATCCTCAAATTTTACTGGTAAAAATCCTGTCAAAGAACCTAATACATTTAGTGCTATCCATAATACTATTAATATAATTGCTTTAGATAATATATTTTCTCCACTTGCAGCTCTTTTAACTGCTTCTATTGGATTTGAAACCATCTCTTTCACAAATCCTTGTGTCTCTAATGCATCTTTTTTAAAATCTGTGTTTTTAATAGTGTCTTTTATCTGGTCAACTGTGTCCTTTGTCTCATTTTTCAGTTCTTCTTTGTCAATTGGAAATTTATCTTTTTCCACTTTAATCCTCCTTACAATATATAGGCAAGTAAATATACTTGCCTATTATTCTTGTTTATTCTATTCTATTTTATTTTATTTAGAAATCTTCTCCTGCTATTTCGTTACCATAGCAATCTTTAAACTTTTTAGCTAGTATAATTAGAAAATCATTTGTTACAAATGCTCCTACTAACACAAAAGCTATTAATCCTAAATACAAATCCATTGATAGTATACATGCAGCAACAATTGTTAGATATGCTATTAGAAATCCTGAACCTAATTTTCCTACATATAATCTATGAACTCCTAAAAATCCTAAAAACCAACAAAGTATTAACGCTGTTAGCCAATTTTTGCCATTTTCATTTTCTTGTATTTGTTCATCATTGTTTTCAATATTATTTTCTTCCATCTTTTGTTACTCCTTTATTATAAAAAATCTACTTTCCCTAATTATTTTTTATTACATACTCCTTGATTTGTCAATATATGTTACGCAAATATTATGAAATTGTTATATACATTAATTAATTTCCATAGTATGCATCAATTAGTATTTGCCTTATTTCAGATACAAGTGGAACTCTTGGATTTACTGTTGTACACTGGTCTTCAAATGCTTTTTCTGCTAAGGCATCAACTTTTGAAATAAAATCCTGTTCTTCTATTCCACATTCCTTAAGTGATTTTGGCAATTCTAACTTTTCCATTAATTCTTTAATTGCATTTATTAAAGAGTCTACTCCTTCTTCATTTGTATATGCTGGTAAAAATAATTTTCTAGAAATATCAGCATATTTTTTATCTGCTATATAGTATTCATATTTAGGAAAAGATACAAATTTTGTTGGACTAGTTGCATTATATCTTATTACATATGGCAAAAGTATTGCATTTGCTCTTCCGTGGGGTATATGATATTCTCCTCCTAATTTATGAGCTATAGAATGGTTTACTCCTAAAAATGCATTTGTAAATGCCATACCTGCTATTGTACTTGCATTGTGCATTTTTTCTCTAGCAGTCTGATCTGATCCATTTTCATATGCTTTTAATAAATTTTCAAATACTAGTTCAATTGCTTTTTCAGAAAGACCATCTGTATAATCAGATGCCATAACTGATACATATGCTTCAATTGCATGTGTTAATACATCCATACCTGTATCTGCTGTTACTTTTTTAGGTAATGACATTACTAAATCTGGATCAACTATTGCAACATTAGGCGTTAATTCATAATCAGCTAATGGATATTTAATATTATTTTTCTTATCAGTAATAACTGCAAACGAAGTCACTTCTGAACCTGTTCCTGAGGTTGTTGGTATTGCAACCATCTTACATTTCTGTCCAAGTTTAGGAAATTTATATGTTCTTTTTCTTATATCCATAAACTTTAGTTTTAGTCCTTCAATATCTGCATCTGGATGTTCATAAAACAACCACATTCCTTTTGCTGCATCTATTGGGCTACCTCCACCTAGTGCAATAATTACATCAGGGTTAAAGTTCTTCATTTCTTCAACTCCTTTTTGAATTGTTTCAAAAGATGGGTCTGGTTCCACATTTGAAAATACTTGAGCATGAACATAATCATTTCTTTTTCTTAAATAATGTAGTATTTTTTCTACATACCCAAATTCTACCATTGACTTGTCAGTTACTATAAAGGCTTTTGTAATCTCAGGCATTTTTTCTAAGTATTGTATAGAACCTGATTCAAAAAATATTTTTTCTGGAACTTTAAACCATTGCATATTTACTCTCCTTTTTGCAACCCTTTTTATATTCACCAAATTCACTGATGATACATTTGCAGTTGTTGAATTTCCACCAAATGTACCACAACCTAAAGTTAATGATGGCATATTAGTATTATATATATCACCAATTGCTCCATGTGTTGATGGAGAATTTATTATTATCCTTCCTGTTTGCACTCTTTTAGAAAACTCTAAAATTATATCTTTATCTTCAGAATGAATAACAGCTGAATGTCCCATTCCTCCATATCTAATTAATCTATCTGATAATTCTATTCCTTCTTCAGATCCTTTTACAACATAATATGCTAACACAGGACTTAATTTCTCTTGTGAAAACGGGGCTTCTTCTCCCACCTCATTTTCTTTTACTACTAATATTTTTGTATTCTCTGGCACGTCAAAACCAGCCCATTTTGCTATTTGACTAGAACTTTGTCCTGCAATAGTCGGGCTTAATTTATTTTCTTGTTCAATAATAAACATATTATTACGTAATTTTTCTTTTTCGTCATCATTTAAAAAATAGCAATTTGCTTCTTTCATTAATTTTTCGAATTCTTCTACTATTTCTTCATCAACTATCACTGATTGTTCTGACGCACAAATCATACCATTATCAAATGATTTTGATAAAACTAAATCTGTAACAGCCCTTTTTAATTTAGCTGATTTATTTATATAACAAGGAACATTTCCGAGGTCCTACTCCCAATGCTGGCTTACCACTTGAATATGCAGCCTTTACCATTCCTGAACCACCTGTCGCTAAAATTAAATTGACATCTTTATGATGCATTAAAAGAGTAGTTGCTAATACTGACGGCTTTTCTATCCATAATATACAATCTTCTGGAGCTCCTTCTTCTATTGCTGATAGTCTTAAAATTTCAGCAGCTTCTTTACTACATTTTTGAGCTGACGGATGAAATCCAAAAACTATAACATTTCTTGTTTTAACAGATATTAAAGATTTAAACATAACTGTAGATGTTGGATTTGTAACTGGAGTTACTCCTGCTATTATTCCAATTGGTTCTGCAATCAAAGAATATCCCTCTTCTTCATTTTCAGAAATTACTCCAACAGTTTTATCATATTTTATACTATGATAAACATATTCTGTTGCAAACATGTTTTTTATAACCTTATCTTCATAAACTCCTCTACCTGTTTCTTCAACTGCAATATGAGCTAGTTTCATATGACTATTTAGTCCAGCCATAGCCATTTTCTTAATAATTTTATCTATTTGCTCTTGATTAAGACTTCTATATTCTTCAGATGCTTTTTTTGCTCTTTCCATTAAATCATTTATCATTGCTTCTGTTTCAATCTTTTCTTCTTCTGTTATTTCAGACATCTTCCTAAGTTCCTCCTATACTTTATCTTATATAGTACATTAATATTATATATATAATATTGATGTATTTCAATATATATTATTTATCTGTCTGCATCTTCATCAACAACTTTTTTTGTCCTTTGTTCTTTTTTTCGTTCTCTTTTTTTGTCTTCTATATTCTTAATTGTTTTATTCACATCAATCCCTACAACTTCTATTCCTTCTAACAAGTATTTATTTCTATAGAACTGTTCTATATTACTTATTACTTCACCCTGTCCTTTTAATACAATATCTGCTCCATTTTTATCTTTATTACTATATGGCATATATGATATTTCATGTCCTGGATAATTCCTTTTAATTTTCTCTGATATTCTATGAGTTATAAATCTAATATAGTCTTCAGTCCAACCCTCATCAGTCGGAAATTTATAGCTAACATATGAATCAATATTTCTATCTATAGTTCCGCAAAAAATCTTTAAATCTATCACTTGATATTTCTACTATTTTTCTATGTATTTTTTCGCTCATAACACATATATCTGTTGTTCGTCCATCTATTTCTATCATTTGGGAACCATGTCCTATCGCCACTCCTTCAACTAGATTTTTCAAATCATATTTCAAAGCCTCCTTATGTATTTGATTCATTATTCTTATTCCTTCTTCTTTTTTTCCATCAGTAAGCAGAAATAAACTAACATTACCATAACTATATTTTTCTTTTATAAATGAAAATAACAATTCTCTAAATTCTTGCAAGTTATTACTATTAAAATCTTTCTCGTTTTTATCATACCACTTTAAAAATATTGGTAATACTGTCTCTTTTTCTTTACTTTCTCTTAATTCTTTAATTCTATTAGTAAATTCTATAGACATTCCTGTCTTTTTTCCTATTTCTCTTTTTAGCCTTTTTTCATTTTTTATTTCTTTTTTTCTTCTTTTATATCTTCTTCTCTCAATAACTTGATTATTCTGTTCCTCTTCTGATTTCCTTTTATATTCTGTTGAAACAATTTTTTTAAGTTTTTCTAGTTCTTCTGTTTTTATAGTTGATATCTGCTTTTCTAATTTTTGTTCAATAACAGATAATCTTTTAAGTTCCACAACAATTTCATCTACATATTTTTCTTTCGTATCTAAACATCCTTCACATTGCAGTTCATAAATTAATATATCATTTGACAATTTAGAATTATCTCTTGCTTCTTTCAACATCTCTATAATTTCTTTTATATAATCTTCCCCTATTTCTTTAACCCAAAAATCATATTGATATTGAAATGACTTTTGTATCTTACCATTATTTAATAATGATTTTAAAATATCTGGTGATACTATACTAACAAAATCACGAGCATCATTTACTGTTTTTCCTTTCGAACTCTTTTCTGCCATCAAATTTTCGTATATATTAACAACCTTTTCTCTCTCATCAGGATTTTCAGAATGATTTCTAGTATATATAGTATATTCTCTATATCTTTCAATTAAATAAATTAATTCCTCTGCACTATATTCTTCATCTTCTCCACTTATATGTTGACTCATTCCATCAATTTCCCATGCGTTTTTTGAATCTAAAAAATCCTTAATATCTTTTCCTATTTTTGTTTTTCTTCTTTTAACATTTTCCTTATTTCTAGTATAAGATATTATATCAGGCTCATTATTTACACATATTTTATTATTTATTTCTTCTATTTCCTCAGCATATTCCCATAATCTAGCTATTTCTATATCAATCATACAAAATACCTACTTTTAAATTATATTTATATCTCACATTATATCACACCTGCCACATTTTTTTAATATTTAATAAATATTCATAAAAAAAGAGACACTATTATAGTAAATTTAGCCTAAAATAGTTCTCTTTACAATAATATATCTCTTTTTATTTTAATATAAATATTCCTGCGGATTTATTGCTGTTCCATCAATTCTTATTTCTAAATGTAAATGGTATCCTGTTGAATTTCCTGTTGATCCAACTGCACCTATTGTTCTGTCTATATCCACATATTCTCCAGTGCTTATATAAATCTCATCACAATGTGCATAATATGACTCAATTCCATTACCATGATTTATGATAATTAAATTTCCATATCCACCATTGTATTGAGAAACTGTAACTGTTCCCGCTGCTATTGGTTTTATTGGTGTACCTTGTTTTGCTCTAATATCTACTCCTGTATGGATTGTTGTTCTTGCTGCACTCCTACTACCAAATCTTGAAGATACTGGTCCTACTACTGGTATAGATATTGATATTCCACGTATATTTCCAGTAGTTGCTAGTCTTTTAGCAGCCATACTCTCTATTTGTTTTGCATGTTCAACTTCTTCAACTTTTGCAACTTTAATTTCATTTAAAATATCTTTTGCTTCTTCTTCATTAGATACTTCATACTCTGTTGTATAATCTTCCACAACACCTAAATTAATGACTACATCTTCATTTAAATTCTCTTTTATCTCTTCTATTACTTTCTCTGCAGTATTTTGAGATTCTAAAAACAGCTTTTCTTCTCCATCTAGTGTTACAGCATATCTTTTATATGTTGTTGTAATAGTGTCCTTAACAGATGCTAATACTTCGCTTTCCTTAGTTTCTTTACTTCTACCTACTAATTTAAGTTCATATTCTGGCATTTCTTCTATTTCTCTAAAAGCTATATTTTTGCTATTATCATTTATATATTTGTCTAGATTTCTTTCTATTGTTTCTTTCTCAGCTGTAAATCCTAATATTTCACCTGCAATCTTTACTTCATATACAGGTTTGTATTTTATACATACTGCTATTAAAATTATTGCTAAGCTAAATATTATTATTTCCAAAGTCTTTAAAAGTTCTTTTGTGTAATACTTTACCCAATTTCTTAAAATATAAATTCACCTTCCTTTAAATTTCACACAAGCTTGATTATAGCACATTTTACTAGTGTTTTCAATTTAAAATATCCTTATATTCCTATCTTTACCACATTTATTATATAATATGCAAAATTAGCAATGGTAATGCATACCATTGCTAACTATTTTTACCTTTTTCTTCAATTTACTCCATTTTCCTAGTGTCTCGGTTTTAGCGACCTCCGCCACCGGCCACCTCCGCCGGCCTCCTCCGCCTCCGCCACTAGAAAATCCACCGCCGCCGTCCACTACCAGAAGAGTAGTTTACTGCGCTTCCTATAGAAGAGTTTATACTATATATCAGTCCTGAGCTAAAATTTGTATTACATGCAATATGCATATATGTAAAGTTAGACCTCATATATTCTTCATTTTGTAACTCTGGAAACTTCACTTTTAATTGTTTTATTACTTTATCAGCTATTCCAAATGCTGTTGCATATACTAAGAATTTCTCCCATAAAACCAATTCTGGTATTTCTCTTTCTTTTAATAAAGAGAAATCTTTCATATATTTATATAATCCATTCCATTTTTCTATTTCATTTATACCTTTTTGAGTTAATCCATTAATTCTGCCTTTTATCTTATTTACTAAAACAATGTTGGCTATAAATATACACATAGCTACTAACATCAACGGACTAATAGAAACAAAAATAAAAGAAAAAAATCCAACAAATATATTTAATCCAATTGAAGTATCCCATTCTTCACATTGTCTCTTTTGCTCCAAATCAAAATTTCCATATGAAACATTTTCTTTTTCTGCTTCCTTTGGTATGTTTTTCAATAATATTTCAAGACTTCCCTCATTAGCTATAGAATAATTTCTAAAGTCTTTTATTGTAAGAGTTCTATTTTCTTCATCTACTTTTTTTGTCTCTTCAGATTTAACATATTTTGTAGCTATTTTCTTTAAGTAATCATATACTAAAATCTCAGATTTGTTTAAATCTTTTCCGGTATCTTTTAATCTAATTATTACTTTCTTTTTATCATTTGCATCTACTTCGAATTCTATCCATTTTTTCAAACAAAGATTTAACATTGTAGCTGAAATTACTCCACTAACATGTGACGCAATTTTTCCTTTTGAAAAATAATATAGGAACGAAGCTTCTGCAGGCCCTGCATTTTCATTTGGAATTTCTCTAAAATATTCCATTTTCTGTTCTGCTACCTTTTTTTCTGTTTCATTTAGTACTTTCTTATATTTCAAAAATTTAGAAATACCAAATACCGATACCAATATTGCTGCAACAAATGAGATTGCTTCAAAAATTTTTTGATTTCTTGCATATCTTTCTCTTGCTAAATTTGCTTCTTCTGCCCAAGTAGTCTCTTCTGTTACTGCTTTATCTATAATATCAGTATTATTTGTTTTTAAATTTCCTATAAATATATTCGTTGGCATTAGAAGTCTTATTTCTAAAAACTCTCTTCTTAAATCTTCTACTGTAAAACTAACGTGGTTCAAATCATCTATCATTATACTACCATTTAATGGTCCGTGTGCCCAAACAAGCAAGTCTTCTTCTGCTTCAATTCCATCTGGCAAATTTATTATTCCTTTAATTTTATTTATTGGAACATCAAATTTTGCACCAATTAGTTGCCAATATATTTGTGCAGCATCATTATATAATGTTACATGATTTTTCACAGTATATGATATTTCATATGTTCTAGTAGCACTGCTATCTTCAAGATCTACTCCCCATGCTATTTCAAATTCTCCATCATATACTAATGCATGAAAGTAATCTCTAGTAACATGATATGCCCAGTTATTTGATTGTGCAAATGGGTATGGTTTGCCATTCCTTATTTCACTAACACTAACATCTGTAATATTGTCATATGTATCATCAATTTTAAATGTTTTAAATAATGTATTAGTATCATCAATATATACATCCCATCTCTCAGTAATTATCATGTCTCCATCTTCTTTTACATCTATAACGAAATCTAAGTCATTTAATCTCTGATATCCTGCATCTACTGTCATCATATTAAATGCTATAAACAAAAGTGTAAAAGTAAGAATTATAAATATTCTTTTAAAAATTTTTAAGTTCATAGTTTTAAACTCCTTTTTCTTTTTTTTCTTCTGCAAAAAGTATATATGAATATATTATTACTCCAATTGCAACAACCATTGTAAAAATAAATGGTATTACTATATTATATGGTTCTTTAAAGAAAACACTAATCAGAAATGATAAACCTGCAGCGATAAACCATTTTCCTGAAATATTATGTGTTTTAACCCATACATCTTCACTGTATAGTGTCCATGGTGTTCTTATTCCTACCGTATAATTAGGTTTTATCTTTGGTATATAATAGCCCATAACACAAAACAGAACAGCTAAAAATATTGACATAAACATATTAACATTAAAAACACTTGAACCATTCACAGCCATAATTATAAATATCTCTAGCCCTAACATCAGAATTGAAAGTAATACGGTTATTACTGGTAAAAATAGTCCTGATGTTTTAATATTTTCACCTTTAGGATCAATTTTAGGTATAAAGTATAATAGAAATACCATAAATAAGCTTACTCCTGGAAAAATAAACATTGTTAATGGGGTTCCATATCCATCAACTTCACCATACATATCCCAGTGAATAGGAATCTCTCCTTCCACATTCATTAAGAACCCTATTGCAACAATAACAGCAATAATTGTGATAATAATTGAAATTATAAAACTCTTTTTCATATATTACCTCCTAATATATTTATATTTTATATGTTTTTATTTTTCTTTCTTCTCCATTCTAAAGCAAACCCTGTTACAACAAATAGTAATAAAACACTTTCTAATATAATACCAAATAATGACCTTATATAAGTATTGTACAAAATCCACAAAAGGCCAATTGGTACTCCTAATGCTTTATATACAATAGTTTTCTTTTGCCATACAGCAAATGTATAAAGGGATGTTGCAAATACAGATAACAGACTTAAAAATCCATTATATGAAGGTATCGTTACGCCTATTATAATTAAATATATAAGTATTAATATTACTATATCTTTTTTAGTTATTTCTTCTTTTTTACCGTTTTTCTTTTCATCAATTAAGAATACAAGATTCCTGACTACAGCAATAACAGCCATTGCTACACCTGTATGTGCAGATAAAAGGAAATATGCTCCTGCTATTAATGCACAACCTAAAAAATTCACTATTAATATTGCTCTTCGATTCTTTAAGTAATATGTTATTGCAAGAGTAATATACATTAATATTGTTAGCACTTGTGACCATATGTACTCTGGTGTTAATTCCATTATAGTTCTCCTAAAATTATTATATGTTTTTTTACTTCAAATTCATTGATAAAAGTTTACTAATTCCTTTTTCCTCCATAGTAATACCATATACCGTATCTGCTGCTTCCATTGTACCTTTTCTATGTGTTATTAATAAAAATTGTGTATCTTTTGTAAATCTCTTTATATATTCTGCAAATCTATAAACGTTTATATCATCAAGGGCTGCTTCAATTTCATCTAAAACACAAAATGGTGATGGATTAATTTTAAGTATTGCAAACAATAACGCTATTGCTGTAAAAGCTTTTTCTCCACCTGATAGAAGTAGCATATTTTGTAGTTTCTTTCCCGGTGGCTGAGCCTCTATATCTATTCCACATTCTAGTATGTTCTCTTCATCTACTAATTTTATTTCTGCTTTTCCCCCACCAAATAATTCTTTAAACACTTCTCCAAAGTTTTTATTTATTACTTTAAACTGTTCAGCAAATTGCTCTTTCATTATATCTGTCATTTCAGTAATTACTTTTCTAAGCTTATTACTAGACTCTTCCAAATCATATCTTTGTTCACTTAAAAAATCATATCTTTCTTTTGTTTGTTCGTATTCTTTAATAGCATCAATATTTATACTTCCCAAATCTTTTATCTGATTTCTTAAACTATTTACTTGTTTTTGTACCTCATTTGGATTCTTTATCTTTTCTATGTTGATTACAGAATTAGGTGTAACCTCATATTCTTCCCACATTCTATTAACCACTTGATCTAGTTCAAATTCTATCTTTGATTTCTTTAACTCTAGTTTTGATAATTGAGTTTTTACTTCTTCTAGTTTTCCGTTCTGTTCTTCCATTTCTTTTTCTATGGCATTTAGTTTTTCATTTTTTACAACTCTTTCTTGTTTTAGAGTTTCTACTTTTTCAGAGCTGTTTGAAATATTTTGTTCTAGTTCAGTTATTAGTTTTTTAATTTCTTCAATCTTATTTTCTAAGTCCTGATTATCTATTATTATCTTTTCTCTTAATTCTTTTTTGCCATTTATACTTGTTGTATTTTTCTCAATATCCAGATTAATTCTATCCATTATTTCATTTATAGATGTTTCACTCTCATCAAATGATGATACTGATATTTTCAAGTCCGTAATATCTGTATTTAGATCGTCAATATATTTTTGTGTATCTTTATTAACATTTGTAAACTCTTCTACTTCAGCATTTAAACCTACGTTCTCTTCTTCAATCAATTTAACTTTAGAGTCTAATTCTTCCTGTTTTGTCTGGTTTTCTTTTCTTTCTTCTTTAATCTTTTCTGTATCTTCTCTTAATTTTGCAAGCTTGGCTTCTAGTTTTAATATTTCCAGGTCTATGTTTTCTTGTTTTTGTTTCTCTGTTGCGTATACGATTTCTAAATCTTGAAGTTCTTTTTGTTTTGTATCAAATCCATTTAGTATCTCAAGAATACTTTCTTCGTATTCTGATTTTTCTTTTTCAAGTTTTTCTGTTTTTGCACTTATGTTTTTCAATTCTTTCTCTAGTTCTTTTATTTCTTTTTCTCTACCTAAAATACTTACACTTCTATTTGGAGCAGATCCTCCTGTTATACTGCCTGATGGATTTATTATATCTCCTTTTAATGTTACTATTTTAAAGCTATATGAGTTCTGCCTTGCAAGATTTATAGCATTGTCCATATCATCAACTATAACTGTTCTTCCAAGCAAATTTAATATAATCTGATCGTATTTTTTATCATATTCTATTAAATCTGATGCAATTCCTATTACACCATTTATTCCATTTGTTTTGATTCTTTCAATTTTTTGACCCTTAACAGAACTTATTGGTAAAAATGATGCTCTTCCTAATTTATTTTCTCTTAAATAATTTACAAGTTTTTTCGCCTGTTCTTCTGTATCTGTAACAATATTTTGTATAGAGTTACCTAATGCCATTTCAATTGCAAGTTCATTTTCTTTATTGACTGATATAAGGTTAGCTAAAACCCCATGCATACCTTTTCTTAACTCATTACTTTTTTCTGCACCTTCTAATAATAGTTTAACACTTCTTGCATACCCATCTTTTTCTTTTTCTGTTTCAATTAAAAATTTATGTTTCGATTCTTTAATCCTATATTCAGATTGATATGCATTTATTTTAGAGTCAAAGTCGTTTATTTTTAAACCGCTTTCATCTTTATTTGTTTTTATCTCTTCTAGTTTACTTACTAAATCATTTCTATTTTTTTCAATATCATAAAACGATTTTGAAAAATCTTCTTTTTTAGTTCTTGTTTCATCTAATTCAGAAATAGTCATCTGGATTTCATCTTTTAATGCAACTTCCCCTTTGTTCAAGTTTTCTAAGTTTGCTTTTTCAGTATTTATTTCTGCTATTATTTCATATTTATTATCAATATTACTTTGTACTTTTTCTTTCTTTTTTTCTATTTCAATTTCTTTATCAGATAATGTATCAGCATGTTTTTTAAGTTCATCTTCTTTTTCTTTTAATTCTGTTTCAAATTTTTCTTTATTTGAAGTTAAACTACTTCTTTTTTCTAGTTTCTGATTCTTTTCTTCTTCAAGTTCGGTATTTCTTTTCTCAATTTCCTCTATATCTATTGCAAATCTATCATAATTTTCCTTATTATTTGAGATTCTTTCTAAACAAACATTAATGTCACTATTATATTGCTCTTTTTTCTGATTTCCTTCAAATCCTAAATTTTGAACACTCTCAATTTCTTCTATAAGTTTATCAATAATTTGTTTCACATCTTCTTTTTCAACTTGCATACTATTTAATCTAGATTCTTCTTTTACTTTTTGTATTTCAAAAGCTTCTGAATCCACTTTTAATTCTTCTATTCTTGATTTGTAATCATCAATATTATGTAAAAACAACCCTATTTCTATATTTTTTAATTCATCTCTTAAATTTAAAAATGTTTTTGCTTTCTCTGATTGGCCCTTTAAAGACTCAATATTATTTTCAATTTCAGATATAATATCATTTATTCTTAATAAATTTAATTTTGTTTGTTCTAGTTTTTTTTCGGATTCTGTCTTTCTAGTTCTATATTTTACTATACCCGCAGCTTCTTCAAAAATATGTCTTCTATCTTCAGACTTATTACTTAAAATCTCATCAATCTTTCCTTGCCCTATAATAGAATATCCGTCTTTACCAATTCCAGTGTCCATAAATAATTCCAACACATCTTTTAATCTGCATTGTGCTTTATTTATATAATAACCAGACTCCCCACTTCTATATAACCTTCTAGTAATTGTTACTTCTGAAAATTCTATTGGTAGTCTTCCATCTGTATTGTCTATTATAATTGATGCTTCTGCATATCCTATAGACTTTCTATTTTCTGTACCAGAAAAAATAACATCATCAGATTTTGAGCCTCTTAAGTTTTTCAAACTTTGCTCTCCCAAAACCCATCTGATGCAATCTGCTATATTGCTTTTACCAGATCCATTTGGTCCTATCACTGTAGTTATACCTGGCATAAACTCTAAAACTGTTTTATCAGCAAATGATTTAAATCCATACATTTCTAGTTTTTTAAGATACATTTTTTGTTCCTTCTTTAATTAATTGTTTGACCTGTTTTGTCCATATGAAAAATTTTATGTAAATTTCACACTACAAACTATCCTAATAATATATTAATTTTCGTAATTTATCAAGTAAAAATTACAATTTTACTTGACCAATCGCCTGTTAAGATATACAATTAATGTATATTTTTATTAGGGGGAATAAACTTTATATGACTGGTGAAAAGTTTGATTTTTATAGTAAAGTCGTTATTAAATCATATAATTTAGATAACCAAATTAGGTATCAATTGAAAATGTTGGACAGCTTAGATGCGTATACTAGAAAACATTCAGAAAACGTTGCTAATATAACATGTAGGTTATGCGAATATTTGAAAATGGATAAGGGTTTCACTGTATATACTACAACTTGTGCATTTATTCATGATATTGGTAAATTATTTATACCTCCACAAATATTGCAAAAACCTGCTAGGTTAACAGATGAAGAATACGAGGTAATTAAAACTCATACCACAATCGGGTATAAAATGTGCATTGAAGACCCTAAATTAAGGCCATATGCAGCAGGACCCCTTTATCATCATGAAGCTTTGAATGGAAAAGGATATCCTAGTGGTTTAAAAGGAAAAGATATTCCTTATGAAGCTCAAATAATAAGGGTAGCTGATGAATTCGAGGCAATAACATCTAAGCGTCAGTATAAGACTCATGTTGGTATATCAGATACTTTAAAGCTAGTAGCAAGAAACTCAGACCCTGACCAAGAACCTAGATTCTGGGGATTAAAATTACTAACTGATGAGGCACGTTTAGGTAGAATTGACAAAAAAATAGTAAAAGCATTATTTAAAGTAGTTGTAGATGATACTGAGTATGAAATAGTTTCAAGAGAAGAGTATTTAAAATTCTTAAAAGATGAAATTAAAAGACTAGAAGAAGCCCATGAATTTTATGAAAAAATGATGGGTGCAGGTACAGAATCTAAAAGAGAATATTATAAGCAAGGTGTTGAAATGTATCTAAAAACACATGAAGTTGCTGAAAAATGTCCAGAAATTCTAGATGAATTTAAAGAAGCTTATAGACTTAGAAAAGATCATGTTAAAAGACTATATGATGAAGTTAGTGTAATTAAAGGAATCGTTATATAAAGCATAATAAATAAAGTTAAATAAAAATATCCGCTATAAAGTGGATATTTTTATTTAACTTTATCATATAACTCTTTTTCATCTACTTTTAAAGCTTTAGCTATTCTACATAAATTTGTTAATGTTATATCTTTTTTATTATTTTCAACTTCATTTATTTGTGATGAAGATACATTGCTTAAAATCTCAAGCTGTTTCAAACTTACTCCGTTTACTTTCCCTTATTTCTTTAATTTTAAAAATAATTCTCATACTAAACTCCTTTAGTTTAGTATTTCAATTTTTTTCTATATTATTTAAAGAAGATTAGAATATTTATTTATTCTAATCTTCAAAGAATTAATATTGTAATCCCCAAGTTACTTGTTTATTTGCTTTTTTACCACAAACTGCACATTTATCTCCTAGTTTTTCTTGTTCAAATGGTATACATCTAGAATGTGCTCCTGTAACTTCTTTTATTTTATCTTCACAAGCTACTTCCTCACACCACATTGTTTTTACATAGCCTTGATTTTCTTTTAAGTTTTTGGCTATTTCATCTAAGTTATGCGCTACTGTTGTTCTGTTTTTTCTGTTTTCTAAACATTCATTAAACATGTTAGCCTGTATTTCTTCTAATAGAGAACCTATTCTTTTATCAAGTTTATCAAAATCTACAGTTTCTTTTTCCAATGTATCTCGTCTTACTAAAACTGCAACATTATTTTCTATATCTTTTGGACCTATCTCAACTCTTATAGGTACTCCTCTCATTTCCCAATCATTAAACTTAAATCCTGGAGTATAGTTATCTCTTGTGTCTAATTTCATTCTATATTTTTTATTTAAATTTTCAAAGATTTCTGTAGCTTTTTCAATTACACCTTCTTTATGTGATGCAACTGGAACTATAACAGCTTGAATTGGTGCAACTCGTGGTGGTAACTTTAATCCTCTATTATCTCCATGTGCCATTATTATAGCACCAATTAGTCTTGTAGTAATTCCCCAAGAAGTCTGATAAGCATACTCTTCTTTTCCTTCTCTATTTTGGAATTTTATATCAAATGGTTTACTAAAATTCTGTCCAAAATAATGTGATGTACCAGATTGAAGTGCTCTACCATCATGCATTAAACATTCTACTGTATATGTTGATTCCGCTCCAGCAAATTTTTCTTTTTCTGTTTTTTGACCTTTAAGTACTGGTATTGCTAATAAATTCTCTATAACATCAGCATATATATCAAGCATCATTAAAGTTCTTTCTTTAGCTTCTTTTTCTGTTTCATGAATTGTATGTCCCTCCTGCCATAAAAATTCTCTTGAACGTAAAAACGGTCTTGTTTCTTTCTCCCATCTTAATACATTACACCATTGGTTTCCAAGTATTGGTAAATCTCTCCAAGAACTTACCCATTTAGAATACATTACAGACATATTAGTTTCCGATGTAGGCCTTATTCCAAGCCTTTCTTCGAGTTCTTCGGTTCCACCTATTGTAACCCACGCTACTTCTGGTGCAAAACCTTCTACATGATCTGCCTCTTTATTTAATAGGCTCTCTGGTATAAGAAGTGGCATATATAAATTTGTTATATCAACTTCTTTGAATTTTCTATCTGCATAGTTTTGAATATTTTCCCATATAGCATATCCATATGGTCTTATTGCAATACATCCTTTTGTTTCTGTATAATCTGCAAGCTCAGCTTTTAGAACAACATCTGTATACCACTGAGCAAAATCTTCCTCTATATTAGTAATATCTTTTACAAAATCTTCTTTTCCCATATTTTTTACCTCCATTTTCTATTCATTATCTTCGTTCTCTTCGTCATTATCTTCCCTTTCGGGTGCTGGAGCCTCCATACTTTCTACACTTTCTGTACTTTCTACATCCTCTACACTCTCAATGTTTTCATCTGTCTCATTGCTTTCGTCATTTTCTGTACTTTCTGTATTTTCAGTATTCTCTACAGAAACAAAATCATCTAACACTATTTGTTCATTTTCATCTAACTTATATCTAGGTAAATCAGGTAATTCATCAAGATTAGATATTCCAAACATTTTTAAAAAATTAGCAGTAACTTTGTACATTGTTGGTCTACCTGGAGCATCTAACCTACCTACATCTTCAATCATATTATACTCTAGCAGTTTATATATCATTCCATCTGAACTAACACCACGAATAGTGTCAATCTCAGGTCTTGTAATTTTAGGATTATACGCGATTATAGCAAGAGTTTCAAGAGCAGCAGTTGAAATAGTAGGTTTTACTCTGCTATCAAATAATGGATATATGTATTCATAATATTCCTTTTTAGTACATAACTGATATCCATCTTCTACTTTAATTACTTCTAAGCCACTTTCATTCTCTTCATATTTCATTTTCATATTTTGAATAATTTTATCAATATCTTCTGCGCTAATCTCAAGTACAGTTACAATTTCTTTTACATTTACAACTCTACCAGCTGCAAAAAGCATTGCTTCAATTATTGCTTGTTCTTTGCTATATTCCATATGATTGTCTCCTATGCTAAATATTATTACATGAATTCAAATTGTTGTCAATCAATAAATTGACATAATGCTATTCATTTGCTATAATATATTATATAATTATTTACGACTTTTGTTGTCAGATAGGAGCTTAATAATGAGTGATAACAACGATTTAGATATTGTTATAGGGGATGATTCACATTTAAATATTTCTGAAGTTGGAGATTGTGCTAATAATTTAAGACCAAAAACATCTAAGAAAAAGAAAAATGTTATCATACCTGTACCAAAAAAGAAAGATGAAGAAGAAAAAAAATAATAATGCTATATTCACTGCATTATCTGTTTTTATGTATTTTTTCTTGACAATCATATACAATATTATTATAATGGGTCTACTGTTTTTATATGGCGAGGTAGCTCAGTTGGCTAGAGCAACGCGTTCATACCGCGTGGGTCAAGAGTTCGAGTCTCTTTCTCGCTACCAAAAAATTCAATTATTTTGTTATTAAATAAATTAAATAGTCTTAAATAAACAATGCTGCTATTATAAGCAGCATTGTTTTGCAATGTTATTTAATTTTAATAGTTAATCTCTATCAGAAATATAGCTAACATCATATTTGGAAATATGATTTATTTTATCTACAATATCTCCATTTTTTGTGGAAGGAACAATCTCATTTTTATATGCTTCTTCATATTTACTGACAATTTCTAAACCATTTTCCGCAGTTATATCAAAATTTTTACCTAACGCTATTATTCTATTAGGTTCAGAGGCCTCAATTATTCCACCATCTCCTAACCAAGTATCCGCCATCAGAATATAATATCCTCCTTTTTCTAATAAATAAGAACCTTCTTCTAAAAACATATAACTTTTTCCGTCTTCATTCATCCCTCCATACTGCATAAATTCAATAGATTTAGATGTATCTAAATTACCCTTTATATTTTTAATAACATCTATACTATATATTGTATATGGGGTAGTTACAATCGCTGTTTCTTCCAAACTAATTTCAATTTCAATAGGGTATTTATATTCAGTTCTTAAGATTTTATTAATTTTACACACAAATACATAATCACTTATGCCAATTGCCTTTTCTGGTGTAGAGGTATCAAACAGATACATTGCACTGGCATAATAAACTGTCTTATTTTTATAAGTGACTAAAATAATAATTACAACTGCTATCAAAATACAAGTCAATATAGATAGTACAATTTTAAATTTATTCTTTTTCATTCTGTTTCCTCCTTTTAATATTCATTATTATACATATAATTATAATTCAATTTGTCTTAATTATGCAAGTTTCCTCATGATGTTTAACAAACCAACACAATATCCCACAAATATTTTTCAATTCTACTTGCTTTTAAATGTTATATATAATAAAATATATGTATGTATTTTTAATATGGAGTTTTTATGCAAAAGAAGAATAAAAGAATTGAGGTTGTTATAATTTCTTTACTTATAGTGTTTGCTATATGTATATTAATTTCAACTTATCTTTCAAAAAAGCACTCAAGTGAATATAGTAAAATTACTTATGATAACATTATAGAATCTTTAAAAGTAAATGGTGATTATGTTTCAACATTTCTTAATTCTGATGGATTATCTCTTTTTACTGATTCTGAAAGTAAAGATTATAAAAATTTTCAAGAAAAACTATCTAATTATGTGCAAAAGCAAGATTTAATTTCTATATATTTTATATCTATTTCAGGAAATGCACCTAGGTATGTAGTGGGAAGTGATTCTAATTTTCCTGCTGAATCAACTATTCCAAAAATGGTTGAGAAAGCTTCTAACGGCCAAGATAATTATTCTGAATTCGATTCATCAAACAATTTCATAGTATCATATCATCCAGTTTATGATGTTGATGATAATATTATAGCGGTTATTCGTATGGACAAATCGTCTGACCCAATACGAGTTACTGAAAATTATTCTGTCTTTTTTACATATGCTTTTCTTGTAGAAATCATAACTATGGTTATAGCAAGTCTTCTAATTCTATCTATGTATAGAAAACATATTGATAATTCTGTATATGAATCTTCATTAAAAAATCAATTCTTATATCGTATAAACCATGAAGTTAGAACACCTATGACTGCTATTCTTGGTTTTTGTAGAATTGCTAGAACTGAAACAAATATAGAAACAATATATGATCATATAGACCAAATTAATAGTTCTTCACAACTATTATTACAATCTATTAATAATATTATAGATATATCTAGAATTGAATCTGGCGATTTAACTTTAAGTCCAGAACCATTCTCAATTCATCAGTTATTACAAAATATTGAAAGAGTAATGAAAATTCAAGCAAATGCCAAACAACAAACTTTTTCAATATCTTTTGAAGATGATCTTCCAAAACTTGTTGTTTCTGATAAAAGATATATTACTCAAATACTTGTAAATCTAATTTCAAATGCCATTAAGTTTACTCCTGAAAAAGGAAGCATATCTACTTCAGTTAGTTTATTAGAAGTAAAAAATCAGAAATGCAATTTACAATTTATTATTAAAGATTCTGGAGTTGGAATTGAAGACAAATATATCTCTATACTATTAGAAGATTTTGAAAAAAATGACGGAAGTATTTCAAAGAAATCCGGAAACATTGGCCTTGGTCTTACAATGACTAAATTACTTATTGAAAGAATGAATGGAAGCATTTCTATTGATAGTAAAATCGGCGAAGGTAGTACTTTCAAATTTAATCTATGGGTTGATTATATTGAAGAAAATCATGTCCCTGTAAAAATTGTTCAAGAAAAAACAACAGTAAATGTAGCAGAAGCTGAACTTTTAAATTGTAATGGTATGCATTTTCTTGTTGTTGAAGACAATGATATAAATCAATTAATTATAGAAAATATACTTAAAGGATTAGGAGCTACTATTGAGTTTGCTACTAATGGACGAGTTGGATTAGATAAATATTTACAAAATCCAAATAGCTTTAACATCATATTTATGGACATTCAAATGCCTGTAATGGATGGATTAGAAGCCACTAGAAAAATACGTGAAAGTAATTGTTCAAACTCAAAAACTATACCTATAATTGCAATGACTGCTGAAGTATTTAAAGAAGATATTGACCGTGCATTAGAAGCCGGTGTAAATATACATGTTGGTAAGCCATTTAAAGTTGAAGATATATCTTTAGCTATTAATAAAGCAATAAAAGAATAATAATAAAATAAAATGAAAGTGATATCTAATTTAAGATATCACTTTCATTTTCTATACTTTCATTTTCAATTGGTTGAGTCTCTATTTCTTCACTTTCAGTATTTTCATTTTCAATGCTTTGAGTTTCCATTTCTTCACTTTCTGTATTTTCATTTTCAATACTTTGAGTCTCCATCTCTTCCTCTTCTTCAATTATTGGAATAATCCTTATTATTGAATTATTTCCATCTATTTTAATTACTTCAAATGTTATAGATGCAATTCCATTATTTGTTACAACATAAGTTCCAACTGTCAAATTCTTAATACTCAGTCCATTTGCATTTGTATTGTAATCTGGACCAGATTTTAGTAATACTCCATTATGTGTAACAGTAATTGTTTGTCCACTAGCACTAAAGTCTCCTATATTTAATCCTTCTTTACTGATTGAAAGTGTATTACCACTAACTACAAAACCAGCTGGTAATCCAATTGGTGTAGGTGGGTCTTCCGGTTCTTGTGGTGTTAATGTAATATTCCCTCTTATCTTTACTGTTGTACTCCATAATGAATATCCCACTGTTACCATTACAATCAATATAAATATACTTACAAATATAAATATTGGTATTAATTTTCGATTCTTTGACTTAAATTTATACTTCGACATATCTTTTCCTTTACTTTTCATCTCTTAATATAAATCTATATAAAACCTCATTACTTACAATTGTAAACCATGTTTCTTCTTCCTCTTTAGAGCTCCAGCACAAAATAGGTTTTCCTAGTTCTTCTGACAATTTTATTATCTCTTGGAAATCTTTAACATCAATAAGCTCTTGGTTCGATACATCTATTTTATTATTTAAATGTACAATTTTATCTTGGCACACTCTTAATATCTTATTTAACTCTGATTTATATACACTCTTAATATTATGATTGATTGTTGTTCCGATTAATGCTTTATTAACTAAATATGCTGCTGCTACTAATGCTATTACTCCCAATGCTGTTTGGATTGCATTTCCATGTTCTTTAGAAACAACTTCTACTATCATATTTCCTTGGCCTTCATCTTTAAATTTCCCTGTCATTTCTGTGGTCTTTGCTCCTAAATCAAATATTATATCTGATTTATATTCCACATTCACTTTCTCTCCATCTTGTATTGTTTCTATTTTTAAATCAAGCTGCAAATACATTTTCGTAGTAAGCCTTATCGCATATGTTTCTGCTAGTAATAGCGCTTGTTGATTATATTCATTATAGTTTAATAAAACATTTTCTTTGATTTTTATCTCATTTGTTTCTACTTCTTCAGATTTTGTTTCTGTTAATGTATATACTCTATTCCATACTTCCTGCTCTTTTCCGTCTTTTATATATACACCTTTTACTATGCCTTTTATATCATATGTATATTTTAATTTGCTTTTTGTATCAGCTTTAAAATTATACATAAGGTCAAAATTAATTGTATCAATCAAATCACTAAGATATGCTTTACCCGATGGTAAAGTCTTCTCTTCTATAAATATGTTATCTTTCAAGTTCACACTATAATCTGCTTTAAAATTTGTTTCATATTTATATATTTCTTTCATGTTACTGTACTGTTCAATAAAAAACAAACCGTTATATAGGAAGATTGATGAAACTATAAATAATAGTACTGCTACGATTATAAACGTATTCTTAGTTGATTTACGGATTTTTCTCTTTGGTATTGCATTCATAATAGCTCTATTATCTCCTTTCTTTTCTTACACAAAACTAAAATTATCTTAAATTAGTTAATAATACTGCAGGATATCCAACAAGTGGTATTCTGAGTATTACTTTACCTATAACATCATCTTCTAGTACAGGGTCTCTGTCTTTAGATGAATTACTATCTCCTTTTGTAGTAAACACTAATATATCATTTTCTCTGTTTATTTGTACAACTCTATGTACAACAGATACATTATCATATTTATATTCTATTATATCATTTAATTGTATTTTGTCTGGTCCTACTTTTTTAGTAATTACTACATCTCCAATATTGATATTAGGAATCATACTACCTGTTGCTATAGCTACAGGTTTTATTGGGAATATACCCGCAGTAAACCAAACAATCACAATAGCGAGAATCGTCATTGGAACCATACTTTTAGGATCTATATATATTACCTTCTTTTCTTTTACAAAAACATCTTTTTTATTTTTTGTATACATTATATAAAGAAGTAATATTATTGGTACCACTGCGTCAATAGTTGCTGATAAAATCCATGGAGCATCTGTTAATATAGGTGATACCCAGAAAAATGTTTTTATAGCCAACTCATATAAAATTGCAGAAATATAACTTGAGTTTGCTGCTATATATGTAAATAGAATATTTTTAATTATAATCGGTAATATTTGAGTATATAATTGTTTAACTATATAGTACGGTGTTATTTTTATAAGCGCTGTATTAACTATTTGTGTTAGTATTTCAAAAAGAGAAAATGCTATTATTAGCAATATTCCTATTTTAACTTTATCTTTATCAAATGAATTATTTATTACTTTAAATCTAATAATTTCTCTTGCAATTATAACTGTTCCATACATCCAAAAGTTATGCGCAAATCCTGTAGCAGTAGTATTCATCTGATTAGTTACAAACCCCAAAAAAGCTCCTGCTACCATATATATAATTATATAATACAATACAGCAATAGATGTATACTGTACAACTTCTGTTTGTATTTTTTTTGAGTATAATAGCTTTATTCCTAATGATAGTGCTACACAAAGGCTTAACCAAAATATAGGATTTACAAAATATAGATATGTAACAAAACCACTATACATATATCTTACTGATAAAAGTGTGTATAAAAAAATTATTCCAATTATTATATAATTAGCTGTTTTTGACCTTTGCATATTTATCCCTTCAACAATATATATAATCATTAATAAAAAACTCACAATTATATAAACTATCTTTATTATATATATAAATCTTTGTTTTTTCTATATATATAATAAAAATAATTTCTATGTTTTTATAAAAAGTGGACATTAACAGATTAACAAAACGTTACTGTAAATGTCCACTCTTTGTTATTTAAGTTCCACTATCAATCTCTTATTAGTGTCCATGTGATGTTGATCCATCAAATATTACATCTGTATCTTGTGTATACTCAAACTTAGCTACAAATGATACAGCACTTAGTTCATCTTCATCATAACTTTCGTCCCATTTTACTGTAAATACTATATCACAGTTTTCTCCTGGTAATACTGAATCATCATCTAAATTTGGAAATGTGATTATTAAATCAGTATTTGAATAAGGTGTTACTTCATCAGCTTCATATAATACAAAAGATGTTAATTTAGCTGGTACAGTTCCTTGATTTAAAATTACTGCCTCTACAGCTACTCCATCTCCTGGATATCCTAATTCTATATCTACAGCTAATGATTTTCCATCTACGCTAACTACTGCTGTACCATATTCAACTGGTATTTCTCCTCTTTCAAATATTAAATCTAATGTACCAGATCCTGTTGCCATACCTGAAATTCTTAAAGTATCTTGAAATGCTGCATAAGCTATTGCTAAAGTAACTAGTAGAATTATTAATACAACAATTACTTGATTTCTTTTTTTTGTTTTCATTTGTTTTCCTCCTAAAAAAATATTTGTTATTTATTTTGCTTTTTATTAAATAAACTATCTATATCATATACCATTCTAGTAATATATTCAATTTCAAATCTATTTCAAATTAGTTACAATTCTGTAAATAAAATCTGCTGTTTTTTTACATATTTGCGTAAAAAACAGACATTAACAATTAAACTAAAACCTATTGTTAATGTCTGCTTTTCTATTCGATTTTTATTTTTTAAATTTAAGGATGTATATGTGATGTTGTTCCATTCCATACTATATCTGTATCTTGGACATATTCAAATGTCGCTAGAAAAATCGCTACAGCTTTTTCTACTGTATCATATTTGTCCCACTGTGCTGTAAATGTTATTTTACATATTTCTCCTGGTAATATTGTATCTGATGGATTAACTGAACTGATTTCTTCTGGAAACGAAATTATTATTTCTGCCTCTCTATAAGGAATTTCTACTTTATTCAAATCAAAACTTGTTAACTTTGCTGGAATATTCCCTTGATTTTGAATCATGGTACTCACTTCAACTCCATCACCAGGATATTTTAAATCAATTTCTATATTTAAAACTTTTTCATCTGAACTTATACTTATTTTCCCATACTCTTGTGGTATATATCCATCTATAAACACTAAATCAAAATTACCTTCTCCAGAAACTGTTCCTGAAATTTTCAAAGTATCCTGAAATGCTGCATAACCCACTGCTAGAGTAACTAGTAATACTATCAATGAAATAATTAATTGCTTCCTTTTTCTTTCTTTCATTTTATTTTACTTTTTTCCTTTTTTATAATTTGGCCATAATATCATATCAATTATATATAATTATCACAATTTATTCAATTTCAAATCAATTACAATTCTGTAAATAAACTCTTTTTTCTTTACATAATTGTAATGCAAATAAAATATTCTTTTGGAAAGTTTTGTGATATAATTAGTTCATGATACATGGGGGATAAAATATTATGATAACAAGCGAAGAAGCAAAAGCATTAGAGTATTCTAATTTAAAGTTAGAAAGTTTACAAGATAAAATAGATTTAGCAAAAGAAAAAAGGTCTGAAATCAATCATCTTATAGAGACAATTCAATCAAGCAAAGAATTGTCTAATGTTCATGTTCAATTTAACGATTTATTGGCTCAAGCAAATGAGGCTTTATCATATGTTGATGAAAACATTTCATTACTTTCAAATTTAAAAAATAATTTAATGCGCCTAGAAAATACTATTTCAGATTTCAATTCAAACTCATCAAACGTTAATGATATAAATCTAATTAGATCTCAAATATATGATATAGATCAAGGATTTACCACCAGCTATAATATTGTCTCTTTAAATGATTCAAAAATTAAAGATATATTATCAAAAATTAAATGTTCAAATCTAGTACATACAGATGATTCGGAAAGCGCATCATCTATATCTATTACAACTACCGACTTAACAGATTTGGAACTTTTAGAAGACCAACAATCTTTAGTTATATCTGAAAAGGCAAAATCTGTATTTTTGCCATATACAATTGATGAAATTAAAAAATATATTGAAAAATATCCAGATACATATTCTTCATATAAAGATGTAATATTGAAGCAGTTTGTTTTAGATATAGCGCAGTTTAACAGATTACCTATGATATCTAGATTTAAAGAAGGGTATTCTTTAATGAGAGATTGTGAAGCAAAATCAGTTTCCGAATCTATCCAATTTGGATTTTCTTTGATGTTTAAGTCAAACCTATATCCAGCTATTATTCCAGCTTGTAAGTCTGAGGCTGTATTAAAACAATATCTTACTCTTTTAGACAGTAATCGTCTAGATGAGTTTACTCCTTTTAAAATAAAATTTGAAATAAATCCATCAAAAATTTATCTTCATAATTTTTCTAGCAAAAAGGAAAAAGAATTTTATATTGATTAAAATATTAAACAAACAAAAAGCTGTTATATATTTTTATAACAGCTTTTTTATTTTTTAAAATTAATATACATATTTATTATTTATTAGTAACCATTGATATGAATTCATTTTGTGTAGTATGACGATATATACATAGTCTTGGAATTTCTAATTTATCTGATTTGTTAGTTGCTCTTCCTCCATGCCCATCTCCCATTTTAAATGCAAGTGTATAACCTGATAGTCTCAATATTTCTTTGGCATTACCACCAGATAATCCAAAAGGGTAGCAAAATGAACTTTTGTTTCCTACAATCTCACTTGACTTGTTTATATCTTCTACTCCAAACTCTATACTTACTTTATCCATCCTGTTTTTTGTTTCAGTTTCACTTGTCCCATGCATATCATGAGTATGTGAATGCACTTCTACATTCTTCGAAGCTTTTAAAGTATTAAATTGTTCCATTCCAATAAACCAATCTGGGTGTTTTGAATTTTCTAATTCTCCTGTTATAATATACCAAACTGAATTCACATTATATTGCTCAAGTAGTGGTAGCGCAATTCTATATGCAGTCCATGCACCGTCATCTATTGTTAAAATTACAGAATTTTTAGGAAGAGTTATTTCACCATCAATAAATCTTTCTAGTTCTTGCATAGTAGGGTTATAGAAATTATTTTCTTGTAAATATTTTAATTGTGATTCAAAGGTACTTTTAGGTAAAAACATTGTAGTTAACTGTGAAGCCTCTTCAGATGTATTAGCAAAGAAATGATACATCAAAATTGGTACTTCATTTGTTTGTTCTTCATATGTATCAAATATATTATCTCCTTGTTTTAATGTATATTCATTATTATTAAATATAACGGAATAGTCGTTTTGTATTCTCTCAGCCTTAACGGTTATTCCCTCTTCTATTACTATTACTTGTTTTCCATCTAAGTCACACAAGTATGTTTCTTCTTTAATATCTATTGTATTATCATAATCATCAATTGATTCTTTCTCTAATGAAGTCCTATCCACACTTGAATAATGTATATAATATGGTTCATCTTCTAACTTAAAGTATTCATCCTCTACTTCTTCAAAAAATACAGAAACTCCTTCTTCTATATTACCTATTTTAATAAAGTCTCCTTCTACTTTTTTAAATAAATCTACTTTATCTTTGGTTATTGCACTACTATAAAGTTCAATATTCCCTTTCTTTTCAGAAACCTTTGTTTCTTGCATGTTTTCAAATATGTTTTTATTCACACCATATACAATTATACCTATTAATAAAATAATAATAATCAATATCTTTAACTTCAAAACTTAACACCTCTTAATTCTCAAATTATATATTCAAATTATATATAACAAACATATATTAGTCAAGCATGTGCCATCCTTATTATCTTACAGAAACACTAATAAAAACCTGATTTTCTGGCTTTTTTTATTTATATCTTGAATTATTCCGGATATTTTTATATAATTAGTCAAAGCTTATTAAAACGTTTATAAGGAGGTTTTAATGTCTAATATATTAATTAAAGACTTATACAGAAATACAGACATCTATATTTCTAAAGAAATTCAAATATGTGGATGGGTGAAAACTATAAGGGATTCTAAAAATTTTGGTTTTTTAGAGATTAATGATGGTTCTTTTTTTAAAAATTTACAAATAGTTTTTGATGACTCTCTAAAAAACTTTGATGATGTTTCTAAACTCACAATTAGTTCTTCTATTGTAGTTACAGGAGATTTAGTAAAAACAGAAAATGCTAAGCAGCCTTTTGAAATAAAGGCAAAAAAGATAGATATAATTCATGTGTCTTCTTCTGAGTATCCATTACAAAAGAAAAGACACACATTTGAATATCTAAGAACAATTGCACATCTTCGACCTAGAACAAATACATTTAATGCAGTTTTTAGAGTACGTTCAGTGCTATCTTATGCAATACACAAATTCTTTCAGGAAAATGATTTTATATATGTCCACACCCCTATTATCACTGGCAGTGACGCAGAAGGTGCAGGAGAAATGTTTAATATAAACTCATTTGATTTATCTAATGTTCCTAAAATAGATAAATCTGAAATTGATTTTTCAAAAGATTTTTTTGGAAAACAAACTCATCTTACAGTTAGTGGACAACTTAATGTTGAAACTTATGCTTTTGCATTTAAAAATGTTTATACATTTGGTCCGACATTTAGAGCTGAAAACTCAAACACTGTAAAACATGCTGCAGAGTTTTGGATGATAGAACCAGAAATATGTTTTGCTGATTTAAAAGATGATATGGATTTAGCAGAAAGTCTGTTAAAGTATGTAGTTTCTTATGTATTAGAAAATTGTCTAGAAGAAATGGAGTTCTTCAACAGTTTTATAGATAACACTCTACTAGACAGATTAACTAATTTGGTAAGTTCTAATTTTGGAAGAATTACTTATACAGATGCTGTAAAAGAACTAGAAAAAGTAAATGATAAATTCGAGTATAAGGTATCTTGGGGAACAGATTTACAGACAGAACATGAACGTTATTTAAGTGAACAAATATTTAAAAAACCTGTTTTCGTTACAGATTACCCAGCTGAAATAAAAGCATTCTATATGAAATTAAATTCAGATGGAAAAACAGTTGCAGCAACAGATCTTTTAGCACCTGGTATCGGAGAAATTATTGGTGGCAGTCAAAGAGAAGACAACCTTGAAATATTGGAAAACAAAATTAAATCTTTAGGATTAGATGAAAAAGATTATTGGTGGTATTTAGATTTAAGAAAATATGGAAGTGTTCCACATTCTGGTTTTGGGTTAGGATTTGAAAGACTTATCATGTATATAACTGGTATGCAAAACATTCGTGATGTTATTCCATTTCCTAGAACACCAAAAAATTGTGATTTTTAACATATAAATATAGTTTAATAAATAGAAAGATAAATGGTAATAAAAATGAAAGTATTAAAAACAATATTAGTAACATTAATTAAAATCATAATAGTATTCGCTTTAGTATTATGGGCAGGAACTGCTATTTTTGATTTTGTCAGCGTGAAGCAAAGCGCGCTTCCTAAGTTTTGTATTCTTTTAGATACATATCTAGACAACAACGGAAAAGAAGGAACAAAAGAATATTTAGGGCTAGGATATAAAGTAATTGCTTTTAACAGATCCGAATCCCTTCCTGAAGATTCATCAATAGTAATAGAAAATGGTTCAGTAACAGATGCAAAAGATATTTCTAGAGATAACTATAATGAATTTCATTTTGGTAGTTGGCTTATGACATATAATTCAATATTAATGGATAGACTTAATTCGGAAGAAATAAAAAACTTAACATTTAAAAAAGAATATACAGTTTTTAAAAAGTTAGGAAAGAGTGATATAAGATATAATTACTATATCGTTGAAGAAGATCCTGATGAATTACCTGTAGTAATTAGAACCGAAAGGAAGCATGAACTAGAAGAAAATACCATTTATGAATTTTCATTTAAAGGTAATACTTATGAAGGTTCTAGTTATTCTATTCCAGAAATTTTTAATAATTTTCCAGTTACTAATATTGAGTTAATTAAAAAAGTTTCTAATACCAACAGTGAAGATGGAACAGAAATTGATGTTATACTATATCCAACATTTTATGCCACAATAGAAAAAATCACAAATAAAATCATATTAGTTAAAGGATTAGATATAAATGATATTAATAATAGAGGCGAATATGAAATTACTGTAAAAGACTCTACTATTTTAGAGTGGAGAGGTACTAAAATTAATTTATCTAATTTAAAAGTAGGCAATATTGTATCTATTACACATTCAGGTGAAATATTAGATATTTCTCCTGGTAAAATAGTAAATACTTTTCGCATACAACTACTAGATGATGAAATATAAGTATTAATATTAATTTTTAAAAACAGAGGTAATAAAATGAATTTAGAAGAAGAAATAGAATTAATAAAAAAAAGAAATGAAAAGGTAGAACTAGATAAAAAATGGGAAACAAGCAAAACTCGTAAGATATCAATATGTATATTGACATATATCATTGTGCTATCATACTCCTATTTTATAAACAGCAAAGGTACCATATTCTTTAATTCAGCTGTTCCTGTTCTCGGTTTCTTTTTATCAACATTGTCACTGGATTTAATAAAAAACATCTGGTATAAGAAAGAAACTTAAACTTTTTTACCACTTACTGGAAAAAATTAACCACTTGGCAATAAACAGTATAAATAACTGGTAAAATGTTGTATTATTAAATCAAGAAAGGAATTATATGAAAATCAAGATTGAATTAGATAATAATTTAATAGAAGATGAAGTGATTATTAGATGTTCAAAAATTGACAACAGTATTCAAAAAATACAGACTGCTATTTCAGATATATCATCACAAATTAAACAACTGTCCTTTTTGAAAGATGGAAAAGAGTACTATTTTTCATTAGACACAATTCTATTTTTTGAAACAAATAATAATCAAATTGATACTCATACGGAAAATGATGTATTCCAAGTAAAGTATAAACTTTATGAATTAGAAGAAATATTACCATCTAACTTTGTAAGGGTATCAAAATCTACAATATTAAATATAAATAAGATCTATTCAATTGATAAGAATATTGTTTCTTCAAGTATCGTACAATTCTATAAAAGTCATAAACAAGTCTATGTGTCACGTTATTATTTTAAAATTTTGCAACAAAGACTTGATGAAAGGAGAAATTATGAAAAATAGAAAATGGATTTTAGGAATTTATTTTATACTAGCTGCAGTATTTGTATTATTAAATCAGCTAGGATATTTTAAAACAATTGATTTATTAAGTTTGGTATTCACAATTTTATTAATACCAGTTATTTTAAAAAGTTTACGTCACCTTGCATTTCCGGGAATATTTTTCCCAATTGCTATTTTAGCTATAATATATGCAGAACCTTTAGGAATAGTAGCATTAGTACCATGGACAGTACTTTTAATAGCAACACTTGCTAGTATAGGCTTTTCAATAATATTCCCTGATAGTTGGCACAGACATATTCATCATGGATTTTCTGATCATTCTTATGAAATAGAACATGAGCATTTTAGTAATGTAGTTGATTGTAAGGATGGCGAAATTATCGATGTTAATATAACATGTAATGGCACTATTAAATATATAAATTCAGAAAACTTTAAAACTTTAAATTTATCTATGACATTATCAGGAGCAAAAATATATTTTGATAACGCTAAACCTGCAGGAAAAGAAATGGAGATTCATATAAGTTCTACACTTTCTGGTGCTGAACTTTATATACCAAAAACTTGGAAAATCGTAAACAATATGAATTGTTCTCTTGGTGGTTTAGAAGAGAAGAATAGACCTAACAGTGAACCCGAATATACTGTAATTTTTACAGGAGGTATAACATTATCAGGAGTAGAAGTTATATATGTATAATTATAATTTCATCAAAAAAGTATATTAGTGTAACAACCAACTTCTTAAAATTAAGAGAAGTTGGTTGTTATATTAAGAAATTATATAAAGGAGATTATATATGAAGTCAATACAGTTTGGTAATAAGTATGTATTAAGAATTGATAAAGGCGAAGAATTAGTTGAAACTTTAACTAAATTTTGTGAAAAAGAAAACATTAAATTGGCTAATGTAAGTGCCATTGGTGCTACAGATAAAGTAAAAGTTGGGTTATATAATGTCTTAAAAAAAGAATATACAAGTAAAGAGTTTGAAGGTATATTCGAAATAACAAGCTTAACTGGCACTGTAAGTACAATGGATAATAAAACATATTTACATTTACATATTAATTTTTCGGATAAAAATTATAACACTTATGGTGGTCATCTAAATTATTGTTTTATTGGAGCGACCTGTGAAATGATAGTAGAGAAAATTGATGGCCAAATTGATAGAAAACTAGATGAAGAATTAGGGCTAAATCTATTTGAATTTTAAAAGGAGAAAATATATGAACCAAAAACAAATTGAAGAATATTGTTTAACTAAAAAAGGAGTGACATTTGATTATAAACAAGAATGGGAAGCAACAAGAGGACAAGTTCATAATAAGATGTTTATTTTGATTGGCGGAGATAAATATAATAAAGAGATTGTATCATTAAAATGCGATCCGTTAATTGCAGAGACTTATAGAAATGAGTACAAAGATGTAATTCCAGGTTATTATTTAAATAAAACTCATTGGAACTCAATTTATCTAGATGGAATAGTTCCAGATAACGTGATAAAAGAAATGATAGATATGTCATATAGTCTTATTTTACAATCTTTACCAAAAAAAGTAAAAGAAGAATACTTATAATAAAAATTTTTAAACATTACTTAAGTAATGTTTTTTATCAGGGAATTGTTGAATATAAACGGTTTTTGTGGTAATATTTATATATAAAAGATAAGGAGCAATCAATGAAAACAACTGCAAAGGTATGTCAAACAGGAGGAAAACAATTAGGAAACAGATATGTAAATGAAGATACTATAAGATATGGAAAAGGTTACAGTTTTTTAATGGATGGAGCAACTGGATTAGGTGGACCTGAATCTATTAACGGGCTTACTTCGGCAGAATGGTATATACAAAAAATGGCAAGTTTTTTAGAGAAAGAATTGCAAAATAAAGAAACAGATCTTATAGATATCGTTACTAAAATAATAGAACTTGGAGCTGGTGAAATCAGAGCATATGAAAAAGCAAATTCAATGAAATTTGAAAGCTATGAAGAGCCTTCTTCAAGTTTAGTTATAAGAAGAGATATAGAAAAAGAAGGTACTAAAAAGATTCAAATTTATATATTACGGAGATTCTAGTGCTGCAATAAAATACACAGATGGAACTGTTAAAAAAATATATAATCCTAATGAAATATTACTTAAAAGTTTTGACAACAGTGTTTTACAATGTATGAGAAGTATTGCAAAAACTAATAATCAAAATGTTTTAGATGCAAGAAAAGATGATAAAATTCAAAAAATGTTACAAGAAAATAGATCGAAAAAAAATATCGATAATGGATATTGGGTATTAGGAACAAATGTAGAGGCAGCAAAACACGGTGTGTTATTTGAAGAAGATTCAGAAAAAATTGAAACAGTAATACTGCACTCTGATGGATTTAATTATGAAATATTAGGATTAAGTCTGGAAGAAGTTTTAAATAAATGTAAAGATCAAAAAAACCTAGAAAATTTACAACAGATGATTAGAGAAGCAGAAGAAAATGATAAGTATGCAAATAAACATGCCAGATTTAAAAAAAATGATGATATGGCTGCAATTATAGATACAGGCGCTCGAGTTCAAGAGATAGATGCTAAAACAGAATCTTTCGAAATAGATTAAAAGCGAAACTACTAAAATTAAAAACATTACCTAAGTAATGTTTTTTAATTTTTCTATTTTATTCTTCTAGTCCGAAACTTATACCAATAGCATTATTTACCCTACTCATTACACCATTATCTTCTATATGTCCTATCTTTTCTTTTAGTCTACTTTTATCTATTGTTCTTATTTGTTCTGTTAAAACAACAGAATCTGACTTTAAACCATTTTCTCTAGAACCTATCTCTATATGGGTTGGTAATTTACTTTTTCCTGTCTGTGATGTTATTGCTGCCGCTATAACTGTCGGACTATATTTATTTCCAGTATCATTTTGAATAATTAAAACCGGTCGTACTCCCCCTTGTTCCGATCCTATCACTGGACTTAAGTCTGCGTAAAACATGTCTCCTCTTTTTATTACCATAATATTCACTCCTATTAAAATTACATATAGAATAGAATTATTAATATATTTTAAATTATTTGATTTCTATATCATTATATATTATGCATATTTTGGTCTTTTGGGTATTATCTTTTATTTCTAACTTTTTTGGTTTTCCTGTTTCTAAGTCTACGTACAGCCTTTTATGTTTTATATATGTACTTGCATTATTATTTAATTTTGTTTCAAAAATAATTTCTCCATTTTCTTCATAGTTTTTTGATATGTTATTTCTGTACTCTTCTATAAACACATTTAAAAATAGTGAATTATTTAAAAGTATATCATAGTCATTGTATATTTTCTCTAGTTGTAGTTTCGTATTTAGTATTTTTAAATTATTTCCATCCAGCTCTATTATCATTCCTTCAATGCTTTCTGGTTTTATTACCCTTTGAACGCTCAGTCCTTCACTTACTGTTTGTTCTATTTCATATATATTCTCAGTTTTATTGCTTGTTACTATCATTTCTATTTTTGCTTCATATTCTTTTAAATCATTTAAAATATATTCAACAATTTTATCTTTATTTTTGTTAATTATATTATTACCATTTCTTAAATTTTTATAATACAAAATTGAAAAAAGTACAAGAATTATAAGACAAATTATGCAGACAAGTTGTTTCATTTTTTTCATTTCTAATTCATCCTTTCTAATCATATAAAAAAGAATAGGTTCTTAACCTACTCTTTTATCTAATCTTATTCTATATGTTTTCAAAATATTCTGTTACAATTTTTTCAAATTTCTCTTTACTCTCTATTTTATTTACCTTGTTTCTCATATCACTCGCATTTGCAAGTCCTTTTATATACCATGCCATGTGCTTTCTTATTTCTCTTGTTGCTGTATATTCTCCTTTTTGTTCAAGTAATAAAGAAAAATGTTCTAATATTACTTGAAGCTTTTCTTCATTTTTGATTTCTTCCATTTTTATTCCATTTTTCAAGTAATATTCTATTTGCTTAAATATCCATGGATTCCCCAAAGCACCTCTACCTATCATTATTCCATCTACATTAGTTTCATGAAACATTCTATGTGCATCATCTTCACTTTTTATATCACCATTTCCAATTACAGGAATATTTACTGATTGTTTTACCTTTTTTATAATCTCCCAATCTGAAGCACCAGAATAAAATTCCTCTCTTGTTCTTCCATGTATTATTATAGCAGATGCTCCTTCCTCTTCTATTATCTTAGCAGCTTCTACTGCTATTATATTATCTTTATCCCATCCTTTTCGAATTTTCGCAGTTACAGGCTTATTAGAATTTTTTACTACCTCTCTTACAATTTTCCCAATTAGTTCTAAATTTAATAATAGTTTACTCCCTTCTCCATTTTTTACAACCTTAGGAGCGGGACATCCAAAATTTATATCTATTATATCTGCTTTTTCACAAATAACCTTTGTTGCTAATCCCATAATATCAGGATCACTGCCAAATATTTGCATAGATATTGGTTTTTCTTCATTACTATGTTCCAACATTTCAAGTGTTTTTTCATCTTCATAAAAAATAGCTTTACTGCTAACCATTTCATTACATACTAACCCAGGATTTCCATATTTTTTACAAATCATACGAAAAGGCAGGTCTGTTACTCCTGCCATTGGCGCTAATATTATATTATTTTCTAATTCTAAATTTCCTATTTTCAATTTTTTAAAATACATTTCATTTTCCTTATTCAATAAATATTGCTTTTTGTCTTCTCGCACTAATATTAAGTAATAGCCCTATACATATAAAGTTAGTTACTAAAGAGCTTCCTCCATAACTTACAAATGGTAATGGTATACCTGTTATTGGTAATAATCCCATTGTCATTCCTATATTTTCTGTCATGTGGAAAAACAAAATTCCAGCAATTCCTATTGCTATATAAGATCCTATATTATCTTTTGCTGTTTTAGCTATATATACTGTTTTAGTAATCAATGTTATATATAAGATTACAACAAGTCCTGTTATTAAAAATCCCAACTCTTCTCCAATAACTGAAAATATAAAATCTGTTGTCTTAGGATGTAAAAATCCTAATTGTGTTTGATTTCCTTTAAATAATCCCATTCCAAATATTTGTCCAGACCCTACTGCTAATTTTGATTGTATAATATTATATCCATCTCCTCTAGGGTCAATATTTGGATTTAAAAATACCTCAATTCTTTTAAGGGCGTGTGGAGGAAGATTACTATATATAAACTGTCCTGATAATAATAATATTACTATCGCTAATATTATATATTTCTTATTTATTCCAGATATAAACAGCATACAAACTATAGCTGATATAAATGCTATGGATGTTCCTATGTCTGGTTGTCTAAAAACTAATACGACCGGTATTGATATAAATAGTAGAAAGATTATTAGTTTCCATATCTTATTTATTTCTTTTCTACCTTTTAATTGTAATTTATTTAATATAAAAGCTGCAAATAATATAATAATAATTTTTGCAATTTCCGACGGTTGAAAAGTTGAATTATTACCTATTTTAAACCAACGTGACGCGCCATCAATCGGAGCTGTAAATAATACCGCTACTAAAAGTCCTATAACAATTATATAAGCTAATGTAGAGAATTTCACAATTACATTATAATCTATAACTGTTGCTAATACTAAAAACGGAATACTTACTAAAAACCACTGTAATTGTCTTTTAAATTCTCCATATCCATTAGCTTGCGTTGCTGAAAATAGAGCTATTAGACCTATTGCAAATAATATTAAGCTTACAATTAAAATTGTCCACTCTGTATTCTTAAGTAGTTTTTTATTCATTATTACCCCTTAATTTTTATTTCTTCTTTTTTCTTTTCTTCTCTTTTCTCCTATTTCCTTTTTCACGTTGTTCATTATTGTTATTATTCCTATTATTATTGCTATTATTATCGTTATTGCTTTTTTCTTGCTTATCCTCTCTTTCTGCTTGCTCTAATAAATCATCAAAGGTTATATCAAATTCTCCATCATCATCTTCTGTAGCATCTTCATCTGAATCTTCATCTAAATCATTATCCAACTCTTCTTTTCCAATTTCAATTTCTACATTAGACACTTCTTCTTTTATTTCTTCTTTTTTAACTTCTTGTTCTTCTATTTTTTCCTCTTCTTTTTTAGCCTCACTTTCTATATCAGGCTTTTTTATTTCTTCCTTTTTAGCTTCTTGTTCTTCTTTTGGTTGTTCTTTTTCTTTAACTTTACTACTTGATTTTGTTTCTTCAGCATTTTTTATTTTTTCTACTACCATTTCATTATTTATATTAATTATTGGTATATTAGCATATAAAGAAGGGGCTCCATTTGTACCATCATCATTTATTTGGTTTGTAAGCCTTACATCTATTGCTGATTCATCTATTATTATGTATTTTTTTATTACTTCTATTATTTCTTGTTTCATAAGCTCCAAAAAGTCTGCCGAAACGTTGGCTCTATCTTGCATCAGAACTAGATGTAGTCTTTCTTTTGCTGCATCTTTCGAACCTAATTCTTTTGGATTCGTTCTTGACATCCTTTTGAACAACTTCCCTATATTCTCAAACATTACTCAAACCTCCATATACTATGCTTTTCCAAATATTTTTTTAACTTTCGTCCAAAACCCTTTTTCCTTCCCTGGAACTGTAACTTCAATATTTTCTCCTAATAACCTTTTAGAAATTTCTATATATGCTTTTCCGGAAGGAGCTTTCTTATTTGATACTACAGGTTCTCCTTTATTTGTTTGAGTAATAATATTCTCATCATCTGGCACAACACCAATTAAATCAATAGATAATAAGTCCACAATGTCATCTACATCCATCATCTCGCCTTTTCTAACCATTGTAGGTCTTAACCTATTTACTATTAATTCAGGATTTTTAATTTCTGATGCTTCTAATAATCCTATTATTCTGTCAGCATCTCTTATCGCTGATATTTCAGCTGTTGTAATAACTAAAGCTCTATTAGCTCCTGCTATTGCGTTTTTAAAACCCTGCTCAATTCCTGCTGGGCAATCTATTAATATGTAGTCAAACTCATCTTTAAGCTTACTAACTAGCTCTATCATTTGCTCCTCGTTAATTGATGATTTATCCTTTGTTTGTGCAGCTGGAAGTAAGAAAAGCTCTTTAAATCTTTTATCTTTTATCAAAGCTTGTCTTAATTTACACTTTTCTTCTATAACATCTACTAAATCGTAAACGATTCTGTTTTCTAAGCCCATAACAACATCTAAGTTTCTAAGCCCGATGTCTGTATCAACTAAAACAACTTTTTTTCCTGCTAATGCTAGCGCTGAGCCCAAATTAGCTGTTGTCGTTGTCTTTCCAACTCCTCCTTTTCCTGATGTTATAACTATAACTTCTCCCATTAATTCTCCTCCTAATTTACAAAACCTCTAAAGATTTGTTTTTTTATTTATAATTTTAAAAATCAAACATCATTTTTTAATACATATATATTATATGTTTTTTTTACAAAAGTCAACGAATTTGAAATATTTTTGTAATAAATTTGTAATAATTTTGACATGATAATTTTTTTAAAAAAAGGTTGACAACCAAACATTTGTGTGTTAATATTCCTGTTACAAATATATAAGGAGTGATATTTATGTATAGAAAAAACTTAGAAGTCATAAAGTTAAACAAATACTTTTTAGATCACAAGGAGAAATTCAATCAAGAATTTGGATCAGCATTAAAAAAAGTAAGATTCTCAAAAAAACTAGCTATTGACAAGGTGTCAGAAAGAGCTGTCATTTCCCCACGCTATTTATCTAGTGTAGAACAAGGTATATATGGACTTTCTCTATTAAAATTCATATGTTTATGTAACTCTTTAGAAATATCTCCAAGTGAAATTTTAGAAGAATTTATATATGGATGCAAAACTAATGATGATATCTTATATAATCATCTGCAGGGAGGAAAAGACATTTCTAAAAATATTCTAAACTTTTTAAAAAAGAAAAAGTAAGAGCATATATTTCAAATATCTCTAAACCATATTTTTGCTTTACATAATGTACAAATCTATAATATTGTGATATAATGGTATATATTTAAATAGAAAACAACTATAATTAAGGAGGCCTTTCATTATGATCCAGTATTACAACAGTGATGGTATCGTTATATACAATAACGATAACTTGGATGTTTTGCGGAATATCCCTGATGGCTCTTTGAACCTTATATACTGTGACATCTTATATAACACAGGAAAAAGGTTTGATGATTACAACGACAATTTAGGAGCGCCTTTAGAAGCAGTTGAATGGTATCGTCCTCGTATTATGGAAATGAGACGAGTTCTCACAGACAATGGAAGTATTTTCATTCATTGTAACTGGAGACTTGACTCATATATCAGAATTCTTATGGATGATATATTCAGTGGTGAGTGTTTCAGAAACCGGATTTACCGGCAACACAGCAAAGAAAGAGGATTTTTCTCAAATTTTGATTCTCAGGTAGACATTATCCTATACTATGTGAAAGACTCCAAGAATTTCGTCTTTCACGAAATCCGGGATGTTAATTTTCAACTTGTAGCATTGTTTGAAAACGGATATATTGAATCAAAAAGTAAAACCATTTTATATGATGGTAAACCTATTGATTTGGCAAGTCAAAACAAACATTGGATTGTTACAGAGAATCAATTCAACTCAATGGCAGATAACGGTGAAATCGTTATAATTGGAGGGATGCCTTACAGGTATACTAATGTAAGACCTATCGGCAACTTATGGAACGATCCCTTGATGCTAGACTCATATAAAAGAACTACTATAAGTGAAGCGTACGATACCCCAAAACCTGAAGCTGTACTGGAACGAATTATTACTATGTGCAGTAACGAAGGTGATGTAGTAGCAGATTTCTTTATGGGAGGCGGTACTACTGCTGTTGTTACAAAAAAGCTAAATCGAAAAGGAATTTTCTGTGACATCAGCAAAAAAGCATGTGAAGTTGCAGTAAATAAACTAAAAAAAACTTAATTGATAGTTAATGTTTAAAAAACAAAAAGTACCTTAGAAAATTCTGAGGTACCTTTTTTATTTATTTATATTCTATTCTCTATTTGTTATCTCTTCTAGTTCTAATAATTCATTCCATCTATTATCAACTTCTTTTTGGAATTCTTCAATCATCCATTCGTTTCCTTCAGCAAACATATGCTTAAATCTCTTTTGAGGTTTTAGAAATTCTTCAATTGGAAGTTTGTTAGTAGGTTTGTATGTTATTTTATATTTACCTTCTTGAACTTCATATAATGGCCAATAACATGTGTCTGCCGCTAATTTATTTATCTGCATCAAGTCTTCTGTATTGTATCCCCAACCTCTTGGACATGGAGCAAGTACATTTAAAAATGTAGCTCCGCTTTGTATATAATGCTTTTTCAGATTTTTCATATAAATCTTTAAAGTTTGTCATCGCAATTGTTTGAGCAACGTATGGAAGGTGATGGCCAACCATTATATGAGTTAAATCCTTTCTTATTTGCATTTTTCCAGGAATAACTTTTCCTGCTGGTGATGTTGTTGTATCTGCAAATTTTGGAGTTGCAGAAGAACGTTGTATACCTGTGTTCATATATGCACCATTATCGTAACATACATAAAGCATATCATGTCCTCTTTCCATTGCTCCAGATAAACTTTGCAACCCTATATCATAAGTACCACCATCTCCACCAAATGCTATAAATTTTGTGTTTTTATCTTCAGGTAAATTATTTTTTCTTTTCATAGCCTGATATGCTGCTTCACATCCTGCCATTGTAGCTGCAGAATTTTCAAAAGCTGAATGGATAAAAGAATCTTTCCATGCAGTATATGGGTAAATAAAAGTAGAAACCTCCATACATCCTGTAGCACAAGATGCAATCACGTGATCTTCTGGTTTTACTGCTCTTAAAATCATTCTTGCAACTAGAGGTGCTCCACAACCTGCACACATTCTATGTCCTGATGTTAATCTTGAAGGTGTATTTGCTATAGTTTCTTTTAAATTATATGCCATATTAATTTTCCTCCCTTAACCCTAGGTATCTATAAGGATTATCAACTTTTCCGTAATTGTATAATTTCTTGTAAATCTTTATATACTTTTTCTATTTGAGCTCCAGTTGTATCTCTTCCTCCAATACCATAAACATAATTTACAGTAGGAACATTAATATTCTTCACATACATTCCTGATACAACATCTTGAAATAACGCTCCACCTACACTATTTAATGAATCTGCTTTATCTAAAACAGCTATTGCTTTTATGTGCTTTAAAGCTTCTGCTACTTCTTCAGCAGGAAATGGTCTAAACATTCTTATTTTAAGAACACCAGCTTTTACTCCTTTATCTCTTAACTGATCTGCAACATATTTTGATGTTCCTGCAGTTGAGTTCATACAAACTATTGCTATTTCTGCGTCATCTAATTTATATCCTTCAAAAAATCCATATTTTCTACCTGTTAATTGCTCGAACTCTTCTGAAACTTCTTTAATAACTTTTTTAGCATTTTTCATACCTTCTGCTTGCTGCCTTTTATGTTCAAATAAATATCCTTGTAAATCTAATGGTCCTATAGACATTGGTCTTTTATCATTTAATAAATAATCCTCTGGCCTATAGGCCCCTATAAAAGCTCTTGCTTTATCATCTTCTAAAAGCTCTATATTTTCAATAGAGTGTGATGTGATAAATCCATCCTGACAAACCATCAATGGAAGTAATACATCTTTATGTTCAGCTATTCTATGAGCCATAAGTAAATTATCATATGCTTCCTGATTATTTTCTGAAAATAATTGTATCCAACCTGAATCTCTGGCACCCATTGCATCTGAATGATCATTATGAATATTTAAAGGTCCGTGACACTGCTCTATTTACTAAAGACATAACAATAGGTAATCTCAAACTTGACGCTATATAAATCATTTCCCACATTAAAGATAAACCATTTGCAGAAGTAGCTGTCATTGCTCTACCTCCTGCAGCTTGAGCGCCAATACATGCACTCATTGCACTATGCTCACTTTCAACAGCAACAAATTCTGTATCTACTTCCCCATTACTTACAAATGTTGAAAAATATTGAGGTATTTCTGTTGAAGGAGTTATAGGAAAAGCTGCAACAACATCCGGGTTTATTTGTTTCATAGCAATAGCTGCTGCTTCATTTCCACTTAATCTTTCTCTTATTCCCATAATTTAATTTTCCTTTCTTCTATTCCATTTCTATTGCTTTTAAAGGACATACTTTTGCACATACTCCACAGCCTTTACAAGCATCAAAATCAAAATTTTCTCTTTCACAATTTTTATTAACTGGAATCGCGTCGTCAGGACAAACAGGAAAGCAAAGTCCACATTGTGTACATTTTTCAGGTATCCATCTAGGAGTAGTAGAACGCCAATCTCCTGTTTTAAATTCTTTTGCATTACCAGATTCATAAATGTTACCACCAAGAGTAACTTCTTTCCAAGGTGTTTTTGTATCTAATTTATTTTCTGCCATAAAAATCATCCTTTCTTAACTTAAATTTTTGTTACCTCTTGTAGTGCTAATTCTAAAGCTTTCATATTTCCTTCTATTACCTCAGGCTTTTTAGCAAATTTATGTTTAAAAGAACCTGTCATATCATTTAAAAATTCTTCATCTGTCATAATTCCAGAAACTTTAACAACTGCTGCAAGCATTGGTGTATTTGGAAAATATTTTCCCAAAGTTTTAATAGATATATCCTTTGCATCTATTTTATATATGCTTCCTTTATATCCTCCAATCACACTTCTTAAATATTCAGCATCTTTGGTTGTATTTATTATTATTGCTCCATCTTCTTTTAATCCAGCTGTAACATCAACAGCTTCCAATAAAGTATCATCAACTACAACCACATAATTTGGTTCATATATATTTGAATGAATTGTGATAGGGTTATCACTAATGCGATTATATGCTGTAATTGGCGCACCCATTCTTTCTGGTCCATATTCAGGAAATCCTTGAATATATTTACCAGTATTAAATGCAGCGTCAGCCAAAAGTAATGAAGCTGTTTTCGCGCCTTGTCCACCTCTACCATGCCATCTTATTTCTATTAGATTACTCATAAATTTTAACCTCCTACCTTCAGACAAAATTTAATAATTCGTTCAGATTATAGTATATTGTTTTTATGAAATAAAGTCAATATCTTAACATCTAAAAAAGTAATCCTATCATATTAATAAGTTTTTTAATTTGTCAAAATATGTTGAAACTTTATTTGAAACATGATATATTGTCGACATTATTAAAAACTCTTAGGAGGTGTTCATCTTGGCCAAGGATCGTTTATCATTTCAATGTGACGGTGGTAAAACTTGGGATGGAATCCTTTTGTCTGATCCAAGATTTTTTCGGTATAATATGGATGATGGTAGGACCAGAGTAATCTTTTCTTGCGGAGAAAACTGTAAGAAAGGTTGCATAATTCTACTTCCTAATATATTCGAAGTATTTGGGTTTATCGATGGACTTAAGGATTTTGAAGATTTGAACTAAAAGTAAAACATAGAAGCAATCTTTATATTTAATTAATAAAAGGTTGCTTCTGTGTTTTTTATGCGTAATTTATATAGATACAAATTTTCTTATATTGTTTTATTGTATTTTTTCTATTATTAATATATAATTTATATTAATAATATATAATTTTCAATATATGAAAGAGGTATTATAAATGAAAAAAGGTAAAAACAAAAAATACAAATTAATAACAGGAGATAAAGCACCTAAAGCCAATCTAGATATGCTTCAAAAAATGCAAATGATTAGACAAGAAAATAACTCTCCAAGTCAGTCTGATAGCGATGATGATGGCGATGGAGAAAAACAAAAATATAAATTTTCTAAAAAATTAAGCAATGTTAAATTAGAGTCTATTTATATAGGAATGCTTTTACTAAATCCTCAATTTATTGTTAGATACTTTTTTTTACGTGATGAAGTATATTTTGAAAATGATGAATTGTTTAATATATACAAAAGTATATTATTTACAGAAGGTGGAAAATTTTCTTCTGAATTAGCAAAAAGAGGTTATAACTTTTCTAGAACTACAGAATATACATATAAATTAAAACAAGATTTAAAAAAGGCAGTGTCAAGCCAAAAATTCAATATGGAAAATATATTTATTGACCTAAAAAAAATATTTGTATTAAGAAAGCATTTTGAAACTATTCCAATTAAGGAAATTCAGGATAAAGTAACCGAAATTATAGAATATGAGCTTTATGATAAAATGTCAGTAGAGGAAGTGGAAAATGCTGTTGTACAAATAAATGACACTAACAAGTTTAAATCAGGGGTACTAAATACAGGATTAACCGAATTTTTAAAATTAGGAGAGAATAATCTAACAGATGGACTAGATTTACCTTTCCCTACTTTAACCGAAGTATTTAAAGGTGTAAGAAGAGATGAAACAATGGCTTTCGCTATGCCTTCTAATACAGGAAAAAGTAGATTTTCTATATGCATGGCAACATATATAGCTCTTGTTCATAGAAAAAAAGTATTAATTATTTCAAATGAGATGGTAGAAGATAAAATGAAGTTGTGTTTAATAACTACTATTCTAAATAATAAAGAAATTCAAAAGCGACATAATGTAGATATTAATAAAACAGAAGGAGAATTGCTAGATTTCAAATTTAGACCAGATGACCCTAAAAAAGTAAAGGTAGATGAAAAAGGATATGTTATACAAGAAGAAAAAGAAAGTAAGGAAGATTTTGTTAATAGATTATCTAAAGTATCTAGTGAATTTAATAAGGTAATTGCCGTTACAGATTGGGCAAATAAGGAGATAGATAATTCTATATATTTTATTAATATAACGGATAATACAAATGATGAATTAAAAAAAGTAATTATGAATTATTATTATAAAGAAAAAATAGAGTATGTATTTTATGATACTTTAAAAACAGATATAGCTAATATAGGAAATGGAGACGAGTTAAAAAAGACTGCAACAATTCTTTCAAACCTAGCACAAAATTTTGGAATGTTTATTTTTTCTACTTTACAATTAGCAGAAGGCGCTACTTTACCAGTAAACTTAAATGTAAATGATCTAGCACATAGTAGAACTGTAAAGGAAGTATTAGATACATTAGCATTAGTAAAACAAATTCACAGAGACACATTAAAAGATTATGAATATTCAATAAAGGAAGTAGATACAAAATTCTATAATTTAGAAAAATTTGATGATCCAGATGTTAGATATTACTCTTGCGTAATAGATAAAAATAGAGCTGGTGCAAAACCAACATTATTATTCAGATTAAACCTAGCATATAACATATGGGAAGAACTTGGATTTTTAAGATTAAAACATAATGAAAATAATAAAGAAGATTAGATTTTGTTATAAATTTTGTTAATTAAGTAAAAAAACAAATACCACTTATCTTAGAAGTGGTATTTGTTTTAATTTAATCTTTTGTATTTTAGTCCGATAAGATTAGCCTCGTTATCTCGAGCGGTTCCAGTTTTACACCGTCTTTGTAACATCTCATGCTGCCGGCTGATATCTCGTCAATCAGGATAATTTCTCCTTTATGTTTACCAAATTCAACTTTGATATCATAAAGCTCCATATCCTTCTTACACAAGAGCTCAGCAATCATGATGGTGATGTCCTTCGTCAGTTGCTTTAATACATGATATTCTCCCTCTTTTAGGATGCCGAGCGCAACCAGAGAATCTTCAGTAATAAGCGGGTCTCCGCGGTCGTCGTCTTTTACAGTTATCTCAACCAAATTATCAAGAGGTTGACCTTCTTCGACATAAAGCCCGTAGCGCCGGATAAACGATCCTGTTGCTATACGTCTGCAAACACATTCCAGCCCGTGGCTGAATAATTCTGCCGGTTTAACAACCATAATGTTTTCCGCTTCATCAACAGAAACCATATGGGTGGGTATCCCAATCGCCTCAATCTTTTCATAGAAATACTTCGTCAAACTTAGTGAAGCACTTCCCATGCCAGCAATTTTTAACCCAACTTGATTCTCTCCGGGATCAAACACCCCGTCTTTTCCGGTTGCATCGTCTTTAAACACGAGCACAATTAATCCGTCTGGGGACCGATATACATCTTTAGTTTTCCCCTCTTTCACGAATTTCATTTCTTCTAATCTTGTCATGTTTTATCCCTACTTTCTAAAAATTTTTAGCGTGTAAGGCAATATATAAACACACGCATTTTGTATTATATCATAAATTATATTAAAAATCAAAGAGCACAGAAATTAATCTGTGCTCTTTGCTATTTGAAAATCTCATGGCTTTAAGTCTTAATAGCCTTGAGATGCAAGCGACATTCGTGCCAAAACCTAGATGCCAGACGGTTGCTCGCAAACCGCCCGACAATATTGTTTTTCTTGGTTATTCTGGCCTCCCCCTCATGCTTCCGAGCTATTTTGGAAATTGCTTTGCTGATATTATCAGGCAAGAATTCCTCCACATTCGGACCTGTTCCAACCTTTATAGTTGGACATTCCATTTCCACCTTGTACTTCAGCTGTTTTCTTGACAACATGTTGTCACCCTTCCAAATATTTTACTATACAAAACAAAAAATTTTGTATGCATTATAATTATATACTAAAAAGGCAAAAAAATCAAGTATTGATAGGAAACCCAACTATTACACTATGTTTATTTATTACATTATATATCATTATTTTGTTATTAGATTTATGCAAGTTTGTGTTTTCTATAAAATTGTGTTATTATATATCTACTTAAAAATAAAAGGAGGTCTTTTTATATGAATAAAGAACCTGACGAAAAAGAACTACCACAATCTTCTTTTGAGTTTCTTTTATCTTCTTATAAGTCTGATGGAAATCGTACTAAAAAAGATATATTTTCTGAATCTCTTAACAACTTTTTAGAGAACTGCAGAATAAAATATCCTGAACAAATAGTTGCTCTTAGAAGGCTTGTTGATAAAGAAACAGATTTATTTATTGGATATTCTGTAGATATCTATTCTGAAGAGTATTCTAAAAAGACAAAAGATATTGAGCGAGAATTATTAACGCAAAAAGTTGGGATTCCTAGAAATAAATCATACTCAAGATATATTGATGATTATAGATAAATAAAAATAAAAACTTAGTAATTTGCTGAGTTTTTTGTTTTTTATATGGTATAATAATATTAATTATGGAGGTAGAAAATGAAAATTGTAATCTTAAATCACAAACATGTAAAAAGTTATCTTATAAACAATGGACATGAATGGATTATGTTTGATTGTCGGATGGCCAGATTCATTTAAAACTTTTTCAAAAATCATGAAAAAAAATGACATTAAGATAGCTGACATTAAATATCTTATTGTTTCACATTTCCATATGGATCATGCTGGATTAGCGCAATTGTTAAGAAATTATGGTATAACCCTTCTGCTTCATGAAGTTCAAAATGGAGCAGTACAAACCTTAAACAACTTTTTCATTAAGAAACCTAATAAGTTATATGTACCTATCATTAATGATAATAATAATGCTATATCATCATTTGATAGTGTAAATATATTAAAAGGACTTGGGATAGATGGTAGAATCGTGCCAACTCCAGGTCACTCTCCAGATAGTATAAGCCTTATTATTAATAATGAGTGTGCATTTATAGGGGATCTCCCTACTTTAGAAATAGCTTATGGTCTCAACGACCCAAAAACTTTAAGAAGTTGGAATGATTTATTATCTTTCAATATAAAAACTGTTTATCCTGCGCATTCTAATACATTTATGGTTAATAAATAAAAACCTTGATTATTTAAAATTATTATAATATAATTTTAAATATAAAATATAATCAAATGAAAGGAGATTCTAAAAATGGCTCATAAAATTAGCGAAGATTGTATTAGCTGTGGAGCTTGTGAAGGAGCATGCCCAGTAAGTTGCATATCTAAAGGTGAAGAAAGATTTGTAATAGATCCAGCTGTATGTATCGATTGCGGTACATGTGCAGGAGTTTGTCCTGTGGATGCACCAAAAGCTGATGATGAAGAATAATACATCTCCACATGTGTTACATTTTTAATCTCAGTGTATCAATATAACAACCATATAATAGGGAAATATATGTTATGCTCCCTTTTAAACTGGTTGCATTTTTATGTAAACTGTGATATAATTATGGCAATTATTAATAGTAATGTTTATACAAACTTGAGTAAACGTATGCAAAGCAGTTTTAAAAGGAGTGATTTTATGAACAGTTGGATTATTGTTGTTTTCGGTGACTCTAAACAATATTTAGGCAATGAAGAAACTTTCCAAAAAGCAAAACAGTCAATTCAAAACAGTTTTAATGTCGATTCTAGATCCAGCCATTATTCTTCCTATGGTGAACGGTATAACAATGAGTATTCAATTTCAAGCTTAGTCTGTGAAGGAGAATATATCCAAGCACTAGAAGAAGAAATTCAGAAATTAAACGGTTATAAATTGGATGATAATGTTTATTATATCCACGGATTCCATGAAGCACTCGTTAACAATAAAATGATGTATATTGTAATGACTGCATAAGTAATTATTAAAGAGGAGAATGTTTTACGTTCTCCTCTTTGATTTTGAAATTGTAGTACATTATAAACAATGTTATATTATAATAATCTTTCGGCAATTTTTCTAACCTGTTTCATTACTTCTTTTTCATCTATATTTATTAATTCCCTATTTTGCATTATTATTTTTCCATCTATTATCACAGTATCAACATCCGTTCCATTTGCTGAATATACTAAATTTGCACATATGTCATTTTCTGGACTCAAATGCACTTTATCTATATCTACAAAAATCATATCTGCTTTTTTACCTGGTTCTAAAGTACCAATTTCATTATCTAGCCCCAAAACTTTTGCCCCTTCTATTGTTGCCATTTTTAATATGTTATATGCATTAATTGATGTAGGTTCCATAGTATTTATTTTTTGTAAATATGCCGCTAATTTCATTTCTTCAAACATATCTAATGTTGTTGTGCTTCCACTTCCATCTGTTCCTAGTCCAACATTTATATTATTTTCTCTAAGCTTTATAACGTCACATATTCCTGAAGATAACTTGCAATTGCTTATTGGGTTATGAGATATGCCACCTTTAATACCTTTCAAAATTTCTATGTCACTATCTGATAGATGTACTCCATGTGCTAAAACAACTGGAACATCAAAAATTCCAATATCATTTAAGTATTCTGTACTCCTTTTTCCGTACCTTTCTTTAATTATGTTTTCTTCATCAACTGTTTCAGATAGATGTGTATGTATCCTAGTATTTAATTCTTTTGCTAAATCAACACATAATTTTATGGTGTCTGGATTGCAAGTATATGGTGCATGAGGAGATACATATATTTTTATTTTGCTGTTTTCATAGTTATATTTTTTAAAATATTCTTTTGTTTTTTCTAACTTATCTCCTATAGAATCATCTGTTAGACTCCAACATATATTTGCTCTTATTCCTGTTTCTTCAATTGCTTGAATTGTTTTATGCATTTTAAAATACATATCATTACAAGTAGTAGTTCCTGTTTTTATTAATTCTAAACAAGCTAAATATGAACTCCAATAAATATCTTCTTCTGTTAGATTGTCTTCTACTGGAAATATCGCATTTTCAAGCCAATCCATTAGTTTTCTGTCATCTTTATATCCTTTGAATATACTCATTGCTAAATGTGTATGTGTATTTATTAATCCTGGCATTACAATCATTTCTCTTGCATCTATGATTTTATCCACTTCTATATTTATATCTATATCAATTTTTTCAATAATATTATCATTAATTAATATATCACCTTTTCTGATGTTGGATTTTTTTTCAACCATATCTAATATTTTTGCATTTTTAATTAATATTTTCATATTATACCATCCTTCTTAAACTAAAAAGATTTGGATTTAAGCATAATCCAAATCTTTTTCTTAAACTTCATCTTCTGATGTATTTTTTTCTATGCTTTCTAACTTCTCCAACTTCTTTAACTCTTCAAGATCTTCTTCATTCTCTACTTCTAAGTTATCAACTTCCTCTGTAGCATCTTTTATAACTACTACCTCTTTTGCATCATATTTCCTATAATAGTATTCATCTCCGTCTTTATATTTTACTCTTATTTTTTCTTTTAGAGTTTCTACTGTAGACACTTCTCCAGTTCCATCTTCTGTTTTAACTATAGATCCTATTTTAGGTAATCCTTTTAATTTTTCTTCATATACATTTTGTTCATATTTTAAACAGCACATTAATCTTCCACAGTTTCCTGATATCTTTGATGGATTTAATGATATGTTTTGCTCTTTTGCCATTTTTATAGAAACTGTTTCAAAATTTCCTAGAAATGAGCAACAACATAAATTTCTTCCACACATACCATTTCCACCAACTTTTCTTACTTCGTCTCTAACTCCTATCTGACGAAGCTCTATTCTCGTTCTAAAAACAGAGGCTAAATCTTTCACTAATTCTCTAAAATCAATTCTTCCTTCCGCTGTAAAATAAAAAAGAATTTTACTTCCATCAAATTTATATTCAACATCTGTTAGTTTCATTTTCAAATTATGTTTTTCGATTTTTTCTATAAATATTTTAAATGCATCTTTTTCTTTCGCTTTGTTTTCCAAATACATTTTTTCATCTTTTTCTGTTGTTATTCTAATTACTTTTTTTAATGGTTCTGTTACTTCACTATCTTCTACTTCTTTTATAGGTATTACTACTTCTCCATACTCTTGTCCATTTGTAGTATCTACAATAACATGTGTACCTTTTTCCATTTGTAATTCTCCAGGATCAAAATAATAAATTTTTCCTGGCTTTTTAAACCTAATTCCTGTTACTGTCCTCATTTAATTCCTCCCATATATTAAATATCATTGTGTCAACACACATATCAAAATTACTGTTGCTTTTAAGCTTCTTTATACAATTATTTACCTCACTTATACAATTAATATGCCTCAAACTATTTTTAGAATGTAGGCATACTATTACATAGTCTAATATATTATATATATTTTCTTTATCATATAATATTTTTGTATCAAGCATTATATCTATTAAGTCTTTTTTTTCAAAATCAGAAATCAATTCTTCTATTTTAAGATATTTTTCTTTATTTTCTTTTAATTCTATCGCTTTTCCAATGCTACCATTAAAAGATTTTAGCAAATTATCTGTTAAATCAGTATACCCTATATTTTCTATTGCATAATCTCTTAATTCTTTATCTGAAATGTTTTTAAACTTTATACTCATACATCTGGATTTTATAGTATTAAGTATCATATTTTCATTTGAAGAAATCAATATTACAACTATAAATTCTGGTGGTTCCTCCAAAGTCTTTAGCAAGCAGTTTTGAGCTTCTGAGGTCATTTTCTCACTATTGTTAATTATATATACTTTTCTTGAAGATATTATAGGTTTTTCAATAACCTTTCCTGTTATCTTTCTAATTTGTTCAATCTTTATACTTTCATTTTCTTCATTAATAACTACTAAATCTGGATGATTTTCACTTTCACAACATTTGCAAGATTTGCATTCACAATGTGTGGCATTCAAATTTAAACATAACATTTTTTTTGCAAATTCTTTTGCTATTAAAAATTTCCCTATTCCTTCTGTTCCAAGAAATAAGTAGCTATGTAAAATATCATTTTTTTCAATACTTTTAATCAAATAATCTTTAGCTTTTGTATTTCCAATAATATCTTTAAATTCCAATTCTTACCTCTTCTTTAAATCTTTCCAAAAACATTTAATGGCCAAAATCTAAAAACTACCATCCCTTCTACTTTTTCCAAAGGTATACATCCAAGCTCTCTACAATCTGTACTTTTAGTTCTATTATCTCCCATTGCAAAAACATATCCCTTAGGCACAATAAAATCTGTAAATACTTCTGATTGTGTCACAATGTCTTCATTAAGATAGTCTTCATCAAGTTTTATTCCATTTACAAACACTTTATTATTCTCTATTTTAATGCGGTCTCCTTCAATTCCTATTACTCTTTTTATATAACTCTTTTTGCTAAGTTCTAGAGTGTAGTATACAAATCTATTTATAAAACCCTCTGGATTACTTTCATATATAGCTACTGGATTAGCTTGGTCTGCTTCCCACTTACTATATATTTTAGATGGAGCTTCAAATGTTATTATATCTCCTCTTTCAGGTTCCTTTTTAGTTATTCTGTATGTTCTATTTAAAATTAATCTTTGATTTTCTTGTAGAGTAGGAAACATTGATCTTTGTTTCACCACTGTTGGAGTTCCTATAAAATATCTACTTATTAATGCCAATATAAAAGCTATTATTATGCAAAATATCCATTCTAGTATATCTCTCACTCTATCATCCATTTTAAGCGCCTTTCTTAATTAATGTTATGTTATTTCCCTGTAGCTTTCTTTGGTTTAGTCTCTGATTTTTTAGATGTAGTAGATTTTGTTGTTGTCGATTTTGCACTAGTACTTTTAGCTGTACTTGCTGGTTTTTTAGTTGTAGGGTTCTTACTTTCTGTTTTCTTTTCTTCAGTTTCTGTTATACCTCCAAAGAATGCTTCTTTTTCCACTCCATCTTCTTTAACTTCTTTTTTTGTAACTCTAGGTTTTTCTGCTGTCTCTTCTTTTTCTGATTCAATTGTTGTAAATCCAAAGAACGCTTCTTTTTCTACTCCATCTTCTTCAATTTCTTTTTTAGTAACTTTAGGTTTCTCTACCACTTCTTTTTTTGGTTCAATTGTTGTAAATCCAAAAAACGCCTCTTTTTCCACTCCGTCTTTCTCTATTTTATCTGCTGGCTCTTCAATTTCTACTTCTACTATATCCTTATTCAATCTTTTTTCTTTATTTTGTATAAAATTCTGTTCCATTTCTTCTAAAAAGTTTGACTCTGATTCTTTCTTTTGTTTTGGCCTTTCAGTAGACTTATCACTTACTTCTTTCTTAACAGTATTTCCAACATCTTTCTTTCTAAAAAATCTTTTAAGTTTAGCATTTCTCAATTCTTCGTTTACACGTTCTGTAAATTCCATGGTGTTTTCTGATACTGTAAAAGACTGTCTTTCGCTTTCTATTGGTTTCTTCTCTTCCTCTTCTTCTACAATTCCTACTTCTTCTTCTGGCTCTTCTAAATCTACTAATTCTTGTTCTATATTCTCTATATCTTTGTCTAATTCATCTATTTCATCAATTCTTTCTGATAATTCTCCAATTTTTCCTTCTATTTCCTCTATTTCTTCTTCAAGACTATATTCATTTGAATCATCATCTTCATTAAAATCTTCAAGATTCGCAATTTCATCATTTAAACTATCTATTTCATCATCTTTTTCCAAGTTATAATTACTAATATCTTCTACTGAATTATTATTTTCAACTTCTTCTATAATTGTAGTTTTTATCGGTTCCTCTTCCTCTTCTACAAGTTCTTCCTCATCTTCTTCTATCTCTTCTTCTTCCTCTATTAGTTCTTCTGGTTCTAATTCATCTATCTCATCTATTTTTTCTGCTATCTTATTAATTTTCTCTTGGGCAACAGGTACTTCTTCTTCCAGTTCCTCTTCTATTTCTTCTAGTTCGTTAATTTTTTCCGTTATTACATTTGTATTGTATTTCTCTATTATCTCTTCTTCTTCCTCTTCTACAAGTTCTTCTTCCTCTTCTACAAGTTCTTCTTCCTCTTCTACTTCTTCAATATATTTATCCTTTACAGGCATAACAGGAGTACTCTCAGCCACATATGACTCATTTTCATCTGCTACATATGGTTCATCATCTGTAGCATTTCCATATATTTCTTTATAATATTGCTCTTGCTGATAATTTGAGCCTTTTACTTGTTTTGGGCTATCCAATTGCTTATCTTGTTTTATTTTTCTTTGTTTTGATTGCCTTGGTTGGTCCATTTTATAACTAATATAAAACACTAATATTAGCAATATTGCTGCAGCAAATATTATTATTATCTTTTGAAAATTCATAATCTTATCCCTCTTTTTTATTTATTTATTTTTGTAGGTATTCTTATAACTACCTCTGTTCCTTTTCCAACTTCACTCTTCACGTCAATCATTCCATCATTTTGGTTAATTATTTCTTTTGCTATTGAAAGTCCGAAGGCCTGTCCCTCCCATTTCTCTTGTTCTAGCTTTATCTACTCTATAAAATCTTTCAAACACTTTTTGTAAATCTTCTTTAGGAATACCCATTCCATTATCTATAATTTTTATATATGCATCATTATATACAAAACCAACATATACTTTAATTATTCCATTTTCTTGTGTATACTTTATCGCATTTGTAAGCACATTTAGAACAACTCTTTCTATCCCAACTTTATCTGCATATACTAAAGGCACATTTGATGTAACATAGCATTCACCTATTTGATTTTTCTTTTTAATTTCTATATCTAATCCTTCAAAAATATATTTTACAAGTTCTCCTAAATCAAATTCTGTCTTTTCTATTTTCACTTTTGAAGTATCATATTTTGATAGTATCAATAAATCATTAACCAGTTTTGTCATTCTCTGTGCTTCTAGTGATATTCTTTCCAAAAATTTATTTTTTGTTTCATTATCCATATCACTTTCTAATATAGTATCTGCATATCCTAGTATTGATGTTATTGGCGTTTTTAATTCATGTGAAACATCAGCAACAAATTCTTTTCTCATACCATCTAGTTTTACGTGTTCTGTAATATCTTGTATAACTACTATAACACCAGCTGGTCTATCATTTTCATTTTTAAAAGGTGCGAAAAATAAATTTATTGATCTATCCTTTATGTTTACTTTTTTCTCAGAAGATGTCCAATTTTCTAAATATATAATTTTTTCCAAATTTATATCTACACCAAATCTAGAAAAGATTTGTTCAAAGTCTGTATTATCTTTTACATCTAAAAAAGTTTCTGCTGCTGGATTTATATGTATAATATTTCCTTCAATATTAAAAGCAATTATTCCATCTGTCATATGAAGCAATATTGTTTCCATCTGTTTCTTTTGTCTAGTTGCTTCATTAAGGTTTTCTTTAAGCTCAGTATGAATTGTGCTAAATGCACTTATCAAGTCATCTATCTCGCTTTTACCTTTACCTTCTTCTAGATATTTTAAATCTACTTTCTTGCCTTTAGTAATCATTTCTGCACTTTTTACCAAGTGCGATATTGGAGCTATTATAACTCTTGCCATAAATATTCCTAATATCATTACTAATATAGAGAAAGCAGCTAAAGATATATATATAATAATTTTTGTTTGATTCATTTGGTCAACAACTAGAAGCTCTATTTCTTCTATCTTTGCACCATTACCTGTTATTGATGTATTTATCAATTCTAATTGATATAAAAATGATACCCCTAGTGATGTTATTACAACAATTCCAAGAATCATAAAAATCATGACAATTTTTATTTGTATGCTTTTTAACATTCTTTTCTCCTAAATTGGATATTTTAAAAAATAACTAAGAATAATCCTATGTATTTTATTCTCACACATATATGGTTATTATATACTTAAGTTCTCCTTTATTCAAGTAAAATCTTAAAAAACATTCTATAAATAGCCAAAAAACTGGAAACTATAATCGCTAGTTTCCAGTTCTTATTTTCTAAATATCAGTTCTAATTTTTATCCATTACGTAGTATCCTACACCTCTTTTTGTTATTAATATCTTTGGATTTGCTTTATCTTTTTCTATTTTATCTCTAATCCTATTCATAGTAACATCTATTGTTCTAATAGCGCCAACATATTCTTCATATTCCCAAACTTCACGAAGTAGCATTTCTCTTGTAACAACTTGTCCTGGTTGACTCGCTAAATATTTTAATACATCAAATTCTTTCTTAGTTAGGTTTATAACTTCTCCCTTAACTTTTACTTCTATCTTTTTAAGGTCAAGTGTCAAATCTCCAACTTTCATAATATCTTTTTTATCGTCATCTTTTTGATTCTGGCTATTTTCTGCATTAGTGTTTAATTCTGCTTTTCTTAAGTTAGCTTTAATTCTAGCCATTACCTCTCTAATTTGAAAAGGTTTTGTTATATAATCATCAGCTCCCATCTCAAGACCAACAATCTTGTCAGATTCTGTATCTTTCGCTGATATCATTAATATCGGAATATTAGATATATTTAACGCATATCTAATCTTTTTACACACTGATATTCCATCCAATTTTGGTATCATTACATCTAATAATATTAAATCTGGTTTTTGATTTATTGCCATGTCTACAGCAGTTATTCCATCGTATGCTTCTAGTGTATTATATCCTTCTTTTTGTAGATTAAATACTAACAGTTCCATAATGCTTTTTTCATCATCTACTATTAATATTGTTTTTTTATCTTTTTCTTCTACTATTACCTCTTCCACAAAAATACCCGCCTTTCTTACCAAAAAACTAAAAATATTATGTCATCTTTATTACTATATATCATATTTTATAAATTTATACAAGTTATTTTACAGAAAAATTTCAATATTGTAAATTTTTCCGTTATCCTGCAATAGAACCTGCTTTTCTGCTACTTCTTCGCCATTTAAAATAAATTTTTTTACACTTGTATTTTTTCCATCATTGTTTTTTACTTTTATTCTATATGTTGTAGTTTTATATTTATATTGAATATCATATTCTCTCCAATTTTTCGGTATACAAGGATTAACTTTCAAATATCCCTTTTCAATTTTTAGTCCTAATATATATTCAACAACAGTTTTAAAATACCAACTGCTTGATCCTGTATACCAGTTCCATCCACCTCTTCCAACTAAATCCTTGTTACTATATATATCTGCAGCTAAAACATATGGCTCTATCTTAAATTTTTTAGCCTCTTCTTTTGTTTTCGAGTGTTCTATTGGGCTTATCATTTCTAAAAATTCTAATGCTTTATCTCCAAATCCTAGTATTGTTTCTGCTATAATTAACCATAATGCTGCATGTGTATATTGCCCACCGTTTTCTCTTATCCCAGACGGATATGCTTTTATATATCCCGGGTTTACATCTATCTTTTCAAATGGTGGATCAAATAATTTTATAATCTTATTCTCTCTATCTACTAGATAATTTTCCACTTCTTCAATTGATATAAATTTTTTATCATTATCTCCTGCCCCTGATATAACAGACCAACTTTGTGCAATACTATCAATTCTACATTCTTCACTATTTATACTCCCTATCACATATCCTTCATCTGTTATAGCTCTTTTATACCACCTTCCATCCCATCCTTTTGTGTTTATATCCTTTTTCAAATTATCACATATTCTTGTATATTTTTCACTCAAATCTTTTCTTCCTCTTATATCGCATATTGGTATGAATTTATTTAAAATATCATATAAGAAAAAACCTAACCATACACTTTCCCCTATTCCTTTACTTCCAATATTACTAAAGCCATCATTCCAATCTCCTATTCCTATTTTAGGAAACGGATCCATTCCTTTATTAATAGTGTTTTCTATTGCTCTTATGCAATGACTAAATATATTTTCTTTTATTCCACTATCATAATATATATCATATTTTTCATGTTCTTTTTCACTTAACAATTCACCTTTTAAATATTCAACTTGTTCATCTAGTATACTCATATCATTTTCAAAATCAATATATTCAATTACTCCATACACAAGCCAAAGCAAATCATCTGAAAATTTTGTTCTTATTCCTTTTTTTGTTTCAACATGCCACCAGTGTAACACATCCCCTTCCAAAAACTGATGCCTTGCTGAATTGATTATTTGTTCTTTCAAATAATTACTATCAATATATTTTATCCCAAGAGCATCTTGTAACTGGTCTCTAAATCCATATGCTCCTCCAGACTGATAATATCCTGTTCTTGCAAGTATTCTACTTACAATTGTTTGATAAACCATCCACCCATTTGTTAATATATTAATTGAATCAGATGGTGTTTTTACATTTATTACATTTACAATGTTTCTCCATTTTTGTTTTACTTCTTCTAGCTTCTTATCCACTTGTGATTTGACTTTATAATTTGATACTACTTTTTTAATTCTTTCCTTGTTGCTATCTTCACCAATTATAATGGTAAAGTATCTATCTTCAAACTTATCAAGTTCTAAATTTATTTCCAAACCAATACATGAATTTTTTCCTAACCCTGGACTATTATTCATCTTCCTGTATAATGTGTCCGGATCTTCTATATCTCCCTCTCCAAAAAAGTTTTCTTTTTGACCTGTAAAACTATCTATCCTTTCATTACTTGATACATACATTATTTTTTCTTTAAAATCATCTTCTGATAATACATTTTTTACAAACAGTATATTTTCATCTTTTTCTATACTCAAGTTTCCATTTGTTAAATACTCATCTTCTCCAATTACTGGCTTAATATATATTAATATCTTTATTTTCCTTATACTGTTTACAATATTTTTAATTCTAAAATTCATTACTTTTATACTCTCATCATTAGGTACAAATATCTCTAATTCCTGTAAAATGTTATCATTTGCATTCCTAAACTTTGAATATCCAAACCCATGAGTAATATAATAGTAGTTATTATTTGGTTTAACACCACTATTTAGTGTCCATGCCTTTTTACTTTCTTTATCTTTCAGATATATAATCTCTGAAGGTAGATCTAAAGTGGAATTATTATTCCATGCAGTCAGTCTATTTAGTCTACTGTTTTTATACCATGTATATCCACCTAAATTATCAGTGATTAACGTTCCAAAAAAATTATTAGCTAAAATATTACACCAGACTGCAGGCAGTTTATTTTCTTTATTTTTAAAAATTAAATATTCTTTTCCGTCAAGAGAAAAGCCTCCAAATTCATTGTCATATAATAATTCTTGTTTATTTAAAGGCATAATTTCTTCTTCTAGATTTTCTACTTTCTCTTTCTCAACTTTTATTATATTTGTGCTTTTTATTTTCTCTTCTATATTTTTTATATGTGCCTGTATTCCTCCAACATCTGCATTTATTACAAACCTTGCCATAAATTCTATTGTATCTAAATCTTCTTTTAAAATCTCATTCTTATTTAATACAAATACACCTGAATTTACGTTTTTTAAATACTCTATTTGTTTATTTGAAATAACTTCATTTATATTTTCTTTTATAAACCTTTCGTAAACATTGCTTTCATCATTTAATATTACTAGATCCAAAAATATATTCTTTGCTTTATAATATTCAAATGCACTTATAACTTCTTCTACAACATATATATCTTCTATATTTTTTATACTTACTAGAACTATTGGATAATTACCAGAAATACCATATTTCCAAATACTATTTCTAGAATATCCATCATTGTATTTTGATTTCTTAGTAGGATTTAATTGTAAAATATAGTTTAATAATTTTTGATACATTTCTATTTTTTCAGAAGACAGCATTAAGTACTTACTTTCTTCTTCACTTCTCGCCTTTGCTATATTTAATGTTCTAATAATTTCCTCGTCACTTTTCATATTCTCTAATACTTCTAATACTTCTTTTTTATCATAAGATAATGCAATTAACAGGTTAGCTTTAATAGTTTCTTTAGGCGATATTTTCAACGTTCTTTTCATAGCTACAATCGGATCAACTACTTGTGAAATATTTTTAGTAAATTGTTTATGAGACACTATCATCTGTGGCAATCCAAGATTTTCTCTACCATAGTACTTTTCTTTATCAATTTCATATTCAAAATCTACAAGTTCCTCATTTTCTGTATATAACGTTGTTGCCATATATATATTATTTTTTAAATCTCTATCTATTTTCTCCACTATTATATCTTCTTTACTTTCTTCAAATCTTATAAACAACTTATTAAAAGCTGAATGTGCATACTCTTGAGATCTATATGATAATATTGGTTCAAATTCACATATAATTTCTAAAACTTCTTCACTATTTCCTAAATTCTGTACTTCTACTCTTCTTATTTCCACCGCTTTATTTGGATCAACTGATATTGTAGTTTCTATCTTTAAATTATTTTCTGTTTTACTAAATTTTACTTTATCTGGTGCAAAAGTAACTATCACATTCTGCTCTAATCTTGATATCTTTTTTGTTTTAGTGTTTTTGATATAGAAAAACATTCCCTGTTTAATTTCAGAAGTCTCTTTATAATTATTTACTATTCTTCCATCAAATTCACTTACACTTTGTCCAAAGTCATCTATTGTAATTTTATATCTCTCATTTGAAATCACCCCAATATTTTTAAATAGTTTATTTGGATTTTTTATTATTCTTTCAACATATCCTGAATCTGTTAGCATTTTTGTCTTCTCTATTTTTTCTTTTTTCTCTTTTGTAATTATCATATTTATTGGCATTCTTTCTTGCAATAATATATCAACTGACTCTATTTCTGGATTTTTGTTAAATCTCTTTTGTAAAATGTTATCATTAATTGCATTATTTATAGATGAAAATATTAATCCTTGGTGATGCGCCATATATGTTTTTACAACTTCTTTCTTCTTACTCGTTTTCACTCTACTTGGTGTGTAATCTATTGCCTCATAAAATCCATATTTCCCATATCCTCCATGTGATTCTAACACCTTTAAATTATTTATACTTTTTACAGGTTCATCTTCCAAAGATAGAAATGTACTATATGGGGATACAACTAAATCTTCTTCTAGTCCTCTTTTTAAACCAAGCCATGGTATTCCAAACGCCTTATATTGATAGTTATTATTTAAGTCTCTTAAATTAAATGCAGATTCTGAAATCCCCCAAGGGATATTTAATTTTTTACAGTATTCCATTTGACTAAGAATTGCAAATTTACTCGATTCATCTAATATACTTCCTGTGTATCTTTTAAAATTAATGTTAGGCATTAAATATTCGAACGCTGTTCCTGTCCAAGATATTAGTCCTTTATATTTCTTTAAGCTTGTTAAAGTCCTACTTAAATTGTTCCAGTGTTTAGGAGAAATATCTCCTTTTGCTATTGCAACAAGACTTACTTGTCTTGCCTCTGACGCTAAAAAATCATAGTAGCAATCTGTTAATTTATTCTCTTCTAAGTTATATCCTATTGATAACAGTCTATCTTTTTTACTATATAATTCTGAGAAATCTGTATTATTAATAATATTTGTCACATTATCAATTAAGCTTTGAACATCATGTTTATTTTTATTTTCAATCAGAAATTGTTTTACTATATATAAATATCCTACAAAATTTCCACTATCAACAGTTGATACATATCTTGGCGTAAGAGGTTCTAAAGATTTAATATTGTACCAATTATATAAATGTCCATTCCATTTACTAAGCTGATTTATTACTCCAATTATTTTATTTATATATTCAACTGCTTCTTTATATTTTATATACCCTAAATCATATGCTGAAATTATTACTAAAAATTCTAATCCTATATTCGTTGATGATGTTCTATCTACAATTTTTTTTACTCTATCTTCTTGATAGTTATCTGTTATTAAATAATTATTCCCTTCTGTTATATAGCTTTCAAAAAAACTCCACGTTCTTTTTCCAATCTCATCAAGATATATCTTATCTTTTTCTTTTACTCCTGCTTTTCTATTTCTTGGCAAACTTATATACCATGCTATACACGGTCCTATAATCCATAAAAATCCCATAATATTAATAATTACATTTATAAAAAACAAACTTAATATTCCAAAAAATATATTAATTTTCATTTCTATATAGTATGAACCCAAACTTGTTTTTGAGTTTTTATCACCTTCTTCTGCTGTTATCCATTCAAGCATTTTAGTTTTATTTGTCAGTCTATAAATAGTCCTTATTATACTATCTAAGTTTTTATACATTTCATATGGCAAGAAAGATATCCCAAGCACACCTCTTATAGCACTTATTGCTACGTTATTTAAATCTTTTGAGAATTTTTTATGGGCATAAACAGCTCCTTCAATATAGCTTTCTTTAAAAATTATATAATTAACTATATCTAAAATATATGTGATTATAATTGACAAAACCGATATTGACAATATTGAAATCGACATATTTATACTTCCTAAAATTATTCCAATAAATCCAAATGTGCTGACTAAACTTCTTCTTAAATTATCATATATTTTAAATTTAGATATTACATTTAGTTTCCTGCTCTTTAACCAAGATATTATTTGCCAATCTCCTCTTATCCATCTATGATTTCTTAATATATATGGTATATATCTTGATGGATATCCGTCTAAAAGCATTACATCTGTCAATAGTCCACACCTTAAAAAATTGCCTTCAATTAAGTCATGACTTAAAACTGTATTTTCCGGAATTTCGTTTTCTAATACTTTATTATATATTTCCACATCATAAATTCCCTTACCTGTATAAATTCCTTCACCAAAGTAATCTTGATATACATCTGATATCGCATTTGTATAACAGTCCACTCCACCGCATCATGCTATATAATTCTATGAAGTTTGTTTTCTTTGAAAGTGATAAATCCATTCCAACTCGTGGTTGCATTATGCCATAACCATCTACAACCACATCATCTTTTATTATTGGTACATTTAATATATGGCTCATTGCACCTACTAGTTTTGATGCTGTTTCCAAATTTAAATTTGTATCGCTATCTAAAGTGATAATATATTTAATTTGAGGTAGTTTATTCTTTATTTCTTCTATTGTATTTACTAAAAAATTATTTTTCTTTTTCACTTTATTATCATTAATAACTTGCGACTTTTGTTTAATGTATTCATTAAAATTTACTAGAAGTCCTCTTTTTCTTTCCCATCCTATATATGCGCTCTGCATATCATTCCACACTCTTCTTCTATACAGAAAATGAAATTTATTAAAACTATCATCCATATATTTTTCATTTAATTCCCTAGTACATTCTATTCCAGTTTTAATTACCTCATCATCAAATTCTTTTATCTCTGTTTGCTCTTCTGAACAATCTCCAAGTAATGCAAAATATATGTTATTAGATTTATTTGCTAAATAATATATCTCTAATTTTTGGAACATTTCTCTAACTTTTTCTTTAGATTTTAATATTGTTGGAATTACAACAAAGGTTTTACTAGTTTCTGGTATACCATTTTCATAATTTATTTTAGGTATAAGGACTGGGGATTTTAATTTACTCATAATATAATTTACTATTCTTAAAAATATTTCTGAAAGCGGAATATACAAGAGAAAAAAAGAAATCATACTTAAAATTATTTTGTTTGTCTTTAGATATATATTAAATGAAAATATAAGAGTCAAATATATTGGTACCATTATATTAATTGCAACATATAATTTAGTTTTATCAAATTTAATATTATATGAGTTTATTTCCAATTTATTTTTTAATTCTACAATTCCTTTATCTATCAAATAATATCCTACATGTGCTTTTTTATGTTCTAAAATGCTATTATAATTTTCATATCTTTTACATAGTTCAATTATTTTTTCCGATATATATATTTCTGAAATTTTACTCTTCTTAGAAATGTTTTCTATTATACTCCTATAATAGCTTTTGCTTTCCTGGTCCATAATAGCATATATACCAGATGGATCAAGTCTTAGGATTTCTTCTGAAGCATTTATATATCCAAACAATTCACTAAAACTAATCCTGTTTATATCTCTTATGCTTTTTATACAATTACCCATCATAATTTTAAGATTTGCTATATGAAAATGTTCTTTTTGAATTATATCTGGAATTGTTAACCCTAGCTTTAAGACTTCTTTTTCTAATATACTCTGATATACTATTGCTTTTTTCCCATATTTTTTTAACTTATATGACATATATTCTATAAACGGATATTTACGTCCATTATCATTTAAATTTTTAAATGTTTCATTACTTGTAACCATACTTTTCTTATCTTCATTTTCATCTATAGTTCGTTCAATTATACTTTCTACTCTTAATTTTTGAATCTGTGAAGAATATATTTCCTCACAAATATCTTTTACCTGTGAAATAATTGATATTTTAAAAAATATTCCTAGATTGCATATTTCTTCCATGCTAAGTAGCTTTTTTCTTTGATATGAATTCAGTGCAGTATCTATTGTTTCTTTATCTAATTTACAATCTGTAAATGCAATAATTTCTTCTGCCAAAACATAACTTCTTGCAAATCCTGTATATCTTCCATTTGCAATTCCCAACATTGATTTATACTTTTTTAAAGGCAGTTCTTTTTCAATTGACTTTACAGTTTCTTCAATAATATAGAAATTATCTAATAACCACTCACCTGCCGAATGCATTTTTATTCCTAGTTTTATATGCTTACTAAGTAATCTATATGTTTCTAATATAAACTTATAGTTCTTTAACATAACCGGTATCGGGTATGTCTCTTTATTAGTATTATTTTTCACATGATGCTCGGAAGCCATTTTTTCTATATATTTACTTAATTGATTTTTATCTAATAAAGCACCTCTTATATTAAGTTCTTTATATTTTTTCATAAAACTCCCCTTAACGCATTCATTTTTCTAAGTATTTTCCCCTTTTTGTATAATTTTATGCAAAGAAAGAGCAAGTCTTCTAACTTGCTTTTTCTATTTAAGAATTTATTATATATTTTCTACATAAATAGTTCTATATTACTTTGGTTTTCAGTATTCTCCTCTTCTACATTTTCACCTTCAGTAATTTCCTCTATATTTTCTCTTTGTTCTTCTAGCTCTATTTCTTTTATGTTTACATTTTCAAATTCATTAAAGTAGTTAAACCTAATAGTTGCCATTTCCATTCCTGTCATTGTGTACCATTTTGATATTAATAACATTCCATTCTCATTAAAGTATTCTTTACTCATTTCATATAGGTTTTGTATAACAATATCTAATTCAAAATCATTATATTCATTTGCTGTACACATTATACTATATACATATGTTTTTTCTTTACTTTTATTTGATATTTTCCTTATCTCTTCTATTTTATTATTTATCTTTTCTGATAATTCTTTTATTAGTTCTTCTTTATCCTCTTCTGTTTGAGTATTAATAGTAAGGATACAGTCTACAAACAAATTATCTGTAACTTTTTTAAATATTGAATAGTCACAATTATAGTATGCAGATGAACTGTTATATGTTCCATTACCTCTATATGTAAATACAAGGCAGTCTTTGAATCCAATATTATCTTTTTCATATAAAGAATCTTTTGTTTTAAATCTATTGTATATACCAATTTGATTATAAAAGTCTGATAAACTTATAAAGACTGTCATATCTTTATAATATATGGATACGTTATTATGATTGACATTAAATTCTTTTACCCCATTTTTACGATAATAGTTAAGTGCTTCAGTTACTTCATTTTCAATATTAGAATAATCTATTCTATTCATATCTATTCCTGCATTAGTATATGCATCTTCTGCGCTACTATAACTATATCTTCTAACAAATGTTTTGTATAAAGATTTTGACATTACCTCTTTTATATTTGCTGTATCAATAAATAAGTCTTCAAATTCAATTTCTTCTCCTGTGTCTAATCTAAAATTCAAATTTTTACTTTCATTATAACTGTACTGTCTCTCTCCTGTATAATAATCTATGTATTCATAAAAATCTTTACCTTCGTAATTATCTATTTTATCTTCATTAATAGCAACATACTTATTTAACACCATAGATAAAACATTTGAAAAGTTTGCAGTTACATATACATCTATCTGTAAATCTGTATAATCTTCTTCATCATCTTCTATATATAGTTCTTTTACTGTATTTTTTATTTTTTGATTTATATTGTTTTCAATTAATTTATTTATTAATCCTTCAATTTCTAAATATTTTACTTTTTCATTATTTAAATACAGTTTCTCTTTTATGATCAAATCATTTTGATTATATAAATCTGTTAATTTCGTTGCAGATACTACATCTGTTTTTATTATCTCCTCTTCAACTATTTCTTCAACAATATCTTCTTTTACTTCTTTATTTATATCTCTATAGATTAAAACTGCTGTTGTTATTGCTGAGGTAACAGTAAATAGTATAAAAAATCCAAACAATCTGCTTCCAAATGATTTATTCGATTTTGCCATAATACACCACCTTCTTTTATTCTTTCATATAATTAACATATTAAATTCCAACATATCCTATTTCTTCAGCTACTGCTTGTCCTCTAGTAGAAAGCATTGCTTCTAATAATTTTCTAGTATTACCACCTTCTGACTCTTCTTTGTTTATTACTATATAGTAAGCTGTTTGAAGAATATATTCACCACTCTTTATTGTTTCAGAATTAGGCTCTATACCATCTATTTGTAATAATTTTATTTTACTTTGTACATCACTATCTATATCACTAAACATAGTATTCACATAATAATAATATGAATATCCAATTGCATCCTCACCATTATCATAGCTAGAAACAATATTTACAATCGAATCCATGCTTTCCATTAAATCTTCTGTTAATGGTTCTGTTATTTCTTTATCTATCATTACCAAAGATAACATTCCTGTCTGGCTTCCTGAATTAGCAGGTCTTTGGAAAGCTCTAATTTCCGAATTCTTTCCTCCAACATCTCTCCAGTTTGTTATCTCACCAGCGTATATATCTTGTACTTCTTCTAATGTTAGGCTTTTAACTGTATTTTTTTCATTTACGAAAAATACAAATCCTTCTTTTACTACAGGGATTACTTCAAGTTCTATACCATTTTCTTCAGCAAGCTCTAATTCCTCTTCTGATGGCTCTGTTACCACAATCAAATCAACATCCCCGTTAATTAGTTTCTCATAAGCTGAATGAGTATTTGTATATTCTAGTTTATCAACATCTATATCCTCACCAGTAAAGTCCCTTATAAAGGCATTAACTAGTGGTTGTGTTGCTGAAGAAGCATCTACTTTTGGATAATTTGCTAATGTGAAAATCGGATCTGCAGGTACTTTTTCTATTACCTTTCCATTATCAATTAAATTAATTTCCGTAGCTTCGCCATTAAAATATGCCGGTATATGCCTATACGCAACCACACAGGCACATGCTACCATTACACACAATAGTATTGTAATAAATATTTCAAAAAATTTCATAATATATCTCTCCTTTAAAAATTATCTATATAAATAATATACCTTATAATCTTTTTTATTTCAACTTAAATTTACTCTTTATATCAAAAATTTTACTTTTTTATAATTGACATTTCTGCATATTTCTAATATAATTTTTACATAATAAATATTAATAATTCTATCAGAATGGAGAATTTGTAAAATGGAAGTAGAAAATATCGATACAGATGAAATAGATAATTTAGATATTACTAAAGAACAAATAGCAGGTGCCAAAAAAGGAACCGAAAACGGAATTGGTGAAAAAAGTATAGATAATCCTACTATGCATAAGGCAGTTGTAGGTTATGTTAGTAAAAACAAATTAACACGAGGTCAAACAAATTCTAGACTAGCTGATTTAGAGGATAAATCAAAACAGGGTGAAATTGCTGATAATTATAAAGATTCTAAATAAACAGAGGATAAATTATGGAGGAAAAGGAAAAAATGAGTTATGCTGAAGTAGCTACTGAAATTAATATTCTTTTCAGATATATAGATGAGGAGTTGGTTGTAAAAGTTCCTCAAAAAATTAGAGACTTTTTAAAATCAATTGCGTCTCCAACTTATGTTTCAAAAATAGACCCTAGGTTTCCTCTTGATGATCAATATCTTCTTCCTGAAACCGAAATTCTTTTATCTGTATTACATCACGAGTTTTGGGCTACAAAGGAACAACGCGCTGAGCTCGATATACTATTATCTGATAATGAAAACTTGCTAAATGAAGAATATGATGTCGATAAATTATTTAACAAAGTTGAAGAGATTAAGAAAAATAAGGTTACTGCAAAAACTAATGAATCCCCGACAGTGGTTGATAGTACTCCATGGTATATAAACTGCGTAAATATATTTAAGACTATTGTAAATAAATTATTTAATAATAAATAAATAAAATAAAAAACACTTCCATATTAAAATGTGGACGTGTTTTATTTTATTCCCTTTCATCTTATCAATAAACAACAAATAAAAGAAAAATGTAAAATGTACTTGACATTATATGTAAAGTTTGCTATACTTAAATTGTAAAGTATATTTTACAATTTAAGGAGAGTGATATTTTTGAATAACAAAATAGTTGAATTAAGAAAACCAAATAAGATAACACAACAAGAATTAGCAGATTCAGTTGGAGTCACAAGGCAAACTATTATTTCTTTAGAAAATGGAAAATATAATGCTTCTCTCATTCTTGCTCATAAAATTTCTAAATTTTTCGGTAAGACTATAGAAGAAGTATTTGATTTGGAGGAGGTGTAAATTATGTTAGTAAATACAATTAGTGGTATTGATTTTAAAAAGAAGGTTAAGTTTCGTATATATGGATCAATTTTATTTATTTTTCTAGGCATTATATCTTTAGCAATCGGGATAATTAACAGTTCTGATATGGCAACAATCGGATTCATAACAGAGGAACATGCTGTAGAATTTACGAACGGGTTTTATTTCGGACTAGGTGGTGGTTTAATGGGCGCTGGTTTAGCAACTCTTGTACAAAATATTAGACTTTTAAAAAACAAGGAAAAATTCCAAGTTGAAGAGACTAAGTACAATGATGAAAGAAATAGATTTATTACAAGTAAATTGTGGTCTATTACTGGGATGGTAATGTTAGTTATAATATATATTTTACTTGTTGTCTCAGGGCTATTTAATATTATAGTATATCTTACTCTGCTTTCTATCTTGGGTGTATTTGGTTTAACATTGTTGATAGTAAAAATAATATTAAATAAAATCTATTAGAATATTAATATTAAAACAATAATCTTTATTAGTTTTATATTCTAAAGTCTTTATAATGTAATATATTACATTATGGAGGCTTTATTTTATGATAATTTTAAATAAAAAAAGACTTTTATTTATTAACTTAATTATAGTGATTTCAATATTTTCATTAGCAATTAAAAATACTGCCATATTAGAAACATCTTCAACACCCATATCTGGTCATACTGTTATATTAGACGCTGGACATCGGGCTACCTGATGGTGGAGCTACTTCTGCAGATGGCCATTATGAATCAAATATAAATTTAGATATTGTTTTAAAACTTCAAAACCTTTTAGAATCTTCTGGTTGCACTGTAATTCTGACTCGTTCTGATGAAGAAGGCATTTATGAAGCAAATAAAAAAACTATTCGTGAAAAGAAAATATCTGATATGAAAAATCGTACCCAGATTGCCAACAATTCTGATTCTGAAGTTTTTGTATCTGTACATATGAATACATTATCAGATTCTAGGTACAGTGGCTGGCAGACTTTTTATAAAAAAGATGATGAAAATAGTAAAGATTTCGCAAAGTTAATACAAGAAAATCTTAATTATTATATTCAAAAGGAAAACAAAAGAGAGATAAAACCTATCTCTCAAATATATCTGACAAAAAATGTTAATATTCCTTTAGTTATTGTTGAATGTGGATTTCTTTCAAATGTAGAAGAAGCTCGTCTACTACAAACTGAAGAACATCAAAACAAATTGGCTTGGGGAATATTTTGTGGTTTAATGGATTATTTTAGTAATTAAATCGTCCTGGAATTACTCATTCTAAATTTAAAAATATCATACTTGATTTTGAAAAAGTTTTTTGGGTTAACCTTTAATTCTACTTCAAAATCCAACTTAAATTGTACATGATTTACTAATATTTCTTTACCATTTATTTTTATATAAACATCATTATTGTCTCTTTCTACATCTCCTTCAAAGTAAAAATTAATTATCTCGTTATCAGAAAGGAAATATTTCTTTTTAACCATGTCTAGCGCATTATTCTTCATCTTATCTAATGCATGTTCTGCTATAGATCTTGCTGTGTTTTCATTCTCAATTGGTAACATATTATTTAAAACCATTCTACCATCTATTTTATAAGTATTTAATTCTCTCGCCTCATCAGAATAATCAAATTTTCTATCAATAATATATTTATCATTTCTCATAACATATTTTAATTCCATGTTTTCCTCCATATTTAACATTTTTCTAATCTTTTAGTTAAAATTTAATCTTATTTATCTTATGCATTTAAAGACATCTTTTGTTAAATATGTAAGAATCCAGCTGAAAATCACTTTTTTTATTATACCATGTTTTGTTTACATTGTCAATTTTATGTCAACTTTGTTTTGTGGATATAAAAAGATATACTAATTGTATTAATTAATATATCTTTTTTTGTCATATATTCTTCCTTTAAAGGTATAAATTGTTTTTTATTCTACTCGTCTTCTCTTGTAATAATAGGAGTCCCATCTTTATTTAATAGCGGTGTTAATCCACCTGCATATCCTTCAGCCCAAAACAAATAATTCACTCCTGTTTCACTATCTACAATTATTTTTCCTGCATTAAAAATACCCTGTGTAGCTTTTATTTTAAATCTTTTGTCTGGCATATTTAATCTCCTTTCTGTTTTATTTTGTTTAATACTATATATATTTCTTGTAGAATTTTTCCATAGCAATTATATAATCATCTCTATCTGTTATAAATGCTTCTACATGTCCTGCATTTTTTGCTATAAAGATTTCCTTTTCACATCTAGCAATATCATATAACTCATGTGCCATTTTTTCTGGAATATCAGTATCTTTGTTTCCATGAACAAAAAGTATTGGCACATTAGATTTCTTCACTTGTTTTCTACAATCAGCATCACCAAAAAAATATTTTGCTCTTAGCTTACATATTAAACTTGTCATATTTATTATTGGAAAACTAGGTAATTTATTTAACTTTAATATAAAGATTTCTTTCATAGATGTATATCCGCTATCTTCAATTATACATTTAACATTAGACAGTAACTTTTCTCCACTTAATAACATCAGCATAGCAGCACCCATCGACATGCCGTGTAATAATATTTTAGTTTCTGCTCCATTTAACGCAATAGCTTTATCTATCCATTGTATATAATCTAATCTGTCAAGCCATCCCATTCCTACTGCAGTCCCTTGACTTTTACCATGAGCTCTATTATCTGGAACAAGGACATTAAATCCTTGACTATAATAATATTCCACCATGCATCCTGTTTCTTGAGCATAAGACGAATGTCCATGTGCCATTATTAAAGTCTTATTAGATTTTTCTTTTGCCGGCAAATAATATGCTATAAGTTTTAGTCCATCATTAGAGTTTATTTCTATTTCCTCAAAATTTTGGCTATTCCACCATTTTATATATTTATCAACAACTTCTTTTACAAGTTCTGAGTTATTAGAAACTTCCATTTTATTTCTTCTTACTGATATATTATAGATATAGTTTGATATTAATATTATAATCAGCAAAACAATTATTATAATAACTGTAAATATTAACATTTTCATTTTTCCTTTCGTAATTTTAAACCATGCAAATCATCTTTTAAAAATTCTTTATATTTTATTTTTTAATTGGATGTCTATTAATTTTCTCCTTATCTTTCTTCTTCTATTTTATGTGTTTGTATTTTCGGAAGAATTCTATCCATTATTTCTTCCACATCTAATAATGTTGTTCTATCTTCACCTAACAGTTGTTCTTTATCAAATGGCTTAGAAAAATCTCTAGATTTAACTCTATCATATAAAAGATCTATTGCATATAAGTTAGAAAATGTCTCCTCTCTTTCCATAGGGTCATCAACTAAAGTATCTGTTTCTATTAAAATAATTTCGCCTTTTAATACTCTTATCTTCCAACTTAGAGTATTGTCATCAGATACGTATATTTCTCCTTGCTGCAATATATTTCCTACCAAATTTTGTATATGTTTACTATGCTTAGCAAATTCTTTTATTTTTTGTTCTTCCATTACACTTTTCCTCCTATAATTACTATTTATTGTAATAGTTTATATTAGCACTTTTTGCTTGTTTCATTAAATCTCTTACTTGCAAATTATATGTAACACCATCTTTTATAAAGTAAGTACCACATTGTCTAAATTCAAAATTAACTTTCCTGTTTATACATTGATTTCTTATATTAAGCACCCAATCATAATCAAGTGGCCTTGCATTTTTATCAGATTCTCCTCCAACTACAACTAATTCAATATTGTTAAGATATTTTTCTATTTCGATATTCTCTATAAGTGGTTGACATGTTATACATTTATGCTTAATAGGCAAATCTTTAAATATAGATAATTTATAATCTGCATTTTTTTGGTTTTCAATAGTACAGCAAACAATAACATTTTCATATCCATCATCCCAGTCATTTGGGATACATTCCATAAATCTATCTATTCTCTTAGTTAAAAACAAAAAGTTTAACTCTGATCTTTCTTTTATCATCTTCCAACAGTCATCCCTCCATTCATCTGCCTCTTCTATTAAAAAATCTGTTGAAAAACATAAATAAACTGTTTGACCAGGCTTACGTAGTCTATATTCTCCCTTTTTATTCCTTTGTAAAGGTAGATCGAAATTATCTGTTTTTACTATGTCTGCCGTTTCAATATTTCTTTTTGAATCTCCTTTATGAATATAGCAATATTTACAACCATCACTACATTTTTTACAACCTCTCCACGGGCTCCACATTGCCATATTTTATTTTCTCCTTTAAAGTTACAAATTTCTATACTGTTTTTTCATATTCTATACTTTTTTCCCAATATAAAAAACATATCCATAATACTGTTTATATTTTAAATATAATTCTACTTCATATTTTTCATCTTTAATATAATCTTCTAGAATTTTATTTCCAGCATATTTTTTCATAAGCGCTTTTTCTGATGCTTCTCTTGGGATAAAATAATTCTCTATCCAACATTCTTCAGGCAATGCAAATGTAGTAACAGGAGTATATCCAGCATTTTGCATAATTGAAATATTATTCTCTATTGTATCTAATTTACTACCTGCTAAGCTCCAAAATTTTTCTATTTCGTCAGGACGTTCATTAGTAAACCATGTCGGACATGTTACAACAACATAACCATTTTTCTTAAGAAATCCATTCCAATAGTTCAGTCCTTTTTCAAAACCTATACTGTCTATGGCTCCTTCTGACCAAATAAGATCAAATTCTTCTTTTTGAAAAGACATATTTTCCATTGATCCAACAATACCATTTACTCTATCTTGAAAATTTAATTTTTTTACATTGTTATTAAAAACATTTATAAAATCAGGGAATTGATCTAGTCCTATTATATTTCCTTTAATATTTTGTGCAAGAACCATTGTTTGACCACCAGTTCCACACCCTAAATCTAACACTCGTGAAATTTTATTAACATTATCTAAAAAACTTAATGCTTTAATAATCATTTCTTCACTGCCTGGTCCCTGACGTTTTAATTCTAAATGAGTTTCAATAATTAAATCAATAATTGTAAGTTCTTTTTCCATTTCTACTCCTTTACATATTAATATTTATCCTTATTATACTACATTCAAGTATCTTTTGTCGATTATTTATCGAACTCAAAAAAAGACAGAAAAACAGCTGATTCTATACTGTTTTCCTGTTTTTCTTTAATTATTACTTTTAATCATTCTTCTATATCAATTATTTTCAGGTCTTTTTTAGTAGGTTCATTTATGGCATTTCCCATATAATCGAATCTAGACCCGTGACATGGACAATCCCATGATTTTTCTAAATTGTTCCAAGTAAGTTCACAACCGTAAATGTGCACAATATGGTTTTACTGCAAAAATATCTCCTTTTGCATCTTTATATATCCCCACTTTTTCATCATTATATATTACTATGCCTCCTCCATCTTCTTGTATCTCTTCAAATTTTTCATCTGGAATAGTTAATCTGCTTAATATTAATGATTTTATTGTTTGTTTTAAATTGTTTCCAAATTCTTCTTTATTATTTATCATATCAAATCTTGTGGCTGAAAAAATCTTTTCATAATTATTTTCTATCCCTTGTATCTTATCTGATATAATCTGGGCTGCAATATGACTTGTTGTCATTCCCCATTTTTTAAATCCTGTAGCCATAAAAACATTTGACATTAATTTTGAGAACTCTCCAATGTATGGCACTTTATCTAAAGTTATACAATCTTCTGTACACCATTTGTATATAATATTAGCATCTGGATAGATTGTTTTTATATAATTCTCTAATTCTATATATGCACTTTCTGTATTTGCAGCTTTATCTCCTGTTTTATGGTCTCCGTCCTCCAACTAATAATAATTCCTTGTCCATAAACTTAGCTGTTCTAAAAGAAATTTCTGGATTCTCACTACTTATATACATACCATTAAATAACTTTTCTTTTGTATTTATCGCAATTATATATGATCTATCTTGATACATTTTCAAAAAGTGAAATCCTGGAAAATTAATTATTGGATAATGTGTAGCCATAACAACATATTTTGCGGTAATTTTATGTTCTGAAGTCATTACATCATAGTTTCCATTATTATTCTTAATATTCATAACTCTTGAATTTTCATATAAGTTACATTTTTTCTTTTCTAAATAACTTAATATAGAAATCAAATATTTTAACGGATGAAATTTAGCTTGGTTTTTAAATTTAATAGCACCGTAAAATATTAAAAGGAAGCTCTGTTTTATCTACTAATTCGGATTCAAAACCAAGTGAATTTACAGCATCTACCTCTTCTTTTATTTTCGATAACTCGGACTCTATATTTGTATATACATAAGCATCTTGTTTTTCTAGATCACATTCTATATTTTCTTTTTTAATTATACTTTTAGCTATCTCTAATCCTATTTCATTTGCTTCTAAATATTTTTTTGCAAAGTCTTTAGAGAAATTATTAATTAAATAATTATAGAAAAGCCCATGCTGACTTGTTAATTTTGCAGTAGTATTAGATGTTACTCCCATACACATTTCTTCTTTTTCTACTATTGTTACACCATATCCTTTATCTACCAACATATATGCTGTTAATATTCCTACAATTCCTCCACCAATTATACATACATCTGTAGTAGTATCTCTATCTAAAGAAGGATACTTATTTTTATTTACAGATTCTTGCCAATACGATTTCATTTTCATCACCCATATTTATTATTACCATATTTACAATAATAAAACAGGAATATTATAATATATTCCTGTACTTTTTTATTTCATATCATCTCTTTTCATCCTTGTTAGTTTAAATAACAAAATATCTATTCTGCCTATCTAGAGAATTATGTAATAGCTGCTGCTATCACTTTATCAAACATACGCATCTCTATTGAAATAATTTGATTTTCTAATTTTTCAATATATACTTTGTAACCCAACCCTTGATATATAGTTATATTAGAATGGTTGTCAGTTTGAGATGCAAACATCGGCTCTTTTAACGAATATACTCTATTCATATCAGCAGATATTACAATACAATAAAATGTAATTAAAATTATTATTACTGATAAAGTAATCTTCAAAGTATTTTTACAATATCTAATTACAAAAAACATTGCTATAAATAATAACACAAAAATTCCTATCATGTTTAAAAACCCTCCTATGTTATTAATACCCTTAGTTTCTTGAAAAAGTTGCAAGTTTTAAAACAAATAATTATTCTTCTGCAAATTACAATTTACTTATTAGGTTCTGTACAATGACATTCTGAACTTGTACAGGTGCATTTTGGATTATATCCACTTGCGCATTCATCAGTACAAGTACATTTCCATCTTTTTAATGTAGGTAAAAACTTATTCATAATTTTTCGCGCTTTATCTTCTTTCATACCGTTTTTCACCATAATAGGTACACACATTTCTATCATACCCTTCATTGTTACTTCTTTATCTGTGTATTCTCCATTTTTATAGCAATAGATACAATATTCACTGTTTTTGCTTCCATCTTTGTTTGTTCCTAATTCTTCTTCTTTTGTTAATGGCATAGAACAACTCTGACACCAATTTTTTTCTCTCATTTTAAATCCTCCTCTAAATTATTATTTATATAAAATTATTATTTTAAATCTTTTATACACTGAGAGCAAAATAAACTTTCCATTTTCTCAATTTCATATACGCGAGCCTGGAGTTCTTGTAATGTCCACGCTTGTCCCATCGTGCACCCATAATTTGAGCAGTGAGTTCCTCCTTTTTCATAACTGTTGCTTCTCCCTGTTTTTATAAGTCCACCTAAATGCCCTAGTTCATGTCTAACTACCCACTCAATTCCCAGTTCCTGTTCATATTCTGGAAGTTCTCTATAACGAGAAAGACTGTTAATACATATATTTTCTTTTGGAGATGATAGTCCAAATAAAAAACTGTAATCTTCTTTATATAAACCATAGGTAGTAAAAACTACTATTCTTTCATTTGCATATTTCCTGACTTTAGATTTTTTTACGTTTTCAATTAAAGAATTGGCATCAATTTGTTCACCATAAATCTTATTAGTACGTTTTTTAGATTTTTCAGCTGCAGTTTCAACTGCAATTTGATTTGATTCATTAGTTATAATCTCCCAATTTGGCATTAGGTCTAGCATCTGTTGCACACTATTTGAAATAGCATCTAACTCTAATTCTGAAAAATCACCTATATAGAAGATTTTTATATGTGGTGGTCTTAATTTTTCCTGTAATATTTTATTTATGTTTATAAAAACATATGCAGTTAATATGATTATCAAAATTATAATTATAACTAAAATAACGATTGAAGTTTTCTTCTTTATATCATTCCCCTCCAATTAACAAATTCATTATTCTGTTTTAAAAATTATTCTTTAAGAATTCTGAAAGTTCTTTTTCATTAGCAAAAATCTTATCAAAAATTAAATATAAAGAATCAGCTACATCATATTCTCCAATAGCATAACATTTTTTACCTAATCCATAAGCTACTCCTGCTTCTATATGTCCTGACTTTCCAGCTGGTAATACTAATAGAAGGTTCTTAGATTTCTCTTCTGCTTCCATGTCGCTTTCAAAAAGTATTTTCAATTCTTTGCTGTCTAGTTTCATGTTTTCATATTTATTTATCATCTCTTCTAAGTCACCATTTACATCTAAACCAGCATCATTATTAGACTCTTCATTTTTCAAAAAACAGTAATAAGATACATTTAAATCATCAAAAATATTACAAATCTCCAATATTTTCTCTCTATTTCTAGCTCTTCCTGCAATAAAAAAATCGTAAATTTCATTCATTTTATTTTCCTCCACATTTTCTATTTATTCTAAAATATTTTGTACTCTTCCTATTAATCCAGATTCTAATCTTACTTTAATTCCTCTTGGATGATTACTACTATTAGTTAAGATATCTTTTACAATTCCTTCTGTCAACTGACCTGTTTTTTGATGCTGTTTTTGTATTATCGCAACTTTTAAACCTGGTTTAATATTATTTCTGTTTGTCCCATCCATTTTATTCTCTCTTTCATTTTTTATTTTCTTTTTCTACTTTATTTTCAACATGTGGCTAAATTCTTTTCTTAAAGTAAATCCATAAACTTCTTTCATATATTTTATTATTTCTTCTTTTGTTAGCTCGTCCTTTGAATAAACCATCAAATACATTGGTATTCCAAATATATTATATTCTATATCTTTACAAATCTTAAATCCAACCCTTTCATAAAAGGAAATTCTTTTTTCACGCAGTATTCTCTGTTCGTCAGACTTCGCATCTTCTGGTTTTTCAACTTCAACAATTACTGCCTTTTTATTATCGTAGTTCTTTATAATCTCTTGTAAAAACTTAGTTCCAATTCCCTTTTTTCTATTACCTTCAAATACAGCAAATAAAGAAATTAATATAGCATAAGTTGATATAGAATTAATTGCATACCCTAATTCTATATCTTCTTCTACATATATAAATCCTTCTTGAGCATTCTTTTTCATATTATTTTTAATAACAAAACATGGAGGTCTTTCTCTTTTCGGAAAATCTTTTCTTATATACTCTCTATATATATTGCTAAGTTCATTTAATTCTAATTTTCTAATCATATTGTATACCCCAACAAATCATTATTTTTTAACGCCTTATATCTTTTGCAATCTATTTTATCTTGTAATACTATACTTAATTTATTAGCATTTTGTATCAACATTTCCTTATCTTTCTTGGTTAATTTTTTTATATTATACTCTAATTTAGAAGCTAGAACCCTATCTTTTGTTTCCCAAGCAGCTTCTAATTTCTTTACAGTATGATTTAATGTATATTTTGCACATTTATCATCTTTACTAAAATGTTCATTCATTCTTCTACTTAAATCAGTGGTTATTCCTGTATATATTGAATTATCTTCACATCTTAGCATATAAATATAATACTTTTTCTTTTCCATTTCTACCTCTATAACAGTGTTTAACTAAATAATCTATAAACCATTGGTGCAATAATATGTAATATAATATCTGTTGAAAAGTGAGCAATGATTGCAGATTCTAATCCTCTTTTCCAGTATAGTATACTGAATATAATGCTTCCTACTCCATTTAATAAAACTGCTCTAATTACAACTTCTGCAGTAATTTCTGTTAATGCACCTGTTATTCCTAAATGTCCTAAACCAAATAACACACTAGGTACAATTATCGCTATCCAGATAACTACATTTTCTAATTCTTTTTTTCTAATAATTTTTGAAATAATCCATACAAATAATGACATTAAAAATAATCTAAATAGCACTTCTTCTGCAATACCACCATAAAATGATGCTAACAAAGCACTCCACGGGTTCACATTTGCTTCTAAAGCTACCATCTCAAGTGATAGTTTTAGGAAAGGTATACAACATATAATTATTAAAATACCGCTTATAATTCCCCATTTAATCGAAGGTAATAAAATTGATTTTAATTGTTCTTTCTTATTTTCACCTTCTAATACCGGCAACTTGAATCCTGTCTTCCTAGATAACAATAACCCTAAAAATACTGCTATGGGAAATATTGTAAGTCCTTGAATAAATGCAGCCAGATATATATTTATCCCTTGTTCATTTATCGCTTCTCGTAAATCTGAACTAAGCTCCAACTGGTATGGCATTACACATATTGATGTAATCACACATGCTATTGACAAAATTAAAAATGTTTTCCAATTAATAACTTTTTTCATAGTTACCTCCAAAACAAATCAAGTGTAGTTTTCTTAATCTTACACTTGATTATATCTCAATATTCATAAAAACACAATAATCCTTTAAGTCCCTGTTAATTCACCTCTTCTACTAAATATATATTTCATAAATGTATTTATTGGAATAATTGTAAAGGCAATTAAAAATATTAAAAATATATGTTCCATATTTAATTTTACTGTCCTGAAAACTGCTCCTCCAAAATATATAATTAATATTTGTATAACTGCAATAATTCCCATAATCCATATGAATAGTTTATTCGCTGATAAGTATTCAAATATATTTACCTCATGCGTCCTTACGCAGAACCCTCTACATATTGACGAGAACATAAAAAGGGTGAAAAATCCTGTCATCATATATGCTTCTCCATTGGAATAAAATATGTTTTGTAATTTTGGACTTTTTAAAAATATCAAACAAAGAATCGTTGTATATATACTGTTTGTTGCAATCTGTCTTTTCATATACTTATTTATTATTTTCTCATCTCTTTGTTTAGGTGGTTCTTTCATATATTTTGCTCTGGCTTTTTCTCCACTAAATGCTAGTCCTGCCAAAGTATCCATTACAATATTTATCCATAACATTTGTATAATCGTTATTGGAGAATCCACTCCAATAAATGAACCAATTACAGTTGTTGCTACTGCACATATACACGTACTTAATTGAAATATTATAAACTTTCTAATGCTTTTAAATATTGTACGTCCATAACAAACTGCTTTAGAAATAGAATTAAAATTATTATCAAGTATTACAATATCACTAGCTTCTTTTGCAATCTCTGTACCACTTCCCATTGAAAATCCAACATCTGCCTTCTTTAATGCTGGTGCATCATTTACTCCGGTCTCCTGTCATCCCTACTACAAGATTTTTATTTTGTGCAATACGTACTAACCTACTTTTATCTAAAGGAAGAGCTCTAGATACTACTCTTAATTTAGGTAGCATATTTGAAATTTCTTCATCTGATAAATTATTTAGCTCTTCTGAACTTATAACTAAATCATTACTGTTTTTTATAAGGCCTATTTCATTAGCTATAGCTAACGCTGTTATTTTAGAGTCTCCCGTAATCATTACTGTTTGTATTCCTGCTGTATGTACTTCTCTTATTGCTTTAAAAACCTCTTTTCTTATTTCATCTCGCAGGCTTATAAATCCAACTAACTTTAGGTTTCTAAATTCATTTGTTTTTGTAACTGGAGTATCAGATACTGCAACAGCTATTATTCTTATAGATTTTTCCGCAAACTCCTTTAGGATATTTTCAAGTCTAAACTTATTTGTTAATGGCCTTAATTCTCCATTTTCATCATAATAATTTGTACAATATGGAAGTATTTTTTCTGGCGCTCCTTTTATAAATGTTATATTCTTTTCTCCTGAAACTGTTGTTGCCATAAATTTAAATTCACTTGAAAATGGTATTACATTTTCTTTTTTAATATCTTGTCTTATCTCTCTTCCGCAGGTAACAAATTCTAATGTTGCCCTGTCTGTTGCATTTCCTCCTATTGCGCTATCATTATCCATAGTTGCAGAATTATTATAATAAACTGCGTCATGTAAAATGCTCCATAATTTCATAGTTTTTAATCTTGCATTATTTTTTTCAAAAACATCTCCAGTACCAGTTACAATATTTGTTACATCTAACTTTCCTCGAGTTATAGTACCAGTTTTATCTGTAAATAATATATTTAAACTTCCAGCAGTTTCTATCCCAACTAGTTTTCGTACAAATACATTATCTTTTAGCATTCTATTCATGTTAGCAGAAAGTACAACTGTTATCATCATTGGAAGTCCGTTCTGGTACAGCCATAACTATCACTGTAACAGCAAGTGTAGCTGCTTTTAACATATGTGAAAACACAACTTTATAGTTAGTAAGTGTATTTAAAATCAGTACCATATTAAATCCATTATCTAAAATAATTGCATTATATAAATATGCAACAACTGTTATTGTTGCTGCTATATATCCAAACTTGCTAATTGATTTTGCAAGCTCACTTAATCTAATTTTTAAAGGGGTATCTCTTTTTTCTTCTTGTATTTCCTGTGCTAAATTACCATAAAAAGTTCTATCTCCCACTTCTGTAACTCTCATAACTCCTTCTCCCGAACATACAACTGTACCAGAAAAAAGTAATATTGGATTTAAAAAATCTTTTTTATTATACTTATTAATCTCTTTTGGAATTTTTTTAGCTTCTTTGCTTTCCCCATTTAATGAAGATTGGTCGACATCAATTTCACCGATTAATAATAATACCATCTGCTGGTATTTTATCTCCAGGTTGCAGTAAAACAATATCTCCAACAACAATTTCTCCCATTTGTATTTGTGTTATCTCACCATTTCTTTTCACACGTGAGTTTATTCGTAATGCCTCTTCTTGCAATTTTTCAAAAGCAGACTCATTTCCATATTCAGACAAAGTAGATATAAAGGTAGCAAGAAAGATTGAAACAGCAATTGCAATAGACTCAAACCAATCTGAAGACTTAAAAAGAAAAATTGTATTTATTGCAAGTGCTATTAAGAGAACTTTAATCACTGGATCACCAAAGCTTTCTATAAACTTTTTTAAAAATCCATCTCTTTTCTTCTTAGTTAAACTATTTTCTCCGTATTTTTCTCTTGATTTTGTGACTTCTTTCTCATTTAGTCCTCTATATTCATCATACATAACTTGTCTTACCTCCTCATATACAAGTATTATATGATTATGTTTTTACATTAGAACTAAAGCAAGAAAAAGATTACTGTTTATAGACAGTAATCTTTTACATAATTTTTGAAATTGCAAGTACTATTAATATTATTCCACTTATAAAAGACAAATCAAACTTTATTTTTGTTACAATCTTTTGCCCTAAATAACACCCTAGTATAATTGCAAACATATTTATAATAAAGGAACAAGAAAAGAGAATTATTTCATTCACATTTCCTAAAACTGCTCCAAATCCAACAGCCATACTGTCTAATGATAATGCAATTGCAATAGAAACTGCCTCGCCTAATGAAATTGTTTTTGAAGAATCTACATCCGCATCTTCTGGATTAGCATATAGATTTAAAATAAACTTAAAGTTAAACATTGAAAACTTTATCTCTTTATTAAAATAATTATATTTTCTAATAATTGTTTTCGTAACACTATCTAATAACTTTATAACCCCTAGTATAAATAAAATCGCAAAACAAATTGCTATTGTCGCTTTATAATCTATGTATTGTTTAGCTATATTTCCTATTAAAAGCGAAATACCTAATATAATACTCCCTATTACATTAATTAATTGAACTGATATAAATGGTATTTTTATTTTATTACTACCATAAGCAATTCCAGCTGTAAAAGAATCCACAGATAAAGATAAAGCAATTATAAGTGCCTCAAAAAAAATAACTGATGAAAAATTCAAGTTATCACCTATCCTTAAATACTATTCATTAGTTATTTTATGTTGTTTTTCAAAAAGTGTTACAAGCACTTTCAGTTCTTTTTATTTATTTTATGGGCAGTAATTATTGTATAGCTATACGAGTTAATTGTTATTTTAGCATTATCTATCTCAACATACCAATTCTTACCCTTTTTATATATATAGCTGTTTTGATTCCTTATTTTTCTTTTACACCAACTGACAACATTATCTACATTTATATTAAAATTTCTTTTTATTCTATATACACCCAATTCAGTTGTATGTAATTTATCCAAATTTGAAATTAATATTTCATTTTTCATATACTACCTCATACTAATCTTAATTATTCTTTTATTTTTATTGGGAATTGCACCTCTGTTAACCAATCTTCTTCACTTTCTTTATTCCAGATTCCATCAATTTGACTTTCTCTTGGACTATCTGCTAATTCATAATTGTTCTCTTTCATCCATTTAAATGCATAAGCATATGCTTTATTCAAATTTTTATACGACCCTTTGTGCATTATGCATATTGCTTTTATACTTTCTAGTTTTTTAAATTTTATATTTTCTGTTTCTTTACCAATTTCTTCTACCGCTTCACAATATTCAATATGTATATCTTTTTCTTTATACTCATTATCTAAATATTTAATGAAGCTATATTCTGGGTTAATACATTTGATGTCAGGATTTGCTGCCACTACTTCCTCTCCAATTGCTGGTATTAACTCGAAATATGAGTCATAACTTGGTGCAATTATTTCTTTTGAATATACAATACACTCTGGTAGATTTTTTATAACCGCTTTATATTCCATAAATAAACCTTCTTTCTTCTCTCTCAAGAGATAATTTATTAATGAGATTTGCTTATCGGTTTCAACTTGTGTATTAATTAATTCTTTTTTCTTAATATCTAAAACATTTTCTATACTATCACCATCTATAACAACTTGCTTTATTTGTTTTATCGACAGTCCCGCTTGTCTATATGATATTATTTCATAGAATTGTGATATCTGTTCAGTTGTATAATATCTATATCCTGTAAACTCATCAATTAATTTAGGTTTAAAAATTCCAACTCTATCATAATATCTTAATGTCTTAATTGTAGTTTTAGTTATTTGAGAAAACAAACCAATTCTGTACACTTTTCCACCTCTTTTCTATCTCATATATAAATTATATATTCTCCCCCAAGAGTAGAGTCAATAGGTAAATTAATTTTCATTTTCTTTAACAGTTAATTCATTAAACATATTTCTGTATTATCTAAAGCAAGTTTGACTGATTTTGTGTACGCTCTTATTAACCCACCTTTACCTAGTAGTGTACCACCAAAGTATCTTGTAACAACAACTACAACATTACATAAATCGTTTTGATTTAATAAAAATAAAATTGGCCTGCCTGCTGTTCCGTGAAGGCTCTTTATCATCACTATATCTAGCAACAACTTGTCCTTCTTCTAATACTATATATGCATAAACATTATGTGTTGCTTTCCTATTGTCCTTTTTTATTCGTTTAATAACATCTATTGCTTCTTGTTCCGAATTTACTTTAAAAATTGCAGCAATAAATTTAGATTTCTTTTCTATTAATACGCTAGTAGAATTTTCTATTATAGTTTTTAGTTTTTTATCCATATGCAAATACCACCTATTCATAAAATTATAATAAATAGTTATTCTCTTTATTTCCTACTTGTAAAGTACTAAGATTATATGTTGCATAACCTCCAACAACAAATGGTTCTGATTTACAAATTTCTTCAGCTTCTTCATAGCTTTGAACCTTCAGAATAATCATTCCTGCCATACCAGGAAAACCTTTAAATGCTCCACAAAGTTCTAATTTCCCATTATTATCTAAACTTCTTATATACTCAACATGCTTTACAACCATTTCTTTGTTGATTTTTCTGTATGATTTACTTTTCTCCATTAGCATAACATATAATAAATCTTTCATCATTTAATTTCCTTTCTAAATATTAAATTAACAAAATCTAAACACTTACTAAATTTAACTAGTAAGTGTTTTTGGTTATTCATTAATATAGAATTTTATTGCATCTCTTAAGAATTCTGAAGCACCCATTCCTGCTACATCATAATATTTTCTAAATCTTTCATCTTGGGCATACATATTAGCAAGATTTAAATGAGCCTCTTTACTATAGTCAGCCCAATAAAAACATATCCATTTCTTATGCAATTTTGCAACTTCTTGTGCTAATTCAGAAGTAGGATCTTTTTGTTTAAATGCTTGTTTTAATTTATCTATAATTTCATTTGATAAAGCAATAATTTCATCATGTTGCTCTTTAGACATATTCTTTAATTTAGCATTTGATTCATCAATTGTTTCATCACCATATTTTTTTCTAATTTCAGAGCCATATTGTTCTTCATTTTCCTTAATTATCTTTTCTTTGAATTCTTCAAACTCCTTTTTATCTGCCATAGTCATAACTCCTCATTTAATATTTTAAATTACAAATCTGTCTTAATATCTTTATTTCTTTTATACTCTTCTTTTGCTGTTTTCATTACTTCAATATTTTCATCAGTATATCCAACAAGAATATTTGTATTCTTGCTAGCAATTATATCAATAATTTCCAAATGAATATCTCTAGTCTTTCCATAAGGTATAATTGGAACTGAATGATCTTCAAATTTATCGGTAATTATATTAACGTATCTATTAGATAAGACTCCATTTTGCCTAAGGTCAGTATGATATACCCAAACAACGTCTCTGTATTTAGTAATATCTATGCTTTTTCCTAATGAAATAATATAGTTTTCAGTTAAAAACATATCTACTTTTTCGTAAATAATTGTTCCTTCATTCTCAACTTCAGATGAAATTAATTCTGCTTCTTCAGGAGATAATTTTTTTAACACACGTTTAATTTTATTTTCAATAAACAAAATTGCAATTGCAAAAGGCAATGCGAACCCAAGAAAAATAAGAGCAAACGCGTAAAGCACATTTTCATTTGTCTGCTTTTCTCTAGCATATGTATATATCTTACCGACTGCATTATCAAACTTGTTTATTGTAAGTGGCTCCGCATCCATATTCTTATATCTATTAAATAATTCAATCGCATCATCTCTAGTTTCATCTGTTATATCTTTTGTTATACCCATAATTCTTATCGGATTATCAACAGTTGCTTTGTCCAACTCTTTAGCTAGTCCTGGAAGTATATCCACTAGATGTACCTTAAAGCTAGTATCCCAAACAAAATGCACACTGCTGTAATCACTATCTACAAACGTAAATAGCCTATCCACAACATCTATATATACATATTCTCCCGCATTTAATTTTGTATCTTTGCTTAAATCTATTGGAGCTCCTAAATCTCTTTTACTTTCAATAAACCCTATAATTCCAAATACTACTGCAATAATTGCAAGTATTGCTGTACACACATATCTTGTTTTCCTAGCTTTTTTAATACCTTTCCAAAATTTTTCTGAATTAATTTTATTCATAATTCAATTCTCCTTTATAACTTTACTAACTATCATATGCTGAAAATAATGTAGCAACTGGATTTTTATCATTTATTGTATTAACATCTAATTCTATTGTAATCATATCATGCTTTGCAGTTTCTAATTTATCAATACTATTTAGCAATCCACCTTTTCCAACTATTTCTGTTTTGTCATTTACTATAACTGTTATATCAAATTTCTCTGACTCTTCTTCAAACAAGTCCATAAATGATAATGTAACAAGCGCTTTGTCCTTACTTATAATTTCAATATTTTCTATAGCTAATGTATTAACATGTAATCTGGGCGGGTTAGAAGGTACAAGATTTAAAATCAACTCTTCTTTTAGTTCTTCTCCTGTAATATTTCTAGTAATCGTAATATTATCAACAGGAGTTATTATATTACCATCTTTCATATATTCAAAAGAAACAGATAAAGTGTCTCCTTTATTTACATTTTCAAGTCTTATTTCTGCTCCTGTCCTACTATTAAAAATATTTTGATTACTTTTTACTCCTACATATCCATATCTCTCAGAATTTATATAAATGATATCATTTTCGATTGCATCTATTACTCCACTAACACCACCAATCCAAACATAGTCTATAAGTAAATTATGCAATGAATCATCTATTTTATATATTTTTGTATCTGTTTTTAAATAGTAGTTCCCATTTATATTTTCTACATAATGAAAGTTATAGCTTAATTCATTATATTTTTTTGATAAAAACTGCAACATGTAATATTCCTCATTTGCATTTAAAATATTACCTGTAACATTTTCTGCTGGGTTATTAAGTAATGCAATAATACTGTTTATAACTTCTTTATCATTAGTATTAAAATTGGCAAGTGTTTTTTGTATTCTTTTATCATAATCATGTATAATTAACTCATATACACTATCATCTGTTTTAATATCAATTTCTATATCAGATTTTTTATATAATCCCATAGGAGCAATTCCTATCATTAAAGGATTATGAAAATATAGTAATTCTTGATTGCTAATACCTTGAATTTCATAAACTTCTGCCTTTTTATATTTATCTATTTGTGTTATAGCATTTTGCCAAACATTTTCATACTGCATTGTTACTATTGAAATATCATTAGAAATACATTCATATTCCACACCCTTGTACGTTATCTTACTATAATCCGGATTGTCAGTAAGAAAATTAAACACCATAACTCCTAAACCAACTAATACAATTATAAATAAAACTATTATTACTTTTTTACCCATTTATTAAATTTCCTTTCGCTCAACAAATTGTAAATTACTATTAATCACAATTAGTTGTTGGGCTACCACAAACGTCACAAAACTTCGTATCGTCTGGGTATATGAATTTTGTTTTATGCCAATCACATTCTTGATTAGTGCATATGTTTTGTTGCGGTTCTGCTTGCATAGATAAAGTGTTTCCGCATTTTGAGCAGAACTTAGATTCAATTCTGTAACCCTCCGCACCACATTTTTCACATTTTTTCATAGTATTTTCCTCCTTTAAAAATTATTTTATTCCAACCTAGATATATTATAATCGCCACTACAAACCCTATAAGCCATCCGCCTATAATATCAGTAATGTAATGAACTCCTAAATATACTCGACTAAAACCTATAAGTATTGTTAATATACTACATCCTATAATTATTGTCCATTTTAGTTTTACATTATTTACATATTTACAAGTAATAATAATTACAATCGTATAAAGTGTAATATTTATCATAGCGTGTCCACTTGGGAAGCTATAATCAGTTTCAGATATTAAGCTTAATATATCTGGTCTTTCCCTACTAAATACACTCTTTAATAGTCTGTTTAAAATAGTAGATACAACTACACCTATTGATACAGGTATTGCATATTTACTTCTAACTTTAGGTATAATAAAAAATCCTAAACATATTAGTATTACTATTATAGCATCACCTATATGTGTAATAAATATCATTATATTATTTAAAACAGATGACATATGTTCTGTAATTTCTGTATATGCCCAACTTTCAAAATTTGTAATAATAGTAGCGCTTAAAAATGTTGCTAAAAGTACAAATAATACTATTGGCATTAATATAAATAGAACTTTTATTGTTTTCTTCATAATACTCCTATAAATTACTATTTATTTTACAATTTATCTATTAGCATAAAATACTAATTAACATTTTTTATTTTAATTTTATCGTTCGTTTCCCATGTCTTTTTTCCTTTTTTCTTCTTTTGCACGTTCTACAGCTACCCAATCTTTTCCAACATCTTTAGTGACATCCTTAGGATCTGTCGGAATTATTTTACATGTCGCTACAGCTACCATTTCCTGTTCATCTTCACACAGTCCACCTATTTCATTCATCAGTTTTATTTCTATATGATATCCTTTTTCTATTAAATTTTCGGCATGTTTATTAATTCTATCACGAAACGTTTGTGCACTTTCACTTTTTCCTCTTGTCAATGATATTGGTGGAAAGTATGGCAACTCCGATATAGTATTTTCCATATTAATCTTATCCTTTCACTTTTATTTACTAACTCTACTTATAACTTGTACTTTATTTATTTTCTACTTTCATAAAACTCTTTTAAATGTTTTTTATCTTTATCAGATAAATTGTGCCATCTAATATTTTGTATTGCGCCTTCTAATCCCATTAATCTATTTATACATGCGCTTGGGTCAATCTCTTTTATTTTTAACCATGCTTCTTCACTTCCAATATTAACTAAGTCATCATAAGTATATATTCCGATTTCATTTAATTGTTTTTCTAATTCTTTTCCTATGTTATTTAATTTTTGTAATTCACCCATTTTTCACCAACTTTTCTTTTAATTCAAGTAATGAATTATCATCTATTTGATTAATATATAATACTTTATTAATATTCATACTGAATTTTTCCCATTCTTTCCCAACATTCTCTAAATTCGATTTCATTGCAGTTGTAATAATCGAAGCTAATGCTATATTACTACAATTTTCTTTTATATATGTCCTTATAGCTGGAGTAATAGCATCAGCCCAAATTGGTGACATTATTATTACTTCATCATAATCTGATGGTATGTATTTAATATCTTTAATCTTTGTATATGCTCTTGATTTTACTATCCCTTTTAGAAAACCAGCCCCTCCTTTATAGTTACTTTTATCAATAATTTCTTCACAATCTGCACTTAATTCATTTTGCAAGTATTCCGCTACACTTTTTGTTCTTCCTGTTCTTGTAAAATACACTATTAAATATTTTTTACTCATAAATAATCTACCTCCTTAAGTATTCTCCCACTCATATGTATCAATTTTATCAATCATTTTAGTATTAATAACTTTAAAATTATCAAAAATCTCTTTTGTTGAGTATCTTGCTCCATCACTAGTCATACCTTTAAATGTAAATTCATAAACTGTATTTTCTTCTAAATCATATTCTTTTTCTATTTTTATTACTATAGGAGTATCCCAGTAATTTTCTTCTATTGCATAATAATTATATTTTCTATCAGTTTCTTTTGTATTTTTTAAAACAGTATATGTTCTTACAAATTCTATTTCTTTTATTTGTATAACAGTACCACCATTATTTCTTTGTCTTAGTGCAGAATCATAAATCATAAACCAACTGCCAATATGAACTCTATCATAATAATCAAACTTTTTATTTATATCTATCACTGAGTTTTCTTTAATTTCAATAGTACTATCATCTAATATACTTTCTATTTTATGAAAATCAATTACTTTATACCCTAGTCCTAAATATTCTCTCGTTCCTCCATCCTGAATTACTCCAAGAGGAATACAAAATATTGGTTTTTCCTGATTTTTTACTTTAGTATAATCTACAGCAAAAAATACTAATCCTAATATTATTAGAATAATTAAAACTTTCGTTACTTTTTTCATTAATACTCCTTAATTATATATAGTATATTATAATACACGACATCTTAATAATCAAATAAAATTATTGTTAAACCCTTGCATTTTTCTACATATGGTGTTAAAATAGCTGTACATTATTTTAGTAAGGGGTGATATTATGTACAGGAACAGGCAAGGCCCAAAACTAGCTGTTGCAGAAAACATCAGTCCTGACATTGTTCGGATTGGTACAAATGTAACAGTCAAGCTATCTTACCTAGACCAAGAAGAGGAAATTTCTGGCGAATTCGTCGAAGACCCCATCAAGGCTCGAGGCGATTTTATCAGTAAATACTCCCCTCTTGGCAGAACGATTTTTAATCAAGCAGCTGGGTTTATCGGAAAGTACAAAGTCAACAATCAGGGTTTCATCGCAGAGGTATTAGAAGTAAAAAATCCAATAGATTAGCGAGGTTATAGGCAATATGCCATACATACTTGCATTTGCAATCACTCAAAAATAATATCCCATTGAATTTATATAAAATTCAATGGGATATTTTATTATATTTCATCTTAAAACTTTCTTCTATTTACAATATATGAACTTCCCATAACTGTTTTTGCTTTGTGTTTTAGCTGAGCTGCAATTTCTCCTATTTCCAGAATAGAACTAAATATATGTGCGTCTATTTCTAAAACAGCTAATGATATTGTTATCAAAGGAAACTGTTCAATAATACCTTTTCTATTTGCTACTTCTACATAGCCTCTTTCAGCGTCTTCGTCAGAATAAAATCCACCAGATTTTGCATCAAATTCTAGTATAAATTCCTGACATATTTTTTCGTAATCTGTTATTCCAATAATTGATACAAAATCGTCTCCTCCAATATGTCCAACAAAATTTTCACTATTCTCTATTTTATGTATATGTTTTGATATCAGTCTACCTGTAAATTTTATTACCTCATCTCCACTTGCAAATCCGTAGCTATCATTATATGCTTTAAAGTTATCTAAATCAAAATATACTACCGCAAATTTCTCTTCATTTAAAAATCTTTTTTTCATTTCTGCCTGAATTTGCACATTTCCTGGTAATCCTGTAAGAGGGCTTACTCTTCTATTTCTATATAGCAGTTCTATTATATTTCTAACTGTAAAATAGAAATATTCTTTATCTAATGGCTTTATTATATAATATTCAACATCCTGTTTTAGTACACTTATTCTATGTTCTTTTTCATAGTTAGAGCTAATTACTATTATTGGTGTAATACTGTTATCTTCGTTTTCTCTTATATGTTTACAGAATTCAATTATGTCTAAATCCACATTATCTTCATCTATAATAATTAAAGCTGGTATGTTTTTTAAAGCAATTTCAATATTAGATGTACTTACAGATCTAAATTTATATTCAATTTCTTCTTTAAATATTTCTCTTAGTTCATCAATTAATTCTTGCTTGTCATCAATTATGTATATGTCCTGGGCCATATATTTACCCCCTATCTTTGTACATTACTCAACTTTAATTCTTTATCTATTCTGGATTATATTGACATTCTCCTTCATATTCAAAATCTGTTCCATCAACACTAATCGCTCTTATTTTAACTCTGTTATATCCAATAGCTAAAGGTATTTCAAAACTTATCTCTTTAGGTGTTTCTCCTCCAAGGTCTACAGTTAAATCTTGTTCATTAAAGTTACATAAAATTTCTTTCACACCTGTTTCATGTTTTACTGTAACTACTATTGCGCTTCCTGATGAATTTAATCCTACTGACATATCTGGTTTTGTAAGACCTGTAAAGCTCTTTGTTTCTGTAGCAGTATTATTACTACTATCCACTGCTACTATAGTTATATCATTTTTGCCTCTCATTATCTCTATTTCTACTTCTATCTTTTTAGGACTTTCATCTTTGCTTTCTACTCTTACTTCTTGGTCATCATTCCACCTATATGTTATAAAGTCTATTTTAGTTTCATCTGTTGCTGTTATTTTTAATTTCTTGTCTTCTGTTACACTTACAGAAATCACTGGGCTTAATATATCTACTCCATTTTCTGAAACCATAGTCTTCTTAAATATAGTTTCTTCTCCGTCTATATCCACTACTTTTATATGTAGTGTATGTTCTCCTGCTGGTAATTCAATCATTTTCTCCATTTCTGTTTCATTGCCTTGTCCTTTTTCAGTTCTTTCCTTACCATCATCCCAAGAATATATTAGTTTCTCTATTACTTTATCATGCGTTACTTTTATTACCGCTTTAGAATCTAATTGTTCAACCTCTATAGATGCTTGTGTTGCTTCCCTATTTGCCAATTGTTTTTCTTGTTGACTTCTTTGAACAAAACTATATACTCCACTGCCTAACAAACACAGTGCAAAAATTATTAAAATTATTGCAAAAATTCTTACTATTCTGTCTGATTTTCCCATTCCTCCGCCTTTTCTGTTTGGAGTATAATCAAGAATTTGATTCATTTTATTCACACCTCATTTATTAGACTTTAGGCTTTTTTCTCAAATAAACACCTAATCTAATTTCGATTATAACATATAGGTTTTATATTGTAAACCATAAAATTTGACAATTTTCTGTAAAAAAAGAAGAGAAATTTCTACAATTTTCCCTTCTTTTTAAACATTCTCTTTTATATTTTATAACACATATTTCTTAATCAAGAATACTCCTGTTCCTATTATCGCTAATACTGTACTAGATAACACTATATATGTTATTGCTGTACCTGTTGATATACTTACTAGCACTGAAGCTTCATCTTCATCATCTTCATATGGTCTATTTGGTTGATAGTTATCTGGAGTTGAATCTATATCTTTTGCACCATTCTCATTATAGTCTTCACTTATTTCTGCTATGTTTGTTTTTACTCCAAAGTTATCGTCTCCATTAATCCATTTTAGTACTATCATAACTGATGCTGATTCCCCTGGTTTTAATAATGTATTCTCTAATGCGTTTGTTACAACTACATCATCTGAAATCTTTCTCCAGTCAGGATTATCTGTTTGTATAAACTCAAGCCCTTTTGGTATACGGTCTTTTATTTCTTTAGCATATCCTGGAATTTCACCCTCATTTATAACTGTTATATTAAACACAAATTTTACTGTTGTTGAACCTGTTTTTCTTCTATTTATTTCTACTTTCATCAATTTATTATTTGCTGCATTTATTTCTCTAGTTACACCATCTTCTGTTATGATTGCTTTTACTATTTCTTTTTTAAGTGCTAAATCAAAATATTTTACATATACATGTTCTTCGTCTTTTGTTTTATTTTTATCTTTATTTGAATCTTCTGGTATAGTCGCAACATTTGTTATTATTCTGTTACCATTTTTTGCTATATCGGTTTCTACTACTTTAAATGTTACTTTCACATCTTTATAGTCTGGGTTATTTGCACTTATTGCAGTATTAGGATCAAATGCTTTAATTAAACAATTATCTCCTCTTCTGTCAGATTCTTCTTTAGATAAATATTTTGTTTTTATAGATGTAGCTTTTTTCACATCAGTTGTTACATTTCCACTTGAATCATACATTTTCCATTCATATTTTTTATTTGTTTCATGCTCTGGTAAATATTCTAATCCTTTTGGTAAATCATCTGTCACTTCACTACAGTATCCATCAATATTACCTTCATTGTATACTCTTATTGTATATGTAACAATATCATTGTTAGCTACTGAGTATGGTTCTTTTGTATGACTATATCTTAATGTTCCATCACTATTTTTTGTAATTGTTGGAACTCTATTTGTAATACTTTGATTATTTATTTCTGTTATAAACTTTCTTACTGCTAATTCAAATTCTTCTACCTCTGTTGTTGTTAATCTTTCATAATCATGGTCATCTTGATTTGAATTATTTCCAGGATAATTATCTGGATCAACATCTCCTGGTGTAGAATCTATATCTGTTATATCATTTCCATTTTCATCAGTATGTTTTTGTATTTCTGCTATATTTCTTAAATCATTAGCAGTTTCTATCTTGCTAGTATCCATTACTATACAAGCTATTTGAATATCTTTATAGCTTAATGTCGTACCATTTTGTTTATCAAATGCTTTAATTAAATTATTTACATTTGAAGACCCTAATTTTGTTGATACATATTTATCAGCAATTACAACATCAACATCATCTAAGTTTAGTATATCTTCAAAGTCATCTAATTTTAAGTTATCTTTAGCATTTGGTATTGTACTTAATTTTACTGATATTGTATTACTTGGTATAGCCCAATAGTTATCTATATTTATTTTATGATTTGGCAAAAATCCTAATCCCTTTGGTAAATAATCTACTACTTCTTCAGCATACCCATCTATATCACCTTCGTTATATACTCTTATTGTATATATAACTATATCTCCTGTTGTAACTGTTAGTGGGGTTTTTGGATGTGTGTATGTTGCATTTGTACTTGAATTGTTCTTTAAGTTTGTAACATCTACCACTGGCGCTCTATTAATTTGTGGAGCTTCGCCATTAATTTTATTTATAAACTTTTTTAGGCTTAAGTCAAATACTTGTCCTTTTACAATTACTTTTTCAAAGTCATCATCATCTTGTACACCTCTATAGTGATAATCTGTATCACCTAAATCTGTTTTGTTATTGCTATTTCCTCTCCAGTTTTCCGTATTTATATTATTTGGGTTAATACTTTCTGGAACTGAGTCTCTATCATTTATATTATCTTCCGCTATTTCTGCAACATTAGTTAGAACTAGTCCAGAATTTAATCCACTTTTAACTTTTAATTCTATTTGAACATAAGCACTATCTAGTTCATCCATTTGTTTATTAAATGGGTCTAATGGTGAATCTTTTAGATATTCTGTTACAGCCACTCTACCATCACTTGATATAGCCCACCCATAAATTTCATTTATATGACTATCTTCTACAAACTGTAATCCTTGTGGTATATAGTCAACTATACTTAACGCTTTTGCTTCAATATCACCTTCATTATATACTCTAATTTCATAAATTATAGTATCTCCAATTTCTACCTCTAAAGGATTCTTTGGATGTTTATATTCTGCAGTAGTACTTGTTTCGTCTATTAATCCTGATATATCTACTGTTGGTATTCTGCTATTTATTGATGTATTATTAATCTTAGTAATATATTTTCTTAGGCTTAAGTCTGCTGTTTTTCTCTCAATATCTATTTCTATTTGGTCTTCGTTAAGTGTTTGCTCTCTTGTTATTAATGTTACTGGTTGATACATCGATTCTGATGTAACCCACATTGATGCTCTTGTTTCATAAGAAGAATATGACAAAGTTATTTTCAATTTATTTATATCATTATCTTCCATTGGTATATATATATAATAGTTTTTATCAAAAATTTCTTTAATACCTTTACTTGTAAATGAGCTTTCTCCTTCTATCAATATCTCATATTTACTTCTGCTTATAATATTATTTCCATCTGTTAAGAATAGGTTATAACTTTCAGTTGGTGCTGTTCCAGAATTAATTTTAAATGGTCCTACTTTATAGTAATCACCATAAACATCTGTAACTGGTGTGTTTGATTTATTTATTGTTGGATATGTTACTTCTAATTCATCAGCAGCCATCGCCTCTGTTATTAAGTATGTGTATAAGATATTTGCATAGTCTTGACGAACTGCAGTTCCAAAAACTTCATGATAACTTCTATAATTATTCGGGTCTTCTATAGTTGTTATATTAATTTGTGCAAAGTTTTCATATTTTGGATTGTATGCAGCAGGGTTACTTGCGTCCCCATTTGTAAAATACCACATAGCCCATTGTTGTACTACTTCAATGTCATCATCTGTTAAAAATGCTTTAATTAAATCTACTGTTGTTCCATCTCCTGAACCAATCTGTGTAGCAAATGCTTTAGATAAAAACTCGTCTTTTTGTTCTGGCGCTTGTTTCTTCAAATACATATTATTTACTAACCAGATTAAAGATTTGTAATTTCCTGCACTTAATCCTAAAGATCTTACATTTAAATTTAACTCATCTTTTAAATTTGCAACATTGTTATATACTAAACTTGTTGTACCTGGAAAAGATTTTTCTCCATTTAAACAGTAAAGCTCATTTTCGTAGTTTGCATCTCCTGATACTATTAATTTCAATACATTTGTTATTCCTACCCTGTATGCATGTGGCGCTTCATCATATACAAGTGCATAATCTCCCGTTAATGTTCCACTTGACTCCTCTCCACCTTGATGCATTCTAAGAGTTTCTAGGTTTGCTGTACTATCCGTATGTCTTAAAGCCGCAAATACTGGCACTGAATACGGAACTAATAAAGCTACTATACAAACTAATACAAATAATATTTTCCTCAATTTTTTCATAATATGACAACCTTCCTTATAAAAATACTTATACATTATATATTTTATCATTTTTTAAATGTATGTCAATTATCACTTTTTGTTCTAAAAGCCTGAACTCTTAGAGTATTGTGCATTTTGCAATACATCTCAATTATGTTACATTTTTGCCAAAATATCAGTATTTTGGCCTTTTATATCGATACGTTTCATTTTAACATATTATGTTAATTTTGTAAAGTGAAATTAAAGGATATTCTTGTTTTTTTATATATGTAATTATTATTTTTTAAAGGTTATTTTTGAATTTCTATATTTACTATTATTACTGTACTTGTCAATACCTCTATAATTAAATTCTTTTTCTATTTATTTTATTTTTCTAATCTACGTGTTGCATTATAAAATAAGTATTGCTATAATGTTTTTAAGTAAAATAAAAATATTTTTTAGGAGGAAAAGAAAATGCCAAAATTATTATATCAAGGTCATGGAAGTTTTCGTTTAACTTCAAATAATGGAATAGTAATATTCATAGATCCCTTTATAGGCACTGGATACGATTTACCTGCAGACATAATTTTAATTACACATCAACATGATGATCATAATAAGACAGATCTAATAACTCAAAAAGCAGGTTGTACTTTAATAAGCAACTTTGAAGCTTTAGCTGGTGGAAAGCATAATACATTTTCTTTACACGGTATTGAAATCGAAGCTGTAGAAGCTGGATATAATCAAGGACATTCACCTAAAGACAGTGTTGGATTTATTATTACTATAGATAATATAAAACTATACTTTAGTGGAGACACTTCAAAAACACCACAAATGGCTGAGTTCGCTGCAAGAAATTTTGATTATGCTTTCTTATGTGGCGATGGCTACTATAATATGAACCTAGTAGAAGCTGCTGAATGTGCCGAGTTAATTGGAGCAAAGCATAATGTTCCTGTACATCTTAAACCTGGAGAACTATTTGATATGGAGATGGCAGAGCAATTCAATGCACCAAATAAATTGATAGTAGAACCTGGAAAAGAAATTGAGTTAAATTAAGAACTCTTGTCAATTAAAAAACAAAGAAAAAATTACACCGTTGACTAATTCTGACGGTGACTTTTTTTCTTGGAGGAGAAAATGGAAAATAAAGAAGATATGATTATCGAAGAAACTGCACCTGGTATTAGCAATATGAATCTAGAATGGATGACTTCATTTTGGGAGACATTTACTGATTGCACTATTGAAATGGATGCAAATCATAACATTACAAATATTAGAAGGAATACAAATAGCAGCTTTATAATGACTGACATTATTGGTAATTCATTTATTGATATTGCCGCAGATACAGACAGAGCACTTGTAGAAGAACATCTTGAACAATTAAAAACAGTTTCTGCTCCGTATGTTCGTTTTCAGTTTCTTTCAAAATTGGGAAGATATTATCGTTGGACATTAATCGCTTTTTACAAAAACGACGTTTTCGCTGGGTGTCATGGCGTTGCTGTTGACGTAACTGAACAAACTACAAAGGAAATTACTCTTAACTGGCAACGTAAAATTATAGAGGAAGGTGATGATTTTGTAATCATTACTGACATGGACAAAAATTTACTATATATGAATCCTGGTGCATACCGTATGACCGGATATGATCCTAATTCAGATAATATCTCGTTAGATAAGTTATTCCATCCTGGATATGTAGATGCAGCTCTTAGTGAAGGGTATCCAATAATCTTTGCTGGTGGATTCTGGACTGGTAGAAGTGAGCTTATTCACTCAGACGGATCATTAATACCAATTGAATATAATATGTTTAGTATCAAAAATGATCAAGATGAAACAATTCTTATTGCAAATATAATAAGAGATATTTCTGTTTTTTTGGAACATGAAAGAAGATTAGAAGAAGCTCGTAATGCTGCTGAAGCAGCTAATGTGGCAAAAAGTGATTTTTTATCACGTATGAGCCACGAAATGCGAACACCAATGAATGCAATAATTGGAATGACTACTATAGGGAAATCAGCTACTAATATAGAAAAAAAAGACTATTCTTTTGATAAGATAGATAATGCTTCTAAGCATTTGCTTGGAGTTATTAATGATGTTTTAGATATGGCAAAAATAGAAGCAAATAAACTTGAACTCTCATTTGCAGAATTTAATTTGGAAGATATGATAAAAAAGGTAGTAGATATTATAAATTTTCGTGTAGAAGAGCGTTCTCAACATTTCTTTGTGAATATAGATAATAATATCCCGCGAATTTTGTATGGTGATGATCAGAGATTAGCACAAGTAATAACTAATCTTCTATCAAATGCTGTTAAATTTACACCAGAAAATAATTCAATTTATCTTGATGCACTACTTTTATCAGAAGAAGATGGCGTTTGTAAATTGCAAATCAGTGTTACTGATACAGGAATAGGAATTACTGAAGAACAGAAATCACGTCTATTTCATTTGTTTGAACAAGCTGAAACTGGCACAGCGCGCAAGTACGGCGGAACTGGTCTTGGTCTTGCTATTTCAAAACGTATTGTACAATTAATGAATGGTGACATATGGATAGATTCGACTCCAGAAGAAGGATCTAAATTTACATTTACTGTTTCATTAAAACGTGGTGAACCTGACTATGTATATGATAAAGAAGTTGATTTTAAAAATTTACGAATTTTTGTTGTTGATGACGAACCAGAGATACGTGATTTCTTTACAAATATGGCAAACAGTTTAGAAATGAAATGTACTGTAGCTGAAAGTGGCGAGCAATCACTAGAGCTTCTATCTCAAGAAAATGATTATGATATTTATTTCATAGACTGGATGTTGCCTGGTATAACTGGTATTGAACTAGCAAAACAGATACCTGCTGATAAATCACAAAAATCAGTTGTAATACTAGTGTCTTCGTCAGACTGGAGCGACATAGCAGATGATGCTCGTGAAGTCGGCATTGAGAGATTATTACAAAAACCATTATTTCAATCTTCAGTACTTGATTTGATTAAAAAATGTATCCATTCTAGAAATGATACTGACAACAACACAAAAGAAAATATGCATGATGATTTTTCTCAACATACAATACTGCTTGCTGAAGATGTTGATACAAATCGTGAAATTATACTAGCACTACTTGAATCAACACATATTAATATTGATTGTGCAGAAAATGGTTTAGAAGCTGTTAGAATGTTTGAATCTGCACCTGATAAATATGGCATGGTATTTATGGATCTACAGATGCCTGAAATTGATGGATATGAAGCCACACGTACTATACGTGCACTTGATGTGGCAAAATCAAAGAACATTCCAATTATTGCAATGACTGCAAATGTATTTCAAGAGGATATTGATAAATGCTTTGAATCTGGGATGAATGGTCATATAGGTAAACCTATAATACTTGATGAACTGTTAAAAAAATTAAGAACTTATTTAAAGTAAGTAATGATGTTAAAATATATAAACAAAAACAAGCTATAAAGCTTGTTTTTTTATTTCTAAAGCAAATCATACATAAAATATTTAAAAACTAATATAAATTAACAAAGATAATTTATATTAATTCGGAAGGAGATACTAATGCAAATAAAGAAAGTTATTGTTATATTATTTGTTTTGTTATTTATCCCAATATTAGTTTTTGCTGATGATTTAAGTCCAGATGAATTTTTTGAAGAAATTAATATAAACAACTTATACGAAGTCAGTAACTCTACAACTGCAGAACCTGAAACACATTCAAAACATATAGTAGCAATAGATAGAAAAACTTTGTCTGTTCTTTATGAAAAAAATGCCTATGATATTACTGCAATGGCTTCAACTACTAAAATATTAACATGTATAGTAGCTATTGAAAACTCTTCTTTAAACGAAATCGTTACTGTATCTAAAAAAGCCTCTTCTATTCATGGTTCTACTTTAGGCATCTCTGAAAATATGCAAATTTCAATGAAAGATTTACTTTATGGATTGATGTTACGTTCAGGAAATGATTGTGCAATAGCTATTGCAGAACATATTTCTGGCAGTGTTGAAGGTTTTTCTGAATTAATGAATAAAAAGGTAGCAGAACTGGAATTAAAAAATACACACTTTGTCACACCACATGGCTTAGATGATGATAATCATTATACAACTGCATATGAACTTGCATTACTTACAAATTATGCACTAAGCAACAAGACATTTAAAAATATTGTTAATACAAAAATCGCTACAATATCTGTTAATGGTTATACTAGACAAATTTCAAATACAAACGAATTACTTGGAAATGTAAATGGAGTTTATGGAGTTAAGACAGGATTTACTTTTAATGCTGGTAGATGTTTAGTGTCTGCTTGTAGCAGAAACAATTTAGATATTATTGTCGTTGTTCTTGGAGCAGATACTAAAAACATACGTACAAAAGATAGCAGGAATACAATAAACTATATTTATAATAATTTTGAATTACTTGATACATATGATTTGGTTTTGGAAAATTTTGAAAACTACAAATATTTTTTTAATAAGAATGTCGTATTAGAAAAAACAATAGATGTTCCAATAATACAACTTGAAAATTTGGACAATTATATTTTTCCTGTTCAAAAAAACAGCATTTTAGATATACGCACAAAAATCTTTACTTTTAACAAATTATCATCAGACATCCCAGAAGATACTAAAATAGGCTATCTTTCTGTCTACTACAAAGATAATTTATTCTACTCTCTTGATATTACACTTAAAAATACATTAACTAAAAACACTTGGCAATATTATTTTAAAAACATATTAAAAGATTATTTTTTATAAATTTTTCTTATACTATTTTTAAAAATAAAAGATGTAGTCATATAGCATCATCTTTTATTTTTTATTTTCAAGTATATATTCAAATTTTTCGGGTATAATCTCATTAAAAAATTAAGGAGGTTATATGAAAAAAATCGCTTTACTATTATTCATTATAATTTTATTTACTATAGGTATTTTCACAATTTCTCTGGGTATGCAAGATCCTGAAATATCAGATGTTAGTCTAGGATCAGTTAATACAAGTTATCTAAATATACGAACTGGACCTGGAGTTAGTTTTAAATCTATTGGTGTATTGGAAAAGAACAGTACTGTTCGTGTATATGGAAAAATTGGAGACTGGTATATAGCTCAATCCGAAAAAGATTTAGTTGGTTGTATCCATTCAAAATATGTTAGTTTTCAAACAGATGATACTATCTCTTCTATTAATGAAGAAGAAACTATCGATACTTATTCTACAGGACTAACTTATGACGAAGAAGAATTTATTTCTCTAATAAATAGTGAAAGAACAAAAAACAATTTGCCAGAACTTCAAATTGATTCAGAAATTCAAAATATAGCTAGACTTAAAGCTAAAGATTTAGTAGATAATAACTATTTTGCACATATTTCACCAGTCTATGGTACACCATTTGAAATGTTAAAGAACAATTCTATAAGCTACAAAACTGCAAGTGAAAATATTGCAGGCAATAAATCAGTTGAAGGAGGCGTTTTAAGCTGGCTAAATTCAGAATCGCATAAAAGTAACATTCTAAGTAATGATTTTAATTATACAGGGGTAGCAGTTGTAAATAGCGTTCAATATGGTAAAATTCTAGTTCAGTTTTTTATAGGTAGATAATCCAAAATTGCAAATTATGTAAAGTTATGGTATAATTAAGATACTTATATTTTATAAAGGAGGCATTAACATGTCCCAGACAATTGGATTTCTTGGACCAGAAGGTACTTTTTCTGAGATTGCAGCTCATAAAGCTATTCAGGTTTCAGGGAAAAACTTACAGCCTGTAAGTATTTTAGGTTCGAACCTTGACGTGATTGAATCTCTTTCACACCAAGACGTAGACTTTATAGTGATATCTATTAGCACAGTGAACGGCCCAATAAATGAACACCTGGAAAAATTAAATCAGATTGGCGCTAAACAAATTATTGCCCCTATCGAAGTTCCTGTTTCGTTTCATTTAATGGGACTGGCTCCTACAATTAATACCACAGACATTGTATACGTCCAGGAGCCTCAGGCATTCAATCAATGCTCTAACTGGTTCGCCGGCCCAAAAGGAAACAGGTTCGCTTTCTCCTTTGTTAAAAGTAATGCTGAAGCTGCAATGAAGGCAAGTCAAAATTCTTTTACATGTTGTATTTCATCTGAACTCTGTTCCGAAATCTATGGATTAAACATATATGAACGGAATGTGGAAGACAACAAAGGCAGCATAACAACATTTGGTGTTTATTCTATAAAATAAATACCATCCAATTGTTCCTCTAACAGTTGTAAGAGGTTCCCGATATTAGAGTAAAATCTAGTATCGGGATTTTTTTAAGTTCAATTACATTAACTTACAATAAATTTGTCACTTTTTGTCACTTTCATCCATTTCTTTATAACATTATGATATATTTTTAAACCGTGCTTTAATTTTATTGACAAACTTACAAATGAATTATATTCTTTAGATATAAAAGAGGTAGTAATAATGAAAAATGAAAAGAAAAATAATTATAAAATATATATCGTGTTTTCAATTATATTAATTACCATATGTATAGGGTATGCATTATATAATACAACAAGTGATTATATAATTAGTGATATAGACTATAAAAAACATCTTAACCGAGACATATCTTATAGTACTGGTTTATTTAATAAAGATCAAACTGCAAATAATGTATATATGGATTATCTTTACAAAGATAATATAGGTTTAAAAATAAATAATATATTTTTAAGTAAAAATGAGTTAAAAGTAATTATAGATTTTTCATTCTCAAATAACCTATACACAAACGAACTTACATATAGCTATATTGTATATGATAATCATAATCGTATATTAGCATCAAGATTAGTACAAAATTACTCACAATATTTAATTGCTTTTTACAAAGAAAAAAATGTAGCATATGAAGATACTTCTTCGAATATGTTAGAAGGCTTCGGACATGAGGGTTTTGCAGAGATATCTACAGATACTCAACACATAAAAGAAATATATTTCAAATCAGATAAATTACAAGAACTACCGATTAGTTCAATATTTGTAAGAGTCTTTGATATTTCATATCAAGCTACCTCAGACAGTCAAATAAACCCTGGAAAACGAATATATTTAGTAGATACAGAATGGGATATACAAGTAGATATTTGACAGAAATATAGGTTAATAAGGAAAGAACTTAAAAAGACAAACTAAAAAGGATATCTTTCAATATCCTTTTTTCTTTTTATTAGAATTTTCTTTTTCTAGCAGCCTCTGATTTCTTCTTTCTTTTTACGCTTGGTTTTTCATAATGCTCTCTTTTTCTAACTTCTTGTAACACACCATTTCTAGCACATTGCCTTTTAAATCTTTTTAGTGCATCTTCTATATTACCATTATTAACTTTAACCTCTGACATTATTTTTCCCCCCCTTTCGAAGCTCAAAAACATCTTGTGGGATTATTTTATGTATACCCAATTAATCCTTTAGACTTGCTTTAACTGTTTAATATTATACATTACTAGCAGTTAACTTGTCAATAGCTAATTTAAGTCAAATAGCTCTCCTAGTGAGCTAGCTTCGTTTATTCTCTTTATTGCTTCTGCAAATAACTCTGACATTGATATGACAGATATCTTATGTATCTTCTTTTCTTTAGTAATTGGTACTGTATTTGTTGTTACAAATTCTTTTATCTTCGCTTCTTTAATCCTCTGAACTGCATTTCCTGACAGTATTCCATGTGTACACCCAACATATATATCTTTAGCCCCAAACTTCTTAAGTACTTCTACAGTTTCTATAATTGAGCCAGCTGTATTAACTTCATCATCAAATATTATTGCATTTTTACCTCTTACGTTTCCTATAACGCTAGTAGCTATTGCTTTATCATCATTATCCTCTCTTCTTTTATCTATTAATGCAATAGGACATTTAAGAGATTCCGCATATTTATGTGCTTTTTTTGAACTTCCTGCATCTGTCGCTACTACTACCTTATTTGTAATCTTCTTCATTTTAAAATAATCTTGTAGTAAATATCTTGCAGTTAGAACATCACAGTTTATATTAAAGTATGCCTGTATCGCTGAATTATGCAAATCACAAGTTAAAACTCTATTTGCTCCTGCTGCTTCAATTAGTTGTGCTAATAATTTTGCTGTTACTGGCACTCTTGGTTGATCTTTCTTATCTGATCTAGAATAAATGTAGTATGGTAAAACTACTGTAATCCTTCTTGCTGATGCTCTTTTCATAGCATCTATTAAAATTAGCATTTCCATAATTCGTTCGTTTACTGGCGGGTGTGTTGTTTGAATAACATATACGTCTTTCTCTCTCACTGTTTCTAACACTCTCACAAAATTATTATCATTTTTAAATTTCATGGATTTTGCTTTGCCTGGTTTCATCTGTAAATAATTACAGATCTCCTTTGTAAATTTATCCGCTGATTTACCACAAGAAAAGATTTTTAAATTATCCATATATTACTCCTTTTATTTCAATATTGTATCAATATATTTATCACATTCATTCTTAATAGTAATTAACTTTTCCTGATTATATGGTTCTGTATCTACTTCTTTTATTTTATTGTATTGTTGAATTGTGTAGTTCATAGCTCCGACGTTCTTTTAAATATTTAGCAATATGTATACAATTTAGAACATCTATATATTTAGGATAAACTGTGGTTCTAAATTCATATTCCACACCGCTTTCTATTATATAGTCTATTGACTCTTTAATCTTATCTATATCAACTTCTACCCTACATATCTCATCATAATTTTCTAAATCGTTTTTTATATCCATTCCAATAAATTTAATTTTTTCAATATTCTTTTTTAAGAATTTCGGATTCGTACCATTTGTATGTATACCTATATTAAAACCTTTTTCAAATAATACGTCTAGTATTTTTTGAGCTTCTTTTGAAATTGCACACTCCCCACCAGATAATATTATGTAGTTTACAAGCTCTTTTCTCTCTAAAATCTTATCTAATATTTCTTTCTTAAAATTTATATCTTTTAATTTTTTCATTGCTTGATTGTGACAAAATTCACAATTAAAATTACATTCTCCAAAAAACAATGTTGTACAGACATGCCCGTGGATAGTCTAACATACTTGCCCATATAACTGACTTTACCATACTTCCTCCACATTTATTTACAAAATTTTGGCGAAATGTTATTTTAGTATTTAAGATTAATTAAATCCTAAAATAGCATTTCGCTTTAATTCTTCAAAATTTATATTACTAGCTTAGCTAGCTCCTTTACTGGACCTGATTTTAACTGTCCAGACAACTCTATCACTGGCATTTCTTCTAAATCATTTTCTATCATTTTTGCTCTAGCCATAAAATTTTCTTCTACATTTACCTCTTCATAATCAACGTGTTTTTGTTTAAATATGCCTTTTAGTTCCTCACAATTTGGGCAATTTTTTAAAGTGTATACTTTTAACATAATTCTTTTCTTCCTTTCTGTACTAAATATTTATAATTATTTTTATTTTTAACTAATCAATTCTCTTTTTCTGTCTGCAAGTTCCGCTCTTTTTCCTGAATTAAACTTATCTATAAACACATAATATCCTGTTATTCTAGTTACTCCTCTTACATTCTCGCTTCCACATTTTGGACATTTTTCTATAAGTCCATTATGTCTTACACCACAATCTTTGCATAATGTATATTCTGGTGATAATACCCATTGTACACATTTCGTTTTTTCCCATGTCATTTTTACTAGATCAAATATTGCTTTTGGATCTGGATTATTTTCTCCTCCCCATATATGAATCATACTTCCTGCTTCAACTAGTGTATGGAATTTTGATTGTTTCATTAATCTTGTAATATAGTCTACATCACTATCTGCTGCAAAATGTATAGAGTTTGAATAATACATGCCATGTTCATTTTTCTTACAGAATGCTTTATCTCCATATTTTTTAGAATCCAATCTTGCAAATCTTCCTGCTGTAGATTCTGCTGGTGTTTCTTCAAGTTTCATATTTATTTCATATTTTGTAGATAGTTTTTTTGTTTCATGATACATATATGATATTATTTGAAGAGCTAAGGAATATGCTTCATCTGATTCATGCATTTCTTTTCCTATTAAGTTATATACACATTCATTTAGTCCAACTACACCTAAAAGGTATGAAATATTTTTTAATTTAATATATGGATTTCCATCCATTCCTCTTGCATAAAACCCTAATGGTGAGTTTTCAACTTGTGTTAATCCCCATACATAATCTTGTCTTATCACATGTGCTCTTGTTGATATATCCATTATCTTTGATAGTTCATCATAAAATGTTTCCAGCTTACCTTCTGCTTTTATCGCCATACGTGGCAGATTTATTGAAACATTTTGTCCTCCAACAAATCTCAATTCTTCTGGTGTATCAATAAGTTTTTTATCCTCTTCTGAAAAATCTATTTTTAATCTGCAACATTGTGAAACTGAAAATGCATTTCTATCAAATATGAAATATGGACATCCCGATTTACTTGAAGATTCACATGCTACTTTTAATAATTCTCTTGCTGTTGGGTTATCAAACGATTCTTGATTTATGTGTAGATTTATTTTCGGGAATGCGAATGGCATTCCATTTGCATCACCTTCTCCAACTACTTCTAACATCGCTTTTGTAAACAATGCAGCTTCTTTTTCAAAGTCACTATATCTTAATAATTTATATCCGTTTTTCTCTGCAAATGTTTTGGCTTCATCTTGAGTTTCAAATGTGTAAATATTATCTAAATAATCTTTTACCATATATTTTCCTTTTGGTCCCATAGCTAAAACTGATTTGTAATGTTCTGGTACAGAAAGATACACGTTAAAGTCTGTAAATGCAACTTGTCCTCCTCTGGCACCTGCTAGTTGTGATAAGTCGAATATAAGGGTCTGTGCTAATTGCTTTATTTCCTTATAGCCCATATGTTGTAATAATGGTGAGAAAAATACATTTAATGCTTCCCAACCAATCGCTCCTGCAAATTGTCCTTGTAAAAATTGTGTCATTGAACAAATATGTCTTGCTAAAACATTCGCACTATTTGCTGGTTTCGAATTTGATGGTATTGTAGGAATATTTCTAATACCATGTTTCTTTATATATTCAGGAGAATGACCTGAACAATAAAATCTATTAATCATTCCTAAATCATGTATATGGATATCTCCACTTAAGTGTGCTTCTCCAATATCTGCTGGAAACAACTCTTTTAATGCATATTCCTTTAGTATTCTTTCTGCTAATGTTAGGTTTATAGATTCTGGATTATGAGCTGTGTTTCCATTTTCTTTATTAGCATTTTCTATTATCTCAGTAATATTATAAAAAGGAATGTTTGCTTCAGAGTTTGTTCTTAGCTCTTTATTTAAACCTCTTTCTAATAATTCATTATTTACTAATGATCTTATTAAAGAAGTATTAACAAGTGTTATTCCTGTTTTTTGTAATTTTTCAGTTACAGACTTAGCCACTTCTTTCGCTAATGTTTTATCGCAATTAGCTTCTTTTATTAAAGCCTCTGCAATTTTTGATTCATCATATTCCTGACGCTCTGTTTTTGTAGCTGAGTCTACCATCAAAGCAAAATCTAATGAATTTGATCTTTTGTTTAATTTTACAACGTTTAACATATGTGTTCCTCCTAAACCCTTATTGTTTAATAATATATTTTAATTTAACTTTAAACTGTTTTATCCTACTCTATTATATAGAGCCCACAGATACATTCATTTTCTTCTCTCATTTTCTTACATGGACATATAGTATCTTCACTTTTTACTAAAACACAAGGACAATATCCTTTATTGTTTGTTAATGCTTTTCTAATTTTTGCTACTTTTTCAGTATCTGGATTTAATGTCATCTCTAATCCTTTCCTTTCGTCAGTAATATTGAATTTTGCATATTGAATATTATCATATATATACTTAACTATTTTTTCTAATTCTTCTAATTTGTTTTTTTCACTGGAGATTTCTATATATGACATTGCTCCTCCTAATGAAATCGATTGATATTTATTTTCAAATTTTAATTTATCAATAATATTTATTTCTTCTCTAAGATCAATATAGTGTGAGTTTGTATAATATCCTTTATCTGTTATGTCTTCAATTTCTCCAAATCTTTCTCTGTCAACTTTAGCAAATCCATAACCAATTTTTTCTGACGGAGTTCCATATAGGTCAAATCCTAAATTAGTTTCTTTTCTCCATTTAAGTACAATTTCTTTTAAATGTTCCATTAGCCTTATTGAAAATTCTTCTCCTTCTGGATTTGTATGACTAACACCTTTCATAAGTTTTGTTACTTCATATATTCCAATGTATCCTAGTGAAATTGTTGAGAATTGTGAGCTTAATAACTCGTCAATTTTCTCTCCCTTTTCTAATCTGGATATAGCTCCATGTTGCCAAAGAATTGGTGATACGTCTGATATTGTTCCTATTAGAGCTTTGTTTCTACACATAAGTGCTTCAAAACATAATTCTAATCTTTCATCTAATAATGCCCAAAACTTTTCTTCATCTCCATTTGCAATAATTCCTATTTGTGGTAAATTTATAGTAACAACACCTTGATTAAATCTAGATTCAAATATATATTCATCCTGTTCATTTTTCCAAGGTATTAAGAAATTTCTACATCCCATTGGGCTAAATACATTTCCCTCATAATTTTGTCTCATTATTTTTGCTGATATATAATTTGGGTCTATTCTTTTTGAAGTACATTCAATCGCAAGTTTTGTTAAGTAATCGTATTTTCCACCATTTAAACAATTGTGTTCATCTAAAACATATACTAGTTTCGGAAAAACAGGTGATGAATAATTTCCTCTTTCATCTTTAATTCCTTGTATTCTCTGTTTTAGAATTTCTTCTATTATCATTACATTTTCTTCAATGTACTCATCTTTTTCATCAATATTTATGTACATTGTTACAAGAGGACTTTTACCATTAGTTGTTATTAATGTATTTATTTGATATTGAATTGTTTGGACTCCTGAAGCAAGTTCTTCTTGTCTTCTTTCTACTGCATCTTCTACTGCTCTTTCATTTGCTTCTTCTTCAGATAATCCTTTTTGTATATAATTTGATAATCTTTTCTTATATGTTTTTTCATATGTTTTTCTTAAATATTTACCTAAATGCTTAAGATCATATGATTGCCCTCCATATTGGCTGCTCGCTATTATACCAATGATTTGTGTCATTACTGTGCACGCTACTTGAAAGCTATTCGGTGTTTCTATCATTCTTCCATTCATTATTGTTCCATTATCTAACATGTCTTTTATATTTACTAATGTACAATTATGCATTGGCTGTACAAAATATCCTTTATCATGAAAGTATAATATTCCATCTTCTCCAGCTTTTACTATTCTTTCTGGAAGCATTAATCTGTCTGCTAAATCTTTTTCACATTCTCCAGCAATCAAATCTCTTTGAGCTGAAACTAAAGTAATATTTTCACCACTATCTTCTACTATAGTATCTTTATTCGTATTTCTAACTAATGATAAAATACTTTCATCTGTTGAATTCGCTTCACGTATTAATGCATGTTTATCTCTATATAAAATATATTTTTTAGCAAGTGTAAATTTTCCAAACTCCATTAGTTTGCGTTCTATAATATCTTGTATTTCTTCTATTGACATAGTTGGTTTTTCTAAGCTCTCTATATACTTAGTAATAAAATCTATTAAAGATCTTGATATTTTATCTTTTCCACCAACTTCTTTATTAGCTTTACTTATAGCAATTACTATTTTGTTACTATCATACTCTACTTTTCTACCATCTCTTTTAATTACTTTCATAAGTTAGCCTCCGTCTATTTGTGTCAATTAAATTGATATATAATTTTGGTAGATTTTTCCAAAAATTTATATATCAATTTTGTAATTGCATTTTATCATCATAAAAAATAATGTCAAATCGAAAATTGTTATGTTTATCTTTTTCAAAATTGGCTCACCTCAATGCTTTCGTGGATTTTTTTTTCAACTTTTGAGAAATGTTAAAATATGTCAAAATTGTAAATCTGTTTATATTCTAAGAGTAGCTAAAATTATATTTCATTTACATTACATTTTCTTATCATTTTTTCACTTTATCAAAATAATAGCTGTGTTTTATTGATTTTTAAGCATAAACGATAATTATTCCTATTTTCATTTTTGTCAAAAATGACGAGTTTTTTATAGGAAAAAGTGAAAAAATTTTTCAAAATTACATACTTTTTTGAAAAAAACTAAAAATTGAGTTTTTTGACGTAATTTTTCTTTATTTTATACATTTATTATTTTCTCTATAAAGTTCTCATTTTTTATTTCATTAATGCAAAAACATTTTCTACCTAGATCTTTTATAGAAGCTCCACAATGAAATATTTTTAAATTATCTACTACAATAAATCTGTCATGAAATTTATTTGTTTTTTTAATTTCTAATTTAGGATATTGTTTATTAAATTTTTGTATATCTAATTTTGATACGTTACTTTTTTCAGATGTTAAAATTATTACTTTAACATTTTTATTCTTCTTTGTTAGTATTTTAAGAATTGTATCGTCAATATAATTATCTATAATAACTATTTTTTCTTTAGCACTCTTAACTATGTCTGCAACTAGGCTGTAGGCATCGTATATTTGTCCTTCAAAAAATATTTTTTGTTTAAAGTTTTCTTCTTTTTGCAATGCATTAAATATTTGCTCAATTTTTTTATCATAATCATTAAATCTGTTATCTATTTTATTTTCAATTATAGTTATTCTTTCAAATAAATTTTTATTTGTATTTATAAATTTTCTCATTTCCACAAATGCATCCATTATATTTATACTAACTTTTATTGCTATATCATTTTTTAATAAAGGTGCCAACATTGCAATTCCTTGCTCTGTAAAAACATATGGTAATTTTCTTCTTCCTCCATGAAAATTATTTTTTGAGTTAAGATTATTATTTGAGATCACAATTTGTGATCTCAAACAATCCTGCTTTACGCCTGAGTTTGATGTTTCAATTTGCGACATTAAATAGTTAACATCTTTCTCCAAACTTGATATCACAAATTGTGATATCAAGTTTTTCTCTTCTACATCATAACTTTCCAAACTTGATGTCGCAATTTGCGATATCAAGTTCTTAAATTCTTCTTCAGTTAATTGAAAGCAAAATCTCTCTGGGAATTTTCTAATATTTCTCCTAACAATTTGATTAATTACTCTAGTTTCATATCCATACAATCTAGCTACATCACTATCTAGCATTACCTGTTTATCTCTTACTGTGTAGATTAAATTTTTTATATTATTAATTAATATTAGTTCATTGTCCATATATAAGCACATCCTTTGTTTTAAGTTTGCTATATTATAAAACGTTTGTTTGTATTTGTCAAGTCTTTTTATAACAAAAAAAGACGTTTATTTTTAACGCCTTTTCTGTTTTTCTATTTATATCTATACATTCATTATGTCTAAAAATTCTTCTCCATCTATTTTTTCTTTTTCTAATAATACTTCTGCAACTTCTGTTAGTTTTCCAACATTCGCTTTTAATATATCTTCTGCTCTATAATATGCATTATCTATTATTCTTTTAATTTCTACATCTATCATTCCTGATGTTTCTTCACTAAAGTTTTTCTGTTGAGTAAAATCTCTTCCTAAAAATACTTCTTCTTGGCCTGAACCAAATGTAATTGTTCCTAGTCTATCACTCATACCATATTTTGTAACCATATCTCTAGCAATTTTTGATGCTCTTTCAATATCGTTACTAGCTCCTGTAGATATATCTCCTAAAACCAGACTTTCTGCAACTCTACCACCTAATAGAGATATTATATGTTCTTCCATCTCAGATTTACTCATAAAAGATCTATCTTCAGAAGGTCTATACATTGTGTATCCTCCTGCCATTCCTCTTGGAACTATAGATATTTGATGAACATCATCTTGTGTTGGTAAAAACTTACTTACAACTGCGTGGCCTGCTTCATGAAATGCTACTAGCTTTTTCTCTTTATCACTTATTACTTTTGATTTCTTTTCTGGACCCATTGTTACTTTAATCATTGCATCTTCAATTTCAATCATATTGATTTCTTTTTTATCTCTTCTTGCAGCCAATAGTGCAGCTTCATTTAGAACATTTTCCAAATCTGATCCTGCAAATCCTGCTGTGTTTTTAGCTATTGTACTTAAGTTTACATCTTCACCTAATTTCTTTTTTCTAGCGTGAACTTCTAATATTTCTTCTCTTGCTCTAACATCTGGTATTCCTACTACTATTTGTCTATCAAATCTTCCTGCTCTAAGCAATGCTTTATCTAATACATCTGGTCTGTTTGTAGCTGCTAAAACAATAACTCCTTCATTTGGTGCAAATCCATCCATTTCAACAAGTAATTGATTTAGTGTTTGCTCTCTTTCATCATGTCCTCCTCCGAAGTCCTGCTCCTCTTTGACGACCAACTGCATCAATTTCATCTATAAATATAATACAAGGTGCATTTTTCTTTGCATTATCAAATAAATCTCTAACTCTTGAAGCTCCAACACCAACAAACATTTCAACAAAATCAGAACCAGATATTATAAAGAACGGCACTCCTGCTTCTCCTGCTACTGCTTTTGCAAGTAATGTTTTACCTGTACCTGGTTGACCTACTAGTAAAACTCCTTTAGGAATTCTAGCTCCCATTTCTGTAAATTTCTTTGGTGCTTTTAAAAATTCAACTATTTCTTGTAGCTCTTCTTTTTCTTCTTCTACACCTGCGACATCTTTAAATGTTACTTTACCTTTATTATCTGTTCCATTTACTAATCTAGCTTTACTTTTTCCAAAAGACATTGATTTGTTTCCATTTTGGCTTGGATTCATAAGTAATAACCAGAACAATAAGAATATAATTAATATTACAAATGGTGAAAATACACTTAAAAGAGTTATGAAGAAAGCTTCTTTTTCCTGTGATATTGTAATATCACTTTGTATCATACTTTCTGATACTTTATCCATAAAATCATCTAAACTTGGAATCAGCACCTCTTTTTCTACAGTTCTAGATGCTGTCTCTGCTGATTTTAGTGTTACATATGCAGTGGTTTTATCTGATGATATTTTTATTGATGTTACTTCATCTGTTTCTATTTTTTTCATTAAATCCGAATAGCTCATTTTTGTATCTGGATTATTAAATGTTGAACTTAGTAATGTTATAAATACTATTGCAAAAATTAACCAGACCGCTATTGTTTTTATTCCACTTTTCAAAACTAATTCCTCCTATTTTTATTATGCAATTCTTTTATGCGCTATTTCAACTATAGCATACTATTATTTATTTTTCAAGTTTATTTTATTAAAGAAATATATATTTTCTTATTTTTTATAGCTATCTTAGTTTTCTTATTTGGAGTCAGATATTTATTGCCTACATTGTTATTACATAATTCAATTATATCTTCTATATGTATTTTTTCTATACCTTTTGTACTGCCAAAAATTTTACTTATTGAATAGAGAATTATTCTTTTTCGAATTACTTTTTCTTTTAAATTAAACTTTTTTAAATCTAATATAATTTCATTTTTACTTTCACTTAGAACTACTTTTCTATATTCCTCTTCTGCTTTCTTTTCCAAGTAATCTAATTCTTCTATTGCTATTGAAGACAATCTTTCTATTGCATCAAATATATTTGGATTAAATTCTTCTTTAATATATGGTAAAACAACATTTCTTATTCTATTTCTTGTATATATATTATCTTCATTAGTTTCATCATGCATTGGATTTAGCTTTTTTTCTTCAGAATATTTTTCTATTTCTTCCCTTTTAATCTTTATTAATGGCCTAATATATATACCGTTTTTTTCTTCTATTCCTTTTAACCCTGTAGTCCCACAACCTCTCATGACATTCATTATTATTGTTTCAACATTATCATTACTGTTATGTGCAATTGCTATTTTATTGGCATTCGCTTTTTTCATAACTTTATTAAAAAATTTATATCTCTCGTCACGACCGAACTTCTTCTAATCCTTTTTTTGACTTTTCTGAAATTTCTTTTACTTTTACATGATAAGTAAAACACTCTATATTTATTTTTTTACAGAATTCTAAAACATATTTCTCATCTTTTTTTGCGTTTTTTCTAAGACCATGGTTTATGTGCGCTACAACAAAATCAAAATCTATTATACCTTCATTTTTAATATCATTTAATATATTAAGCATACTAATAGAATCTGGTCCACCAGATACTCCCAGTACTAGTTTATCTCCAGATTCTATTAATTCATATTTTTTTATTGTTTCTAATACTTTTTGTTTCAACATATTCATCCACTTTTTTTATTTTTAATTATCATATCTCTTATCTAAATTTGCATATTTAGTATAACTTGGAAGCCATGCAAGTTCTGTTGTTCCCGTCGAACCTCCTCTGTGCTTAGCTATAATTATTTCTGCAATATTCTTTTTTTCACTTTCTTGATTATAGTAATCATCTCTGTATAAAAACATAACTATATCTGCATCTTGTTCTATTGCTCCAGATTCTCTTAAATCTGAAAGCATTGGCCTTCTATCTTCTTTTCTTCCTTCAACAGCTCTTGACAATTGAGATATAGCTATAACCGGAATATTAAGTTCCTTTGCTAATATTTTAAGAGATCTACTTATTTCAGAAATTTCTTGCTCTCTACTAGCATTCTTTTTTCCACTTCCTTGTACTAATTGCATATAGTCTATTACTACTAGTCCTATTTCTTTTTCTAATTTTAATTTTCTACACTTTGCTCGTATTTCCATTACTGATATACCTGGAGTATCATCTATATATATAGGCGCTTCTGAAAGCATTCCCAAAGTAGAAGCCAGTTTCATCCAATCATCATCTTCAATTTGGCCTGTTCTTATTTTGTTACTATCTACCATAGCTTCACTACATAAAACTCTACTTCCTACTTGTTCCTTAGACATTTCTAAGCTAAATATAGCAACTGGTATTTTACTTCTTACTGCCACATTTGTTGCAATGTTAACTGCAAAAGAAGATTTACCCATACCTGGTCTTGCAGCTATTATTAATAAATCTGAATTATGAAGTCCAGATGTTCTGTAATCTAATCCTGTGAATCCTGTAGGAATACCACTTATATGTCCTTTTTTATTATATAACTTTTCTAGCTCAGCAAAAGTTTCTACTAAAACTTCTTTTATAGATATATATCCTTTTGTATTTTTCTTTGCTGATAATTCAAAAACTTTTTTCTCTGCAGCATCCATTATGTCGTCCACTTCTTCTGTTTCACTATATCCTAAGGCTATAAGTTCATTTGCAGAAACAATTAGGTTTCTAAGCATTGCTTTTTCTTCTACAATTTTAATGTACTTATCAATATTAGCAGTTGTTGGTACTCTTTCAGGTAAACCAGCTATGTATTCCAATCCTCCAACCTTTTCTAAATTTCCTGTTTCTACTAATTCTGCTTTAACAGTAATTATATCTATAGGCTCACTTTTAGAATATAGGTTTAATATTGATTGATATATTGCCTTATTATCTTCCCTATAAAAAGCGTCTTCTCTTAATGATTCAATAGCAGCTAAAACCGCATCTTTATCTGTTAACATACAACCTAAAATTGCTTGCTCTGCTTCTATATCATGTGGTGGTACTTTCCCTAATTCCATTTCACCTTTTTCTCCATTCTTAATTCTATTCTCCAATTACCATTACTGATAACTTTGCTGTAATACCCTCATGTAATTTTATTTCTACTTTTATTACTCCTATTGTTTTTATTGCTTCTGTTAGTATGATTTTCTTTTTATCTACATCTATATCGTAATCTTGTTTTAATGATTCAGATATTTCCTTTGTAGTTACTGCTCCAAATAGTTTTCCATTTTCTCCTGCTTTGACTTTTATTTTTAGAGTTATTTTATTTAGTTTTTCAGCATTTACTTTTGCTTCTTCTATTTCATTATTTTTTTTAACTATTTCTGAGTCCTTTCTTGCTTTTAAGTTATTCAAGTTTTCTTTATCTGCAGGAACAGCTAAGTTTTTTGGAAATAAATAATTTCTAGCATATCCATCTGCTGCGTTTATAATTTCATCTTTTTTGCCCACACCCTTTATATCTGCTTTTAATAAAACTTTCATAAAATTTCCTCCACTTCATAGCTATTTTATAACATTTTTGTTAAAAATTCAAGTAATAATAGCTCAGATTTTCGAGTTTAATCTATCTATTTCTCTAAAAATATATTTAAAAAGTGGTCATGAAACCACTTTTTATTATCCTTATTATTCTATTTCTTCTAAATATTCGCTAATCATACTTATAAGCTCCTCTTTTGTCTCTTTTATTGTCTTACCTTCAAGTTGCGCTCCTGCTAAAGTAATATGTCCTCCACCACCTAGTTTCTCAAGTATAATCTGAACATTTATATCTCCAACAGAACGTCCGCTTATATACACTTTATCTTCTATTTTGCCTATAACAAATGCGGCATTAATATTACTTATTGTTAGTAGTTCATCTGCTGCTTTTGCACAAATTAAGTTAGCGTTTTTTGTTTCATCCTCATATATAGATATTGCAATAGTATTATTTATAATTTCACATTTTCTTACTATTTCAGCTATTGTATTATAACTCTCTAAATCTGCTTGGAACCATTTTTTCACTCTAATAATATCCACCCCAAACTTTCTCAAGTATGCTGCTGCTTCAAAAGTTCTCACACCTGTCTTGAATGTAAAATCTTTTGTATCAATCATTATCCCACCATACAGACCTTCAGCTTCTAAAAGTGATAGTTTTATTTCTGTTCCTGAATATTGTATTATTTCAGTTACTAGCTCTGCTGTTGAAGATGCATATACTTCGTGAAAATCAATAATAGCTTCTATTGTATCTGTTCCTTTTCTATGATGGTCTATAACTATTTTCTTCTCTACTTTATTTAACAATTCAGGGAACTCAACATAGTCTGCCCTATAAGTGTCAACAATTATTAATGCTGTATTTTCTGTAATTATTTCTAAAGCTTTTTCTTCTGATATAATTACATTTGTGTACTCATCTTGTTTTTCTAGATATTCTAAAAACTTTCCTAGTGATTGCCCTTTAGGTTCAGTTGTAATATAGCAATTTTTTTTCAAGGTCTTTGCCATTTTATATAATCCCAAAGCAGAACCTATTGCATCAATATCAATATTTGTGTGTCCCATTATAATTATATTGTCAGCTTCTTTCATTATTGTAGAAATAGAATGAGAAATTGTTCTTGCTTTTATTTTTGTCCTCTTCTCAACTTCAACAGTTCTACCACCATAAAACTTATATTTGCCATCTTTTCTAACTACTGCTTGATCTCCTCCACGTCCTAAAACTAATTCCATTGCAGTTAAGGCTGATTTATACTTTTCATAATAGTTTAGACCTTCATTTGAAATTGCCATACTTAACGTAACTTTTGTATTTGAATCTATTTCAATAGCTTTTACATTATCTAACAATTCAAAGTTTGACTTTTCTATTTGAGATAAATATTTCTGTTCAAAAATATATACAAATGATTCTCTTTCTGTTTTTACAATTAGTCCACCTGTTTTAGAAGCTTCATTTAGTAATTGTCTTTCCACTTTTGACATTAAATCTATTCTTTTTTCAGGTAATGCATTTTGAACTATTTCTTCATAGTTGTCTATCATAGCAATTCCTACACAAGTTTTACTATTATTATATAAATCAAATAAATCATTATATTTTGTATCATCAATAAAATATAGAGTTAGCATATACTCTTTTTGTTTTCTGTTATCACGTTTTTTAGATTTTGATATTGCTCCGGCGAATCTTATATACTTTTTTATCTATATTAAATTGTTTTGTAATTTCTTTGTTAGCATCAGATTTTTCTATTTCCAATTTAATTTCTTTTACTATAGGAATAAGGTATGTGTTTATTTCTACATCACTAAATTCTTCTACAAACTTTCTACTTCTCCATACAATAGTTCCATCTGTCTCAATCAAAACTAATGGAACTGGTGAATTAATCAGATTGTTTTTTGTTGCTGAACTTACATCAACAGCAACTTCTTGAATATGATTTACAATCTCTGTTTTCTTCTTACCACGTGTCCATACAGAGTACAAAATTAAAGCTATGTACATTAGAATAGATGGTATTATCCATCTTATATCGTATATGCACAGAGCTATACATAGTAGGCCTATTATGAATAAATATATTTGAACTCTTTGGGTCAATTTATTTAAGATATTACCATTCGAATTTGGCATAAAGTAATCGAATACCTCTTTTCATCATTATTTTTTATCTATGCTATTATACTACTTTTAAGCCTTTTTGTCAAATTTATAGATAAGAAAAAATCGAGCAATCTAATGTTACACATGCTATTGCTCGATTTTCATTATTTTACTTTATTGTAACTTTTGTAGTACTTTCTTTACCTGTATACTCATCATAAACCTTAAATGTAGCTACTCCTTTTAGAATTCCTGTTACCATTGCGTTCGCATCAACTGTTGCAATACTTTCATTAACAGCTGAATATACTAATGTTTCTGTACTGGCTTCTGATGGAGTTACCTCAACTTGTAGTTTTTCGTCCTCTCCAATTTTTATAGAGCTTAAAGGACAGCTTAGTTTAAGAGTTTTAATAGGAATTATTGTACGAATAATAGTAGAATCAGATATCCCGTCTTTAGTCGCAGTTATTGTAGCTACTCCTTTTTTTAAAGCTTTTGCTTTTCCATTTTCTATTACAATAATTGCTTCATCTGACGAAGTAATCTCTACATCATCAGTAACATCTTCTCCGTCTATTGTCACTTTTATATTCGTTGTTTCTTTTTTCTCAAAAGATAGATACTTCTTTTCTACTTCTATATTCATTTCAGGCTCTTTAGGTTGTTGTTTTTTTATTTCCTCTACTACTCCTTGAGAAACAGCAATTAGTCTAATCCCGGCAATATTTCCCTTGTTAAGTACTATTATAAAAGATATTATTGAAACAATTAGAAATATTATTATAGCCTTTTTCAATTTGTTTTTTTTCTTTTGCATCTTCTTTCCTCCAACTACCATCTTATTGATTTACAGTTTCTTTTTGTACAGGTTCTTCTTGTTCTATATCTGTATTAATCTTTATATCTTGATATCTCTTTAGCCCTGTTCCTGTAGGTATTAATTTACCTATTATAACATTTTCTTTTAATCCCATTAATGAATCTACTTTTCCTTTTATCGCTGCTTCTGTCAATACTTTAGTTGTTTCTTGGAATGATGCTGCTGACAAGAAACTTTCTGTTGCAAGAGAAGCTTTTGTTATACCAAGTAGTGCTCTTTTTCCTTTTGCTGGAGCTTTTCCTTCCTTTTTCATCTGCTTATTCTTCTCATCAAACTCTAACATATCAACTAATGCTGCTGTATAGAATCCCGTATCTCCAGGTTGTTCAATTCTTATTTTTTTAAGCATTTGTCTTGCAATTACTTCAATGTGTCTGTCATTTATATCAACACCTTGATTTCTATATACTTTTTGAACTTCTGCAATAATATATCTGTATACTCCTTCTGCACCTTTTATTTGAAGTAAATCATTTGGATTTATAGAACCTTCTGTTAATGGATCTCCCGCTTCTACTTGATCTCCATCTCTTACTTTAAGTTTAGATCCAAATGTTACTACATATGTTTTACTGTCTCCTTTTTTAGTTACAATCACTTCTTTTCTTTTCTTTTCATCATTTATTTTAACTGTTCCATCTATCTCACTAATTATCGCTAAACCTTTTGGATTTCTAGCTTCAAATAATTCTTCAACTCTAGGAAGACCTTGTGTGATATCTCCTCCTGCTACACCTCCTGTATGGAAAGTTCTCATTGTAAGCTGTGTACCTGGCTCACCAATTGATTGTGCTGCAACAATTCCAACAGACTCTCCTTGATTTACAAGTTCTCTTGTTGCAAGACCCATACCATAGCATTTACTACAAGCACCTTGTTTTGCTTTACATCCTAAAATAGAACGAACTTTAATTTTTGTAATTCCTGTATTTAGTATCTGCTCTGCTAATTTTTCTGTAATCATTGTTTCTGTATCAACTATAACTTTTTTAGTTTTTGGATCTTTAAAATCTTCAAGTAAAAATCTACCTATTAATCTTTCTTCCAGTTTCTCAATTATTTGATTCCCATCTTTAATATCTTCTATTTCAATTCCTTCACTAGAATTACAATCATGTTCTCTAATAATAATATCTTGTGAAACATCAACTAGTCTTCTTGTTAAATACCCTGAGTCAGCTGTTCTTAAAGCTGTATCAGTAAGACCTTTTCTAGCACCATGTGAAGAAATAAAATATTCTAATGCATCTAATCCTTCACGGAAACAAGATTTAATTGGTATTTCAACTGCCATACCTGTTGTATTCGCCATAAGTCCACGCATACCAGCAATTTGTCTTAAATGGTTAATGTTACCTCTAGCTCCTGATTGTGCCATCATGAATATCGGATTCAACTCATCAAAGTTATTCTTCATAGCTTCTGTAACATCTTTTGTTGCTTTTTCCCATATTTTTATTATACTATCATATCTTTCCTGATCTGTTATCATACCACGAGCATATTGTTTAAATACATTTTCTACTTCTTTTTCTGATTCTGCTATAATCTCTTTTTTCTCTTCTGGCACTGATATATCACTAGCAGAAACTGTTATAGCTCCTTTTGTTGAGTATTTATATCCTACTTCTTTTATATAATCTAACACTTCTGATGTTTTAGATAGTCCATGTACATTTATACAATTTGCAACTATTTTTGACGAATTCTTTTTTACAACTGGAAAATTTACTTCTAATTCAAATGCATTTTCTGGATTTGTTCTATCAACAAATCCTAAGTCTTGAGGTATCCCTTCGTTATATATTATTCTACCTACTGTTGTTTCTATAGTCTTCGATTTTAATTCTCCATCAATTTCTTTTATTATTCTAACTTTAACTATACTGTGTAATCCCACATCTCCATTTTGATATGCAAGTAACGCTTCTTCTTTATCCTTAAAGTACATACCTTCACCAATTTCTCCATCAATCCTAACAGTTAAGTAGTATGCTCCTAATATCATATCTTGTGTAGGTACTGTAACTGGTTGGCCGTCTTGTGGTTTAAGAAGGTTGTTTACAGAAAGCATCAAAAATCTTGCTTCTGCTATTGCTTCTGGTGTTAATGGTACATGTACTGCCATTTGGTCTCCATCAAAGTCAGCATTAAATGCTGTACAAACTAATGGATGAAGTTTAATCGCTCTACCTTCAACTAATATCGGTTGAAAAGCTTGAATACCTAATCTATGCAGTGTTGGAGCACGGTTTAACATTACAGGGTGGTCTGATATAACCTCTTCTAATATATCCCATACTTCTGGTCTTAATTTTTCAACCATTCTTTTTGCATTTTTAATATTATGTGCAATTCCTCTTCCAACTAGTTCTTTCATTACAAAAGGTTTAAACAACTCCACTGCCATTTCTTTTGGAAGACCACATTGATATATTTTAAGTTCTGGTCCTACAACTATAACAGAACGTCCTGAATAGTCAACTCTCTTTCCTAAAAGGTTTTGACGAAATCTACCTTGCTTTCCTTTTAACATATCTGACAATGATTTTAAAGGTCTGTTTCCAGCTCCTGTAACTGGACGTCCGACGTCTACCATTATCTATTAATGCATCAACAGATTCTTGTAACATTCTTTTTTCGTTTCTTACAATTATTTCTGGTGCACCTAACTCTAGTAATCTTTTTAATCTATTGTTTCTATTTATAACTCTTCTATATAAATCATTTAAATCTGATGTTGCAAATCTACCACCATCTAATTGCACCATTGGTCTTAACTCTGGTGGAATTACTGGTATAACACTCATAACCATCCATTCTGCTTTATTTCCAGAAACTCTAAATGATTCTATTGTATCTAATCTTTTTATTAGTTTTGCTTTTTTTTGCTCGCTCGCTTTTTCAAGTTCTTTTTTAAGTTTTTTTGATGTTTTGTCAATCTCTATTTCCATCAATAATTTCTTAATAGCTTCTGCTCCCATTTCAGCTTTAAATGAATTCTTACCGTATTTTTCTTCAGCTTCATGATATTCTTTTTCATTTAAAATCTGATATTTTAAAAGTCCTGATGTTCCTTTATCTGTAACTATATATGACGCAAAGTAAATTACTTTTTCTAAACTTCTTGGAGATATATCTAATAATAATGCGATTCTACTTGGAATTCCTTTAAAATACCATATATGAGCTATTGGTGCTGCAAGTTCTATATGTCCCATTCTTTCTCTTCTTACTTTTGCAGTTGTAACTTCAACACCACATCTATCACAAACTATGCCTTTGTATCTTACTCTTTTATATTTTCCACAATGACATTCCCAATCTTTAGTTGGGCCAAATATTTTCTCACAAAACAATCCATCTTTTTCTGGTTTTAATGTTCTGTAGTTAATAGTTTCTGGCTTTTTCACTTCTCCATGAGACCATTCTCTAATTTTCTCATCAGAAGCTAATCCTATTCTTAATTTATTAAAGACATCTAATTCTTCCACTTAATTTTCATCCCCCTATTTTAATTTTTTGGGTTTTTTGAATTTCTTTTTATTAATTAATTTATGCACTGCTGAACAATATCTATTGAAAAATTAAAAATTTAAGACAATTCTTTATTTAATTAATTTAAAGTTATTATTCTTTTCTTTTATCTAGATCTTTAAATATTTCATCATCTGATATTTCTTCATCATCTAAAATATTTGTAAAGAATTCTTCTTCCTCTTCTAATGCGTCTTCTAATTCTTCTTCACTTACTTCAGTCAATTCACCTTGCTCTAATAATATTTCTTCTTCTATTACTTCATCTATTTCTTCAATACCATCTTCCATATGTTCTTTCACTTCAATTTCAGAGTCTGCTTCATCATATAATTTAACATCTAGCCCTAAAGATTGAAGTTCTTTTATTAACACTTTAAAAGATTCTGGTATTCCTGGCTCTGGAATATTTTCTCCTTTTACAATAGCTTCATAAGTTTTCACTCTACCAACAACATCATCAGATTTAACAGTTAAGATTTCTTGTAATGTATATGCAGCACCATATGCTTCTAGTGCCCAAACTTCCATCTCTCCAAATCTTTGCCCACCAAACTGTGCTTTACCTCCAAGAGGCTGTTGTGTAACTAATGAATATGGTCCTGTTGAACGAGCATGTATTTTGTCGTCAACTAAATGATGTAATTTTAACATATACATGATTCCAACTGTTATTGGTTTATCAAATGCATCTCCTGTTCTTCCATCGTAAAGTATTGTTTTTCCAGTTGTTTCCAATCCTGCTGCTATGAACATATCATTTATATCTTCTTCAGTAGCTCCATCAAATACTGGAGTAGATACTTTCCATTCTAATAATCTAGCTGCTGCTCCTAAGTGTACTTCTAAAACTTGACCTAAGTTCATACGAGAAGGAACACCTAACGGATTTAATACAACATCTACTGGAGTTCCATCTGGCATAAATGGCATATCCTCTACTGGAAGTATTCTTGAAATAACTCCTTTGTTACCATGACGTCCAGCCATTTTATCTCCAACTGATATTTTTCTTTTTTGAGCAATATATACTCTTATTATTTGATTAACACCTGGGCTTAATTCATCAGAATTTTCTCTTGTAAAGATTTTTACATCTACTATTGTTCCTGCTTCTCCATGAGGTACTCTTAAAGATGTATCTCTAACTTCTCTAGCTTTTTCACCAAAGATAGCTCTTAACAATCTTTCTTCTGCAGTCAATTCTGTTTCTCCCTTTGGAGTAACTTTACCTACTAATATATCTCCAGGACCCACTTCTGCACCAATTCTTATAATACCATCATTATCTAAATCTCTTAAAGAGTCTTCACCAACATTTGGTATGTCTCTTGTAATTTCTTCTGGTCCTAATTTTGTATCACGACATTCACAATCATAATCTTCTATGTGAATCGATGTTAATACATCTTCTTTAACTAATCTTTCACTAAGTAATATAGCATCTTCATAGTTATATCCTTCCCAAGTTGTAAAAGCGATTAGAAGATTTTTACCTAAAGCCATTTCTCCTTTATCTGTTGAAGGGCCGGTCAGCAATTACTTCACCTCTTTTAACTTTTTCTCCTTCTTTTACAATTGGTCTTTGGTTTATACAAGTACCACCATTTGTTCTTTTAAATTTTCTTAATATATATGTTCTTTTTTCTCCCTGTTTATTTTTTACAATAATTTCATCACCTGTAACTGTTAAAACTTCGCCATCTTCTTCAGCAATAATCATAACTCCAGAGTCTCTAGCAGATACGTATTCCATACCTGTTCCAACTATTGGAGAATCTGTCATCATTAACGGTACAGCTTGCTTCTGCATGTTAGCACCCATCAACGCACGGTTAGCATCATCATGCTCTAAAAAAGGTATCATTGCAGCTCCTACAGATACTAACTGTTTTGGTGAGATATCTAAATAGTCTACTTTCTCTCTTTCAATTTCTTTTATATCTGCCCATTGTCTTACTCTTATTCTATCTTCAATTAATTTATTTTTACTATCTACTAATTCTGATGCTTGAGCAATAATATAATTATCTTCTTCATCAGCAGTCATGTATTCTATTTCATCTGTTACTTTACACTTAGTAATTTTTCTATATGGTGTTTCAATAAATCCATATTCATTTATAATTGCATATGTTGAAAGTGCTGATATAAGTCCTATGTTTGGTCCTTCTGGTGATTCAATTGGACATAATCTTCCATAGTGAGTATAGTGAATATCACGTACCTCATATCCTGCTCTTTCTCTTGACAAACCACCAGGTCCTAATGCAGAAATTCTTCTTTTATGAGTTAACTCTGATAATGGATTTGTTTGATCCATAAATTGTGAAAGTTGTGAACTTCCAAAAAATTCTCTTATAGCTGATGTTATTGGTTTTGTATTAATTAATGTTTGTGGAGTTATAACATCAAGGTCTTGTATTGTCATTCTTTCACGAACAACTCTTTCTAATCTTGTTAGTCCTATTCTAAATTGATTTTGTAATAACTCACCAACACATCTTATACGCCTATTTCCTAGATGATCTATATCATCTGTTTTCCCTAACTTCGGTTTTTCTGGAGAATTAATATACATATTGTAATCTAAATTTAGCAAGTAATTTACAGAAGCTAAAATATCTTCTGTTACTATATGTTTTGGAACAAGCTCTTCTAGTCTCTCTCCTACTAACTTCTTAATTTCTTTTTCATTTTTTGCTGTTTCTAAAATATTTTTTAATACTACATAATTAACATCCATTTTTATCTTTAGGTCTTCAGCTATTTTGGGATTAATGTATGTTTTAATATCTACAGTACCATTTCCAATTACTTTAGTTTTTTTATCTTCGATCTTTATATAAACAACATTGATTCCTGAATTCTGAATCACTCTTGCTTTTTCTTTTGAAATAACTTCATCTTTATTTGCTAGTAATTCTCCTGTTTCCGGATTAATTACTTTCTCATAAGAAATGTGATTTGCTATTCTTGAAGCTAATGATAATTTTTTATTATATTTATATCTTCCTACTTTAGCTAAATCATAACGTCTACTATCAAAAAATAATCCTTGGAATAAATTTCTAGCAGCCTCCACAGTTGGAAGCTCTCCTGGTCTTAATTTCTTATAAATTTCTACCAAAGCTTCATCTGGTGTTTTTACAGTATCTTTAGATATTGTTGCTAGTATTTTATCCTCTTCTCCAAAAAAATCTATAATCTTTTGATCTGTATCTAATCCTATTGCTCTTAATAATGATGTAACTGGTATCTTCCTTGTTCTATCAATTCTTACATAGAATACATCATTACTATCTGTTTCAAATTCTAACCATGCTCCTCTTATTGGCATTATTGTTGCTGCATATAGTTTTTTTCCTGTCTTATCATAACTTGAATCATAATAGCATCCAGGTGAACGAACTAACTGACTTACAACAACTCTCTCCGCTCCATTTATAACGAATGTACCACTATCTGTCATAAGTGGAAAATCGCCTAAATAAATTTCTTGCTCTTTTATTTCTCCAGTCTCACGATTAATTAATCTAACCTTTACGTGTAATCTGTTAGAATAAGTAGCATCTCTTTCTTTTGACTCTTCAAGTGTGTATTTTGTTGATTCTTCCATATAATAATCAAAAAATTCCAAGACTAAATTCCCGGAATAATCAATTATTGGCGAAATATCTTGCAATACTTCTCCTAAGCCTTCCTTTACAAACCAGTCATAAGAGTCTTTTTGAACTTTTATAAGATTAGGCACATCTATAAAATCACCTATCTTAGAGAAGCTCTTACGAACACTTTTCTCGTGTTTAATGTCTTTTACCTTTACCAAAATAAAACCACCTTTTTAAAATAGATTTAGCAGTTATTTTAATAATTTGAAAAGCTTACTTATTTACTTTTAAATTATATACTTTTTAAATTTAAGTCCTGCTTGATATAAAATGTTGTTATTTATACCTCTATACCCCTGCTATGAAAGCATAAATTATAAATAGTTCCTATTTTATTCAATTCCTCTTAAATTAAAATACCAAATTATTATACACTACGCTACCACGTTAGTCAAGGGTTTTTTTACAAAATTATTACAATTATGTTACAAATCTGTTATACCAACCCAAAAAGATGTGGCATCAGTGTTTGCTCAAGGCGCAGTAGAATCTAGAACATAAAAAAATGCACTCAAAAGGACCGTACAAAACGGTCCTTTTGAGTGTTATTTTTTAAAAGTACTAAAGCTAATCTAATTTGTTTAAGAGAAATACTTTATCTATGCCAATGCATATATCGTTGGTATCAAGCTGTTCCTGCAATAACAAATACTCTTCATATGAATCCTTCAGCATCATTGGGAGAGGAATTCTAATTCCTGTCTCCATGTCCTTCTCAATTTGGCTCAATATTTGTTTTAGTGGGACATCAAGAACAATCAAAATGCTTTCAGAATAGGATCCGTGAAGGTGCTTTAAGAATGTCCATCTCGCTTCTGGATCAACAGATCTAAAATCGAGGATTGTTGTTGATAACCGCAGGCTTTCTTTAGCCCTTTTTAAAAATTCCATATTAATTCTTGCGTTTGCTTCTACGCTAAATGCTTCAAAAACATCTGGATCTGTGGAAAGATACTCTTCCACTATATCGTCTAAATTTATTACATTTCCATAATTTTTGAGGTACTTATTGCAAAAGGTAGTTTTCCCGCATCCCGATGCTCCACATAGTATAATTAGTGTCTTGGAATCGCGAGAAAATGAAAAGTCACTTACGTTAGTCCGATAAATTTCACCAGAATAGTGTAATAGGTCATATCTATCTGGCAATTGCCGATCAGATGTGATAGCCATTTTTCTAACCTCCTTATAAAATAGATAATATATTGTACCAAATTTATAGTAAAAAGTCAAATTTTATGTAAACAATACTTCTCTCTGGATCTACGCAATTTGATACAATTAAGTTATACTACTTTTTATGTCTCATTTTTTGTACTATGAAATAATCATTTGATGGTTATAGGTTTCTAGCCACATGTTTACTTGGATTATATATGCCATAAGCTGTGAACCTGTCATCAATTGCCCGAACCACGGTCTTGTAAAAGTTTTACTATCTGTATTTAAAATTTCTAATTTGTTATATATCTTATTTGTGGTAAGAATAATAGTATTATAAATATATATATGTTATAATTATTTTAGTTTATAAAGGAGTATTTTAAAAATGAAAAATGTTTTAATTGTAGTAGTAATAATTTTAGTAATTGGACTTATTGGAATGGGCATGTGTTTATTTAATCAAAGGCAAGTAATTGAACAATTAAAATCTGATAATCAAATTTTAGAACAAGTACCTGAAAACTTAACACCAACACCAAAAACAACATCAGATAAAATTATAGGTGAATGGAGAAATATAAAGCATGAAATATTTGATACTAGTGCTAATGAATTCGTGCAAGCAGAATGGATAGATGATATTACCCCTAATATGACTTTAATCTTTACAAAAGAAAAAGCCATGTTTTCTGTTGATACTTATGGAAATGAAGAACCTCTTAATTTCTTGTATCAATTGGCTTCTGGAAATGAAACAACGGACAAATTTTTTGGCATTCCTACTGGTATTTTCTCAGCTGGGACACCTTATGGTGATTTTTTAGATAATAGTTATTTTTACTATAATGAATTAAAAGATGAAATAGTTATTAGAGAATATGCTGGCTATCCAGATGATGAAAATAATATATATCATTATTTTCAGAAAAAATAGCAATTTAATATTTGATATAAAATAAAAAAATATCTAACAAGTTATAGTTAGATATTTTTGTTATTTTTATTACTGTTTAATGTATATCCTATAAATGTAAGCAACTTTACTCTTTAATAATAATTGTTTCAAGAATAGGTTTTGCATCTTCTATTTCAATATGAGAAAGTTCAACTGTTACACATCCTTTTTCATCTTCATTAAGTGCTTCCCCTTTTGAAGTAAACATAAGAATATATACACCTGTTGAAGTATCTCTTCTAAGTACAAGATACTCTATTTCATTCACTGTAACATTATCCACTTGCTCTCCATCACTATAGATTCCACTCCATCTCTCTAATTCTTCTTTAGGTGTCATAAGTGTTCCAGAGTCCATTTTTATCTCTGGTTTATAAAATTCATCAGAATCAGCTTTTGTTATAACTATTGTAGAGTTAGTAGTCCTTGCTTCATATACTTCCCAACCTTCTGATAAAGTAATTTTAATAACGTCTGTTTCTACATCATTACTTACAGGGGTTTCTTCTACTGCTTGCTCATTTGTAGTTTCTCCTAGTTCTTCCACTTCTTCTGTCTTTGCTCCACATCCTGTTAGAAAGATAGTCATAGATAGTAGAATTATTACTATTAGACCATACTTTAAATATTTTTTTAACATTTTTCTTCCTCCTTAATTTATATTTTAAATACATTATATCACATATATAAAGAATACTAAACAGAAATATTACCAATATTTTGAAAATTTCTTCATATCTAACATCTCATATTTTGACTACTCTTTATTTTTTTTGTTCCTTACGAAATTCATAACTAAGAAAAGCACACCCAGAACTATCATGACAATTCCAACATAAATACCAGCACGGTATCCTTCAGTATTCATATCTTCTAGTACATAATACTCATCTAGATTAGCAGGGTCGTACATAACAGTTATCTTTTCACCTATCTTAAATCTTTTACTATCTTCTCCCATTTCGTACTGTTTACTATATGTTTCACCATTTATTTCATATTCAAATATAGGGTAATATCGCGTTCTCTCAATTTTGTCTCCGTAATTATCTTCTTCATAATAATTCGTTAGATGATAATCAGTAATAGTACCGACAGTTTCTCCTGTACAAACCTCAATTAGATGTTTATTGCTATTATCTTCATTAATAGCTACTATAATAAAAATTACTCCTAGTATTATAAAAATAGCACAACATATAAAAAACATTCCTTTTTTCTTATTATTTTCCATAGTTACTAAACCTTCCTTTCATTATATTTTAAATCTTCGTTTCTTCGCTATTTAACTTTCTACATTTTATATTAAAAAAAGTGGGAAATCAACAAATTTAACAGAAGTTTGTTGTATATACGTTTGTTTTATTCTCTTTACAGGTATATAAATATTTAAAACCGTTTCAAATTTACTAATGTATTTGAGTAAAATGAGATATAAACATATTTGTTCATATCTCATTTTGGCATTATGAAATAATTATTTTAGGGTTATACTCTTCTAACCACATGTTTACTTGTGCTATATATGCCATGAGTTGTGGTCCTGTCATTAGTTGCCCAAACCATGGCCTTGTAAATGATTTTCCATCTGTATTTAAAATCTCCAATATATATTCTCTATTCAATATGTTATTTATAGGGGCATCTTTATTAACCACAATTTCTGTAAGTATTTTTTTAACTTTATCTAAATAATTTGGATTATGCGTTTTAGGATAAGGACTTTTCTTTCTATATATTATTTCTTCAGGAAGCATATCTTTCATTATATGTCTTAACAGTCCTTTTTCCCTTCCTTCGTATGCTTTCATTTCCCAAGGAATATTTATTACATACTCTGCTAGCTTATAATCACAAAAAGGAACTCTCACTTCCATACCAGTATATGTAGCCATTCTATCTGTCCTGTCAAGTAATGTTTGCATAAACCAGTTTAAAGTTAAATGAAATATTTTTCTAGCATTTTTTGTTTCTTTAGTATCTGTACTTAATGTTTCTATTTCATTTAAACTTTCTCTATATCTAAAATCTATATATTGTTTTAAATTAATTTTTTTTGAAATATCTGGATGTAATAATTTTTCTCTTTCATCTAAAGCAATAGACCACGGAAATGTTTTGCTTCTAAGAGCATCTTCTCTAAAAAACCATGGATATCCTCCAAATATTTCGTCTGCACACTCACCAGATAAAGCAACACTTGCTTCTTGTTTAGTATGTTTACAAAACAATAGTAATGACGAATCAATATCTGCCATTCCGAGGCATTGCTCTTGCTATCATAGCATCTTTTAAACTATCTGCCAACTCTGGTGTATCAATACATATTGTCTGATGGTTTGTTTTTAACAGATCAGTTATAATGTCTATATAGTGTTTGTCTGAGTTTGGTTGAAAATCATTTTTCACAAAATTTTTATCATTATCTATATAATCAACAGAAAATGTATTTAATTTAGATCTTTTATTTTCCTTATAGTACTCAGCTGCATATAAAGAGATGATACTTGAATCTAATCCACCAGATAAAAATGAACACAGAGGTAAATCAGATATTATTTGACTCTTTATTGAATTTTCCAATATGTTTTTAACATTATTACATGTAGTATTAAAATCATCTGTATGAGGTTTGCTTTCTAATTTCCAATATCTATCAGTGTAAACACCGGACTTATTATATATTAAAAAATGAGCTGGTTTTAAATCATATATATCTTTAAAAATACAAGTTCCAGGTGTATGAGCAGGGCCTATTCCAAACAATTCACTAATTCCTTGATTGTCTATTTTAATTTCAAAGTTAGGGAACTGTAAAATAGTTTTTATCTCAGATGAAAAAACTAAATTATCATTGAACAAAGAATAATATAAAGGCTTCACCCCAAAATGATCTCTTGCTAAAAACAATTCTTGTTTTTTACTGTTCCATATAGCAAAGGAGAAAGCTCCGTTTATATGTTTTACAATATCTGTTCCATAATGTATATACCCCTTAAGTAGAATTTCTGTATCGCTGTTTTTTTCAAATGAAAAATTATTTTTTCTTAAATTTTCTTTTATCTCTTTAGTATTATATATTTTCCCATTATATACAATCATATATGTATTATCGTATATATTCATCGTCATAAGCTGTTCTTCATTTATATCGCTTCTATATCCAGCACAAATATTTTTTTCTTTATAGTATCTTCCTTTTATATATTTCATATCTTTTGAAGCTACATCTTTATTCATCATTTTAACAGTATTATCACAATCATAAATATCTTTAGTAAAGTTAGAAAATCCGGTAAATCCACATATTAAAACCTCCCACATATACTATATGTTAAAGAATCCCTTTTAGCGCTTATTAACTTTTACTCTTCCTCTTCAAACTCTCTTCCACCATCTTCTATACACAACTGGTCTAGTATTGTACGAATTACAGTTTTAGCTGTTGGTTTTCTCATATAGTCTGTTTCAAAAAACTCCTCCATCTTTGCAACATGTAAACTAGAACCTCTAGTAAACATATAATTAACAGACCTTATTGTATAGCTTTTTACATTTTGAGCACTAGTGTTAAATACCTTAGCAACATGTGGATATACATTTTTCTCAAGGTTATTTTCATAATATTTATATCTGTTAATATAGCAATGTAGTATTGATTCTATTAGACACTTTGTCCCTTTTTTATTTCTTTCAAATCCTAAATCTCTAAGTATCATTATTATTCTATTTCTTATATACTCATGATTTTGATTTTTTATAAACAAATTCACTTTTTCTCTAATCTCTTTATCTGACAGAAACTCATTTATATATAATATATTTGTATTTTCATCAGATTCTTCTTCATCGTTTTCTTCTTTATCCATTTTATTTTCTTCACTAACATCATTTTCTGCTTTTCCATCTGTTAAAACAATAAATGCTTGTCCAAATTTAGAAAAACATTCTATTTTTTTAAAAACAATATCTGTCAAAACAAGTATATTATAGTTTTTCTTTTCAAATATCTTTGCTAGTTCTTTGCAATTGCTAACTATCCCACTTATCTTTACATATTCGATGTTTCTTAGAAGACTGTTAGTTATTCTCTTTACTTTTTTAAAGTCATTATTTACAATTATAATATTAAACATAGAAAATATTCCCCCATATATATAAAACAAATGAGAGTGGCAAAAAGTGACATTTTTTCAGTTAAATTTCTATTACATTTATGTTACAAAACATATTCCTTGCTAAAATCTTGCTTTTTGCATGTATTTTTGTAATATTTTGTGGTATAATCAGACTATTAAAAAATTATTACTGGAGATAAATTACTATGGACGACTATTATTATTCTTTATTTGAACCGCCTCAAAAAAAATTAAATATTAAAAAAGTAATTATTATATCTGTTGTTGTCATAATAATTATTCTTATTGTTCTTTTATTTTCATCTCCAAAAAAAGAAAAGGAAGATAATCTGCAATTTGTTGCAGAACAAGTTGACACAAACTCAATATTCTATGATATTAATCGTTCTATAAGTGTTGAATTATCTAATGCTTACGAACTTAAACAATATGATTCAGAAGGTAAATATTTAATTGAACTTCGTTCTAAAAATAATACAAATATCTTTATTTCTAAAAAAGATAAATTAGAGAGCAAAAATTTAAGCTCTGTTGTAACAGCTGATAAAATCGCTTTTACAGAGAGCTTTGGAACTTATTCTAATCTGTCTGATTTAAAAGATTTAATTATAAATAACAATTCTGCATACACATATAGTTTTCATTATTTAGATCCTAATTTAAATATAGCATTTTATATACAAATTATATGGCTTGAAATAGGTAACAATTATTATATCTTTGATGTAGAATTTCCATTAAGTGATTTGCTTTTAAACTCAAATCTTATAACTGATACATTAATTTATTTTAAAGAACAACCGTGATAAAAATATCACGGTTTATTTTTTATAATATGTTAATTATAATATTCTTTATATTTGATTTCTCTTCTAGAACATCATTTTTATTCTTTCCATTATATATATTAGTACTCCAATATATAGTCTTTTCATCTATATCAATGTTATAGAGTCCATAAATCTCATTTTCTTTATCTGCCATAATTGCATTATCGATATCATTCAATGACCTTCTATAATCTTCTTTGTTTTCAAATTTATCACTTCTTCTATGATTAATACAAATACCATTTTCATCAAATGTATATATTTCTGTTGTTGTTACTATTCCACCATCAATACTTTCTGTATTGTATGAATAATTCAAGTGGACATATGTCAATTTTAATAATTCATTTCCTTTTTTATTAGTATTAAATAAAAATAATAAAATAACTGTACATATTATTATTAAAATTATCAAAAAGACTATTAAAAAATTTATTTTGTTTGTATATACTTTACTATCACTTCTTGTTGTGTTTTCTAATATGCCGATTATTTAAAATTCTATCAATACTTACATTAAATATTTTACTAATTTCCAATAATTTATTCATTTCTGGTGTAGTCTGTCCTGATTCCCATTTTGAAATAGTCTGCCTTGATGTATCTAATTTATTTCCCAATTCTTCTTGAGACCAACCTCTTTCTTTTCTTAATTCAATTATTTTATCTTCAAATTTCATTTTAATCCCTCCATATTAATGTTTATTAAATTATATAATAAACACATTATATTTTCCATCAATTTACCTTGGAAATTTGTCAATTAAAGTTAACATTTTAAGTTATTACGAAATAGCATGTCGAAATTTGTTAGTTTTAGTTGGAAATTTGTCAACTTAATTTAGCAATTGTATTATACTCGTTGACTTTTAATTGCCTCTCTTATTATAATACTTTCGAAATCCTGTCATGATACAATCTTACAGTATTTCATTGCTCAATAACATAGATTTACTGTCAACGTTATTGGGTGATAGAGATGGAAAAGCACAATTTATAAAATTTTAAGGAGGATTTTTTCATGAAGTCAAAGAGTCATACTCGCATCGCTCGGTTAATCTCATTTGTTACAATATTATTAATCTTAGTCAGTTCCCTTTTCAGTACTGCAAGCGTAGCATTTGCATCAAGCAGTGTTTCAGAGAGATGTGTTGAGGCTGCTACAAGAGGTATACTTGCAACTTATTGGGACGAGAATTTTTATTCTCTAAGTACTCCCAAGAACGTTACTACCTCAAGTAGCTGCAACAGTTTCACTTTTAGAGCTGTCTGCAGTAGTGGCACTGATACAATTACCGTCGTAGTCAATGATGTAACTCCTGGTAGAATTATAAAGTACAATAAAACTATTGATTTTGTAGCTAATGGCACTTCTCAAACCAAAAGTATTTATTTTCCATCAGGAACATATCAAGTATACTTTATTGGTTCTAACAAACTACATACACAAGGCGCTGTGAATTTTAACAGTTAACATTATTAACTCTGCTTTTCCATCTCAAAGGTAATGAGTGTCTACACTCATTACCTTCTTTATTTATTAATAATTTATTAAAATATTTACTTATACAAAAATACACCTTCAAATATTATTTCTTTCCTAATATTTAAAGATGTATTGCAATTTTATCATGTTTTCTTTTAAGAAGTCATTTTTTCTTCTATGAAATTCTCTACTAATATTTTTATAAATGCTATTACTGGTACTCCTAAAAACATTCCTAACACGCCAAAATATGCTCCCCCTAAAACAACTGCGAATATAACTAATATAGGGCTTATGTCTAACTTTTTTCCTAATATTTTAGGGTTAATTATTTTAGTGTCTACTCGTTGTAATATTATTATTAGTATTGCTACTGTTAAAGCTTTTGAAAACCCACCTGTAAATATTGTTATTATTACAGTAAAGGTCACCGCTACAATAGCTCCAAAATATGGAATTATATTAAATATTCCAATTAATGGACCTAGTAGTGTTGCATATTTTACTTTAATTAGTAGCATTGCTAATGTGCATATTACTCCTACTACTACTGCATCTATTAATTGTCCACTTATAAACCTAAAAAATATATTGTCTGTCTCTCTATAATATCTTCTGAGTTTTCCATATGTATTTTCATTAAAAATTAATTTTGATAATTTTTTTATAAATTCTTTTATAGAATCTCTTTCTAATAACATATATGTTGTAACAACAATAGTTATAAATATATTTAAAATAGCACCTGTAATTCCTAATATTCCCTTTAAGTATTGGCTGGCATTTTCTAAGTTAATCCAGCTAATAACTGTTTCTGCATAATTAATTTCTTGTATTTGTGATATGAAATCTACAATACTAAGTTTAACCCAAACAGAATCTTCTGGTGCATTTTTAAAATAGTCTATTGCACTATTATAGTAGTTTGGTAAACTTGCTGCAAGTTCTCCCAAACTTTCTGTTAATGCTGGCAATGCAAAATTTATAACAATAAAGAACAGCAAAATCAAAATTACATATATTGTAATTATACTTATTCCTCTTGCATGTTTATTCATAAATTTAGATTTAGTAGTCTGATATGTTTTTTCAACACTATTGCATGGAATTGCTAATATATATGAAAATATTGTTGCTAAAATAAATGGCATAAGTAATTTTGCTAAATTACCTATTCCTATCAGTATAACTGAAAAACTATCAATAAGTTTATAAAGAACAATTAGACATGCTGCAAATATAAACCAGCTGAATTTACTTTTCCATTCTTGTCCTTGCATCTTTTCTCCTTTCATTGCTAAAAAATAAATAAGGCGAAAACCTTCGCCTTATTATCTTATTAATATATATAACATTCTAGGTTTCTTCTTCCGAAATTTCTACATTCCTCAATTGTGTCAAAATATACATCTAATTTTGCATCACTTATTGCTCCACCTCTATCTTGAACTACAAACCATCCACCATTTGGCCTATCTGCAAAATATGGTATATATATTACTGTTCCCATTGGAATAGATGGTCCTGCTGCTACTGTATAATAAGATGTTGCTAATGCTCCACTTGCTGTTATTCCATATTGTGGATGTCCTATTGGCTTACCACATGTAGAGGCTGTATATGCTGTTGCATTAAGCGTAGCTACTCTTGGTTCTCTACCTTCAACACTTGCTGCTATAGAACCCGGTTGAGGCATCCCTCTTACTCCTGATCTAGAAGTAACTCTTGTAGCTATTTGTATAATTTTATCTACTGGTTCTCTAATGATTTGTTCAGATATTACTGTTCTTTCTATTTCTTGTTCTTCTTGATATTTCACTTTATATTTTACTTCTTTTAGTCCATTTCTTCCATTTTGAATTACTCTATCAACTGTATCTTCATCTGACGTCGAAATATCTTTAGTCACTGTTTCAAATGGTATTTCTACTTGTTCAATAATTATTTTCTCTGCTACAGTTATATATTTACCTAATATTTCTTCTGTTGTTACACTTTCAGTTTCTTCAGCAATAATTTTCTTTTCGGCTGAGTTTTTACTAATCGTTATTTTCCTAGTAAAGTCAATATTAGACTCTCTGTTTGGATAAATGTCTTCATCTGGTAAAACTATTATATTATTTTCTTCCAATATATCTGAAACTAATATTTTATTTGTCATAACAGTTATTTCGCTATCATCAGAAAATGCTATTGTTATATAGTTTATTTCTGATTTTGAAGCTATAACTCCAATTGTTAATATTCCTAATAAAATTATTGTTATGAATATAATTTTTCTGATTATCTTCTGCGTTTGACCGCATTTCTATTTTCACGAATGTTCCCTCCTTTTGTACACATAACAAAATTATTATACTATTAATTCAATTCATTGTCAAATTAAGGAAAGGTGAATAATTTCTGAAGCCCGACACAGGACAGAAATAAGACATGATCTAATAAATCTTATATAATAATTGATTAATTTAATTTATAATACCTCTTGACATATCGTTCCGCTCGCGGTATAATATGTCAAGAGGTGAATTTTTATGGATTATATTACAATTAAAGTGGCTTCTGAACTTTGGAATATAAGCGAAAGAAGGATTAGACAATTAATTCAAGATGAAAGAATCGAAGGAGCTATTAAGGTTGGTACAACTTGGAGCATACCAAAAGATACTGCAAAACCTATTGATAAAAGAGTAAAGTTAGAAGAAAATGATTTTATTATTGATATACCTAAAAACTTTTTTGATGAAATAGATAGAAAGAAAAAGCTATTAGATAGTAAAAGGCCTTTACCAAAAGAAACAATAAATTCTTTAAGAGAGAACTATATATTAAATTGGACTTATAACTCTAATGCTATTGAAGGCAATACATTAACAATAGCTGAAACAAAAGTAGTATTAGAGGGTATTACTATTGGTGGCAAATCGGTTAAAGAACATTTAGAAGTAATAAATCACAAAGATGCTATTGTTTTCCTTGAAGAAATAATAAAAAATAAAATTGGTTTAACTGAAATGGATATTAGAGATATTCATAGGCTTGTTCTTAAAGAAATTGATAATGATAATGCAGGGAGATATAGAACTAGCAATGTTATTATTTCAGGTGCTACACATATTCCGCCTGATAGTGTTTTTCTAAATGAGAAAATGGAACAATTAATTATTAGATATAATGAATGGTACGAAATATATCATCCAATTATTGTAGCAACACTTTTGCACGGAGAATTTGTTAAAATACACCCATTTATAGACCGGTAACGGAAGGACATCAAGGCTATTAATGAATCTTGAAGCAATAAAAAATGGTTATCCGCCAATCATTATAAAAAATGAAATAAGAAGTAAATACTACGAGGCATTGGATAAAGCACATACAACATTTGACTACACAGATTTTATTAAATTGGTAGCAAATTCTTGTGAAGAATCACTTGACTTGTATTTAAAGGTAATAGGATATAAAAATCCACTTGCATAGCTGGAGCTGGTTTACTCTTAAGTTAAAAAAACATCCCTAAACATTAGATTTTCATCTAATGTTCGGGATATCTTTAATCAGTGTATGTAAAGTTTATTATTTATTAAATTCAACTTTTATGTTTTTTCTTGCTTCTTCTGTTTCTGTCTTAAATAATTCTTCTTGTTTAAACTTAAATATTGCTGCTACAATATTAGATGGTATCACTTCTAATTTTGTGTTATACATAGTTACTGTATCATTATAGAATTGTCTAGCAAAAGATATTTTATCTTCTGTATTTTTTAATTCTATTTGCAATTCTGCAAATGTTTGGTTAGCTTTTAAGTCTGGATAATTTTCTGATACAGCCATAATAGTTTTTAAAGCACCAGATAATTGATTGTCTAAGTCTGCTTTCTCTTTTACAGTTGTGGCATTAGCCCAAGATGATCTAAGTTCTGTTACTTTCTCTAAGACTCCTTTTTCATGATCCATATATCCCTTAACTGTTTCAACTAAATTTGGTATTAGATCAAATCTTCTTTGTAGTTGTACATCTATTTGGCTCCATGCATTTCTCACTTTATTTCTTAGTTGAACTAAACCATTATATAGTCCTATTATAATAAATAACAGTACTATGACTATTACTAGTATATACATATATATGACCTCCTAAATTCCATTTAACTTTATTTAACCCTACTTAACCTTATTAAGTAGTTTAAATAAACCCATGAGTTTATTATAACACATATTTTTTTTAATACAATACTTTTTAAATATAAAAACAAATAAGAGACTTTTTATTTTAAAGTCTCTTACTAATTATTTATGTGTCTATTTCTTTTATACTCCTCTATATCTCATATATTTATTATAGCTTATAAAGGCTAATGACATACATAATATTATTGGAACCATAACAGTTTTAAATCCTGTCGCTGGTAAGTTTCCTGTTTTTAATGTGTTATCTGTATTTGCATTACCATTAGGGTTATTTGAATTTAGGTTTGTATTATTACTATTATTATTTGCATTATTGTTATTTGTGTTATTTGTGTTGTTATTATTGTTGTTTGTATTATTAGTATTATTGTTATTATTATTTGTGTTATTATTGTTTGTACTATTATTTTCATTTGCGTTGTTATTATTTCCAGATGCTGCATTTCTTTCTATATTAACTACATATGATTTTTGCGATCCGTTTTCTGCTGTTACTAATATATTAAAACTATTATTTCCTACACTTAAATTTTTCGCACCTGTTCCTGTAACTGTTGCTTTTGAATCTTCAGCAATTGCATTAATAGTTATACTAGATTTGCTGTTTTCAACAGATGGTAAAGTATATACCAATGTATTTTTACTAAATCCTGATACTGCGTTTCCATCAACAAATATTCCTTGCAAATTATTATTGCCACTTTGATTTGTATTGTTATTATTATTATTTGTATTATTAGTATTATTGTTATTATTATTTGTGTTGTTGTTGTTTGTATTGTTATTAACTGGTGGATTCGGGTTATTTATAGTTATTGTTATTGTTTTTGACAATTCACTTAAGTTTTGTCCATCAGCTGTTAGAACAAATCCTGTAAATCTAACTGCATTTTCTACTGTCTTAAAACTAGCAGATTGTTTAACTTTAAAGTCTAATGATATTAGATGTCCTTCACCTTTTATTGCATTATTGTTATTCAGATCTATTAAAAGACGAACATCATTATTGGAAGCTGGTTTGTCATTAAATAACATGCATTCATCACTACTACCAGACACTAAATCGTATAATGGTATTTCCGCGTTTCCAACTTTAACTTTTCCACTACTTTCTTTTACAATATTATCTTTACTTATTGCTTCAAAAACATCTTTATCATAATTGATATAACCACTTATATTGGTTATTCCTGTTGTTGTTCCAGAGATATCTTTTACTGACAATGTTACTCTAACCGTATCACCTGGATACAAAGTTGTTTTTGACACTTTTAAATCCAGTGTTGCACTTATCGCAGCATATACACTTGTACTTATAAAGATAATTGCAATAAATATTTGTAATAACACTAACTTCTTTTTCATATTTTTTCTCTCCTAATTTTATTTAATCTTTGGTTTTAGTATTATGCTTATAATATATAACCTTCTATTTCTGCTCTATGATATAGTAATAATTTTGAATCTAAAGCATCTACTACACCATCTTGATTAATATCAGCTGCTTCAAATTGAGCTCCTGATAATAGTATAAACTCTCCTCTATGAGCTTTAATTAATGATGAGTCTAATGAATCTGCCATTGCATCTCCATTAACATCTCCTTTTACCACTGCTTCATATACTGCAACTACTCTGTCTTCATTATCTCTTATAGTTACTATCATTCCTGTAGCAACTTTTTCAGTATCTGTTATAGTTCTATCTGTAGATACTCTTATTGAGTATTTATCTGAATCTGTTAATAATTTACTTTTGAAAACTGCTACTGATGTGTTTGGAGATATTCCTATTATGTATTCTCCACCTTTTATTGTATAATCTGTTCCAAATGGTAAATCATCTGGATCTGGAATCTCTGGTGGTACTAATGGTGGCTCTACTATTGTTGATTCTTCTATTACTTCATAATTTAATGTACATATTGTTCCTAATCCAATACCTGGTCCTGCTGTTCCTGAATCTACATATACCGCTCCTGTCTTTTTACCTAATTTTGATGCCTCTAGTATAATTTTTGTTCCGTCATTTGTAAGGTTTCCATTTACACTATTTGCTCCAAATATTGTTCTAGAATAATCCATTGTTTTTAATTGTGAAAATATAAGTGGTGCATCAATCATCACTAATTGATCTGATTGTTGTATTTGGAAATCTAGAGTTACAACTTGTCCCCAGAATCTTATATCTATTGCATAAGGTGAGCTCATATATTCTGCTATATTGTAATATCCATAATCTCTAGCTATCCATTCCAATAGATTTCTTAAATATGATATATCGGTAATTCTATTTTCTGAGAAATATAACTTCTTTAATTTCTCCATTTCACTAAAGTCAAAGTTGAATTTTCCTTCAATTAAGTTTTTTGACAAATCTAAGTATATTAAAGTTTTTAAAACTTCTAAACATTTCACATCATATAAATCGTTAAACGCTAAGTCCAATTCAAGTAATTCTGTCATTTCTTCCCAATTTACATTATTTATATTAAATATTTGATTTTTACGTGCATATAGGCATTTAAGGTCATTAAATACTTCTATTCCTTCTAATGATTCAATTAGGTTTCCACCTATATTCAATCTTTTTAATGGTGGTAACACTACATATGCTTCTATTTCTGCACTTGTTGTATTTGCAAACTTGCCTGCTATTGCGTAAATATCAGAATGTACAGAATATACTAAGTCTTGTTCTCTATAACTATATACTAGTCCATCATATGTATTTGGAAACTCTACTTTTTCATAAACATTAAGTCCATATTCTTCTAGTGATTTCATTCCATATGTTCCTTCTAGTAATATACCTTCTAAGTTACTTAATATACTTTCTAAATAGAATGTATTTTGTTGATTATCTTTTTTACTTTCTATTAAATCTTCTAAATATTGAGTATATGCAGCCAAGTTTATATATTCATATGGAGCAGTATATCCATCCACATATATTGTTTCAATATAATCTTCTCCTGTATATAATCTATCTAATATAGTATAGTTAGCCATTTTGAATATTACTTCTAAAGTTTTAAATTCATTTATTTTTTGTTTATATGTACTTAAGCTAACTCCTGATTCAGAATAATTTTTTGATAACTCAGAGAAATATGTTCCTATTGGTTTATCTATAAGCTTCTCAACCATTGTCGTATATTTCTCTCCGGTTACTGGATTTGTTATTTGTTCTTCAACCCACATTGTAGTTGGAATATTGTAGTAATCTATTAAATAGTTTCTTTCATATGATGCAAGATATCTTTCCATACTTCCAAATCTAGTTGCTTGGGCATCAAATAAAGCTTTTCCTTCTGCATGTGTCAAATAATAGAAATCATCATCTGTTAATAAGTTTATTTGTGTTGTTAATATTGTAGTAAACTTATATGCTTTGCTATATCTTTCTTGTAGTTGATTTATTCTATTTTTCAACTGAGGTATTAACTTTTCATACTCATTTTTTGCAGTTGTACGTTGTAATATTAATACATTAGCCGCTTTATCCTTATCTTCTATTTGTTTATCTATTGCTGGTATTTCTTCTACTTTTGCTACCGATCTTTTTATTACTAAATCTTGTATTTCTTCATTAATTTTATCAATTTGTGTTGTTAAATTTTCTACAGTCGTTCTAAATACTTCCATTGCGTTATATGTTGTTCTTATTGCAGCTATTCTTTCTTTAACGATTTCTCTCATTTTTGCTTCGGCTATTGCCTTATTTTCTTTTAAGTCAAATATTGAATCTATTTCTTCTATTTTATTATCAAAAAGATTTAATTCTTTTTCTAATCCTATAAACCATTCCACTCCAGTTGGATCTGCTATTCCTTTAGATTCTAAATTTAAACTTGTTATTTTATTCATTAAATCATCTAAGTCTATAACTAATACCCTTGGCGCTGGGTCGAACATTCCATTATCATATGCAACATCATAAAGATTTTTTAATCTTGTATATCTTTGTAGAGAGGGATTTATATCTTGATCTTTTGTTAATTGATTTTTTACAGCTCTATATAAAGCGTCATCTTTAAATACTATAGCTTGCTGATTTGTACCACTATATGTTATGAAATATAGATTAATATCAGAGTTATACATTATATTTGTAGGGTCTTTTATTTGTATTTTTAATCTAATCATTCCATAATGTGGTATAACATTACCATCAACTATAGTTCCTATTATAACTTCAACTTGTTTTGCAAAAGTTCTCCATTTAATATTAGGCCCTTGTCCTGCCACTCCTGTATCTGATTTTCTGTTATCTATAACCCATTCTGATTCCAAAAAACCTGCTTTTTGTAGTATTTGTGGCAAGTATAAAGGTTCTTTATCTTTTTCATCTGATGTAATTGAGTCATCTACAGGTATAGTATAAACAATATCAAATCTTTGGTTGTGCAGATTAACATTAGTAATGTGATCTAAATTTGTAATCATGCTTACATTTTCTATTTGGTTCGAAGATAAATCTAGAAATGTTAATTGAAAACTATTTAAAACTTCCAAATTACTTTTCTCAGACAGTTTATTTGCTGATAAATCTATGCTTCTTAAGTTTTTGAAAATTTCTAACCCGGTTAAATCAGTTATTCCATAGTTAGATAGCACTAATGTTGTAACAGCATCTATATCCTCCTCCAAAACTCTAATTTTACGCTGCTTATCATTGTATCTAGCTGTAGCACATTGCTGTTCAAGGTTTGCTTTAATACCTTTGTATAGTTTTGTATTAAATTCAAGTTCAAGTTCACCATCATACGGTGGTCCTTGACTCGCCCACGATTCAGCAAGTGGAAAAACACAGCTAAATAGCAATATCAAAATTGTTACTGTGGTAATTAATTTTCTTTTGTTCATGATAAAATCCTCCCTGATTTTTTCGTTAGTTACATGATAGCATTTATATATATTTTTGCAATAGGGTCTTTTTTATATAAATATTAATCATGATTTAACTATCTACGGAAGGACTTTTACAGTGTTTTATATCTAATTTATTAAGTTTATATTACATTTATAAAAAAAAATTATTATTTTCTTACGTATGTTCGTTTTTGCTAGTTTTTTCTTATTAAAAAATCCCGAATAATTTATTAGAATTTTCATAAACTATTTTTGCTATTTCCCTAACATTAACCTGTTTTATCTCAGCGATTTTTTCAACTATTAGTTTTATATTTTTAGAATCATTTCGTTTTCCTCTAAATGGCTCTGGTGCTAGGTATGGGCAATCTGTCTCAACAACTATTTTATCAATTGGAACTTCATTTAATACCTGTATAGGGTTTGCATTTTTAAAAGTTACAGTACCACTGAAAGATATGTAGAACCCTAGCCTTACAGCTTCTTTTACTAATTCTATATTAAAAGGACAACAATGAAATACTCCTTTTTGTTTTACTTCTATTTTATTTTTTAAAATGTCTATCATATCTGATATGCAATCCCTTGTATGTATTACTATTGGCTTATTTACTCTATTAGCTAATTCTATTTGTTTAATAAATATTTCTTTTTGTCTTTCTTTGTTTTCTTTATTCCAATAATAATCCAATCCTATTTCACCAATAGCAACAACTTTACTGTGTTTAGACAGCTCTTCTATTTCACTAATGGCTTGCTTAAAATCTGTTCCTGTACTTTCTATATCATTTGGAGATATTCCGCAAGTTGCATATATATAGTCATATTTTTCAGATAACTGTATAGCCATTTTGCTGGACTCTAAATTATAACTCGCACAAACTATGCGAGTTATATCATTTTTATACACTTCTTTAATTATATTATCTCTATCAATATCAAATTTTTCATCATTATAGTGGGCGTGTGTATCAAAAAACATTTTTACTCCTTATATTTTATTCATATACTACTATAGCATTTGCAATTGCATAATCCTTACAGTGTGACATACTGACATCTATGCTTTCCAATTCTGGTATTTCACATTTTAATGTTACAACAGGTCTGCCATTTTTATCATTTAGTATTTCAAAATCTTTCCATGTAACATCTCCACTTAGAAACCCTATTTTAGGTTTACTAAGCTTTGAGCTTAAAGCCTTAAAAATAGCTTCTTTTGCCGCAAATCTCACTGCATAATGTTGATACTTTTGGTTTTTTTTACTTTCGCAATATTTTATTTCATTCTCTGTAAACACAGAAGATATAAACTTACTTTTATTTCCCTCAATTGATTTTTTTACTCTATCTATCTCTATAATATCTGTACCACATGTAACTTTCATTTTAAACCTCTAATTTCTATTTAAGCAAATACATCAAAAACAGTATATTAATTGTATTAAATATTAGTGAAAACATAAGTAATATTACTATAACTGAATAATAAACATTGTTTTTTTCTATATTCAAATCTTTATATATTATCTCGTATTTTGTTTTAATCTCTTCATATAATTCTTCCAACTCTAATGTTTTATTCAGAGTCTTATAATAAAGTGAACCTGTGTCATCTGTTGATATTTCCTTATTCCAAATTAGCTTTGTAAATTTTACAAATTTAAGTCTCATAAGTACAATTTTATCATATTCTTTAAACTCTAAATTTATTTTAGTCAAAAACATTTTCTTATATAATCCCAATAAATAAATATACATATACTCGTTTTCATATTCATATGGTAACTTTGTATAATTATATGTATCCACCCCTGAACACATCACACTAGAGCTCGTTTTCGTAATCCCAGTTCTAACATATTTAAGTTTTGATATTATATGTAAATTCTGTTCAATGTTTGATTTATTAAAATCAGAATTATAGTTTCTAGGTAGCACATTAGCAAATTTCAAAAACTCGCTCTCTACCATATCAAAACCATTTTTTTCATTCCAGTTATCACTTTCTATACAAGCATATGAGTAAGTATAAAATTCTGAGTTGGTTAAGTTTTCTGATACTTTATTTTTCTTTTTGTTAATCCCTGTTATCCCGAGCTATGAACTCTGATATATCTTTCATATCTTTAAATGTATCTGTTTGAATTTTAATATTTTCATAGTTTTTTAAAGACATAAATTCAGAATTTATTCCTTTAAATCTATAATTAAAATCTAAAAAATCTGAAAAAGCATTTGTATTTTCTATAGAAGTTTTCATTATGAAAAAGCATATTCCTGTATTGAAACAGACTATTTCCATCTTTTCTACTCTAAAAAATATGCCTTCTTCAGTTCCTACTTTCCCTTGTATGTCTTCTGCTAAATCATATGTAAAGAATGATACTGGATATTTTGCTATAATATTTTTCTTAGAATTTACATTCATTTTATTAAATTCTTTTAGCTGTTCGTTTCTTAGCTCAAATGTAGAAAAAAGGTAATCACGTATATTAGGCAAGAAGAAATTGTATATATCTAAATCTTTTTCTTTTTCAAAGATTTTAAATTTACACTTCTTATCTCTTAGTAGCTTTAATATATACTTGTCATATTTAGTTTCATCTATCATATACGGATATATAAAATACGTATACTGATATTTTGTCTTTAGCTCCATTAACTTTTCTTCCCTTTTCCTATGTTTATTACTTCTTTTTTCTTTATGTTTTTTAACGTGTATATGCATTTATAGTTAAATCATTATATCTGTGCCATTCATCAATAAAATCAATGTACAAATAATCATCAAGATTTATACTTGTATTTACTAGAACTGTTCCATCTGCCTTTAAAACTCCCCATAGTCCATCTTTTTTCACTGCAATGTATCCATTGCTGTTTTGTTCCTTTGCGTCATCATAAATGTGATCTACAATCAATTCTCCCTCTTTGTTTTCATATCCATATTTGTCATTACTTTTTACTAAAAACAATGTGTTTGATGATAAAATTTCCTTACTTGATTTTTCTTCTAATGCAAAATTATAGTATTTATACTCTGAGCCTTCTCTTATTCTTAAATATCCTTTATCTGTGTTAATCTCTGATACAATAATTCCAGTTAGAACTTTCTCAAAATTATTATTTATTATATCTGTTGTATAATTAGAATTTTCAGCTAATATAAAATCTGCTGTTTTTATATGACTCATACTATCATATATAAACTCTATTTTTATCTCTTCTGTTTTAGAAATAATGCCATATTTACCATCTTTTTTTGCTATGTAACAATCTTTAAAAATATATTTTAGTTCCTCATATTCAGCTGGAATTATAACTTGGGAATCTTTAGAGATAACACCATATTTACTATCTTCTGTAATTGTGAAATTATCTATATTAATTTCTTTTATATCATCATATCCACTATCTAATATAACTTCTCCGGATTTATTAATTACTTCTAATTTGCCATCTTCCATAACTACATAGCATTCATTTCCTATTACATTTCTAACTTCATCATATTTTGCTTCTAAAATTATTTTTTTATCAGCTCCAACAATTCCATATTTACTCTCTTTTGTCTTTACAATATATCCATCATTGTATTCTTCAGTTAGTCCTATAATATCATCATATTCTGGTCCAATTACAATTCCCAGTGAGCTAGAGTTTAATAATCCTTTTTCACCATTTTTTTCAATTATTATGCTCTTTTTGTTATTTTTTAGAGTATATATGTCATCATATTCTGCATTAATAACTTTTTTTCCTTTAAAGTCTATAATTCCATATTTTCCATCTTTTTCGTATTTTAAAATATTATCTTCATACCAGATATTAGTACCATCTGTGTTCTCTAATGGTTCTACTTGATTGTATTCTTTCAATATCTCTTTATTGTTTTTATTTAATATTTTTGTATCATATGTTGAATTATTATAATCTACATTATATACGCATATAAATAAATCAACCGTATTATCTGGAATTATAATCATTTCATCATATATTGGTTCAATAACAAATTTCCCTTTGTTATCTATAACTCCCCATTTATTACCTGCATAGGCAGCCCAATATGTAGTTATACCTGATATTTCTTTTGTTTGATTACCATTTAGCAATATCCTAACTGATGTAAAAAACATTATAATAACCAGAAATGCTACTATTGTTGCAACAACTTTTTTCTTATTTAGCTTTTTGGTATTATCATATCTTTTTCCTCTATTTGTTCCCATACCAATCGACTCACTTTCTTTTTATTATTTTAATAACTATTACCGTCATATCATCTTTTGCTATCCCGTATGTATTATCAATTGCTTCAGCTAAAATTAAATCTGCTATTTTTTGTACATTATTAGTAGATATATTTTTCAAAAACTCTTCTACCCAATCTTTAACCGTTTCATTTTTTGATTCTAATATTCCATCACTGCACATTAGAATTATATCACCATCTGACACTTGTACTGTTTGTAAATTTAATCCTACTTTGTCCATTATTCCTACTGGCATGTCTTCTGATTTTAGCACTTTAACATTCTTCTTGTTTTTTATATATGTATTGCTCGCACCATTTTTCAATATCTCTGCTTGTCCTGAATATAAATCTAATATAGTAACATCTAAACTTGAATACCTGTCAGATTCTGTATTCATATTTAATGTACTATTTATTAAACTTACAGATTCATCTTTTTCAAATCCTGATTCTATCAAATTTTTTATCATTTTGATAGTTAGTTTGCTACTTTCACGAGCAGGTGCACCTGTACCCATTCCATCACTTATTGCAAATATATACTTCCCATCTTCCAGTCTCATCTGCAAGTCACAGTCACCTGATGTTTCACTATTCTCTTTAGCAATTTTCGCACTACCAGCTTGTATTATATATTTGTCTTCGCTAGAATAAATTTGATAATATTCTTCATTTTTTATATCTTTTTTATCTTTTTGGAATGTTATTTTTGTAGACAAACTTTTAGATAAGATGTCTGCTATTTGCACTGTGGTTTCTTTGTCTCTTGTTGCATTAGTATTTTCATATTCTAATTTTAATTCTATAATATATTTTTCATTTTTAGCCTTTTTTATTTTAGAACTAACTATTGGAATATTTTTGTTTTGTAATAGTACATCAATTTCTTTTTCTTTATTTGTAAATTTATCTTCTTTTGCTTCTATTATATCTTTTGCACATTTAGTTATGATCTTCGAAACGTCTTGTAAACCACTTGAAATTGAATTTACTTGTTTTTGCCTCTCCTGTTTTTTAATAACATCAATCTGGACAGCTTTATGCACTCTGTTTATTATTCTTATAATCTCTTGTAAGTCGTTTTTTATTGATGCATCTTGTATCACAATATAATTGTTATGATTTTTAAATATATCTATTAGATCATTTTCTACAATTATTTCTTTTTGCTCTATACCTACATATATATCTTTTACAATTCCATTATTTTCATTTGATAGTTCTTCATAAAACATATTGTCTCTATATTCTTCAATACTGTCTAAAAAGTCTTGTACAAATATTTCTTGCAGTTCTTCTATTTGTTCATTGTTTGTATTTGACATTTCAAAAATTGTATCTGAAACAGCTTGTAGTTTTTCTGCAATTTCTTTATTTTCATTTAATCTAGTTTCTCCAACATCTGTTAATAACTTGTTTTTTCCTACTAGATCTTCTATTTCTATTTTAATTTTACTAGGTATTAACAATAGCCCTATTGATGCTATGAAAATCTCTCTGAAGTATGTTATTGTTACTATGTTTCCATTAATCATATATGTTAAAATACAGTTCCCTAATATAAATCCTATTATCACTCCTATTTTCCCAAATCTATTTAGTAATCCTGCCAATATTCCTGATACTGCAAAAACACACATTTGAAAAATATTTGAACCTTGTCCCAGGCTTAGTGCTAATCCCGTAGAAATTCCTGCTGTTGCTCCAAGTACCATTCCATTTTTCCATCCTAGTACCATTATCATGAAAACAATAATAACATTAGTTATATTTAGTGAGAATATATTAATCTTATCAAAAGCTAAACTTGCAATTGCAATTATCACTACTGCCCCTATAAGTTCTTCTTTCGTATATGCTGTTTTTATCCTATATTCTTTTATTACTATAAGTCCATTAACAAATATTTTATAAAACACATATATAATCGCACCTGATATTACGCTCATAAACAAATCATATATTAAGAATATACCTTGCATATTTTTAATAACTTCAACAATTATATATGCTATAAATATTCTCCCGCCTGTCTTTAGAACTTCATTTCTTTCTTCTACTGCTATTTTAGGTTTGAATATTATAATCAAAATAAAATATACAATTGATATAAAGAAAAGGTTACTAAATGCATCTACTCCATTACCAACTAAAGTACCTATTCCAGCTGAAATAAATACTAAGACAACTGGTACAGTTCCACTTAGGGCAGCAGCTATCATAGCTAGTCCAAATGGAAATATATCATTTTTAATCGATATTGTAGACATTAAAAAAGTTAATATATATATTACAACATTTTGAGCCTTAAAAAGCTCTTTTAATATTGGTTTTATATTTATTTTCTTACTTTCTTCTGTGTCAACCTCTTCAGTTATATTTTGAAACATCCTTAACCACTCCTTACTTTTAATATATAACTATTAAAACACGTATTTCTAATATTTTTTGTCAGTTTTTAATAAATATATATAAAAAGTTTTCTACATTTTGTGATAATTCGTAATTATTTTATTACATTTTTACTTAAAACACAAGTATTTCTTGTAAAATTCAACAAAAGTTTTATGCATTTCATTTTGCTGTTTCCTTAATATCCTTAATCAAATTTAAATTTTTCTTAATTTAAAAATAAATCCAATTTAAAACAAAAAATTTTTCAATTAATTTTATTTTTTTCTATTTATTTTTAATTAAATTTGATTTATTTTGATTTATTTTTTATTTTTTTTCATTATTTCTTTAAATAAATCGCTTTTGTCTTTTTGTAACACGATTTGTTTTTGTAATAAAACAAACATTTCTTCGCGCCCTTTTTTACTTATTTTCTTTATTAATTGTCTTTTAAGTAATTTTTTTACACTTTTATGTCAACATATTTTTTACTCTGTATTTTCCCCCTATGCATTACATTTCCCATGTTACATCGTTTTTTTGTCTTACCTTGTTTTTTCACACTTTTTGTATTATTTCTTCGTTTTTTGTCTTTTCTTAGTTTTTCAAATTTTTTATTTTTTTTTATTTTTATATTTTATTTTTTATGGATTTATTCTTGTTATATTATTTCTTAAAATTAATACCTTACTTCCTTTTTCCCAAAAAAATTGTTGTTATGTAAATCAAACTGCTAAAAGAAAATGAATTAATCAAATTAATTCATTTTCTTTTCTATTTTTTTAAGTTCACTTCAAAAATATTTTTTTTATTCTTAAAAATATATAAATTGTTATTATATTATTCAATAACTTTTTATCTAAAATATTTTTCTTTTCCATTAATTTTAGCTCGTTTTTTTCACTCTTTTTCTTTCTCTTTATAATCTGTTTTCTTACCTAAAATTCTACAAGTTTTTTCCCTATCTTTGCAATCTATTTTTATATAGTTTTTGTCTTTTTAGAACGTTGTTTTTTGTTGTTATGTTAATGTTGTTTTTAAAACATAAATCGCCAAAGTTCATTGTTATTCTATGTTTTACTCGATTGAACACTTTTCCATTTTCTGGAAATCTCTATCTTCTTTTTTAAACCTCATTAAACCTCCTTATTCATTACATTTTTCAAGGGCTATTCTTTACCTTTTTAGAAGCTATTTTCTTTTGTTCAGATTTCCTTTATTTTTTATTTTTTCTAATATGTATAATCTATTTAATTTTCGTACTTAAAATCGATTTTTTGTGCCTCTTTTTATCAATTTGGGGCAGTTTTTTCTGTGTCCTTCTATCGTATTTTTCTTTTTATCTACTCTATTTACACTTATTTTTTAAAATTCACCTTAAAATTTGTTGTTTTAGATCACAAGAATACATAATTATATTTATGTATTCTCATTTTTTAAAAATTTAAAAATCTATACTTTTCTACTAGTTTTGATTAGCTATTTTTAGATCCAATTTCTTTTTTACACTCGTTTCCTTATTTAAAATTCTGCAGGTATTTTTCATATCTACACAAACTCTTTTTATATATTTTTTGTCTTTTTAGAATACTGTTTTTAGTTGTTATGTTAATGTTGTTTTCAAGATGTAAATCGTATATACTTATTGTTATTCTATGTTTTACTCGATTGAACATTTTTCTGTTTTCTGGTAATACTTACTACTTTAATAAATTTCTCTTAAGCTCTTGTTTCTTTCCAATTCTTGATACCTTTTTGCTTTTAAAATCCACTTTTTTTATTGTTCTATTTCTCTTGGATTCTACTTTTTTTATTAGATCATTTCTTCTATACTTTTTACACTTAAAATCAATTTTTTTGTATTTTTTTAAATAAATTTGATTTATTTTGCATTTGTTTTTGTTTTTTTCATATATTCATTTTAAAATTTTTAATTTTATACTTACTTTTTATAATTTTTATCATATTTCATGATATTTTAAAAATTTTTCTTAAAAATTTATTATTTTTTAAGATATATAATCTATTTAATTTTAATTTTGCCCCATTCATTTTTTTATAAATTTTATCTAATTTCTTTTAAGTCAACATTGTATTTTCAAAACTATTTTTTCTTCTAACTTCTGCACTCGTTTTTCATATCAACACATACCCTTTTTATATATTCTTTGTCTTTTTAGTATAGTATTTTTAGTTGTTATGTTAATGTGATTTTTTGGCTACAAATTCCATATGTCTATTGTTATTCTATGTTTTACTTGATTGAGCGTTTTTCTGTTTCCTGGTAATATTTACTACTTTAATAAGTTTCTCTTAAGCTCTTACTTTTTTCCAATTCTTGATACCTTTTTACTTTTAAAAAATGGTGTTTTTTAACCAAAATTTTAGTATGTTGTACTTTTTTTCTTAGGATTTTTTCTCTACCTTTTTTATCCTTAAAATCAATTTCTTATCTTTTTTTGTATTTATTTATTAGTATATATATGATATTATTGTTTTATATAAAAGGAGTGTGTTTATGTTGGAAAAAGAATATGCGTTTTTAGAATATTTAAATGAATTGCAAAATACGAAAAGATATATGGAATATGACCCTATCTTTTCAGAAAGTGTATCAGAGCATTCATATAAGCTAATAGCTATGGCAGATAAGCTTTTTGACCTTTTAGAATTAGATTTAGATTATAGGAAATGTATTAGACTAGCAATGTATCATGATTTATGTGAAATAGGCTTAAAAGAGGATTTAGACGCTTATATGGTACTTAATGATGATAATCTACAAATTCTAAAAAAAGAGCAGGAAAACCAGAATATACTAGAGATATCTAAGACATATGAATTTAAAGATATATATGATATCTTTATTGAATATGAAAAACAGGTTACTTTGGAGTCTAAGTTTATTAATGCCCTTGATAAAATAGAGCCAAAACTTAGATGTCTTAAAGTTCAAAATGTTAAATTAAGGCATCCAGACTTTATCGCTACGCATGCTGATGATTCAGTCAGAAATTTTCCTAAATTACTTCCTTTTTATAAAGTAGTAAAAGAGAAAATGAGAGAAAGATTTGAGCAATCCGGCTTTAAATGGAAAAAAGAATATGATTATATTTTTGAAGAAAATAGTATGAATTAAGAGGTGTTATATATAATGTATGAGAGATTGTTAAATAAAGATATTCCGCCTACCCCTAATGAAATCCTTCAGCATATTGGTGCCGAAAGTAACAGTCTATTAATTGCCCTAGAAAAATTACTTTGTGAAAGATATAGTATTATAAAAGAACTTAAATTCCCTTTCGGAAACTCTTACGGATGGGGTTTTAAGTATAGCCATAAGACTAAACATTTATGCTATGTGTTTTTTGAAAAAAACGCTATTAGTGTTACAGTACAAATAGGAAATAACGATGTTTCTAAACTTAATGAACAATTAGATACCTTTCTCCCAAAAACTAGAAAACTTTGGGCTACACGTTACCCTTGCGGAAACGGAGGTTGGATACATTATAGGGTTATAAGTAATGATGAACTAATGGATATATTAAGTCTAATTGCTATAAAGAAAAAACCTGTAAATCTATGAGATTAGGGCATAAAAACTGTCAAACTTGATTTTTCATGTAAAATATGGTATTATTATAAGCAATATGACATGATTTATTATATATATTCCTCTAACTATCTAACTGTAAAAAGTTAGTTTGCATATAAGGTCCCAGACATCACTAAATTTTAGGAGGGATTTATCATGACAAAGTATTTAACTGTAATTGGTATCACCTCAACATTTATCGGCATTTTGACTCTTGGAGCCTTATTGATGGGACTTCCCATAATGTTGTTATGGAACTGGCTTATGCCTGCGATATTCGATTTAGGTTTGATAACTTTTTTCCAAGCTGTTGGTATCTCACTATTAAGCGGATTATTGTTCAGCAGCAACAACTCGAGAAAAGATAACTAACTTTGTAATTTTAAAAAAGCCATCCAATATATTATTGGATGGCTTTATTTTTTTAGTGTATTTAATTTTTAGTTTAGTTAAGTACTTTTTTCTTTATTACTACTATTCCTACACATACTATTACTAATGCTATAGCTGTTACTATTAATAGTTGTAATCTTATAACATTCACTGGTGCAATACCTGTTGGTGGTGTTAATGTTACAATCTCTGTAGCACTTGAGTCTCTTTCTTGTAATGCTACTTCAAATACTCCTGATAGAGTCTTTGGATGTGCATTACCTGGAACTGCTTCCATATCTCTTCTTCCAACTGTGTTTTCAAATTTTATGATTTCCGCTATGTTGTCAAAATTCATATCATCTGCATCTGTTTGTTGAGAGATATATCTTGATGTTTCTAAGCTCATTCCTGACATATATTCATGTCCTGTATGGCCATTGTCAACTGCTGAATGTGGTACTAATTCAATTATAAAGTCTTTGTTTGTATGACTTGCTATATCTTCTGCATTGTCAATGCTTATTACAATGTTGTTTCTGTTTTCTGTGTCATAACTAATTCCTTTATCATCTGAAATAAATTTAATTCCAGTTTCTTCATCTATCTCTATAATTCTTTCATCTAGTTCTACACTACTTCTTCCATCTGGAAGATCTCCTGCATTTATTTCGCTTACTCTTAATACTCTCCAGCTCTTGTTTACTCCTGTATTTGAAGCTGCTGTAAATACTGCATTATTATCAACATAGTCAATCATTTGACGTACTTTTGTAGTTACTATACCATCTGTACTACTTCCTTTTGCTCCTCTATAGTATATGCTTCCTACATATTCTCCACATATTGTCTTATCATCAAATTCTGCTGACTTCTTTGTTTTTGTATATTCTGCATTTGCTTTTCTTAAAGCTTCAGCTTGTGGCAATATTTCACTATCTTTTAGTACTTCTAGTTTTCCTACCCTGTCTACTTCTCCAACATCTAATGCTGTAAATACATATCCTATTTTAATAGTTATACCTTGAAGAATTATTTCATCAACATTTATGTATCTAAAGTTTTGGCTCCAGAAGTCTCTATCTTCAACTTTATTTAGATACTGTAATTGTTCTGTTCCTGTAGATTTATCTTTGTTTAATTCTACTTTCGCTTCCCAATCTGAAGTTCCTGTAACTGGGTTATATGCTAGCTCATATTCTATGTCAAACTCTGCATGTAATATTGTCTTTCCATCTGATGTTATTAAACTTATTGATTCTATTTGTTTGTCTAATACTAATTCTGTTCTAGATCTTTCAATTAAACCGAAATCTATATCCTCAATTACATATTCAAAATCTCTAGTTCCTTTTTCAACTCCATTAACTAATGCTTTACCTGCTATAGATTTTACTGTTAGTCCACCTGTTACATGTTCATTGTTTATCACATCTGATTTTAATGAACTTGTTCCATCTGCTAACATCTGATCTTTTATCTTATTTGTATTTTCAATTTCCATATTGATTTTTGCTGTATCTGACTTCATCCAATATCCATCAAGTAATTTTTCGTGTGTTGCGTCTTCATCATATACATCTTTTAATTCTTCTGCACTGTAATTTGCTGTATGTAGTATTTCTCCATTTACATTTGTCATTATTCTAGATTTAGCAATTACTTCTAATCTTCTTGCTTCATCATCTCTTGAATCATTTACTGATGCTTCTGCTAATTCTTTATTTGTCAAGTCATGCCATTCATTTCCAACATATCCGTTTCCGTCATCTACTATATCATCAAATCCTGTTTGATATGTTGTTGTTTTATAGTCTTGACCGTTATATATTGCTGGTATTACACCATCACCTAAATTATACCCTGGTTCTCCTAAATGTGCTGCTGTTTCTATTTCTTTGTCTCCATATATAAATCTTACTACATAATTACCTGCTGGTACACCATCAAAGTTATATTGTCCAACATCTAATCCTTCTCCATCTGCTACTTTAGCTGTCGCTGTTTCACTTGAAAATCCTGTCAATGTTTCAATTGATGTTCCACCCAAGAAATCGAATGATTCACTAGTTGGCCAGATAAAGTCATATTCTGTATATGTGTTCTTTGTTCCTTCTTCACCTGTTTGAACTCTTACTTTTTCAACTAATTGTGTTGTCAAGTCTCCAATTTTAAACTCGTCTTCATCACGTATTCCATCACCAACTTTTTGTCCAAATCCGTTTTCTACTGGTGTTGTTTTTGTATCATCCCAAGCAATACCATTTAGTTCTCTTCTTTCTTGATTCAATTCTATTTTTAATACTGGTGCTACTTCTGTGTCGTCTTCATACCATGATTTATCATTGAACATAGGAATGTTAACATTTGCTGGAGCTGAATTTTTATCTATCTTACCAGCTACCTGTCCTGCTTTTTCTGGATGATATGTATCACTATAGTATGTTGAATAGTTTCCTATTTCTACTATATTATATTTATCTCCTAGTGTTATACAATCTGATACTGTCACTCCTGCTTCTGGACTATGGTAGTCTGCTTTGCTTACTTCAAATGTTACATATATGTCTATTCTTTCTCCACTTGCTAGTTTAACTCCTTTTAAAGAATCTGTAGACATTTTGTTATATGTTACTCCATTTGAACCTACTATATTACTTCCTGCTATATTCCAGTTTATAGTTCCTTCTCTTCCACCTGTTACTGCTCCTGTGTTAGTCTGTCTTGTTACTGTGTAATCTGAAGGATTTGCTACATTAGTTACTCCATCTATTGTTATACCATCAGCTGTTTGTACATATTTTTCTACTGTTGTATTTACTAGTTTTAAACTACTATCAAAGTAATCTTCTACTAAATTTATTGTTGCACCATATGCTGATGATTCATTGTATAAGCTTATCTTATATGTTAGATATATATCTAATTCTGTTGATTCTACTGGTAAGTTCATTGTTCTATAGAATGCATCTAGTGCTGTATATAGTTCTGAATCTTCTCTATACATTTCTGCTCTATAATAGAAATCTGTTTCATATAGTCCTAATTTATATTCTATTCCTATATCTTCTATTTCAATTTGTTTATTTAGAATACTTTTTGCTAAATCATAATTATTAGTTACTTCAGCTAAATACATTATTGCTGTATTAAATCTATAATTTAATAATTTTTCATTTACAACTACATTTGCATCATATAAATCTTTTGTTGCAGAAACATTTGCTTGTAATCTATGTACTAATCCTAAATTAATATGTAATAAATAATTATATGTTGCTGAGTATTTGTATACTTCAACTGCTCCTAATTCATCAATATATTTATCATAACTTTCTAAGTGTATTCTATCATCAAATGGATATAGTAAATATCCTACTGATGTTCTTGCTTTAGCTTTAAATACTGCTAATGCTGTTCCATCTAAATTTAAAGTTTTTACTGTTGATATTTTTCTTGATGCATCATTTATTCCATATGAGTAATCTGTAGACACATAGTCTATTCTATGTTCTCCTGCAGAACCAATAACTTTACCAATTGTTTCTCCATTTGCATCTATTGGTCTATCTCCTGCAACTTGTGCTACTCTATTGTCAACTTCTTCTCTGTCATAATCTAATGCCATAGAATCTTTTGCCCATCTATCTCTATTAGTTGTTGACGCTGTTTTATATCTTTCAGCTTTTCCTTGAATATCATCTTTTGCTGAACCATCACGTTCTGATGTTGCTAAAAATTTAGTTGGTTCATATGTTTGACCATCATAGATAAATTCAACATCATATCTTGCTGTATATCCGTTATCTTTCTCATCATCTGATAATGCTGGTACAGATACTCTAGGTGCATCCCAACGTCCACCATTTTCTGTTATTAATGGGAATGTTAGTGGTGTTTCTCCATCAAGTTCATATGCTCTTGCTAATTCTCTTCTTATTTCATTGTTTCCACTATATACTACTCTATAAATGTTTACTTCTACTCCGTCTATTTTCAATTCATTTTCGTCAATCCATCCATTTGGTTCAGTTCCTGGTGTATTTTTTCCTTCTGGATCTTGAGGCACGTCTTCCCAAACATCTCCTCCCATTCTCATAGTAAGGTCTATTATTATACGTGCATTAAATGAGTTTAATACAGCTACTTCTATAGTTTCATCTTCTATCAATTCTCCTCTACTTGGAGATATTCCCATTAAGTTCCATCCTTCTGGAAGTTCTGTTTCTGTTACTGTATAAGTTGGTGCATTATCTCCATACCATTTAACTACTATTGGCTCAGATGTTTCTCCAGCTCTAAGAGTAAATGTTACAGTTCTGCTTCCACCTACTACACTCTCTCCATTTAATTCAAATGTTCCTGTTATTCTTACATTAATTGTGAATGTGCCGTCAATAGCTTCATTTTGCATTTTGTCATCTATTATTACTTCTTTTCTAACAATTATTTGTCCTATTTTTTCGTCTAGTTTATTTATTGCTACTACTCTAATTTGATCACTTTCTGATCTTTCTTTTAATGTTCCTGTTGCATTTTGAATTGATTTTAATGTACTACCTTCTTTTGGCATTTCCTCTACTTTATATGTTGGTGCTGAATTTTTTGCTTCCCATTTAAAGTATCCTGTATATCCTATAGCACCTGCTTTTACAGTTACATATTCAATATCTGTTCCATTAATTGTTCCTTCAACTGTTACTTTAAATATAAATTCTTCTGCAGATTCATAGTTACCATCTAATATTTTAGCAATTTCTAATCTACCTTCTTTATATTTTTGTTGATTTATTATTATAACATTAACACGGCTATTGGCAGATAATCTTCCTTCAGCATTTTCTATTCTGTCTAGTTCCCAATCTGCTGGTAAATTTATTTCTTCTACTCTATATGTTGGTGCTACAGTTCCTTTTTTCCATCTTATTGTATGTGTCCAAGGAGTCCCTGCTTTTACCGTACCAACTATTGGATCATATCCTTCAATTGTTAATCTGAAAGTAAATTCTTCAGAAGTTGTACCATCTTTTATTTGTTTGTCAATTACTATTGTTGCCTGATCCCATTCAATAAAGTTTGTAACTGTAACTGTTGTTGTTGTACTACTTCCTAAATATCCACTACTTGGAGTTATTGTTGCTTGTACTCTTTCACCTTCATAATCAGGTGTTGGGTACTCATAAACTGTATATCTTGGTGCGTTATTTCCATTCCATACATATTCTCTAGATGTCCACTCCCAATTTGTATTTCTACTTATTTTAATATTGTCAATAACTTCATTTCCAATAGTTACTCTAAATTCAAATTCTCTATCTTGAATTTTTTCATCTGCTATTTTTACTATTCTCAGTCTGCCTCTATTGTCATCTATCATTCTATTTTTTGCAATTACAGTAACTATTCTTCCTTCTTCTAAAGTACCTGATGCATTTTCTATTCTGTCTACTTCCCAACCTGCTTTTGGTATTTCTTCTACTCTATATGTTGGTGCTGGTTCTCCTGGTCTCCAGAAATCGTCTAGAATTACTGACATACCTGTTCCAACTGTAACAGTTCTATCATATACTCCATTTTTATATACTCTAAAATCAAAATATGTTGGTACATGATATCCTTCTTGATTTACAACTTCTTTTCTGATTTCAAGTTTTCCGCCACCATCAAATGTATTTTTACAAACTACTGTAACTGTTCTTCCATCTGTAACAGTACCTGTTGCATTTTCTATACTATAAAATTTCCATCCTGCTGGGTTTCTTTCTGGTATTTCTCTTACTTCATATGTTGGTGGTTGTTCTCCTTCTTTCCAAGTAATCTGATCAAATACTACTGCTGAGTTACCTCTTACCATAATGTCGTGATGCTTTCTACCCTCAGCTGAATTAATCGTTATTCTAAAATGGAATGAAAGATTTTCATTTACTTCTATTCTGTTTCCATTTGCATCTACAAGAACTTTTTCTATTCTTATTTTTGCTCTATGTAAGTCGTCTTTTCCTGCCCACAATAATTTTGCTGGTTCATACCATCTGCAGCATATAAATCCTGCTAACACTAATTCTTGTGATTCTTTTGGCTCTGATAGTGATGTTAATTGTACCCAATATGTTGTTGACACATGTCTTCTATGATTACCTGAGCAATTCTCAGCACCACAATCATAATATTCATAATTATTTTTTGATTTACTAGACCATGTAGCTTCATAATATGTTCCATTTAGTATCTGATATGATCCACCTGCATTCATATATCTAAAATCAAATTCTACTTTTTGTATTTCTGTTGCATCTTCTATATATTTCATTGCTATATAGAATTCTTCTTCATTGTGTGGAAATTCTGCATCATCATTTTCTGCTCTTACACCTGTCAGCCATAAGAAACTCCACTCAACTCCATTTTGATTATTTCTAAGTTCGTCAAGTGTTCCTCTTTTTAATCCTGTCTTTATATTTGTATCAAGTGTAGCATCTGTTACACCTGCAAATTGAATATATTTATCTCCCATCCATGTAATTAAAGTGCTTTCGTCATATGTTCTTTTTTCTGATGGGTTTGCTGTTTTGTATAAGCTTTCAATATATTTTATAGAAAATGGTCCTACTTTATATAATTGTTCTATACCATCCCAAGATACAGTTACATTTTCGAATGTTGGTTCTTCATCAGTACCACCAACTATATCTCCGTCCCATGTTGGATTGTATTCTATATCTGGATATTCAAATTTTAGAACACCATCTTCACCAATACCTTTTAGTCCTTGTTCATTAATGCTTCTTTCTAGATTTTCTGTTACAACTCTTGTATACGATAAATCTTCTACTGTATTAATTGTATTATCTGATGCTTTTGCAACTTCTAATATATATTCTTCAAAAGCTGTAGCTTCATTTATCATTTCCTGTCCAACAATTCCTGCTAAACTTCTATATTGTTCTAATGTAATCTTATTTTTATTTGATTCTTCAGTTAACCACCAAGCATATTGTTCATATGATTCATTATGGTTTCCTCCATTATTAATCATTTCTGTTAATATATATGCTTTTAATGGTGTACATCTTATCCATTCTGACGCTCTATACCATCCATATGTTAAGTGATGATATTCTCCAAGGTATGGAGACATGCTTGGTTCTGAAAGTGTTTTTTCAAACAATCTCATTCCAATATCATTTTGTGTTAATCTTCCTGTTACTTCTGGATCTGATGTCTGTCCTCCTGCTGTGAACACAACAGCATTTCTTCCCGGTAGAGTTGTTCCTTTTTGATTACAGAACAAATCATACCAGCTATCTAACTCTTCTAAAGATAAGTATGTTCCACCTGATGGTATACTATGTGTATTATTTTCACCCATCTCTGCTGTTACTGGTGTATTTGCTATTGCACTTATTTGATATATCGCTAGAGTGCTTAACATTGTAAATATTATTATTAAAGATATTAAGAATTTTTTATTTGATTCTTTAATTAATTTATTCATATTAAACACCCCCTTTTCTTTTTCTAATCACAATTGTGTTATATGCCACAAAGACCATTACACTTCCTAAGAGGATACTTGTTATTATTACTGAAATATATATGAATACTTCTCCAGTCCTTACTCCTATAATAGTATCTGCTGAACCAGAATTATCGTTAATATTTTTATCTGTTACTCCATATATGTTATAGTCTTCACAAATCTCTGCTGTGTTGTGTACTAATCCTGTATTTTGGTCTGTCATCTGTCTTGTTAATACTAACCTAACTTCTTTTGTTTCTCCTGTATATATTTCTGTATCAGCTAATGCTGTGGTGTATAAATTACCGTCTGTTCCAGTATACCAATCTGGATTTAGTCCTGAATTAAATGTCATTCCATCTGGTATCTTATCTACTATCTTAGTAGCCTTTCCTGAAATATCTCCTATGTTTGAAACTAATATTGAATATTCAATATATACTGTTGCACCAATTAAGTTCTTAGCAGCTACTTCTGTTTTTGCTAAAGTTACTCTATCATATGGTGTACTTTCTGTTCCTGCTTTACTTTGAACTGTTAATTTAGTAATTGTTTTATCTAGTTTTAAATCAAATGAGTCTGCATATACAAGACCTATATTTACATTTGATACACTAGAATCCATTACTCTAATTGTATCTGTTACTGCTCCATTTCTTTGTTTTCCATCTTGCATTATTTTTGTAGTAATCGCTTTTGAATTTACAGTTGATTCTACACCATCTTTTTGGTAAGCAGTTACTGTATATTTAACTGTATCATAATCGAAAATTACTATATAATTTCCATTTGGAATACCTGCAAAGCTATATTCTCCTCTACTGTCTGTTGTAACAGTTTTTTGAATATCTCCTGTATCTGCATTAACTAATCTTGCTAATATTCCACTCATTGCTTGTTCGTTTTCATCTTTTTGTCCATTTTTATTTTCATCTAGCCAAGCAAATCCTGTTAATTTATATGTTTTAACTATTGTGCTTGTATTTCCTCCAAATGAATCACTGTTTGAAGATTCTGCATTTTGATTCTGGTTAGCAGCTGAGTTTGGATTTGCCTCTATAATATGTGTTATAGAGTTTGTTGCCATTGTACCCATATTTGTAGCAGATACATGACCAACATTTGTTACTGTTTTTTCTTGTACTCCTTTTAAACTCTTCGCTAAAGCTTCTACATTAACTATCATTTCTTCACCAGCTTGTATACTTGCATTTACTACAGCTTCTGATGAAGAAGTTACGTTTTTAGCACTTGTTACTCCATTTATTGTATATGTAAGTTTTCTTACAGACAATCCATCTGGTATCTGATTTTTTAATACTACTTTTTCTGCTGTTACTGTTCCTTCATTTCTTACTGTAAATGTATAGTTTATTGTTTTACCTTCCATAACATATGTATTTGTAGAAGAAGTTTGGTTTATAACTAAACTTGGTTTACCAATAACTACTCTTATTGTATTTGATTCATATGTTTCACATCCATCAGCTGTAACACTTGATGATGTGTATGCAGTTGTTTTTGTTTTTCCTTCTGATAAACTATTTAGTCTAACTTCTATCATTAATGATTTATACATATCGCCATTTAAGTTTCCTACATGCCATGTTACTATTCTTGTATTTTCATCATATGTTGCATTTTGTATTTTATCTACAGTTCTTCCATCTTCTAAATATCCTACTGTATATGCTTCTCTAAAACTGAATTCTGGTGGAAGTTGTTTTGTTACTACTACATTATTTTTTGTATTACTTGATAAGTTTTTAATATTAATTGCAAATGTTGTATTTGTACCTTCTGGATTTATATAATCTTGGTAATTTATTCCATCACCTATTTCATATTCATATCCATTTTCTGTTATACTGAATTCTGCTCTTCTTACTTTTACTGAATCTCCATTTGCTGTTAGTTCTTTTCCTAACTCTTTTGCAGTCGCTCTAGCTTCTATGTTTATAACTACTTCTGGAGCGCCTGTTATTACTTGATCTGTATAATTTCCACTATGCTCGTCTTCTAAAACATTTCCAGTTTGGTATGTTCTTATTACATATGTGCCATCATCTAATGCTATAAATCCTTCTATCCCTGCATAGTATTCTTCAAGAGTTGGATATTTGTTAGCCTCAACATTTAATACTACTGCTTTTCTTTCGGCAGATTCTAAGCTTCCTACATAGAAGATTACTTCATTATTTATTAATTCTGCACCTATTCCATCTTCTGCTTCTATTGATAAGTAGTTTGTATGTTGTGGTACAGGAATTCTAACTTGTACATCTTCTACTTTGCTATTACCTGTATTCTCAACTGCTGCTGTTATTTTTAGTTCTTCAAATTCTTTTACTTCACTAATATTTGCTGCAACTTCTAAATATATTTCTGGTCCTTCTCCTGTTGTTAATCCTACTACATCTGGCTTAGATGTTTCATCATTTACAGATTCTTCTGCATTGTTTGTGTAGTATATTAAGAATGTTCCATAAATTTCTTGATTATGTTCTAAGTTTGCTGGTATTTCATATTCATAAGTGAATCTTAGTACCTCTGCTGATTCCATTTCATAGTTCTCATCTATTGGTATTATTAAATATGATTTTATATCTTCTAAAGTTTCTGGTGTATTAGTCCATCCATTTGAAGTATCTGATAAGTCTTTTGTTGCTTCTCCATTTGTTGAATAGTATATTTCAAATGTTGTTCTGTTACGACTGTCTGAAGCTATATTTCCTACTAGTTTTGTATCTATTGTTGTGCCTAATTCATCACCAGTAGTTATATCTTTTACTCCTTTAAAAGGTATTCTACCTAGTATAGATATATTTGAAACTGTATTATCATTATTATTCATAGTTATGATTTCCATTGTTGCTGTTTTAGCATCAGAATAGATATCAATAAGATCTTCTTGTTTTCCTTGTCTTATAGAGGCCAATACTGATCCTACGTTATTATAGTTTGATATACTATTAACAGCTACTAATCCTGATGGTGCTGAATATTTTATTGTTAATAGATCATATTGACTCTCATAATTTGTTGCTCCGTCATTATGATAATATAATTGTATTTCATCTTGTAATGCTGGTGTATATGGATCAACTTTTATATTTACATTCAATACAATGTTTGTACCATTTGTAATTACACCTGTATTAATTCCTTCTTGCTTTCCATTTAATTCAATTCTTATAACGTTTTTGTTATCTCTAACAAATTGATATGCATTTGAAATTTTCAAACCTTCTGCATAAATAATACTAGCATTTGTTACATCTAATTTTTGTACATGTTCTGGAAATTCAATTTCAAATACAGAATCTTCATAAACATCTGATGTTTGTTTGTCATTATTTAATTCAATTCTTAATTCAACATCTTCATTATTTGCTAAAGTTGATAAACTATCTCTATCCATTTTTAATGTTGCTTTAGTTTCAGTGTCAATTAATTTTGTATGTATTCTGCTACTTCCAATTTCTACTGCTCTTTCAACATATTCATAATCTGCCAATACTCTAATGTCTGTTGCCATATATTCTAATTCCTTATATGTGTCTTTTGATACACTTGATTTGTTAGTAGCTTTTTTATTATTTATAATTAAGTTGCCTTCATTAATAGGCTCACTTGTTCTTATACTTAATTTTGAATATTTTTCATTAAAGCTTACAACAAAATTACCACTGTAATCTGTGTTATATTCTCTATCTATTGTAGTTAATACATTTCCATTAACATCTAAGATTTCTATTGTTCCGTCTTCTCCTAATATGTTATAGAAATTATCTTGGTTTATATAAATTTCTTTATAGTATACATCATCATGTGGAATCTCTACTCCATTTTTAGCTATGTATAAATGTTGTAAATCTTCTATTAAAATTCCTTCTACAATTTCTGCATATACAATGTTCGCTATTATTTTTGTGTCATAAATTATTTCATGATCACCATTATTATAGTTTAAGTATGTATATATTTTAGATGTGCTTTCTGTTAGATTTTCTATATTATATGATACTATGTCTCCAGTTTCACCCGCTAGGAGATATTCGTTTAATTTTTCTGTAGTTGATATATTAATATTTTCATCCTGGTCTACACCACTAAAAGTTACTAGTTTAGCTTCAGTCTTAAAGTTAATATTAATTTCATCTGATAAGTAAATATTTTCAAATGTATAAGTAATTAAATATTCATCAATTCCAGATACACTATAGTATCTTTCCTCTTCTACAATTTCTCTTTCTGCATCTTTCAGATACTCATCTTTATATTCATTAACTTCTACTAGTTCTTTTTCATTTTGGGTTGTAATTCTTAAAACATTTTGTTCAGAATCAAAATACCAATTGTTGTTATCAAAATTAACATCTTCTGCACTTTTTCCATTTGTTCCTTTTGTTGAGTTCGCTATAACTATTACATTTGATGCTGACGTTCCATTAATTTTAGGTGCTTCAATTTTTAATTCTGTTTCTTTTACTGGTAAAGAATTTTCTTCTGCGCTGCTATCAACTTTTACTAAAGTTTGTAATATGATTCCTTTTGCATTATCTTGTCCGTATTGAATATATTTTGTAACTTCAGTTTCTAAATCAACAGCTCTTTTATCTTTCCAGCTAACATTTAGAATTATTTCTTTAAAAATCTCTATATCATCTCCATTATCATCAACATATGTACCTGTGAAAATAATCTTACTTTCTTTGTTAAGATTTTCATCATTTACATATTCTTCATTTTTGTATTCAATTGGAACTGATATATTAACTTCTGATGAATTGTTTATCTGTTTTAATATAAAAGTATTATCTTCTAATTCTTGTATTGTTTCAGATAACTCTAAATCACCTTTTATTCTATAGTTTATTCCATTGTTTTCTTTTGTTTCTGCAATTTCGATCTGAGCATCTTTCAGATATCCAGATTCTTCAACATTCACTCTAAAGTTAACTTCTAATTCCTTGTTATTTACATCACTTATAACCGAATATGATTCTTCATCTCCGGTCTTGAAATATGCTTCGAAATTAACATTCTTATGTCCTGTATCAGAACTTGTCCCGAATATTAATTCAGCTAAGCTTGCAGCTAAAACCTCTGTTGTATAGGCAAAATTTACAAAAGTCAATGTAAATACTAGAACCATAGCTATTACTTTTTCTAGTATTTTGTGTCTTTGCATGTTTTATCCTCCTTAAAATAAACTTTTTTGACATAGTATTTCTTATTATTTAATTATATATTTATACATATATAATTTTACTACTTTTTCAGCAATAGTCAATACCCTTAAACTATATATTACAATAGTTTTAAGCATATTCCCTATATCCAATTACGGAAGGGTAATTTCCACATTTTAGATGTAAAAATATAAAATTTTCATTACATTTTTAACAAACCCCAAAAAGTGCTGAAACGTACTAAAATATTATAATTCTATACAAATATACATATTCTATTATACACCCTTATGTAAACTTTTTCAACCTTTTTTTGCTTTTTTGTATGTTTTTTTCCATTTTTTTGGAAGAATGACAAAATATAACAAAAAAAAGCAAAATCTTGAAAATTTTCTTTTCCAAGATTTTGCGTTTTATTTTACTTTATAGGATTCTTTTTTCTTCTTTCTATTACATATTTTGTTATTACTACTCCTATTCCCGCTACGGCTACAATCATTATCACTGTTACTACTACTGGATTGTCTTCTACTACTTGTTTTATATCCTCTACTGCTTTGTTTACTACTCTTTTTATTCTGTTCATATTAAATCCTGTTGGTGGTGTTAATGTTATCTGCTCTACCGTACTTGTATCTGACTCTTCCATTGATGGTGGGAATTCTCCTGGAGGAGATCCTACTTCTGCGTTTCCTACTGTTGTTCTAAAGTTTGTTCTTCTTCCGTTTGTTATTGTAAATTGTATTATTTCTGCTACATTCTCAAACTGCATATCTCGTGTATCTGCTTCTGTAGCAAAGTATTTTGTTCCTACTAGGCTTATTCTTCCACTATATGTTGTACCATCTATTACTCCTGTTAGTGCATCAGGGATATTTGTCTTTTCATGTGTGTCTGCTTCATCTGGATAGCCTGCTATTCCTAATGTTGTTACTTTTGGTAGTAAGAATCTTGACATCGATTTGTTCTGTACATCCTTATTGTCTCCTGTTAACACAGTTTCTCCATATTCTTGTGGTACTCCGTTATAGTCTCTCCTTGCATCATCATTCGTTACTACTAAGTTACTTCTTTGATTTGTATCATATAGTTCACCTTTTTTGTTTGTTATATATCCTACTGATCCTGTTGCTGTTGGAGTACCTGGCATTCCTGCAAATTCTCCTATTCCTGGTACTGTAACTGGTCTACCTCCTAGTGGCTCTGCTAATAATGTCATATTAAATACTGAATTCTTTAGTAAGTCGTAATATGCTAGCTCTCCTGAAGTTGATGTTTTCCATCCTCTATTGTCTGTATCTTGTTTTTCTATTCCAAACTGTTTTACTTCTTCAAATACTAGTTGTGTATCTAGATAGTCTAATACCTTATCAAACTTCAACCTTACTATTGTATCAGGTTCTTCTACATCTCCTGTATAGTATGTATTGCCCATATATCTTCCATAATACTCTATTGGTTCACTTCCATCTAATATACGTTTAGATGTATCTGTTATATCATACAATTTCAGTTTCCTTCTATAATCTATAGTGCCATTTCTGTCATTTGGTCCACCTGTTCTCATATAGAATTCTTTGTCAAATTCTTCTCTTGCTGTTCCTGAAGGTGTATATATAGCTCCTTTTACATTATCTATTGGATTGTATACTGAACTGTATACTACTCCATCAATTGCATAATACTTTTCATCTGGTGTTGCTGTGTTATCAGCAAACCTTATATCATCTAAGTTTCTATTTATTCTGTCTATTTCACCTTCATTTGCTACTGTGAATCCATAGTCTATTCTTATCTCGCATCCTTGCAGAATTTCTTCGTCTATATTGATATATACAAATCCTTGCTCATTTTCACTCCATATTATGAAGTCCTCTGATTCATATCCTTTTATGTTCTTTTCATATAGGTTTGGTAAGAACTGTACATTTTCTAGACCAAATGATTTTTCAATATCTATAGTATGTTCTATACCACCTACAGATGATATTGTATTTCTCATTACTATTTTTACTAATGGTACTGTATTTCCTGCTGGTATTACTTCTATAGATTTTATCTCTTTGTGTAAACTTATTTGTGTTTCTGGTCTATACTCTATTCCGAAGTCTATATTCTCTATTCTATAATTTCTTTGTTCTATGTCTTCAAGTATCATATGTTGAAGGTTATCATATGTTATATTTACCTGTCCACTTGCCGGAGCTGATTCTGAAGATGTTCTATATTGTTTATTAAATAGTCTGTCAAAAATGCCTTTTGTATCTTTATCTCCTGTATAATCTTCATATATGTCATCTCTTATTGAATCTCCCTTTTCTGGTCTTACATGGAATATTATTGTATCTGAATTCATTTGTGTATTTTTTAATAATCTTTCCAAGTAGTCTTCGATTTTTTCATCTGAATATCTTTCATTTTCACTATCTATAGTATAGTTTCCTATGTCATTTAAGTCTATACTGTTATAGTAATCTTCTTCTTTTGCTCCTGCCATTCCTGCTTTTGCATACATAGTATATGGAGCTTTTAGGATCTCAGCTAATCTATTTGTCATTGTCTCTGAATATGATATTGCTTTTAATCTTTGGGATTCATCATCTCTTGCATCATTTTCATTTTCATTTTGTATTGCTTGTATTACTTTATCATAATGTGCAAGTCTTGCATCATATCCTGAGTCTAATCCTGTTATTCTGTTTATTCCTGATATTCCATGTTCTTCATCTATTCCATATGGGAATTCAGCATTAATATCAGCTTCTGTTCCATCTCCTAATCTTGCTGTTGTTCCCTCTGCCATTCCTGTTGTATATTTTGTAGATTTATAGTCTTGTCCATTAAATACTGACATTTCTTCTGTTATCATTTTGCTATCAGATGTTGTAAATATGTTTGTTCCTCTGCTTTCTGCTATATCTTCATATTCTATGTACTCATATGCATCTCCATATGTAAATCTTACTATATAGTATCCAGGAATAAATCCTGATAATGCATAATTTCCACCTGCATCAGTTCTCGTAAATTGTTTTCTGTTACTTCTCCATGCCACTTCATCTTGTTTTAATATCTGTTCATAAAATCTACTTTCTTCATTTGCAGTTACTCCTAAGGCCTGTAGTATATCTTTTGGAATTTCTACAATCTCTATTATTTCTGCTCTTAGGTTTGGTACTGGCGTATCATTGTTCTCTAAGTATTTTTGTTCATTAGCATCTGCTGAACCAGTGTTTAAGTCAAGTTTTTCTCCATTTAAGAAGTTTACATTTATATTTGCTTTCGCATCTGGAAACTCTCTTACATCAGATTTTCCATCTACAGTATTTATTCCGTTTCCTACATATTGTTCTTCTCCTAAATCTCCTGTAGATTCTGACCTTGAATCATTCCACACTCTTCCTGTTAATGTTCTTATTAAGTATTCTCCTATTGAACCTTCTCCTGGGTCCCCTGGATCTCCTGGGTCTTCCGGATCTTCTCCTGGTTTTTTTCCATCAGGATCTGCTGGTTCTTCTACTGATACTGTCATATTTACTGCTGTTCTACACGTATCGTCTTCTGCATTTTCTTCATAATCATCTATATATTCTGGTATATTACCTGGATTTGAGTCTCTATCTACTAATCCTGCTGCTTCTACTTCTCCACGTTCATTTTCTTGATAGTATGTTGAGAATGCTCCTATTTCTGCTATAGTTGTTATTCCTTTTTCAGGTTCGTTATTGTATTCATCACCATCTGTTGGTTCTAATTTTAATAACCTTCCTTCTGGTTGTTCTCCAATATATCCAAGTGTATAGTCATCTGCTTTATCTATTATGTATTTTATATAAATGTATGCAACATCTCTATCTACTCTTCCATCTGTATTGAATATATCATCAGTCTCCATACCTAAATGGTTATCATTTTCATCTATATATTCTCCTACTTTTGATGGATCTTGAGCTAGATTTTCTCTTGCTGTTTTATCTTTAAGTGGAATTCCTAAATAGGTTCTTCCTCCTTCATCTATACTAACTATTCCTTCATCTCTGTTTTCTGCCCTAATATATGCTGTATGGTAGTTAGAATGATTTGCAAGTTCATTAGTATATTCTGTTTCTGTATATACTTTCAGAGGATTTCTTTGGCTGTTTGCTAACTCTGCATCAGCTCCACCTTCATAAAATGGTCTTCCTGTTCTGTCTCCTATCCATGCCTCTGCTATTTGAATCTTAGATTTTTCTAAGTCTTGTCTTAAATATCCTAGTTCATCAAATAGTTTTAATAGTATTTCATTTTCTTCTGAAGATTTTATAAATCCTGTTCCTGCTTCTTCTCCAAATTTCATAAAGTTTGCATCATAGTGACTTACTATCTCATTTATTTTAGCTTCTATTTTAACATCTCGGTCTGTAGCTTGTTCTGGTTCATCATTTAGTATCGCTAAGCTATCTATTGCTATTTTGTATGTTACTTCAATATTTAACTCACTATTTATATCTTTATATTGTCCTACTATTGGATTTTCATATAGGTCTTTTCTATATTTATAGTCTGATTCATATAGTTTTAATCTATATAGGTTTGTTATATCAAATTCACTCTCCACATCTGGGTTTAGTGCTAACCTATCATATATATCTGTAGCTATGTTTAACTCTCTACCATAACTTAAATCAGTCATTGAATCTTCATGATTTTTCCTTAGTTCATATACACCTTGCTCATCTGCTTCATATCTTTCTTTTAGTTTGTCATACATGTATGTTATTTCTTCTCCGTTTATTACTGTTTTAATTTCGAACAAGTCTTGTGTTAACTGTAAATCAAATTCTTCTCTTTCCACTAATCCTAAGTTAATGTATTTTAAATATTCTGTTTCTGAATATTGTATATCTTCTATTTGATATTCAGGTAGCCACAATGTTCTTATGGCATCTGATCCACTAAATGTACCTGGGTGATCTGTTCCTTTCCTTATAAAGCTCTCTGCTGTCATTTTTCTATTTCCACCATCTAGTGTATCTCTTTCTGTTTCTACTAATTTACTTACATGTTTATTTTTACTGTAATCTAAGTGTGTTGGATTAGATAAGTCATACGCTTGACCTTGGTTATATGATATTGTTTCGTAGTTTTCATTAAACTCTCTTCTTATATCATGGTATTCATATGCATTTGAGTCATATGCGTATTCTCTAAACTCTGTATTATATATATGAGTTTTTTCCCATCTGTCTTTAGTATCTTCGTTATAGTGTGCTCTTTCTATTAATTGTAACCATTCTTCTTTTTCTTTATCTAAGTTGTCCATTCCATAATTGTTAGTTGATATATCTGCTAAATCATATCTTCCTGTTGAATCTGTATTTCCTCCATATATTTCTGTTGGTTTATATAGTACACCATCGTACTCAAACTGTACTACATATTCCGAAAAATTATTTGTTGTATAATTTGCATCATATTGTGATTGTATTGCTGTTCCACCTATCTGGGTTTGTGTTTTTGGTTTTTCACTTCCTCTATATACTCTTCCGAATGTATAGAATCCACTATCATCTGTTTTCACTCTTGTTATTTCTGTTCCACTACCATTTAGTAAAACAACATTTAAGTTTTCAAATACATATTCTGATTCATCTTTATGCCCGTCCCTATTTTCATCTAACCATACTTTTCCTGCAATTATTAACTCTTTCATTTTTACATAGTCTTTTGATGTTTCTTCTTCTTTAGGTACTATGTTTTGGTTTATATCTGAGTTAGATCCTGAGAATAATGAACTCATATCTGATTCTTTTACTTTTCTATCTTCTCTTAACTCTTCTCCATGGTTGATATTTGTCATTTCTGTTATTGTTGCCACATTCTCTAATGGTAACTGCCACATGTTTGTACTTTCTATTTCTACCATTACATAGTATACCAGATATTGTCCTGGATCTAGTATTACTTCATTTCCTAGTTCAAATTCAAATGTGTTGTTATCTTTTTCTGTTACTATTATTTTGTTATTTGTTTTTATACTTTGTGTTTTATTTACATCAACTGATCCATCTTTATTGTATATTACTGCATCTACCATATGTGTATTACACGCCATGCTTGTTCCAGTTCCTGCTTGTTCAGATCCTACTGCTATTAATGTTAATCCATCTTGCAATTGTTCTACTATCTTTGTTGGTCTTACTTGTGTTGCTGGTTTTCTTGTTGTTATTGGGAATATGTCTGCTCTTCCAATATCGGTTATTCCTCCATTTGATCCTTCATTATATCCTCTATCTTCCTGAGCTTCATTTGTTAATCTTATTGAGTAAATTACTTTTTCCCTTTTCTCTACTGGTAGAGCATTATCAAATCTCCAGCTTTGTGTTCCACTAGTATTACCTCTTCTCCAAGAACTTGCTGGTTCATCAAAGTTTCTATTTTTTCCTTCTCTACTATCTCTCTCACTTTCTGATACATATATGTATTCTCTATTATCTTGATTAGCAGTTGATAAAATGAAATTATCATAATTTGAAAAACCTTTATTATCTACTATTTCTCTTTCCCTATAATCCGGATTGTTAACATCATATGCAATAAAGTTGTTTATATCTACACCTTCTTGCCCTGCTCCTTCTGAGTTTCTTATTGTATTATTTCTTGTTCCGTTATTCCAATCCATCATTATGTGATTATATGAGCTTACATATTTATCTATTGTTAATCTGTAATCATTTATTTTATACCAGTCTGATGTATCATCTTTTGTTGTATTATTTTTTACCCTATATCCACTTAAATCATCTTTATTTGCTCCATAGTTTTCTGTGTTTATATATTCTTTCCATTCACTGATAAAATTATCACTAATATGCTTTAGGTCTGTGTAATTTATATTTCTTACACTATATCCCCATCCAGCTTTATCTTTATCTTTGTTTCTGTCTATTATTACATTATTTTCTTCTATTGTTGCTTTTTCAACTTCCTCAACAACTATTGTTACTACTATTATAGTGGTCTTGTTTGCTGGTACTTCTAGTTGTTTAAATGTAAATTCATCATCTTGTACATCCTTATTTGCATATTCTGCTACATCTCCTGATTTTGCATCAAAGTCATATTCCTTATATGCTTCCACTGATTCTATAGATAGGTTCATACCACCTTGCAGCATTGTTGTTACTTCTTCCATACCTAATATGTTTTCTGGTAATGTGTCAGTTATATCTATATACACATTATTTGGTGAGAAGAATGGTCCGTCTTTTCCTTTTCTGTTTCTATCATTACCTCCATGAAGACCTGTACCTGTATGTTTTGCATATGGTGGTGTATTATCTCCATCATGTAATAGATTTGCTTCATCATTATCATGGTCTACTGTATTATATATTGTTATACAATATGTTATTATATCTCCATATTCTACCCATACAGGGTTATCTTCTTTAGCTTTTTCCTGTTCGGCAGCAGACCCTCCAATAATATTTCCTTGTCTTTCATCTCCTCCACCTTCTGAATTTGGATATATTGTTGAGTCCACATTATTATATTGTTCTTGACTACCATAGTCATTATTACCTGCACTTGTAGTCCTTTCATCTGACATTATTAGGTCATGTGGATCATCAGCATTAAATTCATTATTTGACCAATCATGTTCTACATTCCTAATATATTTATCAATATTAATGTCATATTCTTTTATTGTATAGAAATCTGAACTCTCAATTACTGTTTTCTGTTTTGTTTTATCTGCTAGTTCTGGATTATCTGTTTCATATTGTTCTACATATTCATCTAATTCTGCTAAGTTTACTACTGGTCCATTTAACGGTCTTTCCTCTGAAGATACCCTTGGATAGTTTACATTTATTGATTTTTTATCTGTATCTGATTCCTTAGCTGGATTATCTCCGTTTGTTAATGTCATATTTCTTGTTACTATATATGCTCTATTTTCATTGTATCCTGTATCACCTAAGACTGGCAGTCTATCAAAATCAGTTGCACCATTAGGTACATACCCTATATATACTGGTGCTTCTGTTCCTGATTTGCTTCCTGTTAGTAATAGTCCTGTTGCTTCAGGTATTGTTGGATCTGCTCCATTTTCATAGTCATTATATACTCTTACTGATTGAAGTTCTAAAACTCCTTCTTCTCTTAAGGCTACTAATTCAATTTCAAACCTTACTCCGTCATTTGCCGGTAAGAATATCCAGTCACTCATCATCCAGCCATTATATACTGTCCAATCATCTATAACTGTAACTTCTGTATCATCTTCCCAAGTTTTTGTTGGGAATACATCTTTTATTCTTACTTGTACATCTTTATCTTCCTTATTATATACATCTATATTATATGTTACTTTATCTCCCTTTTCTATTTTTACTGCATTTAGTACTTTATCTGCATCTGTCTGTACAGATCTATCTTCGCCTAAAATATTATCTTCTCCTATCACAATATCTGGCTTAGTAGGATTTGGGAATACCTCATCACCATTTTGATGTTCTACTTTAATAACATACTTATCTATTGATATATATGTATTCAAACGAACATTTACTGTATTATCACAAGCTCTTTTGTATACCAATACAGCTGCATCGTGCACTGCTAATAAAGGTTGTCCTTCTTTCATTTCTCCAGTACCAACCCAGTTGATATCTCTACAGTGTGGGTGTCCATGTGCACTACATACACCATTATATTCATCTTCATTATGAACCCAATGACAGTACCCACAAGGATAGGTTCCTAAACAGCCACCGTCTTCATCTGTACCTGAACAGTGCCAACTATCACATTGTCCACAATCTCCATATGTTCCTTGACATCTCACTCCAAGAATGTTTACTTTCCATTCTGTATCAATCCATCTAGACTTTATAACCCATCCACTACCTTTTGCTATTGTTCTTCTATATTCAAAACTTATTGTTTCTAAAGTATTTGCATCTCCACATGCATTTCTATCTATATCTAGGTAAAACACTGTTTCTGGATATGGATATTCATAATCATCTGGTAATTTAGTTAAAAGTGCAGCCTCTCCTGTACTCATTAAAGCTTCATCTGGATTATGTGTATTTGCAGTCATTTCTAATCTAGCATAATATGTAGGCATATATGTATCTGCTTGTTCATATCGAGTTTTATTTGTATCGTTATCTATATTCTTTCCATTCATGTCTTCATAAACTATTCTTGCTCCGTAATCTCTTCCTATTCTTATTTCTGTACCATTATCCAGTACTACTTTTCCATCTACAATTCCCCCAATCATTCCTGGATATTTTAAATCTGCTCCTGAGAAAGATCCTATTGCTGGTGAATATGCCCATACATATTCACTCATATTAAATGGCCCTACTCTATATGTATTTCCATTATCTCTTAATGTTGTTCCCGTATCATCATCTACTGTTCCTATTTTACTTGTATCATTTATATTATATGCATTTTGTTGAATTGTTACTTCTGGATTAACAGCTGGATTTCCTTCATCCGGTGCATCATGACCTCCAATTAATTCTTCAAATGCATCTAATGCTCTACCTGCTTTATTTAGCTCTACTCCTATCATCCTTTCTCTAACATCTGTCTTATCTGCCTCACTTCCTAGGTCTCCAACTTTTGCCCAAATTGATTGCTGAGCTCTTTCTCTAGAGTATAATCCTCCTTCAAATTTTTCTGAAAAAGTTAATGAATAAGCAAATACGTTTGTTTCATGTACATCTGATGCCCAGTTTTGTATTCTATATAGGTCTATCGGTTCACCATCAGGATGTTGTGTTGGACAAAGAAAATATATCATATTTGACCTTGTATTTTTTGTCATATCACTTTCATCTCTATCTAATATATCATCCCATACGCTACCTCCAGGTATAGGTCCTGCTACTTTTCCTATTTGAAAGTCGTCATCTGGAAATAGTTGTGCTACATATGGACTTATATCATTAACATGTGTTGTATGTACTTTTTCAAACGGTGTACGATATGGAGGTAATGGCGCTCTATGTCTTATACAAAATACTGATGGCCACGAGCTTAATACCAATTGTCCTCCACCTGTTCCCATTGTATTCGATCCCTCTCCAGAATCTCCTTCTTCTCCACTTCCTGTTCCTGGATCATGCCATGTCATATTATTTAAATAGTCAACTAAATTACTTATAGTCTGATTATTCCCAGAAAGTGTAGATGTAGTTTTATCTAAATATTCATCAATAGCATTTTTCACATCAATTAAAGCCTGTGTTCTACCTGCCTGAGTATCAGGATAGTTACTTATGTTTATAAAGCTTTCAAAATTATTGTTTTCTAAAAACTCCCATGCTTCTGCAACTGTTCTATACTTTGTACCTGGTACTGGAAGATAATATCCATCTGTTGAATGTCCTGTTGTAGAATCTGGTATAGTAGTCCATACCATTTCAACAGCACCGTATGCTTTTCTATTAGGATTATTTTTCCAGTTATATCCTGACGGTTCTGGATAAGCTATTCTTCTTCCTGTTTCATCGTTATCTACAGGGAATGCTGATATATATGCGTAACAACAAGCATATCCTGTCATTCTCTCATAATAGCCTCCTGCATATCTATATAATTCTGATCCATAAGATCCATAGTAACTTGAATAGTAGTAAGAGTAATGACCTCCATAGCCATACCAATAATCAGCATAATAACAATATGGGTCATTTCCAGGTATTGGAATATTTATTGGCATTTGATTATTATCCCTTACTAAATAATACATATTCATTATTTCTTGACGATCTTCCGGACTTAAGTATATTTCTATGCTTGCTCCTGGGTCATCATCTCTAAGTACATTCAATCCGTGATGCTCTCTTAAAAATTCTTCTTCTTCATTATCTTCGAATACTCGTATTGGTCCTCCAATAACCCAGTTTTCTGGAGTAAATTCTACAGCAACTGCTATTTTACTTATTGTTAATATTATAGTTAATACTGTTAATATTTTTAATATATTTTTTATTATTGTTTTCTTCATTTTTACCTCACCTCCTTACTTATAGAATTTCTTCGTACCTTTCTTTTTATTTCCGTTTGTTTTTATAACTAAAACTAAACTTATCTTTGAGATTTAGTTTATCCCAATTTATCTCTTTTGGTTTAAAATCAAATCTTATATCTTTAACTTTACTTAAATCTAGTTTTATTCTTCCATTAAGTCTCTTATACATTACTATATATATTCCTGCTAACGCTATTGCTATTGTTAGTATCTGTACTGTATTTCCTGTTTTTACTGATATAATTGTTTCTTGACTTGCATTAATACTAAATGTATTGTTCATTCCTTTTGCTAATACTTTGTTGCTTACTACTCCTGTCCATTCATCTGATAAATCTTTTGTTACTATTAATGTTAGTTCTTTTGTTTCTCCAACTTTTATATCTGTATTTTTTAAGCTGTCATTATATATGTTTCCGTCACTACCTATATACCATCCTTGGTTTTCTTTTTCTTCCATAGTTGTATCCTTTGGAAGAGTGTCTACTATTTGATCTATTTTATTATCTATATTTCCTGTATTCTTAACTAATATTTTGTATTGTAGTTTTACTACTGAATTTTTTAGCTCTTTTGAAGGTATTTCAAATTTAGCTAATTGTAAATTGTCAAAAGTATATTTTTCATCTTTTTTATTATTCTTGATATTAGTTACTGTTGCTCCTGATATTACTTTCTCTATCGCAAATTCTACTATTTCTTTATTTTGCATACCGAAATTTATATTCTCTGCACTTACATCTTTTAAAGTAATAATATTTGTTACTGCTTTTCCATCTGGAGTTCCCACTGCTTGTGACATTAGATTTTCTTCTACGTTCTGTTTTCTATATGTCGTTGATATATATTTATCCTGATCATATTTAAATTCTACTGTATAATCTCCTGCACTTAACTCATGAAAACTGTAACTTCCTATTGCATTTGTTGTCGTTGTTTTTACAATTGTCTTTCCTTTTAATAAAGTTACTTGTACTTCTGATAATTCTTTTTCTCCATTATCTTTTTTACCATCTCTGTTTTCATCTAACCATACTGTTCCTGATATTGATAAGTTTGCTTTTGTTTGTGTTGTATTTGTATTGTTATTATTATTGTTGTTATTATTTGAATTTTGATTATTTGCTGTATTGTTAGTTGTATTTGTATTTGTATTCGTTTTATTATTTGTTGTGTTATTTATCGTATTTTTATTTGTATTAGTGCTTGTATTTGTATTCGTGTTTTGATTAGTATTTGTATTTTTATTTTGGTCAGGCTGTATTCCTATATTAATTAGGTTTGTTTCCTGTTCTCCTTGATAAATAACTAATGCTTTATTAGATATAGTTTTTTGTTCTCCTTCTTCTATATCTATCGCTTTTCCTGATATTGTTAAGACAGCTCTACTTCCTACTGGTATTCCTGTTATATTATAGTCTATTTTGTTATTATTTATTGGCACGTTTCCATTTACCGATCCAGACATTTGAGCTTTTACTTGTGTTAAATTTTCTGAAATTGCATTTTCTATTTTTACATTTATTGCTGGTGAATTACCATCATTTTCAATTACTATTGAAAATTGTACTGCTTCTCTTTCCTTTACTGTTGTTCCCACTACATTTGATGTTTGGAATACATTCAGTATCCCTCCTCTATATTGAATACTTAATGCATTACTCTTTTCTTGAACTCCATCATTTGTTTTCATATTTATATATGTTATTTGATTATTTGCATTTCCTGCTATTGTTTTTCCCTTTACACGTATAATAATACCATCTTCTTTTTCCACAAGATTAAATCTTACATATACTGTATGTGATGTATTATCATATTCTATATTGTAATCTGTATTTTCATAATCTCTGCTTACCGTAGTTTCTATATGCTGTACTTCTTTCGGTAGTTTGTATTCTAAAGTTACATCTTTTAAATCTCTATGTGATATATTTTTTATAGTTCCTCTGTATATTATTTCTTCTCCTACTGTACTCATTTTATGTTCTACACCAGGTATTCCTGATGTATCATTTGTAAGCTTTATATCAAAATTTGCTTTTGTTAATAAGTTTCTTGTTTCATTGCTTTCTATTTGTACTGCTAAATTAGCTATTTCTAATATTGCCTTATTTGTAATATATATATCTGGCATTTCTGGTACATATATTTTGTTTATTTCAAACCCTTCTTCTGTTACTGTATATGTATGTGGAGCATGTACTTCCTCCGCTCCTTCATGTGGTCTTCCATCACATTCTATTACTCTATCTACATAAATTTGTTCTCTTTTTTCATATGTATGTATCATATGTCTATAGCTATACTCTCCACATGCTAGATATCCATCACATTCTACTTCTACCAAACGAGTAGTTTCTGTTTTTTCATAATAGAACCCGCCTGCATCTTGTTTTATTTCATTACCTTCAGTTAAATAATATTCTTCCATTGTAGGTACTCTCGCTGTTTTTACTCTATATTTATATTGTTGTACCTGTCCTGGCTCTAATATACCTATTCTCCATATTAATTTATTAAATTCTTTTGCAGGAGCAATTGTATCTATATATTCTATACTTAATACATAGCTTGATAAATGGTTTTCTACTTTCACATTTTCAGCTGTTATACTACCACTATTTGCTACTGTTACTGTATATTCTAAAAACCTTGTTTCTTGTACAGGATTATTATCCCCTATATTTACTGCTACGTTAACATCTACTTTTGGTCCACTTTCTGTTACTAAACCTACTTTATCTGCTACTGTACTTTCATATATTATCGCTATATCTGAGTTGTTGTTATAGTACCCTCCAAAGCTTCCATACATACTTGATTCATATGGCATCTCTGAAGGTATTTCAAATTCGTATGTAAATCTAAGCACAGCCCCTGGCTCCACTTCATCATTTACTACTATTAAATATGATTTCACTTCACTTATATTATCTGGTGAGATTGTCCACCCATTACCCTGATTTGATAAATCTTTTGTTGCATTCTCATTTTCGCTATAGTATATTCTTACTGAATTTGGGTTTTGTATATCTGCTTTCATAAAGTCTTTCATTGCAAAACTTGCAGTTGAACCCATATCTTGTCCTGTTACTACATCTCTATTTCCTTTAAATGGAATCCTTCCTATTAAAGCTACATCTGTACATACATTTCCTGTATTATTTAAAGTTAATACTTCCATTGTTGCTATTTGTGTATCTTCTTTTCTTTGTATTTTTCTTATCATTTCACCTTGTTTTACAGATCTTACTTCTCCTAACTGTCCGTCATAATTTCTTATTCCGTTTATTGCTACTAATCCTGCTGGTGCATTGTAGCTCACTAACGTTATATCTACACCATTCGTTTGTTTTATTATTCCTGTTGGTACAGGTTTATTAATAGTCCATTTAGTTTGAGCTTCATAATTTGTTGCTCCTTCGTTATAGTAATATAACTTTATTTGATCTTGTTTTCTTGGTGTATATTCACTTAATCTCATTTTCACATTTGCTATTATATTTGTTCCTCTTGTTATTTCTGAATCACTAAATTCTGTTTGAGTTCCTTCTAATTCTATTCTTAATTTTACGATATCATATTCTTTATATGTTTCTACTTTTCCAATACTTAGGCCACCTGCATATAGTAGGTTTATATTTTCTACTTCTACTTCTGTAATGTATTTAGGAAACACTATTTCAAAACAAGGATTTACATATAAATCGTTTGTTTCTTTATTATTATTTAATTGTATTTTTATTTCTACATCAGTATTTTCTTCCATTGTAGCTAAGCTATCTTTGTTTATATCTATATTAGCAATTGTGCTACTTTCTTTAAAAGATTTTCTTGTTCCTATTTCTTGTAATGGTATTTCTTCATCTAACTCTACATATTTTACTTGCCCTGTTAATCTACTCTCTAATTCTGTAAAATTCTTAAATGCAGTTTTATCATAGCTACATTTTCCTATAGCTTTTATTAGGTCCATTTTTACGTTTCCATTACTGTTTATGTTTTTTAGTTTTACTTCTACTCCTTTTGCATTGTCTATTGATATTCTTGCATCTTCTTCGCTTACTATTTCTTCATTTTTTACTTCTCTTAAAAGTTCTCCTTCTGCATCATATATTTCAATTATGCCCTCTTCTCCTAGTATTGTCTTTATATCCGCAAATCCAAATCTTACTTCTTTAACTCTCACATCATTGTTTTCAAATGCAGTTTCGTTACTATCTATATAGTATTCTTCAGTTGCATTTATTGTAAATTCTTCTAACATATCACTTGTTAGTATATTTACATTTATTGAGTTTATATATGTTGTTTCATATATTCCTTCAATTGAGTTATAGTTTGCATTTATTCTTCCCTTACTTAATGAAAAATCTGTAACTCCTATACTGTATGTTATTAACTCTCCTACATTTACATCTATATCTTGTGAGTCTGATATTTCTTTTGTTAATATGTTATTTTCTTTTGCACTATATTCTTCAACTTGTACTTTTACATTTCTACTTAATTTTTCATGTTCCTCTTCCGAATATTGTCCGTATCTGTATGTTAATACATATTCATCTTCTCCAATGCTGTTTATTACGTAATCCCAACCTTCTTGTCCATTTTCTACTTGTATATTTATTATTCCAGTTATTTCATCATATACCCAGTTATCACTTGTAAATTGTACTGTTCCTACCTCTTCTCCTCTTGTTGCCATTAATTTTTTCGCTTGTACATTTACTTCTTCTGGTTTTTCTCCATTAAATTCTGGTGCTATTACTTGTATTTTTGTACTTTTTACTGGCAAGTATTTTTCTTCTACTGTTTGTCTACTTACTGTTATTACATTCTCTACTATTGTTCCTTCTTTTTCTCCAACTTTAAATGGTGAGAACTTTGTGTACTCACTTGTTACCTTTATATCTTTACTATAAATCCATCCCACTCTTATTGTGTGTTCTTTTCCTACTTCAACTTCTTCTAGGTCTTTATTTATATATGTTCCGCTTAATTGTAGTTGTATTGTTTTATACAAATCATCTATATTTATTAGTGTATTTTGTTCAAATTCCAAATCTACTTCAATTGTTTTAGGTTCTAATAGGTTTGTTATACGTATCTCTCTATCAGATATTATCTCAACATCTTCTATTGTTATGAAACCAGTTTCATTTGCTTCATTCATGGCTTGTTCTGCTATCTCATCTTCATCAACTAATTCATCTTCTTCTAAACCATAATCTTCACTTTCATTAATTTCATCTTCATCAATATCTTCTGAAATCTCATCTTCAAATTCGGTATCCATATCCGTCTCATCAGTAACAGTAGAAACAATAGGATTACTATTCGTTCCTACTTTAGTTAGCTTGTTTGTGTTTAAGTTTGTTTGCATCTGAATATCGTCTAAACTTAAATCTTTTACATTCACAAATTTAAAGTTTGGACTTCCACCATCATCTGCTACTGCCCTTATTACTCCTTCTTTCAAGAATCCTTCTACTTGTGGAGTTACTTCTATAGTCAGCCTTATGTTTTGGTTTACATTACCTAAACCTTCACTCAGCTTCCTACCGTTTTCTCCTTCAAAATATGCATAGAAATTTACTTCGTCTTTTCTAAAAAGACCGCTTGAAATTACCCTAAATTCATCTGTTGTTGCCAGTGCTTCTAAAGTAAAGCTCACATGTGAAAATACCAACACAAATGCCATTAGTGCAATTACAATTTTCTTTAGTTTTGTTTCCATCTCTCGCCATTTCTCCTTTATCATTTGTTTTTGAACAGAATACACCCATTCTTCTAATTTAATATATATATATATTACGACAATAGATTTAGTTTGTAAATAGGCTAAATCCCACTGTTTTCATATGTTACACGGTTTAAACAAGACTTTTATCTACGGAAATTCACACTTCCATTCATTTCTTTACTTTTATTAAGTTTCTATTACATTTTTCTTTTTATACAACAATTTCTTTTCAAAACACTTTTTTATATTAATTCCCCGTTAACATAATTTCTATAAAGTGCTTGAATTTTTTGAGATTTGTGATATAATATATGTCGAATGTGGGTAATACCATATATCTTATTTTAAAGGAGGCCATCATCATGGTCACGAAACGGAAACTTGTAGCAATGTCTCTTGTGTTGGCGCTTATGTGTATTATCCCATCGGGGTTCGCATTTGCTGCTGATGCACCGTCTGACTGGGCAGTAACTGAAGTAAACGCAGCGATCGAAGCAAACCTCGTCCCGGCGCAATTACAGTCAAACTATCGTCAGGCCATCACCCGCGCAGATTTCACCGCGCTCGCCGTAACTCTTTACGAGGGTATAAAAGGTGAAATTACAGGACGCGCAACATTCGTTGATACCAATGACGTCTATGTGGAAAAGGCCGCGTTCATCGGAGTTGTCGCCGGAGTTGGCGATAACAAATTTGATCCAAATGCGACCTTAACCAGGGAACAGGCAGCAACCATGTTGTCACGTTTATCCGATTTATTGGACAAACCATTCCCTATCCAAGCGCCTACTTTCGCCGATAACAACAGAATATCTGGTTGGGCTTTCGACAATGTAGGACGCGTACAGGCCGCAGGTATAATGGGCGGCGTAGGAAATAATACATTTGACCCACTTGCCCAATATACCAGAGAGCAAAGTATCATAACGATTAAGCGGACATATGATGCGGTAATAAATGATTCGACAACAAATCCGCCGCCTGAGATTACTCAGCCGCCCGAAGTAACCGTGCCTGGCAGTTTTCCTGCAGGTGCAGAAGGTGCAACTGGTTGGGCTAGAGCAAAACACGACTGTGTTATAGGCAATGCAATCAGAAGCATTAATATATCATCCGGCGAACTTGTTCCTTATGAGTATACTGAGGACAAAGGCGTAACATTTTTTGTTGTCTTCTATGACAGGTTCTGGCGGCAAGCTACTGTTGCAGATTGGGAGCTACTCAACTAACCGTTTTAAACAGGTAATCCTAAAATGGGAAAACCTACAGCAAAATGCCAACGATTTTTCGTTGGCATTTTGCTTTTATTTTTTATTCTTTTTCTTTTTATTATCTGTTGTTTTTTTCTCTTTTAATGTTTCATGCAACTTTTATGATAGTTCTCATATAATATATTAAACTAATTTATAATGAGGGGGAACTTTTTTTGAATAATATGGATATAAATAAACTTCTTTCTGTTATTTCTAAAATGGATAAGGAAGAGCTAGAAAAGAACATTTATAAGGCACAGCAAATACTTCAAAGTTCTGATATTAAGAAGAACATAGAAGATGATAAGTAGGGATTTTTATGGACGAAGATTTTTCTGATGTAATAAATAAATTTTCTAGTATTTTAAAAGAAAAGGATATTGATTTAGGTAGTATTACTAGTAAAGATACTACCTCTAGTGTTGATGATGATTTTAATATAGATGTTGACACTATATTAAAGCTTAAAACTATAATGGGTGGTATGAATAAAAATAAGAATCATCCTAGAACTAAATTGCTTAAATCCTTATCTCCGTACCTAGAAGATACAAAAAAAGAAAAACTAGAACAGTATATAAAGCTTGCTAATCTTTCATCTGTTCTAGATATGTTTGATAATGATGTAATAAAAAAATTCACTGATAGTGATTATGATTTTATTTTACTTATCATTTTATTTCTAATGTTATTTTAAATCTTTCTACTTTTGCCTCTGTTTGCAAAAAATATTATTTATCAATTAATTCATATTCTGAATGTTTAATATTCTTTTTCTCGTTATAATTTATAATATTTTTATCAACCTTTTTTGAAATAGTAATACCAATTGTAGGTTTATGAAAATGTTTTTTGACTTTGCTATCATATATTTTTAGGTAAAACTCAATTTGTCCAATATCCTTTATAGTTAATTCTTTTAGTTTTAATTCTAGTATTACATAACAATTTAATTCGATATTAAAGAAAACTAAGTCTGGTCTTAATGTTTTGTTATCAATTTTTATTGGTATTTCACTGCCCACATAAGCAAAACCAACTCCTAATTCAAGCATTGTTTTTTCGATTTGTTCTAACATAAATTTTTTTAAAGCTTTTTCTGTAATTTTGTCGACTGCTTTATTAATTGTTATTAAAATCGGATCTTTAATCATATCTAAAATATCATATTCATTTTCTTCTATATTATTAATGTATTTTAATTGTATATTATCTTTTTTGACTAATCTTTCAAAAGCATTTGATTTTATATGTTCTTTTAATTGTCTTACACTAAAGTTATGCTCTATACAAGAGTTTATGTAGTAATTTCTTCTGCTCTCATTTTTAATAGGCAAAAGTTCCCTAAATATTGACCAGCTCAATTGTCGCCACACTGTGGCGACTTTTGGAAAACTCAGATATAGTTGACGCATTCTAAATAAATTTTTATAATCATAACCTCTTCCATATTCGTTAGTTAGTTTAATTGAGTATTCTTTAATTAATTGATTACCATATTTAGCTCTTTCTCTTCCTCCTTGAGCTTCAATTAACAATTTTCCAATATTAAAATACGTAATCAAAGTATGGTAATTACTGCTTATTTCATATTTTTTTACCTCAATCAAATTATTTTCAATTAATGTTTTTATATTTTTATAATGTTTATCCATATAATCAATCCTTTCTTATTTTGTATTTTAAATCTTTTTAATTTTCATCTGGACTGGCCAATTTTTGTTTGTTTTCTTTTTCTAATTCTTTTAAGCTCTTATCAGGCGTAGGCAATTCTTCAGGCATAGTCCCTCCCATAGATTTAATTGCTTCTCTTACTTTTTTACCAATTTCATTATGTGTTTTATTTGCATTTCCTTCTCCTTCAATATTATCTCTTTTCAACTTAGCTTCTGTCTGTGAAATTCTAAATAAGTTTGCTACAAGTTCCTCACTTCCCATATTATCTAAAATATCTTCCCTATATCTTAATTCTTTTCTTTTAGCTATATCATCAGCATTTTCACCATTATATAATCCTTTGTATCCTGAATTATGAAATTTATCAAAGTTTTTAACTCCTGCATTTTTTGGCATTTTTATCGTTTTTCCTACTTGGGAAAAATGATCCATTATTTATCTAATTTTAAATTTTCAGTTTTTAATATAATTATTTTATTATCATTAATAATTTTTAATAATTCTTTTTCTTTTGGGATTTCATTTAGATATTTAATTTGATAAATACTATCATTCTCGACTAATCTTAAATCTTTTGTTTCACACAATATTAAACCTATGACATTAGTTTTTTTGTTTTTGAGTTCTTTGCTGAAATATTCGATATATAGCTTCATTTGCATAATATCATGATTAGTTACTTTATTAATCTTCAAATCCACCAGTATAAATGTATTAGTTTCATAATCAAGAAAAACTAGGTCAACCTTATGAATTAAACCATTAATATTGATTTTATATTGTCTTTCATAGAAAGTAACAATATTACCAATCTCTTTTTTAAAATTTGATACATTTTTGACAATTTCATTTTCTAGTTCTTTCTCAGTACGTTTCTTATTAGGAATATTCAATATTAACGGATCTTTTAAGGTTTTTTCGATTTTATTCTTTACATTCCCTTTTTTTTGATTAACAATAGTTCTTTCATAAGATTTTGATTTAATAAATTCAATTAGTTGTCTTTTTGATAGTTTTTTCTTTTCTATTTCATTTAAATAAAATTCAATTACTTTAGTATCATTAAATTTAAGCAATTCTCTAATGTGTGTCCATCTACTATTTTTAAATTGTTGCCCCGGGGCAATTTTTGAGAACAATTCATAAAAATTAATCATTCTTGTAATATTAGAATAATTAAAGCCAGCTCCATGTTTTAATAATAATTCGCTACTAAAGTTTTTTACTACACTATCACCATGTTGTAAATTATTTACTCTTTTGTATTCGAAAATCATTTTTCCAATAGACCAATAGAGATTTATTAATTCATTGCTAATATTAATAATAGTATCATTAATTAATATATCCGCTTTACCAACTAATTCTGCTACATCTTTTTCTATTAATTTATTTTTATCTATTATTGCATTTTTCATTTTTTAATCCTCCTTATTATGTAATTTAATAGGTTTCAGTAATAACCCATCCTTTCTTTTTACAATATTTTTTTCTTCAATTTGTTCTCCCTCCTTTTTGTATCTGTATCTGTATTTGTAGTTATACTACAGAATCACAAGTCTGACAATGACGTATTTATACATTTTTATATTTTTTCATATAAAAAATATGAATTACTATATTTTAGTAATTCATATTTTAAATTTTTATTATTGTTTTCTTTTTTGTTTCTTTTTTCTTTTATTTTAAATAATTATTATTTCATTATTATCTATTTTACAGATATGATTTTTATCTAGTTTTTCTATTATTTCTTTAACTAAATTTGCTATCCTTATTTGTGTTACTTCTATATTGTTTGCAGCTATTATTGTTTTTACATTTCCATTAGCACCTGCATGCGCTACTCCTCTTAAACATCCTGTTATTACTATGTTTCCTCCTGCTACTATTTCTGCTCCTGCATTTACATCTCCACACACTACTATGCTTCCTTGATACTCTTCTTTTTGACCTGACCTTAATGAATTTTGTACGAATTTAGTTTCTGTTATTTCAGTTTCTAATTCGAAAGTTTTCTTAATTGCGTGTAGCCCTAGTAAGTCTGACACATCATCAAAATTAACATCAATATCAATCTCCTCTTTTATCATTTTCTTAATAGTTTCTATTTCTTCTTCTTCAAATATCTTTCCTGAAATTCTCATTGGAATCTTAGAAGCTTTATAGAAATCTCTTAGTTTCGGTAGTTTCTCTTTTAGTTCTTCAATTAAATCTTCTGCTTCTGCTGTAACATTTAAGTTTAAAACTATTTCCTCTTGTGTTTGATTAATTTTAATATTATTATTCATGAGCTATCTTCCTTCCTAATTTTTATTAAATAAAATATTCTGTTTCAGGTAAAACTGACATATCTTCAACAACATTTTGTACATTCATTCCAAAATATTCCTTTATTATTTCTCTTACAACTTCTGCTGTATAAAAACCATGCCCTCCATTTTCCACCATAACAACTACTGCTATTTCCGGATTATCAAATGGTGCATATCCTACGAACCACGCATTAATTAAGTCATTATTTCTTTCATCTTTTCCAGCTTCTGCTGAACCTGTTTTTCCACCAACTTCTATATTGAAATCTCTAAATACAGAATACGCTGTTCCTCCAACATCACCTGTAACAGATCTCATACCGCTCCATACTGCTTTTAAAGTCTCTTGGCTAAAATGTAAATCTTCTGAGTCATCATCTGGCACATTTAATTTCTTTTTTATAAAATCATTTATTTCTGAACTTGCTATTTGAGTTCCATTTGATTGTACTACATTTTTTACTATTGTCATGTCTATTTTATTTCCACCATTTGCAACCATTGATATATATCTTGCTACTTGTATTGGTGTATACGAACTTGCTCCTTGCCCAATAGATGCATAAATCGTTTGGCCTGTGCTTCCTGCTTCTCCTCTTTTTTCTAACACTTCTGTTGAAGGTCTGGTTCCTGCTTTTTCTCCATCTAATTCAACTCCTGTTTTTCTTCCTAGTCCGAAAAAAGATGAATATTTTGCTAATCTATCTACTCCCATTCTTTCACTTACTGTAAAAAAGAAATAGTTACATGAATGTTCTATTGCACCTGATATGTTAAGATATCCATGCCCTCTTCCATAAGTGTTAAGTAACCAACATGATGGTAGCTTTTCATATGGCACTCCATTTAGAGGATATCTTCCACTATCATTTATTCTTTCTGTTGTATTTGTAACTCCCTCTTCAAGAGCTGCTATTGCTGTTACCATTTTAAACACTGACCCCGGTTCATATGTTCCATGTACTGCTCTATTTACTAATGGCATTGTTTTTTTATTATCATATTCAGCATATTTTTCACTACTTATTCCGTTATAGAAAAGTGCTGGTTCATAGTCTGGATAGCTTACCATGGCTAAAACTTCACCTGTTTTAACATTTGTTACTATTACTGTTCCACCATTTGCATCATATACTTGCCCAAATCCACCTGTCTTAATTTTCCATATATTTTCTATTAATGCCTGCTCTGCAATTTTTTGTAAGTTAGCATCTATTGTAAGGACTACTGATGAGCCTCCGATTGCTTCTTGTGATGTATATTCTCCTGTTACTGTCCCATCAACATTCATATCTACTTGTTTTATTCCATCTTTACCACGAAGGTATTCTTCAAAAACTTTTTCTATTCCTGTTTGACCTATCTTTTCATTTGGATCATATTCAAAAGTATCTCCTCTTTCTTCTAGCTCTTGTTTATTTTTATCTGATATTCTTCCCATATATCCTATTATATGAGAAGCAAGGTTCCCCATATGGTAAACTCTAATTGGTTGAATTACAATATTTACTCCAGTTAAGTTCTGTCCTTGCTCTTGAAGTTGTACTGCACTATTTCTTGATATGTTATTAGATATTTGTATAGATTTTGTTGTTGAATATCCTAGTGTTGTCATTGCATATCTTATAGCCAGCACTTGTCTAGCTTCCTTTATATCTTCATATTCAATTTCATATTTGTCTTTAAATAGAAAAAACGTTTCTTCTGCAGATGCAGCTTCTGGTATCTTGTATTTTACTTTCCAATCGTTTAATTCTTCTACTGAATTAAAGTAAAATTCAAAAGGTTCAATACCCATTGGAAACGGATCTATATATCTATCTCCATTCATTTCTAATATATTCGTCATCAACAATATTGAGCTATTAAGTGCATCATTTTCTACTTTTGTTCTATACATCTCTAAATAGAATTGCATGTCTGTACTAACTAATATGTTTCCTGTTCTATCTAATATACTTCCTCTTGCTGCTTTTATTGTCGTATCTCTTGATAACCTTGTATTAGATGTTTCTCTATATTCAGCACCATTTACAATTTGCAAATTAAATAATTGCACAAGAAGTATAATCCCTACTACATATGTTAAAGTAGTTATTATGTTGAATCTGAAATTAGATCTTTCTAGTTCTGTTTTCTTTTTCAAGACATACTCCTTTTATTTTAAAAATATCTTGTTAATATATTTTTCTTCTTAAATACTCTATCTATACTGTATCCTGCTTTTTGTATTAGTGGATATAGTATAATTGTTAATAGTATATTATATACTATTTCTATTACTAATATTTTAATAAAATATACATATTCTCTATTAAATCCTATTATTATCGAGCTTAATAGATAATGTCCAAACTCAAAAACTATTGTTGCTCCAATAATCATTAGAATTATTGTTACTTTATTTTCCTTTGAGAAATTTTTATCAAAATATGAACTTAAATAACCAATTAGACATAGCATAACTGCTGTTATTCCAATAGTTCTTCCATATATTAAATCTATTATAATGCCAAAAATCATTCCTAGTGCAATACTAAAAGGAGCATTAGCAAATAGCCCTATAAATAGTATAAGTACTACAAATAGGTTTGGTTTTACTCCTGCTATTGTTAAATGATTGAATACATTTGCTTGAAAAAAATATATAAATAAAAATGTAATTATTAAGCATATTGTAATACCAAATTTTCTCATTATATCTCCTCATAAATTAAGTTTATTGGTCTTTTATTACTAATACTGTATCAACTTTAGAAAAATCCACTGCTGGTGTTACTATTGCATATCTATCTGTAATATTGCTTGTTGTTATTATCTCTGATATTGTTCCTATGTGTATGCCTTTTGAATATATCCCACCTATTCCTGATGTTGATACATTGTCTCCTTGTATTAATTCAACATCTGGCGGAATATAGCTCACTCTTAATATTTGGTTATTTTCTAACGTTCCTTTACAGATTACGCTTTCTCCTGTAGTACTTATATTACAACTAACTGTACTTGCAGCATCTATTATTACTTGTACTTTTGAAGTTTTTTCTGTAACTGATATAACATGTCCGACAAGACCTTTGTCTGCAATTACTGTCATGTTTTCTTTTATACCATCATTTGTTCCAATATTTATAATTAGTGTACTACTATAATTACTTACATCTTTATTTATTACATATGCAGGTATTGTTGAATACCCTGCATATTTTTCTGTTAAATTCATATATTGTTGAAGTGTTGTATTATCTGCTTTTATTCTCTCTAGTTCACGAAGTATCGTTTCTAGCTCGCTGTTTTCTTCTTTCAGTCTTTCATTTTCCTCTAAAATACTTTCCATGTTTGAAAAATAGGTTGCATTTTTATTTATTTTATTTTTCAAATCAGTTATTACTCTTTGGATTGGTGTAAATATTGAACTTGCTACACCCTCTAAATATGAAACCTGATTACTTTCCACATTAGAAAGAAAAATCAAAAGAATAAGTATTATTAGAGTTATTATTCCACCTAACAGTTCTGTTTGTTTGTTTCTGTTCATATACAACCTTCCTTTTAAATATTTTTTACACTTTTCTATAAGCAAATATAGCTATAACTATTCCTATTATACTTGCTATATTTATTTTAAACATTACACTAAATGATAGCTTTATTATACTTAAATCTAAAGTTACAGGATCTGATATACCAAATTGTTCACCATATCCTAACCACCATAGCCAGCTTATATTTTTTGCAAGTTCTCCTAATAGTCCACCTATTACTATTCCCGATAAAATAAATATTAGTAATATCCATATATTCTTATCTTTAGTCCCCATTTTTCCCTCCATTTTTTGTTACGGATTTTTATGTTTTCGTTTTTATTATATATTGATATCGTCAAATTTTCAAGTGCTTTATATATTTTTTCTTTTGTTACAAGAATTTATGTATCACACATTATATGTTGAATATATATAATATTGTATGGTTTCCATAATTTGATATTTACTTTCGTTGTTTTTGCAAGTATAATCAAATTATTAGGCTTAAAAAGGCTTTTGGAGGTTTTTATGAAAATAGAGAAACTTAATGAGAACAAGATTAGAATCATATTTAACAATAAGGATTTAGAAGAAAACAATATTGATTTACACTCTTTTATGTCTAATTCTATAGAGACTCAGACTCTTTTTTTAGATTTATTAGATGAAGCTGATAAGAAATTAGGTTTTAATACCGATAATCACAAAATAGCTATAGAAATATTATCTTTAAATAATAATTCTTTTGTTCTTACAATTACACGTCTAGATGATCGGTTTAGTACTATATAGACAAAAGCGTGTACATACAAGTATGAAACTAAACCAGATCTTAACTCCTTTTTCTATATATATGTTTGAAACATTTGAAGATTTTTGCCAGTTTTGCAGCCTTTTGAACGTATCTTTTTCTGAAATTATATCAGAATTTGAGAATAAGAATTCTTTGTATATATATGAAAATAGCTACTTTTTTATAATTAATGAATTACTATTAAGTGATAATTTATTAGATAAACTCTGCTTAATATTAATTGAGTTTTCTACCTTTGTTGAAAACCCTCAGAACTTTTTCCAAAAATTAAATGAATTAGGTAATTTAGTAATTGAAGATAATGCAGTTAGTACTTGTATTTCTAATTTTTAAAATGTATATAACAGAAAAAGAGAGTTTTTTAACTCTCTTTTAAAATTGTAGTTATTTTTACACTATTTTATGCCGCATATAACTTTATGCCTGTTCGTATTACTTCATCTATAAATGGTGTTTCATTTTCTTTAAACTCTTCTGTTCTTATTGGATGTGGCTCTATTTTTGTATTTATTCCCCAAGTTAGACTCATTAACTTAGCTCCGTCATCTATAATATCTGTGATATCTCTTGAAACAATGGCAATATCAATATCACTATCTTCATGATTAGTTCCTTTAGCATATGAACCAAATAGAATGATAGCATCTATCTTATAATATTTACTTATTTCTTTTACATATTTTTCTATAGAATCTAATATTTCTACATCAATTGTGTTTTCAACCATATTCTTATCTCCTCAATATTTTTAATTTGTTGTTCTGTATATTCTTCCGTACATTTTTCGTAAAAACTTTTTTTACCATCTTCATATCTTGCTTCCATATTAAATCTTGTAAATAGCGACAATAAATCGTTTTGTCTCTGTTCTAGTTCTAAGTTACATTTATTTGCAAGATCCAATAAATTGTGTGTTCTTGGAGCATGTGGCTTTTCTACATTTTGTTTCGCATAAATACCTTTTATTAACTTTTCTATAACTAAGTGACCAATAAATAATGCCCATGAATATTGTTTTGCTTCATAAATATTTTTCATTGAATCATAGTCTTCATCAGAACTTTTAATCCAATATTCCATTAATTCTATGTTTGTCAATTTAATACCTCCTCACAAAATTTAATTCATTTAATATATTATATCATAAAATAAAACATCTTCAACTAAAAAAATTATAATCTATACTTTTAAAACTAAATAATAAAGAGAGTTCTTATACATCTTTATATGAAAACTCTCTTTTTTATTTGTAATTTATATTTTTTTATTAATATACATAATTTTGTGGGTTTCTTGCAACTCCATTTACTCTTACTTCTAAATGCAAATGATTTCCTGTTGATCTTCCTGTTGACCCTACTGCTGCTATTGTTTCTCCTTGGCTAACTGGAGTTCCTACACCAACATATAGGGCACTACAGTGTGCATAATATGTTTCAACACCATTTCCATGAGAAATTACAATCATGTTTCCATATCCACCACTATATGCTGCAAATGTAACTGTTCCTGATGCTGCTGCCATTATTGGTGTTCCATGAGATGTTGCAATATCTAATCCAGTATGCGTTCCTCTACCTCTTGAACCAAATCTTGATGTGAGTGTTCCTGAAACAGGTCTTATTAACGCTATTCCTATATCTGTATATGCATAATCAACTATTCCCGCTGTATTAACACTTGTGGTTCTTGCAACAACTTTTGGCATTTCTACATATAGTGCTGCTACTGCTGTCTCTGTATCAGTAAATTCTTTCATTTCTGTCTCATATTTCAATACATATGTAATTTCTTCTTTATTTTTACTATTTTTTTCTTTTAGTTGTTGAACTATACTTTCAGATTCTTCATAGGTCTTAATATAATGTTTTTCTTCATTATTATCTAAAATTGCATAATATTTATAGTATGGAGTTCCCTCACTAATTACTTTACTAAATATATCTTCATCATTTGCTGTAAGTCCTTTTTTCAATAAACGCAAATTATACTCAGGCAGACTGTCTATTTCAACAAACGCTACTAATTCACTATCTCCTGTTTTTATATATTTATTAATTTTGTTTTGTAACTCACCTTTATCTTCTGTATACCCTATAAATTCATCATTTAAAACAACACTGTACATTGGTTTATACACAACAAATACAAGAAATCCTATAATACCTAACCCTATTAGAAGTACTATTATAAGTTTTATCCATATCCTTAAATGAATTACGATTCCTTTTAAAACGCCTATTATGACAAACACTCCCTTACATTTTCTTAAACTTTTTCGACTATATAATTTTATACTTATTACAGATTATTCGCAATTACAGATTTGAGTGTTCTCATACGATTTTTTTTCAAATACTCTGATTATCTCTTTTAAAGTTTCTTTTTCTTACTTTTCCTTCAAAAACAAAAAAGCCCTTAAAAACAGTAATGTTTAGGGCATTTTTGAATTAACTTTTATTATTAGTTCAAGTTTTTTGAATTATTTGCTTACTTGGTTTTTTACTTTTTCTATTTCTTGCGGATTCGCATTCTGCGCAGGAACGTAATAGCCTTTTGATTCTGATAACTTAAACAATTCATAATGGAAACATTCTTCTGTGTTTCTTAAATTTTGCAATGTTTGTCTTAGCTCTTGATTAGCTGTTTCAATTATTGCATCTTGATATAGTTTTAGAGATCCTTTTGTTGTTTCTAGAATATCGTTAACCATGTATTTTTCTTCCATACCTACCCTCCTTAGTTTTAAGAATATTTTTTAAGATTAGTTACTGTTATTAATTAAAAAATGTCATTAACTTCTGTTTTGTAGTTAAGCAATCACTAGCAGCTTTGTTTAACACCTGTTTAATTTGAGGATCAACTGCGTTATCTGCATAATGTGTAAGCTTATTATATGAAACTTCTTGTCCACTAACTAAATGTCTTAAATTTTGTAATTCTACTTGATTTAATGTACCCATATTAAACCCATCCTTTCATTAAAATCTTGTTATAATAGCATTTCCTTTTTTGCTTAATTTATTCAAAAGTTTTACTTTATACCCTTTTCATGATATAATAAATTAAAATTTTGAAAGGATTTTTTACTGTGAAAAAGATTTTAATCTTCTATAGCTCACATGGTGGCGGTCACTTATCTGCAGCTAACGCTATTTCTACGCATCTGGAAAAATATTATCCAGAAGCCACTATTAAAATGGTTGATTGCATAGAATATATAAATAAATATTTGAATAAAGCATCAGTAGAAGCATATAAAGAAGTAGCTAAAAAAGTGCCTTGGATATGGAAAAGAGTTTATCAAAATTCTAAACATGGTGCTTTATCTCATATTAGCGCTACGACAAATAAGTTGATGGCATATAAACTAAATTTATTATTGCAATCTTTTAAGCCGGATTTAATTATTTCTACGCATCCTTTCGCTACTCAAATGTGTGCTATTCTTAAAAAACGTGATAAAATTGATTGTAAATTAGCCACTATTTTAACTGATTATCATATACATCCACAATGGCTTATTTTATATAAATATGTTGATTATTTCTTTGTTTCTAATGACTCTATGAAAATTGATATGGTATCAGAAGGTGTAGATAATCAGAAAATTTTTGTCACAGGTATACCAGTGTCTGAAAGATTTTCTGAAACCAAGAGTAAACGAGAGATATATAAAAACTTTGAACTTTCACCTCGTAAAGATACTGTATTATTTTTTGGAGGTGGTGAATTTGGATTAGGAAGAAATACTGCGTATATGACTTTAAAAGCTTTTATACGATTATTTCCTAATTTACAGATTGTCGTTGTATCTGGGAAAAATAAGAAGATGAAAAAAAGATTTGCAGAATTAATTGCAAATACCGATTCTTCTGATAGAGTTAAACTATTCGATTTTGTAAATACAATTCCAGAATTAATGTATATTGCTCGTATAGTAGTTACAAAACCTGGCGGACTTACTATCTCAGAATCTCTAGTATCAAAACTACCTATTATTGTTATTAATCCTATTCCAGGTCAAGAAGAAGAAAATGCACAATTTTTAGTTGATAATGGAGCTGCCATTTGGATAAAAAAAGGGGATAATATAGCAAGAACGATTAAAACGCTATATAGGAAACCTGAACTATTAGTTTCTATGAAGGAAAATGCAACTATTCTTGCTAAACCTCACTCTACTAAAGAAATTTGTAAGATATTATTAAATGAAATATATTAAAAAAGAAACGTATGCGTTTCTTTTTTATCGTTTATTTATTTTATCTTTTCGTTTTGTATAGATTTTATATTTTTTTAATCATCTGAAATCTAGTTAGTTTTTGACCCCTACGTTCTATGATATTTTCTTTTACTAAAACGTATCCTCTTTTTTCGAATACTGGTTTAGAAGTAATAGAAGCATATGTCTCCACAACCTTAACGTTTTTGCTTTTTGCATATTCTTCTAACTCTTTTAATATCTCAGTCCCAACTCCAATCCCTTGATAATCTTTATGGACATATAGTCTATCTAAATATCCAGCATCATCAATATCTCCAAATCCAATTATACTGTCATTTTTTTCTATAACAATAGCATAGTTCTGGAGAAATGATTTTCCCCATTCATCAATATCAACTTCTATTTGCGTCCAAGCATCCACTTGTTCTTGAGTATAATCTCTTATATTTATAGCGTGAACTGTATTACAAAACAATTCATAGATTTCTTTACAATCTTCTAATTTGTACTTTCTCACTTTCATATTTCCTTCTCCTTAGTAAATTACTATTTATATAATTTATTATTATAAATTTATAGTTACCTTTTTTAAAAAACATCCTTCTATACAATAAACTGTTAGTTTGTTTTCATGCTTTTCATCTATGCATTTTTTCTTAAAGTACAAATATCACATAAATCAGATGTAGTATATTCCAAAGTTCCCTGTTTTTTATGTAAAGAATATAAATATTTCAAATACTTTCTTTCAATTTACTGACATTGTTTTTCATTTTATTGAATATGTTTTCAATATAATGAAAACATCATAAAAAGTCAAGCTTTTTTACAAAAAACAAAAAACGCATAGTAATAAATATTATACGTTTTGAACTCTTATCATCTTAACCAGTTAAAATACTTTTTCCATCTTTATATCATTTAAAATTTCCTTCTTAAATTTCGCTTCTTCCTTCTAATGCTTTTGTTAATGTAACTTCATCTGTGTATTCTAAGTCGCCACCAACCGGTATTCCTCTGGCTATTCTTGTAGTTTTTACTCCAAGTGGCTTAATTAATTTTGAAAGATACATTGCTGTTGCTTCTCCTTCAACTCTTGGGTTCGTAGCAAGTATCACTTCTTTTACTTTGCCGTCCATAATTCTTGAAATTAATTCTTTTATTTTTATATCTTCTGGTCCTATCCCATTCATAGGTGAAATTGAACCATGTAGTACATGATATATACCACTATATTCACGCGTTCTTTCCATTGCTATAACATCTCTAACATCTTCTACAACACAGATTAAAGACTCGTCTCTTTTATAGTTAGAACAAATATTACAAGGATCCGTATCTGAAATATTGAAACATTTTGAACAGAATTTTAGATTCTTTTTTGCATTTGTTATAGAATCTGTAAATTCTTTTATTTCCTCTTCATTTAAATCTAACATATAAAAAGCTAACCTTTGTGCAGTTTTATGACCTATACTTGGAAGCTTTTCAAAACTTTCTATTAATTTTTCAATTGATGGTGAATAATCTGACATCTATTTCCCCTTTTAAAACTACATTAATCCTGGTATATTATATTTTCCCATTTGTGATGTTTGAGCTGAATCCACTTTTCTTAAAGCCTCATTTATACATGTTAAAATTAGATCTTGTAACATTTCTACATCTTCTGGATCTACTATTTCTTTTTGCAATTTTATTTCTTTTATTTCTTTTGATCCACTCACTTTTACTGAAACTGCTCCACCACCTGCTGTCGCTTCAAATTCTTGTACCGCTAATTCCTGTTGTGTTTTCTCCATATCCGATTGCATTTTTTTAGCTTCTTGCATAAGTTTATTTATATTCATTCCGTCCAAATCCTCCCGCTCCTCCTGGATATCCTCCTCTTTTTGACATCTCAAAGTTCTCCTTCCTCTTAATTAATCATCAATAATATTAATTTCTATACCTAAGTCTTCTATAGAATTATTTTCATTTTCTTCTTTTTTTGAAACTTTTCCATCTTTTAATTTTATGTGTATTTCTTTTCCTGTTTCCTTAAAAATCTCTTTTATTAAATCATTTTTTGCATTTACATCTTGTAATATTTTTTCATTAAATCCTGTTAATCCCTTTGGAAATTCTATTTCCCAAGTCATATCATTTATTTCATTTACTTTAGTATTTACAAGTGTTGTATATAGTCTTATTTTACCACTTCTTTTTAAGTTTTCTATTATATTTTTCCACATATCATCAATTTTACTACTAGCTTTGTTTACTTTTTCTGGTTCTGTTTTTAGTTCTGTCTTTTCCTCTTTTTCTTTTACCGGCTTTTTTTCTTCTTGAACAGGCTCTTCCTGTTCAATATGCGGTTCAAATTTCATATTATTTAATTTATATTCAATTGCCTGTACTTTTCTTTCCAAGTCTGTTCCCGCGCTTATATTTTCTTTTCTACAGATTTTAATAATTCCAGCTTGAAGCATTATCGTTTTTTGAGGCGACCATTTCATATCGTTTTCTACCTCTGATAAGAAATATATTACATCTAATATTTCTTGTTCTTCTGATATATCTGCCAATTTTTTTATTTCTGTAATTTCATCTTTTGAATATAAATCTAATTTATTTGTAACTTTTAATACTAGTATATCTTTAAAATATTTTATAATTTCCCATAAGAAATTATATAAATCTTTTCCATTGTCTATAACTTCGTCAATCGTTTGTAGTGCTATTATTTCGTCCTTTTCTAAAATAGCTTTTGATATTTTGTTTATGTACTCTAGACCAGGTAACCCAACTAATTCTTTTATTTCGTTAATTGTTACCTCTTTAATATTTTCTTGATAGCATCTTTCTAATATACTTATTGCATCTCTAACCGCACCTTCAGATAGTACTGCAATTAAATTTAATGCTTCGTCTGAAATATTTATCTTTGACTCTTTACATATAATTTTTAATCTTTTTATTATGTCATTGTTCTTAACTTTCTTAAAGTCGAATATTTGACATCTTGATAATATCGTTGCTGGTAACTTTCCTGGCTCTGTTGTTGCTAAAATAAATTTAACATGTTCTGGTGGTTCTTCTAATGTTTTAAGTAAAGCATTAAAAGCTCCTGTTGAAAGCATATGTACCTCATCAACTATATATACTCTATATTTTGCCTTTGTTGGTAAAAAATTTACTTCGTCTCTAATTCCTCTAATGTCATCAACACTATTATTAGACGCTGCATCCATTTCAACTACATCTGTTAAAGACCCGTCTAAGATCTCTTTACACATTTCACATTTATTACAAGGTTCTCCATCTTTAGGATTTAAACAATTTATTGCTCTTGCTAATATTTTTGCTGATGTTGTTTTTCCTGTTCCTCTTCCACCACAAAAAAGATATGCATGTCCAACTCTATTTGAAATAATTTGGTTTTTTAATGTTGTGCTTATATGTTCCTGTCCTACCATTTCTTCAAATTTTAAAGGTCTAAATTGTCTATATAATGCGGTATATGGCATAAAAACCTCCTTTAAATAATGACTTCCCTTAAGGAAGATACACATTTCACATAATACACTACTTATCGCTGCTTTCTTCCGAATCTGACGAGATTCATAGCTTTTTATTGAAGTATACCCTCCTTAAGAAAAGCCATTTTCCTTTAATATTTAATATCTAAAAACATATTACCTTCCTTCATCATCTCCACTAGGTCTGTTTCCTTTGTCTGGATTAAGCCTTTTTTGCAATGCTTCAATTTCATCTTGCTTGCTTTTAATTTTTTCTTCTGTTTCTCTTCTTATTATGTCTTCCATATCTGCTTTATCTTTTGCTCTTTTTTCTCTTTTTCTTACCATATTTGGTGAATTGTATACTTGCTTTCCTATACCTTTATTAAAATATTTTATATATTCTCCATTTGCTCCTATTACGCCTCCTATATAATTGCCTGCTAGATCGCCTCTCTTGTCTTTCATTGTTTCGTCAATTTGTTTAACTCTGTTTTTATCTAGTAATGATGTCATTAAACATTTTTCATATTCCGAATCATTTTTTAGCAAATCAAAGTTTAACCCTAATAGAATTTCTGCTCTGTCATCATCTCCTTTTGAATCTAAATACATAGTATCTCCAGCTTCATTCCATTCTACCGTCGCACGGTATAGTTCTTGTCCATCAATATTTATAGGTCTTTTATTAACAGATAAAACTATGCTATCATACCCTTTATATTTCCCATTCCTACTAAAGTATTCCTTGTCATCAATAATTTCAAATTTTGTAAATGGTCTTCCCGCCGAACTAGTATATTCACTTACAGTACTTCTGCAATTATATGTAGGTTTTGCTGTTGGTTTTTCATCTTTTTTTTCTTTTTTAAATCTATCCATTATTCCCATATAAAACTATCTCCTTTTTTAGGTTGTTTATTTTATTATTATAACTAACTTTTTCTAATAATACAAGTTATACGAATATTTTAATAACTAAATTCTTTTAAAAACAATATTTTCAAAATCTGTTATTTCCATATTTGAAGACCCTTGGTCAATAATTGTGCTAATTGGCGTATTTAGATTTATGGTTCCCTTAAAACTTACATTATCACTTGTTTTTATTATTATATCAAAGCTTATGTCTAGTTTAACCTCTTCTATAGTAATATCTAAATTTGATAAAAGATTTCCATCATATATAACTTCTGTTTCATCATTAGAAATATATGACCCTAAATTTTGCAGAGCTATTCTAAATCCTATTACTCCTCCTGTATTTGCGATTTCAAGTGATTTTAAGTCATCTATCACACTTCCTGTATAAATAATTTGTTCATTTAAATAATTCTGTTCACTATATGTATATAGGTTGTTTAAGTCTCCAGTTGGTCTATATATCTTTATATCACCTTTTTCTGGATTTTTATTAATTGTAAAATTCTCTATTGTTATTTGATCTATTGTTTCTTTTGTAGTGTTAGCACTATCAATATATATGTACAAATCGTTTATTTGACTTATATTTATATTCCATATGTTTTCTTCGTCTTCTATTTTTTCTCCATCAACTGTACTTATCAAAAGCATTTTGCTTATATAATATGGTAACTGTTTTTCGCCTTCTACTTCATATTTTACAATTATGAAAATTACTGCCATTACTAATATTACTATTATACTTAAAAAAATACTTTTTTTAAGTAGTTTGCTTGTCTCCATTTTTTCTCCTATCTCTATTTCTTTCTCTTAACATTTTAAAAAAATCTTTTAAAATGTTCTCACATTCTTCTTTTAATATATATTTTTGTACTTGTACTTTATGATTAAATTTATAATTCTCAATTAAATCCAACATTGATCCACAAGCCCCTGTTTTTTCGTCTATTGTTCCAATATATATTTTTCTTATTCGTGCATTAATTAAAGCCCCTGCACACATAGCACATGGTTCTAGAGTTACATACATATCACAATCCAAAAGTCTCCATGAATTTAATTTCTTACAAGCCTTTTTTATTGCTAATATTTCTGCATGTGCAGTAGCATCCTTTCCACTCTCTTTTACATTATGTGCTTTAGCAATTATCTTACCATTCTTTACTATTACTGCACCAACTGGAATCTCTTCTTTCTTAAATGCTTCCCTAGCTTCTTTTATAGCTTCTTTCATAAACTTTTCAGTTTCTAACATTTAGTACCAACCTTTAATACTTAATTTGGCGTCCCTGACTGGACTCGAACCAACCACCTAGAGTTTAGGAAACTCTTGCTCTATCCTGATGAGCTACAGGGACATGTTTACATCTGTTATTCTAGCATATTATTAGCATAATATCAATATTTAAGCTTTTAAATTAAAACCATCCTCCGCCCTATATTAATATATCAATTCTTCTAATATTCTGCTATACTGTATATATATGATAGATAATATTAATACAAATTGGAGGGTTTTAAATGGAATATACTGTTAGAAAAGCTAGTAAGAATGATATCCCAATTATCTGGGATATGGGTAAAAATGTAAGTGGTTTTGAAACAGCAGATGATATAGTTACGTTTTGGCCAAAATCAATATTGGAAAATTGTACTGATAAAAATGATGTTTTAATATTAGTTGCAGAAAAAGAAGAAAAGATAGTCGGATTTTTTATTGTTAATATTAACTTATCCTTAAAGAAGGCTGAACTAGAAAACATGTATGTTCTACGCGAATATAGACAAAAAGGAATCGGCAAATTATTATTGCAAAAATCTTTAGAAGAGTTATCAAAAATTAACATTGAAAATGTTTGTGCTATGTCTGATGATGCTGTCGACTTTCTTCAAAAAAATGGTTTTTCAAAAGGTAATCAATTTTATTGGATGGATCTTGCATTAACAGATAGATTTAGAAAATAGTATTGAAAATTAAAAAGATATCATATGATATCTTTTTTTAGTTAAGGTTCTATATGTTGCCGAAAAAATTTTTCAAATCTCTTTTACTATAAATAATTCTTCGAACTTCCATTACATCTCTATTTACCACATAAAAAATTGCAAATTTTTTAACTTGTATTCTATAATATACTTCTTCTTGATTGTTTTTAGAAGCATATTTTTTAAAAGCTGTTGGAAATTGTAGTCGGTTAATTATAGACTGATTAATTTCATCAATCAGTCTAACACTTGCAATTTTGTTTCCGTAAGTTATTTACAATATACAAAACAATCTCATACAAGTCTTTTTCAAACTGTTCTGTAACTTTAAGTTTATATTTTTTCTCCATCTGCTATTCTCCTCGCTTTGTTGAATACTTCTTCTCCATTTAGTCTCTTAGGATTTTTTTTCGCTTCTTTTGTTGCTTCATCTAATAAACGACATGTTTCCTCATCTTCTATTATTTCTATATTGTTTTTAAGTCTTTCATATTCTTCTAAATCAATAATAACTACTGATCCATAACCATTCTTTGTTAAAATTACAGGTTCTTTTTTGTTAACAACAATATCTTCTATTAGCGGATAATTGTTTCTTAAATCAGAAACCGGTCTTATGTTTATCATTTTTTATCACCTCTTTATCTTTATTCTATCATAATATTATCACACATTTGTATTATTTGCAATAGTTTGAAAATTATTTTTTATCAAAGTGTCGGTCTTCGTTTTGATATCTGGGGCTTAGCGCTTGCATATTTATGTTAACTGTGTTAAAATATATATTATATTAAATATATTTTAGGAGTGATTAATATGGATACGCAGGTGCCTATTTTTGTATATGTCGTTCGGCTTTCTAGCACTCTTGGAGCTTTAACTCTTGTATTAATTATATTGAGATTATGCAAAATTATAGTATGTCCATGGCTTTGGGTTTTTTCCCCACTCTGGCTAACAAGTGCTCTTATCACTTGCTGGTTTCTCGTATCTCTTATTATACACCTTATTCGTAATGAATAAAAGATGCGAAACTAGAAAAACTACCGACAAAATTTGTTGGTAGCTTTTTTATTTTATATATACATTTTAAATTCATATATTACGCATTTAACTTTTCAAGTAGTTCCTCTATGTCTATTCCATGTACTTCGCATGCTTCTTCAAGTGTTTCTGCTTGAGCAGAAGGACATCCTAAACAGTGCATTCCAACTTCCATTAAAATATCAGCTTTTTCTGATGATTCTTCTAGCAGGTCACCTATTTTTGTTGTTTTTTCTATCATATATTCCTCCTTTTTATTTTACTTCTTTTATTATTCTAAATTAATCAACTTTTATTCTTAACTTGCAATACTTAAGTTGACTAAAGAAATTTTAACATATTTTTTTATAAAAGTATAGACAAACTAAAAAAATTGTTGTATTATATCTAAACATTATAACCAAAAGCGAGGTGATTATATTTGGAATTATTGATACATCTGTTTTTTATTAGTTTTGGTATCAATATTTTTATAGTTTTCTATTCAGTTTATTCGTTTTTTGAAATTTCTTTTATGCAAAATCTGCAGGGTTCCAAATTAGAGTATAAGAAAGGCAAATTAAATTAAGGAGGTATTTTGAAGTCTTTTATCAAAAGAGTTTTTTACTTATGTGTAAGTTACTTATTGTTCAGCATTATATTATTTCTACTGTTTAAATCTATTTTTACTGCTACTTCATTAGTTTTTCCATATGCGTTAAATCCTTTTGATATATGTGAATCCTATCCAAAAATTTGGGATACAATTAAAAAATTGTATTTCGTTTTTTTCTTTTTTTCTTATTGTATTATTTTTAATAATACTTACAGCTCACTTATTAAATATAGTTATTTCGATAAATCTAATAAAAACACAGATATTATTAATACTGGTTTAAATCTATTAGTAGGATATTCAAATAGTCTTCCTGTATATATTTGTGAAAAAGGCCTTTATCAAAACATTTTAATAACTGGAACTATAGGAACAGGAAAAACATCTTCTGCCATGTATCCTTTTACAAAACAGATAATGCAATATGAAGCAAATAATCAAAATCAAAAAATAGCGATGCTTATTTTAGATGTAAAAGGTAATTATTTTCAAGAGGTCTTAAAATATGCTGATGATTTAAATAGACTTAACGATATTATATCAATCGATCTAAGTGGACGTTTCAAATACAACCCTCTAGATAAACCTTATTTACAACCCATTGTATTAGCTAATAGATTGAAAACGATTTTAACTATCTTTAGTCCAAATAATAGTGAATCTTATTGGCTAGATGTTAGTGAACAGATTTTGGCAGAATGTATTAAGTTTTGTAGGTTGTACAACAACAATTACGTATCTTTTTCAGAAATACATAAACTGATAATGTTCCCTGAGTATTATCATGAAAAAATAAAAGTTGTTAAAGAGTTATTTCAAAAAGGAGATTTTAATAATACACAGGTATATAATCTTCTTTCATGTATCGATTTTTTCGAAAAAGAATTTTATTCTTTAGATTCTAGAACCATTGCGATTTTAAAATCTGAAATTAGCAGAATTACAAATATTTTTATTTCTGATTATGCTGTCTCTCAAACTTTTTGTCCTAGTAAAGAAGAAATTAATTTTCATGGATTTGAGAATGTCTTAGATAATGGAAAAATAGTAGTACTAAATATGAACATCGCTGAGTATAAGAACCTTTCAAAAATCATTGCTGCATATTTAAAGCTTGATTTTCAAACAGAAGTATTATCTAGACTTGGAAATAATAAATCCATTAGAAAATCTGCCTTTATTAGCGATGAATATTCCGAATATGTAACTCGGAACAGATTCAGATTTTTTCTCTCAGTGCAGAGAAGCCAAATGTATAAATATTGTTGCAACTCAAAGTTACTCTTCTATTAAAAACGCTCTTAAAGACGAGTCTACCACAAAGGTTATCTTACAAAATCTAATCAATAAATTGTGGTTTAGAACTGATGACATTTTCACAATAGAAGAAGTTCAAAAACAAATTGGTAAAGAGGAAAAGGAAAAGTTCTCCACAACTATTTCTGAAAATGCAAAAGAAACAAATCTAAATTTTATAACAAACAGGTTAATTTCTAAGGATTCTAATATCTCTGAAAGTTTTAATAAATATACTCAAAATGATTATATTTTTGACACAAATTTCTTTAGCCAAGAATTACAGACATTTAATTGTTTATGTTTTCTCTCTGATGGTATTAAAATATTAAAACCTCAAAAATTGCAAATGATACCAAATTTCAAACAAAGAAAGGATTGATTTTTAATGAAAAAAGTTTTATATCTATTTTTATTTTTTATATTTTTTTATACTATATTTTCTACTAGTGCCTTTGCAGCAGATCCTAAACTAATTGCAACATTAAACTCTGCTTTTCAAAAACTAGAAAAATATATAGTAAAAATATCTACTCCTGCAGCAGCCATATCAGTTGGTACAGGAGTATTGATGCGTAAATTTAGTTTTGGAGATGAAGAAAAAGTTCGTACCGCAAAAAGGCTAATTAATGGCAGCCTTTTCTCATATGCGTTTATATTATGCATTGACCTTGTACTTTCTCTTATCCAAACTCTTCTTACATAATAAATTAAATATTATTGAAAGGATTACTTTATTTGGAACAAGATTTAAGTTTAACAAGGATTATATTTGACTCTATAAACACTATATTTTCTCAATTATTTTCATCAATAGATAATACTATTTATTCTGTATTAGATGACATTACTTTTATTCAGCCAAACATTTTAGAAAATACTGCTTTTAAAAAGATACTTGGCGAATCTCATTTAGATGGATTATTATTAATTTGCAATAGCTTAGTTCTAGGATTCATTTTATATTATGCCATAAATTATCTGATATCTCATTTAACTTACTCAAAAATAGAATCTCCAAACCAATTTATTTTTAAGTCGATTATTTTTGTTGCTTTAATGAACAGTTCTATTTGGATCTGTGAACAAATTATCCTAATAATATCTTTAATCTCATCTAGTATTTGTAGTATTGGGGAAAATTTATTTCAAAATCCTGTTAGTTTCTCTTCTTTTGTTGATATTATTAATAAAAACATCTATATTTCAGATACAAGCTTAGATATTTTTTCCTTTGCTGGAATTGTTAAATCTTTCACAAGCTTTGGCCTTATTAATCTAGTATTTACTTACTCTTTAAGATATATAATGATACAGGTTTTTATTCTTTTAAGTCCTTTTGCTTTTTTAACATTAATAAATAGTTCCTCTGACTGGTTTTTTAAAACATGGCTTAAAAATTTTGTATCACTTTTATTTGTCCAAGTGCTAATATCTGTCATTCTTGTTCTCGCATTCTCAATCGAACTGTATTCTGACACTCTGTTCTCAAAGCTACTCTATATAGGAATAATCTACGCATTAATTAGAGCAAATAATTTTATTAAAGAAATCTTTGGAAGTATTTCAACAACTGTATCTTCTAACGTTTCTATTATGAACAAATTCGGAAATTAATGTAAAAGGAGGTAACATGCACTTTATTTTTCCAAAAAACTATAACTTCAAGTCAAAAATCTTTGGTTTCATAGACTATACTACAGCTATTTTCGATATATGTATAGCAGTATTATTATATTTCTCTGTTAATTTTTTATTTAATAATTTAACTGTTAAAATTTATGTGTTCATCTCTGTCTTTTTGCCTGTTTTCCTTTTTAGTGTATTAGGAGTTAACAGGGAAAATATAGTTTCTGTTTTTGTCTATATTTTCAAGTTTTTTAAAAATCAAAGAGTATATTTATATAAAAAAGAAACATATACTTAATTTTTAAATATCTTTTCTCTTCCAGGCATTATGGAGAAACAGGTTTATATGTGATATTTACATAATTTCAATTACGATAACCTCTTCATATATCATTTGCTAGTTTTATATTGTAATTACAGGCCTAAAATGATATAATTTGAAAAACTGTACTAAAGATGATATTATATTAAGAAACAACTTTCATATAATAGGAGGGTTTTATATGAAATTATCTCAAAATGATAGATCTCTTCTTTTTTCTAGTACAGAGATTCCAGATACTTTTTTTACGGAATATCTACCAGAAGCTTCTGGGGATTTTATTAAAGTATATTTTTATATGCTTTTTTTATCAAAGTATAATAAAGAAATTAAGATCAATGATTTGTCAAAAACTCTAAGTTTAGACTTCAAAATTGTACAAGACGCACTTAAATACTGGGAAGATCAACAAGTTTTAACAAAAACCCCAACAGGATATCTTTTAGCAAATATTCAGGAAATTGAACTGTTTAAATTATATAATCCAAAAGTAACTCTTTCACCAGAAGATATGGAAAAGAATTCACAAAGTCAATCTCGCGATAAGGCTATAGAAATTATTAATAGAGATTGCTTTGGTGGTGTAATGTCTCCTTCTTGGTATAATGATATTAGCTTTTGGTTTACAAAATATGGTTTTGATGAACAGGTAATGTTAGCATTATTTAATTACTGTCATGATAAAAGAGCATTACATAGAAATTATATTCAAACTGTTGCAGATTCATGGTCAAAAAATAATATTAATACTTTTAATGACCTTGATATGTATTTTGAAAAGCAAGAAAAAAGAAATATTATAAAAAGCGATATAGCCAAAAAGCTTAAACTTTCAAGAAATCTAACTGAATATGATGAAGAATATATTGTAAAATGGACTGAAAATTATGGATATGGTATGGAAATCATAGAAATAGCTCTTAAAAAAGCTGCTGAGAAAAATAGTATCAGATTTGAATATATAGATTCATTATTAACAGATTGGAAAAATCATGATTTACGTACTGTGCAAGATGTACATACACATATGCAAACGAAAAAAGAAAGTGGTAAAAAGTCAAAACAATCAAAAAATTCTAATTTGAATTACACTCAAAGAACTTTTGAAAATTTAGAATCTTTATATTATAACTAGAAAGGATACATATGGAGCAACAATTATTAAAACAAGTTTTGCGAGAATATGATGAGAAAAGAAATAAAGCAATTTTTGAAGCAAATATGCGAAAAAATGAGCTTTTAAAATCTAATTCTAAACTTGCAGAAATTGAATCTAAATTGTCTTCTATTTCAATACAGTCTGCAAAAGAAATATTAAAAGCAGATAATAAAAACAGCACTGCTATTTTAAATAACTTAAAAAAACAAACTTCTGCATTATTAAAAGAAAAAAACACAATTTTAAAAGAACTTTCTTCAGAAAAGGATCTTCTAAATCCACAGTTTGAATGTTCGTTGTGTAAAGATTCCGGATATATTAACTCTTCAATGTGTAATTGTTTAAAACAAAAGATTTTTGATATTGCTTATAATAAATCTAATATTGGAAATTTATCAAAAGAAAATTTTTCTAATTTTAATATGAAACTTTTTTCTGATAAACCAGATAGATCTAAGTTTAATTCTGATATCTCTCCAAGAGCAAATATGCAAATATTGAAGGAACGAGCTGAATATTTTGTAAATAATTTTGATAATCCTGAAGAAAAAAATCTTATATTTACTGGCGATACTGGTATAGGTAAAACATTTTTAACAAATTGTATTGCAAACGAAATATTAAAACAGGGCAAAGTCGTACTTTATCAGACAGCTCCTGTTATGTTCGATTATTTAATTGACGAGAAATTTGGGAAATCTACTTCTAATTTATTTCAAAACGTTCTTGAAGCAGATTTGCTTATAATTGATGACTTGGGAACTGAAAAAATAACTAATCAAATAAACGATTTAAAATTTGAAGAGTTATTTACTATAATAAATACCCGTCTATTAAATCAAAACCATAAAGTAACAAAAACTATTATATCTACAAATTTAAATGTAAAAGAATTGTTTGAAATATACACTGACAGAATTGGCTCCCGTTTAGCAGGACATTATGATTTCCTAAGATTTTTCGGGGATGATATACGATTTAAAAAAACAAAAAAAGAAATGTAATGTCATTTCTTTTTTTCTGTCTTATCTTTCTTCTGGTTCGCTCTTTTTTGCTCTTTCCTTTCTCACATATTGTTTTACTCCTGATGGGCCATGTCCCACTCTTTCTTTTCTTGATTTCATCATATTGTCTAGCATGTCAATTGCTTCTGTTTTGTCGCACTCATACTCTTTGCAAAATTTATATACTTCTTCAGTAACGTCTTGTTTTGTGTTTTTATCTCCTCTTTCAATTAATAAAGCAACTATTCTAAACAGCTCATTTTCCAATAATATTTGTGTTCTATTGTCCATGTAACCACTCCTTTTTCAATTATATAAAATAGTGTTTAAATATTTAAAACAGAAGTACAACGTTTAATTTGTACTTCTGTTTTTCTTTCTATTTCTTTTCTTCTTTTTTGTCTTCTTTCTTATTTTCTTTTTTCTCTTCTACTTCTGCGGTTCCTTCATCCTCATCTTCTCTTTCCGGTTCAATTACTTCAATGCTTACAACTTTTCCGTCATTCGTTCTCATAAGAGTCACTCCTTGTGTTGACCTTCCTAGTACACTTATTTCACCTATTTTTAGTCTAATTATTGTTCCAGTATCTGTAATAAGCATAACATCTTCATCACCATTTACAATTCTAATTCCAACTATCTCTCCTGTTTTTGGTGTAACTTTATATGTTATAACTCCTCTTCCGCCTCTATTTTGTACTCTATATTCTTCTACTTCTGTTCTTTTACCAAATCCATTTTCTGTTATTGCAAGAAGAGTAGATTTGCTTCCAACTATAATTGGTTCCATTCCAATAACTCTATCTTCATCATCTAGTCTTATTCCTATTACTCCCTGTGCACCTCTTCCAACTGGTCTTACATCTTTTTCATCAAAGGTTATACTCTGACCTTTTTTAGTTACTAAAACAACATTATCTTCGCCGTCTGTTAACCTAACATCAATAAGTTCATCATCTTCTTTAAGCGTAATTCCTATAAGTCCTGTTTTTCTATTTGAATCATATTCTTTAAGTGGTGTTTTCTTTATTGTACCGTTTCCAGTTGCCATTAGAAGATGTTTTCCTTCCGCAAAATTTTGAATTGGTATGATTGCAGATATTTTTTCACCCGCTTCTAAGTTTAATAGATTTACTATAGCTGTTCCTTTTGCAACTCTACCGGCTTCTGGTATTTCAAACCCACGTAATTTATACAATTTTCCTTTATTACTGAAAAATAGTATTGTATCATGCGTTGAAGCTGTGAATATTCTTGTTACAAAATCCTCTTCTCTAGTTGCAATTCCTGTAATTCCTTTTCCACCTCTTCTTTGACTTCTATATGTATCTATTGGCATTCTCTTTATATATCCAAAATGTGTTAGTGCAACTACTGTCTGCCCTTCTGGTATTAAATCCTCTACTTCAAATTCTCCTTCTGCAGCTAATATTTTTGTTAATCTCTCATCTCCATATTTTTCTTTCATCTCCAATAATTCTGTTTTAATTATATCAAAAACTAATTTCTCATTACTTAAAACTTCTTTTAGATATGCAATTAATTTCATCAGTTCTTCATATTCTTCATCTAGTTTTTCTCTTTGTAATCCTGACAATCTTTTTAATTGCATGTCTAATATTGCTTGAGCTTGTATATCTGAAAGCTTAAATCTTTTCATTAATTTTTCTTTTGCATCATCATATGCTCCACGTATTATTTTAATTACTTCATCAATGTTATCTATAGCAATTTTTAAACCTTCTAATATATGAGCTCTTGCTTCTGCTTTATCTAATTCAAATTGGGTTCTTCTTACTACTACTTGCTTCCTGTGTTTTATATATTCATCTAAACATTGTCTAAGTGTTAGTACTTTTGGCTCTCCATTTACTAACGCAAGCATTATTATTCCAAAAGATTCTTGCATTCCGTGTATGTTTATATAATTGGTTTAAAATTACTTGTGCTCTTGCATCTCTTTTTAACTCTATAACTATTCTTACTCTATCCTGTCTATCAGACTCATCTCTTATATCTGAAATTCCCTCTATTTTTCTATCTTTTGCAAGCTCCGCAATATTTTCTATTAAACGTGCTTTATTTACTTGATATGGTAATGAAGATACTACTATTCTTTGTTTGTTCCCAGACATTTCTTCAACTTCCGCTTCTGCCCTAATAATTACTTTTCCTCTACCTGTTGTATATGCATCCTTAATTCCTTCTCTTCCTAAAATTGTTGCTCCTGTTGGAAAATCCGGTCCTTTTACTATCCCTATTAATTGTTCATCTGTAATAGTATTATCATCAATAACTTTAATTGTAGCGTTTATAACTTCTGTTATATTGTGTGGTGGTATATTAGTAGCCATACCTACAGCTATTCCTGAAGACCCATTTATTAATAATGTTGGTATTTTAGCTGGTAAAACAGTTGGTTCTTGAAGTCTATCATCATAGTTTGGCATAAAATCTACTGTATTTTTTTCAATATCTGCCATCATTTGTTCAGATATTTTAGCCATCCTAGCTTCTGTATACCTCATCGCTGCCGCACCATCGCCATCTATTGATCCAAAGTTTCCATGTCCATCTATTAACATATATCTCATAGAAAAATCTTGTGCCATTCTAACCATTGCATCATATACAGAAGCATCTCCATGTGGATGATATCTTCCTAAAACAGAGCCTACTGTATTAGCACATTTCCTATACGGCTTGTCTGACGTAATTCCATCTTCATGCATAGAATATAGGATTCTTCTATGTACTGGTTTTAAACCGTCTCTAACATCTGGCAGTGCACGAGAAACGATAACGCTCATAGCATAATCAATATATGCTGTCTTCATCTCATCTTCAATATTTCTTTCGATTATTTTTTCTTCTTGCCTTTCCATTTTTACCCTCTTTCTTTTATTTCATTTCGCATTAAAATGCTTCTAAAAACATGACGTTTTTCCCTGTATTATTTAGTCAATTAGCACAAAAAATGCGAGTTTTTATCTCGTGTTTATTATATAAAAATATTAAGAAAAAAGCAAGTTTTAGAGCAAAAAAACTATATATCTGCTAATTTCTCAGATAGCTCTAAATGGCTATCTGTTATATTAAAATCTTTACCGTTATTTTTAATTAGATTATGTAAATTTTCTATCCTTTTTGCTTCGTTTATTGTGTTTTCCATAGGCATAACTGACTCCAGATATTTTTCCATCTGTTTGTATGAATACTCCATTTTGCTAAAATCTTGGTTTTGATAATGGATATTCCAAGTTTTACAATACTGGTCAAGTTTTTCCATGTTTCTTACTTGCTCTTTAAAAGATTGTCCTATTTTCTCTTTCAGAGATTCTACTACTATATTCTTTCCTTCTTTTATTACTTTTGATATTTCTTTGTTTAATACCCCAGCTTTTTTTGCACTTGTTACTGATGTATCAATTAATTTTGATACTGTATCTAACACTCCTCCTTTTTCTATTGCTCTTTCTGCTTGATAAATATTTTCAAAATTTCCTGTAAAAATTCCTATTGCACTTTTCCCTAAATCAATACTTGAGTTTATTGCTTCATTTAAACCTGCTGAAAAACCATGTTCTAGTATTGTGTTTTTTACATCTATAACTTGGTCTTTTATTAAATTTGGTAACATGGTTTTTAAAGCAATATCTACTCCTGTATTTATTGCTTTCCCGAGGTTGCTTTCTAAAAAGCTTCTTTGTGCCTCTCTTGTTTTCTCGTTTGTTAGAACATTGTTTAATTCTACATCATTTTCTAAGCTTAATATATTTTCCATTATTCTTTCTTCCTTTCTCTAACTTCTTATTTTGTTATATATTTTTTCTAAATCCGTTATTTTAATTTTCTCGTTTGTTTTTTTATCAATATATAAATTAAATTTTTCATTATATGGTATACTCCCTACAATTTCAATTTCAGAAAAAGCCTGTCTTAAAATATCTTCTATAATTGCATTGTTATTTGTTTTATTAAAAACTATTTTTATTTTATCCATGTTTATATTCCAGTCTTTTATATACGTTTCTAAAATACTATTTGCTTTTTTTATTTCCAATATATTTGGTTCCATTAGAAAAACTATTTTGTTGCTATATTCTAATAATAGTTTTAACTGTTCATTTTGTTCACTTAATGCTGTATCTATTATTAACAACTCATATTCTTTCCTTCTCTCATTTAAAAGATTATATATGTCCGCATTTTGGTTTGTTTCTCCATTCCTTATATTAGTCCTATCCAATATATCTAGATTAAAAGATATATTAGTTTCATGTCCAGTGTACTTATTAATATTAAAAATAGTATTAATGCTACTCCAATTATCAAAATCTGCTAACAGTGTTTTTATTTTTCGTTTTTCTGCATACTTAGCTAAAATTGTTGAAAACACGCTTTTTCCGAACACCTGGTGCTCCTGATATTGCTATTTTTTCTATATTCTCTGTTTCTTGTATTTTTATATCCTCCAAGCTTTTAATCACATTTTCCAGGCTAATCTTTTCATCTGAATATATTTTACTTATTCCTTTATTTTTTAAAAAATTTATTGTTTCAATATCATTGTTTTTTAAAAATATTATTATTTCTAAACTGTTCTTTAAGTATAGCAGATCTAATACAAATTCTTTTAGATCTTTTTCTCCCGGTATATCTTCTTTTAAAATAATTGTATCTACTTTTTCTGTTTTTTCTAATATTTCTAATATTCCTTCTTTATATTGAATGTCTTTTGATACTACCTCATACATCTTTAATTCTTTTAGTTTTAAGTTCAAATCTGGATTATTAATTGCTGTTATTATTTTCTTCAATATGTTGCCTCCTTTCTTATCTTTGTGGTGTACCATTTGCATTTTATGTAAATCTGTGTTATACTTTTACTAACATTTTATATGTATCATTTTATTGGTGCTAATGCATCAAATTTTTAGGAGGTCATACTATGGATAGCATCTTTTTAGAAAAAGGGGATATTTTTCGGTTAGAAAGAGGCATGAGCGTTAGCGCTCTAATTCCAACTCTGTTTTTTCATCCCGAAGCACCTTTTAAACCGGGCAAAGGTTTGGTTGATATCACTGTTGGGCAAATACTTCCAAGCGCGTTGTTTTATAAAAAAGAAAATATGTTAGCATGTATAAAGCGGACCTTACGTGATTTTTATCTTGAGGTCCCAGACGAAAAAATCGTATCCTTTATAGATAGTTTTGACATTTCTTTTTCATCAGAAACATACGATACCGGTGTATTTGAGGGAAACTATTCCGTAACTCAAGTAAGAAATTATTTTAGTCCAGACATCCGTAATGTATACAGCGTCAAAACAGACAATAGCGCTCATGTAATTTCTTTTTTCCAGAGTTCACGTGTTGTAGTTGCATCTTCTGGTTTTCAATTTCCATCTGATATACAATTATTAAAGTCGTGACCTGCCTCGATTGGTATGTAAAATTAATTTACATACCAATCATTTTTTATATTAGTTCTATTTCATATTCTGAGGCCTCAATTTTTGCCATTATATGATCCTCTCCTATTATCGTAAGGTTTTCTCCTTTTTTTAAACATGCTATTTCTATTTTTTCTTTTTCTGAAATATTAGAATACTTTTCTAATATAATTATATTTTCTTCTTCCAAAGAGAAAAAAGATTTTATGCTTGAATTATTTAGTATGCTTTTTCCATATGCCCCTTCATCTAATCCAAAAAGATCAGAAATATCTTGAGTTATTGCAACTGCTCCTCCTCCATATTTTCTAATAGTCTTAAATATCTTATATATAAAACTTGCAACAAATTTGTTTGAAGTAACTCCTATTAATCTCCATATTTCATCAAGGTATATTGATTTATTTATATTCCTATCTTTTTTAATCTTATCCCAAAACAACTCTACAAAAATGTACATACCGTATTTCAAATCATCTTCTCCAAGTTCATAAATATCTGCTATTATTAATTTGTTTTCAAGTTCAATATTTGTATGATTATTTAAAAACTTTAAAGACCCTTTTGTGAAAGGATATAGTTTTGTTTTAAAGAAATTCATGTTACGTTTACCAAAAACATTATATAGGTCTTCTAGAACTGGCATGTCTTTACTTGTTTTAAACAGACCTTTTTCATACAGGCTTTTATCTTCTAATGTTATTCCTTTATTTTTATATGTCTCTATTAATGTTTCTTCTAATAATGCAATTTTATCTTCATCCATTTCTCCAAAAACTAAACTAAAAAAACCTTTTAACTTTCCTATTTTTGCTGTTAGAAATCCTTGTTCTTCTTCAATGCTGTCTTCTCTAATGTCTAGAATATTTACATATGTATCTGATGTTGGCCCTATTTTTATTAAAAGTCCATCTAGACTTTCGCAAACTTTATGGTATTCTCTCTCAGGATCTATAACATATTGCTCTAACCCTAAAATTCTATGCCTTAGTATAAGAAGTTTTGTATAAAATGATTTTCCGAGCTCCACTTGTTCCAAAAATACACATATTTGCATTCTTATATTTTTCCTTATTGAACCTATCAACTAAAATCATTGAGTTATTATACATGTTTATCCCTATAAAAATTCCATTTTCATCACAAATATTTGATGATATAAAAGGATATGTTGATACTAGTCCGTTACTCAAAATATTTCTTCTTGCAATGCTTTTTATATCTATATTATTATTCATGGTTGGCGAGCATGTTAAAAATGTCTGCTCTTGTCTAAAATTCGCCCTTCTAGTTACCATCCCTGAAGATTGCAGTATTCCATCAACTTTATTTATGTTTCTTTCAAGTTCTTTTTCTGTTGCTGCGTATGTTACTACATATGTATAGATGTAGTATAGGTCTTCATTGTTTACCTGCATTTCTTTTCTAATATATTTTGCATCACTATATGCATATGACGCTATATCTATATCTTCCCTGTTTGTGTTTCCAGATTTTAAATCAACTCCAACATTTCCAATAAAGTATGTTAAATCTTTTATTGTTTTATATGTGTCTTGTTTTTCATAAAAGATTGATATGTTTATATTTATACTTGTATTTATTATATTTTTAAAAATTATTTCACTATATTCTCTATAATAATCAATTACTAAAATGCCTCCATAGAACATATTATCTATTTCTAGATATCTTGGATTTTTATTATTTATATACGATGGCGCAATTTTATCTTTTTGTTTTAATGCCCCGTCTAAAAAGTTCTCTATATAATCACCTCCTATAACTCGTTTGTTTTTATTCCTAAATTAAAAAAAGAGTTTAAAATCTTTTCGGTTTCACTTTTTGAATTTATGTCATAAATTATATTGCCACACTTCGGTAAAGACTCCTTAACTTTTAAACATTTTTCATTAAGGACATTCATTGCGATATTTATATCTGCTTCTTGGAAATTACTTTCGGAATATTTAATTAGAATAAAAAAATTTTTTGATGATGCTTTGTTTTCTTCATTTTTTTGTTTTATAAAACTGATATAATTATTAGCTATTTCTTTTATCTTTTTGTTTTGTTCATTTGAATTTTTAATACTGGATATATGGCTAGAAAGATCTTCTTTTTTACTTTGAATTAAAATTTGAATATTGAAATCACATGTTTTTAAAAAGAGTTTATATGAATTTAAAATTGATTCTTTTTCTAAATTAGATTTTAGATCATAGTTTATTGGAATTACTTTAATAATCTTGATATAACTGTTTTTAGCATAAATAATGCCATTCTCTAAGATTTCTTCAAAAGGTAGCCATTCTTGAGCTGAAACTTTTTTATTTATTTCTACCTCTCCTTTCTTTTAAGTTGTTTTTGGATTTTATATAATACAACAATTTTTTGCTTGTGTCAATAACAATAAATAAAAAGGTTAATTTTTTTAAATATTAACCTTTCTTTGTTCTTGGTTTATGTATGTTACCACCTTACTCCTTCATAAACATACCTTATTATCTTTATAATATCTGCAAATCCTGGATAGCCTTCTTCTCCTGTCACTCTTCCTGCTTTTCTTATCGTTTCAGTCCATTCAAAATTCTCTGGAGGATCATAAACATATTGTATTCCCCTTATTATATCTATGAAGTTTACTAATCCATCTCCTGTTATATCTCCTTTTACTATTACTGTATAAATTTTTGTTATTTCTCCCTTTTGATTCTTTATTGTTATTGTACTACCTGTCCCTACATTGCTTTTATTTGTTATTAATACTCCAGTCATGTTTCTTATTTCAACTGTATATATAGGTGATAAATTCAGTTTATTAATCACTTCTTCTACTGATGTTTTTTCTTCTATTGTTATATCATCGAACGGTACTTCTAACTTCCATGTGCCACCACAGTTTGTTGTAACATATATAAGTTTAGAGTTTTGTGGATTTTCAAAAATCTGTGTAGGTGCATAAAAATTAAAGTTTTCTAATTTTATCCAATCTAATAAAGTTGTTTCGTCCCCCTGATTAGATGCATAGACTTTTCCTTCGCGTGAAGTTAAATATATAATATTTGGCCTGTATGAGTCTGACATAATATCTGTAACTTGGTAAATGTCTGTAAATATTTGTCTCCAACTTTCTCCATTATCTATGCTCACCCATGCTCCGCCTCTACCTATGTCTGCTCTCGTACCACTGTTTCCAAACGGAACTTGATTTTCAGATAATACTTGCAATTCAGTAGTCGCATAAAGTATGCCATCTTTCTCTTTATCCATACGAACTACTTTTGTATCTTTTGGCCCTTTTATAGCTGCCCATGTATTATCTTGGTTTAATATATTCAACTTATATGCAATACCATCATTTACTAAAAGCAATTCTTTTCCATCTTTGCTTAAACGCATTGTACCGACAATTCCCTGATATGCTCCATTTGTTCTAAGAGCAACACCATTGCTAAATGGTATAAATGTTACTCCACCATTCGTAGATTTATATACCCCTGCCCCAGAACATAGTACATAAACAACATCTTTGTTTTTTGGATCGAATATAATACTATTTATTATTGAGCGACGCGGAAGTCCTGAATTATTTGGATCAGATAAAATATTTGCTGTTGGGTCTCCAAGCACACTAATTGTCCATGTTTTCCCTCCATCTACACTTCTAGAAATACCTCCTGCTCGAGCAGCATTTGGTTCATTAACAGAAATAATATCAGCAATTCCTGTTGATTGCCTACTGGTATATGCTGCTAATATCAAATCTTCATCATGTGGACTAAATGAAATAGTATGGCTATTGCTTGCATAAGGATTGCTTACTGTTTTGTGAGTCCAAGACTTTCCTCCATCAAAACTTTCATAAATGCCAACATCTGTCCATCCAGTTAAATGATGATTTTGATTAAACGGATCTATAGCCAATGTGTGTTGCGCTGCTGGCTCAATTCCTGATGTAGACCAAAATGGTGTTTCTCCTGTTTGAGGAACCGGCTTTCGACCATCATCTGTACGCTGATTTGCCAAGCTTGACCATTTTTCACCACCATTTATTGTCATCCATGCATCAGTCATATTTGTAGTAATTACTTTATTTGAATTGCTTGGACTCACGGCTAATCCATGACTTGCCACTCCAGAAAATGCTGTGTTTCCATGCCTGTCTTCTGTTGGTCCAACAACATTAAATTGATTTGCATATCCGCCAAAACCACTACGTTGATTTTTATTAGTTCCTATTAATACAATTGTCCATGTAATTCCTTCGTCTTCTGTCATTGCCATTCCATTCACACGCCAATCGTTTCCTTTATATGTAACATATATTTTACCATTCGATGTTGCTAAATGGCCAAAAGTAACATTTGTAATTGTCCATCCATCAAACCACGTATCTGCAAAATGCTGTTCGATTGTTCTTCCTTCAATGGTTCGAGCAATTTCTATAAAGTTACTTGTAATTGATTGCCATGTTACTCCGAAATCTGTACTTTTATACACTCCATTAACATATCTTGCAGGTTTGACCCCTTCCCACATTGTCATATACACAGTCATTTTATTATCACTTACAACCATATTTGTTGTTCCACCAAATCCAGATGTAGAACTCGCGGTATATCTATCGACATCAATACGCTTATTCCAAATAGTTTCTCCTGTTTCTGAATTAAGACGAAACATTCCTTGATGAGTTACAATTCGAAGCTCGTTTTCAAAAAGCATCATCTGAGCTGTTGTTCCTTGTAATTGATCAACCCAAATTGCAAATTTATTTCCATTGCTCGCAGCATCAATCCATGGTGCATCATCAAGTGTTTTGAACACTTCCCAAGTTTTACCCTTGTCTGTACTTCTGTATATTTCTGCTGGTATAGTTGGCCAACCATATGATTTACCTGATGACATGGTGTATAGGATATTTGGGTTTGTTGGATGTGCATAAAAGCTTATTAAAACACTTGGGTTTGCTCTTAATGTCCCCTCTTTAAAATGTGGCTGAGCAGCACCAGAAATAGATGTGTGTGCTAGCCCAATATATAAATCACGAGATGGAAACATGAAATCCCAACTGCGTCCTTTATCATAAGATACATATACAATCGTTCCTACTGTTGCAAAAACAGTGTTTTCATCATGTGGTGTAAACCACCATCGTGGCATTCCAGCATACGATATTTCTCTTCCAAGTAACATACTTTGAAATGTTTTACCTCCGTCATGTGTTACAAAGGACGAACTCATATCACAAGTGATAAAAAAATTGTTAGAATCTTGTGGGTTAAATGCAGGTTGATATAAAGCTCCTCCTCCACCTGGCCCAACACTATTAAGTGTTGGGTTTTCATTTTTTGTCTCTAGAGTATTGCTTAAAACATAACCACAAAATATTCCTGATAAAATTATTACTAAACACAAAAACCCTAAAATAATTTTTATAGTTCTCACTTTAATACACCTTTCTTTTTACTTTTTAAATATAACTGTTTATTCCGTTTCGTATTTCCAGTGTATAATTCCTCCTAAGTTATATACGTTCGTATATCCTAAATCAATTAACATTCTTGCTGCTGTCGCGCTTCTTCCACCACTCCCACAGTATATAAATATTTTCCTGTCTTTTTCTTTTAATTCCTTTTCTGCTCTTGTTTCTAGTTCCTCTATTGGTATTAATCTGCTGTTTGGTATATGTTTTTCATTATATTCTTCCTCTGTTCTAACATCTAATAATATTATACTGCTATCTTTTTCTATTTCTTCCTTCGCCTCATCGTCTGTTATATTTATATATGGTATACCTGTTTTTAATTTTAATGCAATAAAATCAAGAATTTCTTCTTTATTCATTTTCCCTGTTACTCTGTTTATTATATTTCCTTCTTCATCTATTAATATTGACGTTGGCGAACCTGCATTATATTGATTTGTAACGTTTAAGTTTATATCTGGCAACACTTTAATTTTATAATTATTTTCTTCTAAATACTCTTGTATTCTTTCTTTGTTGTCTCCAGAATTTATTGTTATTACTTCTATGTCATTTCTTTCTATATATACTTCATTTATATATGGCATCATTTCTTTACAATACGTGCATCCAATTGTCCAAAATTGCAAAAATACTTTTTTGCCTTTATAATCTGATAGATATATTCTACTTCCAAGCAGATCTTCTAGTGTAAATTCTATAGCTGGCATTTTTACTTCTACCTCTTGATTCTCGTCTTCCGCTTCCACTATTTGCGTATTTTCATTTGTTTCTCTAAGCATATATCCTGATATAATTACTATAGCTACTATTAATGTTATTAACAATGTTTTCTTTTTCACTTTAATACACCTTTCTTATTCTTAATAATCTAATACTAATTCATATAATGTGATATCATTACCACTTTACTCCTTCATAAACATATCTTATTATTCTTAATATGTCTGCAAATCCTGGATAGCCTTCTTCTCCGGTTACTCTCCCTGCCCTTCTTATTGTTTCAGTCCATTCAAAATTTTCTACTGGGTTATATACGTTCTGTATTAGTCTTACTATATCTACAAAATTTACTGCTCCGTCTCCGGTTATATCTCCTTTTACTATCACTGTATATTCTACATTTTGTTCTTCTAAACTATTGGGGGTTTCATAACCAGCCTCTGATATCATTAATGTGCTTTCTGTTCCTATAATGTTTTCATTTATTATTTCTTGTCCATTGTTATTTATTGCTTCTAGTTCAAATCTGTTTCCTAAATTTAATGTTTCTCTTATATCTTGTACCCTCGTCCCTTCTTGTATATATATATATTTAACATCGTTTATTTTTTTAATTTCAAAATTTCTTTCAACTGTCTCTTCTAAATTTGTTATTGCACTCATTATACCCATTAAAACATCTGGAAAACGCCAACTTAGCGTTCTTCTGTTAAGCAATATGTAGCTGCCACCATCATCCCACCAAAAACAAGTAATTCCCAATTCTTTTGCTTTAGCTATATAGTTGTTTGCTCTTTCAGTTCTTTGTTCTATTGTTAGTCCTTGACTGGACGTTGAACCAAACTCGGTCATGATAACTGGTATATTTCTACTTACTATATGCTCATTTATTCTGTTCATCAAATTATTTATGCCAGATGCTGATGTAGCATAATCGTGCAAAGAAAGTATAATTCTATCTTCCACTATATCTACTGGCAAATTAAATCTTTGTAATTTTTGATCATCTGTAATTGCACCAAAAGTTGAAACTATTAAAACTCTATTTGTATTTTTCTCTCCTGTTGCACGAACTGTATCTACAAATGCTTGATTTAATTCTAAAACTGCTAATGTATCTCTATATCCCGTTACCCAATCATAATTTACAGGCTTATTTACTACTTCATTTAACCCCTGAAACATTAACCTATAATCATAATCTTTAAACCTTGTAGCAATTTGATTCCACAACAACGCTACATTTGCCTTATTTTCTTCAATCTCTGCATTATTACATACAATCCAGCTTCCTCTGTCACACAACCCTGAATCATGATGCACATTTATAATACAAAACATATTGTTGTCTAAAACATAGTTTACTATCTCTTCAATTCTGTCTAGCCATTTTTGATCTATTGTTCCGTCTTCATATATATGATCATAGTATGTAATAGGTACTCTCACCGCATTAAACCCTGCTGCTTTAATTTCATCAATCATTTCTTTTGTAGTAATTGGGTTTGCCCAATATTGTTCATAACGTTCTATTGCCGAATTATCTTCCCTTTCAATTCCCCATTTTGTATAGTCGCAACTGTCCAAAGTATTTCCTAAATTCCAGCCTATTTTCATTTCCTTAACAACTTCTGCGGCTGTTAAAGAATCGTTTTTAGCTTCTAATAATATACCTTGTTCTTCACTGGTCGAAAAAAGCGTTTCTTTACCCTTTGCTTCTTCTGTTAATATATTCGCATATAGCATTGTTCCCATTAAAATTAATAGTATCATCCCTAATACAATTAGCTTTTGTTTAAACATAATAATTCTCCTATGAATCTATTTCTGTATCTATTTGCATAAACTCAATTAATTTCTCTTTATCCATCGCTCCTATATGTGTATCTATTATATTTCCTTCTTCATCTATTAATACTGATTTAGGTATCGAGTATGCTTTATAGTGGTTTGAGACTTTTGAATCTATGTCTAGTAATACTGGAAATTCAAATTTATTATTATCCATATATTTTTTTATTGTTGAGACATCTTCTTTTAAGTTTATTGTTATTATTTCAATATCGTGGTTCTCTTTATACACTTCATTTATATGTGGCATTTCGGAATCGCAAGGAGGACACCATGTTGTCCAAAAATTTAAAAATATTTTTCTTCCTGTAAAATCTGATAAAGATACTTCGTTACCTTCTAAATCTTCTAGTTTAAATTCTGTTGCATGTTTTATTGTCTCTTCCTTCTGGTTTTCTATTCCTTGTCCATCATTAAATATCTCTGTTTCCATTATTCCGCTATCCATTAAAAGGATATATCCTGCTAATATAACTAATGCTATTATGAAAATTTTCTTTTTCATTTAAAACCCCTTCCATTAAAATATTTTTATATATTGATTTACTTTTATTAAGTTATCGGAAAATATTAACACTCCTATTATTACTACTAATATACCGCTAATTATTAAAATAATATTAGAATGTTTTTTTATTACATCTAAAACCTTTATTCTTTTATTTACATATAGCGCTGTTAAAATAAACGGGATACCTAATCCTAAAGAATAGATAATTAGCATTAATAACCCCATCCAGACAGTGTCTAGGTTACTTGCATAAACTAATATCCCAGCAAGAATAGTTCCTACACAAGGTGTAAACCCTAAACCAAAAGCTAGGCCTACTAAAAACGTATTATCTTTTATTTTTTCTATATCAAATTTAAAATTAATTTTATACAACCATTTTATTTGTATAAGACCAGTTAAATTTATTCCTAATATTACAAGTATAATTCCTGCAATTTTATTAAGTATATTTTTGTATTCGTAAAGTGTTTGCGACAGTGTTGTTGCTGTTGCTCCTAAAAGTATAAATATAGTTGAAAAACCAAACACAAACATTAATGCTTTAAGAAAAATTTCTTTACTTGAACTTTTTCTGTTCATCTCATTTCCTATTACATAACTTATATATGCAGGAACCAGTGGTAAAACACACGGAGATAAAAAGGATAATATCCCAGCTATAAAGGCTGTTATTATTGAAATAATGTTCATTATTCTTCTCCTCCATTCTCCTTTTTAAATTAATTTAAACTTTATATAACTTTTTTTATAAATTCAATTAGTTTTTCTTCTCCCATAACGCCGCTTGCTTCATTTAACTTTTCCCCGTTTTTAAATAAAATTAAGGTTGGTATATATAAAACTCCATATTTCTCTGCTATATTTGGACTTTCGTCTATATTAATTTTATAAAAATTTAATCTGTCTTTATATTCTTCTGAAACTTTTTCAATCACAGGCAATAGTATTTTACATGGCGGACACCATGTTGCAAAAAAGTCTATTATGCATGTTTCTTTTATTTTTTCTTCGAATTCTTTTTCTTCTATTTCTATTATCATAATCATACCTTTCTTTTTTATACTCTTTGATATTTTTAATTATATCATATTTTTGGAATTATTTTACAGAATAAAAAAGTTTTTAATGTGTAAAATACAATTATAAGATTTATATTAGCCTAACTTAGAGTTATATGAGGCTACTTCGCTTAGCTTTATATGGTTCGAGCCAAGATGTAAATGGGTCGAAGAAACCCTTTAATCTATTTGTGTCGGACGCTGAAGAGTATATTATGTGTATTAAATCTATTACGTATTTTTTAATTAATAGTTGAACCATATGTAATATATTTGAAGTCATGAGTATACTTGTATTTTTTAGTAGCGACTGTTAATAGTCCCACGTTTTGGATGAATCTGGTCGTTAGGAGTGCATTTATATTCTAGCAATTGATTAGTATATGTGGTATATATCTTATTTATATAGCAATATATATTAGGGTAGACTATTAGGTATATTAGTTTTAGCTGAAAGTTAATATAAGTTTTATAGCTGATAAAAGCACATGGTGTATTCCATGTGCTTTATCACTTTATCCTTATAAATTATATATCCAAATTTTTTACATATTTTGCATTTTTTTCTATAAATTCTCTTCTTGGACTTACATCGTCTCCCATTAATAAAGAGAATATTTCATCTGCTGTAATAGCATCTTCCATTGTTACTTTAACTAAAGTTCTACTTTCTGGATTCATTGTTGTCTCCCACAATTGTTCTGGATTCATTTCTCCTAACCCTTTGTATCTTTGAATTCCAACTTGATCTCTTTCTATTCCTTTTACTTCTAATTCTTTAAATTTTTTCTCTAACTCTTCATCTGTATAGCAATAGGTCTCTTCCATTCCTTTTTTTGATAATTTAAACAATGGTGGTTGTGCTAAATATACGTTTCCATTTTCTATTAATGGTCTCATATATCTAAAGAAAAATGTTAATAACAATGTTCTAATATGTGCTCCGTCAACGTCCGCGTCTGCCATTATTATAATTTTCCCATATCTAATTTTTGTTATATCAAAATCGCTACCTATTCCCGCACCAACTGCTAGTATTACTGGTAGTAGTTTTTCATTGTTATATATTTTATCTGCTCTAGATTTTTCAACATTAAGCATTTTGCCCCATAGTGGTAATATTGCTTGAAAAGTTCTATCTCTTCCTTGTTTTGCGCTTCCTCCTGCAGAATCTCCCTCAACTATATATACTTCGCAAAGTTCTGGATTTTTTTCACTACAGTCTGCTAGTTTTCCTGGCAATGTTGTTGATTCTAAAGCATTCTTCCTTCTTACAAGCTCTCTTGCTTTTCTTGCCGCTTCCCTTGCTCTTGCAGCACTTATACATTTCTCTAAAATCGTTTTTGCAATTGATGGATTCTCTTCTAAATATGCTGATAGGTGCTCATTCATTGCTGATAGTACAATTCCTGTTACTTCACTATTTCCTAGTTTTGTTTTAGTTTGCCCTTCAAATTGTGGTTCTTTTACTTTTATGGAAACAATTGCGGTTATCCCTTCCCTTATATCATCTCCTTGTAAATTTAAATCTTTTTCTTTTAATATATTTTTTGCTTTTGCATAATCATTAAATACTTTTGTAATTGCTCTTTTAAATCCTTCTAGGTGTGTGCCTCCTTCTATTGTATTTATATTATTAACAAAAGTATATATGTTTTCAGTATAGTTTGTTGTATATTGAATTGCTACTTCAACAGGAACCTCTCCATCTTTTTCTATATATATTGGTTTTGGATGTAGTTTTTCTTTATTCTTATTTAAATATTCAACAAAAGAGTTTAACCCTCCTTCAAAACAAAATTCTGATTTTCTCGGCGTATCTTCTCTTTTATCTTCTATCGTTATTTTTAATCCTTTAGTTAAAAACGCCATTTCTCTAAATCTGTTTTCTAATATTTCATATTCATAATCTAATGTTTCAAAAATAGTGTTGTCTGCTAAAAATCTTACTTCTGTTCCTGTTTTTTCTGATTTTCCTATTTTTTCCAGAGGTTTTACTGTTTTACCTCTTTCAAATTTCATTTGATATTCTCCGCCATCTCTTTGTATTGTTACTTCTGTCCATTCTGACAAAGCATTAACAACCGAGGCACCAACACCATGTAACCCTCCTGATACTTTATATCCACTATCTCCACCAAATTTTCCTCCTGCATGTAGTTTTGTATAAACTGTTTCTGCGGCAGAAATTTTTGTTTTTGCATGTATTTCAACAGGAATTCCTCTTCCGTCATCTATTACACTTATTATATTTCCTTTTTCTATTGTTATGTATATATTTTTACAATATCCCGCTAGAGCTTCATCAATTGAATTATCTACAATTTCATATACTAAATGGTGTAGTCCTCTTACAGAAACACTACCTATATACATTCCTGGTCTTTTTCTTACAGCTTCTAACCCTTCTAAAACTTGGATTTGGTCTGCACTATACTTGTTCTCAACTTTTTCCATATTTCCTCCTAATTTAACTTCTTTTTGCTAGTGTAGTTGTGCTTATATTACTCATATATCCTTTTACTTTGTTATCTTTCTCTGTAATTATAATGGTTTTGTCTTCATCAGATATATTGATTATATTATTCATGTTTTCTAAATTTTCATAAAGTCTCTTATATTCTTTTGTGTTTTTTATATATTCTAAACTGAATAGTCCTATTATTTCCTTATTATTTATAACACAATCTTTTCCAATATGCAAATACATATTATATCTCCTTATTTTTAAATTATCACTACTCTCTAACTATCTTTCCCTTTTCTATCAAAAATACTTTTGAATCATTTTTAATTTTTATTCTATCTGTACAAGTAATAATAACTTGCTTTCCTTTTATATTTTCTAAAAATCTTTTCTTTCTTTTTCCATCTAATTCTGACATAAAATCATCTAGCAACAAAATTGGATCCTCTCCAATTTCTTCTTTTACTATATTAATCTCACATAATTTTAAAGTGAGAACAACAGTCCTTTGCTGACCTTGAGATCCGAAGATTGACACCTGTTTCCCATTTATATATATAATAATATCATCTCTATGTATACCTGTTTGTGTAAATCCCCTTTTTATATCTAACTCTCTTGTTTTTTTCAAATTTTCTAAAAATTTTTCTTTGCTATCTCCATTAGATATATATTTTATTTTTATTTCTTCTTTTTTATCCTCTACTATTAAGTTATGTGTGTATTCTATTTTCTCACGAATCTTATCTGTATAATCTTTTCTATATTTATATATCTCTTCTGAACAAGCACTAAGTTGCTCGTCCCAAATATCAAGAATATTTCTTTCTTTATTTTCTATATTTATCTGCTTTAAATATTCATTTCTTTGTTCTATTATCTTATTATATTCGCTTAAAATACTTATATATTTGGGTTTTATAGGACTAATCATCATGTCTAAAAATTTTCTTCTTCTTTGTGGGCCTTCTTTCATAATTTCTATATCGTCTGGTGTAAAAATAACAACATTTATTTTACCTATAACATCTCTTACTTTTTTTTGTTTAATATCATTTATATAAAATGTTTTTTTATCACTAATCTCTACCTCTATTTTCCCTTCTCTGTCCATTTTTTTATAAAAAACAGATATTTTTGAAAAAGATTCATTAAATTTTATTAAATCTTTCTCTTTCTTATCTCTAAAAGATTTTCCCATTGCACATAAAAAAATTGCCTCTATTATATTTGTTTTCCCTTGCGCATTATCTCCATAAATAATATTTATGTTTTCACTTAATTCAATTTCTTGTTCGCTATAATTTCTAAAATTTTTTAATTTAATTTTTTTTATGTACATTTTTTATTCCTTATTAATCTTTCATTTTTATAGGTAATATCATATATGTATAGTCTCCCTCGTCTGTCGGCCTTATAACGCAAGGAGATTTATTTGTTCCAAATTCTATATATACTTCTTCATCGTCTATCGCTTTTAGTGCATCTAGAAAAAATTTAGGATTAAATCCTATTTCTAACTCTTTTCCTTCTGTTTCAACTAAAACATCTTCTTTTGCATCTCCCATTTGATTTGCGCAAGAAATAATTACTTTTCCTATTTCTATTTTTATTTTAACCGGATATTTTTTTTCTTTTTCTATAGATGCTGCTGATATTAGTAAAATTCTTTCAAAACAATTTTGTATACTTTCTTTATTTACTTTTATTCTTGTTTCCCATACTGTTGGAATTGTACTTGCATATTTTAAGAATTCACCATCTAATAATCTTGTTACTATTTTACAATTCTCCATTTCAAATAAAGCTTGGTTTTTTGAAATACCTATACTTATACTATCTAGTGAATCTAAAACTATTTTATTAACTTCGTTTAGTGTTTTTCCTGGTATTACACAATTAAATGTTTTTGTTTTTTCGTTTATGTTACTATTTTTTATTGCTAACCTATATCCATCTACTGCAACTACATTTAGTTTATTTTCTTCTATTTCAAATAAACACCCTGTAAAAATCGGTCTATTCTCTTCTGAACTTACTGCAAAAATTGTTTTTCTTATCATGTTTTTCAATATTGTTTGTTCTATTTGTATTGATGTGTCTATATTTATTTTTGGTAGCTCTGGAAATTCGTCTGGATTCATTGTTGCTAATTTATACAAAGAACCCTCGCATTCTATTTCTAATAAATTGTTTTTATTTAAGTTAATAGTTATTTCTTTTTCTGGTAATTTTCTAATAATTTCACTAAACATTATTGCGTTAACAACTATAGTCCCTTGTTCTTTTATTGTTGCTTCTAAAATATATTCTATTCCAATCTCTAAATCATATGTTGTTAGTTTTAATTCTTTGTCGTTTGTTTGAATAAGAATACCTTCTAAAACAGGCATAGTTGTTTTACTAGGAACAGCATTCATTACAGAATTAATTCCTTTAATAATTTTTTCTTTTTCACAAATAATTTTCATTTTAATTCTCCTTTTTAATATATATAAATATAGTAGTAGTAGTAGTAGGGGTTGTGAATTGCGTGGAAAACTCTTCAAATACTATATATTTCTAACAAAAATAGTGTGTATAAAACTGTTTATAATTTTAAAAAAATTCCACACATTTAACAGTTTTTATTTAATGATATTTATAAACAGATAAATTAACAGCAGGTTGTTGATAACAAATATAACTCTTCCCTAACAATAAATAAAAACTTTTTAATAAACACTTTGTTCTATAAAACAAAAATTTTATTTATCTTAGTATTTAATTGATATATATACTAAGATATGTTTTGTACTATGTTTTTAACACTTTCCACAATTAATTTTGTATTTGAATTTTCTTTTATTTCTTTTTCTATTTTTTTAAAAGAATGCATAACTGTTGTATGATCTCTTTTTCCAAAAGCTTCCCCTATTTTTGGAAAAGACATATTAGTTATAGTTCTACATAAATACATTGCTATTTGTCGAGGATAAGCAATATCATTTGATTTTTTTGTAGAAATTAAATCTGCTTTTTCTATATTAAAATATTTAGAAACAATTTCTTGTATATAATCATATGATATAACCTTCTCTTTTTGAAGAACGATATCATTTATTGCTTTTTCTGCCATTTCTATTGTTATGGGACTATGTGTTAACGAAGCATATGCAATTATCTTGTTAAGAACTCCTTCTAGCTCTCTAATATTTGAATCTATTTTATTTGCAATTACAGATAAAATAAAATCATCAATAAGAATGTTTTCTAACTCAACTTTTTTTCTAAGTATAGCTAAACGCGTTTCATAATCAGGAACAGAAATATCAGCAAGTATCCCCCATTCAAATCTTGTCTTTAGACGTTCTTCTAACAAAGGAATATCTCTGGGTGGTCTATCACTAGAAAGGATAACCTGTTTTTCTGCCTCTCGTAATGTGTTAAAAGTATGATAAAGTTCCTCCTGGCCCGTTTTCTTTCCAGAAAAAAACTGAACATCATCTAACAATAAAACATCTATATTCCTATACTTGTTTCTAAAAATTTCATTTTTAAAATTAGCATCTTTTATAGAGTTTACTAGTTCATTTATAAATTTTTCAGAGGTAACATAAAGGATTTTAACATCTGGATTATTTTTTAATATCTGATTACCTATAGCATGCATTAAGTGAGTTTTCCCAAGACCAACTCCTCCGTATATAAACAGCGGATTATATGCTGTTGCTGGAGATTCAGCGACGGCTAAGGCTGCAGCTTTTGCAAAATTATTATTATTTCCGGTAACGAAATTGTCAAAAGTATATTTTGGATTTAAAAAACTATTAGTATAGCTTGGAGAATCTGTAAAAGAGTTTTCTTCCTCTATAATAGATTCGGTTTCTTCAGATTTGTCTATAATAATTATTTCACAAATTTTATTCATTATAAAATTAAAAGTATTACCTACTAAATCAAAAAGTCTTGTTTCAAGATAATCTTTATGCATTTTTGACTTCACAAGTAATGTGATTTTATTATCATTTACGGATTTTATTTCTAAATCTTTAATCCAAGTATTATATGATATTGTTGTTGTTTCTTCTTTTAATAAATCTTTTGCTTTTGTTAAAATTTCATTTTTATCAGACATTTTTAAAAAACCATCCTTTCAAACACCAGTTATCCACAAAATTATCCACAAAGATGTGTAAAAACACCGAAAATTCAATAAAAAATTTTAAAAGGAATGTGTGGAAAACGTAAATATCCGTAACACCTTAATTATGTTCATATAATATCAAAAAGAGGGCAAAATATCAAGCTAAATTGTTAATTTTTAAAAAAACATTAAAGAATTTAAAGAAACCTATATTAAGACCTAATATATATAAATAAAAAGCCCAGATAAGGCAAAGGGTTGATTATAATACATAAATATAGTATAATTTATGTTAATTACAATTAGCAAAGGACAAAGATGAGGAGGACAGAAACAATGAGAGATTTACGGAAATATAACAAAAACCGACTTACAGACATCACAAAAAAACTTATGATTAACGGAACTTTACCCAAAAGCACGGCTGGTGCATTTGCGATAAAACTTAAAAGTGGTGCAATAGCATATGTATTGGCTTGTGCAAAGAAGGGATATATACAAGGAGAAATATGGGATCACGTAAAAGTAAAAGTTGCTGATATTCCAAAAGGAGTAGAGTGGTGGAAAAGCGAAGAACTCTTACCGTATATTAAAAACACGAAACGATGTGCACGCTGGGAAGAAATGTGTGAAATAAAAGAAGGTTTTTGGGAAGACGAAGACACGGTTTTCCAAATACATCCGCCAAAGTCTCAATATGTAAATCTTGAAGAATTCGCCCTTCATTTGTGGAGGCCGATTATAAGTAAAAACAGAATTCCGCCAGTGGAATATGTAATAATTTAATTATTTATAATAAGCTTTTAATAGCCAGAGGAAACAGTTTTGTATATCCTCTGGTTATTTTTTTGATAATATTTTGCGAAAGCGCTATACTTGACTTTTTCTATATAAGTATAGTATAATCTATGTTACTTGTGAGTAAAAAATGTGAAAAATAGGAGGTCATAAATGAAAAGAACATATCAACCAAAAAAGAGACAAAGAAATAAAGTTCACGGGTTTAGAAAAAGAATGAAATCAAAAGCTGGTAGAAAAGTCTTAAAAGCAAGAAGAAATAAAGGAAGAAAGAGCCTATGTGCTTAAGATTAGGGACTGATAAAGTCCTTTTTTATCTTTTTTTAAATTATTAGGAAGTGTTATGAAAAAAACAATAACTATTAAAAAAAATTATGAATTTAAACAAATTTTTTCTAAAGGGAAGTTCTATAATGGCAGGTATATACATATGTATATACTTAAAAACAAAATAGATTACAACAAAATTGGATTAGCTCTTTCTAAAAAAGCGGGAAATGCAGTAAAAAGAAATCACGTTAAAAGGCTAATTAGAGAGAATTACAAGACTTTAGAAAACGATATAAAAATAGGGAATAATATACTGATTATTTTAAATAAAAAAGAAAATATAGAAGAAATTAATTTCTATAATATAAAAAAAGACTTTGAAAGTATATTTGAAAAAGCAGGTATATTATTAAATTAAATATTATGAAAAAATTTTTTATCAAAATAATAAGTTTTTATAAAAAAAACATATCTCCATATCTACGGACATATAGGAATTCACTGCAAATATGAGCCTACTTGTTCTGAATACATGAGTCAAGCTATAGAAAAATATGGGATAATAAAAGGATGTATAAAAGGAATAGGAAGAATTTTAAGATGTAATCCTTTTTCAAAAGGAGGATATGATCCGTTAAAGTAAGGAGAAAAAAATGGATTTTTTCGCAAACATATTTGGTTATGCTTTAAATGCTATTTATGGAATAATAAACAATTATGGAATATCTATAATTATTTTTACAATTATATTGAAATTGATTATGATGCCAATTACTATAAAACAACAAAGAACAATGAAGAAACAAACAAAAGTACAAGCAATGGTAAAAGATATTCAAGATAAGTATAAAGGAGACTCTGTAAGACTAAATCAAGAAATGATGGCAGTATATAAAAACGAAGGGGTAAGCCCATTTAGTGGTTGTTTGAGCGCAATAATTCAATTTGTTCTAATATTATCAATATTCTTTTTAGTTAGTAGGCCACTTACACACATGAGACAAATTGATCCAGAAATAATTGATAAATATGCACAAGAAATTCAAGAAGAAGGAAACAGTTTAAACTATAAAGAAATTACAATTATAAGAGAAAAAGCAGCAGAAGATGAAAATATTAGAATAAATATGGAATTTTTAGGATTAGATTTAAGTGATATACCATCACAAAACTATTCAAATTGGAAAGTTTTTATAATACCAGTGCTGTATGTATGTACATCAATTATATCTATGAGAATAACGGCAAAGATGACAAAACAAATGAAAGAAAAAGCTGTAGAAGTTAAAAAAGAAACAGAAGAAACAGAAGGAAAAGAAGACGAGAAAGAAAAAGATGCTATGGAAGAAATGAATAAAAACATGATGTTAATGATGCCAATAATGTCTGTTAGTATAGCTTTGGTTGCTCCACTGGGGCTAGCGCTATATTGGTTGACTAGTAATATACTTATGATTTTAGAAAGGTTAGCAATAAATAAATGGTTTAAATCAGAGGAGGTTTAGATATGAGTCAAAAAAGTAACATTTTTGAGGGAAAGACTACAAACGAAGCGATTGAAAAGGCTCTTAAAGAATTAAATGTATCAAAAAGCAAAGTTGATATAAAAGTTTTAGAAGCCGAAGACAAAAGAAGTTTTTTTAGTATATTAACACCAAGAATAGTTAAGGTAGAAGTAAAACTAAAAGAAGGAGTTGAGAAAACAAAAGCAACGCCTAAAGAAAAAGAATTAAAGTCAGAACCAAAAAAAGAAAAAAAACAAGTTAGTGAAAAAACAGACATAAATAGTACAATAAGCAATATTAAGAATTTCTTAAAAGATTTTATAAAACATCTTCCAACACCAAAACTAGAATACATGGTGACTGAACTAGAAGGAAACATAAACGTAGAAATAAATGGAGATGACACAGGATATTTAATAGGATACAGGGGAGAAGTTCTAAACAGTCTTCAAACAATACTAACGAGTATAGCTACAAGAAATAGTCAAGAAAATATAAAAGTACTATTAAACATAAGTGGATATAGACAAAAAAGAGAAAAAGATTTACAAAGTTTAGCAACCAAAATTGCAAGTTCTGTAATAAAAACAAAAAAATCTATAACACTAGAACCAATGTCTGCTTACGAAAGGAAAGTAATACACACAAAACTACAGGAAAATGACAAAGTAGAAACATACAGCATAGGAGAAGACCCATATAGAAAAATAGTAGTAAAACTAAAATAAAAACTAAATGAATATAAATTTGAGGTCAAAGATCAGATTTATGCAAAATAAAAGGAAACTTTTAATTTGTATTATCTAAAATCTTTGACTTTTAATTTATATAAGAGAGGAAAAGCGAAATGAGTGTAATCGTTGCCGTTTCAACAGCACCAGGGATTGGTGGAATTGGAATAATAAGAATGAGTGGAGACAACTGTTTTGATATTTTAAAAAAATTCTTTAAGCCGAAAAACAATGAGAGTATTAAAGGATATGCATTAAGATATGGAAATATAATAGACAACAAAAACAATATAATTGACGAAGTACTTGTTTCATATTTCAAGGAACCCAAAAGTTACACAAAAGAAAACATGTGTGAAATAAACACACATGGCGGGCTTGTAATAACAAATAAGATATTAGATATTTGCATAGAAAATGGAGCTGTTTTGGCAGAACCTGGAGAATTTACTAAAAGAGCTTTCTTAAATGGCAGAATAGATTTGACACAGGCAGAATCTGTAATTGATATAATAAATGCCAAAACAGATAAAGAAGCAAAAATCTCAGTAGAACAGCTTGAAGGGAGCCTTTCAAAAAGTATAAAGGAAATTAGAGAAAAAGTGATAGATATAATGTCTGATATAGAAGCTGCTATAGATTATCCAGAATATGACATTGAGGAGACCACAAACGCTAAAATTTTGAAAGTTTTAAGTGAAGTAATGGTAAATATAGACTTACTTGAAAAAAGCTTCTATAACGGCAAAATTTTAAGAGAAGGAATAAAAACAGCAATTATTGGAACTCCGAATGTAGGGAAATCATCATTGTTAAACTTAATATTGAAAGAGGAAAGAGCTATTGTCACTGAGATTGCGGGAACGACAAGAGATGCTATAGAGGAATATATTTCTATAGAAGGTGTTCCAATAAAAATAATTGACACAGCAGGAATAAGAAATTCTAATGACGAAGTAGAAAAGATAGGGGTAGAAAAAGCAAGGGAAATAGCTAATAACAGCGATATAATAATAGCAATATTTGATATATCTAAAGAATTAACACAAGAAGACAAAGAAATACTTAATATTATTAAAACAAAAAATGCAATAATAGTATTAAACAAATCTGATTTAAACAAAAAAATAAATTTAAAAGAAATAAAAGAAGTAAATAAGCCAATAGTTGAAATATCAACGAAGACAGAAAACGGAGTTGAAAAACTATATGATGAAATTATTAAAAAATACAAACTGAATGAAATTGCTACAGATGGGGAAGTAATAGTTAGCAATTTACGTCATAAAGCATTAATTATAAATGCCAAAAACAGCCTAGAAAGAGCGAGAGAGGCGATTTATAAAGGAATGCCAATTGATATAATATCCACATGTTTAAAGGAAATATTAGAAGAATTAGGTAAAATAACAGGAGAAACAGTAACAGAGGATGTTATAAAAGAAATTTTTTCAAAATTTTGCTTAGGGAAATAAAGATTAAGAGTAACGAAATTTTATAAAAAAGCTGTAAAACAATTTTTAAGCACAAAAATAGGAAGTTGTCAATGATGTATTCCGCACAAAAATAATTTTAATGTTTACATAAGATGTATTTTTAAAACAACTAGCAATATCAATAGATACACAAGCGGATTTAAATAGAAACAAAAAAATATATATTGTCAATAAAACAACAAGATACAAATGTTCTACGAACATAAAATGTCTTGTTCTACAATTAGCTGGTTTTTAATTTTAATAAAAAGGAGAATATAATGACATACAATGCAGGAGAATATGATATAGCTATAATAGGAGCAGGCCACGCAGGATGTGAGGCGGCCTTAGCGGCTGCTAGGCTAGGAATGAAGACACTATTGTTTTCAATTAGCCTAGAGGCTGTTGCAAACATGCCGTGTAACCCACATATAGGAGGGACGTCAAAAGGGCATTTAGTGAGAGAAATAGATTGTCTTGGTGGTGAAATGGGAAAAAACACAGACAAAACTATGATTCAACTAAGAATGCTTAATACATCAAAAGGGCCTGCAGTTCACTCGTTAAGAGCACAAGCAGATAGGAAAAGATATCAAATGGAAATGAAGCATACGTTGGAAAAACAAGACAATCTATATATTAAGCAAGCAGAAATCGTAGATATAAGGCTAGAAGGGAAGAAAGTAAAAGAAATAGAAACGAATTTAGGTGCTATATATGGAGTAAAGAGCATAATAGTATGTACAGGAACATATTTAAAAGGAAAGATATTTATAGGAGAGACTTCCTATGAAAGCGGACCAGATGGAGTAGCTTCAGCAAACGAATTATCTAAATGTTTAAGCAGTTTAGGTATTATATTACAAAGATTTAAAACAGGAACACCAGCGAGAATTAACAAAAAAAGTATAAACTTTTCTAAAATGGAAATTCAAAAAGGAGACAATGGGTTAGATCCGTTTTCGTTTGATAGTGAGATAAGAGACATAGAACAAATACCATGCTGGCTAACATATACAAATGAGAAAACGCATGAAATAATAAGAAAAAACCTACACAGATCTCCAATGTATGCGGGAAAGATAGAAGGAACAGGGACAAGATATTGTCCATCAATAGAAGACAAAATTGTTAGATTTGCAGATAAAGAAAGACATCAAATATTTATTGAACCAGTTGGACTTAACACAGAGGAAATGTACATCCAAGGAATGAGTTCATCATTGCCAGAAGAAGTTCAAATTGAAGTATACAGATCAATTGAAGGGCTGGAAAATGCGGAGTTTACAAGGCCTGCATATGCAATAGAATATGATTGTATTAAACCTTCACAATTAAAAAGTTCATTAGAGTTAAAAGATATTGAAGGAATGTTTTTTGCAGGACAAATTAATGGAACATCAGGATATGAAGAAGCAGCAGCACAAGGTCTTATTGCGGGGATTAATGCAACACTAAAAATAAAAAATAAAACCCCTTTGATATTAGACAGGTCAGACGCATATATAGGAGTTTTAATAGATGATATAGTAACAAAAAATACAGCAGAACCGTATAGAATGATGACCTCAAGAGCGGAATACAGGCTTTTATTAAGACAGGACAATGCTGACTTAAGGCTTACTGATATAGGATATGAGATAGGATTAATATCAGAAAAAAGATATAAAAGATTTTTAAACAAAAAAGAAAAGATAGAAAAAGAGATTGAAAGATTAAAAAACACAACAGCAAAGCCAAACAAAGAAGTAAATACGTTTCTTGTAAAATGTGGAACAGCGGAGATAACAGTAGGAATAAAGCTATCAGACTTATTAAAAAGAACAGAAATTACATATGAATTGCTTGGCTGTATTGATAAAGAAAGAGAAGAATTAGACAGACAAGTAAAAGAAGAAGTTGAAATTATGATAAAATATGACGGATATATTGAAATGCAAAAAAAACAAGTTGAAGGATTTAAAAAATTAGAAAGAAAATTAATACCTGAAGACATAGATTATGATAAAATAAAAGGGTTAAAAATAGAAGCTAGACAAAAACTAAATAAATTCAAGCCATATTCAATAGGGCAAGCTTCAAGGATATCAGGCGTTTCGCCAGCAGATATAAATGTGTTATTAATATATATAGAACAATATAAAAGAGGGTAAATAAATGAATTTAAATGAATTTAAAGAGTATTTTTTAAAAGTATTAGAAGAGAACGATATAAAAATAGAAGATAACGACATTGAGCTCTTCTATAAACATATGATTTATATTCTTGATTGGAATAAAAAAATAAACTTAACAGGAATAAAAGACGAAAAGGAATTTATAGTAAAACATTTTGTAGATTCATTAACTATAAATAAATATATTAAAGCAGAGGATAAGATTATAGACATAGGAACAGGAGCCGGGTTCCCAGGAATACCATTAAAAATAGTTAACAGGGAGAATAAAATAACGTTAATTGATTCAGTTAACAAAAAGATAAATGTTTTACGAGGAATAAAAGAAGAATTAAAATTAAACGACCTAGAAATAATTAATATAAGAGCAGAAGAATTATTAAAAGATAAAGAGTATAAAGAGAAATATGATATATCAGTTACAAGAGCTGTTTCTAAACTAAATAAAATTACAGAATACATGTTGCCGTTTTTGAAAAAAGGGGGAAAAGCAATATGTATGAAAGGACCGAATTTTAAAGAGGAAATAAACGAAAGTAAGGACACAATTGAAAAAATAGGAGGAAAGATAGAACGTATTGATAAAATAATTGTAAACAATGAATTTGAAAGAAACATAATTATAATAACTAAAGAACGTTGAAAACAGCAGATTTAGAGACGGTTATAATATAACTGATTTTTATTATATAAAAATTTTAAAAAACAGCATTGACATAGTTAAGAAATTTTTATATTATTAAAGAAAATAAATAATTTGTAAAAATCACTTCATAAATTAAGGAGGATATTTATTTGGGAAAAGTAATTGCAATAGCGAATCAAAAAGGTGGGGTAGGAAAGACTACAACGGCAGTTAATATAAGCACTATTATAGCGAAAAAAGGAAAAAAAGTATTATTAATAGATTCTGATCCACAAGGAAATGCAACAAGCGGATTAGGAATTGATAAAGATGTAGAAAACTCTATTTATGATGTGTTGATAAACGAAGTTAACATAATACAAACATTACAAGATACTTGTGTTAAAACATTGAAGCTATGTCCATCTAATATGAACCTTGCAGGAGCAGAAGTAGAGCTTGTTTCGCAAATGTCTAGAGAGTATAGATTAAAAGAAAAACTAGACAATATAAAAAATGAATTTGATTTTATTTTTATAGATTGCCCGCCATCATTAGGATTAATAACATTAAATGCTTTTACTGCGTCAGACTCTGTTTTAATACCAGTACAGTGTGAATACTATGCGTTAGAAGGGTTAGGGCAACTATTAAATACAATTAATTTAGTAAAAAAACATCTAAATAAAGGGCTAGAAGTAGAAGGGGCAGTTTTAACAATGTATGATATTAGAACAAACCTATCTAATCAAGTTGTAAAAGAAGTAAAAAAATATTTTGATGATAAAGTATATAAAACAGTAATACCAAGAAATATAAAACTTAGTGAAGCACCAAGTTTCGGAATGCCAATAACTATGTATGATGAGAAATCAAAAGGTGCAAAATGCTATGTTAAATTAGCAAAAGAAATATTAAAGGAAAATGATTAATAAAGGGGGAACAAAAAAATGGCAAAAAAGACAGGATTAGGCAAAGGGCTAGATGCACTGTTTACTACACCAGTTATAGAAGAAGAAGTTATTGGGCCAAATGAAAGCGTTTTAAATTTAAAGATAAATGAGATTGAACCAAATAAAAATCAAGCAAGAAAAATATTTAATGATGAATCAATTGAAGATCTTGCTAATTCAATTAAAGAGTATGGACTAATACAACCTATTATAGTTACAAAAAAAGAAAAATATTATGAAATTGTTGCAGGAGAAAGAAGATGGAGAGCATCTAAAAAAGCAGGACTAGATGAAATACCTGTAATTATTAGAGAAGATAATGAAAAGAGAAACAGAGAAATTTCATTAATTGAAAATATACAAAGAGAAGACTTAAACCCAATAGAAAAAGCTAGAGGAATAAAAGTTTTATTGGAAGACTATGGATTAACTCAACAACAATTAGCAGATAAAATAGGTATGAGCAGAAGCAGTGTAGGAAACACTGTAAGAATATTAAATCTTGACGAAAGAGTAATAGAAATGGCTCTTCAGGGCAAACTATCAGAAGGTCATTGCAAATCATTAATGGGTATAGAAGACCAAGAGAGACAGTATCAACTTGCATTACATATAGTAGAATCTGGAGATTCTGTTAGATCAATGGAAAAGAAAATACATGTTAGAAAAAAAGTAAGTAAGAAACAAGATAGGTTTTTGCCAATGTATAGAGAGGTAGAAGAATCTTTTCAAAGATTCTTTGGAACAAGAGTTAAGCTAGAACATGGAGAAAGAAAAGGAAAAATAGTAATACAATATACATCACATGACGACTTAAATAGAATTATAGACTTAATAAAATAAAAGAGTAGAGGTTTTTAAAATGGAAAATTTATTAGAATATATAAATACAGATAACTTTATAATAACGTCATTTATAATTAATATAGTATTATTAATTATAGTTATTATCTGCATAATATCTATAATTTTAATTAGCAGGAAATATATCTCTTTTATGAAAAAAATAGGACGAGGACAAAACTTAGATGAGATGTTAAAAAAGTATCTAGATGACGTAAAAGAAATAAAAAAAGATAATTCTGAGATAAAAGCATACTATACAAAACTAGATGACGATTTATCTTCTTGTATACAAAAAGTAGGATTAGTAAGGTATAATGCATTTCGAGACGTAGGAAGCGATTTAAGCTTTGCTATAGCTTTGTTGGATAGATATGATAACGGAGTAATACTTAATGGACTATATGGTTCAGAAGCATCCAACATATATGCAAAACCTATAAAGAATAAAAAATCAACATACCAATTATCAGAAGAAGAGCAATATGCTTTGGAGATAGCAGAACAAAAGAAAGTATTTACTACTAAAGCCAATAAAAAATAGATAAAACTTAGAGCTAGAAAGTAGCTCTTTTTTTATGAACTAGTACAAAAACATAGACAAAATTTACATAATGTAGTATAATATCCGTTACATGAAAGAACATTGAAAATTGAGTTAACATGAAACCAAAAAGACATTAAGGAGGCAAGGACATGGACGAAAGGACAAGGAACCTTCTTGACGAAATAAGATATCGGATTGAAGGATACGACCCGATATATAATGTTCAAGAAGAACGTAAGCCACAAATAATACATGACGGGATACCTTTTAGAATCCCTGTCGAACCACTACAGTTGAGATACAATACATTAGAAGACATTAAGTATCTTGGGAAAGCCATATGGAAATTTATTCGTGCGGTAATTGAGTTGTACGAACAAGATGAAAAAGCAAAAGAACTGCTAGATCGAAGTAAGCCGGATTATATGAAAGGGCTAAAAGAGGCGCTCTATTTGTTTTTAAGATTGGATCTGGGCTTAACAAGAGAAGGGGGAGTCTGTATATATGAAATAGACAACACCCTCTATGGAATGGCTATTTTAGACATTCTTAATAGAAGTTATGCTGCTCAGGGATACGGTGATATTTTATTGCCGGAAAATACTCTTAAAAACTACATAGAATCTCAGCTCAACGAAGAAGGGACTCTTGTTGGAAGTAACTATGGGGAAAGAAACAAAAAACAAATTGAATACTTGGCGGAAGAGATTTTCTCAACAGAGGACAAGAAATGGAACTTTCAAACTGCAGGAGAAGACGAATCTAGGATAAGAGACCTTATATACATGGCTTTTCGCGAATGGGAAGTTGAATTTGATAAAGATGTATATAATGTAGTCAGAAGTGGCAAAAAACTGTTACCCGGTCTAGCTCCGCAGTTGGTAGAAAAAGCAGTTTTAGCCTTGTTTTGGGATAGAAGATTTGAAAAATTCTTCAGGAAAAACCTCGGAACAGGGAGCTTTAATTTCCTGAAACGCGTCATTCCTCCAACATGTATTGTAGGAGAAGAAAGATATTTTGGGATGGGAATGCCAGACGGAGTTAATGAAATTTTGGATTTAGCTTCACTTCCATCTGGTGAAAGGCTATTTGTTCTCAAAGTATCTGGATACAAGAAAGAGGCATCATGGAGCAAAGGAGTATGGTTTTTGTCTGAATTGTCACAAGAACAATGCCTAGAGGCATTGAAGAATGCAATAGAAGATAAAGACCACCTATATGTTTTGCAAGTCTTTAACAAAGGGGTAAAAAGAAAAATCTCATATGTTGGAAAAGACGGAAACAGCATTGTGATGCCATCAATAGTTAGGCTTTCGGTATATTACGATACAAAAGGAAAATTGTGTACAATAGGCTTTACCGGTTGTGAGACTAGTCGTGTTCATGCAATGACAACAGCGATAATTGGGCCAGTTGCGGAAAAAGAAAAGCCTTTTAAAGAAGTTGTTAACTCAAGCTAGAAATCAGATAATTAAATATCTAGCACAAAAAAGTTCAGCCCTTTGGGCTGAACTTTTAATTTGTTTATTATTATTTAAAGAATTGAAAGAAATTTACTAGCAGCGAAAGTTAAATAGTGTTCATCATAAATCATACCAACGTTATTAGTAAAAGTAAGGTCTTTTACAGGAATCTGAAATAACTCTTTATTTTTTAATTCTTTATTTACCATTTCTTTTATTGCTTGACCTATTCCAAAACCATCTTTTACAAAATTAACAAGAGTAGAGTGAGTTGTAAAATCCATTAAAGGCTTTAATTCTAAATTTTGTTTCTTAAAGTCATTCTCCAAATATGCTCTTTCATAACTCCCTTTATTTCCCACTAATAACGGGTATTTGTTTAACTCCTTTAAGGAAACAGATTTCTTATCTGCTAAAAACTTAAAGTCTTTATTACCAATAAAACAATTAGTAATATTATCAAATATTTTGATAGAAAATTTTGAAAGGTCGTTAACAGGAATATCCTTTTCAGAGAATTTCCTAACCATTAAATCAAGCTGGTGATGCTTTAGCATCTGCAATAAATCGGAAGAAGGCTTACTGATAATATGTAATTCTACTTTTGGATAAATTTTATGAAAAGCAACTACATACTTATGAATACAAATATCAAACAAACTAGCAGTACAGCCAATATATAGATGCCCAGAGTTTAAATCTTTATCTTCCTGAAAGATGTGCTGTCCAGATATAATATTATTTAAAGAGACACTTACTTGTGAATATAACTTTTCAGCTTCAGGAGTCAGAACAACTCCTTTTGGAGTTCTAAAAAACAATTTTCCATTTAAAATTGTTTCTAATTGTTTTATACTATAACTAACAGCTTGTTGCGATACAAATAATAATTCTGCAGCCCTAGAAATGCTTTTTGTTTCTGCAACAGCGCAAAACGTTTTATATAAGTTTAAATCAAAGTTTTGTTCATATACTTTCATACAACCACCCTTTGTAATAAATTTTAAATTTACACGACTTATTTGTACAATAAGTATAACTTTTTTACTAAGGAATGTCAACAAACCAATATAATTGCAGCAAGGCTAGCCAAAACTACAAGCAGGTTTACTATTGTTAAAAGAATATTTAGGGTTCTTACAAAAAATGTTTTAAAATATTTCATAATAAAAGTTCTCCTTGCATTTGATAAAATTTTTAGTTTGCAAAATTACTAGCAAGCTTATGTAAAAAAGTATTTTTAAATGTTGCTGACATTGAATTTATTTTAGTGTGTCTGCGTATTAAAGCATTTTTAAACAAAGTTGCTTTTAAATCAATATTTACATCTCTGTTCTCTAAATTGTTTTTAAATGCTTTTGCCATTAAACTTATTTCTGTTTTTTTATCTGTTAAATTATTTTTAAACCCTATTTCTCTTAAAGTAAGCTCATCTCTCCTTTTATCTAAATGCTCCTTTAAATTTTTTTCCATCATTTCAAATCTTTTTATCATGATACATACCTCCTTAGAATTCCAACACTATATTAAATATTGTTTTCATGTTACTTTCTATTAATTACATTATAATATGAAAAACACAACAAGTAAAACATGTAAATTTTGTTATCAACACAAACCACATTTGTGTACATATAATACAAAAACATAGTGAATACATTTTGTATAAATGTAAAATATATGTGCAAAAGATCAGTATATAATTTATTAATAAAAAAATTAAGTTAATAACTATATGAAAAAATAGGGAGAAAAATGTACAGCTTTAGTATTGACAGCACGCTTAAAAAATGTTAATATTAATACTGTTACAGACAACAGTAACAGTCACACGGAGAGGTGGTCGAGTTGGTTTATGGCAACAGTCTTGAAAATTGTCGTAGGTTTGTAGCCTACCGTGGGTTCGAATCCCACCCTCTCCGCCATTTTTATATCATTTTAAAAAGAAGTTTGGAGATTTACCCAAGTGGTTGAAGGGGACAGTTTGCTAAACTGTTAGTGTTCGTAAGGGCAGCGAGGGTTCAAATCCCTCAATCTCCGCCAAAAAGTTAGACTTTAATGTCTAGCTTTTTTAATTGGAAAGAATTTAATATAATAATCATCAAGAAATTACATATCTTGAAAAAAACCGAACCGAAAAAGTCGTTTAATAGATAATCTAACAGCATCCTTTTTTCTATTATAGAATATTTTAAACATTGTAAACAAAAAATCTTGATAAAAGAAATAAGAATAAAAATTAATTATAAATAAAAGATTTTTATTCTTGTTTAATTATATAAAAAATAAAAACTATTAAGAAAAAGGTAAAAGAAATTAACAAAAATAGGTAAAACTATACCAATTAAAAATTTAAAATATAACAGGAATAAATCCATAAAAAATAAAATAGAAAAATAAAGAAAAATAAAAAATAAATAAAAAACGAAAAATAGACAAAAAGATACAAACAATGACTTAAAAATAGAAGTTTGAAAAACGATATAATATGGGAAATAAAAGAGAAAGACGGAAAAGAAGAAAAGAAAAACACGTTAACATAACAACCAAAAAACAGGTCTCAAAAGGTAAAAAGAGGCAAAAAAGAAGAGAAAAAGTGTTTGGAGAGTATTTTAAGAGAAGGGAACGCTAAAAAGACAAAAAACATATTTAAAGATAAATAATAAAAAAATAAAAACAAATATTTAAAAAACATTAAATAAATAAGGAAAAAACAAAATAAAATCTATAACAGATATAGTTAAACATGTGAATTATTATAAAATTGAAACGAAAAAAGACCAAAAAGAAAAAATTAAACAAAAATATAAAGAGGAAATAAAATTAATTAATCATAATTATTAAATAATTAGTTTTATTTGTTTTTATTTAAAGAAAAAGTAGAAATAAATTTAGAAAGAAGAATTTAAATACAGATAAACAGATATAAAAGTACTAAAGTATAAAATTAAATATAACAGGAATAAATCAACGAAAAATAAAATAAAAAAATATTAAAAATATTAAATAAGCAAAAAAGCAGATTTGTCGAAATAATACAAAAAGCGACATTAAAAAATGAGAAAAGAAAAAACGATACAACAAGGGAAATAAAAGAAAAAGACGAAAAAGGAGAAAAGAAAAACACGTTAACATAACAACCAAAAAACAATCCCGAAAAGGCAAAATGAGGCAAAAACAGACTAAAAAACGCAAGAATAATTGTTCGGCAATCTTTTTGTGATGTAGATATATCAAAAAGACAAAAGAAGCTTTTTGAAGATAAATAATAAAAAAATAAAATAAATATTTGAAAACCGAAAAATAAAATGAAATAATCGTCACTATAGAGGAAAACGTGTTCAAGTTTTTTAGGAGATGGTCTGTAACTTACTATATTGTTGGTAGTACTGATGGTATATATCTTGGTCATGTATCAAACACAGTTATTTAACTCCTTCATCATGATAAAAGAGGGCACTGGATTATCCAGAATTGCCCTCTTTTAGTTTGTTTATCTTTTAATTTCTGTTTTCTCTTTATCATCTAAATTTTCAAATTCAATAGCTTTTTTAGATAGAGTTTTGCGTTTCAAATTATCTTTTGCAACAGTAGTTAATAATTTAATTCTATTTATTTGATTTGTTTCACTTGCGCCAGGATCATAATCTATTGGAGAGATATTTGCATATGGATATTTTTCTCTTATCGTTTTTATAACTCCTTTACCAACAACATGATTTGGCAAACACGCAAAAGGTTGTACACAAACAATATTTGGTATGTCATGTTCAATATATTCTATCATTTCTGCTGTTAGAAACCACCCTTCACCAGTTTGATTTCCAATTGATAATATACCTTTTATTTTTGTTTCTAGTTCAAAAATATCAGTAGGAGGCAAATATCCTTTTTTCGATTTTTGCAGAGCTATTTTAGCACTCTTTTCCATCAGTTCTATTAACCTAATAGCTATCTTAAAAATAATTGCTTTTTGTTTATCTATTTTTAACAAGGAGTTATTTGTAATTTTGTGTGTAGCTACAAACTTTATAAAGCCCATAAAATCTGGAGCTATTACTTCTGCGCCTTCTTGTTCTAAAATATCAACTACAAAGTTATTACCGAAAGGATGATACTTAATTAATATTTCCCCAACAATGCCAACCTTTGGTTTTTGTATAGTTGTATCTAATTTTATTTTTTCAAAATCCTCTATCATTTCAAAAATAGTTTTTCTAAATGTTAACATAGTAGATTTTGCAGATAAGTGCTTACATTTTTCCAGCCACCTATCATATGTAGCTTGAGACTCTCCTTTATTTATTTCGTATGCTCTATTCTTATAAAGTAATTTCTGTAATAAATCTCCAAAAATTATACATTTAAATAATTTTTCTACCATACTAACAGTAATTTTAAAACCATCAGATTTCTCCATACCAACTACATTAAAAGAGATAACTGGCACCTTTTCGAACCCTGCGTCTTTTAAAGCTTTTCTTATAAAACCAATATAATTCGTGGCCCTGCATCCTCCACCAGTTTGAGACATTATTAATGCGGTTTTATCAATATCATATTTACCAGATTGAAGTGCTTCTATCATCTGACCAGTTGTAAGAATGGAAGGATAACAAGCATCATTATTTACATATCTTAAACCGGTTTCAACAGTCTTATCTGTACATTCCTTTAATAGTTTAACATTGTATCCTAAAGAAATTAAAGCCTGTTCAAACAATTCAAAATGAACAGGAGCCATTTGAGGAACAAGTATTGTATAATCATCTTTCATTTCTTTTGTGAAAGGTATTTTTCTAATACCATAATTACCAACGGAATGAGTATTTTTAGAACTTGTATTTTCTTTTATTTTTTTATTCATGCTAGCTAATAAAGAACGAATACGAATTCTTATTGCTCCTAAATTATTTATTTCATCTATTTTTATTAATGTATACATGTTATCATAGCTGTTAAGAATTTCTTCTACCTGATCTGTTGTAACTGCATCTACACCACAACCAAAAGAATTTAATTGAATTAATTCCAAAAAGTCGTGTTTTCCAACAAACTCAGCAGCTGAATATAGTCTAGAGTGATACACCCATTGATCAACTACTCTAATAGGGCGTTTTACTTCTACATTGCCACACACACTGTCCTCAGTTAATACACATAGACCTAAGCTGGTAATTAAAGTATCTATACCATGATTAATTTCATGATCTATATGATAAGGACGACCAGCTAAAACTATGCCACGAAGATTATTTTTCTTCATATGTTTAATAGTTTCTTCGCCTTTTTTTTGCAAATCCTCCCTATATTTCCTATATTCTACCTCAGCTTTTTCTGCTGCTTCAGTTAATTCTTTTTTGGAAAAATTGTACTCTTTAAAATAGCTAGAAGAAGATACAATTTTAACCAGGTTTTTAATATTATCTATTGGTAAAAAGGGATTTATATATTTAATTTTTTCTTTTCTTAATTCTTCAATATTATTTTTTATTACCTCAGAATATGAAATTACAATAGGACAATTATATTTGTTATCTGAAGACACATATTCTTTTCTAGAAAAAGGAATGCAAGGATAGAAAATAGTATTAACACCTTGCTTAATTAAACTAACAATATGACCATGTGCTAGTTTTGCTGGATAGCAAACAGATTCTGATGGCATAGACTCTATACCTTTTTCATATGTTTTTCGATTACTTTTTTCAGACAGAACTACTTTAAACCCAAGGCTTGTAAGAAAAGTAAACCAAAACGGATAATCTTCATACATGTTAAGTACTCTTGGAATACCTATCTCCCCCCTATAAGCATCTTCTTTACTTAGAGGAGTGTAATTAAATAATCTATCAAATTTATACTTATACAAATTTGGTAAATTAGCATTTTCAGTTGATTCTCCTTCACCCTGCTCACAGCGATTTCCGGATATAAACTTTTTACCGTTTTGAAAAGAGTTTATTGTTAGTAAACAATGATTCTCGCATTTTTTACACCTAACATGCGAAATTTTAATATCTAATTTATCTAGTTCCTCTGTTTTTAATATACTAGAATAATATTCCATATCTAAGTTTGAATTAAATTGTTCTTTAGCTAAAAGAGCTATGCCATATGCTCCCATAAGGCCAGCAATATCAGGTCTAACAACATTCTTTTCTACAATAAGTTCAAAACATCTAAGAACAGCATCATTATAGAAAGTACCACCTTGTACTACAATATTCTTTCCTAAAGTTTTAACATCTCGAACTTTCATTACTTTCTGAATTGCATTTTTTACTATAGAGTAAGAAAGACCTGCTGAAATATCTCCAACAGAATAACCTTCTTTTTGAGCTTGTTTAATTTTTGAATTCATGAATACTGTACACCTAGACCCTAAATCAATAGGTGTTCTTGAAGCTAAAGCCTCTTTTACGAAATCTTCTATAGGTAAGTCTAAGCTTTTTGCAAATGTTTCTAAAAAAGAACCACAACCAGAAGAGCAAGCTTCATTTAAAAGAATATTATCAATAGAATTGTTTTTTAATTTTATGTATTTCATATCTTGTCCGCCAATATCTATAATACTGGTAACATTCGGCAAGAATTCTTTTGCTGCAGTAAAATGCGCAATTGTTTCTATTTCATTTAAATCAATATTTAATCCAGTCTTTACTAATTTTTCACCATACCCAGTGACACCACTAAAACGTAACTTGGCAGATGACGGTAAGTTTTTATACATAGTCTTTAACATAGAAACAACGCTTCTTAAAGGATTTCCCTTATTACTATCATATAGAGAATATAGCAAAGAGCCATCTTTATCTATTAAAACTAATTTTGTAGTAGTAGACCCAGCATCAACACCAAGAAAACAATCTCCAGAATATGTTTTTATATCATTAGTTTTAACTTTGTTTTTGGAATGTCTTTCCTTAAATTCAGAATAGACTGCATTAGTTTCGAACAGTGCAGGTAATGTTGTACCCTCAGAATAATTCGAAGACTTAAACAGTCTAAGTTTTTCTTTTAATTCTATTGTAGAAAATTGTTGTAATGAAATAGAGTGTAAAGCTGCTCCGAGTGCTACTAATAAATGAGCATTTTCTACAGGAACAATTTTATCATCAGATATATTAAGAGTTTCTATAAATCTTTTTCTTAGTTCTGATAAGTAATTTAAAGGTCCGCCTAAAAAAGCTATATTACCTTTTATTGGCCTGCCACAAGCTAGACCGCTAATAGTTTGGTTTACAACTGCTTGAAAAATAGAAGCAGATATATCTTCCTTTCTAGAACCTTCATTTAATAAAGGTTGTATATCTGTTTTTGCAAATACGCCACATCGAGAAGCAATTGGATAAATAGTCTCATATTCTTTTGCTAGTTCATTTAAACCAGCAGTATCAGTATTTAATAAAGAAGACATCTGATCTAAAAATGCACCAGTTCCGCCAGCGCAAGTCCCGTTCATTCTCTGTTCAATAAATTTATCAAAATAAATAATTTTAGCATCTTCCCCACCAAGCTCAATTACGACATCGGTTTGAGGTGCGTATTTCTCAACTGCTGTTTTACAAGATATAACTTCTTGAATGAAATTAATATCTAATATTTTTGAAATATCTAAAGCACCTGAACCTGTTAGCGAAACAGTAAAAGTATTTTCAGGATAATCTTTTATTAATTTGTTTAGCATATTAAATAATGTTGTTTTTGTATCTGAAAAATGCCTAGCATAATTAGAATAAACAACATCTAAGTCTTTATTTAAAACCATTATTTTTATTGTAGTTGAACCTACATCTAGTCCAACATGTAATAAATCATGCATAAAAACCTCTTAAAATATTAAAATATATCTTAGTATAAACCAATAATGACAAGCGCTTCCAAGCATAACGAATATATGGAAAATCTCATGAAAACTAAAATGTTTAAACTTGATTTTAGGCCATTTAAATCCATACACCAAACCGCCAATAGTATAAAAAACACCACCTGCTAGAAGCCACCATAATGAATAGGCTAGATTTGCATTTTTAAAAACATTAATAAGTGGATAAAGGACTACAACAACAGTCCAGCCCATTGCTATATAAATGCTGGTAGTAAGAGCTCTAGGTGCATTTATCCAAACTGCAGTTAGAATCGTACCTAAAATAGCAAAACCCCAAACAATACCAAAAACACTCCAACCCCAGGGTCCTCTTAAAGGACCTAAACAAACAGGGGTATAACTAGCTGCTATTAGTACATATATCATAATATGGTCAAGCTTTTTAAAAACAGTTAACCCTTTGTCGCTAATATTTAGCCAATGATAAAGAGTGCTGAATAAATATAATAAAAATAGTCCAACTCCAAAGATAGAAAAGGATACGACACTATAAGCATCACCCCAAATTGCTGAAAACACAATTAGAACGACTAGTCCTGCAAGTGAAAGTACAGCTCCTATACAATGAGTTAAACCACTAACTAAATCTCGAACTTTTGCCATATAACCTCCAAGTATTGGTAATAATATAACAGATATGTGCAAAAGTCAACGAAAGTAGCAGAATAAAACACATATTGCTAATTTTAATATTATATCATATTTATATGAAATTAGGAATATTATGTACAAGGAGGTAAAGAATATGCAAAAATGGATAATTTTAGGAGTAGTTATAATAACTATATTATTAGGTGTAATCCTGTTTTTGAACTTTAGTATAGAAACAGAATATATACCTGAAACAGAAATTGAAGATGTGGAATTAAGAAAAACTATAGTTAGTATATATTTTCAACATAGAGATACAAAAGAAGTTAAAAAAGAAACTAGATTAATTGACTCAAAAAACTTATTACAAAACCCATATAAAGAATTAATTAATATGTTAATAGAAGGACCTAAAAGTGAAGAATTAGAAAGTATAATTCCAAAAGATACGAGAGTATTAAGTACATTATTACAATCAAACTGTTTAGTAATAGATTTTTCTAAAGAATTTTTAAATGTTGAAGCAGATGACATTCAGAAGTATAATATAATATCTGCTATTGTAAATACATTAACAGAATTAACAGAAGTGCATTCCGTTAAAATTTTAATCGAGGGAATAGAAGAGGAAGGGTTTTTAGATATTGGATTAGACTTTAGGAATGAATTTACAAGAAATAATATAAAGAGAGAAACAGAATAAAAAACAAAGATAGAAATAGAAAATAATTATTAATAATTAATTAATAATTATTTTTTTAAGTATATACAAATATAAAAACAATAAAAATAAACTCAAAAATAATAAATTCAACAGATAAAAACTGATATAAAATCATCAAATTTAAAAACAAATATAACAGGAATAAATCAACAAAAAATAAAAAAATTAAATAAAAAAAATAGAAAATAAATAAAAAAGCAAAAATGTTGAAAAAACACAAAAAATGACCTTAAAAAACAAGAAACAAAAAACGGTATAACAAGGGAAATAAAAGAGAAAGACGAAAAAGAAGAAAAGAAAAATCCGTTAACATAACAACAAAAAGCAATCCGTAGAAGACAAAAAAAGGCAAAAATAGTAGAGAAAGAATGTTTGGATAGTGATTTAAAAACCAAGAATACCAAAAAGACAAAGAGCAAAGTTGAAGAGAAATAGATAAAAAAATAATAAAGAAATCACATAAGTTTACATAAATTGAAAAATGTAGTGATTTGTGATATAATTATATTATATTAACTTAAAGGAGTGAACCAAAATGAAGCATATAAGAAAAACAATACTGTATGCAGTAATTTTATTCGGGATAATGGCGATTATGCTAGGACTTATACTTAGAAATCCAGAATGGTTTCAAATAGCATTTTTCTTAGCACTTGCTGCTGGCATGGGATATGGTGTTGGATACAACGATGGTAAAAAAGACTGAAATGTAAGTGTTCATTTGGTGGAGGTATGCAACAGCGACCTCCTCTTTTTTATTAATTGTACATTTCTTGACAAAAAAAGGAAAGATAGTATAATGTCAGTAAAAGGAAATAAAAATGAAGATAAACGAAAATGAAAGAATAGATGATTTAGAATATAAAGGGCTTAAAATAATTCAAAATGCAAAAGATTTTTGTTTTGGAATTGACAGTGTCCTTTTATCTGACTATGCAAAAAATATAAAAGAAAAAGCGACAGTAGTAGACATAGGAACAGGTTCTGGAGTTATTGGACTACTACTATGTAAAAAAACGAAATTAAATAAAACATATGGTGTTGAAATACAAAAACATGTTGCAGAACTTGCTAAGAGAAATATAAAACTAAACAAGTTAGAAACTAAATTTGAAGTAATAAATAAAGATATTAAAGATATTTTTACACATCTAGAACCAAATAAAATTGATGTAGTAGTTACTAACCCACCGTATAAAAAAGCTAACACAGGAATTATAAATCACAATAAAACACAAAGAGTAGCAAGGCATGAGGTGGAATGTACACTAGAAGATATAATAAAAGTGAGCAGTAAGTTACTAAAACATGGCGGGGAATTTTATATGGTACATAGAGCAGAAAGACTAGTAGATATTATGTGTTTACTAAGAGAAAATAAAATAGAACCAAAAAACATAAGATTTGTTCATACGAGGCAAAACGAAAAACCAAATCTGATTTTAATAAGAGCTGTTAAAAATGCAAAAGAGTTTTTTAAAATAGATAAACCATTAATTATATATAAGGAAGATGGAAAATATACGGATGAAATATTAAGAATATATGATAAAAAGGAGCAAAAGTGAAAGGAAAAATATATTTAGTAGCCACTCCAATTGGAAATTTGGAAGATATAACTTTAAGGGCATTAAAGATATTGAAAGAAGTAGATTTTATTGCAGCAGAAGATACTAGACACACATTAAAACTATTAAATCATTTCAATATATCAAAACCACTAATAAGTTATTATAAAGAGAAAGAAAAAGTAAAAAGCGATATCTTAATAAAGAAAGTTGTGGAAGGAAAAAACGTTGCTATTGTTTCTGATGCAGGGACACCTGGAATATCAGATCCTGGTGAAGAGATTGTAAAAAACGCACTTAACCACGGGATAGAAATTGTTCCTGTTCCAGGTGCTTGTGCTTTCATAAATGCTTTAATTTGTTCAGGAATCCCTTCAAAAGAATTTTGCTTTATAGGATTTTTGTCATCAATAAAGAAAGACAAAAAAGATAAGTTAGAAGAAATCAAATATGAAACTAAAACAATTATACTATATGAATCTCCACATAGATTAAAAGCTACTTTAGAAACTATGTTAGAAATTTTAGGAGATAGAAATATTGTACTTGCAAGAGAAATAACAAAAATACATGAAGAATTTATTAGAGGAAAAATTAGTGAAGTTTTAAACAATGTATTAGAAGTTAGAGGCGAATTTGTTATTATTATCGAAGGGAGCAAAGAAAATACGGCAGATGTTGAAAAAAGAGAACTAAATAAAATGACTTTAAAAGAACATTATAGCTTTTATGAACAGCTCGGCATGGAGAGAAAAGAGATAATAAAGAGAATAGCAAAAGATAGAAATACAAACAAGAACGAAATATATAAACAGTTTATATAGCTAATAGAAAAAATTTAATATTCATATAAACATACATATCTTTTTAAATTTGAGAATATCAATTATAAAGAGGTATGTATGTTAAATTTTATCTGGTGTTTTTTTATCATAATAGCAATTGTTTTTAGCTTTTTAACAGGTAATATATATGAGTTAAACAACTCAATCTTCAGTTCAATAGAAGGATGTATAACATTAGTTATAAAAATGTTTGGAAATTTATGTTTCTGGTGCGGAGTTATAAATATAATTTCTGAAACAAGTTTGAAAAACAAAATAATGAAAGCTATTGATCCTCTGAACAGATTTTTATTTCCAGATTTAGATAAAAACAGTATGGCATATGAAAACATATCTGTTAATATTGTTTCAGATATGTTAGGACTTCGGAAATGCAGCTACGCCAAGTGGGATAAAAGCAATAGAAGAATTAGATAAAATAAATTTAAACAAAGAAGAACTATCAGATGAAATGATATTATTTATTGCTATAAATACAGCTTCAATTCAAATTATACCAACAAATTTAATAGCAATTAGAAGTTCACTAAATTCTATAAATCCATCAAGAATAATAATAGGAGTATGGTTTACAAGTATAGTTACATTTATATGTGTAATTATACTTGCGAAAACATACGTAAAAATTAGAAAAAAGTTTAAGAGTGGAGAAAACAATTGAAGTCTATACAATTTTTATCGACAGCAGTTATACCAATAATAATTACATTTGTAGTTATTATTGGTATAACTGAAAAGAAAAATGTTTTGGAACTATTTTTGAAAGGTGTAATAGATGGACAAAAGATAATTATAAATCTGTTTCCAACTTTATTAGCGTTATTAATAGCTGTTGGAATGTTAAGCAATTCTGGAGTAATAGATTTTTTATCTAACTATATAAAAAAATTTTTTCAATATGAAGAAATAGTTCCATTAATTTTATTAAGGCCAATATCTGGAAGTTCTGCCATTGCAATTGCAACAAATATAATGACAAAATATGGAGTGGATACAGAGATAGGTCTGATTGCTTCTATTATAATGGGATCAACAGAGACTACTATATATGTTGTATCCATTTATACAGCGAAATTAAGAGCGAAGAATATTAAACCTATTATACTTATTGGATTAATAGGAGATATGATTTGTGTTATATGTGCTATACTAGCATTCAAAATTGGATTAGTGTGAAGATTTAATTTTTTTCTTGATAATTATTGAAAGAAATATAATTAAAATTTTTCTTATAACAAAAAAAGAAATAATAAAAATAGCTATTAATTTCAAAACATTCTCCTTTCAGATGTTTTGTATAATAGCATGTTTTATATATGGTTGTCAAATTTTATTTATATGTTAATTATTTTGCTAGGAAAATACCTGCTTGCAACACTTAATTTCAAACTTTTTATATCTGTGTTATTTTCTATTAATTCATTTACAACTGTTTGGTATGCGAGTTCTGGAATATTATTTTCTTTACTTAAATGTCCCAGCATTACTTCTTTTAAATCTTTATCCATTAAACTAGAAATAGTTTGGCTGGCCTCTGTGTTTGAAAGATGTCCATTCGGACCGGCAATTCTTCTTTTTAAATAAAAAGGATATTTTGATACTTTTAAAATTTCAGGTTCGTAATTTGATTCTAATAATATAAAAGAACTTCTTTCTAATTGTTTCAATATTTTTTTATTTATATGACCTAAATCTGTAGCTATACTTAATTTCTTTTTACCATCATGTATGTTAAATCCACAAGAATTAGCTGCCTCATGTGGAGTACTAAAAGGATGAATGGTTAATTCATTTAACTTAAAATCTCTGTCGTTCTTAAAAATATTAATATTGTGACTAGCAATTTTTGTCGTATAATCTGGAATTGCATTCCACGTTTCTAGATTTGCAAAAACAGGAATATCAAATTTATGAGATACTAAGCTTAAACTTTTTACATGATCTGAATGTTCATGAGTAACTAAAATAGCATCAATTTCTTCGATAGACGAATTTATTGATGCTAATCCTTCACAAACCTTTTTTAAACTTGTTCCACAATCAACAAGTATTTTAGTGTTTTTAGATTGTACAAACAAACAATTACCAGAACTCCCACTGTATAAGCTACAAAATTTCAACATACTTTTCCCTTACTATTCTTCGACTCTTTCTATTTTTGCACCTAATTGTTTAAATTTTTCTTCTATTTTTTCATAACCACGATCTATATGGTCAATGTTATATATTTCTGTTTTCCCATTTGCAATAATACCTGCAAGAATAAGTGCTGCACCAGCTCGTAAATCTGTTGCATAAACAGGAGAAGCTGTAAGTTCATTAACACCTTCAAATATAGCACTTTTACCCTGAACTGTGATATTCGCGCCCATCTTGTTTAACTCAGTAGTATATTGAAAACGAGATTCCCATATACTCTCATTTATAATACTTGTACCATTTGAAACTGAAAGAACAACTCCCATTTGAGGTTGTAAATCAGTTGGAAAACCAGGATATGGTAAAGTTTTGATTATTGCCTTATTTGTTCTTGTGTCACACCAAACCCTTAAATGATCTCCATTTGCATCTACACGACCGCCAAGTTCTATAATTTTTGCAGTTATAGATTCTAAGTGTTTTGTAATACAATTTTTAATAGTGATATCACCTTTGGATGCAACAGCTGCAAGCATAAATGTTCCAGCCTCAATTTGATCTGGAACAATAGAATATGTTGCATCTCCTTTTAATTCTTTAACTCCGTTTACTTTTATGATATCTGTTCCAGCTCCACGTATATCAGCTCCCATTGTATTTAAGAAGTTAGCTACGTCAACTATATGTGGTTCTTTAGCCGCATTATCAATAATAGTGGTTCCCTCTGCTAAAACGCTTGCAAGCATAATATTAATAGTTGCGCCAACAGAAACAACGTCCATATATATAGACGATCCCTTTAATTTATCAGCTTTTGCTGTAATATTTCCACTAGCTACACTAACAGTAGCTCCTAGTGCCTCAAATCCTTTTATGTGTTGGTCTATTGGTCTTGCACCTATATTGCAACCACCAGGATTACCAACTTGTACTTCATTACATCTTCCAAGAAGAGCTCCTAATAAATAATAAGACGCTCTGAATTTTCTAGTGCTTTCTGAAGGAGCAACAAAAGATTTAATATTACGAGTATCAAAAGTTATTTCATTTTCTGAGTGCCAAGTAGTAACAACTCCAAGTTGTTCTAGCACTTCACAATATAATTTTACATCACTTATATTTGGTAAATTTTCAATAGTACAAACCCCGTTTATCAATAATGTTGCTGGAATAATAGCAACAGCTGCATTTTTTGCACCACTAATTGTAACTTCACCTTTTAAAGGAGTTTGACCAGTAATGATTAGCTTTTCCAAAATATATACCCCCATATTTTGTAAATATTTTATACATATTTAAAATGAGTAAAATTTACTCAATATGGACTATATCATAAAAGGTCAATATTTACAATATTTTTTTCTCATTTAATAATTCAATCAATTTAAACTTAAATTTCACATCACCAGAAGTGCTTGATATAAGGGAGAAACCTTCCTCAGATAAGTCCTCTTTTAGCAATTCTTCGCTAATATTGTCAAGCATGCCAGATGATATATCAACAAAGCAAAGAGGAGGAAACAAAGAGCACCACCAATTTTGACCGTTTGAGTCTCCAATTTCAATTTTTATAGCATCATAAAATCCAGCAGGTAATGAAATATTACTATAACTTTTTGTTGGAAAATAAAAGTTTCCTGCTTCAATATTAACTTCATAATCAAACCCATTTTCTAATAAAATACTTTTAGCAACTAGTTTAATATCTGATATATGTTTGTTAATAAAAAGAATAACATCAGATTTATTATCGAAATTTAATTGATTCATGTATTCCAAAATGCCATCTCTAACTTTCAGTTTCAGCTCCTGATCTTTCTGACTATCACTATTAGCAATAATATGAAGCCTGTAGAAATTATCGTAAATACTAGAAGACACAGAATTAGCATACGTAGTTACAGTAATAATTAAAAATATTATAAACAAGAACATCAAAACAATAACTTTATTTTTCATAACTTAACATCCTTTCTAACTTTTAAATATAGTTCCTAAAATATAGCTTTTGATTTATTATTTGCCAAAAAAAAATAAATATTCATTGTCGAAAAAAAAGACACGAATTTAATTGACCTAAAAATTTGAACATGATAAAATCCAATAAATTTAATATGTGGAGGTTAACAATATGAATAAGTTGAAGTACTGTAGTTTCTATGCGAATCATATTCATCTAGTTACAATGCTTTTACCATATATAAATGAAAAAATAAAAGAAAAAAAAGAAATTTTAACAATGTTTGAAATAGATATTAGTGAAAGCGCAAAGAAGATTATAGAAAGCATAAACTTGAAAGAAGAAGAAAGGAAGAAACTTATAGAGGTTGGGTGGAATAATGAAATAAATGCAAATAACATAAAAGATATAAATATTAAAAATAAAATAATTCTAGTTATGGGTAATAATAACTTTATTGAAAACATAAACTTAATATTAGAGAAAAGTCCGGAAAGCTATACGATAGTTAATTGTTTTGAATTTGTGCAAACTAAAGAAACTATTGACAACATTTTACAGTCGCATGAAAAGATAATTAACACAAGTGGAGAAAATGAAATAGAGAAAGTTTTTACAGAATATACAAAAAGAAGTAACAAAAAAATCACAATTATGAAATAGTATAATAGCTATGTATAAGTTTCTTTTGATATATTATATATTATTGACTTAAACCTTAAAATGATATAATATTAGAGCAAATGAAAAAGTAAAAACACATATAAAATAGGAGGGAGATTAGTAATAGCAATGAATGAAAGATTAGAAAATATTAAAGAATTATTAGAAAAATATGATCAGGAACACTTGTTACTATGCTATGACAAAATGGAGGACAATCAAAAAGAAGAATTATTAAATCAGCTTGAAAGTATAGATTTCGATTTAATGAAAGAACTATACGAAATTGCCTCAAAGCCAGTTGATTTAGAAACAATTTCAATTGAGCCGATTAATAGTGTAAGCAAAGAAAGATTAACTGCTAAAGAGCGTGAAATGTATGAGAAAAAAGGAATAGAAGCAATAAAATATAATAAGTTCGCTATAGTAACAATGGCTGGAGGACAAGGAACAAGACTAGGACATAGTGGACCTAAAGGAACATTTACATTTGATGCATTTGTAAATAAAACAATTTTTGAAGTATTGTCCGAGACAGTAAAAGGCGAATCACAGAAATATGATACAATAATCCCTTGGTATATAATGACGAGTAAAGAAAATAATGAAGAAACAGAAAGATTCTTCGAGAAAATGAACTATTTTGGTTATCCAAAAGAAGCTATTAAATTTTTTATACAAGGGCAACTCCCAATGATTTCTCTAAAAGGAAAATTAATATTGTCAAAAGAAGGTTTTGTTAAAGAAGCAGCAAATGGACATGGTGGAACTTTAGAATCAATGAACAAAAGTGGAATTATTGACGAAATGAAAGAAAAAGGAATAGAATGGGTATTTATAAGTGGTGTAGATAATGTTTTAGTAAAACCAATTGATCCATTACTAATAGGAATGTCAATACACAATAAAGTTTTGGCATCTGTAAAAACAGTAGAAAAAACAGATCCAAAAGAAAAAGTAGGTGTGTTTTGTAGAAAAAATAAAAAGATAGGTGTTGTGGAATATACGGAAATATCAGAGAGCATGGCAAACCTAAGAGATGATTATGGTATGCTAGTATATGGAGATGCTAACGGAATGTTCCATTTATACAACATTAAAGGATTAGAAAAATTAAGTCAAATTAAATTACCATATCATACAGCAAAAAAGAAAGCAGACTTCTTAGATGAATCAGGTAATTTAGTAATAGCAGAAGAACCGAACGCATACAAATTCGAGATGTTTATATTCGACTCATATGAAGTTTTGGATGAATCAGTAGTATTAAAAGTAAAAAGAGAAGAAGAATTTGCTCCAATAAAAAATGCAGAAGGACAGGATAGTCCAGAGACTGCAAGAAAACTATACAAAGACTATATGAATAAAGTCGAATATACTAAAAAGTATAGAGATTGGTGCAGAAATCCTGTATTTGATGAAGATACAAGAAAAGAACTTTTATTAATTGCAGGTGACGAAGAAGAAATTAAGGATAGATTCTATAAAGATTTAGAATTTGGCACAGCAGGTATGAGAGGCGTTGTTGGTAACGGTACAAACAGAATGAATATTTATACTGTTACAAAAGCAACACAAGGATTAGCAAACTACATATTAAGAGAAGGAACTGAAGAAAAAGGTGTAGTAATAGCATATGATTCAAGAAATATGTCAAAAGAGTTTAGTGAAGCCACAGCACTTTGTTTAAATGCAAATGGAATAAAAACATACATATTTGATTCTTTAAGGACGGTTCCAGAATTATCTTTTGCAATAAGAAAACTTGAATGTACTGCAGGTATTATGATAACAGCAAGTCATAATCCTCCAGAATATAATGGATATAAAGTATATTGGGATGATGGAGCACAAATAGTTCCACCAATAGATAATGATATTATAGCAGAAGTAAATAAAGTAAAAGATTATTCTTTAATTAAATTACTTGCATTAGAAGAAGCGTCAAAATTAAAACTATATAATGTAATTGGAAAAGCAATGGATAAATTATACATAAAAGAAATAAAGAAACAGGTACTAAACCCAGACGTTATAAAGGAAATGGAAAAAGATTTAAAAATTATTTATACTCCATTACATGGTTCTGGAAACATACCAGTTCAAACAGTTTTAGAAGAATTAGGGTTTTCAAATGTATATGTTGTACCTGAGCAGGAATTACCAAATGGAAACTTCCCAACAGTTGAATATCCAAACCCGGAAGATGCAAAAGCATTTGAACTAGCTCTTAAGCTAGCTGAAAAAGAAAATGCCGATATTGCTTTAGCAACAGATCCAGATGCAGATAGGTTAGGAGTATACGCTAGAGATAGTAAGTCTGGGAAATACCTACCTTTTACAGGAAATATGTCAGGATTATTGATAGCCGAATATATTTTATCTCAAAAAAAGGATAAAAAGATTTTACCTAAAAATGGTGCTTTAATATCAACAATAGTTTCTTCAAATTTAGCAATAGAAATAGCAAAAGAATATAATGTAGAATTTATGGAAGTGCTAACAGGGTTTAAATATATAGGAGAAAAAATCAGAGAATTTGAACAGACTGGAAGCCATGAGTATTTATTTGGATATGAAGAAAGCTATGGTTGTTTAGTTGGAACTCATTCTAGAGATAAAGATGCTGTAACAGCAGTTATGTTACTATGTGAAGCGGCTGCGTATTATAAGAAAAAAGGATTAACACTATGGGATCAGATGATAAAAATATATGAAAAATATGGTTTCTATAAAGAAACAGTTACGACAATCACACTAAAAGGTGCTGATGGAGCAGAAAAAATGAGTCAACTTCTTGAAGATATTAGAAATAATCCACCGAAACAACTAGGAAACTTTAAAGTTCTAAGCGTAAGAGACTATAAAACAGGTATTATAAAAGATGTGAAAACCGGAGAAGAGACACAGACAGGATTACCAAAATCAAATGTACTATATTATGATTTAGAAAATTCTGCATGGTGTGCAGTAAGACCATCCGGAACAGAACCGAAAGTTAAGTTCTATATGGGAGTTAAAGGGAAATCAATAGAGGATGCAGAAGAAAAACAAGAAGATTTAAAAAAGGCAATGATAGCCCTATCAGAATAAACTTAAAAACATATAAAAAATTCAGAGAAAACTCTGGATTTTTTTGTTAGGGTATTCCAAAAAATCTAGATTTTAGTTATTGACATTTTTTCAATTAATAGAGATAATAAAGGTGGGAAAATCTAAACAAATTCAGATATAAAATTTGAATGAAAAGTAAGTAAGGGGTAATTATGAAAAATATAATGAAAAGCAAGTTTGCAAAGATTTCAATAATTGTTTTATTAGTAATACTTAGTGCAATGATAGTATATACTATAAATGCAGCAACTACGAGTAGAATAACTAACTGGAATATACCACTGATAACAGACCAAAAAGGTGGAGCAATAAGAATAACAGTGAGCAATCCTGATATAGAAACAATTAGAGCAAAAGTAATAATAGAGGACAGTCAAGGAAATGATGTGTCATCAAGATTTTTTGCTCAAGAATCTATCTTTATGGGTAGAGATGAAATTTTCTATATTCTTGTTACGATACCTGGTGAGTATCAAATAACCCCTGGAACGTATTCTCTGACTGTTTTGTTTAGAGATGAAGACGAAGACATATGGGAGGAAAAAGAAACGAGAACATTTGAAGTTTCGCCATATGTAACTAGTGTTTCTCTAGATAAAAGAGACCTTCAATTAATAGTTAGAGACGAAGTTATATTAGAAGCTACAGTATTACCTGAAGATGCAACAAATAAAAAAGTAACGTGGACAAGTGAAAATACAAGTGTAGCTTCAGTAGATCAAAATGGAAAAGTAACGGCAGTAGGAACAGGAATAACAGCAATAACAGTAACGACAGAAGTTGGAAATAGAACAGCTACATGTTATGTATCAGTAAGAGATCCTGGTAGATTAGAAATAAGAGGAATAACAATAGATCCAGATCCTTTATATGATAGAACAGGTGGAGAAGTAATCATTGAAATAAACAACCCAGAAGCTGGTATAGGAATTGGATGGACAATATTACAAAACAATGTTAATGTAAGTGCCAATTTTAATATAGAAATAAAAAAATCAGAAGATAACGAATATGGATTAGATTTACATATAGAAGTACCGCCAGAGACAGCTTATGGAAATTATGAAGTTGGTATATTAGCAATAGATGGAATGGGTTCCGAAATTATAGGAAGAAGATCCTTTACAGTATTGGCAAATGTAACTGGTATAGAAATAGAACCAAAAACTTTAGAAGTGAAACAAGGTAAAACAGAAAATATAACAGCAACAGTTTTTCCAACAGAAGGAGTTGGAGCAGCAAATAAAAATGTAATCTGGTCTTCGAATAGTCCGGGTGTTGCAATGGTTGAGAATGGAAAAGTAACAGGACTAGAGGTAGGAACAGCAGTAATAACAGCAAGAACACAAGAAGGAAATTTTTCTGAAACTTGTGTAGTAACAGTAGTATTAGATCCAGGAGATTTATCAATAGAAACAACAACAATACCAGATCCTTTATATGATACTGAAGGTGGAATTGTAAATATTAAAGTAAATGATCCGAATGCTGGATTATTAACATATATGATAAGAGATAGTAGTAACACTTTGATAAAAGAGTTTGTTACAAGTATGTCAGAGATTGATAATTTTAAACGTGAAATAACAATAGAAATTCCAGTAGATACAAAAGCAGGAAGATATTCTGTAGAAATAAGTTCAAATAATTTATACACTGGAAGCACGACAACATTAGGAACAGCAACATTTGATGTTCTAGCAAGTGTAACAGATGTTACATTAAATAAAGATGTTCTTGAATTAGTACCAGGTGCAAAAGAAACATTAATAGCAACTATAGAGCCAGCAAATGCAGCAAATAAAAATGTGACATGGGGAAGTAACAATATGAGTGTAGCAACAGTAAGTGCAACAGGAGAAGTAACTGCAGTATCAAGAGGAACAGCGACAGTTACAGTAAGAACAGAAGATGGAGCTAAAACAGCAACATGTACAGTAAGAGTAAAAGAAGTAGATTTAGAAATAGACTCTGTAGATAATCCTACAGTATATGATAGATTGGGTGGAACAGTAACAGTAAATGTAAGCACTGTAGATATAGACAATGGAGATGAATTAGATATAGTAATAAAAGATAGCGAAGATACAGATGTAACAGAAATGTTTGAGATAGATGGAAACATAGTAATGAATGATGGGGCACACATAGAAATTATTGTTCCAGAAAGAACAAACTTTGGAACATATACGGTAGAAGTATCATATGTGAAAGAAAATATTGCAGACATTACAAAAACAGCAACATTTAATATATCAGAATATATACTTGTTACAGGAATTAGTTTAGATGAAACTAGCATTGAATTAGGAAAAGGAGAGACATTTAAATTAATAGCAACAGTATTACCAGTTGAAGCAACAAACAGAAAAGTAAATTGGACTAGTAGTAATACAGGTGTAGCAACAGTAGATGAATATGGATTAGTAACAGGTGTATCAAAAGGAACAGCAGTAATAACAGCAACAACACAGGAAGGAAACAAAAGTGCAACATGTGCAATAAGAGTAAGAGATATAAGTATAGTAATTGAACCTTTCGCAAATGATCCAATAAATAGTAAAGAAGGTGGAACAATAACTATACCGGTAACTACTGAAGATATAGATAATGGTAGTGCTTTAGGAATAATAATAAAAGACAGCTACAATGACATAGTATCTAATTTCATAGTTACAGGAACAACAGTAAATGATAACTCTGCAAATATAGTTATAACTGTACCGCCAAACACAAGAGACGATAGATATACAGTAGAGATATCATATAGGAATGTAACAGAAACAGTAGACTTTATAGTAGGAGAGTTTATACCAGTAACTGGTATCAGTGTAAGTCCAGATAATATTTTCCTTAGAGCAGAAAACACAGAAACCATAACAGCAATTATTTCACCAAGTAATGCAACAAACAAAGAACTAGTATGGAGTAGTGATGACGAAGATATAGCAACAGTAGATGAATATGGAATAGTAACAGGAGTATCAAAAGGAACGACAATAATAACAGTGGTAACAGTAGATGGAGGATATGAAGCAATATGTGAAGTAACAGTAGAAAATCCAACTATGATAGTGGGAGATTTAATATTAAACCCATCACCAATTTATGATGAAATTGGTGGAACGATAACTATACCAATAAGTGGTTCAGATATAATTAACGGTAGTAATATAGGAATAAAAATAACGAATAGTAACGCTCAAGATGTAACAGGACAATTTACAATAAGTGGAAATACAATATTAAATGATGAAGCAACAGTGGTAATTACAGTACCGGCAAAGATGAATTATGGAGTATATACAGTAGAGATATCTGTTAACTCTGTAGTTAGAACAAAAACATTTAACATTTTAGAATTTATACATGTGACTAGTATAAAGCTAAATAAATCTATTATAACTATAAAAAAAGGAGATACATATCAATTAATAGAAACAATAGAACCACCAGAAGCAGTTAACAAAAATGTAAGATGGAATAGCGCTGATACAAATATAGTAAGAGTGGATAGTAATGGACTATTAACAGGAATAGGAAAAGGAACAGCAGTAGTAACAGCAACAACTGAAGATGGAAATATACGAGCATCTTGTACAGTTACTGTAACAGAGCCAACAATACTTCCAGATGTAATAGAAATAAATACAACAATATATACAGGGTATGGAGGAATTATAGTTATACCTGTAAAAACATTAGGAATAAATGATAATGAAACATTAAATGTAAAAATAAAAAATGACAGCGGACAAGATGTAGGAGGCACATTCCAAATAACAGGAAACAAAGTAGAGAATAGTGAAGCAAATATAATTATTACAGTACCAACTATAGCACTTAATGGAGTATATGAAGTAGAGCTAAGCTATGCAAATGCTGTAACTAAAACAGTAGTATTCTATATAGTATTAAGAGTAGAGCCACCAGCATATGTAGGTGTTGATGAAATAATACTAAATAAAGCAAGCATAATAATGGAGAAAGGAAAAACCGAAACGATAGTAGCAACGATAGAACCATATAATGCAACAGAACAAACATTAATATGGAGTAGTAACAATCCAGGTATAGCATCAGTAACTCAAAACGGAGTAATAACAGGAGTGGCAGCAGGTTTGACAAAAATAGTAGTAACAACAGAAAATGGATTTAAAATGGCTGAGTGTGCAATAAAAGTAAAAGAAAATGTAGCTGAAAAAGTAGAGCAGACATTCCAGACAACAGAAGAAGGAGGAGAAAAATTCATAACAAGCATATCTGAAAAAACAAAAGTTGAAGATATGAGTGGATTGTTAAATCTAGAAGATTATATTATAGAATTTAAAAATATAAAACAAGAAATATTAAATAATAATAATTTTGTAGGAACTGGAAGTACTATGAAAATAATGGATGAAGAAAAAGGTTTAATGAAAGAATACACAATAATAGTAAAAGGTGATGTTGGAGGAGACGGGTTAATAACAGCAACAGACTTAGCAAAAGTAAGAAGACATATGGCAGGAATAGAACTTCTAAAAGGGGTCTTCAAAAAAGGAGCAGAGATGACAGTGCCAGGAGCAGTTACAGCAACAGACTTAGCAAACATAAGAAGATATTTAGCAGGATATTAATTTTAAATAAAAAAAGAAAGTCGAGATTTAATTCTAGACTTTCTTTTTTTATTATGTAATTACAAAACCACCATTTAGCGAAATGATTTGACCTGTCGTAAATTCATCCTCAATTAGCCATTTCACACATTTTGAAATATCTTCAGGTCTTCCAATTTTACCGAGAGGAGTTTCTTGTTTTATATCATTAAATTCTTCTTCGGTAGTATCACTTAACATATCTGTATAAATACATCCGGGAGCAATAGAATTAACTCTAATATTAGACGGGCCAAATTCTTTTGCTAATGCTTTTGTTAGTCCGTCAATACCAGCTTTACTTGCTGAATAATGAACTTCACAGGAACCACCAACAACTCCCCATATTGATGAGATATTAATTATACATCCTGATTTATTTTCTATCATATTTTTAGAAGCTTCTTGAGTTACAAAAAAAACAGAAGACAAATTAGTATTTATCATATTATTCCAATCAGTATCTGTAATGTCAGTAAACAATTTATATTGTGCTATACCTGCATTATTTATTAATACATCAATTCTATTATACTTACTAATTGCAAACTCTATTAATTTTTTTGCACCATCTCTTTCTGATACATCTGCTTTAAATATTTCTATATTTCCATTTAGTTCTTCTTTTAATTCAAGAACTTCCTTTTCAGATTTAAAGTAATTTGCTATTACTTTAAAACCGTTGTAAGATAAGGTTTTAGCAATGCTTCTACCAATGCCTCGACTTGCTCCAGTAACAACAACAACCTTATTTGTATTTAGCTCTATTTTTTCTTCCATTATTTACTTTAACTCCTTTATAAACACTTATTAATGAATTGTAATTTGGATATAATAATATTACGCAATCCCTTAATTATTATATAAAATTTTGATTACGAAATCAATAAAACTTAATAAAAATTATTGACATTTAAATAAAAATAGTGTAATATATAAAAGCAGTCCTATAGTAGGACTGCACCATTTATATATGGTTTTTTATGAGGGCTATTAGCTCAGTTGGTAGAGCACTTCACTTTTAATGAAGTTGTCCCGCGTTCGAATCGCGGATAGCTCACCATAAATATATTGGGTTAACCAATATATTTTATGGCCCGTTGGTCAAGCGGTTAAGACATCGCCCTTTCACGGCGGAGACATGGGTTCGATTCCCGTACGGGTCACCAAAATTAAATATGCCGCTGTAGCTCAGTTGGTAGAGCAACTGACTTGTGGGATAGATAAACTTATTGTTTATTTTGAACTATCTTGCACCTTTATGTGGAAACATATAAAGTGGACACCGCTAATTCGGGGAATACTAAATAGAAAATATATGTTAATCCCGAGCTAGGAGATAAATCCGAGCGTAGAGACTTTACACGGTGTACCTAAAGCAAAAGCTATGGTAAAGAGAAAGTCCAGACTACAAACACATCACGTGGTAATGAAAATTATAGTAGTATGAATCAGTAGGTCACCCGTTCAAGTCGGGTTAGCGGCTCCATTTATAAAAAACCCTGTAACGTCAAAATATCTGCATTATAGGGTTTTTGCTATACGAAATTATACAATATTTTATGCAACGGAGTTTAAAGACTGATTTTTGTTAGTTCTTGTTTTATAAAAACTTGTGAGATATCTAAATATGTATCATCTGTTGCTTTACTAGATTCAACATATCCTACTATATATCAGAGTATAGCAGGATTCATTCCTTTTTTCTTATATGTATGATAAAAATAAACGAAATAAAGTTCTTTATAAAGAATTATCTATCATCATGTTCTTCGTCACTAGTTTCTTGTGTATTACTTCCAGAAGATTCTCCTAATCTAGTTTTAATAGCTTTATATTCTTCTTCAGTTAATCGAGAAGAGTATTCTTCTAAATCTTCTTCACTAACTTTAATGTCTCCGGAAATAGGAGTTATATTCGCATGTGATAAAGGACCATATCCTGGCATATATGGACCAAATACTTTCATTACGTCATACATAGACATTGTTAATTCTCCGTTTTCATCAACCTGATATTTATCATTATTTAGTTTAGCAAGTATCTCTCTTCCGTGTTGTTTTACATTTACAGTTACTGGCATATTAAAATTAAATACTAACATATTAAAACCTCCTTAAAAATCAATGTTTTTGTTTCATACAATAAATTATAACATGAATCCTAATTTTTTTCTATAAAATTATTTAAAATATGTAAGTACGGGCAATATTATTGATTTTGAATTTTATTGAGAATTTACAAATTAAAAGTAATGGTAAAAAGTAGAGAGTTATTGTATAATACTAATATTAGTAGAAATATTATGAAATTTAAAAGATAAAGAGTGGAGAAGATAAATGATAGATTTACATACACATACTATGTATTCTGATGGTACTGATAATGCAACAACCTTATTATTAAATGCAGAGAAAGTAGGACTAAAAGTATTATCTATAACTGATCATGTTTCATGTAAAGTATATGAGGAATTAGAAAAGGTAGATATTAAAAAATATTATACAGGAAAGATAATTACAGGATGTGAGCTATTTACCACGATAAAACGGACAAACAATAGAGTTATTAGGGTATAATATAGATACGAAAATGTTCAATAGAGAACTACCTAATATGTATAAAAAAGAAGTTAGGGACATTAATATAAAAGAAACAAATAAACTTTTAGAAACATGTAAAAGTATAGGAATTAATATTGACTACAAAAATTTTAAAGTTGATTTTGATAAAGAATATGGTGGAAATGTTATACATAAAGAAATAAAAAAAGATATAGGAAATAAAAAATTTTTTGATAATGATAAAGCATGGGAAAGTACAAGTGTGTTTTATAGGGAATGTATGTGCAATTATAGGAATGTCTTTTTTGTAGATAAAAGCGAAGCCTATCCAAGTATACAAGAATGTGTAGACTTCATAAAAACAGCAGGAGGGCTGGTATTTGTTGCACATCCATTAATCTATGGTAACAATTCAATTGAAATTCTAGAAATGTTAACACAAAATTATGAAATAGATGGTGTAGAATGTTACTATACATCATTTACAAAAGAGCAAAGGCAATTTTTATTACAACACTGTAAAGAAAATAACCTGTATGTATCTGGAGGAAGTGATTACCATGGTGCAAATTCACCAACTAGAAAACTGGGAATAGTAGAAGGAAATTTAAATGTGCCAGATAGTATAATAGAGCAATGGGCTGAGATTTAACATCATGTAGAAAAGATATAAATAAAAAGAGAGAAAATGTTTTTAAAACACTTACTCCCTTTTTATTTTTTAGACAACTTTATACAATTGTCACTTCCTTATTACCTTCTGTTATCTCGCCAATGATCCAAGATTTTATGCCGTAACCATTAAGTATGTAGTGAACAGCATCAAAATCTTTAACGCTATTGTTTACGATGATAGCCATGCCAATACCCATGTTAAAGGTACTGTACATATCATCTTCCGGAATGTTGCCGTTGGCTTGAATTAGTTTAAAGATATATGGTGTTATAAAACTGCGCTTAAAGATTTTAACACCGAATCCATCTTTTAACATCCTAGGCAAGTTTTCATAAAAACCGCCGCCAGTTATATTAGCGATTCCTTTTACTTCTACATGAGAGAGAAGATCTAATACGGGCTTCACATATATCCTGGTTGGAGTAAGAAGGGTGCCACCAATACCTAAAATACTACCCTTCAGAGAATCTTCGCTAAAGATTTTCCTAATTAAAGAAAAACCATTAGAGTGTACTCCTGATGAGGCAAGTCCTATTACTTTGTCTCCTACATTGATGTTATCAGGAGATATGATTTTAGATTTGTCAACTACGCCAACTGCAAAACCAGCAAGGTCATATTCGCCTTCAGAGTAAAACCCTGGCATCTCTGCAGTTTCGCCGCCAATTAAGGCGCAACCTGCAAGTTTACATCCATCTGCCACTCCCTTTACAATTTCAGAGACTTTTTCAGGAATATTTTTGCTCATGGCTAGATAATCCAAGAAAAATAGTGGCCGCGCTCCTGAACAGATTATATCGTTAACACACATTGCAACACAATCTTGGCCGATTGTATCATGCTTGTCTAGCGTGAAAGCTAACTTAAGCTTGGTGCCAACTCCATCTGTTCCTGATACCAAAATAGGTTCCTTTATACCTGCAAGGTTTGGTGCAAACAAACCTCCGAACCCGCCTATGTCTGATACTACTCCTTCTGTATAAGTGCTTTGAACATGTTTTTTCATAAGTTCAACTGACCTATACCCTGCTTCAACATCCACTCCTGCTTCTTTGTAACTGTTGTTTGAACCCTGACTCATACCAGTACATCCTTTCTATTAATTATAATTGAAAAGTCGATGATACATTGTTTAAGCATTATAGCATGGATACGGTAAAAAGTAAAGGTAAACACAGGGAGTTGTACGCTTGACATTATAATTCATATAATGTAATATATTTACATATAATGTAAATATAAGAGTTGCACTGCAAAACATTATGAATAGAAAAAAGTTCATAGTGCGATCTACAGTACAAACTGATCAGACTGTGTTTTTAAAACGTGAAGTCGGGCCTTAAGCAGTAGATGAGTTTTTGCATCTATGGGACAGTAGTATGTTCTTTAGATGTATTTTTATGCCTCTATAGAGCATACTATAATATTTTAATTTTAGGGGGAGATCATGCAAAATCAAGAGCTACTACAACAAGGGTTAACAAGTGAACAAGCAAAAAGATTACAAGAAAAATTTGGTAAAAACGAATTAACTCATGAGAAAAAGCAAAGTTTTATAGTAAAGATATTTCATATTATATTTGAGCCAATGTTTTTACTGCTAATTATAGCAGCGATTATTTATTTTATTTTAGGAGAGCCGATAGATGCTGCTATTATGTTAGTTTTTGTAATAGGTATTATTAGTATAGAAATAATACAGGAATTAAAAACAGATAAAACATTAAATGCGCTTAAAGAATTATCTGCACCACACATAAAAGTTATTAGAAATGGTAAAGAAGTAATTATTGCAAGTAAGGATTTAGTACCTGAAGATATTATGATTATTACAGAAGGAGTAAAAATACCAGCAGATGGGGAAATAATAAAATGTAATGATTTGTGTATTGACGAATCGTCGTTGACCGGAGAATCTGAAGGAGTTTGGAAAGTTGAGACAGAGAATTATGAGCAAACTAATGATTATTGGAGAAAAGATTATTGTTATTCTGGAACACTTGTAATTCAAGGTAGTGCATATATAAGAGTTTCTAAAATAGGATTAGAAACTGAATATGGAAAAATAAGTGCCAATGTAGCTGAAGCGCCAAAAAATCCTACACCACTTCAAAAACAAATTGATATAATTGTGAAAATATGTGCAACATTTGCAGGCATACTATTCTTCTTTGTAGCTTTGGTTACTTACTTTAATATACCAGATCATGAATTTAAGGAAAGAATAATAGAAAGTATATTATCTGGAATTGCTCTTGCTATGGCAACGATACCAGAGGAATTCCCTGTAATTCTTACAGTCTTCCTTTCAATGGGAGCATGGAGATTAGCAAAAAAACAATCACTTATTAGAAACCTTCCATCTGTTGAAACGTTGGGAGCTGTATCTGTTTTGTGTGTTGATAAAACAGGGACTATAACTAAAAATGAAATGACAGTACAGGAAATATGGTCTATAAATGAAAATGAAGATAACCTAATAAAAATTATGGGAATGGCATGTGAAACAGAAGTATATGATCCAATGGAAAAAGCAATGTTGAAATATTGCGAAAAAACAGAATTATTTAATGGAGATTTAATTAAAGAATATCCTTTTACAAATGAACTTAAAATGATGGGGCATGTTTGGGAAAAACAAGAAGAAATTATTATTGCATCAAAAGGCGCACCAGAAGGAATATTAAGTATTTGTAATTTAGAAGAACAAGAAAAAGTCTTAATAGAAAACAAGAGAGATGAAATGTCAAATCAAGGAATACGTGTTATTGCAGTTGGAATGACAAAAGTAAATAATAAATCTGAAATACCAGAAAAATTAACAGATTGCAAGTTAACTTTTTGTGGGTTAGTAGGATTAATAGATCCACCAAGAGAAAAAATAAAGGAAGATATTAGAACTTGCAATGAAGCAGGAGTTAGAGTTGTAATGATTACAGGAGATAATGGAATTACAGCAAGAGCTATTGCAAAAAAGATAGGAATTAAAGATTGTAATAACATTATTACTGGTGAAGAGCTAAATAATATGAATGATGAAGAACTAAAAGAATGTATAAAAAACGTAAACGTTTTTTCAAGAGTTATTCCAGAACATAAAATGAGAATTGTAAAAGCATTTAAAGAAAATGGAGAAATTGTAGCTATGACAGGAGATGGAGTGAACGATGCTCCTGCATTGAAATATGCAGATATAGGAATTGCAATGGGAAAACGTGGCTCAGAAGTTTCTCGTGAAGCAGCAGATCTAATACTCTTAGATGATAATTTTTCTATAATAGTTGATACAATTAAAGATGGTAGAAGAATCTATGATAATATTAGAAAAGCTATAGGATATGTTTTGGCAGTACATATTCCAATTGCATTTGCATCATTGTTAGCACCATTATTAAATATAAGCCCGAACAGTTTACTATTTTTACCATTACATGTAGTGTTATTAGAGCTTTTTATAGATCCAACATGTTCTATTGTTTTGGAAAGACAGCCATCAGAAAGTGATATTATGAGCCGAACACCACGAGATCCAAAAGAAAATATTTTAAATAAAGAAACTTTTATAAAAAGCATTATTCAAGGATTAGTGATTTTTTCTATATCTTTTAGTATATACTTTTTAATTTTAAATCAGAATCCAGATAAGGATACATTAGCACGTACAATGGGAATAAGTATAATTGTTCTAAGTAATTTATTTCTAGTCCATGTTAATAGTTCAGAAATAGATAGTATAATATATTCAACAAAACAATTAATAAAAGACAAAGTTATGTTGGTAACTAGTTTTATGACCATATTAATAATGGTATTATTAATATATACGCCTATTAACAATTTTATAAAATTTACAGAGCTATCCTTAAACCAACTTGCAATAGTAATTATATCTTCGGTAATAGGAGTATTTTGGTATGAGTTTGTAAAATTATTTAAAAGAATTAGGATATCAAAAATCAAAGTTAATATGAATATGCATGAAGGTAAAGAAGGATAGATAGGAAAATATACAAACTTAAAAAGTTACTCAATTAAGAGTAACTTTTTAAGTTTGTATATTTTTAAATTTATTCATCATCTATAATTGATTTTTGTCTTTTTTTGTAATTTCCAGAAATTAGTCTAGGTATACAAATTAATATCTTATATATTGCAAGTTTAATTTTTTTAGAAATTATATATGATTTTCTTAGTCTTCTAATAGTAGGCATACCATATTCATCTAGTAATATAAGAGATGTTTCAGGATGTTCAATAGTAAAGATATAATTCATACCACTATTATTATCCCATTCATTTTTTTCATTTTTTAGACAAAAATTAAAAGTATCGGAGTCAAGTAGATCTATCTCTATTTGAAAACCGAGTTCATTTTTAATCATATCTGCATCTGTCAAACCCTCCCAAGTATTGCCGAATCCATAGTGAATAGAAACGTTTTGAGAACCTTCTTGAAAAAGTCTGCCGGTATATGAAATTTTTATATTTGTATTAGGTGTTAGTCTATCTGTATTAAAAAAAATATTTTTAACTAGTTCCATAAAAATCTCCTCATAAGTAAACAACTAAAAACATTATAGTATTAACAAACAATTTATTCAAGTAAGTTTTATAAAATTACAAAAAATTCATATAGATGTAATATTTTTGTAATAATAAAATTGTTTTGTCAAGACCTGTCATTTTTCAAAAATGCTTATGTTTCAAGCAAAACTACAGATAAACTTTTCCAATAATCTGAAATATGTCAGAATCGGATATATTAATATCTGGTACGTTTTTATCAATTGCTTTTAGAGAGAAGCTTCCTTTTTTATTATACATAAGCCTTCTAATTAAATAAGTATCATTAAGTTTAAATAACCCAATGTCTTTATTAGAAAGTAATCCATTAACTTCTATATATGCATAAGTATTTTGTCTTAAAAGAGGAGCCATAGAGTCATCATGTACCATATATGCAAATGATGCATTAGAGAAACTAGGAGGACATGCTATATAGTCATCTATTACAGATATTGCAGGAATAGTGTTATATGAAACGTTTTTAATATAGTTATATTCTTTTTGTTCTTGTGTTAAAGTTTTGTCATATGTATATAGTAAGGGTTGATAAGGAATTTTAAGTGCAGAACAAATTAACTTTAATGCTTTATGACTAGGATTACGCTCACCTTTTTCTATATGTGTTAAGTGTCCAATGTTTATTTCAGTTAATTGAGACAGTTTAGTTTTAGTAACTCCTTTCTCTTTTCTTACTCTTGAAATCATATCTCCAACCATGACTTTCACCTCACTTAATAATTTTCTATCAATTTAACTACTGTTTTATTACAAAATTCACAAATAAATTATGAAAAATTTGTAGTATTTTAGGTAATTGATTTAAGACAATTATATATATAAATATTGGGAATGTCTAGTGTTTTTTGTCTAATAGGAAAATTATATAAATGATGTCATATTATGTAAAAACTTGCATTACAAAGGTGATTATGATAATATTAAATCAAGTATTAACGAGAAGGGAAGAACGAAAATGGCTTCTAAAAAAGGTAAAAAAAAGAATGTAAATACTAATGATACTGTTAAAAAACAAGAAAAAAATTCAACTGAAAATAATAATATTAAAAATAATCAAAAGAGTAAAAGTGGGAAGAATAATTCTCAAGTAAATAAAGATAATAAAAGTAAAATAAATAACCAAAACCAGAATCAAAATAATACTAGAAATAAAAACGATCAAAAAAAAGATTCTGGTAAAAGTGATGTCAAAATTAATAAAAATGCTAACCAAAACAACCAAAAAAATCAAAAGAATAATAACAAAAAGAAAAATGAAGCTACTAAAACAACGAAAAAGAAGACATTTGAATTAGAAAAGAAGCTAGAAGAACTGCAAGAGCTTGATGCAAAATCAAGCAAAAAAAGCAAGAAACCTGAACAAAAGCCAAAGAAAGAAGAAATAAATAAACAATCAGAAAATAAAGGAAAAGATAAAAAGCAACAAACAAAAACCCCAAAAAATAAAAAAGCTGAAAAGAAGAATGTAAATACTGATGATAATGTTAAAAAACAAGAACCCCAGATAGAAGAAATAAAAGATAACAGAGTTGTTTATTTAGCAATAAACATAATATTAGTAATATTTGTTGTTTTAGTATTCTCTACAACATTTGCTCTTTTAAATTTAGGCAAAAACACATATATAAAAGGAATAAAAATAAAAGATATTGATATATCAAATTTAACTGTGGAAGAAGCTAACAATAAAATAAAAGAAGCGTTAAATATTGAGCTAATGATTGATATAGACTTAAAGCATGATAAAGAATATGAAATAGGTTTTCAAACAAGCCAAATTGAATATACATATAATATAGACAAAGCTTTAGATGAGGCATATAAAATAGGTAGATCGGCAAATATTATAGAAAACAACTACAAAATACTATTTACAGCTCTTGTGGGTAAAAATTTTAATGTAGAATATTCATACAATAAAGAAGCATTAGACTATATAATTGATGATGTTTCTTCAAAACTTCCAAATCTAGTTATTCAACCTTCTCACTATATTGAGGAAGAACAGCTAATTATAAATAAAGGTACAGATGGAATTAATGTTAAAAAAGAAGAATTAAAACAGCAAATATTAGACTATATTAAAAGTAGGAATGCTGAAAAAATAATCTTAAATATCACAAATCAGATAATTGAAATACCAGTAATAGAAACAATTGCAGATAAAATAGATATTGAAAAAGTACATAGTGAAATATATACAGAACCAAAAGATGCATACTATGTGGAAAATCCATTTCAAATATTTGTTGAAATAAATGGAATTGATTTTAATATAACGAAAGAAGAAGCAAAGAAAATAATAGCTTCAGAAGATAAAGAAGAATATATAATACCTCTTAAAATTACTAGACCAGGAAAGACTATAAACGATATTGGAACAGAAGCTTTCCCATATGAAATATCTGTGTTTTCTACAAGATATGATGCAAGAAACTATAACAGAAGTGGAAATTTAGAAATAGCTTCAGATAAAATTAATGGAACGGTGTTAATGCCAGGAGATATTTTCTCATTTAATAAAGTAGTTGGAAAAAGAACAGTAGAAGATGGATATAGGAATGCTAAGATTTATGCAAATGGTCAGGTTGTTGATGGTTTAGCAGGAGGAATCTGCCAAATATCTTCAACACTATATAATACTGTTTTATTAGCAAATTTACAAATAGTTGAAAGAAGAAACCACTCTTTTAAAACATCATACCTTCCAACAGGTAAAGACGCAACTGTAGTTTATGGAGTTACAGATTTTCAGTTTGCAAATTCAAGGCAATACCCAATAAAAGTCGAAGCATCAGTAGACTCAGGAGTTGTAGAATTTAAGATACATGGAATAAAAGAAGAAGTTGAATATGAAGTGAGAATATTGCCTGTAACAACTCAATATATGCCATATACAACACAATATGTACAGGACTTTTCATTACCTCCAGGAGCACATCAGGTAAGTCAAAGTGGAGCACCAGGAAGTAAAGTTACAACATATAAAGAGCTTGTCTTAAATGGAGCGGTTATATCAAAAGAGCTATTATCAAATGATACATACAGCCCAATGAATACAATAATTAGAGTAGGACCATAAATATATAAATCATAAAACATAAAACCGGCTAAAAAAGAGTCGGTTTTTTATTGTTCAATTCTTTATAATATTTTCAGACACTAAATTTGTTTTAATAGTTTCATATACTGTATCTTTACTGTTAATAACAGTATTCTTAAATATTGTAGACACAATAAAAAAGCATACACTATTTAAAGCGACAATAATAATTACAACGAAAAATAAAACTTTTCTTTTTTGCACGAATATCCTCCGAATTTTAAAGACTTATAAATATATGATGTTCTAATAATGTATCATTATGTAGGAAATTTTTGTAAAAGTTATGAAGTATAATTTTCTTTCTCTATATTTTCATTATTATTACAACAAATACTACGATACACAGATAAAGTTGTTAAAGTATCTCCTAATTGAGTAAATAAAGCGCCAGCAAGAGAGAGTTCATCATCATTAAGTAAGCTTGCTAGTGCATTAGAAATCGCTGTAACTGCAAGTGTGATTTCACATAAATTCATATTAAATCCTCCATAATGTATTATATGCATATTGAAAGATTTATTTATCAGTATTTAACTATAAAAAAGAGAGTAAATTAGAGCAGATTTTCCAAGAAATATTAACACATTCATAATTTACCAAATCAGCTTCCCTAGCGAATGATACGTATTATTATGTAATTGTTACAAAAAAATAAAGTAAAAGATATACTAGACAATATAGCTTATTAATTTAGTAATCCGTAAATAAAAATGCTTAAACATATTGAAATAAAAGAAATACAAGCAAAAACGCTATTGAAAAGCTTCTTTAATATAATTATTATTATATATATATTATATATTAATATAGCTTTTAATAAAGGAGCAAATAGTTATGTTTAAGAAGATTTTAGAAAAATTAGCATTCATAATCTTAACTAGTATAATACTAATTAGTGCAACAATGTTATTCTCTAACAACTCTTATGCAAAAGAAACAAATAGCTGGGAAGGAAATTACTCAAAAGAAAGAATTATAGTTAAGTATAAGGAGAATGTAATAGAAGCAGTGCAATGGTTTAAAAATGCAACTGCAAAAGTAGAAGAAGAAGGCACAATTGGACCAAATAAAGATAATGTGAAGATAATGAAAGTAAGAGAAGGACAAACTGTAGAAGCTGCATTAGAGAAATATGTAGGTGATTTAAGCGTAGAATATGCAGAGCCAGATTATGAATATGAACTTTTCTTAATACCAAACGATCCGGATTATAAAAATCAAGCAGCTAATCTGGCTCTTTTGGGAATTCAAGACGCATGGGATTATACAGTTGGAGATGACAACATAATAACAGCAATTGTAGATTCAGGAGTTGTTGATAGCCACGCAGATCTTCAAGGAAGAATAATAGGATGGTATACCCCTATTTCAGGGGTTAATCCGAAAGAAGATTATTCTACTAAAGGACCACATGGAACAGGAGTGGCAGGAACAGTTGTAGGAGACACTAATAATGGAACAGGAATAGCAGCAACTACATGGCAGGGGAAGGCTTTAGCCATAAGAGTGTCAGATAATTCAGGAACAATAAATACAACTAATTTAGCAAATGGAATAAGATATGCAGTAAATAATGGAGCACATATTATAAATTTAAGTTTGGGTAGCCCAAATCATGTACAGACAATGAAAGAAGCAATAGATTATGCGTATAATTTAGGTTGTGTAGTAGTAGCAGCAAGCGGAAATGAGAATACAGCAGTATGCTATCCAGCAGCATATCCAAATGTAATTGCAGTAGGAGCTACAGCTAATGGAATATCAAAAGTAGGGTTTTCAAATTATGGAACTACTTTAGATGTTTTAGCAATGAGTACTTATCGTACTCCAATAAGTAATGGTGGATATGCAGTTGCATCAGGAACATCATTCGCATCACCGCAAGTGGCAGGATTAGCGTCATTGCTACTTGGAATAGATTCTTCATTAACACCAGATCAAGTAAAAGACTATATAAGAAGAGGTGCATCAGGTAATGGGAATTGGGTTAACAATGAAGTAGGATATGGAATAGTTAATTTTAAAAAATCAATAGAACTATTAATAGCAGAGTCAGACATAGAAACAATAACAATAAAATATGTAGATGAAAATGATAGTAATAATATATTATATACAGCTCAGATAGAAGGTGTAAAAATAGGAACAATAGAACAATACATAGTACCAGAAGAGTTTATAGTAAATAATGAAATATGGAGAACTATAAACTTTGGAGTTAAAACACATACAGTAGTAAAAGGAATAAATGAAATAATAATAGAGTATGTAAATGTATCACAAGAAATAGTAAATATAATAAATAATAAATTTGAGATAGAAATAATTAATGGAATAAGCTACATAAGAGACATAAATGCTGGAACTAGTGTTGGAACAATAATACAAAGTTTAGAACTTTCAGACTATTACAAAGCAGAAATAACAAATGTGGATGAAACAATATTAATAAACACAGCAAATGTAGGAACAGAATGTGTGTTAATAGTAAAAAATAGAAGCGAGGAAACAATAAATGACTATACAATAATTATAAAAGGAGATATTTCAGGAGATGGGATAATAAACTTTATTGATATAGTAAGATTAATACAATATGTATATGCGCCAGAAGAAAATTTTGAATGGAAAGATGCAATAAGAATGGCAGGAAAAGTAACAGGAATAAACGGAAATCCAGGATTTGCAGATATAATGACAATAATAAGACATTGTTATGAATCAGCACAATGGTAGTAAAAGGGAGGGTTTTTAAAATGAAAAAACAATTGAAAACCGGAACTAAAGTTATAATACTTACCAGCGTAATTATAATATTTTTAACATTGATAATAATTTATACAAACGTATCAGCTACTAAAATAGCATTAATAACTCAAGGCACGGAAGAAATGCTAATAGCTAAACAGAATGTGGCTGTTGAAATAAAGGATTTAAAAGAACCACACATATCTTTTGTAGATAACCAAATAAAAGCTGATATTGAAATAGAATATCCGTATTTAGCGACAAATATTGAATATAGTACAGATAATGGAACTACATGGATAACATATGCAGGGACATTTCAAATAACAGAGATAAAAACAATTATTGCAAGATGCATATATGAAGGAGAGATAAAAACATCAAGTCTATTAGTTGCAACAGGTAAAAAACATATTGAAGATTTTGCGTCAGATCCTAACTTACAATATGGACAAGGAGCGCTTGATATTTCAGACATATTAGCAACAGCGTTAAAAAGTAACTATAAATATATTGAATTTGGAAAAACAGGTACAGAATATAAAATAAGTAAACATCTTACAATAACTGCTACTAATAAATACCTAATTGGAAACAATTCAATAATATTTACAGATGATTCATTTGCACAAACGTATTCAGAGTTTGTAATAAGGTTATCTGGTAATAATGTTGTTTTTGACACAATAAATTTTGAAGCAAGAGAATCAAAAATTTCTACTTTTAGAGCTTATAAAACACAGCTAGGTATTTCTGGAGGATATTATATAACAATTACAAACTGTAAATTTATTATTCCAGATACAGTATCTAGTAATAGACCATGGGTTAATTTAGATCTTCATTCAAACTGGGGTAATGTAATTGTTGAAGACTCATTATTTGAAAATTATTCTGATAGTGATGCAGGTGGTAATATTGCTGTAAGGCAAATATCAAATTCTGGGATAGTATGTTCTGATTTATTAATTAGAAATAATGAATGTCATAAAAGAACACATGATGAAATGGTTTGGATAGTTTCTTATGTGGGAGCAATGAAAGATATTAAGGTTACTAATAATAAATTTATAATGTATGACACATTTATAGAACATAACAACGTACACTGTGTAACTATTGGTGCAGAAGAGCCTATGTATGATGTAGAAAACTACCCTAATGCACAATTAGATAATGTGGAGTTTTCTAATAATACTCTTGTTGGAGTGGGAACAGCATCTGTTCTTTATTTTACAGGTGGAACCAATATATCAATTAATGATAATGATATAACATATTATAAGATAAGAGGTAGTACGTCAGTGTATGCGATTAACCTACCATCATCTGTTCCAGATGCTGCAAGAAATAATTATTCAATAGAAAACAATAATATCACTATAAATAATGGAGCTGGCGCAGAAAGTATAGCAGGATTAATGAATGTAGATATTCCATTTGTTAATAATACAGTTACAATAAATACAAATGTAACTGCTGCAATTTTTGGGAGAAGAACAAGTACTGTAATTGGAAACGATATAACTGTTAATGCTAATACCAGAAGTATTGCAAGAGCGCCAAAGACTTTTATTAATAATACTGTACATATAAATGGAAGTCTTTTAAGTCATGTGTTTGAAATTAATAATGCTGGGTCAGTTGAAAATTTAACACAAGAGGTGCTAGTAAAAGGAAACAAGATATCATCAGAAATAGCACAAGAAAATAGAGTTAGTTTTGCACTAATAAATAATAATATTTTATTTAACAATCATACTATGACTTTCCAAGATAACAATATATATACACCTAGAACTATAGCTGGACAGCTTAACTATAAATGCTATATCAATATTGCAAATTTAGGTGATACAAAAAAAATATATTTCATTAACAATGTTTTGGATGCTTATACTTCTGGTATTAATCAATCACAAGTTACTGATACAGTGAATGTTATAACAATACCATACAAAATAGAAACAGTTAATGAAATAGAATATATACAAGGAATTCAGATACAAACAACTTCACAAGAATTAAAACAAACAATAGAAATACCTGCAAATTATAAAGTAGAGATAACAAATAAGGATGAAAATATTTTAACAGACACACAATATGTAGGAACAGGAAGTACAATAATAATAAAAGATGAAAATAATAATATAATAAAAGAATATAAAGTAGCAGTAAAAGGAGATATAACAGGAGATGGGTTAGTAAATTTTGCAGATATAATAAGACTAACTCAATACGTTTATGAACCAGAAGCAAATTTTGAATGGACTGAAATACTAAGACAAGCAGGGAAAGTAAGTGGAATAAACGGAAATCCAGGATTTGCAGATATAATAGCAATAATAAGATATGTTTATGAAGGAGTAATGTGGCAACAATAGTTGGAGGGAAATATGCAAAAGAAGATATTTAAAAAACTAATACATATAATATTAGCTAGTATTATACTAGTTTCTTGTTCAGCCTTATATACAAAATCCTATGCTAATATCGTAGATTCAGGTATTGATTATACAGAAGAAACAGAAGTATTTAGCAATCCAGACAGAGGATTTTACAGGCCAATGCATGTTGTTTGTAAAGAAACAGGAACTGTTATAGCGAATCCTACTTTAGATTTGGCGAACAATATAACCATAAGACATATGAGATTTGATATAAAAACTTTTGGGAAAAGTATAGCAAATCCAAACGGAAAAGATTTTACTAAAGATATGTTAGATTCTTTAGATAAAATAGCAGATAATGCAAGAAAAAATGGTGTTATGCTGATTGTAAGGTTTGCTTATGATTATGATGGGAATACAGTTGATGGTCAATATATAGAATTTGAACCAGGCATAACACAAATTTTAAGACATGTTAATCAATTAGAGCCTTTTTTTCAAAAAAATGAGGATATTATCATATCTGTAGAATCGGGATTTTTTGGACCATGGGGAGAACAACATTCTACATCAATTACTAAAGATTCAGAAAATTTTAACAAACTAATAAATGCTTTATTAGATGTAATACCAGAAAGTATATCAACAACAGTAAGAACTCCAAAAATATTTGCAAATTACGTAGGAATTAATATATCTAATATTGATACATATGTGTCTCAAGAAGGAACGAAACCATATAGAGTTGGAATATATAATGATGGATACTTAGGTTCAGGAAGTGATTTAGGAACCTATTCTAATAGAATAAAAGAAATTAACTGGATAAAAAAACAAGCCAGTCATACATTGTTTGGAGGAGAAGTTGTTTTAAATTATTCAACAGATGGATATGTATATAATTCAATAGAGCATATTTCAAAAGAAATGTATGACACACACACATCCTATTTAAATATAGAATGGAATAACACAGTAATTAATGAATGGAAATCTACTATATATCAAGGAACAGTAGATACAATATATAATGGGAAAAGTGGATATATATATGTGAACAATCATTTAGGGTACCGATTTGTAATAAGAGAATCGAAATTATCTGAAAAAGTTTCGAGAGGAAACGAATTTGAATTACAAGCAAAAATAGAAAATGTTGGAGCTGGAAACGTAATAAAAGAAAAAGAAACCACCCTTATTTTTGTAAAAGATAATATAGTAAAACATGTTGAAGAATTAAATTTAGATGTAAGAGACTGGGCTTCAAGATTGAACTGGAATGAACAAAGTATTTCAGATGTAGCTTTAAGTATAAACATACCTGAAGAATTGGAGTTAGGAACTTATAAAGTTTATCTAAAAATATCTAATCCAGATGATACAAATATAAATAGATCAATAAGGTTTGCAAATGCTAATATATGGAACCTAAATTTAGGTGCAAATTATATGGGATCTTTTGAAATAACAGAAGAAGAGAATTTTGAACATAATGCATTATATATATGGAATCATGATGTTAATTTTAAAGATTTAAAACTTGTAAAAGATTACCTTAATTTGAATTCTATTTATCAGAGTCAAAGTAGAAGTATAGTTCTTAATAACAATGAATATTTTAATAATCTAATTTCATTTTGTGATGAATTTGAATTAGATGTATATACATTATCTGGAGATACAGGATGGTATTCTCAACCAAATCAGATTCAAACAGCAATAGATCAGGCAAAAAACTTTAACAGAGATTCTACATTAAATAAGAAAATAAAAGGAGTGATTTTGGATGTAGAATATTATACAAGACCAGAGTGGAGTGTTGCTGATGCAAATGGGAAAAGAGAGATATTAAATACATATATACAGACTATGAAAGATGCATATTCATATGCAAAAAATAACAATCTTGAATTTGCTTTGTGTATACCTTGGTGGTTGTATTCAGATTATAAGCCAGAGTTAGAAATAATAATCAAAGAAGCTTGTGATTTTGTGGAGGTTATGAATTATAGAAAAGAACGTTCAGTTAATGACCTAGCAGAAACACTTGAATTGGCAAAAAAACATGATAAACGAATAACTTCTATAGCGGAATGTATGCCTTTACCAGGAGAAGATTTTCTTACTTTTTATCCAGATGGAATAAATGCTTGCATAGAAAAATTTAATGAAATGAGAGATGAATATAAATATGATAAATTAGGATTTGCATACCATTACTATATACCTATTGTAGAATTAGTAAAAAATGCACTAATTATGCAAATAGAAGAAATAATAAAAGAAAAATTCAATGTTGTTGTAGAAAATAATATTGATTATATAATAATAGAAGAAAAAACAACAATAGAAACATTGCTGGAAGAACTGGATATATCAGATGATTATATAATAGAGATAAAGAATATAAATGGAACGATATTAACAAGTATGAATCATGTAGGAACAGGAAGTACAATAACAATAAAAAATCAAAATAATGAAATAATGAAGACTTATACAGTAGTAGTAAAGGGAGATGTAACAGGAGATGGAACAGTGAACTTTATAGATATAATAAGATTGATTCAATATGTGTATGAACCAGGAGAAAATTTTGAATGGGTAGAGTCAATAAAAAAAGCAGGAAAGGTATCAGCAATAGGAGTAAATCCAGGATTTGCAGATATAATGTTAATAATAAGATATTGTTATCAAGGGATTCCTTGGTAGAAACATTAAACAAAGGAGAAAAGAATGTTCAAGAATCTACAGAAAAAATTAATATGTATAATATTAACTAGTATAATACTAATTTGTTTTAGTATGCTACTTTCTAATAATTCTTATGCTAAAGAAACAAGAAAATGGGAAGATAATTACTCAGAAGAAACAATAATAGTAAAATACAAAGAAAATACATTAAGAACGATACAATGGTTTATAAATACATCAATCAATATGGAGGAAGAGGGTAGCATAGGGCCAGATAGAAATAATGTAAAAGTACTAAAAGTAAGAAGAGGACAAACAGTAGAAGAATCATTAGAAAAATATTTAGATAATTCAAATGTAGAATATGCTGAGCCGAACTATATATGCAATTTTGATTTGGTACCAAATGATCCAAATTGGAATACACAAGTTCGCCTTTATGATATAGATATGTTAAATATTACTAAAGCATGGGACTATACAATAGGAAGTGATGATATGATAACAGCTGTTATAGACTCAGGTTGCAGATATAATCATGCAGACCTTCAAGAAAAAATTATTGTAGGTTGGGATTTTGGTGAAGGTGGAAGTAATGGACAACCACTAGGACCGGTGGATATATCTACATATGGACATGGAACTGGTGTATGTGGAGTAATAGGTGCAAATACGAACAATCGGAATAGGAATAGCAGGTACTACATGGAAAGGTAAAGTATTAGCGATTAAATGTGCGAATGCTTCGGGATCTCCAGTTATAAATGCTGTAGCAAGTGGATTAATGTATGCTGCAGATAATGGAGCAAGAACGATAAATCTGAGCTTAAGCACTCCTAGTAATTCAATAACATTAAGAAATGCAATAGACTATGCATATAACAAGGGATGTGTAATAACAGCATCAAGTGGAAATGATGGTGTAAACAAAGTGCCATATCCAGCAGCATATCCAAATGTTATTGCAGTTGGAGCTTCACCTAATGGAACAGATAGAGCAAGCTGGTCTAATTATGGACCAGAATTAGATGTATTAGCAATAAGTAAATTTTATACAGTTCAACATACAAGTTATATGGGGATGGAAGGAACGTCATTTTCAGCACCACAAGTAGCAGGATTATCAGCACTACTATTATCAATAGATTCTACATTAAATCCAGATCAGGTAAAACAATATATAATAGACGGGGCTGCAGGTGATGGGTCATGGGTTAATAATGAAGTAGGTTATGGGTTTATAAATTTTCAAAAGTCGATAGAATTATTATTAGCAGACATGGAAGAAACAAATGAAATAGAGGAAATAGTAAACAATAAATATGAAGTGGAAATAGTTAATGGAGTAAGCTATATAACAGATATAAAAGAAGAAACAACAAGAGAAACAATAGAACAAAATTTGAATTTACCAGTAAAATATATAATAGAAATAAAAAATACAAATGGAAATATTTTAACAGACACTCAATATGTAGGAACAGGAAGTACAATAACAATAAAAAATCAAAGTAATGAAATACTAAAAAGCTATACAGTAATAGTAAAAGGAGATGTAACAGGAGACGGAGTAATAAACTTTATAGATATAGTAAGATTAACTCAATATGTGTATGAACCGGAAGAAAACTTTGAATGGAAAGAAGAAATAAGACGAGCAGGAAGAGTTGTAGAATCAATTGGAAATCCAGGATTTGCAGATATAATGTTAATAATAAGATATGTTTATGAAGGAGTAATGTGGTAAAGATACGAAGGTGAAATATGCAAAAGAAAATATTTAAAAAAGTAATATTTACAATAATAACTAGTATTATGTTAGTTTGTTTTAGTATGTTCTTCTATAAATCTTATGCAAGCACAGAACAAGTAGATGGAATAGTAACGTTAATACATGAAATAGAAAAAGTAAATGAAGTTAGCTATATAAAAGATATAAAAGAAGAAACTAAAGTTAGTGAAGTAAAAGAAAACATACCTCTACCAGAATATTATCAAGTAGAAGTAAATGATATAAATGGAACGATATTAACAAATACACAAAATATAGGAACAGGAAGTACAATAACAATAAAAAATCAAAATAATGAAACACTAAAAAGCTATACAGTGATAGTAAAAGGAGATATAACAGGAGAAGGAATAGTAAACTTCGTAGATATTATAAGACTAATTCAGTATGTGTATAACCCAGAAGAAAACTTTGAATGGAAAGAAGAAATAAGACAAGCAGGCAAGGTAGCAGGAGAACTGGGAAATCCAAATTTTGCAGATATAATAAGGATTATAAGATATTGTTACGATGGGTTTGATTGGGAAGAAGAAAAAGAAAAACAAAACGATAAAACAGCAGAGATTAAATTTGAAGAAGAAGGTGTACGTACAAGTGAAATAGGAATGACTCCATATAACAAAAATAACCCAAGTACATATAGTCAAGCTACAGGAAGAGCTAATTATAATATTATAAAAGCAAGATTAAACAATAAAGAGCAAATAGATGTTAATGGAGAATATTATTTAGAAGGATATAATGGTGCTCAAAATCATGTTTTAGATTTAGAAGAAGGAGATACAGTAAGAATTCGAGGAGTGGGACAAACTCATAAGTTTATTTTTAAAAACCTAAATGGGAATGTGTTGTTTGGTTTTGAAAATGGCATAAAACTATATGTGTCAAATATAGATTTTGAAACTATACCAGAAGACATTAGAAACAATTCGACTATATTTAGATACTATAAAGGAAACTATCATACAGATGAAATTATTATTAGAGACTGTACTTTTACAGATATTAACAGAATATTGGAAATCGTCGCAACACCAGATGATCTTAACGAAAGAGAGTACCCATCTAATCAAATAATAGACAAAATAGTAATACATAATAATATAATTAGTAATGCTATAGCTCCAACAATTATTGATGTGGTAGATCCGTATGTTAAGGAATTTAGAGTAACAGATAACACTATTAGAAATAGTGGCTGGGTATTTGTATATTTTATTAATGATAATGCTAGTAATAGTGGAGAGATAAGTATTCATAATAGAGCAACAAGACAAAGCTTATTCTATATTGATAATAATAATTATATTAATAATGATGATTTTGATATGATGTTAGAGTGGCATAAAGCCAGGTATGAAAATCCTCCAATTACAGAACGTTCAGAGTGGGTAAGTTTAATGTATTTTTCACCAGTTGTTCATAAAGGTGCAGAAGACATTAGGTTTACAAATAACCATATAGAAGGAATTCATACTAAATTCGGAGATAATACTCCTGAATTGTATAATTCATATTTATCAGGACACAGACTTTTATACGAGAATAATGTATGTATAAATAATGTGAATTTTGATATAGACAAAGTTAATTACGACCTTGTAAAGTCGAAAGAGATATATGGAGAAAGCGGATTTGAAGGGTCAAGTCGTATAATACGTAACAATGAGTTTATTATTACACCAGATTATCCAGAAAGAATATTGGGAAATAAATTAAGTACAATATCAAATGTAGAATTATTGGATATGCTAAAAATTAGAATTAATTACATGACTAATCCGTTAGAGACTTTTGTATTTGAAAACAATGTTATAGATGTATATGTTTTAGAATTATACAATTATTATGATTTTAATAAACAAGATATAACATATAATAACAATATAATAACAGCAGATTTCTTAAGAAGCAGTTCAAATGACTATTATGGTTCATTTCTATGTTTAAGTACTTGGATGAATCCTGCAGCTGTAGAGTCAACACATAGAGTTCCGGAAACCGTTACACAATTAAGTCGTACAATGATTGGAAATGAGATTACTATTAAAAATGAAAACAATATAGATAATATATTACCTACAGATCCTCATCCTGATGCGAGAAAATCAATTGCAATAATATCAGGTACCTCAGACTATATATCTTTAGTAAATGTACGAGATAATATATTCAATGTAGCTAATTTAAAATATATTTATGCTGATAGAATGAAGCAAATAAATGAAGGACACGGCACTTCCAGAATTGGAAATATGACATTAAATTTTGACAATAACACGGTTACAAACAAACCGGAAGGGCCTGTTAATAAAAAAGATGTAGCAAATGATAATATAGAAGTGTTTCATTCCTTTACAGGTAACACAGGATCAGTATTTATAGGAAGTGATTAATAAAAAAAGATGTATTAAAGAGAGGCGAAAATTGATATAGAGTTAATTGTCTAAAAATGGTATATGCCTAGCAAACAATAAATATATTGCAGATTTGTTATAAAAACAATAAGAAAAAGAAATATGGAGCGGACTAAATTATATATATCGTATTTCCGTATAGGATAATTAATATATTTATTGAAATAAAAGTATTTTTTCAAAAAACGCATATTGAAAAACTTTATATTTTTGAGTATAAATAAATATATATATTATATAAGAAAACAAAAAATAAAAAACAAGAGCAAGCACAAACCGGCTATGGAAAAATCAAATTATAGGGTAGGGTAGAAAATGAAAATTAAATTAAAAAAAATATTGTTTTTAACAATACTAGGTATAATTTTATCGTTACTAATGTCAACAAATGTACTAGCAGCACCAGTATACAGAGAAGCATATGATATAGAAAATACGGTTATTGATGCAAATGGAAATGAAAAAATATATCCAGTACAAGTAGTGGTTACAGGAGATGAATTCTATAGAGTAATAGAGACTGTAGATGGATACACTCTAGTAAAAGATTCGCAGACAGGAGCAATTTGTTATGCAACTATTGGAGAAACCGGAGAATTGGCTTCTACAAAAATACCTTATACAGGGTTAAACAGTAGTAGTGAAAAGATTTTGAAACTTCAAATTAGAAAAGGAATTAAAGAAAGCGAAGAAATAATTAAACAAAAAATTCAAACAAAAAAAGAACAAGCAGGGATAGATGAAAAAATAGATCTTTTTACTGAGAGTAATAATACAAACTATAAAACAATATATACCGGAAACATAGTAGGTCTAACTATATTAATTGATTTCCCAGATTTAAAATCAAACATTACCCCAACACAAATAGATAACTTTTGCAATAGCCTTACATATAGCGAATTTGGTAACAACGGATCTGTTAGAAAATACTTTGCAGACATTTCAGAAAACGAACTAGATTATACAAACATTGTTGTACCATACTATTACACTGCAAAACACAGTGTAAGCTATTATACAGATGATAGATATGTATCTCGTACTAAAGCACAAGAATTAGTAAGAGAGGTATTGCAATATTTAGATGCAAATAATTTTGACTTTAGTCAAATTTCAATAAATGAAACAGGAGTGCATAAAGGAACAGCTAGAGCGCTTAACCTTATGTGTGCAGGAACTAGAAATTCTGTAGATGATGGATTATGGCCACATGCAGGAATTATATCATATACAACTAATAGTGGAGTGACATTTGAGAGTTATCAAGTATCAGATATGCCAGCAAATTTATCAATAGGAACTTTTGTACATGAAAATGGACATATGATTTTTAACTGGTCAGACACATATGAAGTTGCTTTAAATCCATATACTTTAGGAAGATATGATTTAATGTCATATACAGGAACTACTAACCCACCACCACCAAATCCATATTATAGAAGCATCTTGGCAGGGTGGGGAGAAGTTACAACAATTAGTAATTCAAGCAGTCTTCCTAATCAAGTTAGTATAAATGCTAACCAAGTAGGAACACATATAGCAGTAATGGAAAAAATTGATACTGTATCAAATAGTAATGGTCGTGGAGCAAAAGAATTCTTTATGATAGAAAATGTTCAAGCTAGCGGCAGATGGTCAAATTTTGAAACATCTGGACTATATATTTGGCATGTTGATAGAGGATATAACGAACCAGCAGTTGAAAAACATAATGTAGTTTCATTAGAACAAGCAGATGGAAGATATGATTTAGAGAACAAAAATAATATAGGAGATTCAACAGATACATATATTTCAGGTAGAACTTTTACGCCATCTACTACCCCTAATTCAAATATGTGGGATGGAACTAGCTCAGGAATAAGTATTACAAATATAAGCGCTGCAGGAAATACAATGCAATATACATACAACGATTTAAACAGTAGAAAAATTACATTAGGTTCCCCAAGCCCAGCAACATTAAACAGAGGAGCCTCAGGTACAATAACAATACCAGTAACAACACAAAATGTACCAAGTGGAACAGTATTATCAGTAGGAATAGAAGATGTAAATGGATCAGCTGCAGATATTTTTACAGGATCAAATATTAGTGGAACCACAGTTTCTAGCAGTGGTACAGCTAACGTACAAATAAGAATGCCAACTTGGGGGTCATTAATATATATGTCTGCAGGAACATATAAAGTTACAATAAGTTGTTCAGGAGCAGTAGCAAAAACAACAACATTTAAAATTACACAAAGTGGGACAATTGAATTTGGAGATATAGAATTTATTCCATCAGTAGCAGGAGCAGTAAAACTAAATAAAATAAAAACAGGACCACCTACAGTATATAGGGCAATGGGTGGAAACTTAACAGTGAGAATACCTGTAAAAACTGTGCGGAGTAAATAATGGAACGGCATTAACAGTGTCTGTATATAATAGTTTACAGGTATCTGGTACATTATCAAACTGTACTGTAACTGGTAATACAGTAAATAATAATATAGCAAATATAGAAGTAACAATGCCTCTATCAGCACTTGATGGTGCACTATATAAAATAGCGGTAGGCGGAATAGGAATAGAAGCAAAAGTTATAGAATTTAGTATGGCGGTAGGACAACCAGTTGGTCGTGTATCAGCAGTTGAAATAGATCAAGTTAATCCACATATAAAAGTTGGAGAAACAATGAATTTAACAGCAACAGTACTTCCAAGTACAGCTACAAATAAGAATGTAACTTGGCAAATTATGAGCTCACATGTAAGAGGAACAGGCGCTAATGGAAAATTAACATGGGTACAAGCACCTGCTGGAACAAATATAATAACATTAAATTCAAATACAGGACAAGTAACAGGAGTAACACCAGGTATGGCATCAGTAAGAGTATATACAGCAGATGGAAACTATAATGTAGCAGTTGATATACTTGTAGATGATGGAAGAGAAACAGTAATAGTAAAATATGTAGATAGAAGCGATCACAATATAATACTAAATACAATAAATGAAGGTGGAAAACAAATAGGGTCAACATATAATTATACTGTACCAGCAAGTTATACGAGTAATGGAAGTTGGACATTGGCAAATCCGACAAACTTAAATAGAACTCATACAGTAAAGTCAGGATTAAATGAAATATTAGTAGAATATGACAGAGTAGGTGGAGCCCAACAAGCCACAGTAACAGTAAAATATGTAGATAAAAATAACTTGTCAAATGTATTAAATACAATAACAACAACACCGCTGACAGTAGGTACGACATATGCTCATACAGTACCAGAAGACATTATGGTGAGTGGAGTTTTATGGAGAACAGAAGATTATGGTATAAAGCTACATCCTGTAGTAAGTGGAACGAATGAGATGATAATACAATATATAAATGTGCCACAAGAAATAGAAGGAATAGTAAATAATAAATATATTACAGAAACAAATGGCGGAATAAATTATATAAAAAATATAAATGTCGGAACAAGTGTAGCAACGATAGTACAAAACTTAAATCTGCCAGGATACTATATATTAGAATTTAAAAACATAGGAGGAACAATAATAACAAACACAAATAATGTAGGAACAGGCAGTACAGTAACAGCAAAAAATCAAATGGGAGAAACAATAAAAATATATACAATAGTAGTAAAAGGAGACATAACAGGAGATGGAGCAGTAAACTTTGTTGATATAGTAAGGATGATACAATATGTATATGAACCAGAAGAAAACTTTGTATGGATAGAAGCAATAAGAATGGCGGGAAAAGTTGTAGGTTCGGCAGGAACTCCTGGATTTGCAGATATAATGACAATAATAAGACATTGTTATGACGGACCACAATGGTAATAGTAATTAGAAAATGAAAAATAAAAAAATATAAATTATCTATATAAACTAAATTTAGTGTACAAATAGGAGGTACATATGAAAAAAATTTTAATTAGCATATTAGTTCTATGTTTAATGATAGGGGCAATAGGAATATCAACTCTATCAACAGAAAAGATTCCAAACTTAACAAGACTATTTGCTACAGAAACAGAAAAAATAGCATTTTTAGGAGATGCGGCAAATGCTGTTGCAAACAAAACAACAGTACATAGAGGAGAAACATTTGATGTGACAGTAACATTAGGAGTAGGGAGCTTAGGTTGGGAAATAACTTTTAATAATGAAAATGGTGAAGAACTAATTACTAATGAAGAAATAATTCCAACATTTTCGGGAAACGGAGTAGGGCAAAATGGAGAAATATACTTTATACAAGTAATGCCTCCATTTACAACTTATGAAGTAGGAACAGTAGTTGCAACTAAACGATACACAGTTTCTGAAACAGCTATAATCGGATCAACAATAACAATAGACGTAACTGGAATGATAGCAGATTCAAGCTGGGGATTTCATGACATAGCAGAATCAGTAACAGTAGAAGTAGTTGAACAAACTAGTAACCAAGATTTAGTAATTAAATATGTAGAGAAAAATAATAATACAAATATATTAGATACAGAAATAATTAGGAATATAGAGGTTGGAACAGAACAATCATATACAGTGCCTAAAGATTATATAAAAGACGGACTGTTATGGAGAACTACAAACTTTGGAGCTAAGACACATACTATGATAGATGGACCAAATGAAGTAATAATAGAATATGAAAAAGTATTAGCAGATGTAATAATTAAATATGTAGAAAAAAATAATAATACAAATATATTAAATACAATAACTGAAGAAAATAAACAAGTAGGTAGTGTACATAGTTACACAGTGCCTAAAGATTATATAAAAGATGGACTATTATGGAGAACTACAAATTTTGGAGCTAAGACATATACTATGATAGAAGGTACAAATGAAATTATAGTAGAATATGAAAAAGTATTAGCAGAGGTAATTATTAAATATATCGATACAGAAGAATATAATTACTTTGATCCATCTGATGACTCAGGAATATTAGAAACGATAACAGCAAATGTGCAAGTAGGTGGAACATATAACTACACAATAGAAGAGGACTATATAATAGAAGGATTACTATGGAGAACTGGAGATTTTGGAACTAAGACACATACAGTAGTAGAAGAAGATAATGAAATAATTATAGAATACAATAAAGTAAAAAGAAGTGTTCAAGTTGAATATGTAGATATAAATGATAGTAGTATTGTATGGGATAATTTTGCATTATCAAGTGCGCAAGTAGGAACAACAGTTAACTATACAGTACCAGAAGAACATGTAATTGAATTATTCGAAATGATTAATGGATCAGCTGTATGGGTAGAAGAAGTTATAATAACAACAGATTATGGACTTAAAACTGTTAAAATAACAGAAGAACGGTGATAACAAAATAGTAGTAGCATTTAAGAATCTAACAAAAGAAATAAGAGAAATAATTTCTCAAATAGAGAAATATGAAATAGAAAAAGTTTGGGAATTTAATTACATAACAAATATGAATGAAGAAACTACAATGAGAGAAGTGCTAGAAGAATTAAACTTACCAGAATACTATAATATAGTAATAAAAAATATAAATGAACAAACATTGATTAACTCAAGTTACGTAGGAACAGGAACTAAAATAAGTATATTAAGTAAAAATGATACTTTAATAGAAAGTTATACTATAGTTGTAAAAGGAGACATAACAGGAGACGGGCTAGTAAACTTTAAAGATATAGTAACATTAGTAAAATATGTATACGAGCCAGAGTTAAACTTTGAATGGAATGAAGCAGTAAAAATAGCAGCAAAAGTAAGTGAAACAATAGGAATGCCACAAGTGGAAGATATAATGAGATTAATTAGTTACTACTATGGAGGAATAGAGTGGTAAACATTTAAATAAGTTATAAATTTTAAAAAATATATAAAAAAAAGAAACCAGAAGGAATGTACAAAAGGGAGGTACATATGAAAAAGATTTTAATTAGTATTTTAGCACTATGTTTAGTAATTGGAGTAATAGGAGCATCAGCGTTAACAACAGAAATGATTCCAAACTTAACAAGACTATTTGCTACAGAAACAGAAGAAGAAACAGGAATGAGAGTGTTTGCAGAAGATGCAGCAAGTATAAGTTCAGACAAAGATACAGTACAGCCGGGAGAAACATTTGATGTATCAGTAACACTGGAAACTGGAACTTTAGGTTGGGAAATAACCTTTAACAATGAAAATAGTGAAGGGTTAATAACTAACGAGGAAATAATTCCAACAGTTACAGGAAATGGATTAGGGCAAAATGGAGAAATATACTTTATACAAGTAATGCCTCCATTTACAACTTATGAAGCAGGAACAGTAATTGCAACTAAACAATATACAGTTTCTGAAACTGCAACAATCGGATCAACAATAACAATAGATGTAACAGGAATGATAGCAGATGCAGGATGGGATATTCATGAGATAAGTGGAAGTGTAACTGTGAGTGTAGGAGAAACATCTAGCACAGCAGATGTAGTAATTAAATATGTAGATGTAGAAGATAATACAACTGTATTGAAAAAAATAACAGAACAAAATATAGAAATAGGAACAGAATATGAATATACAGTACCTGAAACATTTACAGATGAAAACGATGGTGAATGGATACTTGTAGATGAGACAAACTTGGAGAGAATCCATACAGTAATAAAGGGTACAAATGAGATACTTGTAGAATACGAAAAAGTAGTATCAGATGTAGTTATTAGATATGTAGAAAAAGACAATCATGAGAATATAATAAATACAATGACTGCACAAAATGTACAAGTAGGAACAGAATATAAATATACAGTACAAAAAACACATACAAACAATGGAGAGTGGATACTAGTAGGAGCCCCAGGAGATAGAACTCATACAGTAGTAATAGGTGCTAATGAAATACTAATAGAATATGAAAAAGCATTAACAGATTTAGTAATTAAATATGTAGATGCTAAAGATCATACAAATATATTAGAAGAAATAACAGAAGAAGACATACAAATAGGAACAGAATATGATTATACAGTACCTGAAGACCTAATAGTAAGTGGACTATTATGGAGAACAGAAACTTTTGGTGATGGAATATATACAGTACAAGAAGAGGATAATGAAATACTAATAGAATATGAAAAAGTATTAGTAGATGTAGTAATAAAATATGTAGATGTAGATGATAACAAATATGTATTAGAAACTATAACTGAAGAAGATATACAAGTAGGAACAGAATATGAATATACAGTACCAGCAACATACATGGAAGGAGACGATGAATGGTTATTAGTAGATGATACAAACTTAAATAGAACTCATACAGTAACAGAAAGTACAAATGAAATACTAGTAGAATATGTAAGTCTACTAGAAAGAGCAGAAGTAGTAATAAAATATGTAGAAAAAGATAATCATGATAATGTATTAAATTTAATAGATGAAGGAAGAAAACAAATAGGAAAAGAATACACATATACAGTACCAGGGAAATATACAAAAGACGGATTATGGTCTGTAATAGGAGCTTCTTTAGAAAGAACATATACAGTATTAGAAGAAGGCAATATAATAATAGTAGAATATGAAAAAGTATTAGCAGATATAGTAATAAAATACGTAGAGAAAAATAATAATACAAATATATTAAATACAGTAACTAAAGAAGATATTCAAGTAGGAACAACATATACATACACAGTAGAAGAGAATTATACAAAAAATGGTGAATGGATATTATCAGATATAACTAACCTAGAAAGAACATATACAGTTCTAGAAGAGGATAATGAAGTTCTTGTAGAATATGATAAAAAAATGTCTGCAGAAAATGTAGTAGTGAAATATGTAGAAAAAGATAATCATGATAATGTATTAAATTCAATAGATGAAGGGAAGAAACAAATAGGAACAGAATATACATATACATTACCAACGACATATACAAAAGACGGAGTATGGGTAATAGTAGACAGTACAAACTTAAATAGAACTCATATAGTAAACGAAGAAGATAATGAAATAGTTATAGAATATGATAAAAAAATGTCTACAACAAATATAGTAATAAAATATGTAGAAAAAGACAACCATGATAATGTTATAGATACAATAGATAAAGGAATAAGACAAGTGGGAACGACAATTGAGTATATAGTTCCAAGAAGAATTGTAGATGAAAACGATAAAAAATGGGCATTAGAAGATGAGACAAATTTAGGAAGAACTCATATAGTAACAGAATCTAATAACGAAATACTAGTAGAATACATAGAAACAGAAACAGAAGAAGCAGATGTAGTAATAAAATATGTAGAAAAAGACAACCATGATAATATCTTAAATGTAATAACAGAACAAAATGTAGAAATAGGAATAGAGTATGCATATACAGTACCAGCAAAATATATAGACGCAAATGATGATGAGTGGATATTAGTAGATAAGACAAACTTAAACAGAACTCATATAGTTGTAGAAGGTGACAATGAAATTTTTGTAGAATATGTGAAATCAGAAGAAGATGAAAAAACACAAGTAATAATAAAATATGTAGAAAAAGGTAACAACACAAATGTACTAAATACAATAACTGTAGGAGAATTAGAGATAGGAACAACATATGAGTATATAGTGCCAGAAACATATACGAAAAATGGTAAATGGATACTATCAGATATAGCAAACTTAGAAAGAACTCATACAGTGACAGAAGGTACAAATGCAATATTGGTAGAATATGAGAAAGTATTAGCAGATGTAGTAATTAAGTATGTGGAAAAAGAAGATTATGAGAATGTATTAAAAACAATAGAAGTTGGAGAAAAGCAAGTAGGAATAACATATGAATATACAGTACCAGAAACATTTACAAAAGATGAAGAATGGTATGTAATATTTGAAGAGAAACTAGAAAGAACTCATACAATAACAGAAGGCACAAATGAAATAATAGTAGAGTATGTAAAAGTAAAAGAAGTAGAACTTAAAGCAACAGTAACATATGAACTTAAATATGCAACAGGTACAAGTAATGTAATATTAGTAACAGCTAAAATAACAGCAAACAAACCAATTAAAACACCAACAGGATGGACTAAGGTAAGTGATACAGTATTTACAAAAGATTATACTAAGAACACAGCAGAAACTTTAATGATAGAAGACTTAGAAGGAAATAAAACAACTGTATCGATAGATGTTACACAGATTACTGCAAAAACTAAGAAAGAATTAGAAGATAATGGAATAATTATACAAGGTTTGGGAGATACAGAATTTGATGATGGATATAAACTAAAAGCAACAAAGAAAACATTAACTCAAACTGAAAAAGACTTATACAATACAAAAATAAATAATATTGCAAATGGAAATAAACTATTAGATACATTTGACTTAACAATAGAAAAAAATGGAGAGAATGAATCAAGATTCCCAGATGGAATTAAAATAAAAATACCAAAAGCAAACTATAGTAATTACAAAAACTTTAAATTAATATATGTTGATTCACTTGGAGTATTTACAGCAATGAATACAACTATAGAAGGTGACTATATAGTAGCAACAACAACACATTTAAGTGAATATGCATTAACAGGAAGTGAGATTGGAAACAATAATAATACAAACAATAGTAATACAAATAATAACAACTCAAGCAACAACACAAATAGTAACGTGGTATATAATCAAACATCAGATGGAACAAAATATTATGATGATTACTATGGAACAAAAACAGTTGATAACCCAAAAACAGGAGATATAAACATAATCGCAATAGTTATTACTTCATTAATAGCTGGTGCAGTTATTACAATATGTATAAAGGTACTAAAATATAAAAAGGATGCATAAATAAAAAAAGATTAAGTAAAAAGGAACAAATTTAAAAGCTCCTTTTTACTTAATGTATATAAAGATATCTATATGATATTAATGGACAAACAGGAGGTACATATGAAAAAGATTTTAATTAGTGTTTTGGTTTTACTTTTATTATTAGGAGTAGATTTCTACTCGGTATCAACAACACAAACAACTCCAAATTTAACAAAGATGTTTTTCACACAAAATGAAGAAATGTCTTTCTTAAGTGCGGGAAGTGTAACTACAGATAAAGAAACAGTACATCAAGGAGAAACAATTGATGTATATGTAGCATTGGAAACAGATAGTATTGGATGGGCGGTATTTTTTGACATACAAAATGGTGTAAATTTAATATCTAATGAGCAAACGATACCAACATTTGAACATAATGAAGAAGGATCTGGTGGAGAAATATTCTATGCACAACCAGAGGCTCCATATACTACTTATGAGGTAGGAACATTTATTGCTGCTAAACAATATACAGTTTCTGAAACAGCACAATTAGGATCATATATAACGATAAATGTATCAGGAATATTGCTTGATGAAGACTGGGAAACTCATGACATATATGGTAGTGTAACAGTACAAGTAATTGGAAGAATAAATGATGATGGTTTAACTATTAGATATGCAGAAAAAGATAATCTTACAAATGAATTATACTCAACAAAAAGGGATGGTGTAAGAATAGGATCAGATGAAGAATATACAGTGCCAGAAGATTATATATTTAATGACGGACTATGGAGAACTGAAGATTACGGAGACAAAATACATACAATAACAGAAGGAATAAATATAATAACAATAGAATATGAAAAAGTATTAGAAGATGTAACAATTAATTATGTAGAAGAAGGAAATAGTGAAAATATATTATACACGGAAATAATAGAAGATATACAGGTAGGTCTACAATGTAATTATGCAAATCCTAAAGACTATACAAAGAACAATCTATTATGGAGAACAGAAAATTATGGAGAAAGAGACTATACAGTAATAGAAGGCGAAAATATAATAATAATAGAGTATGAAAAAGTATTAGAAGATGTAACAATCAATTATGTAGAAAAAGGCAATACAACAAATATACTATACACAGAAACAACAGAAGATATACAAGTAGGTGAGACACATAATTATGCAAATCCTAAAGACTATACAAAGAACAATCTATTATGGAGAACAGAAGATTATGGAGAAAAAGACTATACAGTAATAGAAGGTGAAAATGAAATAATAATAGAGTATGGAAAAGTATTAGAAGATGTAACAATCAACTATGTAGAAAAAGGCAATACAACAAATATACTATACACAGAAACAACAGAAGATATACAGGTAGGAACTATACATAACTATACAGTTCCAAAAGATTATATAAAAAGCGATTTACTATGGAGAATAGAAAACTTTGGATCAAAAACATATACAGTAATAGAAGGCGAAAACAAAATAATAGTAGAATATGAAAAAGTATTAGAAGATGTAACAATCAATTATGTAGAAAAAGGCAATACAACAAATATACTATACACAGAAACAACAGAAGATATACAGGTAGGTGAGACACATAATTATGCAAATCCTAAAGACTATACAAAGAACAATCTATTATGGAGAACAGAAAATTATGGAGAAAGAGACTATACAGTAATAGAAAGCGAAAATATAATAATAATAGAATATGAAAAAGTATTAAAAGATATAATTATTATGTACGCAGAAGAGTATACTACAAATGAACTATACACAACAACAATAAAAGATATACAAGCAGGAACAGAATACGAATATATAATAGAAGAAGACTACATAAAAAATGGACTATTATGGAGAACTGAAGATTTTGGGACAAAAACATATACAGTAACAGATGGTATAAATATTATAGTAGTAGGATATAAAAAAGTATTAGAAGATATAACAATTAATTATGTAGAAGAAGGAAATAATGAAAATATACTATATACAAGAACAGTAGAAGATATACAAGTAGGAACAGTATATAGCTACACAGTTCCAGAAATATATACAGATGCAGAACATATTGAATGGATATTAATAGAGACAACTAATCTAAATAGAAACTATAAAGTAGAAGAAGGAACAAATATAGTGTTAGTAGAATATGAAAAGGTACTTAAAGATGTAGTAATAAGATATGTAGAAAAAGGTAATCCTGCAAATGTGCTATACTCAACAAAGCAAGAAAGTATAAGAATTGGAACAGATTGTGAATATACAGTAGAAGAAGACTATATAAAAGATGGACTATTATGGAGAACTACAAATTATGGAACAAAAACATATAAAGTAGTAGGAGGAACAAACATAATAACAATAGAATATGAAAAAGTACTTAAAGATGTAACAATTAATTATGTAGAAAAAGATAATCATGCAAATGTAGTAGAAACAATAACAGAAAAAATACAAGCAGGAACACAATATGAATATTTAGTACCTAAAGACTATACGAAAAATAATCTATTATGGAGAACAACAGACTTTGGAAATAAGACATATACAGTAATAGAAGGCGAAAATGAAATAATAGTAGAATACGTAAAAGTACTAGCAAATATAGTTATTAAGTATATAGACACAGAAAAGAAAAGTGTAATAGTTTATACAATAAGTGAAGAGGACATACAAGTAGGAACAATATATAGTTATACAGTTCCAACGATACATATAGATGAAGAAGAAACTCAGTGGATATTAATAGATCAGACAAGCTTAGATAGAAACTATACAATAGAAGAAGGTAATAATGAAATATTAATAGAATATATAAAAGAATATGCAATTATACTAGATAAGATAAGTATAACAATGGAAAAAGGTAGTACGAAAATTATTATAGCAACAATAGAACCAGAAGATTCAACTGAAAGAACTTTAATTTGGAGCAGTGAGGATATAAATATAGCTTCAGTAGATCAGGATGGAGTTGTAACTGGAATAGCAACGGGAACAACAATAATAACAGTAATTACAGAAAATGGGTATAGAAAAGCTGAATGTACAGTAACAGTAAAAAATAATATAACTGAAATAATAGATGAAGTGTTCGAAATGGTTGAAGAAGAGGGAAAAACATATATAACAAACATTTTAGAAAAAACTAAGGTAGAAGACGTTAAAGAAGTACTTGATTTAGATGGATATATAGTAGAAATTGTAAATTCTAAACAGGAAGAATTAGAGCTTGACGATTATGTAGGAACAGGATCTATACTAAGAATAACAGATGAAGAAACTGGAGTAACAAAAGAATATATAATAATTGTAAAAGGAGATGTGGACGGAGACGGAAAAGTAACAGCAACAGATTTAGCAAAAATAAGAAGGCATTTAGCAGAAATAGAGTTACTTGAAGGAATATTCAAAAAAGGAGCAGGAATGACAACGTGGGGGGAAGTAACGGCAACAGATTTAGCAAAAACAAGAAGACATTTAGCAGGAATAGAACATATAAAGTAAAATAAAATGTAAAACATATAAAAGAGGAACAAAAAGTTGTTCCTCTTTTGCATTACAGGAATATTACAATAATTGACTAAACATTACAAAATTATTACAAAATGTATTGATTTTTTTAATTTGGATATGTATAATAAGTGTGAGGTGGAATAGTTGATGAAAAATAGATTATTAAAAATTACTATAATGTTAATACTGGCAACTGCTTTTCTTGCAACCACAGTATACGCTGCAAACTTTAGTGTATCAATGGTTCCTAATACTATTACTGCTGCAGAAAATGCAGAATTTACTATAACAGTAAAAGTATCAACTGTAGCTGTTACTCAAGATGGAATAAATGCAATAGGTGGATTTTTAAGCTATAATAAAGATATGTTTCAAGTGGTAAATGTTGAAGGCTTAAATAATTGGTCAGCATCATACTTTCCTGATAATGATAAAGTAGTATTAACAAAAGCATCTTTTGTAAAAACAGAAGAAAACGTTGTAAAGATTGTACTTAAAGTTAAACCAGGAGCTGGAAAACAAGCAAGCTCAATATCATTAAAAAATATAGAAGCATCAAATGATGTACAAGATTTTGCAGCAAGTGATGTTTCAGCACAAGTATCAGTAAATGGAACAGCAGGATCAAATACTAATAGTGGTACTGTAAACAGTAGCTCAAACAATACAAACAACACTAACAATGTGAATAACAGTGGCAATAACGGCAGTAATAATAGCAACTCTTCAAACTCTAATAATATACCAAAAGCAGGTATTGATGACACAGTAGGAATATTTATAATATTAACAATTATTATAGCAGGAATATTCTATATCAAATATGAATGGCTAAGAAAAATAGAATAAAGCTAAAAAAATATAATGTGAAATGAAAAAGTAGACAGTAAAATGTCTATTTTTTTGTTTTTTAAAAAATGAAAATTTAAATTTTAAATCTTAGTATTAAAAAGATAATAATTTTTCTAATATAAGGGTACGGAAAATCTTTTGAAACGTAAGGACTTAGGGAAACAAAGCTGTTAAGAAAAACGGGTTGTGTTTAATTATATAATTGTAACAAAAGTAATAAAAATATGATGAAAACTTAATAAAGAGTAGTAAAAATTAACCCAAATGTATATCCCTAGTAGATAAAAGTATAAAACATGTAATATACTGGATGACTAATAATAACAGGGATTGAATATATATATATCTTATGTTATGGTTTCTAAAGGAGGATTGTACATTATGTTAAGAAAAATATATTTGTCATTTTTAATGACGTTGATGTTAGTAATAATTTTAAGCACATGTGTTTATGCTGCAAATGAGAAGCTGAGTATAGTCAAAAACGAAACTGGAGAATATTTGATATATATTCAAAACCATGAAGATACGGAATTTGAGTTTGCTTTTTCAAACGAAAAAAATGCGGGAAAAGAATCTCTGACTTACAGACTTTTTGTTTATGATTCGATTGAAAACAAAGTAGCATATATTAATGAAAGTGTACTAAGTACAGGACTGCTATTAGAGCCAGCGAAGGTATATTTGTGGGCTAGAGAAATAAATACAGGAGAGTATATAGTAAATGGCGTGGAGGTAGACTTAAAAGAAAAAATGGATGCAAAAAAAGTAGAGGAAATAAGTCATCTAACTCAGCGCATATTAGTACATATAAACTATGAAGTTACAAAAGATGAAATGGTTTATGACAAAAATGTAAAACTAGTACAGGATAAGATAATAATAGACAGTGCGCTTAAAACATATGAATATCAAATAAATAAATTATCTAAAGATTCTCGATATAATAATCTTGTTGATATAGCGAATGTAATATGGAAATTTAATAGCTATACTAAAACGACTACGAAACTCCAAGCATATAAAGCTTTTTATGATGAATATCAATCTTTAGTGCCAGAGATGGAAGATAGAAGCTGGAAGGAAGCTGAAAACAATGAAATATTTATACCAGAGAATACAGAAGAAGGCGATATATATGTTGTATGGCTAAAAGATTTAAGTACAGACAAAATAGACCTTCAGATTATGACTTCTAAAAAAGATTACTTGGAAGACCTGTTAAGAGAGAGAACAGAATATGGATCAAAAACAATTTATAAACAGGAAGTGGTAGTAAGAGAGAAACTGGAGAGTTTACCTGTTACAGGAGATGATTATGTATTATTTATAGTTTTAGCAGTACTTGTGTTGATAACTATATTAGCAGCAATTTTAAAAAGCAAAATTAAAATATTTAGTAAAATATTGATTGTGCTTGTAATTGGAATAATTATAGTAGTAGTACTAATAGCTATAAAATATGGAAATATGTACTTAAATGACTGGAAAGTAAAAGATATAGTGACAAATATAGATGATGAAATGAAAGATAAAGGCATAATAAGCAAAGTAAAAAGAGATGACGGAACAGAAGAAAATATTGTTAACAAAATAAATTCACAAATAGAAGGACATAATGTAATCGGAATAATAAGAATACCAAAAATAAAGTTGGAATATCCAATATTAGAGACAACAAGTGAACATACATTAAAATTATCAGTTACAAAGTTTTTTGGTGATAAATTAAACGAAACAGGAAATGTTGTTATTACTGGACATAATTATAATAATACTACAATGTTTAGTAAATTAAATAAATTGGAAATTGGAGATATAGTAAAAATTACAGATGAACAGAATATGACATTAGACTATAAAATTTCTAAAAAGTATAAAGTAAAACCAACAGATATGAGTATTGTAGAAGCAACTGAAGAAGGAGCAAGAGAAATAACATTATTAACATGTACTAATGGAAGAAAAGAAAGACTTATTATAAAAGCTATCGAAATAATCTAGTTTTGGATAGGAGAATAAACCAATGAGAAAAAAAGAAGGAATGTATAAAATTAAAAGGATATTACTTATAACGATTTTTATTATAATGCTCGCCATGATGGCTAATTATAATAATGCCGTTAATGGTGTAGTTGTCGAACAAGAGAGAGTTATATCTGAAACGACAATACTTAGATGGGATAATAAACTGTTATCTTATGGTATGTTGACTGCAGATTTTGATACTATATATACAAATGCTAGATATAAAGTGGAACATTACATAGAAACTGAAGAAGGTGCGTATATAATAGTTGAAGAAGATACTGAAACAAAAACAGGGATAGTTGATGAAGAAGCAGAATTTAGCCCTAATACATATCATGGGTATATTTATAATGAAGAATTAACAACACCAGATAATAAAGTGATAATATATGATGGGTCACTAGTAATAAAGCTTTACTATGATAAAATAAGAGATTTAGAATATATAGTAGAACATCATTATGAAGATAGAGAAGATTTATATAAAGAAGATAAATATTCTGGAAAAGAGTATGAAGAGCTAGTAACTGAAGACGATATAGAAATTAGAAATGAAGACCGGATTTGTTTATGGTAGAACAGAAAACGCCCCTCTTATAATTGATGTAGTTGTAGAAGATAATATAATTAAAGTTTATTACTACAAATCAAATATGCATTATGAAAAAACAAGTAAAGCATATGATGGTAAAACGAATGTAGAGATACCAAATACACAAGAGCTTATACATGAAGGAGATATAATTAAATATACAATAACAGCAACAAACATGGGAAAAGGAAATGAAAAGAGTATTGTTATAAAAGATAATTTTATACTAGATTGGTTTGAATATATATCATCAGATTGCCGGAGGCAAAGGAGAAATTACTGATACAGAAATTATTGATAATGTTTTAGAAATAGTATGGGTGCGGAGATATAAATTCTTCAGAAACCATAACTATTGAAATTACAGTTAGGGTGAAAGAGCAATCAGAACAATTAGAAGGATTTAAACTTGAGAAAAATATTGCAACTGCAGAAAGTCCAATAAATAAAGAAATTGAAATAGAAGATGAAGAAGAATATGAAATAGGAAAAGTAAACATTATAGGAGCAAAAACAAGTATAGCATATGGAAGGTCAGGTGAAGAACTAACCAATAACTATGTTATTAGAGACAGTGTAATAAAATATACTATTACTTTAACTAACACTGGTAATGAAAAAGGAAATATAGTTATTACAGATGATTTAAATAAAGAAGTTTTAGAGTATATTACATCTAATTCTTCAAAAGGAACTGTTTCATATGATTATGAAACAGGTATATTAACATGGGAAGTTGAAATAGAACCAGAAGAATCTGTAACTATAGAAATAGAAACAAAAGTAAGATTATTAAAAGAAGAGATTAAGATAGATAAAAATATTGCGTATATAGAAGTGGATGAAGAAGAAAAAGATCCAATAGAAGATGAAGAAGAATATATTTTAAGACAACCAGATATAGAAATAGTTAAATCAAGTGAAGCATATGATTATCAAGGGCAGGAAATAATAAAAACAGGAACAACAACTGTAATCCACGAAGGAGATACAATAAAGTATACAATTACAGTAAAGAACAATGGAGAAGAAACTGAGTGGGTAGAAATAATAGATAGACTAGATTTAAACAAACTTGACTATATAAGTGGCTCATCAAGTAAAGGAGCAATTGATTTTAACAGCGAGACAGGAGTATTTGAATGGGAAGGCAATGTTAATAAAGATGAAACTATAACAATAGAAATTGTAGTGAAAGCAAAAAGTATACCATCAGGAGATACTGAATATACAATAGGAAAAAATGTTATAGAAATAAGAATAAACGATCAAGATGAAGGAGAAGAAGAAGATCCAGATGACTATATAGTAACAGAACAAAAAGTAGTAAAAGCAAAAACAAGTATGGCATATGATGATTCAGGAAATCCAATAACAGATAGACTTACGTTATATGAAGGAGAAACTATAGTATATACATTAGTAATTACAAATGATGGGGAAGCACTAGAAAAAGATATTATAGTTACAGACTATATTGATGTAAACAAAGTTAAATATATAACAAGTAATTCTGAAGGAAAAGGAAAATTAGATTTTGTATATGCATATCCTAATGGACAAATGGGAGAACTAACATGGAAAGGAGATATTGAAGCAGGAGAAAGTGTAAAAATAACATTAGAAGTAACAGTAAGTAAATTACCAGAAGGCATATATGAACGTGTAATAGGCAAAAATATTGCAAAAATAGTAGTAAATGGAGAAGAAAAAGATCCAATAGAAGACGAAAAAGAGTATTGGACAATAAGACCAAATATAGTAACATCAAAAACAAGCATAGTATATGATAGAAAAACAGAAGAAGAAAGACAAAATACTGAATATATATATGAAGGAGATGTAATAAAATATACAATTACAGGAAGAAATGAAGGTTCAGCAATAGAAAAAGGAATACAAATATCAGATACAATAAATGATAAATTGGAATATATAGATGTAACATCAACAAAAGGAAATGTAACATATGATGCAATCACAGGAATAGTTGAATGGACAGGAGACTTAAATGTAGGAGAAACTGTAGATATAGAAATAACTGTAAGAGTTAAAACTACAGATACCTTAGAAGGTTACATTATTTCAAGAAATATAGCAGTGATGAAAGTAACAGGAGAAAAAGATATTCCAATAATAGGAGAAGAAGAATACGAAGTAGGAAAACCAAATATAACAGGAACGAAAACAAGTAGGGTGTATGACTATAAAGGAGACGAAGTTACAAAAACAGGACCAATAACTGAGATACATGAAGGAGATATAATTAGATATAATATTACATTAAGAAATGTCGGAACAGTAGAAGGACAGACAAAAATGCTAGACAGTTTAGATTTAAGTAAAGTAGAATATGTAAGCTCAACAGCAAATATTGGAACTACTACATATGATTCAGGAATGGTTATTTGGGAAGGAGAAATCGGACTAAATGATATTGTAGTAATAGAAATAGTAGTAAAAGCAAAAGATGTACCAGATGGAATATACTCATACCTAATACAAAAAAATAGAATCTATATAGAAGTTGAAGATATATTAATAGATCCAATAGAAGATGATTATGAATATATAGTGTGTAAAACAGATGTAAATATAATTAAAACAAGTGTTGCAACAGATTATTTAGGAGAGGTAGTACCAGGTCCAAATATACATGAAGGAGATATAATTACTTATACAATAACAGTAACAAATAATGGAGCATTACTAGAAAAAGGAGTCCTAGTAACAGACAATATTGATACAGAAAAAGTACAATATATAGATAGTTCATCTAATGGAACAGGAAAAATTAACTGGAATTCTGTAACAGGAGAATTCACATGGGAAGGAGATTTAGAACCAGGTGAAGTTGTTCAAATAGAAATATCAGTAAAAGCAAATAATATACCAGTAGGTGTAACAGAGATACATATAGATAAAAATATTGTATATTTAGAAGCAAACGGAAAGCCTAGAACACCAGGAGAAGATCCAGATGATTATACAGTAGTAAGATCAAATGTAACATCAATTAAAACAAGTGCAGCGTATAAAAAAGGAGATAATTCTCTAATAGATGGAGTAATAGTACATGAAGGAGATACACTTGTATATACAATAACACTGAAGAATGAAGGAGACATAAAAGAAAAAGTAAAAAGCGTAGTTGATGAAATAGATGCAAGTGTATTTGAAAATGTATCTGTAACAGCATCATCAGGAAATGTAGAATATATACATAATGCTACAACAAGCAGAGTAGAATGGTCGGGCGATTTAGATGGAGGCGAGACTGTTATAATAGAAATAACAGTAAGTATAATAGAAACAACAGGTGATTTAGGATATATGCTTCCAATAAATGTAGCAAAAGTAACAGTAAAAGATGAAACAGAGCCAATAGAAGATGGAAAACAATATAAAGTAGTAAAATCAACAACAATAGCAACGAAGTCAAGTAAAGTTTATGACTATCAAGATAATGAAGTATTAAAAACAGGTGAGACAACAGTAATACATGAAAGAGATTTAATAGTATATAGTATTACTCTAGAAAATATTGGTGACGAAGTAGGCGAAACAGAAATAACTGATATAATAGATACAACAAAAGTTGACTACATATCTACAACAGTAAATATAATTGCTGGAAATCCATCAAACCCAGCTTCAATGATAGGAACATATGATTTTGATAATGGTGTGTTTACATGGAGTGGTGATATTGTAGAAAAAGGAATTGTAGAAATACTAATACTAGTAGAAGCTAAAGATGTACCAGATGGTGTATTATCAGTTCTTATAGAGAAAAATGTAATAAACTTAACAATAGACGGTGTAGATAAAGGAAGTGTAATAGATAACAGTGAGTATATTATAGGAAAAACAATTATAGATGTAGAAAAATCAAGTAAATTATATGATTATCTGGGAGAAGAAATAACAGATACAGATAACGCACATGAAGGAGATGAAATTACATATACAATATCAGCAACGAATTCAGGAATCGTGAAAGAATATGGTGTTAAACTAACAGATAGTATTAATATAAGCGCGGTAGAGTATATAAATAGTACATCATATGGAAAAGGAACTTTAAACTGGAATGCTACAACAGGAATACTAACATGGATAGGAAACCTTGACCCTAATGAGGAAGTTATAATAAGAATAACAGTAAAAGTAAAAGAGTTAGAACCTGGAGTTGATGAATTAGATATAGGACAAAATACAGTTAATATAGAAGCAAATGGAATAGATAGACCTCCAGTAAAAGATCCAAGACACTATAGAGTAATAAGATCAAATGTAATATCAGAAAAAACAAGTGTAGCATATAGCAAAGAAAATGGATCAGAAATAGTAGGGACATTAGTACATGAAGGAGACACAATTAAATATACAATAACAGTAACAAATGCAGGAAATATAAGAGAAAAAGGAATAAAAATAACAGATGCAATTAATACAAATTTCTTTGAAGATATAACTATACTAGCATCAAAAGGATCAGTGGAATATAATGCTATATCAAATAAAGTAGAATGGGTAGGAGATTTAAACATAGGAGAAACTGCTACAATAGAAATAACAGTAAAAATAAAACAAACAACGAGTACAGTAGGATATACTCTTCCAATAAATATGGCAACAATAATAGTAAATGGAAAAGACGGAGGAGAAATAGAAGATCCTAACGAATATACTGTAGGAAAACCAGTAATACAGGGAAGTAAGTCTAGTAGAGTATATGACTATAAAGGACAAGAAGTAATAAAAACAGGAAATACAACTGTAATTCATGAAGGAGATATAATAAAATATACAATTCAGTTAAGAAATACTGGAGATGAAACAGGTACAACAAAAATAACAGATATAATTAGTCCAAATGTAGAATATATATCTGCAACAGCAAGTACAGGAACAATTGATACTACCGCAGGAGTAATTACATGGGATGGTAGTATAGCTCCAGGTGAAACAGTAACAATAGAAATAACAGTAAAAGCAAAGAAAGTTCCAGCAACTCTAGATTCAATAACAATTAATGAAAATATTGCAGAATTAAAAGTAAATGATATAGAAAGAGATCCGATAGAAGATCCAGACAAATATATTGTTGCAAGAACAAATCTAGACTCAGTAAAAACAAGTAAAGCCTATGACTATCTAGGAGATGAAATAATAGGTACAGATACACTACATGAGAACGATACAATTATATATACAATAAGAGTTACAAACGATGGAATAGCACCAGAATATGGAGTTAAAATAAAAGATAAAATCGGAATAGATAAATTAATGTATATATATAATGTGTATTATGGAGGTGGAACAGTAACATATGACTCACTAACAGGAGAACTAGTATGGGAAGGAGATATTGGTCCAGGTGAAACTATTGAAATAAAGATAGAAGTAAAAACTTTAGAGCTACCAGCTGGAGAAACAATGCTACATATAGGAAAAAATGCTATAACAATAACAGCAGGAGGAGAAGATCAACCAGAAGTGGAAGATCCAAGAGATTATGTGGTAGTAAAACCAAATATTATAAAAAGTAAAACAAGTGTAGCATATAGAGAAACAGACGGATCAGAAATAGCAGGAACAGTAGTAAGTGAGGGAGACACAATTGTCTATAAAATAACACTAAAGAATGAAGGACAATTAAAAGAAAAACAAGTAGAAATAGTAGATTATATAAATGAAACTATGTTTGAAAACATAAGTGTAACATCATCAAAAGGAACTGCAGAATATGATAATCTAACAAGTGAAGTAAAATGGACAGGAGACATAGATGTAGGAGAGACTGTTACAATAGAAATAACTGTGACAGTAAAAGAATCAACTAGAACAGCGAGTTATTTACTTCCAATAAATAAAGCTGCAATAAAGGTAAACGGAAAAGATGAAGGAGAAATAGAAGACAATAAAGAATACAAAGTATCAAAAATAAATCTTGAAATTGATAAAACAAGTAGAGTATATAATTATCAAGGACAGGAAATAACAAAAACAGGAACTACAACTACAATTCACGAAAGAGATACAATAGTGTATACGGTTACAGTGGCAAATAATGGAGATGAAGAAACTTCAATAGAAATAACAGATCTTATAAATACAAGTGTTGTTGGTGATGTACAAATAGAAGCAAGCATTGGAACTACAGACTGGATTAATGCATTAGGAGAACTAACATGGACAGCGACAGTTCCAGGACGCACAATAGCAACATTAAAAATAACAGTAAAAGCAAGAGCATTACAAGGTGGAGAAACTTCATATACAATAAACCAAAATGAGATAGAAGTAAAAATAGAAGGAGAAGAAAAAGACCCTGTAATAGATAATAGTAACTATGTTGTAGTAAGGCCGAATGTAGATATGACAAAATCAAGCAAAGCATATGATTATCAAGGTCAAGAAATAACAGGAACAAATTATATACATGAAGGTGATACAATTACATATACAATAACAGCAACAAATAATGGATCAATAGAAGAAAATGGAGTTATAATAACAGATGTTATAGATTTAGCAAAAGTAGACTATGTAAGTAATAGTGTTACTCCTACTGGAAAAGGAAATATTAACTGGAATTCAGGAACAGGAATACTGACATGGACAGGAGACCTTGGAACTCTTACAACAAATAAGAGTGTAACAATAACAATTACTGTAAGAGCAAAAGATGTTCCAGCAGGTCAAACACAAATAATGCTAGGAAAGAATATAGCAAATATAAAAGTAAATGGAGAAGATGAAGACCCAGTAGAAGACCCAGACGATTATATAGTAGTAAGATCAAATGTAGATATAACAAAATCAAGTAAAGCTTATGAAGGAACAGTTGTGGGAACAGCAACCGAAATACCAAGTACATCATTTGTACATGAAGGAGATACGATAGTATATACAATCTCAGTTACAAATAATGGACCTGCAAGAGAAAGAAACATTACAATACAAGATATATTAGATGAAGCTATTAGTGGAACTAACTTATTAACACATGTTAATGCAAGTGCAACAATAGGAACAATAACACCAAATGCAGCACAAAGAAGATATGATTGGACAGGAAACTTAGAATCAGGTCAAACAGCAGTGATAACAATTACTATGAGAATAAATGCTGTAACAGCAAGACCAAATGGATTTAATATATCAGCAAATGTTCTAACAGCAAGAGTTAATGGAGTGAATGAAACAGTAACAGATCCAAGATCATATACAGTTGGAAAATCAAATGTAACAGCATCTAAAACAAGTATTGCATATGACCCGAACGGAGTACAAAGACCAGGAGCAGGTACAACTAGAAACGTATATGAAAATGATACAATACATTATACAATAAGATTAGAAAATTCAGGAAATGAACCAACAACAATAAACTTAAAAGATTATCTTCCAGCAGGAGTAACTTTAGATATAAGCTCTACAAATCTTACACCAGCTGAAATTAATCAATTGTTTATAGGTTCTGGAATTACAGGTTCTGGTATGACAATAACATTACCATCAAATACACCAATAACAATAACATTTACTACAGTGGTAACTGGAAATCCAAATAATTCGTCACAAAACAGTATTAGAAATTATGGAATGATAAATGATACAACACAGATACAAGATAGTGTAACATATAATATACAAAGACCTACAATAAGTGTAAACAAGAGTAGTAATATACCAGCTACTACCAGACTGCTAAAAGGAGATAAAATAATATACACAATCTCTGTAGCATTAACACAAGGAAACATAGTAAAAGGAGTTACTGTAGAAGATACAATACCAACAGGAACGGCGTTTAGTCAAATAGTGAGTGGAACAGGTACATATCAAGCAGGAACACCTGGAAAAGTGGTATTTAATCTACCAGATATAACATCAGCAAATTCTCCGGTAGCGGTACAATTTGAAGTAGAAGTTACACAAGATAACAAAGCTAACTTAGCAGGAAGTACTACTCAAAGAGAACAAGTTACAAATACTGCAACAGCATTTGCAAATAATATTTTAACAACAGGTCAAGGCTCAAATACAGTAAATACATTATTAGAACTATATGCAAATGTACCAGTAAGAAAAACTGTATATGAAGAAAGTTATGAAGAAATCACATTACATTATCCTGAATTATTCAGTCAAGGAGTACCTATTGGACAAAACAATACAGGATCATTACAAGTATTTGCTAATAATGAGCTATTCGCAACACTGACTATAACTAGAAGTAGTAAGTCATATATAGTATTGACACTTACAATAGCTGATACTACTCAAACTATTGAGATAGGAGGTGTATATTCAGGATATACTACTCAAAATGGTCAGACTGCACAGCAAGTATTTAACGGGCCTCCAGCACATATACATAACTGGTATCAGTCAGGATATCCAGGGACACAAACTGTACCGCCTGGATCATATGGACAGGATGGTTCTGGAAACGATATGGTTTTCATAAAGATTGAAGATGTAAATATAGGTACAGGTCAATATGGATATAACTATCGTACTTCAAGCTCTGCTATACCAGCTAATACATTTAAAGCTAAAATAGAAGGATATACATTAAATGGAGATTACTATGTAGATATTATAGACATTCCAACAAGTGGAAATGCATCATTTGCAGGAGTACCATATGGAACTTATACAATAACAGAGCTAAATTGGGCAGGAACTGATGAGATGGGACCAGCGTATGGATATAGGGTATTAATGAGAAGAAATAATAATTCAACCCCAACAACAAGCTCAACTGCAATAACTAATCAAAATGGTATAAATATTACTATAAATAGCTTAACACAGTCAAATGTGGATATTGGTAATATACATTAAATCTTAAAAGATAATAAAGACTAATACAAAAAAAGCAGAAATAATTGAAGTGAACTAAATGAGGTTCACTTCAATTTATTATCTGCTTTTTATGACATTAATATTATATTTCAGTTATATTTTTATTACTTTTATCATTGCCATTGTATTTAGTAATATAATATTATTAAGATATTTTAATCTGATGAAAGGAATACTAGAAAGATTAATTACACAAAAGAAAAATGTAAAGGTGAATAAATTGAAAATCCAGAAATTACCATATTATCTTATAGATGTAAAATATATAAGAGAAGATATAACTGAAAAGAATAAAAAATTAAGAGTAACTACAAATCCGGAAGAAAAAGCACAACTAAAAGCTGACATTGAGAAATGCTATGAGGAAATAAAAAAAGTAGTTTTAAAAGTTGAGCAAGAACAAGAAAGACTTTTAGAAGAAGAAGTAGACATACAAGAAGATGTGGAAGAACAAAATTTAAGTGAAAAACAATTAAGTCACCAAATAAGAAAATTAAAAGATGAACAAAGGATAGTAAAAGCATTTCAAAAATTAGTAAATACACCAACAGTTTTAAAAAACATTCGGAGTAGAACATGAAGTTAAAATTAACATAGAAGAAGAAAAAGAAAAATTAAGAAGACTGACTGAAATAAAACAGAAAAGAATAGAAGAGAAAGAAAAACAAAAATTAACAGAAGAATTAACAGGATTAGAAAAAATAGCTACATTTGAAAACGATATGGGAAAACTGCAAATAAATCCTGAAGAGTATAGGAAATGGCTTGAAAGAAAACCAGAAAAAGAACTCTCAGATTCTGAAATATATTATAAGGCGCAATTTGAAAAGTTGCTTTTACAAAAAAGAGAACTTGGTGAAATAACAAAAACAATAGAAGAAACTAAAAGAAGACCTTCGATATTTTCAGGAATTAGAAATGTATTATCTAAAGTACCATATTTAGGAAAGATATTTAAGCCTGAACTTAAAATGTTATCTGAAGGTTCTAATAAAGATGATAATAATCAGGAAACACAGGTAAAAGTAGATAATCTGCAAGAAGACATTTATAACAAAATAGAATTAGATAAAAATCAAATATATAATAATATAAATGTAAGAAAAGAAAAAAATAATAAACGACTAGAGCAAATTGAATTAAGACAAGAAAAACAGAATGAAGAACAGAAAGAAGAATGGATAAATCCAGAAAAATATACGGGAAAAGAATTAATAAAAATAAGTGAAAGATTGCAACGAGAAAGAAGAAACAGATTAAAAACAAGAGAAAATGCAGCAAAAGAGATAGGTCTAATTGAAAATATAAACAGAAGTAAACCAGTAAAAGAGAAGAGAACAATAAGTGGATTTAAACACGGATTTAAGAAAGGATTATTGAAAGCAACAACTGGACTTGCAGTGGCAATATACCTTACTAGTGCATTTAATGTTTTATCATTAGAAGACAATAAATTAATATATGCAGCAGAGCACTATCAAAGTGTAGATCAAACGATGGAAGAAGAAACAGAAACTGAATTATCATATATAGTAAATGAACAAACAGAAGAAGCAGAAGAAGAAAACGAAACAGAAGAAGTAGAAGAAGAAAACGAAACAGAAGAAGCAGAAGAAGAAAACGAAACAGAAGAAGCAGAAGAAGAAAACGAAACAGAAGAAGCAGAAGAAGAAAACGAAACAGAAGAAGTAGAAGAAGAAAACGAAACAGAAGAAGCAGAAGAAGAAAACAAAACAGAAGAAGTAGAAGAAGAAAACGAAACAGAAGAAGTAGAAGAAGAAAACAAAACAGAAGAAGTAGAAGAAGAAAACGAAACAGAAGAAGTAGAAGAAGAAAGAGAAGCAGAAAAAAGAGAAGCAGAAAAAAGAGAAGCAGAAAAGAGAGAGGCAGAAAAGAGAGAGGCAGAAAAAAGAGAGGCAGAGAAAAAAGAGGCAGAAAAGAGAGAGGCGGAAAAAAGAGACGCAGAGAACAGAAAAGTAGTGCAAGACATAGGGTATAAACAAAAAGAATATATATATTCAGCACCTGTAACAAATGCCAAAGAAGTAAATGAAGCCTTAAAAAATTTGAATAGTAGAATATCTGTTAAAACTAGTGATGTAAATAACATAAGAAAAATAATAGACGAAAATGAATCAAGCAGGATAGTAATTTTAGATAGTAAAGCAGAATTTAAAAATGGTGCTTTTAAGGATATAAATATAGGTTACCCGATGACTACTCTTGTTTCAACAGTATATGAAAACCCTTCTTGTTTAGATGCCTCTGATTCTAGGATGGCAGAAGCAATTAATGTGGCTCAACAAATCCAGAGTTTCACAAAAGAACTTACGAAAGACTGTAAAACTGAAGAAGAAAAAATTAAAGTTATTTTTGAATATGTATCTAAGCATGTAACTTATGACACGAATCTAGCTAAAAAAATAACTGGTACGGAATCAATAGAGAATGTAGGAGAAAGAATTTCTGCAAAAAACGAGATATTTATGGATGATGAATATTACTTAAAAGGTATTTCCAACTTGATTAATGGAGGAAAGGCAAAAGGAGTTTGTTTTAATATTTCAAATTATACAAACATGCTAATGGATTCAGTTCGGCATTGATTGTAAAACAGTAGAAGGCAAAGCAGGAGGTGTAGGTCATGCATGGAATGCTATAACAACCAGTGACGGTAAAGAGATTAATCTTGATGCTACTTTTGCTGCTACATCCGGAATGAACTATGAGTACTTTATTTTTACAGATGATGTACAAGAAAGATAAAATGTATAAAACAAAGCAGAGAGGGATAGTAATCTGCTTTGTTTCTTTTTTATTACATTTATATTATTTTTTGGTTGCTTTTACTACTTATATAGCATTTTATCATATAATATTATTAGATAGGATATTTATAATTTACGGAAGGATAAACGAAATAATTTAACTTTAACAAAGGAAAAATATAAAGGTGAAAAAATATGAATGAATCAAGATTAAGGTATTACCTGATAAACGTAAAATACATAAAGCAAGATATAATAGAAAAGAATAAAACACTAAGAGAAGCGGAAAGTCCAGAAGAAAAATCAAGGATAAAATCTGAGATTGATAAATGTTATGCAGAAATAAAAAAAGAAGTTGTACGTTTAGAAGATGAACAAAAAAAGTTTTTAGAAGCAGAAGCAGAAGCAGAAGGTAAAACAGAAGAGCAACCAGTAGAGAGCTTAAGTGAGAATCAATTAAGAACTCAAGCAAGACATTTAAATGATAGAATAAGAATGGTGAAAGCTTTTCAAAAAATAGTAAATACTCCTACGGTATTAAAAAACATTCGGAGAAGATCATAGAGTTGATATTAATATAATAGAAGAACAAGAAAAGCTAAAAGAAATAACAAAAGTACAAGAAAAAAATCTAGAAACGAAAGCTTTAGAAAGATTACCATATGAATTAAAAGAATTAGATCAAATAGCTGCTTTTAGTGGCAACATGGGTGAGTTAGAAATAGATGAGGAACGATATGAAAGATGGTTCCAAAACAGACCTAGAAAAGAATGCTCAGAAGAAGTAATAAGACATAAAGATAATCTTAGAAGAAGAAATGACGAAAGAAAAGCTCTTAATGAACAACTTAAACAAAATGAGTTAGAGCTACAAAAAATAAATGAAGAACTTGAGAAACAATGGGAACTAGCAATAAAAAATGAAGAACAAAATTCAAGAAGCAATAGAACAATGTTTTCTAGAATAAGAAACGCACTATCTAGAATACCATTTTTAGGAAATATATTTAAACCTAAATTGTTATTACCAAGTGGAGTAATGACAGAGCTTAACAAATTAGAAAGTGAAAGAGATACATTTGCTAAAGATAAAGTAAATGACATACAAGCGACTCTTGAAGATAAGTCTAAATTTGCTTTAAAGTATGACAAAAATGAAATATATAATATTATGACCTCAAGAAAAAAAGAAATAGAGGAAAAATTAACGAGCCCTCAAATTCAACAAGAACAAGAACAGGAACAAGAGCAAGTGTTGTTTATAAACCCAGAAGGTAAATCATTAGAAGAGTTACGAAACCTAAGCAAACAATTTCAGGCTGCACATAAACAAGAGGAAAAAGAAAGACGTGAAGTAGAGGAAAGTGGAAAGCCTAAGCATAAAATATTATATGATTATGATAAAAATGTAGCATGGGTGGTTCCAGTAGAAGAAAAAGAAAAGGCTGATGTTACAACAAGGGATACGGTTTTAATAAGAGAAGAAATAATTGAACCAGGAACATTAGAAGTGGTGACTCCAGAGGAAAAGGAAAGAAAGCAAGAAGAAAAAAAACAGGCTGATAAAGATAAAGATTACGTTACAAAAAAAGAGATGTCATCAGAAAGAAATAAACGTGAGATTAGAGGATTTAAAAAATCTTTCAAAGGAAAGTTTAGAGCAGCAGCGGCAGCAGCATTAGTTATGGCTATTTGTGTTAGTGGTCATTTAGCTGATACAGTTGGAGCAATAACAACAGAACCAGATCTGAATTCAACAATGCCATATACAGATGTGGTTATTCCAGGAAATGAAACACAAGAAGAAGCGACACAAGAAGAAGCAACACAAGAAGAAGCGACACAAGAAGAAGCGACACAAGAAGAAGCGACACAAGAAGAAGCGACACAAGAAGAAGCAACACAAGAAGAAGCGACACAAGAAGAAGCAACACAAGAAGAAGCGACACAAGAAGAAGCAACACAAGAAGAAGCGACACAAGAAGAAGCAACACATGAAGAAGCAACACATGAAGAAGCAACACATGAAGAAGCAACACATGAAGAAGAAGCAGAACATGAAGAAGAGACAACACATGAAGAAGAAGCAGCAGAACGAGCAGCAGCAGAACGAGAAGCAGCAGAACGAGAAGCAGCGGAAAGAGCAGCAGCAGAACGAGCAGCAGCAGAACGAGCAGCAGCAGAACGAGAAGCGGCAGAACGAGAAGCAGCAACACAAGAAGAATATAGTATAGAATATTCATCATCTCTTGACAACCATATGAGAACTAATAATTCACACAACTTATCAAGCGAAACTGTTAATCTAATAAATAATTCTTTAGCAGGGTTAAATCCTGTGTTGGTTATACCAAGGGAAGATGTAGCGAATATAAATGATATATCAGCAGTAATACATTCAAGAGAACATAGTAGAGCAGTAATTTTAGATACTAGGTCAAGAACTGAACAAATAGATGGAGTTAGTAGTTATGTAGTAAATATTGGGTACCCTATGGATGTACTTGTTTCAACAGCATACTCAAACCCTTCATTATTACAGAATTGGATTTCTGATACGGAATTAGCAGAATCTCGACCAGAATTAGCTTCTCGAGCAGAAGAAGCTCTTAGAATCGCTGGACAAGTTAGATCATTTACTACAAATCTTTTAGATCAAAATTTAACAGGTAATCAACGTAATTCATCAGATGCACAAATCGCTTGTATATTTGAATATATAGCTAATCATTCAAGCTATGATACTTCCTTAGCTAGTCAAGCATCTGCTAGTAGAAGTAGAGAGATTTTCATGGATGATGACTATTTTACAAATGGAGTTCAAAACTTAATAAATGGTGGAACTGCAAGTGGAATTTGTTTAACTATGTCAAAATATATGAATGTATTTTTAGATACTCTTCCTCGGAATTGATTCCAGAACAGTAGCCGGTTACGTGGGTAGTAGTGGTGCATACCATGCATGGAATGAAATAAGTACTCCAAATGGAATTGTAACTGCTGATGCGACATTTGCTAGTGCTTTTAGAACTCAAGGAGATATGATGCAATTTCTTTCTTCTGGCGAACGTGGAAATGAAAGATAAAATATATAATGATATAAAAAATAAAAGTAGACATATGTCTACTTTTTGTTTGCTGTTATGGAGTGCAGAAACTATTTTATTTTTTCTATTGTGATTTTAAGGTTATGTTTATGAGCAATTCTTAATAAAGTTTCGAAAGAGAATCTTCTTTGGCCGATTTCATAACTTTGAATAGTCATTTTGCTCAAATTAATGCTCTTTCCAAATTCTTTTTGTGTTAACTCTGTCCATTGTCTAATAATTTTCATTATATCCTTTTCCTCGTAATCATTTGCTACTATTTTCATACTTATAATCACCTCTATTGACAAGCATACACTTAGTATGTATAATTTGATTAAAAAGCATACTATACGTATGCCAAGTTAATTTGTAAAAATAATTGTATTTGTATTATGAGGTAACTATGAAAAGAAATAAATCTACTAAAAAAACGGGAATAAATGAAAAATTTAAAAAAATATCTTTGAATCTATTTGATAATGCTAAAAATAATTTGTTTTACATTATATTTTATATTATACTTTTATGTGTTAGTTTAGAAATAATAAAGACAATAAATGTAAATAAAATAGGTTTCACAAATTTAGGTGAATCTGAATTTACCAAAATAGCTACAGGGATAACAATTATTTTAAGTTTAATATATTTTTTCTTATTTAAAAACATGGACAGAAAAAAGAAAATTAATTTAGAAAAAATATTTTTATATGTAATGATTCCTATAGGAATGCTGTATATGATTTTAATGCCAATAGGCTCAGTGCCAGATGAGAACAATCATTTATTTAGGTCTTATGAAGTGTCTTTAGGACATCTAACTTCAGAGGTTAATGAGCAAGGTGGAGGAGGAAGCGAATTACCAATTGGATTAACAGAAATTGTTTTTAATTTTAGAGAAGATGTAGAAGAAGATACATATAAAACATGGTTAGAGAAAGTGAAAATAGAAAACATAACTAATGAAACTGAATTTAATCCTCATGGAATGTCATTATATTCATTTCTATGTTACTTGCCACAAGCTTTAGGAATTGCTATAACTAGAATATTTACATCAAATCTATTATTACAAGCTTATGGAGGAAGAATTATAAATTTTGTTGTATGCATATTTATAATGTGGTTTTCATTAAAGAAAATTCCTTTTAAGCAACTAACATTTCTTATAATAGCGTTTTTGCCAATGGTATTTCAAGAAATTATATCTCTTTCAGCAGATGGAATAACAATAGCTTCAGCTACACTAGTTGTTTCATATGTTTTGTTTTTAATATATGAAAAGAAAGGTCAATTAAACAAAATAGATTATATAATATTAATTAGTTCCTGTCTGGTATTAGCTATGGGTAAAATTGTGTATCTGCCGATATGTTTGTTATTATATGGAATACCAAAAGATAGATTTAAAAGTAATAAAGATAAATTTATTAAAATAACTAGTATTGTTGGAGTAATATCAATTCTAAATTTTACATGGCTTATGTATGCTACCAGACATTTAATAGAAGTCAATCCATATGTGAATCCAAAAGAACAGTTAAAATTTATTTTATATAACCCTATCAAATATTTAACAGTTATTATAAATTCATTAAGACAGATGGATTGGATTATATGGGACTATCCAATGCAACTTGTTGGAACTTGGTTAGGATGGCTTAATATAAGATTATCAAATTTATTCCAATTACCACTATTAATATTATTAATTTTTTCAATTGTGTGTGAAAACTATAAGAAAATTGTAATAGATAATAAACTTAAAATATTAGCATTTTTTATTGTATTTATAACAATAGTACTAATTTTTACAAGTCTATACATATCATGGAACGCACTGCAAAATTGGACAGTAGAAGGTATACAAGGAAGATATTTTATACCACTACTGTTATTAATAGCAGTATTTAGCTACAATCATTATATTGTGATAGAAAAAAAGATACCATACAGATACATTTTACTATTTATGATCTTTGTAAATATACATGCACTAGTAAGTATTTTAAATGCATATATAGGCTAGATGTGTAAAAGTGAAAAGTAGCAATGTAAAACAACAATTAACAGCACTACGAATAGTGCTGTTAATTGTTAATTTTATTTAGTTTTAAGACTAACGATATAAAACCCTAATATTCTGTATTCATTTAAATTAGCATTTGTAGGATTTTCAATTTTCTTATCACTAAAATCTAAATTGGTGGGAAATCGGGGATTCGAACCCCGGACCTTGGCATTAAGAGTGCCCTGCTCTACCAACTAAGCTAATTTCCCAAAAGTGTAATATAAAAGTTTGATAACGATTTAATTATAAAACAATTAGCTTTAATTTGTCAATCAAAAGCATTTAAATTACTTAAAAAAGTATATTATATAATATACTGGAAAAAATAACCTTAAAATTTATGAAAGGAAATTTTAAGTATGAATAAAGATTTTAAAATAAAAAGCATAGTAGTACTTATGCTTGTTTTAGTAGTTATATCAGCAGGAACAGGGGTATATGCGATTAAATTAAAAGAAAGGTATACAGTTGCAACAAACAATAACTATAATGAAGCTTTTACCAATTTAGTTAATTATATGAATAATGTAGAAAACACTTTAGCAAAAGCAATGATTACAAAAAGTTCAGAACATTCTGCAGAAACAATGACAAAGATTTGGAGAGATGCAAATTTGGCAAGTGTATATTTGGCCAGAATTCCATTTAATTCAGAAGGTTTATCACAAACTGAAAAGTTTTTAAATCAGGTAAGTGATTATTCGTATTCACTATCGAGGAAGACTATAAATAAACAGGAACTAACAGACGAAGATTTTAATAATATACAAACTCTATATAATTACAGTATTGAGGTACAAAATACGTTAAACCAATTATCAGAAGAATTATTTGATGGAACTATATCTTGGGATGATCTTCAAATAAATAATAATTTACAGTTTGCACAAACAGTTGACAATATTTCGATATTTTCACATATTGACCAAAACTTAAATGAATTTGAAGGATTGATTTATGATGGAGCATATTCAAATCATGTTAGCAAACCAGAGAAAAAAGGATTAACAGGAAATGATATAGATGAAGAAGAAGCAAAAGCAAAAGTAAATGGTTTTTTTAAAGATGAGATAATAGAAAACATATATACAAATGGATTTTTAGAAAATGCAGATATTCCATCATATGATTTTTTAGTGAAAATAAAAGACAAAAACCATAAAATCAATATATCTGTATCTAAAAAAGGTGGGCATATAGTTCAAACATCAACAGATAGAGAAGTACATGAAGAAAAAATATCACAAGATGAAGCAAATGAAATAGGAAAGAAGTATTTGTTAGAAAAAGGATATGGGAATATGAAAGAAACATATTATATAAAAAGAAATAATATAGTAACTATTAACTATGCATTTGATGATAGCGGAATTATTATATATCCAGATTTAATTAATGTAAAAGTAGCACTTGACAATGGAGAAATATTGGGAATAGAAGCAGCAGGATACATGAATTCCCATACTAGAAGAGAATATCCTAATAAAAGAATAACAATTGAAGAGGCAAAAGAAGGACTAAATAAGAAACTCAATATTAAAAGTGAAAGACTTTCTGTAATTCCTACTGAATGGAAAACTGAAATATTGTGTTATGAATTTATAGGAGAAATTGAAAATAAAGAATTTCTAGTTTATATAAATGTTGAAACAGGAAAAGAAGAGGACATATTAATTATTTTAGATACACCTGGTGGGAAACTAACAATGTAATATATATATAAATGAGATGTCTTAAAGGCATCTCATTTATATATTAATTCAAAGTAAAAAGCCTTGCAATTGTAGTAAAATTATTATAATATATCAATAGTAACTTAATATAAGTAATTTGAATAAATTATTATATAAATAATTTCCATAACTTAACTAAAAATTATGGAAATTAAATAATAAGGAGGTAGGATTGCAAGTAAAGATAAAAGACTGGAATATAAATTATGAAGTAATAGGAGAAGGTAATCCGGTTATTTTACTGCACGGATGGCTTGCTACATTAGAAACAATGCGTCCGATTGCTAATAGTCTTAAAAAAGATTTTAAAGTATATTTAGTTGATGTTATAGGATTTGGGAAAAGTGATTTGCCAGAACATCCTCTAAATTCAAACGATTTTGGAGATTTTTTAGAAGAATTTATTAACAAATTAGAAATAAAGAATCCTGTTTTAATAGGCCATTCAAATGGTGGTAGAGTAGTTATAAATGCAGTAGGAAGAGGATTAGTGTCTCCAAAGAAAATTGTTCTAATTGATAGTGCAGGGATTAAACCTAAAAGAAAACTAGATTACTATATTAAAGTCACAATATTTAAAATTGGAAAATTTATTCTTAACTTATTACCAAACACAAAGAAAATAAGAGAGTTTAAAGAGAAGTTAAGAGATAAGGTAGGTTCTAGTGACTATAAAGCGTCAGCGCCAGTATTAAAAGAAACAATGAAAAAGATACTGGTAGAAGACTTAAGAGACCTGTTACCTAAAATAAGTGTACCTACTTTATTGATATGGGGATCAAATGATACTGCAACTCCAATAAGTGATGCAAAACTGATGGAAAAGTTAATACCGAATTGTGGTCTTATAGAATATAAAGGGGCCAGTCATTTTTCTTATTTGGAAAATATAGAAAATTGTAATATTGTACTTAAAGAATTTTTAAAAACATAAAATATAAAAAAAGAGGTTTAAAGTGGAAAAAGTATTATTAAACATTAATTTAATTTTGTTTCTGATTTTTTTCTATAAAAAAACAAAGCAAGGGCTACATATCTTACAGCTAGAAAACTACTATAATGATAGATATATAGTATGGATGAAAAAAAACATAAAGAAGGTGTTAAATATTAACACAATAGCTTTATTAATTATACCAATCATATTATATATAATTAACCAAAATACAGTAGCTTTAATTGTTAACATTTTAGCATATCTAGCTTTATTAGCATCTTTTAAAAAGACGAAAGAAAAAAAAGCTTTTGTTAATACTATAAGAATTAAAAGAATGTATGGAACATATTTGATAATAATTTCTGTAATCTGGATATATGCGAACATATCTGATTACAGAATATTCCTAAGTTTAGTAAATGTGATAGCGATGCTAGCATATGTTTTTGTCTATATAATAAGCTTAATAAATAGACCAATAGAAAACTATATTAGAAGAGGGTTTTGCAAAAAAGCAACTAAAAAATTAAAGGAAATGCCAGATTTAAATGTTGTTGGAATTACAGGAAGTTATGGGAAAACAAGTGTAAAGTATCTTTTAAATACTATTCTTTCACAAAAATATAATACATTAATGACACCAGAAAGCTATAATACAACAATGGGTGTTGTAAGAACAGTAAATGAAAAATTAACATCAATACATCAGTTATTCATATGTGAAATGGGTGCAAAATATATTGGAGATATAAAAGAAATTTGTGATATAGTAAAACCACAATATGGTGTCTTAACAGCAATAGGTCCTCAACACCTTGACACAATGAAATCATTAGAAAATGTTAGAAAAACAAAATTAGAACTAATTGATAGTATTCCAGATGAAGATGGAATAGCAATCGTAAACTGGGAAGATGAAAATATAAGAGAGTCTAAAATTAATAAAAGAATAATTAAATATGGACTCACAGATGAATCAGACTACTATGCAAAAGACATATACATAGATGAAAAAGGTTCAAGTTTTGATGTAGTAATTCCTGAAAAGGAAAATATACGAATAAAAACAAAACTGCTTGGGAAATTAAACATTATAAATATTGTTGCAGCAGTTGCGGTTGCAGATAAATTAGGTTTGACAGCAGAAGATATAAAAACAGGAGCAAAATATATAAGACCAGTTCCTCATAGGTTAGAATTAATACAAAATAAAAATGGAAGCATTATTATAGATGATGCATATAACTCTAATATTAAAGGTGCTAAAATGGCACTTGAGGTACTAAAGTCTTTTGAAAACAAAAAAAGAATTTTAGTAACTCCTGGAATAGTGGATTTAGGAGATAGGTCTAAAGAGCTAAATAAGGAGTTTGGGACTATGGCAACAGAAAGTAGTGACTATATAATATTAGTTGGTAGCGAACAAACACTTTCGATTTTAGAGGGAATACAAGAAAGAAACTATCCATCAGATAAATTTTTTATGGCTAAAAACTTAGAAGAAGCATTTGTAAAAATGAATGAGATTATGGATAGTAATAGTGTAGTATTATTAGAAAATGATTTACCAGATAACTATCTGTAATTTTAAAATACTGTACTTTAAAAAAATGAAAGGTGAGATTAAAAATGAAAATTAAATTAGGTGTATTTTTTGGAGGGGAATCTGTAGAACATGAAATATCTGTAATAACAATGAGTCAGGCTATTTCAAGTATAAATCCAGATAAATATGAAATTATACCAATATATATATCAAAAAAAGGAGTAATGTATACAGGAGATGATTTATTAGATTTAGATCAATATAAAGATTTAGAAGTTTTACTAAAAAGAAGTTATCAAGTATCAGTTATAAATGATGGAAAAAATGTAAAGATAGTAAGATATCCTGCTCCATTAATTGGGAAGAAGGTATTAAATACAATAGATATTGCATTTCCAATAGTCCATGGAACTAACTCAGAAGATGGAACAATTGCTGGATTTTTAACAATGCTAGGAATTCCTTTTGTAGGACCAGATATAATGGCATCAAGTGTTGGTATGGATAAAATACTAATGAGAAAAGTATTAAAAGAATCAGGATTACCAGTATTAGATTATGTTTCGTTCTATAGTATGGAATACATAAAAGAAGAAGGAAAAATATTAAAACAGATTAATGAAAAATTAGAGTTCCCATTAATTATAAAGCCGGGAAACTTAGGTTCAAGTGTAGGAATTAAAAAAGCTAAGAATAAAGCAGAGTTAGAAGATGCAATTGAATTTGCAATGGAGTTTTCTGATAGAATAATAGTAGAAAAAGCGATAGAAAACTTAAAGGAAATAAATTGTTCTGTAATAGGAAATATAATTGAAAGCGAAGCTTCTGTATGTGAAGAACCAATTCAATCTGATGAAATATTAAGCTATTCAGATAAATATATGGCTGGAAATAATAAAGGGAAAAGCGGAAAAGGTGTCTCAGGGAATAAAACAGCAGGAAAAGGGATGGCAGTTTCTAATAAAAAACTACCAGCAGATATTAGTGATGAAACGAGAAATATAATACAAAAACTAGCAAAAGAAACATTTAAAGTATTAGGTTGTAGTGGGGTTTCAAGGGTAGATTTCTTGATAGACCAAGACATAGATGAGATATATGTGAATGAAATAAATACTATACCAGGTGCTTTATCATATTATTTATGGGAAGCTTCAGGAAAAACATTTGAACAGGAATTAGACGAATTAGTAGATATAGCGCTAAAAAGAGAGCGTGAGAGAGATAAACTAACATTCTCATATGATCAGAATATACTAGCTTTACAAGGAACGAAAACAGGTATGAAGAACTAAAACATTAATTTTTGGATAGAAACCCTTCACAAATGAATAAAAAAATGATATAATGAAATCGAATTTTACCTAAGGCTTGGGGGATGTTTAAATGATTTTTAAAGATTATTATAAGATTCTAGGATTAGAAACTAACAAAGCTACTATATCCCAAATAAAAGTAGCGTATAGAGAGCAGGCGAAAAAGTTTCATCCAGATGTCAATATAAATAATAAAAAATATGAGGAGAGATTTAAGGACATAAATGAAGCATATAAAGTGCTTTCTAATTCTTCAAGCAAAAGAAAATATGATAGAATATGGAACCACAACGTTGGAAACACAAGTAAACACACATCATATGCAAAAAACTCCAAAAGAAAAGATCCGCTATTTACAGAATTTTTTCATATGTTTTTTGGAAACATAGAAGAATATGAAAACAGAAAAGAAATAAGAGCTGAGAAAGCATATAAAGGTGAAAATGTAGAAACAGAACTTAATATATCAGTTGAAGAAGCATTTAGAGGAAAAGAAAAATCAATTGGTGTACGAACAGTAGAAGGGAAACTAAAAAAATTCAAAGTTGAAGTTCCTGCTGGTATACAAAATAATGAAAAGATAAGAATAGTTGGACAAGGTAAAGAAGGCACTTCCGGAGGTAAAAACGGAGATTTATTAATTAGAGTAAAAATAAAAAATGATAATAAATTTAAATTAATTGGACATGATTTAAAAGCAAATTTATACCTAACTCCCTGGGAGGCTGCATTAAGTACAAAAATTACATTTGCAGGAATAAATGAAGACATACAAGTATATATACCATCAGGGATACAGAGTGGAGATACTATAGTTATAGAAGATAGAGGATATAAAGATGGCAAAGGTGCAAGAGGAAAACTGATTCTAGAAGCAAAAATAATGATACCAAAAGCGCTAAATGAGAAGGAAAAGAAGCTATTTAAAGAATTAAAAGAAATATCGAAATTTGATCCAAGAGTTTTAGTATAAAGTTACATTGACATATATATTAAAATTATATATAATTATTACTGTACAAATGAAAAATAACATTTTAAAAAAATGTATTAGAAAAGGAGTATAAAATGGAAGAAGAAAACTTTCAAGGAAAATATTTCAGTATTACAGATCCACAGGACGTAAGTACTGTTATATATCAGGTGAACAGAACTGAAAGAGAATACTCAAAGACTGCACCAAGGTTCACAGTTGAAAGACTTGAGTATTCAGAAGAATTTATAGGAGACAATAAGAAGAAAACATTTTTTGTAGACAACCCTGCGCCAGATGGAAATCCACTAGTTATTCTGTCTTTTGCAAAACAAAAAGTGGTAGTTAATATGGGGTTTTTAGATTATGATGTTATAAAGATATCAAAAAAGCCGATACCAATGAAATTTACAACTTTATATAATGAACAAGAAACAGTGTATAAAGAATTTGCATATACACCAAATATGAAAAGGCCAATTTCTATAATTGACCCAGAAACTACAGAAGAAATTAAACCAACATTGTATTTTGATGAAGAAGCAAATGAAGTAAAAGGTAAATGTAAATTGAAACCACAGAAGCAATATTTTGCTTTTGAAATTCGAGAAGAAAAGAAAAAGTAATAGGCTGAAAGGAGTCGGAAATATGGCAGAGGAGAAAGAACCTGCAAATGCGGGCGAATTGAAAGTTATAGAAGAAGATGCGGAAAAAGTAAATAAGGATTGGGAAGAAAAAGGTTGTGCAGCTAACTGTGCATTACCTGTAGTTGGCGATAAGCGGAATACAAATAGAAGATGGTAATGCAATAACAATGAATTTATCAGAAATATTTGGAAAAGAAGTTATAACACTTCCAGCAGAAACAGACCCCGCGAAAAATAAAGCTAAAAGAGATGAGGCTAAAAGAACTGAGACTGAAAAAGCTGAAACTAAAAAAACAAATACTGGAGAAGGAAGATAGACTTTCTAGATAATATACCTACCAATGAAAAGGTGAAGTAGATGGGTTTTTTTGAAGGACTTAAAAGAGCAATTCTTAAAATAAAAGGAAAACTAATTGTAAGTGCAATACTTATACTAGTAATAATAGTATGGGGTGTTGCACCGTTTAGCGTTGCGATGAAAAATGCAGGATCTACAAGAATAGATTTAGGAAATGATAAATTCATGTGGGCTGCTGCAAATAACAGTGAATTTTCATGGGATGTATTTTTTCTAGATCTTGGACATTACATAACACACCCATTAGAAGCAATAAAATTATGCTTTACTGAATCATCAGACACTGATGTTACAAGAAATTATGCACATTCATTTTTCTATGTAACAAAATGGTTTTTAGGTATGTATAGTATAGCAGTATTAATTGGAATTATAAACGCATATCCTAAGCATGAGTATGATGAAATAGAACATGGTTCAAGTGATTGGAGTGAAAATGGAGAGCAATATAAAGTTTTACATAAAAGAAAAGGTATTATTTTAGCAGAGAAAAACTTTTTGCCAGTTGACAAAAGAGGAAACGTAAATGTATTAGTAGTACGGAGGATCTGGTGCTGGTAAATCTGCATCATATGTTATACCAAATGCAATTCAATTACTAGGTTCATATGTATTTACAGACCCTAAAGGAGAACTATATGATAAAACAGCAGGATATTTTAAATCAAGAGGATATGATATAAAAGTTTTAAACTTAATCCGTCCACAAAACAGTGATGGATATAATCCACTGCATCATATAAGTAGTGAAATAGATGTAGATATTATAGCAAATACAATAGTAAAAGGACAACAAGTAGAAGGAAGTAAAGCTGATCCATATTGGGATGATATGTCTGAAATGCTATTAAAAGCATTAATATATTATTTAAAAGCAGTAAGACCGCCAGAAGAACAAAACTTGGCAAGTTGCGCAGAAATGGTTAGAGCAGCAAACAACAGTAGTGGAGATAACTTGCTTACAAATCTAATGAATCAATTACCATATGATCATCCAGCAAGAATGTTCTATAAGTCTATAGAAATAGCTCCAGAGAAAACATATAGTTCAATCCTTAGCTCACTTCAATCTAAGCTAGGTAAATTTGATTCAAGAGAAATAGCAGAACTAACATCAACAGATACAATAAACTTTACTGAAATTGGAAGCAAAAAAACAGCAGTATACGTTATATCATCAGATACACATACAGCATACGATTTCTTGTTAACAATATTCTTTTCACAAATGATACAGCAATTATATGATTTTGCAGACTTAAGTGGAGGGACACTTCCAATAGCTACATACTTTATACTAGATGAGTTTGCAAATATAGGGCAAGTACCAGATTTCGATAAGAAGATATCTACATCAAGAAGTAGAAAAATATCATTTAGCGTTATATTACAAAACCTAGATCAATTAGAAGCAGTGTATAAAGAATCACATGAAACAATTATTGGTAACTGTGACACACACCTTTTCTTAGGTTCTAACTCACAAAAAACAGTAGAGTATTTTTCAAAAGCATTAGGAGAAAAAACAATAACAAGAGATAGTGTTAATGTTAACAAAGACAGGGAAGACTGGAAAACAGGAAAAAGTGAATCTGACCAAATAATGGGAAGAGCATTACTAACACCAGATGAATTAAGAAGATTAGATAATGATTTATGTATTATTTATGAAAAAGGTTTAAAGCCTATAAAAGCAAATAAATATTACTATTTTAAATATTCAACAGCAAGAGTAGTAGCGAGACATACATTAGATCATAATGATGTTACTGTAAAAAGAGGTGATTGGAGAAAATATAATCCATATAACCCATATCAAGAAAATGATGGCAGTAGTCCAGGAGGAAATGCTCAAACATTAGAAGCATTAGATGAATTATTTGAAGATGATAAACCGCCAGAAGATAAAAAACAAAATGATATGAGTACAGTTACACCAGAACAGAAAAAAGCAGAAGAAAAAAGACAACAGGAATTAGTAGACATTCAAAAAGAATTAGAAGCAAAATTTGATGAGTTATTTGGATCAATAGAAGATTAATAGTATGAAAAAGGCTGGTAAAACAGTCTTTTCTTTTTATTGAAATAGCAAACAAACTTTTGTATAAATTGTTGACGGCATACTCTTAATGTGATAAAATATCTATACTTGTAAAGAAAAATCTAAAAGGAAAGAAGAATTAATATGAAATTTGTACATATTGCAGATATGCATTTTGATACTCCTTTTACAGGCTTAAATAATTTGGGAGATATCAGAAGATTAGAACAAAGAAAAGTGTTTAAAAAAGTAATTGAATATATAAAGGAAAATGAAGTAGAGTATTTATTTATTGCAGGAGATGTATATGATAATGACTATGTTAAAAAATCAACAATAGAGTATATAAATAATCTATTTAAAGAGATACCAAATACAAAAGTTTTTATTACTCCAGGAAATCATGATCCATATACAAAAAACTCATACTATAGCACATATGAGTTTAATGATAATGTATATATTTTTAAAGGTAGCATTGAGAAATGTGAAGATGAATTTGTAAATATATACGGAATGGGTTTTAATGACTTTCATCTTGAAAATTCACAATTAGAAAATATGCAGATAGATAACTCTAGTAAACCAAATATACTTATTATACATTGTGATTTAAATGGTTCAAAAGATGAATTTGGATTTTCATATAATCCAATACTAGAATCAAAATTAAAAACATTGAAATTTGATTATGTAGCAATGGGACATATTCATAAATGTAATATAGGAAACGGTGGAAATATCATATATCCAGGTTCACCAATTTCTTTTGGATTTGATGAACTTGGTGAACACGGAATGGTTGTGGGGGAACTAACAAAGGGAAAGTTAGAGATAGAATTTATTAGATTAGATGAAAGAATATTTACAGAAATAGAAGTAAATGTTGAGAGCTTTAATTCAAAAGAAGACTTAATAGAAAACATTTCAAGCTTAAAATTAAGTGACCAAAACTTATATAAAATAATACTTGCAGGTGTGAGAAATTTTGAGATAAATACAAAAGAACTTTTTAATATGATATCTAATGATAATATATTGAAGGTAAAAGATAACACAAAGTTATGTTATGATATAGAGAGTTTAGCGAAAGAAAATAACTTAAAAGGGATATATATAACGGAAGTACTAAAAAAACTAGAAGATGGAATATATACAAAAGAAGAAGTTGAAAAAGCAATAGAGATAGGCTTAGAAGTAATGAAGTAGAAAGGGTAATTTATGAAAATTAATTACTTGAAGATTAATGGCTTTGGTAAATTTAAGCAAAAAAAAATTAATCTTGAGGATAAATTAAATATTATTTATGGCAAAAACGAGTCAGGAAAATCCAGTATGCTGAAATTTATTTCTAGTATGCTTTATGGTGCTTCAAAAAATAAAAATGGAAAAGACATGCCAGATTTTGACAAATTCAAACCATGGGACATAGACGAATTTTCGGGGAAGATAAGATATACTTTAGACAGCAATAAAACATATGAAGTATTTAGAGAATTCAAAAAGAAAAACCCAGTTATATATAATGAAAAAATGGAAGACATATCAAAAGAATTTAATATAAATACAAAAGGAATAGAGTTTTTCGAAGAACAGACAGGAATAGATGAACAGACATTTTTAAATACAACTGTTATAGAGCAAGAGTGTATGAAATTAGATAAATTAAGTCAAAACAGTATAATACAAAGAATAAGTAACTTAATGTCTTCTGGAGATGATAATATATCATATAAAAAATCTATTGATAAAATTAAAGATATGCAAACTGAACAGGTCGGTACAGAAAGGACTTCAGGAAGGCCGATAAATATAGTGGAACAAAAGCTAAAATATTTGGAAGCTGAAAAAAGAAAATTAGAATCATATAAAGAAAACGAACGGTGAAAATGTTTTAAGACAAGAACAGTTAGAAGAGCAATTAAAGATAGAAACAATAAAAAAAGAATTCTTGAAAGAAGTGAGAATAAATATAGATAGTAGCAGGATTAAAAACGCAGAGATTAATTTAAATTTAAATATGGAAAATGACTTGAATGAGAAAATTGTAAAGCTAGAAAGCAGGATTGAAGAAGAAAAAGAAGAGGCAAAAGTAAAACCAATATACATATATTTGCTTATTGCATCTTTAATAGCTATAATATGCACATACATATTTAGTAGAAATATATATATGAGTTCTATATTTCTAATTCCAATTATTATATGTATAATTAAAATAATAGGTGGAAAGAAAAGTTCAAACAGTAATATTAAGGAAGTTGAAAAAATTAAAAATGAAATAAAAGTACTAAAAGAAACTAGAGAAATCCAGCAAAAAGAAGCTAAAGAAAAGCAAATAAAATTAGATGAAGAGATAGAAAAATACAATAAAGATATGATGGAGAGATATGAAAAGTATGTTGATATAGCATATTTACAAGAGAATGCACATAAAAAATATGATAGTGTTTTAGAAGAAATTGAATATAATGAAAACAAAATTAATGATATAAAAATAAAACTTAAAATGCTTGAAAACGAAGGTAATAATATTAAAGACAGCTTAGATGATTTAGTGCAGATAGAAGAAGAACTACAGGAGTTAGAACAAGAAAAAGAAGAATTGATTTCTTTGGATAAATCTTTTAATATAGCAAAAGAATGTTTAGAAAATGCATATATAAAAGTAAAAGAAAATGTCAGTCCAAAATTTACAAAAGATATTTGTGAAATAATTTCAAAAATATCTAATGGGAAATATAAGAAAGTTAGTTTTGACGATACTTATGGATTAAAGGTAGAAATTGAAAATGGTAGCTATATACCAATTTCAAGATTAAGTATAGGAACAATAGATCAGATGTATTTATCACTACGTTTAAGTGCTGCAATGCAAATATCAAATGAAAGAATGCCAATTATACTAGATGAAGCTTTTGTATATTTTGATGACGAAAGATTAAAAAACATATTAGAATACATAAATGAGAATTATAAAGAAAATCAGATTATTATATTTACATGCTCAAATAGAGAACAGGAAATACTAAAGAAACTAAATATAAAATATAATTTTATAAACCTTGAAAATTAAGTAAAAATAAAGTATAATCTTAAAACGCAGATAATATATATTATCCATGTTTAAAATTGAAAGTAGGAAGGTTAACAATGTTTGAAAAATTAGACGCTGTAGAAAAAAGATATGAAGAGTTAAATATCCTTATTAGTGATCCTGAAATGATAGCAAAACAGAATGAATGGAAAAAGCTAATGAAAGAACATAGCGATATAGAAGATGTAGTTATGAAATACAGAGAATATAAATCTATATCTAAAAATCTAGAAGAAGCAACTGAAATGTTATCAGATCCAGATCTTAAAGAGCTTGCAGAAACAGAGATGTTAGAAGCAAAAGAAAAGTTACCAGAAATAGAAGAAGAGCTAAAAATGCTTTTAATACCAAAAGACCCAGATGATGATAATAATGTAATATGTGAAATAAGAGCAGGAGCAGGAGGAGATGAAGCAGCGCTATTTGCAGGAGTTTTGTTTAGAATGTTTTCAATGTATTCAGAAAGAAAACATTGGAAAATAGATATATTAAATGAAAATGAAACAGGATTAGGTGGATATAAAGAAATATCTTTTATGATTATTGGAAAAGGTGCGTATAGTAGATTTAAATTTGAAAGTGGAGTTCATAGGGTTCAAAGAGTTCCAGATACAGAAAGTAGTGGAAGAATACACACATCAACAGTAACAGTGGCAGTCCTTCCAGAAGTAGAAGATGTAGAAATAGACTTGAATCCAGCAGATATAAGGATGGAAGTTTATAGAGCATCAGGTGCAGGAGGACAGCATGTAAATAAAACATCATCAGCAGTAAGATTAGTACATGAGCCAAGTGGAATTACTGTAGAATGTCAATCTGAAAGGTCACAATTACAAAATAGAGAGTATTGTATGAAGATGCTTCGTTCTAAACTATATGAAGCTGAAAAAGAAAAACAAGAAAAGGCAGTAGCAAGTGAAAGAAAAAGTCAGGTGGGCTCTGGAGATAGAAGTGAGAAAATAAGGACATATAACTATCCTCAAGGAAGAATAACAGATCATAGAATAGGATTAAGCATATATCAGATGGAAGATTTTTTAAATGGAAATTTAGATGAAATGATAGATAGTTTGATAGCCACAGATAGAGCAGAAAGGCTAAAAGGAGCAAAATAAAAATAAAAGACATTATTAAGTATAATGTCTTTTTAAATGCTTTGAATCATAATACCAAATATAACCCCTAAAATATTTGCAAAAGTTGTAAGTCTACTAGAGTACAGTTTATTAGATTGAGGAATTAATTCACAAGATATAATATATAACATAGCACCTGCTGCAAACGCTAAGGAAAAACCAATAAATTCTTCAGATATATTCCCTATAAGAACACCAAAAAAGGCACCAATACCAGTTGCGATACCAGATAATATAACAATTATAAGAGACTTTAATTTTGTCATACCACCAACTTGAAGAGGTAGAGATACAGCTAATCCCTCTGGAATATCATGTAAGAAGCAAGCGATTCCTAAAGTAATACCAAGTCCAGTTGAATGTCTGAGTCCAGCGCCAATAGCCAATCCTTCTGGAAAATTATGAAGTCCTAAACCAACTGAGATAATAAGACCTGCTTTAAGAAGAGTATTATTAGAAGTTTGGCTTAGGTTAAAGAAATTATCCATTAAACTATTACAAACTATCATTAAAATTACACCTGAAAAAATATATAAGATACAGCTAGAAATATTAATTATTTTTATTGCTTCAGGAATTAAATCAAAACAAATGATAGCAACCATAAACCCTGCTGCAAATTCTAAAACGAAGCTTAATAATTTGTTTGAATTTTTATCTAGAAAAACCCCAGCAATTCCTCCAATTGTTGTTCCAGTTAATCCAAAAACTAGCCCTATAAAAGTATCTTTCATTATATGTGTCAAGATATAAACTCCTCTAAATAAAGTTAACTATACTTATTCTACTAAAAAAGATTTATGATAAAATGCAAGCAAGTAAATGGTGTTTTACGAATATTTTTTATAAAAAGAAAAAGATAGTAAAAGGAAATATATTATGATATAATCTTAAAAAAGGAAAAGGAGAGAATTTATGAAAAATAAGATTAATTTTATAATAGTTATTGCAACAGTTTTTTGTATGTTGCTTTTACCAATAGCTTTTGCAGCAGATACTACAGAAATACCAGATGATCTTGATGTAGTAATGCCAAATACTAATACCTTAGGGACAGAAGATGGGTCTGTAGAAACTGCTCCAGGAGAAGAAATAGATACCGGAGAGGGATTCCAGAATGTTGTACCAACCTATGAAGATGTATCTACTACTTCTGAAGAATATCTACCAATTACTGATGATATGCTAAGAGGCCCTGCTGAAATTGAAGAGGTAAGAAGCTCAGGTGCAATATTATATATTGCTGGTGGAATTTCTATTTTACTTGTTATTCTAATAATAGTAATTTTATATAGAAAAGATAAAATATAAGGAAAAGACAAGGTAGCTAGATTAATAGAGATAGAAAGGTTGATTAAATCTGCTATCTCTTTTCTTTGTCTAATAAAAAGGTTGCATATATGGAAGTTTTAACTGATATTATATTGACAAAATAAAATTATTATTATATTATACAAACATAAGTTTTGTGGGAGAATAGGATGAATTTATTAGAAGAACTAAATGATAAACAATATGAAGCTGTAAAAAATATAGAAGGTCCAAATCTTATAATTGCTGGAGCTGGAAGTGGAAAAACTAAAGTCTTAACACATAAAATAGCATATTTGATAAGTGAAAAAAATATAAAACCATGGAATATTCTAGCAATTACATTTACAAATAAAGCAGCAAATGAGATGAAAGAAAGAGTAAGAGGTCTTGTTGGAGAAACAGTTAATGATATGTGGATAGGTACATTTCATTCTATTTGTGTAAAGATTTTAAGAAAGAATATAGATAGAATTGGATTTGAGTCTTCATTTATAATATTTGATACATCAGACCAAAAAGCAGTTATGAAGAAAATATTAAAAAGTGAAAATGTAGACGAAAAGATTTTTACAGAAAAATCAGTATTATATGAAATAAGTAATGCAAAAAATGAAATGATAGAGCCAGAGCAATATGCAGCAAGAGTAGTAGGAGACTTTAGAAAAGAAAAGATTGCTGAGATATATAGTACATATCAAAAAAAGCTTAAAGAAAATAATGCAATAGATTTTGATGATATCATTAATTTTACAGTGAAAATTCTATTAGATAATCCAGATTTGCTAGACTATTATTCTGAAAAATTTAAATATGTTTTAGTAGATGAATATCAAGATACGAATAAATCACAGTTCACATTAATAACATTAGTTGCTTCAAAGTATGGAAATATTACAGTTGTTGGAGATAATGATCAAGGGATATATGCGTTTAGAGGTGCAGACATAACCAATATATTAAATTTTGAAAAAGATTTTCCAGGGACTAAGATTATTAAACTAGAGCAAAATTACAGATGTACAAAAAATATATTACAAATAGCAAATGAAATTATTAAAAATAATGAAAAGAAATACGAAAAAAAATTGTGGACCAATAATGATGATGGAACTATACCAAAGATACATAGAGGAGATGACGAATATGATGAGGCAAACTTTATTATAGAACAAATAAATACATTGAAAATAGAAGAATACTATAAGTATTCAGATTTTGCTGTTCTATATAGAATGAACACACAATCACGTAGTATAGAAGATATTTTAAGGAGAGAAGATATACCATATAAAGTAATTGGTGGTATGAAATTCTATGAGAGAAAAGAAATAAAGGATATTATTGCGTATTTAAGATTGATTCACAATCAAACAGATAATATTAGCTTAGCTAGAGTTATAAATGAGCCTAAACGAGGAATAGGAAAAACAAGTTTAGATAAAGTAGAAGGAATAGCAAACTCAGCAGGTACATATATGTATGACGTTATAAAAAATGCAGATAAATATGAATTAAATAAAGTTTTTACAAACACAAGAGAATTTGTAAACATAATTGAAGAAATGAAAGATAAGAAAGATGCAATAGATTTATCTGAATTAGTAGAAGAAATATTAGATAAAACAGGATATGTAAAAGTGTTAGAAAATGAGAACACAATAGAATCAGAAAATAGAATATTAAACTTAGAAGAATTTAAAACAGTTGTAGCAGAGTTTGAAGAAGAATATGCAGATAATTCTTTAAGTGAATTTTTAGAAGGAATAACTCTAAGCTCAGATATAGATGAGCTAGAAGAAACGGATGATTTTGTTACACTTATGACTTTACATAGCGCAAAAGGGCTGGAATTTCCAGTAATATTTATGGTTGGAATGGAAGATGGTGTTTTTCCTGGATACCAAGCTATTGGTGAAGAGAAAGAAATGGAAGAAGAAAGAAGACTTTGCTATGTTGGAATAACAAGAGCAAAAGAAAAATTATTTTTATCATGTGCAAAACAAAGAACGATATTTGGTTCTACAAGCTATAATAATATATCTAGGTTTGTAAAAGAAATACCAGTAATGATGTTAGATGGTTTTGAAGAACTAGAATTAGATAATAAAAAAGACTTATTTGAAGATAACAAACAAGAATGGGAATATGGGAATAATAAAAAGCAAAGTAAAAAGGATAGAGAAAAATCAAGTTTTCAATTTAGAAGTGCAGAAAGCTTCTTGAACAACTTAAATATTAAAAAGAATGAAGATATTGATTTAAGTATTTATAAAAAGGGAGTGAAAATACGACATAAAAAGTTTGGAGATGGTATAATTGACAAAGTAGAAGAAGAGGATGACGACCTAAAAGTAGATATAACCTTTGAAAAGTCAGGACACAAAAGGCTAATGGCGCGTTTTGCAGGGCTAGAGATATTAGATTAATATATTTTGACACTTTAAAACTAGATGAATTTTAAGTAGAAACTAGTAAAATGCAACTGGAATTATACAAAAAGATACCAAAAGTTGGTAGCGCAACTGATAATATTTAAACTATAATTTAGGTGGAGGTGGGAGAAATGAGATTTTGTGACAAATTACCAAAGCTAAGAAAAAACAATAATTACTCGCAGGAACAGTTGGCAGATAAACTGAATGTATCTAGACAAGCAGTTTCTAAATGGGAGCTGGGAGGCTCATATCCTGATATGGATAAGATGCTGCAGATGTGCAAAATATTAAATTGCAACCTAGAAGATCTGATAGATGATGGGGTACTAGGTGAAGAGGTGAAAAGCCCAGATTCACATAAATTTAACATTAATACATATATAAAAGATTTTTTAGACTTTATAACTAAATCATATAATATGTTTTGTAGCATGAAGCTTAAGGAAAAAATTAAATTTCTTTTTGAGATGTTTTGTATATGTGCGGTTTTAACTATTATTGGTATAATAATGTATTCAATAATCCAAACAGTTATAATCCGTATATTTGGATATACAAAAGTAGGTTGGGCTATTACAAATTCAATTATGAATATATTTGGTATAGCAATAGGAATAATTGATTTAATAATTGCATTACATTTGTTTAAGATAAGGTATTTAGATTATTTTATAACAATAGAAGATCAGAATGTAACTGAAAAAACAATAGAAGAACCAATTGAGAAAAAGGAAAATAAATATTATCAAGAAAAACCTAAAGAAAAAATAATAATAAGAGATACAAAACATTCTGCATTTAGCTTTTTTGAGATTTTAGGAAAGTTCATATTAGGTATATTAAAGGTTGCAGTTTTAATGTGTGCATTACCAGTTCTTGCTCTATTTGTTTGTTTAGTGGTGTGTGTAGTAATAAGCATATATCATATTCAATATGGAATATTATTCTTATGGGTAGGATCAGGCGTTATAGGATGCATTATACTAAACTATATTATAATAGAATGGGCATACAATTTTATATGGTCAAAAAAACAGCATACAAAAAGAATTTTTATAATGGGGATTATAGGATTAATTTTAATAGGTGTTGGTGTAGGACTTAGTATATCTGTATATTTTAATTACGAAAATGTAGGTGATTTTAAACCGGAAGACTATATAAAAGAAACTACTAGTTTTAAAGTATATGATAATACAATATTTAATTATGAAATGTATGGATATGAATGTGAAATTGATGATACAGTAGAAGGTATACAAATAGAAATAGAGTATTTAAACAGTCTGTTCTTTAAAACAAGTACATTTTATAACTATGGATATGAAGAAATGTATATTTATCAAAATATAGACTTCTTGAATGGATCTAGATTAATATTAAATGATATTAAAAATAAGAACATAAGGAATTATGATCAAATAGAATATATGAAAATAGTACTTGTTACTATGTCACAGGAAACACAAGAGAAATTAAAAGAAAACTATACGTTAATGGAAGAAAAAAAGCTTAAAGAAAATAAAAGAATGGAAGAACAAAATTCAAAATTCGATTATATGAATGAAGAAATATCTATTGAAAATGAATTAGTAGATGAAGAAGACTTGTCTATTGAAAACTCAGCAACCATAAGAGCATTTTAAAAATTATATTTGAAAAGCAAAATATAAAAACTGGGAAACTAATTCCCAGTTTTTATACTTATCTATTTTTATATCTTTTCTTTTAATATTCTTGCCATCTTTACACCGCTAGCAGAAGCCATTATAAGGCCACGTGTCAGTCCTCCACCATCTCCAATCGAATATAGTCCATTAATTGAAGTTTCAAACTCGTTATTTATAACTAGCTTATTAGAATAAAATTTAATTTCAGCTGCATATAGTAAATTATCAGGATGAGCAAATCCCGGTATAACATAATCTATCTGTTTTATAAATTCTAAAATATCTGTCATAGTTCTGTATCCGATTGCATACGTGATATCACCTGCAACTGCAGTTTGAAGAGTTGGTCTAACGCTATTTTCATCTAGTTCTTTTTCCCAAGTACGTTTTCCATTTAATATATCTCCAAGTCTTTGTACTAAAATATTTCCGTCACCTAATTTGTTAGCATTTTTAGCAATATTCATACCATATTCAATAGGCTTATCAAAAGGATAGTTGAAATTATGAGATGCTAATATTGCTAAATTAGTATTTGTACTTTTCTTATCTTTATATGAATGTCCATTAACTAATGTTAAGTTATCATCATAAACTTCATTTGCTACAAATCCACTAGGATTTTGACAAAATGTTCTAACTTTATCTTTATATGGAGGAAGGTATGCAATAAATTTTCCTTCATACATATATTTATTTATATCTTTCATTACAGAATCTGGCAATTCATATCTAACACCGATATCAACTGTTCCAGCCATACTGTCAATGTTATGATTGTTACACATGGTTGATAACCAGCTTGCACCTTTTCTGCCAACTCCTAATATAACTGTATCAGAGTAAACATTAGTAATCTGTGACATAGAGTCAGAAGGAGATATACAAACTCCAACTATCTTTTTATTTTCGATAATTAAATCTTGTACTGATGTATCAAACATGATTTCAATATTGCTCTCAATAAGATAATCTTGAATTTTTTTATATAATTCATGACTCTTTTCAGTTCCTAAATGCCTTATAGGGAAACTACAAAGAGTAACATCATGTTCTTTAGCAACTTGTGATATTCTTTCAATTTCTTCTTTATGTTCTAAACCTTCTAATTTTTGATCTGCACCAAATTTAAGATAAATATCATCTGTATAGAATAACAAATTTTTTGTTTCTTCTACACCAACATATTTATGAAGTGTACCGCCAACCTCTATATCAGTATCTTCTTTATTTGGTAAAGTAAGCTTTCCGTCAGAAAAGGCACCTGCACCTGAAAAACCACTAGTAATATTGCAAAAAGGTCTGCACTTCGTACATCTACCAGCATCATCTAAAGGACAGTTTCTGTTATCAATATTTCTACCTTGTTCAATTAATAAAATCCTTTTGTTTTTTGCGACCCCAAGCTCTATAAGTTCATAAGCAGTAAATATGCCACTAGGTCCGAGCTCCTACAATAATTAAATCATATTTTTCTTCCATAAAATCACTCCCAGTTATGTATTATACATTGAATTTTAAATAAAGTAAAGTAATTATTAAATATTATTAATAATTAAAAGTGTAGAGTTATTCTACACTTTTTAGAGATTCTATCATATCAACTTTTCGCAATGAAAAATGAGTTACTATACCTATTACATAAGAGAACAGTAAAGTGATTAATGATGCATATACAAAGCTTTGTATTTTAACTATTCTTGTAAACATCACGTTATCCAGTTCACACGTATTTATTATGAAGAGATTTAAAAAATATCCAGCAGCTAAACCAAAGAGTATTCCGATTAGAGTTAGTAAAATAGATTCTCTTGATATATATTGATACACTTCTTTATCATAAAATCCTAGTACTTTAATAGTTGCAATTTCTCTAACTCTTTCACTAATATTTAAGTTGGACAAATTATATAAAACAATAAAAGCTAAAAGACCAGCTGCTACTATTAAAACCCAAACAATAAATGTTAAACTGTCAAGTGTCTCTTGGAAGAAATCTTCTGAATATGATGTTGTAGTGGCAGAAGATACATTATCATTTAGTAAAATATTTCTAACTAATGTTTTTTCTTCAGAGTCATCTAAGTTATCAGTTATAGAGTATAAAGAGTTATATTCAGGCTCCCTATTAAATAGTTCTTTATAAAGAACAGGAGTTAAATATATATAATGGAACATATAATTTTCAGTGATATTTCCAATAACGACAGTTGCTTTTTCTTCATCACTGTTTTCTATTTCAATTGTATCTCCAACCTTTAAATTTAATAGTTTTGCAATTTTTTCAGTAATAATTATACTTGTATCATTAAGAAAATATTGATTACTATTAAGTCTATTTTTTAATTCTATGAAATCAGGCATATTTTCAAGATTTCCTGGAACTATTAATAATAAGTCTTGTGTAGAACCTGTAATTTTACCAGACTCACTACTTGTAAGTAAACTATATAAATTATGTTTTTCACTCAATTCATTTGCTTCAGAAATTGATACAGGATCTTTAAATGTAGTATGTAATGTATACTTAAATAATTTGCCATACTGATAAGGTACCATTGTAGCAATAGAATCTTTTAAACCAAACCCAGCTATAATTAAGGATGTACATCCAGCAACACCAATTATAGTCATTAAGAATTTCTTTTTATACCTAAACATATTCCTTATAGTTACTTTTTTAATAAAGTTCAATCTAGACCATATAAAGGTTATATTCTCTAGCAAAACACGCTTTCCTAATTTAGGCGATTTTGGTCTCATTAGATTAGCAGGTGTGTTTGATAATTCATTTATACAAGAAATTATTGTGGCACCAATAGTACAAATCCCTGCAATTATCATACTTGTTAAAGCATATTCTACATTAAATTCTGCAATAACAGGTGGAAGTGTATACATTAAAGTGTACATAGCAAAAATTGTTTTAGGTAGAAAATCAAATCCAATTAACATTCCGGTAACTCCACCAATAATGGTTGCAAGTGTAGCATATATAATATACTTCATAGCTATTTGAATTTTTGTATATCCAAGAGCTTTTAGAGTTCCTATCTGAACTCTTTGTTCTTCCACAATTCTAGTCATAGAATTAAGACTTATAAATGCTGCTATTACAAAAAAGACTAATGGAAATACTTTTCCAACATTTGCGATTCTTTCACTGTCTTTAGCAAAACTTGCATAACCCTCGTTCATATCTCTATCTAAAATATACCAATCAGGCCTTTTTATTTCACGAATCTTTTTATTGGCATCATCTATTTCTTCTTGTGCTTCAGCAAATTTTTCTTCAGCTTCAATTTTTGCATCTTCTAATTCTTGTTCATGATTTAAAAGTTCGGCTTTTCCTTTTTGTAATTCTTTTTTTGCATCTTCTAAAGTAGTATAAGTTTCATGTTTTTTACTTTCAAACAAAGCTTTTTGATTTTGAAGTTCGACTCTTCCAGCTATAAGTAAATCTTCATTTGATTGCAAACTAGCAAGGCCAGATACAATCCCAGAATTTATAAAGGATATTTGACCTTCTAAATCAGTACGATCTTGGTTAAGACTATATATATATTGGTCAAGATTTGTTAAATTAATATTTTCGACATCTATTTCAGCTTGAATTGCAGGAATATCACCTGGATCAGCAGAAAGTAAACTATCTTGTAAAGCATCGATATATGATTGTAAATTGTTTCTATCTACATGTAGTTGGTTTATAGTGCTGACTAGAGTGGCCAAATTTTGTTCTAGGGAAGCTAAAATTATTTTACTTTGTTCAATTTGTTGCATAGCACTAGTTTTTGCTGCATAGAAAGCATCTTCGTTTTGTTTCAGTTCTGAATCAGCTTCATGTAGCTTTCTTTCTGCATCTGAAAATTCAATGTTAGCAGTATTGGTTCCATCATTTAATTCTATTTCGCCATCAAAGATTTTCTTTTTTGCATCTCTTATCTTTCTTTCTGCATCACTTATTTCCTTATCATATTTTTCTCTTTCTTCATTTAATTTATTTTGACCGTCAGATAGTTTTTTGTTAGCTTCTTTCAAAACATCTGCATATCTGATTTCTTTTCTTGTTTTACCTAACTCTTTTATTTTATTTTTTGTAGTTTCTACAATCTCTTCATATTGTGTTGAGAATGAAGAAATCTCTTTAGCGTTTTTTAATGTAATATATATTTCAGTATATATATCAGAATCTATTAAACTCTCTGGAACATACATATAGTAATCTATTCTGCCAGATAAAAGCTTTGTAGAGCCTCTACCTTGTGAAATATATAAAGGAGATAGAACTACTCCAACAATCGTTAAATCCGTTTCTTTTAAAAAAGGATCTTCATCTTCTTTTGTATCTAAAGTAATAGTAATATTATCCCCAATTTTAGTATTAGTAAAAGTAAAGAAATATTCTTCAACTAAACATTCATTATCATTTTCTGGAAATCTTCCATCTAATAAAATAAGGTTGTTTATATTATCAGTAATAGAATGAATTTTTACAACTGATTCTGTATTATTAATATCTATAATAGCATCTTTACTATATGCTCCGTAAACCACTTTAGTTTCTTCTAGTTCTTTTATTGCTAAAACGTCTTTATTAGTTAATCCAAGAGTAGAAACTAACTGTATGTCAAAAGCATTTTGATCATCAAAATATTTATCAAGAGTTATTTGCATATCAGGACTTGTTGCTTTTATTCCAGCAAAAAAGCCTACTCCTAGTAAAACTATTAGTAGGATGGAAAGAAACCTTTTGAAATTATTTTTTATCTCAAAGAAAGTATCTTTGAGTAAAGCTTTTTTCATATCTTTAGTCCTTTTACCATTCAATATCATCTATTGATATAGGGTTTTCGTTTGTTCTAATATCATATGCCATACCATTTTTAAAGTTGATTACTTTATCTGCCATTGGTGATAATGCAGTATTATGAGTAATAATTACAACTGTCATATTATCTCTTCTTGAAGTATCTTGAAGTAACTTTAAAATTTGTTTTCCAGTATTATAGTCCAAAGCTCCTGTTGGTTCATCACATAAAAGAAGTTTTGGATTTTTTGCTAATGCTCTAGCAATAGCCACTCTTTGTTGTTCACCACCAGATAGTTGTGAAGGAAAATTATTTATCCTGTTCTCTAAACCAACTTTTATTAAAGTCTCTTTTGGAGAAAGAGGATTTTCTGATATTTGAGTTGCTAGTTCTACATTTTCTAAAGCTGTTAAATTCTGAACTAAGTTATAGAATTGAAATACAAATCCAATATCATCTCTACGATATCTTGTTAATTCTTTATTATTAAATTTACTTATATTTTTATCATCTACAAAAACATCACCAGAAGAAGCTGAGTCCATACCTCCTAAAATATTTAAAGCTGTAGTTTTTCCTGCACCACTGGGACCAACAATAACAACTAATTCACCTTTTTCAATTTGAAAATTAGTCTTGTCTAAAGCTTTAATCCTAACTTCTCCAACTGTATATTTTTTTATAACGTTTCTAAACTCTATATATGGCATTATCTATCCTTTCAATACATATAAGTACGTTTTTATACTATTCAATCGCAAATAATTATATCACTGTTTCTAATATCATGCAAATAAAAAGAAAAGTAAAAAGACATATATACTCAAATATTATACATAGGGATTAGCAGTAAAACATAACAATAAGCAAGGTGGTTTTATATGGTTATAAAATTAAATTATATGATAATTAGCATAGTAATATTTTGTATATTTCTTATCACAACTATAAGTGTATCTCTATATAATTATGTAGTAGCAACAGAAGTAGAAGCAGATAATATCGAAAAATTACGATTACCAATTATTATGTATCATCAAGTAAAGAACTCTAACCTTGGAAAAGACATAATAAGTAAAGAAGAATTTGAATCTGATTTAAAATATTTAAAAGAAAATAATTACACAACAATCACTATGACAGATGCGATTGGATATGTATATGAAAATATAGAGTTACCTGAAAATCCAATAATACTAACAATTGATGATGGGTATTATAGTAGTTACAAAAATGTATTTCCATTACTAAAAGAATATGATATGAAAATAGTTTTATCTATTATTGGAAAATCTACAGATGATTTTTCAAAAGTAATAGATGAAAGAGATCATGCTCATATAACATGGAATCAAGTAAAAGAAATGTCAGATTCAGGACTTGTTGAAATACAAAATCATACATATAACCTACATTCTGAAAGTAAAGGAAGAATGGGATGTGCAAAGAAAAAGGGAGAAAGTTTAGAAAATTATGAAAAAATATTAACAGAGGACCTTATAAAATTACAAGAAGAATTAACAGAAATAGTAGGAGTAACTCCAAATACCTTTATTTACCCGTACGGAAAATCAAGTAAAGAAACAGACGAGATTCTAAAAAAGATAGGGTTTAAGGCAACTCTAGCATGTGGTGGACGTATAAACTACATATCAAAAGATAAGAACAGTCTATTTGGACTAAAAAGAATAAGAAGAGGTCATCGGTAAGAGCATTTCTAAGCTAATAAATTAATATTGAAAGGTTATGTAAAGTGTGATACAATGTGAGTGTTAAAATAAGATATAAACTAAAAGGAGCGATAAATACATGAAAGAATTAAATGAAGAAAACGTGAAAGAAATTTTTAATGAAGCTATTCAGGTAAATACAGAGATTAACGATGAAAGTGAAAAATCTGAACTTACATCAGACTTGCCAGTACTATTTTTTAATAGAGATATTATAGATAAAGAATATGGGAATCTGAAAGATATGTTTGAACAAACTAAAGTTATATCTGAGCATATGGATGTATTTAGTTTTAAAGATGGAATAGTATTAGATAATGGTGAATACTGGACAGGTACGAATGGTACTGTATTAAACTTTTACTATTTGTTAAATGCAGCTAAGATTATTGGTGATGCAAGACACACAAGAGATGGAAAAACAAATTTTACTGTATTGGCAAAATTAAAACAAATTGATGAAGAAGAAAGATAGTATAATAACAAAAGAAATATTAGGAGTGAAAATATATGGAAAAAGAAAATGCGTTAATAAATATATTAATAATAATTATCTTATTAACTATTTGTATGGCATGTTTCTATATAGTTTTTACTGTTACACAAAATGAAGAATATATACAAATGGTTAATAGCATAAGAAAATATACAGAAGAAATGAAAGAAGCGTCAGTAGAAACTTCTGCTGAGGTAACAGAATTAATAGAAATAGAAGAAAAAAGCATAACTATATCTGTTATAGGGGATATTATGTGTCATAATACACAATATAATGATGCATATAATTATCAAACAGGTGAATATGATTTTTCATATGTGTTTGAAGATATAAAGGAATATATACAAAATTCAGATTTAGCAGTTGGAAACCTTGAAACTACATTTGCAGGTTCAGCAGTAGGATATTCAAGTTATCCAACTTTTAATACGCCTGATGCACTTAGTTCTAATTTAAAAGAACTGGGATTAGATGTATTATCAACTGCAAACAACCATAGTTTAGATATGGGATATAATGGAGTAGTAAGGACAATAGAAATATTAAATGAGGCAGGTATATCCAATGTTGGAACTTATTCTTCTTATGAAGATTCAGAAGAAATTTTAATTAAGGAAATAAATGATTTTAAAATTGCATTTTTAGCATATTCATATGGTACAAATGAAATACCAATACCAAAAGGAAAAGAATATTGTATTAATTTAATAAATGATGAAAAAATCATATCAGATACTAAAAAAGCAAAAGAAGAAAATGTAGATTTAATTATATCAATAATCCATTGGGGATATGAATATAATACTAGACCAAGCAATGAACAAAAAAGGTTAATGAATCTGATGTTTGAAAATGGTATTGATTTAATTTTTGGAAGTCATCCACATGTTTTACAAGAGATGGAGAAATACAATATTAAACATGAAGACGGGGAAGAAAAGCAAGGGTTTGTTATATTTTCTCTAGGAAATTTTATGTCTGGGCAAGTAATGGAATTTACTAGACAATCTGTAATATTAAATTTAGTTATTAAAAAAGATGTTAATGGCAGAATAATCATTGACAATATAGATTATGTTCCAATATATATGTATGATAGAGGTGTAAAGAAAAGATATAAACTATTAGATATCGAGAAAGAAATCGAAAAATATGAAAGTGGTGATACAGCGATAGGAGCATCAATGTATAACATTTTAAGAAAAGAGCTAGACCATATATATAATATATTACCAAGAGATTGAAATATTAATAGAAATACTGTATAATGTACTAGTCTTTTTTAAAGGCTAGTTTTTGATAGGAAAATTTAGGAGGATTTTAAAATGCTTATATCAAATGGAGTTACATTAAGATTTGGAAAAAGAGTCTTATTTGAAGATGTAAACATTAAGTTCACAAAAGGAAATTGCTATGGTTTGGTTGGTGCAAATGGTGCAGGGAAATCAACTTTCTTAAAGATTTTATCAGGTGAAATAGAACCTAATAAAGGAGAAATCTCAATAGATAAAGGAGAGAGAATATCTGTATTAAAACAGGACCACTATGCTTTTGAGGGATATACAGTTCTAGATACTGTAATAATGGGAAACAGTCAACTATATAAAATAATGAAAGAAAAAGATAGCATTTATGCAAAACCTGATTTCTCCGAAGAAGATGGAATGAAAGCAGCAAAATTGGAAGAAAAGTTTTCAGAGCTAGATGGTTGGAATGCAGAAGCTGATGCAGCTAAGCTTTTAAATGATTTAGGAATAGATGTGGATTTGCACTATAAATATATGAGTGAGATTGTATCTAGTGATAAAGTAAAAGTACTGTTAGCTCAAAGTTTATTTGGAAATCCAGATGTATTACTTTTAGATGAGCCAACAAATGATTTAGATTTAAAAACTATTAATTGGTTACAGGATTTTTTAATTGAGTTTGAAAACACAGTTATTGTTGTGTCTCATGATAGATATTTTTTAAATAAGGTTTGTACGAATATAGCTGATATTGATTTTGGAAAAATTAAAGTATATCCAGGAAACTATGATTTCTGGTATGAATCTAGTCAGCTTGCATTAAAACAAATGAAAGATTCTAATAAGAAAAAAGAAGAGAGAATAAAAGAATTACAAGAGTTTATTGCAAGATTTAGTGCAAATGCTTCAAAGTCTAAACAAGCTACCTCAAGAAAGAAATCATTAGAGAAAATTGAGTTAGATGAAATAAAACCATCTAATAGGAAATATCCATATATAGATTTTAAAGCAGATAGAGAACAGGGAAAAGAAATTTTAGAAGTTAAAAATTTAACAAAAACAATAAATGGAGAAAAAATATTAGATAATGTAAGTTTTACAATAAAAAGAGAAGATAAAATCGCACTGTTATCTGATAATGAAATTCAAAAAACGTTATTAATGCAAATATTAGCAGGAGACATTCAGGCAGATTCTGGTGAAATGATATGGGGAACAACAATAACAAAAGACTATTTTCCAAAAGATAATAGCTTTTTGTTCGAAAGTGATATGACTATTGTTGATTGGTTAAGACAGTATTCAAAAGACCCAGATGAAACATATATAAGAAGCTTTTTGGGAAGAATGCTTTTTTCAGGAGAAGAGGCTCTTAAAAAAGTAGCAGTAATGTCTGGAGGCGAAAAGGTTAGATGTGTTCTTTCGAAAATGATGCTTTCAGGAGCAAATTTCTTAATACTTGATGAACCTACAAATCATTTAGATATGGAAGCAATTACTGCATTAAATGAAGGAATGAAGAAATATAAAGGGATAATGGTATTTACATCACATGACCATCAACTAACTCAAACAGTCGCAAATAAGATAATTGATATAACAAAGAATAATATTATTGTAAGAGAATGCACATATGATGAATACTTAGAAGAAAAGCAATAAACAATAATAATGTAGGTAACAAAAGACCAGATATTATATAATATCTGGTCTTTTTATATGTTTTAATTATTAATTTTCTACAGGAGTTTCTTCTGAGCTTGACTTTTCAGATCTGTTCTTTATATATTCATAAAATATAAATTGTGTTGCTGTTATGTAAGGTGTTAATAAGACTGTTTGTGCATAACTTAATAAATCAGCAGCATTTGAATCTAAAAACACATTTGCTATAGATGTGATTAACGAAACAAGAATAAACCAACCTAAAAATGAAAACATCAAAAATACAAATTTCTTCTTATTACCATACATTAATTCTTTGCTTTTATTAACAATTTCTTTCCCAGACATATCAGGATTATCATATAATATGAAAAGTGATAACGAATATGGTATTAATAAAATAGCAATAATTGCTCCGAAAATTGTTGCATAAATAAATGCAAATATAACAATCAAAGATGAACTTGTAAAAGAATCTATAGTAGGATCAATATCTAAAGGAAAACTATAGAACATAAGATATATCCCTACAACAAGGAACACAGTCATTAATATAACTGGTATTAATAATTTTAGGAATATATTAAAATGAACTGACCATACTTTGCTAATGTTTTTTAAACCAATATCAATAAAAGCTGTAACAGAAACAGTCTCTCCTTTTACTAATTTAATAATTGATACAGTTATACCGAATAGTAAAGGTACTAAAAATATAAATGTTATAAATTGAAGTACATTACTAAACTGGCCTGCTAATTTTATTAAAAAACCAGATAAAAATGCAATAATTGCATAAAAGAAAGTAATCGAAATGGCTTTTGACCAATTTCCAGAAAGTTTTCCAAGTGCTTCTTTTTTAAGTTCTGACGATTTCATAGAATTCTCCTTTGTATATTTAATATTTATTTTGTATATCTAGTATTTCATCATAATGTTTTTCTAGAATATCTAAAAATTTAGTAGCTAAATCAGGATCAAATTGTATACCAGATAGTTTTGCAAACTCAGCTTTAATATAGTCTAAAGGAAGTGCATCTCTATATGGCCTATCTGATGACATTGCATCAAATGTATCTATTACAGAAACCATTCTTGCTAAAAAAGGAATGTCCGCACCTTTTAGTTTCTCTGGGTATCCAGTACCATCATAATTTTCATGATGATTAAGGACTATAGGTATTAAGTCTTCAAAAATACTAACATTTAAAATCTGCTTACCGATTGTAGGATGTTTTTTTATTTCATCATATTCTTCGGTTGTTAATTTGTTTCCTTTTAAGAGAATAGTATCAGGAATGCCTAATTTACCAACATCGTGAAATAAGCCTCCATATTTTAGTATTCTTAACTCTTCATCTGAAAGATTTAAAGATTTTCCAAATAAAACTGACATCTCAGATACTCTGTCAGAATGACCACGAGTATAGCTGCTTTTTGCTTCAACAGCGAATTTTAATGCGTCAATACTTGCCAAATAGGCTTCTTCTAATTGTGTTTTAGATTCTTCAAGTTTAGTATGAGCTTGTTTAATTGCTCTTACTTGGTCAATTGATTTTATTGCAGACTCAATAAGAAGTAACAATTGGTCGAATTTATCAGTTTTTTCCCAATATCCTTGAATAGAAAGTTTTTTAATTGTTTCTAATGGTGGAGCTAAATCTTTATGTCCAGTAAGTAACAAAATATATAATTCATTATTAAATTCTCTAATTTTCTCAACAACCATATCTCCATGGATTGGAGTCATAAGAAAATCTAAAAGTAGCAAGTCAAAATGCTCTTCTTTAATTTTTTCAATAGCTGCTAATGGATCTGAAAACCCAGTTAATGAGTATCCAAAACGCTTTATAATTATAGCAAGAGTATCAATAATTCCAGAATCATCATCTATTGCTATAATTTTATACTTTTCACTACCATCAGATTTTTGGGCAAAATTTCTCATGTAATGTTCTCCTCAAAAATATTTTTTACAGTAATTAATAAAAAATACACTTTTCATTAAATCTACAATTATTATATCTTTTATACGAAAAAAGTCAATAAATAAAACAGGAAAAGTTTCATTTGCAGATATTAATATATGAAAATATTACATATATATATCATTTTGCCATACTTTATTGATTTTACTGAATATAATAGATAAAATATAATAGGATAGATATTAATGAATTATATGAAGGAGAATTTAAAAGCATGTTAGAAACACTAACTTTTGCACCGAATTATCTTGGATTAGCAATTACATTAAATTTAATAATGTTCTTTATAATTAGCAGAATAAGATTTGCTAGTCAAATAAAGAAGTATTTTCTTGCGCTACTGACAATTCTATCTTTATGGTGTATAAGTGATATCATACAAGTAATACTTCCAGAATTTGCAGAAGAAAGAATAATCATATTTGAATATTGCAGATATATTTTTTCTAGAATGACAGTAATACTAATATTGCTTACAAGCTTAAATTATGATAAGAGATTTAATACTTTTGCAAAAGCATATTTCCTACTGTTCTTGATTCCGATAATATCAATTATATTGTCCTCTATAAATAATTTGCAAAACCTATTTCAAAAGGATTTTATATTGATTAAGGCAATAGCTACTAATATTACAGCATATGACTGGTACCTTACTGCAGATACAATATTCCTATACATAGTTGTAATAATAGCAGCAATAAACTTGCTTTACAGCATTATAAAAAGATATGGGGCTATATCAAAACAATGTTTGAGCATAGTGATTGGAAACATACTGATTATATTTGCAAATAGTAGTTGGTTATTTGCTGGTATTGGAATAGAAAATGCTACAAGTCTGATGCCAACTATATATACAATTGGAATTTTACTTTATGCGTTCGTTTTATTTAGTTTTAGATTTTTAGAAATTTCTTCAATAGCATTAAAAAAGATTGTTGATACAATGTCTGATGGATACATTATATTAAATAAAGGAGGAAATATAGTAGACTACAATAGAACATTGGTAAAGTTTTTGAAATTTGGACAGATACATATTAAAGGTATGCATATTGAAAGATTTTTAGCAACAATGCTTGAGATGACAGAATATGAAATTTCAGAAATATTAAGAGTAATAGAAAAAACAACATACTCTACACAAACAGTACAATTTCAGAAACAACTTTCAAAACTTAAGAAACATGTAAGAATAGAATTAACAAGTATGTTTAATAAAGAAGGTTATGCAGGAACATTAATATTATTAAAAGATATAACTCAGCATATTGAGGATATGAATAAAATAAAAGAAAATCAAATGGTACTAATGGAAAAGGAACGTTTGGCAGTACTAGGGCAGTTAATAGGTGGAATTGCTCATAACTTAAAAACTCCAATAATGTCAATATCAGGTGCCTGTGAAGGTATTAAAGATTTAGTTACAGAATACGAAAAGTCGGTTTCAGATGAAGGAGTGACAGTTGAAGATCATCATGAAATAGCAGGAGAAATAAGAAGTTGGGTAAATAAAATTAGAACATACACAGAATATATGTCTGATGTTATTACTACAGTTAAAGGACAAGCTGTTGCATTATCAGAACAACCAAATGAAGTATTCACAGTAAGAGAATTAATGAAAAGAGTTGATATATTAATGAAGCATGAGTTGAAAAATGCTTTAATAGAACTAAAAATAGATGTAAAAATATCTGACTTAGTAAATATTTCAGGAAATATAAATAGTTTAATACAAATCGTTAATAATATAATATCAAATTCTATACAAAGTTATCAGGGAAGAAAACAAGAAGTTATATGGGTAACTGTAGATAGAGAAAATGCAAATAAATTAGTAATAAGTATAAAAGATGAAGGTTGTGGAATACCTGAAAAAATTCAGACTAAGTTATTAAAAGAAATGATTACTACTAAAGGTAAGGATGGAACAGGACTTGGACTATATATGTCGTATTCAAATATTAAAGCACATTTTGGTGGGGACATAAAGTTTGAATCAGAAGAGGGTAAAGGAACTATTTTCTATATCTATTTACCAATATAATTTAGAAATAAAAATAAGGCTGTCTTAAAGTTTTTTAAGACAGTTTTTTTGTGGTATAAAAAAGAAAAACGAGGCAAAAATAAGCTAAGGGTGATGAGATTTTTTTATGTATTATGAGAACAGGAAAGAAAAAAGAAGAGAAAAAATAATTAGCTATTTTTTTATGACAGTAATAATATTACTATTATGTACATTAATATTAAAACTAGACAATAGCGGAATGTCACAAGCTGAAAGTAATTATGAAACAAATAAACTACTAGTAGAAAAAAGTGATAATAGTCTAGAAACTGATAAATATAATATAATAGAAAATGCAGTAAAAAGTATTGTAGGTATTTCCAAATTACAACAAATGGGAAACGCAATATTTCTTGATGATGCAGAAAGAAAACTTGGGTTAGGCAGTGGAATTATACTTACAGAAAATGGATATATATTAACTAATCAACATGTAGCAGGAAATAAATACAGTAACTGTTATGTAACTTTAGAAAATGGAGAAACATTTACTGGTAATGTTGTGTGGGCAGATAGTAATATAGATTTAGCAATAGTAAAAATAAATACAACAAATTTAAACTATTTAAAACTTGCAGATTCAGATAAGATACGTTTAGGAGAGGATGTATTTGCAATAGGAAATCCAATAGGATTTGAGTTTCAAAGAACTGTTACTAAAGGGATTATTAGTGGTATAAATAGAACAATAAAAATAGAAGAAGATGATATGGCATATATGGAAGATTTGATTCAAACAGATGCTACCATAAACGAAGGGAATAGTGGTGGAGCATTAATAAATGAAAAAGGAGAACTAATTGGTGTTAATTCTATTAAAATAAGCTCAGCAGAAGCGATTGGTTTTGCAGTACCAATTAATATAATAAAACCAATAATTGAGAACCTTATACAAACAGGTAGCTTTGAAGAGGCATATTTAGGTATTTATGGATATGATAAAGAAGTTATTCCATACTTAGATGGATCATTAAAAATATCAAGTGGTGTATATATAGCTGCAATCATGCCAGATGGACCAATAAAGAAATCTGAAATACTAGAAGGTGACATAATAACAGCTGTTGATGATATTAAAATAGATAAAATGAATGATTTAAAAAAATATGTATATTCAAAAAAACCAAGAGATGTGGTAGTCCTTACAATAAAAAGAAAAACAAGAGAATTTATGGTGAATATAACTCTAGAAAGTAAAATTTAAAATTTGACTAAAGAAAAATAATGATATAAAATTAAATAAATTAATTAAATAAAGAATGGAACGAAGTAAATGAATAATAGCAGTAATAACCCTAATGATAGTAATAAGTCCAGTTCGAATAGAAAAAAGAAGGCTGGTCAAAACAGAATTAACCAAGATATAGTTGATCGATTTAAAGATATTCAAAAAATAGACCAGAATAAGACTGAAAACAATGCAACTGGTCAGATTAAAATCAGTCAGGATGAGTTAGGTGAACCAATTATTAGTAAAAATGTAAAAACTGGAAGCAAACCAGGTAAATCAAAAAAAGGAAAGAAAAAAGGTGTAAAGAAGAAAAGAAGATTAGTTCTTTTAGTGAGTGCTTTAACCGTTATTTTTAGTGTTATTGGAATTAGTATATATGCATTTGGAATGAATCAAGAACTAGTAGATGTTACTGAAAAAAATCTTAAACTTAATATATCAGAAACAGAAGAAACAAATGATAATGTAATAATAAGTGTATTAAAAAAGAAGAGACTAAACCTATATTACTATATTGAACAAACAGATATTGAAGTTGATGAAGAACTAGAAGAAAGTAATGCAAATACAAATACCAACTCTAATACTAACACAAACAGTAAAACAAATACAAATAGTAATACAAACACAAATACCAATACTAATACAAACATAAATACAAGTGATGATATAGATACAGATATAGAAGATATAAAAGAAGATGAGGAACTAACTGATGATAAATACACATTATATAAAAATAAAGAGGAAATAGTAATAACAGGAAATTCCATTATATATTTTAAATATGAATTAAATGGAGAATATAGTAAAAATCCATATAAAGTTGAAATCAACAACATAATTAAAAGTAAAGAAGAAAGTGAAGAAATGTCTGATGAAGAGTTAGAAGCTTTATCAGTTAAAAAAATAGACTATGTAACTAAATACTATATAAAAGTTAATATAGAAGCAAATGTTGTTACAGTATATGGAAAAGATTCTAAAGGAAAATATACGAAACCAGTTAAAGCTTTTCTATGTTCTACAGGAAGAGCAACACCGAAAAGTGGAGTATATAAAACGAGTGACCAATATAAATGGAGATGTTTAGTTGGAGATGTTTGGGGACAATATGCAACAAGAATTGTAGGGTCAATTTTATTCCATTCAGTTCCATACTTAATATCAGATCCAGGAACTTTAAAATATGCAGAATACGATAAATTAGGTACGAGTGCATCTTTAGGATGTGTAAGATTAACAGTTGCAGATGCTTTATGGATATATAATAATTGTGAAAAAGGAACACAAGTAGAATTTTATTCAGATAAAGATCCAGGACCTTTAGGAAAACCAACTGCACAGAAAATAACGAGTAATACAAAGTTTAGAGGATGGGACCCAACAGACCCTTCTCCAATAAACCCATGGAAGACGGGAATAGTACCACCGATTCGTTGGCCTAAAAAAGAAGAAGAAGTTGATGTAAATGAAAATACAAACACAAATGAAAATACTAATACAAACACAAATACTAATACATCACATTTACATTCATATTTAGTAACAAAACCAGCTACATGTACTGAAGAAGGAGCAGAGGTGTGTTCTGATGCCAACTGTAATAATATAAGAATTATGAGCATGTTGCCACATCCATATGTGACAGAAGAAAGTACAGCAGCTACGTGTGAAACCTCAGGTGAAGGCATACAAAAATGTCCTGATTGTAGTGCAGTAGGAAATACAGTACCGATACCACCACTAGGTCATAACTACTCAGGCGCAACACCATGTAGTAGATGTGGTGCGATAGATCCATCATATAACCCGCGGTGGCGGAGAGCCAGGAGAACCATAAGATTAAGATAACTAAGCAAAAAGCAAAACTATTAGAATTTAAGTTTCCAAAGGATGAAACTGATTATTTTGTTAAAAAAGCAGAAATAGAGCTTGGAAAGGTTTTAAAGAAAAATGGAAATAGCAAAAGTATTAGCAACTGAATTTAACGTATTACCAAAATTTGTAGAAAGTACAATAGGACTAATAGACGATGGAAACACAATACCATTCATTGCCCGTTATAGAAAAGAAGTAACGGGCAATTTAAGTGATGAGACATTAAGGGACCTGTATGATAGATTAAATTATCTAAGGAATCTACAAGCGAGAAAAGAAGAAGTAATACGATTAATAGATGAACAAGGGAAATTAACAGAAGAGTTAACAGCAGCAATAAATGCTGCAATTACTCTTGCAGAACTAGAAGATATCTATAGGCCATACAAGCAAAAGAAAAAAACGAGAGCATCAATTGCAAAAGAAAAAGGACTAGAGCCTTTGTCAATAATTATATTTGAACAAACAGAACTAGAGGATATTAGAAAAATAGCTGAACAGTTTGTAGACCCAGAGAAAAAAGTGGAGACTATAGAAGAGGCTATAGCAGGAGCGTTAGATATAATTGCAGAAAATATATCTGATAATACTGATTACAGAAAATTTATAAAACAACAATGTTTAAGAGAATCTGCAATAAAATCAGAAGCTGCAAAAGAAGAAAAATCAGTTTATGAATTGTATTATGAATTTAGTGAATTAATAAATAGAATACCAAGCCATAGAATACTAGCTATAAATAGAGGTGAAAAAGAAGAGTTTTTAAAAGTTAAAATAGAAAAGCCAGATGATAAAATATTAGAACATATACAAAATGATGTAATAAAAGGTAAAACTCAATTTTCAGAAATGTTAGTAGAAACTATAAAGGATTCATATAATAGATTAATAGAACCTTCTATTGAAAGAGAATTAAGAAATGACCTAACAGAAAAAGCAGAAGAAAAAGCAATAAAAATATTTGGATATAATGTTAAGCAATTACTTTTGCAAGCTCCTATAAAAAATAAAGTGGTTTTAGGTTTTGACCCAGCATATAGGACAGGGTGCAAGATAGCAGTAATTGATGATATTGGGAAAGTATTGGAAACAACAACAATTTATCCGACTGAGCCACAAAATGATGTTATTGGTGCAAAGAAAACTCTTTTAGATCTAATAAAAAAGTATGATATACAATTAATAGCTATAGGTAATGGCACTGCATCTAGAGAATCTGAAACTTTTGTAGCAGAAATATTAAAAGAAACAAAAGATGTATTTTATGCTATAGTAAATGAAGCAGGCGCTTCTGTTTATTCAGCATCTAAACTTGCAAGTGAAGAATATGGAGATATAAATGTTTCTTTAAGAGGAGCAATCTCTATAGCGAGAAGATTACAAGACCCGTTATCTGAACTTGTAAAAATAGATCCTAAATCTATAGGAGTAGGACAATATCAGCATGATGTAGATCAAAAAAGATTAGGAGAGAGTTTAACAGGTGTTGTAGAAAATGCAGTTAATATGGTAGGTGTGGATGTAAATACAGCAACTCCATCACTTTTAATGTATGTTGCAGGAATTAATAGTGGTATAGCTAAAAACATAGCTGCATATAGAGAAGAAAATGGAAAGATAAAAGAAAGAAAAGAACTTCTTAAAGTTTCAAAATTAGGAAAGGCCGCATATGAACAATGTGCAGGTTTTTTGAGAGTAGCAGATGGAAAAAATCCATTAGATAATACAGGAGTACATCCAGAATCATATAAAGTTACAGAAGAGCTGTTAAAGAATTTAGGGATTGATAAAAAAGAATTAACAGATAAAAACAAATTAAATGAATTAATAGAAAAATTAAAAAGTTTAGATGTAGAAAAAATATCAAAAGAATTAAATGTGGGAGTTCCTACGATAAAAGACATTATACTTGAATTATCTAAACCGGGAAGAGACCCTCGTGAAGAAATGCCAAAGCCAATACTAAAAGCAGATGTATTAAAGTTTGAAGATTTAAGACTAGGAATGGAACTGACAGGAACAGTAAGAAATGTAATAGACTTTGGGGCATTTGTAGATATAGGGGTGAAAAATGATGGGCTAGTACATATCTCTCAAATTTGCGATAAGTTTATAAACCACCCTCTTGATGTTCTATCTGTAGGAGACATAGTAAAAGTTAAAGTGATTGATATAGATAAAGACAGAGGAAAAGTAAAATTGAGTATGAAAATTTAATATAAAAAAGATACTAATTAAAAATATTAGTATCTTTTTTTATGGATTTAAAATTAATCTATAGTATCTATTAAAATATTATCTACATAAACTCCAACAATAACCATTTTGCCATCTTTAACTCGAACTTTAACATATGTATTTTGTATATTTTCTCTATATTTTTGTTCAGCATTGAATGATTTTTTTTCATTCATATAATATCTAGTTGGAGTATCTACTCTATAAAAATTATCATAACTATAATAATATGCTGTTGTCTTGAAATAATCGGAAGTTCCAACAGGTTTTGATTTACTTATTTTGCTGAAATAAGCGAACCCATCAGGGTTAGTTCCAATTGTAACATAATAATCATCATGACCATTATTTGAAGAGGTGTTAAATTCGCCATAAATTTCTTGCTCTTCAAAAGAGATATTTAAATAATTTCCTCTAAACATGTCATAAGGGTCAAATGCTCGCACTTTAAATAAAAATTCAGTACCATCTTTTAAAGTATCAGTACTTACAACAATAGTATATATTGGAATACAAAAAAGAATAATAAGAGTTAAGCAAAATAATAAAATTTGTTTTTGTGTTAATTTACTCATCTTATTTACCTCCTATTCTTTTTTTCATTACATTAGCACTTGCAATAAAAATTGCGCCTGTAATTAAAAACATAATACTTTTTGATATGAAATCCAAATCAGAGTTCATAAATCTAAATAGTATTAACAGTAATACTATACTAACACCCTGCATTATTTCTCTATATAAATTCTCTTTATTCCCAATAACAATTTTATATACTCCTAGGCAAATTGCTATTAAATTTACAAACATAAATAATACTTCGCTTGGCATTCTTGAATACTGCATAAAGAATATAAATATAAATAAGAAATATTCTTTTGGTTTCTCATATGCTTTAGATAGAAATATAAACCCACTAGCTACTAGTGTTAAAAATAATGTGTCAAGTCCAAATTCTAAATCTTCGGCATATGAAACGAAACTTGAATCTATGCAAGATATTATTAAAAAGGCTGTAAATAAGAAACCAATAAGTTTGGTTAAACTGTTATCTTCTTTAAATAATGCTGTGGTAATAAAATATATTGTGTAGAAATATATTAAAAGAACATCAGCTCTAAATATTTCCTTAAAGAACAATAACATTGTTAAAAGGATAATATTTATAATCCACATTATAACATTCTTGCTATCTGTACGATCTTTTACGTAGTTAATAATATTGTATGCAAATAAAGGTATAGAAATCATTATAGAATTTAATAGTACAGTATCAGTAGAATATGTATTCATTGCAAATCCAGAATAAATAATTGTGCCTATACCATATACAATAATTGATATGTAGTTTCTCAAAATAAATGCAATAGGTAAAAACATTATAAGTGAAATGAAAAACAGTTCAGGTATTTCTATTTGTATATGAAATATCTGAGATATAAGCGAATTAGTTGCAACTATTGAGACTGGAGCAAATATACTTGTATAAAGCTTCATCTTTTTATTATCATCTTTTATACATAAATACATCATAAAAGCAGTTATTGTAATTGGCACAAAAGAAGCTATAATCTTTATTTCTTTTGGAATATTGTCCCAATTAAAAGCAAATATTGTAATTATACTAAGAGCCATTAGCAATACACCTATGGCTGTGAAAATTGTAGTAATAGATAATCCTTCTTTTTTTGTGTTGCCAAAGTGTCTATTAGCTGCTTTATATTGTTCAGTAGAAATAATATTATTTTCTACTAGTTCAAGAAGTTTCTTATCTATAAATCTGTATTCTTTTTTATTCAATCTATTCCCTCCTTTAAAAACTTGTATTTATTGCATTTTATCATATAAATATTTTAAACACAATATATGGAACTTTTTGTATAACTTACTAGTATTTTTTATTGACAAGTGAATAAAATCAATATAATATGTAAATAGGTAAAAAATATATTTTAAGAGGATATAGTAATGGAATTAACAAAACAACAAATTGAAGACCTAAGAAAAGAATATGCTATAAATTATGGAAGTAAAGAATTTGAAACAGGGTTAGAACTGATTAAAAAGATGATACTATATGATAAGTATCCAGTAGAAGACCCAACAATGACTCTTCTTGGTGGACAACAAGGGTCTGGGAAAACCCAACTTCTGTTAATGTGGCAAGTTGATAATATAGTTAGATTATCTTTAGATGAGTGTACGCGATTTCATCCAAAACTAGAAGATATGCTTGAATATCCAGACTTATTTGCTTACTTAACATATGAAACAGGTCTGATGTGGAGAAATGAAATATATAATCAATTAGTTAAAGAAAAATATAACGTTATAACAGAAGGAACATTAAAAGATGAACAGGGTACAGTAAGGCTAATTAATGAATTAAGAGAAAACGGATATAATGTTAATGCACACATAATGGCAACAGGTATAGTAGAAAGTGGTCTTTCTGTATTTGAAAGATATGAAGAGGAAATATTAAGTGGAGTAAAATTCCCAAGACTGACAGAATGTGTTTCATCATATTCAGATATTCCAAAAACAGTGAAAAGGCTAGAAGATGAAGATTTATGTGACATAATTAAAGTGTTTAGAAGAGGTAAAAAATATGAAGCTAGCTTAATATATAGTAGTGATGAAGAAAATAGTCGATATAAGACAGCATATGAATGTTTATTAGAAACAAGAAGAATAGATAATTTAAGGGCAATACCATCACTTGATGAAAGAATTAGGATAATAAAAGAACTAATGATAGATAGAAATGCAACAGGAAGAGAGTTAATGCAATTAGAGAATTTTAGAACAACTCTTGAGAAAGATTTTATTAAATTGGATAGAGGAGGAGAAAATGATGGAAGGGCATGTTAAATTAAATATAGCAATTGCACTACTTGCGAATAAGATTGCTGATATAATGAAAAAGATAGAAGAAAATGAAACGGAAGAACTAAAACAAGAATTAGATATACTATTACATGAAAGAGAAGAGTTATATAAAGGAAATGAAGAGGTAATTGATAAGATAACAGAGAAGTATAAATAAGAGTTTAAATGAAATCTTACTTATTTAATATCCATTCTTTATCATTCCATAATATTTTCAAATTGAAATTGAAGTGACTAGCAAAACTTTCTATAGCGTTAAATACTTTTGAAGTGAAATACCATTCTTCTAATTTTTTCTTATCAGCATTTTTATTAATTAAAAACTGAACTGTAAAATTATTGTTTTCTTTTAAGATAATTATATCATCAATATATTGGTATTGATTTAAACTTTCAACATTATAGCCCCCTGGTGCCAAACGTGTTTTTTTAATATCGATTTTGTCTGCTAATATTAAAACTAAACTCATTACATTGTCACTATCAAATCCGTATCTATGAGATTTAATTGAATCAAGTATTTCATCTTTATATTTTAAATTAATATTGTTATCTATAAAATAACTTCTTGCCATTTCATAACTTCTTATCTCATGTTCGCTTTTTACTCCGCCATAACCAATATCATGTAATAATGCTGCAATTTTACCATTTTCTATATATTCTTCATCATAACCCAATTGAATTAATAATTTTTCTATCATTTCAATTACATTGTTAATATGTGGCCATCCATGATAAACCCAAAAGCCATCTTTATTATTTGGACCATCTGCATCAACATAACATTTGTGAATATATAAATCTTTTTTTATTTCTTCAAACATTAAAAAACACCTCACGAGCATTATATATGAATTTTATAAAAATTAAAAGTAGAATTACTTATTTATGGGCTTTTAACAGGTAATATCTATTATAGAGATAAAGCAAAAACGAGAAAGAGATAATAAAGAAGTAATTGATATATTACTAGATTTATGAGATTATTTAAATGGCCTAATGAGGGTCAAAAACGTGTAACGATTGATATTACACGTTTTTTGTGACTAGTGGAGTGTGAATGAGATGAAAGAATGAGAAATTTTGAAAAAAGTGACATATAATGATAAAATAATTGTCACTTTTTGTCACTTTTTTTATTTGATGATATTTAATATGATATAATCTTTTTGAATAAGGAGGTGCATTAAATGGGAAACAAAGAAGCAGGTATATACTTAATTGATAAATCAAAACTTGACAGTAAAACAAATGAGAAAATAGTTAATGAAATTATGAACATAGCTAAAATCAAAAAAGGTTACAATAATATGGAAATAGAAAAGTCAACTATTAATGGATATAATATTAAATTATATAATTGTATTTCTCCATCTGTAGATACATGGGATTCATTTTTTGATATTAAAACTAGCATGGAAGGGTCATACGTTAACGAATCGATGTCAAACAACTATATTGCATTTATATATAAAGAAAATAACATATTTTGTATAACTACTAATAAAGCATATAATGATATAAACAAATATGTTGTACATTTCTACGGCGTATATATTATGTCCCAATTTATGAAACCAGAAGACAACATTAGAAGTGTTACATATAATAATATAATGAGCAACTTTTTAGGAGGAAGTGAATATTTAGGAGAATCATTTGAATTTACATTAAGTAAATATTGGAACAGAATTAATACGAATTTAATGGCAGAGATAGATAAAAACAGATTGTATAAAGAACTAAATATGGAAAATAAAGGAAAAAAACTGAAAGTAAGATGTGGTGCTAAAGACAATTTTACTGTGTGTAGTAAAATGAGTTTAGAGGAGATAATAAAAATAGTAAAAAGCCTAGATGCTATATCAAATACAAGTTTAGTTGATAAATTTAATAATATAAAAAAAATTAAAGAAGATAATAAAATCAAAATGTTAGATGAACAGTTAGTTAGTAAAATGTATAATGATTTTACTAAGAAAACATTAGATGTATGTATAATACATAAGAATATAGATGCGTTTTTTAAGAGTATGGAATATCGTTTTATGTATGAAGATGATGCTATACATGAATGTGACACAATACCAAATCAAGAAGACTTACTTACATGTTTTGAAAAACTGCAAATAAATTCAATCGCTAAAATGGAAGATGCTTTAGAAAAGATTTATTTACGTTGTTTTGAATCAGACAAAGTATTATTGTCCGATGAGTTAAAATCATTTTTAAATATATCGTTAGAGCATAATGAGAAAAACTATATTTTTCAACATCAAATATGGTACGAGTTAACAGATAATTATATTGAAACATTGGACGAATCTTTTGAATTTATTAAATCTACGTCTGAAGAAAATGAAATTGCTTTTGAGAAATGGGGTAACGAATCAGAAGGAGATTATATTAACAAATATGAATCTAAAACAAATTTTTATAAAATGCATCCAAAGTTAGAAGATGGGATTGAAATATGTGATTTAATGTATATCGATAGAGCAAAAAATACAATAAAAATATTATATCTAAAAAAAGGATTTGGTGCTAGTACAAGAGATTTATCTATCCAGACTTCAATTGGAATAAAAAGGATGACATCAATTTTACAAAATGAATCACGATTGCAAAAGATGTATGAGAAATATATAAAACCTAAAAATGCAAGTTATCAATATACAGATTTTAAAAACGATATAAAGAAATTTTATAAATATGCTATAATAGTGTATAAATTAAATGATAATGAGACAGAACAATCTAACATAGGAAAACAAAGCATAATATCTGCTAAAAATGAAGTTGAAGCAATATCAAAATGCAAATTTCTTATAAAAAAATTATAACAATTGAGTGATATTAGAACATATATAGCAAAATATAATCGCCGTATTTAATTAATGGCGATTATATTTATTTATAAGAATTTTTAGTTTTTAAAATCTCGAAAGAGAGGTTATTTAAAGAAATTTTGAAGAATATTAAATAATTTTTCAAAAATGGGTTTACAAAAACCAAAAAGCGTGTTAATATATAAATGGGTTTGCAAAAACCCAAAAGGAGGGATATATGAAATCAATTAGAGAAATATCAATGAATTGCTATGGAAATCTTAACTACTACATGCTATACCTTGCATATATAATGAAAAAATATAACGTAGTTATTGAAAAGAATGCTGATGAAAAGGAAATAAGAGATAACATTTTTAATCAATTAGATTCTAGATTAAAAGATGAAAAAGAAATAAAAAAAGTTAATTTTGTACATAAAATAATATCTCAAAATTTATTTTTAAATGTAAGGCAAATACTTACAATCTTGAATGAATTTACTATAATGGAAATGCAAGAATTAGTAAGTGAAAATGTTTATACTAGATCTGCAGCAGTTGAAAATGACCCTCTAGAGCTTTGTGACGCTGCTATATCAATTCTTAATTTGAAAAATAGTGAATCAGTATTAGAGATAGGGTCAAATATTGGAGCGTTTTTAATAAGGAGCTATTTGCATAATAAAAATATAAATTTGTACGCTGAAGAAATACATATGGAGTCGTGCCTGATTTCTGAAATGAGATTAGATATATTGGAAGCAAAACACAATATATGCAATACAAACTCATTATTTGAAAATAAGCAGAATAAAAAATTTGATAGAATATACAGTTATCCACCAATGTTAACGAGAATGACAGAAGAAGAAATTTCTAGATTTAATCAAAAATCTAGTTTTGAGGCAAAAACATCAACTGATACGAGTTGGTTGTTTATTGATAGGGTAATTAGACAATTAGATAAAACAGGGAAAGCCGTTGTTGTTGTTAATGATGGAGCATTATTTAATGTTAAAGATAAAGAAGTTAGAGAACATTTTGTTAAAAATGGGTATATTGAATCAATTATTTCATTACCAACAAATTTACTTTATTCCACAGGGGTAAAAATGTCAATAATTGTTTTAAGTCATAATAATGAAAAAATAAAATTTATAGATGCTAGAAATCAATTTAATAAGTCGAGACGAATTAATCAATTAAAAGTAGATGAGATAATAGAAATGTATAACGAGCAGGAAGATGACGAATTAATTACATCTATTAATTTAGAAACAATAAGAGATAATTCATACAGCCTTAATGTAGAAAGGTATGTAGGAATCGAGAAAATAGAACTAATAAATCCTATTAAACTAAAAAATGTAGTTAAGGACATTTTTAGAGGAATACAAATATCAGCAACAGAATTAGATAAAATTATTATAGATATTCCACAGGGGTCTGAATATCAATTATTAACTTTGGGAGATATAAACAAAGGTATTATAGAGAATGATTTAAATTATATTAGTATACCAGAAAAGACGAGAAATATTGAAAGATATTTGTTAGAGGATGGGGATTTAATAATATCTGCAAAGGGAACAAACTTAAAAATTGCAACTGTGCAAATAAGTAATGAAAGAATTATAGCTTCTGGAAATTTATTAGTAATAAGGCCAAATAAAGATAAAATAAATCCTGTTTATCTAAAAACGTTTTTTGATAGCAAAAATGGTAAAAAAATATTAGAGTCAATTCAAGTAGGAAGTGTAATTTTATCTATAAACCCAAGCCAATTAAAAGAAATAGAAATATCAATGCCAAATACTGAAAAGCAAGAGGAAATAGCAAAAAAATATCTTGCAAAAATCGACTTGTTGAAAATAACACGAAAAAAATTAATACAATTAGAAAAAGATATTGAATCAATACATGATGATGAAATATAGGAGGTGCTAAATTGTTAGAATACAATGAACTAGAAATATTAATAGAAGAAATAACAGAAAAAATAACAAGAGAGATAATAATGGCCAATAGGACAGGAAATTTGAACGAAGTTTTAAAAAAGTATGGTTTAGATGAGAGTATTACAAGTGATGAAAATTTATTATTAAACATGAATAAAGCAAAGATATTACTGATAGGAAATACAGAAACTAAGGTAAGCGATTTGATGAAGGCTGCTAAATATATGGGGATTGATGCAGAAAAGATAGAGTATTTTCTAGATTATGAAAAGATTACTAATTTCAATTTTGGAAAATTGAGATACAGTACAGTTTATTCAGATATTTTAGTAGGGCCTATACCACACAAAGTTAAAGGTATAGAGGAAAACTCTAGTCTTATAGTCATGATAGAAAGCAATCAAGAAGAATTTCCTAAATTAACAAAGGTTATGAGTGAAGGGGAACTAAAAATTAGCAAAAACTCATTTCAAAAGGCTTTACAAAATACTAGATTATATAGAGACTTAATTGCATGATGTGTTGAGAATTAGCAGAATTTATGATATGATACTGATAATTAAAATTATGAGAAGTTAGTGGGGGAAAGTATATGTTGCCAGAAGAAAAAGCACGACAAGAGATTGACAGAAAACTAATAGAGTGTGGATATATTGTTCAAGACATGAAAGATATTAATCCAAAAGCTAGTTTAGGAGTAATTGTTCGTGAGTATCCAACAGATACAGGAGAAGTAGATTATCTAATTTTTATAGACGGAAAACCATGTCGGAACAATTGAAGCAAAACGTTCTGAAAGAGGAGAGATATTATCTACTGTCGAAGAACAATCAGATAGATATTATAATAGTAAATTGAAATATTGTAACGTAGACATAGATAAAAGATTTGCTTATCAAGCAACAGATAAACTAATACGATTTTATGATTATTATGATGATAAATATCGTTCTAGAGAAATTTTTAGTTTTCATAAACCAGAAACTTTAAAAAGACTAATAGAAGATAACAATACTTTACGAAATAGAATGAAAGACTTTCCGGAATTTTGTAGTAGAGGATTTCGTGATTGTCAAGTTGATGCAATTATAAAACTAGAAAAATCTTTTTCTGAAAATCGTCCTCGCGCATTAGTGCAAATGGCTACTGGAGCAGGAAAAACTTACACTGCCGTAACATCTACATATAGATTGTTAAAACACGCAAAAGTAAATAGAATTTTATTTTTAGTTGATACTCGAAACTTAGGTATTCAAGCAGAAAGTGAATTTAATAGTTATAAACCTTATGATGACAATAGATTGTTTAATGAATTATATAATGTTCGAAGAATAAATTCGTCTTTCATTTCTAATGATACGACGGTTTGTATATCGACCATTCAGCGAATGTATTCGATTTTGTGTGGAAAAGAAATGGATGAAAGTGCAGAAGATGAATCGTTTAACGAAGTACAACAAATAGGAAAACCAAGAGAAGTAAAATATAATTCAAATTATCCACCAGAATTTTTTGATATGATTATAATAGATGAATGTCATAGATCAATTTACAATGATTGGCAACAAGTATTAGATTATTTTGATGCTTTTCTTATTGGGTTAACAGCAACCCCAGACAAGCGTGCACTTGCGTTTTTTAACCAAAATGTTGTTAGTGAATATACTCATGAGGAAGCAGTTGTTGATGGTGTAAATGTAGGACGTAGTGGTACATTTATTATAGAAACGCAAATAAGCAAAGCTGGTGGAACTATATTAAAAGGAGTGACTCAGAAACGTGATAGACTTACTCGTGAAAAATTATGGGAAAGTGTGGACGAGGATATGCTGTATGCGCCTAGTCAATTAGATAAATCAGTAGTTAATCCTTCTCAAATAAGAGAAATAATAAAATCTTTTAAAGATAAAGTTTTTGTAGAGATGTTTCCAAATAGAAAGCATCTGCCTAAAACTTTGGTATTTGCAAAAACAGATAGTCATGCAGAAGATATAGTTAATATAATTCGTGAAGAATTTGGAGAAGGGAATGAATTTTGCAAAAAAGTAACATACCAATCTACAGATGACCTAGTAAGTACATTAAATGCATTTCGTAATGATTTTTATCCACGTGTAGCAGTTACTGTAGATATGATTGCTACGGGAACAGATGTTAAGCCTATAGAATGTTTGATATTTATGCGTGATGTACGTAGCAAGAACTATTTTGAGCAAATGCTTGGACGTGCTACTCGTACATTAGGTTATGAAGATTTAAAACGCGTTAGTCCTGATGTAGTGGAAGAAAAAACAGGGTTTGTAGTAGTGGATGCAGTAGGGGTATTTCAAAGTAATAAAAATACTTCTATGCCACAAATAGAACGAAAGAAAAATATTTCACTGAAAGATTTAATGTTAAATGTAACAATGGGTTCAAGAGATGAGGACACTTTAACATCATTAGGTAGCCGTTTATTAAGGTTGAATGATAAAATGAATACTAAAGAAAAAGAAAAGTTTGCAGAAATTTGTGAAAGTAATGAAGTGCAAAATGTAAGAGATTTAGGAATTAATTTAATAAATGCTTTTAAGCCAGACTATGTAAATATAAAAACTATCAATAAATATAATGTTGAAAACCCAACAGAAGAACAATATGATACTGTAAGTAAAGAATTAGCAGAAGAACGGTGTAATACCGTTATTTAATCCGGAACTTCGAAATTATATAGAGAACGTACATAGAAATCATAGTCAAATAATTGATGATACAGGTGATGTGATTACATTTGCTGGGTGGGACAAAGAGCAGACTAATGAGGCTGAAAATACAATAAAATCTTTTAAAACATTTTTAGAAGAAAACAAAGATGACTTAGATGCTTTGCAGATTATATATAATCAAAGTTATAAAGAGAGACCACTTACATTAGAAATGATAAAAGAATTACATTCAAAACTTAAAAATCATCCGTATAATATAAATACGGCAAAATTATGGGAATCGTATAAGTTACAACATGGAGAAAATATTGTAAGAAGTAATCCAGCTGTAAAACTTGCAGATATTATTTCATTAATAAGATTTGAATTGAAGTTTACAAGTGAATTAGATTCATTTGCAAGTGATGTTAAACGCAAATATCAAAAATGGCATTTTGCAAAAGGTGGAGTTTATGGGCAGTTTTCGGAAGAGCAAATATTGTGGTTAGAAAGGATACGAGACCATATTGCTATTTCGATGAATATACAAAATGAAGACTTGGACAATACACCGTTTGATAATCACGGTGGACTAGGTAAGTTTTATAGTTTGTTTGGAGATAGATATGAAACTATATTAAAAGAATTAAATTATGTTCTTGTAGTTTAAGAATGGAGAATAAATATGGCAAATAATAGTGTTGGTAAAAAAATATGGTCAATGGCAAATGTATTAAGTGACGATGGAGTTGGAAGTGGAGATTATTTAGAGCAAATTACATATCTGCTTTTCATAAAAATGGCTGATGAATATTCAAAGCCACCATATAATCGTAATGTAGGAATACCGAATGGAGAGAATGACACGTATGATTGTACTTGGAGTACATTAATATCTAAGAGCGGTAGTGAATTAAGTGAACACTATGATGAAGTATTAAAAACATTAGCAAAACAACCTGGTATTTTAGGTGAAATATTTATCAATTCTAAAAATCTAATTTCACAGCCAGCGATGTTATTTAGATTAATTAAAATGATAGATGAAGAGTCTTGGATTTCAATGGCAACAGATGTAAAAGGAGACATTTATGAAGATTTACTGAAAAAAACAACAGAAGATGTTAAAAGTGGTGCAGGGCAGTATTTTACTCCAAGACCGTTAATAAGTGCAATAGTGAAATGTATGAATCCAGAACCTAATAAAACTATCAATGACCCATGTTGTGGTACAGGAGGTTTTCTATTATCGGCAAAATCATATATTGAAAGTAATTATACATTAGATAGTGACCAGAAACGTTTTTTAAAATTCGAACAATTTAGAGGCACAGAATTAGTTCGTAATACATATCGTTTATGTCTTATGAATTTGTTGTTACACAATATTAGTGATTTTACTGCTAACATACCAATAAGGAGAGCGGATTCACTATTAAATGATACAGGAGAAAGATATGACTATGTATTAACTAATCCTCCTTTTGGAAAACGTTCATCGCAAACCTTTACTAATGAAGAAGGAGTACAAGAAAAAGAAGATGTCACATATAATAGGCAAGATTTTTGGGCGGCTAGCTCAAATAAGCAACTAAATTTTATTCAACATATTCACACAATCTTGGGAGCGCATGGAAAATGTGCAGTAGTTATACCGGATAGTGTTTTATTTGAAGGTGGTGCAGGAGAAATAGTACGTAATAAACTTCTTGAAACTACAGATTTACATACAATACTTCGTTTGCCATCTGGAATTTTTTATGCACAAGGAATACAAGCAAATGTAATGTTTTTTGACAATAAACCAGCAAGTCCTAACCCACAAACAAAAGAAGTTTGGATATATGATTTTAGAACAGACATTAAGTTCACACTAAAACAAAACCCAATGAAAGAATCTGATTTGGATGATTTTGTAAAGTGCTATAATCCAGCTAACAGAAAACAAAGAGTAGAAACATATAGTGAAAAAGATCTAAATGGTAGGTGGCGTAAATTTACTTATGACGAAATAATTGAAAATGACAAAACAAGCTTAGACTTGAAATGGATAAAAACAGGAGAAGATATTTCTGATATTTCAATCGAAGATATTTTTAATGATATTAAAGAAAATGCAAATATAATTAGTCAAAGCGTTGTTGAGCTTGAAGAATTGATTGGTAAGGTGGAAAAATAATGAATACTAAATTATTGCGTGAAAAAATACTAGATCTTGCAGTAAAAGGTAAGCTGGTAGAACAAGATGAAAAAGATGAGTCTGCAAAAGTTTTATTAAAAAAAATCAAAATAGAAAGAGATAGACTAGCAGAAGAAAAGAGAGTTAGAAAAGAGGATTTTTCTGAAATATATCAAGATGAAACGGATAAGCATTATTATGAGAAGTTTGAAAATGGAGAAATAGTAAATATTACTAAAGAGATTCCGTTTGAAATACCAAATAATTGGTGTTGGACAAGGTTAGATTGTGTTGGAGAAATTATTGGTGGAGGAACACCAAAAACTGAAATTATTGAAAATTGGATAAATGGTGATATACCATGGATTACACCTGCTGATATGAGAAGTATAGTAGGTAAATATATTTCAAGAGGTGAGAGAAATATTACACAGAAAGGTTTAGCTTCGTCATCAGCAAAATTGTTTCCTAAAGGGAGTATAATATATTCTAGTAGAGCTCCAATAGGATATATTGCTATTACTAATAATGAGCTTTGTACAAATCAAGGATTTAGATCAGTATCTTTGTATATTGCTAATATTAATTTATATATCTACTATACTTTAATTCAAAGAACAACAGAAATTAAAAGTAGAGCTTCTGGCACCACCTTTAAAGAAATATCAGGAAGTGAGTTTGGAAAAACATTAATACCTTTACCTCCATTAAAGGAACAACAATGTATTGTAGAAAAAACAGAAGAATTATTTAGTATAATAGATAAATTAGAAAAAGAAAAAGTAGATTATGACAAAAATATTGAGACGTTGAATTGTAAAGTGCTAGATTTAGCTATTAGAGGCAAGTTGATAAGGCAATGTGCAACAGATGAATCTGTAGAAAAATTATTAGAAAAAATTAAAATAGAACGAGATAAACTAGTAGAAGAAAAGAAAATTAAAAAAGAAAAATGGAGTGAAATCTATCAAGATAGTACAGATAAGCAATTTTATGAGAAGTTCGAAAATGGTAAAATCATTAATATAACTGAAGAGATTCCTTTTGAGATACCAGAAAATTGG